>Ga0181527_1000009_pt1 | contig 266066 bp, 243 predicted proteins | sample PEATcosm2014_Bin_30_FD_119762 | JGI IMG/M metagenome (GOLD analysis project Ga0181527, IMG submission 119762) | Peatland microbial communities from MTU Mesocosm Facility, Houghton, MI, USA - PEATcosm2014_Bin06_60_metaG | ecosystem: Environmental > Terrestrial > Soil > Wetlands > Peat | place...
GACGATCAAGAACGCGAGCTCCAAGAAATCCGCGATTAGCGTGTCGATCACCGGCGAGTTGGCCCCTCCGCCATTCGCGGTCACGAGCGGATGCGCCACAACGTTGGCGCCGGGCAAGAGCTGCAAAGTTTCGGTGACGTTCAGTCCGACGAATACCACGCCTCAAAGCGCAAATTTGACTATCGATGACAACGCGGTGGGGGCACCGCAGGAGGTTCCGCTGTCCGGGACCGGCAAGGCGCCGAAGAAATAGACGGATGGAAGACAAAACGGTCCTCTACGAGAAGCACGGCCGCGTTGCCAAGGTCATCCTCAACCGCCCGCGCTACAAGAACGCTCAGTCGCGCCGATTGCTCGAGGAAATGGACGCCGCCTTCGCCACTGCCAACGCCGACGACGACGTCCGCGTGATCATTCTCTGTGGCGCGGGCGATAATTTCTCTTCCGGCCACGACCTCGGCACGCCGGAAGAAAAAGAGGACCAGGAGCGCCGGCCGTTTCCCAAGGGCGTGCGTGGCGAGTACGCCCGCTCGCGCCAGATATACCTCGACAACACGCTGCGATGGCGCGATCTGGACAAGCCCACGATCGCGCAGGTGCAGGGCCTGTGCATCTTCGGCGGGTGGATGTTCGCGGCCGCGATGGATCTCATCGTTGCGTCCGACGACGCCAGGTTCCTGCCCGCGCTCTTGCAGTACTTCTCGATTCCGTGGGATATGCCCCCGCGCAAGGCCAAGGAAATCCTCTTCCAGAGCCGCTTCATCGATGCCGCCGAGGCCTGCCGCCTCGGCTTCGTCAACATGGTCGTGCCGCGCGCCGAGCTCGAAGCCGAAACGATGGCGCTGGCGAATCGAATCGCCGAGAGCGACCGCTTCACGCTGCGCATGGTCAAGTGGGCGGTCAATTCCGCGCAGGACGCGATGGGCTTCAGCACCGCGATTCGCAACGCTCATTCGCATCACATGGTGCTGGGCATCAGCAGTTTCATCCAGGCCAAGATGGAAGGAAAGGAACTTCCCAAGCGGATGCCCGGGGTCGATCAGGCGCTGAAGAAAGTAAAAAAGTAGGCGGTCAAATTTGATTTGGCCGTTAGGCTATCTATCGCCCTGGCTGGCCTGCCGGGTGCGAAATTGTTAGACTCAAGCCTCACTGGAATGAGGAGTCGGGTCCTCGCTCAGGGGGATTGGTGGAACTGTCGCGGCGTGGATTTCTGAGGATTGGCGCGATTGCCGCTGCACAACTGGTTGTGCCTGCGGTCGCGATAGCGCGCACGGCGGTCCAGTTTGGGCGCCGCTCGCTCAAGTTTTACAATCTGCACACCGGCGAAAGTCTGAGCACCACTTACTGGCAGGACGGTCGCTACGTTGCCGGCGAGCTCGATCGCGTCAACTACATCCTGCGCGATTTCCGCGCCAACGAAGTAAAGCCGATCGATCCCGCGCTGCTCGATCTGCTGGTGCAGGTCCAGCATCGACTGGACACCGCCGAGCCGTTCCAGGTGATTTCCGGATACCGCTCGCCGGTGACCAATGCGATGCTCCATGCGAACAGCGAGGGCGTCGCCGTGCACAGCCTCCATCTCCAGGGCAAGGCGATCGATATTAGCGTGCCGGGGCGGAGCCTCGCGCAGCTTCGCGGCGCCGCGCTGGTGCAGCAGGCCGGCGGAGTCGGCTACTACCCGCGCAGCGGATTCGTTCACGTCGATACCGGCCGCGTCCGCTTCTGGTAGCCCCCCTGCGCTCGCCGGTTCGCCGCGTTCAATATGCGGCGTCGAGAATCGCGATCAACTGCTCGAGCGTCACGTCGGCGCCGACCGTATTCGCCCGCTTCACCTCTTCGAGCACCGTCCCCGCGATTCGTGAAATCTCCTCGCGCGGCACGCCTGCGTCCCGAAGCCGCGTCGGCACCTCGAACTTGGCGATGAACCTGGCCGCGCGATCGGCGCATTCCATCGCCGCCGAGTGTGGACTGCGCGGGTCGAAGCGCACGCCGAATCCTTCCGCGATCGGCCCGAAGCGATCTGCGGCGACACCGGCCATAAAGCGCATCACGTGCGGGAGCGTGATGCATGAGGTGACGCCGTGCGGGACGTTCCACATCGGGCCGATCTGATGCCCCAGCGCGTGCGAGATTCCGCCGCGAGTGTTCATCATCCCGAAAATCGAGAGCCAGGCGGCAAGCTGGCATTGAACGCGATGCTCGAGCTCGTCCTCGCCTTGCGTTTGCAGCGACGGCAACAGGTGCTCCGTCAGCATCGCAATCGCCCGCGCCGCGAGCGTGTCGGTAACAATCTGATGGCGGGTCGAGTACGAGCTCTCGACCGCGTGATCGAGCGCGCGCATCCCGGTCGAGGCCCACAGCCATGCGGGCGTTTCGACCGTCAGCGCCGGATCGAGGATGACCACCCTGGCCTGCAGGCGCGGGTCGGCAACCCCGCCTTTCACCCGGGTCGATTCGTCGGTGACGCCGCCCCCCGGCGTGAACTCGCCGGCCGATAACGTGGTCGGCATCGCGATGTGCAGAATCTCGCGGCCGCCCGCCGTCTCCTTTGCCGCCGCGTTGAAATCTACGATGCGCGAGCCGGCGCGACCGCCCATCAAATGCCACGCCGCGTTCTTCACGGTGTCGATCGGGCTGCCGCCGCCGAAACTGACCATCGCATCCGCGCCCACGCGGCGTGCCTCCGCCACCAGTTCCGCCACCGTATGCGACGGCACATGCTGAGCTGCGCCGGTGAACACTCCCGCAAATGCGGGACCGGCCGCATCCTTGACCTTGTCGAGCAGCTTTGAGCGGCCGAGCGTCTTGCCGGTTACGATGAGCGCCCGTTTTGCTCCGCGGCGCGCGAGCTCGCGTCCGAGCGATTCGGCCTTGCCGGCGCCGAAGACGACCGTCTCGAGCCGGGTGAAATGGTATTCGCCGGTGGTCTTGTTCAATTTGATCCCTTTTGCCAGAGCGAAATTAAACCGCCGGAGCGATCAATTCGCCCCGGCGGTTCATCATCGAGCTAGGCCGGCTAATCGCCGGTGCCGGTGAGGGTCACGTTGTGCGGGCTGGCCCCATCGGAAATGGTACCCGAGTCAATGACTCCGAGCGTCGTATTCTCCGATACAGGGACGCTCACCGTACCGGTGGTCGGCGTGAACGTGATCGTGTACGTGCATGAACCGCCGCTAGCCAGCGACTCGCTTGGCGTGGTGCAGGTCCCGCCGATAGCGAAGTCAGGATTGCCCGAATTCACGGTGACGCTATCGCTTATCGTGAGCGTCTCGCCACCTTTGTTGGTTACGGTGAGCGTCTTCGTCGCCGATGTCTTGCCTTGCGCCAGAGTGCCGAAAGCTAGGGTCGCCGGAGTCACGTTGAGCGGTATAAGTCCGGTTCCGTTCAGGCCGACGAGGATAGGAGACGATTCTCCCGACACGCCGATCGAAAGCGTGTCGCTTTCCGGCGCCTCCGTGCTTGGCGTGAACGTCACCGCGTAGGTGCATGACGCCGCCGACACCGGTCCACTCGGCAGCGGGCAGGTCCCGCCTGACGTTACTTGGAAGTCGGAGATACCGGGGGTGCTCGCACCGGTGAGAGTGAGCACCCCCCCGTTCGCGTGGGCCTTATTGGTCAGCGTGACGTACATCGTCTTGGACGCCGTCTGATACACGTTTCCGAAGTTTAATGTCTTCGGGGATACGGAGTCCGGTACCGTTCCGGTCCCTTTCAGATTAACTGATACCGGGCTGTTGGGGTCTTCCGTAACCGGTATCGAAAGCGAGCCGGTTTCTGGTGTCCCCTCGCTGGTGGGCGCAAACGTCACCGCGTAGGTGCAACTATGCCCGTTCAGCAGCGACCCCGTGCAGCTTCCGCCAGTAACCGAGAAGTCGCCACTGGTGGTTGCGCCGGGCAGGGTGATCGATCCGATCGAGCCGGTCGTGGCGTTGTTGAACACGGTGAGGTTTATCGTCTTGGACCCCGTCCGGGGAACGCCACCGAAGTTCAACGTCTTCGCCGACAGTGATTCCGGAATGGTTTCCCCCGTGGTGAAGGTAACCGGGTACCCGGCCGGACTGGCCGCATCGGGGCTGTCGGTAACCGTCATGGTCGCCCCTTCGGTGCCCACCGCGGTCGGCGTGTAGGTCACGATCAGGGTACAAATCGCCTTGGGCCCCAGCGTCCATGGCGGCGTCGGTGTCGGCTTCAGGCAGGTGCCGCCGGTGACGTTGAAGTCGCCGGGGTTCGAGCCGGTGAAGCTTGCGCTCAGCGAGACCGCGTTGGTCTGATAGTTGTGCACCGCGATTATCTTGGTGGCCTTGGCGCCGACCTTTACACTACCGAATGCGTCGCTGATGGGCGTAACCGACATATCGGCCGTGCCGGTGCCGCTAACGCTTAGGGTCTGCGGGCAGACGGTGCCGTTGTCGAGTAACGTAAGCGTTACGCCATTTCCGCGCAGCCCGGCCTGGTTCGGGGTGAACCCGATCGTGACCGTGCAGGTCCCGTTGCGCGCCACTCCGGTGCCGCTCGACGGGCAGGTCGAGCTGATTTCGGCGAATTCAGCCGCGTCACTCGAGGTCACACCGGAAAGATACATCGCTTGCTTGCCGGTGTTCTTCAGCGTGATGGTCTTGGTGACGGTGTCGCCGACGGGAGAGTTGGGAAAAGCAACCGAACCCGGCGCGGTGATGGACGTCGCCGGCCACTTGGACGGGCCGGGCGGCTGCGCGTAGAGGTTGCTACCGGCGCCGAAGTAGATGCTTGCATTCGCGCCGATCGCCGGCGACGAGTTCACCGCGGTGCCGATCGCTAGCGGCGGCCACTTCTCGGAGGCGCTGGTGACGTTGTCGGTTATCGCGTAAACGTTGCCGTCGTCAGAGCCCACATAAATGGTGCCATCGGCGCCGATCGCGGGCGAGGAATTTACAGAGCCACCGGTCGGGAACGCCCACTTTTCCGCGGGTGTGCCCGCGCCAGTGCAAGCGGCGATAGGAGTTCCAACGCCGGTGCAATCAGTTATCGCGTAGAGGTTGCCGAAATAGGAGCCGACGTAGATGGTGCCGTCGGTGACGATCGCGGGTGAAGAATACGAGGAATAGTCATCTGGAAATGGAAATTCCCAGTCCTCGGCACCGGTGCTGGCATTTATCGCGTAAACAACACTGTTTCCATTGGAGCTGAAGTAGATGGTACCTCCGTTGGCGCTGCCGATCGTCGGCGAGGAGTAAAGATAAGCGCCGGCTGGGAATTTTGTCCACTTCTGCGTGACATTGCCCAGCCCGCCGTCGGTTAGCGCGTAGAGGTAGCCGTCATCAGAGGCGACGTAAATAGTCCCATCGGGACCGATCGCCGGCGACGATCTCACCCAACCGCCGGTCGTGAATGCCCATTTCTCCGCGGCCGTGCCCGGACCAGCGCAAGTGGCGATAGGGGTTCCAACGCCTGTGCAGTCGGTTATCGCGTAGAGGTTGTTGTCATCGGAGCCGACGTAAATGGTCCCGTCGGCGCCGATCGCGGGCGAGGACTCGAACGCACCCGAGGTCGGGCTTGGGAACGCCCACTTCTGCGTGCCGCTGGGGGTGATCGCGTAGAGGTTGCCATCCTGGGAGCCGACGTAGATGGTGCCGTCGGCGCCGATCGCCGGCGAGGAATAAGTATCGCCAGAGTAGCCCGGAAAGGAAAACTCCCACTTCAGGGTGCCGTTGGGCTTGATCGCGTAAAGGTAATAGTCGGCGAAGTAACTGACGCCATTGGCATCGATCGCCGGCGAGGAGTAGTTGCTGTTATTGCCGGTCGCGTAAGTCCAGCTCGCGGAGCCGCTGCTACCAGAGCAGGCACCACTGTACGGGCTCAGACCGGCGTGCTCGGTATCGTAAAGGAACATCGGCCATGGCGATCCGGCTTCTAACCCCGTTCCCGCGTGTGAAATGTTCGGCGTAGCGAGGGCAACAATCGCAATGGCGGTGGCGCTCAGCAATAGCGATCGCACCCAGCCCTTTTGTTCACTTGATCCTTGGGTAGTTTTCAAATTTGCTTCTCCGGGGTCTTGAGGCCCCAAAACTTGAACTGTGGCGCGTAGACGAAACCGTCGCCGCCACAGCAATCGCCGGCCCAATGAACAGAATCAGGTCGTGCGATGATTTAAGGACCGGTCTTCTTGATTCGAAACGAACCCTCCCGACGCAGTTGCCACGCGCGGGCAACAGACACCCCCCCGAAAGTTGTCATCGCAAGACTTGGACCGTGCTATGGGGAAGATCGGAATGTTACCGGCGCACATAGAATAAGCCCGCCGCGGTGAATTTTGTCCTTTACTTCATTGGAATATTCTTCATCGCAGCCGTTCGCCGCCCAGATCGCGGGTTATTGATAATCCTCCAATCTGTAGCATTTCTCTCGATCGGGGTTGCACGGCTGCACGTCCTCTCAAGGCGATCACAGGCCGAGTTTCGCCAAATGCTCGCCGGCTTCGGCGGGCGGCTCCCGGAAATCAAATTTCGGTGGTGAGCGCCGGGACGGACAGGCATTCAGCGGCTCGAAAAGCCGAGGCCCGTCGAGAATGCGGAGGCTCAGCGCGCGAACGCGGGCATCACTTCGTTAGCGAACATCTCGATAGTGTCGGGCGTCATGAAGTTCAGGAAGAAGTAGGTCATGCCAAACTTCTCGATTCGAGCGTCGAGTTCACGCTTGACGTCGTCGGGGGTGCCGATCAGGACCTGGAGCGACGTACGCACGCTCTCGTTATTTTCGACTCCAAGCATCTGCGCAGTCGCGGCCGCCATCGCGTCGGCAGTGGCGCGATCCCTGGCCATCAGTACAAATCCTCCGCCGGAGAGCTCGAGCGCGTCGGCGGCGCGGCCGGCGGCTTTCAGGAATCCGCGAATCATCTCGATCCGCTTCAGCACCTTGCTCCGATCGAACTTGAGCGCGTCGGCGACATCGACGTAGCCCTTGGTTATCGGCGGGTTCAGATTCAGGATGTCGGCCTCATGCGCCGCAATTTCGAGCACGCGCTTGCCGCCGCCGCCGATCAGGATCGGCGGATGAGGCCGCTGGACGGGCTTGGGATCGCAATAAGCCTTGTCGATCTTGAAGTACGGTCCATGATAGGTCGGCTCGTCTTGCGTCCACATCGCCTTGAGCAGCTTGATTCCGTCGCCCATCTGCTCGATACGTTCGGCGTTCGATGGATAGGGAAAGTTGTAGGCGTCGTATTCTTCCCTGAACCAGCCGGCGCCGAGCCCCGCGATAAAGCGGCCGCCGCTCAAGTTGTCGAGCGACGCCATCATCTTCGCCAACAGCGCGGGGTTGCGATAGGACATCGAGGTGACCAGCGGCAGCATCTTGACGCGCTTGGTGACCGCTGCGACCGCACTCAGCATCGTGAAGCATTCATAGTGGGGAGCGCGCGGATCAGACATCAGCCCGCGCATGAAGAAGTGATCGTCGATCGAAACCGAATAGTATCCCAGCTCCTCGGCGCGGCGCGCAGTCGCCAGCATCGCGGCCGGATTGTCATTAGGAAGACCAACGTTAAATTTGATTGGCCGCATGACTGATGCTCCTTGAATTCAGGACGTTCTCGCCCGCCACTTTAGACGTTCGGCAGGTTTACGGCCAGCGTGGCGAGGCGGTAGCCGGACTTTGATCAAATTGGGGGCAACATCGAGGAGGTAATGCGTCAAGAGAGTGTGGAGTGGCTAGTTCCAGTTCTTCAACTTCGGCCATACTTGATTGAGTGTCCAGCCCCTCGGCTCGCGGCAGAGATAGATGGTGAAGTGCTCCGAGGCCATCGCGTATCGATTTCCGACGGAGCCGCGCTCCTCGATTCGAGCAAAAGATCGCTCAAGCTGCTCGCGCGGCGTGTCGCCGAGCACGATCATGATCTTGCCCGTGTAACCGCGCGGACCCCAATACCAGTAGTTATCATGGCCGCTGATCGCTTTGGGCAGGCCAAGCTTTGGTCCGTAGAAGTCGATCGCTCCGGCCTCGCCGTAGTTAAGCCCGAAGATGGCCGTATCCGCCCGTTCATCGGCGGGCAGGCTGTTATAGACCTTGGCGACGGCCGCAGCTATCTCGGACCAGCCTAAACGGTCGGCCAACATCTGCGGCAACTCGCTTGATTGGCGGTGTTCGAGCTTCGGCACCGAGACGCCAATGAAGCGCGTGTAGCGGAGGTAAGTTTCGGGCGGCAGGAGGGGCAGCACGACCAGCGCAATCATCCCGCCGGTCAATACAAGCAAGCCAAGATACGCCGGGCGGATCCAATGCCATTGCGGTGGCGCCAGCCACCGTTCAATCGCGACGGCGCCGCCGGCCAGCAGGACAGGATAGGCGGGCGCCAGGTAGTAGAACCTGCCCTCTGCTAGCAACAGTGTCACGAGTGTTACCAGGTAGGCCAATCCAAGCGCCCGGTATGGCCTGCCTTCGCCGGTGAAGAGGAAGACCCACAAACCGCAAAGCCAGATTGGAAGCGCCACCGGCTGCATCCCGAGGACTTGCTGACCGATGAATCCGAGCGGGCTTAGAGCAACATTGCGGCGGTTGCGCTTGATGTTGGCGAGCATCTCGAGGTGGGGAAAGTGATGCTGAACCATCCAGATCAGATTGGGCAGGAAGATCAGCGCCGCAATCATCCCGCCCATGAAGAACCATCGTGTGCCCATCAACCGGCGTTCGGGCGTCATCAGCAGGCCGGCTATGAGAGCAAAACCGAACATCAACATCGTGTCCTTGTTCTCCAGACCTATACCGGCTATCACCCCGAACCAGAGCCAAAGTCTCGCGTCACCGGTCTTGATCATGTGGATAAGTATCAGTACGCAGCCCATCCATAAGAGCGGCTCGACCGAGTTCATCGAGAGATAGCTGTCGAAAGACAGGTAGAAAGGCGTCAGCAAAACGGCCACGGCGGCGAGCGCCTGCGCAAATCGTCCGCCCCCAAGCTGCCTGACGATTGCGCCAGTAAGCAGGACGAGTCCGACGCCGGCAAGCGCTGGCAGGAGCCGAATAGCCAGAAGTGAATCGCCTAGTAATGCGCGCGCAGTCCACGCCTGAAGCGCAGTCAGCGGAGGCATATCGACGTATCCGAAGCTCAGGTGCTCGCCGCAGGCCAGGAAGTAGAGTTCGTCGATGAACAAGCCGTAACCGCCGGGGTTAGGCAGATGCACTATCAGTTCAAGAGCGCTGACATAGGCTACAACTGCAGGACCGGAGGTGAAGCGGCTTTTATCCGGGATTTCCGTTTTTGATTCTCCGATTGCAGCTTCTCCCTATAGGCGGGACGGCCTCGCGCTGCAAGGTTCAGGGCTGGTTCATACGAGCGCGGTGGTGGGGAGCGGGCGAGGAAGTTGCGGAGTCAGGTTGAAGCGCCGGAGCGATTAATTCGCCCCGGCGGTTGCGTCATCGAAATCGGTGCAGCCCGGCTAGATGCCGGTGCCCGTGAGGCTCACGGTGTGCGAACTGGCCGGATCTCGCGAAATGGCGCCGGCTAACGCCGCGCTGCGCGTACCAATCGCGTAGGATTCTCTTGAGGTGGGACTTTTCACTGAGAAGACGCTCTTGCTCGTCGAAGTGGAGGCTTGCGGCCGAGCATCCGATCACCAATCCGACGATCGTGATTGGCACGATCAAGGCAATCGCGATCATGGCCTACGCCCCTAATCGCGTCGCGCCCGGTACGTCGGCGGCGACGGCAAAGATCGCGAACGCGGCGATCCGTGCTTTCCACGCGTACTTGTTCATTTGCTTTTCCTCCGTGCCTGACGAGGAAATCATTATGACCTATGATGCGCTAATGCGTTCAACGTCTCCAATTAAGGGCATCTTATATTAATTGGTAGCCTAATACAAGACATTTTTAGCACTAACCGGAGATCGTCATTGCCGATTCGCGTGACGGGGCAGTGAAGGTTTAGTGGGCGGGAGGGGGGTCAGGGCTTGATTATCACAACCGTGCCGTCCGGGAGGAGGCGCTTCAGTTCTTCGACATCTTCGTCGTCCACCGAGATGCATCCCGTGGTCCAGTTGATATTGCCTTTGTTCAGCAGCGGTTCGTCGGTGCCGTGGATTCCGATTTTGCTGCCCACGCCAAGCGGATGGCCGTCTTCGCTCGGCACCGCGCCGCCGTCGCGCAGTTCCTCGTAGCGGCGGCGGTCGAGCAGGTTTGGATAGTTGAGGGTCAGGAACCAATCCCAGCGGCGGCTGGGATGCTTCTCGACGATTGTGTAAACGCCCTCGGGCGTGCGGCGGTCCCCTTCCCACAGTTTGGTGCCGGGCTCGAAGCTGCGTCCGAACACGGCGCGGTAGTTCTTAAACATCCGGCCCTTGTAATAGAGGATGAGCTGGTGGCGCTTTTTGAAGATCGACACCGACCAGCTGAGCGGATCCATGAAGGAAATGTCACGCGTCGCTTTGAAGAGAAGTTGACCCGGGGTCGGCACGCGATCGGTGCGGACGCCGTCGATTTTCACCTGCGCGGGGGGAGTCGGTGTCGCGGTCGGGGTCGGGGTGAGAGTGGCGCGCGGGTCGGGCGGCTCGGGCGTCGGCATCCCCGGATCGACATATTTCACCTCGGTCGGATCGTAGGGCGGAGGCTGGGGCATTGTGCCCAATCTCTCCGCATCGCCGGCCGTGACGGGCTCGTCCTGCGACATGATCGCCGCCGAGGATTCGGCGCGCACGGGCTCGGCGGCAAAGATCGTGACTGCGGCGGCAACGGCCAATGCGGCGGCGATCGATCCAACAATCCGGCCCATCAACTCCAGCAAACCTCCAGTATCGCGGTCACATTGTCTATTTTGGGAACGCTTGGTGTGTAGATCAATCGCAAGGCCGGGTCAATCTGCAGCGCATTGCGCTTTGACGATCGGCAAAATCGTCTGATAGCATCCGCGCACAGAGAGAATTGGATGGCAATCGAACCGAACGAACTGCGGCGGGTGATGGGTCACTTCGCGACCGGGGTAACCGTGATCACGTCGCGGCGGAGCTCGGGCGAGCTGCACGGCCTGACAGCCAATGCGTTTACGTCGGTCTCGCTGGCGCCGGCGCTGGCGCTGGTTTGCGTGGACAAGAAGGCCGAGAGCTATCCGTGCTTCGAGGAGAGCAAAATTTTCACCGTCAATGTGCTGGCGCAGGACCAGGAGGGGTTGTCGCGCAAGTTCGCGGTCAGCGGCGGCAACAAATTCGAGGGCGTCAGTTACAGAATTGGCGCGAACGGCGCCCCGATCCTCGATGGTGCGCTCGCTTATCTGGAGTGCAAGGTGACTGCCGCGGCCGATGGCGGCGACCATACGATTTACATCGGCGAGGTCGAGCAGGCCGAAACGCCCCGCGAGGGCAAGCCGCTGCTGTTTTTCCGCGGCGGATACCGTGAGCTCGGCGACTAGATCGCCTGCGCCAACGTGAGCATCCCGGCACGAATCCCCGGAATCAGCGTCTTCCTGCCGTCGCACAACGAGGAAGGCAACGTCGAGCGCGTCGTGCGCTCATACCTGGCCGAGTTGCCGCGGGTCGCAGACGACTTCGAGGTAATCGTGGTTGACGACGGCAGCCGCGATCGCACCGGCGAAATTGCCGAGCGGCTGGCCGCGGAGGATACGCACGTCAAGGTTGTGCGGCATCCTGTGAACAAAGGCTACGGCGGGGCGGTGATCAGCGGAATTCGGGCCGCGACCAAGCCGTACGTGCTGCTATGCGACGGCGACGGGCAATTCGATCCTTCGGATCTTGAGCGTTTGACCAAATTCGTCCCCGAGTACGACGTGGTTGCCGGGCACCGGGTGCGTCGCGCCGATCCTCTGATTCGCAGAATCAACGGCAAGGCGTGGACGGTTCTGGTTCGTCTGCTACTCGGCATCACGATCAGCGATATCGATTGCGGTTTCAAATTGTTCAAGCGCGAGAAGCTCGAGGGGATGGATTTGCGGGCGCATGGCGCGATGATCTCGACCGAATTAATGGCGCGGTTGGCGGGCCGTAATGCAAAGGTAAAAGAGGTGGACGTGAAGCATCTGCCGCGGCTGACGGGCGAGCAGTCGGGCGCTAATCTCAAGGTGGTCGCGCGGGCGTTCAAGGAGCTGATAACGCTCTACCGAGAGCTGAAGGATGAGCGCCGGAGCGAGGATGAGCGGGGTCGGAGGCGACCGTGAACAGAGGCAAGCGCAGACGCAAAGCGGATAGACGATAGACCGATTGCGTCATCGGGGAGCGCCGGCCGGGCGAAATTAGCTTGTCGATCCGCAGAGATATTGCGGTGGCGCGATGGCACGGGTATAGCAATAGCCCTGATAGTCACATTGCGGCCCATTAAGGGCCGCCCAGATCAAGGAGATCCAAGAGTATGAAGCGCACCCTTTCAGTCCTTTCCGCAGCTTTCTTCGCCGCGGCGTTGGCGATGCCGGCTTTCGCCCAAGATGCAGCGCCTGCAGCGCCAGCGGCCGAAGCGAGCGCGGCAGCCCCGGCCGCGGCAGCATCGGCGGCGACCAAGGCTAAGAAACATCGCCACAAGAAGGCGGTCAAAGCAGGCGCGGCGGCTGGCGCAGCAGCTGGTGCTGAGGCAGGCGCAGCGGCAGGAGAAAAGGCAGGTGCAGCGGCTGGTGGCGCGGCGGCTCCAGCGCCCGCTCCGGCTCCGGCTCCCGCTACTCCGTAATTTCGGTCAGGCTTGATAATCACGAGGGCGGTTGCATTGGCAGCCGCCCTCGTTCGAATCCCGCTTAAGGCATACCGATCCACCCAAAGTTTTGGGGGGCAGAGTCGGCTTGGCTGCGCGCGGGCGGCCGGGCGCGCGAGCGCGGATTCATGCGGTCCGCGACCGGCACGGCGCTTTTTCCTCCATTTTGGGGTTTCCCATTTTTCGTTTTTCCACTCGCTCGCGGTGTCAAAAACGCGCTGCGCGTTTTTTTGTAGCGAAAATTCCTGCTAGCATCAGATCTCTTCGTGCGAGACCGCGGGAGATAATAGGTTGCTGAGCTGTCGCCGTACGAGCATTTGCCTTTTGGTTCTGATCGCGCTGGTACTCCAGTCGCCGATCAGTGCGCGGGCAAGCGCCAAGAACAGTTCTTACGACGAGCAGGTTTGCGATCCGCTGGCGGACTACTTCTTGGGAATGGAAGATTACCCCGAGGCAATCCGCCGCCATCGGATCGTCATCAGCGACGATCCCACCAATGCGCTGGCGCATTACCATCTGGGTTTCGCCTACGGCGTCGTCGGACAGCATCGCCAGGAACTCGCCGAGTATCAGAAGGCGATCGGTCTTGGCCTCGATGACTGGCAATTGTTCCTGAACCTGGGCCTGCTCTACCTCGAAAGCGGGCAGAATCGCGATGCGACTCAAGTGCTGCGGCTGGCGGCGCTGCTCGGACCGGAACGGCCCGAGACGCATTTCAACCTCGCGCTGGCGTACGAGCGGCGCGGAGCGCTCGCACAAGCCGAGCAGGAAGCGCTAATGTCGCTGGAAATCGATCCGAGCCAGCCGGACGCGCGCAACACGCTCGGCGCAATCTACGCCGAGGAAGGCAAGTACGTCAGAGCGAGCCAGGAATGGAACGAGCTGGTTGGTGAGATTCCGAACTATGCGCCGGCGCGGACCAACCTGGCGATTTTGCAACACGTCGAAAGCAGCGGCTCGAAGAGCGCGCCCGGCTCAAGCGGTTTCATACGCATCCCTTAAGCCCGGCGAATCGGGCCCGGGCAGAGGGCAAGCCGGTGGCGGAATTGGATGGGCGGAGGTGGACAATCGCTAAATTAAAATCTGCAATCTTGTTTGGCTCGGCAGTGATGCTGAGCTTGGCGGTGGTGTTCGCGGCGTCGCCGGCGGGTGCGACAGCGCAATCGCGCCGGCATAAGGCGGTCCACTCGAAGCGGACGGCAAGCGCGGCGGGAGCCCCGCTGTACAGGGGTGCGCTGCTCGAGGATGCCGACAGCGGCCGGGTGCTGATGGCGTATAACGCCGACATGCAGTGGCCGCCGGCCTCGATGGCCAAGATGATGCTCCTGCTGGTGGCGCAGGAGCAGATCAACGCGGGTCGTTTCAGGCCCGATGACCTGGTCAGGATTTCCGAACGCTCGGCTCATACCGGCGGCTCGCGGGTCGGGCTCAAGCAGGGCGACGTTTATCCACTGCGCGAGTTGATGAAGGCGGCGCTGGTCAAATCGGCCAACGACGCCGCGGTTGCAGTGGCCGAGAAGATCGGCGGATCGGTCGAGGCGACGGTCCGGATGATGAACGCGCGGGCGGGCGAACTGGGGATGACGCATACGGAATATCGGACCGTCGATGGACTGCCGCCGCGCCCGACCCATGATGCCGATCGCACCAACGCCTACGATCTCGCGATGGTGGGCCGCGCGATAATCCGCGAGACCAATCTGCTGATGTGGTCGAGCCAGCAGACGATGGACTTCGACAACGGCGTCTGCATGCTGCGCAATACCAACCATCTGATCGGGCACTTCGAAGGATGCGACGGGCTGAAGACCGGATTCACGTTTGAGGCAGGGTTCAACGTGACCACCACGGCCAAGCGCGGCAACATGCGGCTGATCGCGGTGATCCTGGGCGCGCCGTCGAATCAGCAGCGCTTTGCGCAGGCGGCGAAATTGATGGAGTGGGGCTTCGACCAATTCACCTCGGTGTCGCTGCTCAAGTCGAACCAGCCGCTTCCGGTACAGGTGCAGGTCAGCTCGGGTCCGCTGATCCAACCGGTGGCGGCGAGCGATCTGAAAGTAGTGGTGCCGAGGGCCGATGCCTCGGCGGTGAAGCTGGTGTACGATATACGGGCGGTAATCGACGGGCCGGTGGCAACGGGAGAATCGCTCGGACGAGTGATCGCACAGGACCAGGGGCAGGTGATGACGGAAGTGACGGCTATAAGTCCGATCACGTTTGCCGCCCCACAGACAGGAGCGGGCGAGGCGTACAACGCATCCGCGCCGCCGCCGTATAATCCGAATCAGGAGAACCAATGAAGGTAGCCTCGAAGCAGCGAAATCGGCGCAACCGCAAGCTTGCGCGAAAGAAGAAGAGCGATCCGCATCAGGCGAAGTCACGGTTGCGCAAGATGCGGCGCACGCGGGTTCGCGGCAAGTAGTTCGCGCGCGCGCCGCGATGGGTTTTAGATGGGCGGCCCAATGCGGGGCCGCCCGTTTGTTTGTGACGGGGAATGTTTCCAGGCGCAGGCTGCACCCTCACCCGCGCCGGAGGCGCCGCCTTTCCCGCAACTAAGGGCGGCTATCCCGTGCTTGACAGGAACGTAAATTTGGCGAATGTCCCAGCTATCTGAGAGCGTCGCCAGCGAGCCAAAGCAGGTAACTTTCGATTTTCTGCGCCCTCTTTGGAAGGCTCGTATTTTCAGGCCCAAACGGTGAAATTTGTTACTCATCCGGCAAAGGGGCGCAACCCGGTTCGCCCGATGGCAGCGATAATTCCTCTAGCACCTTCTTGTGTATCGCGAGGAGCTGCGCGGTGGCGTTAGACAGTGCGTTCTGAGCGTCGGCAAATTTCTTAAAACAGCCTGCCGTGTAGCAGGTTTGTCCCATCAGGGGTGCGTATTCTTGCTTGGCCGTTTGTTGAATCTTCGCGAGCATCAATAGCTGATTGAGTAAGCCCGAATGGCAAAAGCTGAGGAGTTGATCCGCGCGCTGCTTTTGAGCCGCTCGGTCAGCATCAAGTCCCTTGTTGGCGATTTCAAGTTTTGCCTGAAGCTGGTCAACCTTGCCGTTGGCATCACGCAATTGGGTTTTGAGAACGCTGATTTCTTTGGTCCGCAAATTCGGCCCAGTTGAGATTGTTAAAGTTGGAGGATTCTTCGGCATCATAAAACCAAAATAGGGTAAGGCGACCGGCCCCCATGCAATCGCCGTAGCAACTACCGCCGCCAACACCCACGGCCACGCGAACCGGGGACGAGCTTTTACTGGCGCTCCATAGGCCATCACCGCGGTGCGTTCCTTTCGTTCGCTCCGAAGGTCATGCCAGACCATCCAAAGCAAGATGAGCCAATCAGCCACGCTCGCAGTCCAATGGGATGGCAGTAAATCTGAGAAGGACATAAGAACCCCCTGACGGTGAGATTTCCTCTCCCGCCGTAAGGTAGTAGCGTAGCGGTGACGGCGCTATCCGCCAACATCCGGATATTCGCCTAAAGTAACGGGCGAGGTATTCAGAGAGGCGGCACCCTAACTGCGGCGAGGTAGCAGAGAGGCGGGCAGGCGAGGGTTATGGATCGATCGCCATTTCACATCACCCGCAAAGCGTGAGATCGTCCACCGATGACCGACCTCATGCCGCCACGATTGATTGCGAAGAAACCGCTCACTCGTTCGCGCGCGCTCCGTCGCAATTCCACCGAAGCTGAGAAGCAGCTCTGGTCGGTACTACAGGACCGAAAGCTCGACGGATGGAAATTCCGCCGACAAGTGGCGATCGGCTCATTCATTGTCGATTTCTGCTGCATCCGAGCGCGGCTGATCGTCGAACTTGACGGGGAACAGCACGCAGTCGCGCGCAAGCGCTACGACGATGCACGAACTCTCGAGCTGCAAGCACGCGGGTTCAGAGTACTCAGATTTTGGAACAGCGAGGTTTCGCAGGGTGCTGAAGGTGTTGCCGAGGAAATCAGTCGCATACTCAAAGAGGATTAATCGGTTACGGCGGTAGTCTCGCGGCACGATGTACCGCAGAACCCTCACCTACCGGCCGCAGGGCGGCCGGCCTCCTCTCCCGTAAAATAACGGGCGAGGTATTCAGAGCCGGACCAATCGTAGAGACGGAGTGCGCGTGCGTGCGGCTAGGATGCGGCGGCGGTGACCTCACCTGCCGGCCGCCAAGCGGCCGGCCGCCGTGTGTCTGTGACGGCGAAATGTTTCCGGGCGCTGATTTTTCGGTCGAGGGCCAGGGTGAGTTCTTCTGTCCTAATTTCCTCGCCATGTTAGGGCGAGAATGAAGGTGAGGGACAACTCTAATTCCCTCGCCCGTTCGTCGGGAGAGGGTTAGGGTGAGGGACAACTTTGCGGCGCGATTGTCTGATGCGCCGCAAATCTGTAAGGCGAAGCAATGGCGTCGAAACCAGCGCTTACTCGCGATGCCGCTCGCCGACTGAGGCGCGAACAAACTGACGCCGAACAAAGGTTGTGGTCGCGCTTGCGTGGCAGTCAACTCCTGGGATTCAGGTTCCGCCGGCAGTATCCAATCGGACCATTTTTCGCAGATTTCTCTTGCCTGGAAGCGAAGCTCGTTATCGAGCTCGACGGTTCTCAGCACGCTGACCAATTGGAGCCGGACAAGCGCCGAACTGAGTTTCTGCGCGCTGCGGGATATGCCGTGCTGAGGTTCTGGAACAATGAAGTCATCTCCGAGATCGATGAGGTTCTCCAACGGATCGCCGGCGCTCTTGAGGAATCACCCCGCGGCGGGAGACGAAGACCGTAAGATGTGCGGCGCGCCAGACAACTGCGCCGCACAGAGGTCCCTCACCCTAACCCTCTCCCGACGAACGGGCGAGGGAACCAGAAGGAAACGGGCGAGGGAACCGGAAGAGAGAGGAAAGAAGTCGCGCGGGACGCCGCGCCCTGACTTGGGCGAATTGTTGGTAATCGAGCTGCGCGAAATTGACAAAGTGCGCGGCGGCTGCTTACCAATATACGTGCCCCCCGGATCGACAATCTCAAATAGCGGAGAAAATTTCTGGCCGACGTCTCAGTGATCGCCGTCGTACCGGCGCGGTACGGATCTTCCCGCCTGCCCGCAAAGGCGCTGGCGGAGATCGCGGGAGTGCCGATGGTGGTCCGGGTGTGGCGGCAGGCGTCGAAGGCAAAGTCGGTCGGGCGCGTGATCGTTGCGACCGACGATGAACGAATCGCGGCGGCCGTGCGCGCGGCGGGCGGCGAAGCGATGATGACCTCGGCGGCGCATCAGAGCGGCACCGATCGAATCGCCGAGGTCGCATCCAAGGTCCAAGCCGACGTGTACCTCGGCGTGCAGGGCGATCAGCCGTTCGTTGCGCCGGCCGATCTCGACGCGCTGGCGGCGGCGATGCGCTCGGACGCGTCGATTCAAATGGCGACGCTGGCGACGCCGATCGAAGACTGGGCCGAATGGACGAATCCGAACAAGGTGAAGGTCGTGTGCGGCGCGGACGGGAACGCGCTATACTTTTCCCGAAGTCCGATTCCATACGCGCGTGACGGCGGGATGCCCAAAGCGGCGATCCGCCATATCGGTGTTTATGCTTACCGGCGCGAGTTCCTCATGAAATTTGCCGCCCTTCCGATGGGTGTGCTGGAGAGCGTGGAAAAGCTCGAGCAGCTGCGCGCGCTGGAGCACGGCTGCACGATCAGAGTGGTTAAGTCGCTGGCGCCTTCGATTGAAGTAGATACCGAGGAGGACCTTGCGCGCGCCCGCGCGGCGGCGGCGCAATCAACCGGTTGAGGATGGGGAGGAATTCGACGTGGAGCGGGGAAAGACAAAATTTATATTCGTGACCGGCGGGGTGGTCTCGTCGCTGGGCAAGGGACTGGCGGCGGCGTCGCTGGGGGCGCTGCTCGAAGCGCGCGGGCTCAAGGTCACAATGCTGAAGATGGATCCCTATATCAACGTGGATCCCGGCACGATGAGTCCGACCCAGCACGGGGAAGTGTTCGTGACCGACGACGGCACGGAGAGCGATCTCGATCTGGGCCATTACGAGCGCTTTGTGCAGACTCCGATGGGGCGGCGCAACAACTGCACCACCGGCCAGATCTACGACACGGTCATTCAGAATGAACGGCGCGGCGACTACCTGGGTGCGACCGTGCAGGTGATTCCGCATATCACCGACGAGATCAAACGGCGCATCCTGAGCGCTGCCGAGGGCGCGGACCTGATCATCGTGGAGATCGGCGGGACGGTCGGGGATATCGAAAGCCTGCCGTTCCTGGAAGCGATCCGCGAGTTCCGCTGGGACCTCGGCCGCGAAAACGTGCTGTACGTTCACCTGACGCTGGTCCCGTTTATTCCGACCGCGGGCGAGCTCAAGACCAAGCCGACGCAGCACAGCGTCAAAGAGTTGACCGGGCTTGGGATTCAGCCCGACATCCTGCTGTGCCGATGCGATCGCCAACTTGAAAAAAAGCTCAAGGCGAAGATCGCCCACTTCTGCAACGTCGAGGAGAACTGCGTGATCTCGGCGCCGGACGTGCCGACGATCTACGAGGTGCCGATCCGTTTCCACGACGAAGGGTTCGATCAGCGGGTGTGCGAGAAGCTCAACATCTGGACCGGCGCGCCGAACCTCTCCAAGTGGCGGCGAATCGTCAAGGCCGCGCAAAATCCCAAAGTCACCCTCAACGTCGCGGTGGTCGGCAAGTACGTGAACCTGCAGGATGCGTACAAGAGCCTGCACGAAGCGATCGCGCACGGCGCGATCAGCAATGAGGCCAGGGTCAGCATCGACTACGTCGATTCCGAAGAGCTGGAAAAGCAAAACGTCGAGGAGCGGCTGGCGCAGGCGCACGCGATAATCGTTCCCGGCGGCTTCGGCGAGCGCGGGACCGAGGGCATGATTCGCGCGGTCCGCTACGCGCGGGAAAACGGCGTGCCGATTCTCGGCATCTGCTACGGCCTGCACATGATGGTGATCGAGGCGGCCCGCGACCTGCTCGGGCTCAAGCGCGCCAACAGCTCCGAGAACGCGCCCGACTCGCCCGACCCGGTGATCCACATCATGGAGTCGCAGCGGGACGTCTCGAAAAAGGGCGGCACGATGCGGCTGGGCGCGTACCCGTGCATGTTGAAGCCGGGCTCGATAGCGGCGTCGCTGTACCGCAAGGCGCGCATCTCGGAGCGCCATCGCCATCGCTTCGAAGTGAACAACGCATACCGCGAGCGGCTCGAAAATGCGGGCCTGGTCGCGACCGGCACTTCACCCGACGGCACCCTGGTCGAGATAATGGAGCTTAGGGGGCATCCGTGGTTCCTCGGCTGCCAGTTCCATCCCGAGCTTAAGTCGCGCCCGCTCGAATGCCATCCGCTGTTTCGCGGCTTGATTCGCGCGGCCGTGCAGCGGCGCTCGGAGCTTGCGGTGAAACACCCGAAGGTGCGGGAGCTGAGATCGGTTTCGTGAGCGTAGCCCGGGTCAAAGCCGGCGACGCCGTTTTTGGCGGGCCGGAGCTTGTGCTGATCGCGGGTCCATGCGTGATCGAGAGCTACGAATCATGCATCCGCCACGCGACGCGGCTGGCTGATATCGCTCGCCGCGCCAAGCTGCCGCTGGTCTTCAAGTCTTCGTTCGACAAGGCTAATCGCACCAGTCACGACTCGTTTCGCGGCCCCGGCTTGATCGGCGGGCTTGAGATTCTGGCGCGGGTGAAACGTGAGGCGGGGGTGGCCGTGCTGACCGATATCCACGAACCGTCGCAAGCCGCGGCGGCGGCCGAGGTCGTCGACGTGATTCAGATTCCGGCGCTGCTCTCCCGCCAGACGGATCTTATCGAGGCGGCCGCGAAGACCGGATGCGCGGTCAACATCAAGAAGGGGCAGTTCCTCGCCCCGTGGGACATGAAGGCGGTGGTCGCGAAGGCCGAGAGCGCAGGCACGCGGCGAATCATTTTGACCGAGCGCGGGTTTTCGTTCGGCTACAATAATCTCGTCTCCGACATGCGATCGCTGGTGATAATGCGCGGATTTGGCTACCCGGTGGTCTTCGACGCGACCCACTCGGTGCAGCTTCCGGGCGCAGGCGCCGGCGGCGAACGCTCGGGCGGTCAGCGCGAGTTCGTAGCGCCGCTGGCGCGCGCGGCGGCGGCGGCCGGAATCGACGGAATTTTCATGGAAGTGCACGAGGATCCCGACCGTGCGCTCAGCGATGGCCCCAATTCATATCGGCTCGACGACCTGCCGGCGTTGCTCGATACGCTCAAGCGAATCCATCACTTGTGTCATGAGGCGGACTGATTGCGCTGACCGCGTTGTATAAGGTCGCGTGAGGTAGTTGCAAGGCAGCGAGCACAGGTTCGCGGCGTTTTGCAAGTATGGTGCCGAAGCGGGTAGTGATCTAATTTCATTCTGGCCCATAGGCGAAGCTGATCGGCCACTTCGCTCTGACAAGTAACAGCCCCGCTATGAGGTACACCGGCCCAGCGAGCAAATACTGCAATGGAGTATATGTGCACGCCGGACAAGGGGTGCGAGACAGCAAAACGGATAGCAGAAGGGCAACACCGCTACACAAATCCGCTAGCCCATAGACTGCCAGGGCCATACTCAGCGTGCGCACTACAAGACGGAACGCTTGTCTTTCAGTCATTGAATTGTCCCCAATAAATCTTCAACCGACCATAGCCGATCCGCCACGCCCGCCGCCATCGCGGGCGTACACCGAAGCGTCTTGTGAATACGAACCAAATTGTAGTGCGCGAAATGCAGGGCGACCGCCGCTTTCAGGTTCTCCAGCTTCTTGCTGAATGCGTTGGTCAAGCGCGTGAAACGCCTCATGCTCATGCGCATGGTAAGATTCTGCCGTTCCACGTATGACGTGGAAATAAAATCTTCGTCCGGCGATCCGATCAGGTTTTCTCTAATGGAGCTGATCAACACTGGAGGCGAGTAGCGCCCCCAATTCGCATCAGACGCAAAGACCTTCGTGATCTGTGCATAATCAACTTGGCTGTCGAATGCCCTGCGGATCGAACCGTAGTAGCCTGCGAACGCATCGGTCGAAATCTGCGGACGCGAGATAAGGCGCGAGCGTAGATCGCTGATAAAGGCATCGCATTCGCTCCACGTCCGTTTGCCGACCCGAAAGGCCGGAACGAGCTTGGTTTCAGCGTCCAGGGCAACGAAGGTGTAGAAATCTCCTATCTCCGGTTTGCGCTCAGGATACTGCGCAGCCCGCTTTTGTTTCATCTGGACGTAAGCCCAAATTTCGTCCAGCTCCAATCGGTTGCAGGAAAGATTACGCATCATACCGTCCATCAGGTGCTCACATCCGTCGCCCGCGCGCCTGAGCAGGCTCAGGATCGTCCCGATATGCGTGCCTGACATGCGTGACGTGCTGCGCACGCTGTTGCCCTCTACCAGAGCGGAAAGAATCTGCGATTGCCTCTCCAAACTGAGTGTGTTCACGTTGCTGCTCCCGTCTGCTTGACGGGCCGCGAACTCGGAGAGACAATCTGCTTGAGGCTGCGATTGTGTCCGGTAGCTCGGGCACGTCAAGGCTATGACTGACGCGGGTGTTAGCAGCACTCGCGTCGGTCGTTTGAATCAATCCGGCCTTGGGCCACGGCGGTTGATCACACCAATCCGTGGCCCAAGCCTTCACAGGCGCACAGATGCATTGCTCCCGATATGGAGTCAGGTTGCGCGCGTCTCTGTACGCAAGATTATTCATCACCTTTTTTGGCGAAGAACTTAGCGATCAGCTCATCCGGGCAAGCCGGATGTCCCAGGCACTTCATCCGCTTGATGGAGCCGTTAATATCGCCGAGCACGGCGAGCCGGTGAGGCGTGCCGAGACTACCTGGACAGTCGCAAGTGAACCCGTCGTGATTCTTATACCATGCGATGTTCTTTGATTTTGCTGCCTTAGCAAAAAGCTCATCGAGCTCTTTCAGTACTGGCGTTCCCCGCTTTTTCTCGAATGGATCGATGTCGAGGATATTTTCCGATGCCCGATTCTTGATGCGCCCTACCGCTGGTTTCAGAAACTTTTGAAACTTACGGCGTCCCTCAGCCGTCAGTGTGTAGGTTGAAATCGGCCTGCCTTTGTCGAAGCTCTGTTTGCGCGTCAGAAGTTTGTCAAGGGCGAAGCCATTGCGAGTTGCCCAGTAAGTTAATCCGCGTATAAGCGGCGGGACACTCTTTGTAGGGATTCCAGTCCTTTTGGAAATCTCCTCTGAAGTGAGCCCTGACGGATTGGCTCCTACTTCGATCAAAAACTTCTTTGCGTTCGCCGGAAGATCATCTGACTCTGGGAGTTGTCGCCGCGCTTCTCGCCGCCGCAAAATCGCATCCTGTAGTTTCAGGGCGTCATCGACTGAATCAGTTTCCACCGTGCCGTCTGGTTTAACTAAGAAGCTCACACCAACTGATTTAGCATAGTGGGCCAATTCAATGCAAGCCACAAACGGGCTTAAATGTGACATTGATTTGTACCTGGTTGAAGGGGCAGGATCAACAAGAAGCAAACGGGCAAATTAGATCACTACCCCGAAGCGCCGGTTGGTTTACTTGGAAAAAAGCGCTTGATACCGTGAAGTATCGGAGAGATCGAAGTTGAGTCCTAAGCAAATCGCCAGGGCGCTGGCCGGCTTCGGCGCGGCCGCGCTGATTGTCCTGCTGATTGCGACCGTTTGGATCGTGCGCCATCGCTCCGCCGCTCAAGTGCTGGAGACCGCCACCGGGCTGGTCCCCGGAACTCTCCTGCGGGCGCATAATTTCCACTGGACTCAGATGAAAGCCGGCGAGCGGCAATGGGTACTGACCGCGGGCGAGGCAGACTACTCGGCAGACAAGACCACGTTGAAGCTGACCGACGCGGTAGTCACGATGGTCTCGTCGGACGGCAAGCCGGTGGTCGTCAATTCGCCGCATGCGGATCTGACCCTGAAGGGCAACCACGTGACGCGCGCGTATTTGACCGGAGGCACGATCATCCACTTCGGCGACTACGTCCTCACCACCGATTCGGCGATTTTTATGCCGGACGATGACAAGGTCGAGGCGACGGGTCTGGTGACGATCGTGGGCGACGGGCTGAAGGTGACCGGGGTGGGTCTGAGCGGCCATCCCAAGACGCGTGTCTTCCAGCTTAATACGCAGGTGGAGACGGTAGTCACGCCGAAGAAAGAAAGTGAAAAATCCAAGCAAAGTTAGCCGGACATTGCGTATTGCCGCGACTGCGATAATCGCAATCGCGCTCGCCTCGCCGGCATGGGCTCAGGATGGCGTCAACGCGCCGAGGTCGTCGCTGGATTCGGGGCCTGCGATGGGTTCGGGGACGGTCGGTAATTCGATCCGCAACGAAGGCGCGAATTCGGCGCGGCCAGCGGCGTCAGCTCCCCAAGCCGCCGCCAGCGACGATTCAAGCGGCGATTCGATCAGCGTGACTGGCGGAGTGCCGGGCACGCCGCCATCTGCGCCTGCATCGGAAACCGGCGGCACGCAGGCTCAACCGGCCGTGGCAGCGGTTCCGGCAGAAGTGCCAGCATCGGCGCCTGCCGTGGCGGCGGCTCCGGCGGAAGCGCCAGCTCCGGCACCGGCGGAGGCAATTGCACCTCCCGCGGCGCCGTCAATTGCTACGACCACGACCGCTCCGGTGGCGGTTGCCCCGGAATCAGCGCCAGTAACGACCGCCGCGACAGCTCCCCCGGCTGGCGCGATCGCGCCGCCGATGACGCTCGCGCCGGTGCCGGCGGAGAGCGTCGCGCCCGAAGCGCCGGCTTCCGCGGCGAGCGCTCCCGAATCGGCGACGCCACCAGCGAGCGCCGCCGCGCCGGCAGAGGCGGTAGTGGCGCAAAAGCCGCCCAAGGCGGCGGCCGGCGGCGGCACCAAGCTCGCGTCAAATCCGCCGCAACAAGGCGGTGCGTTCGGGGGCATGCAATTCGGCAACAGCAAGGCTCCGATCGATATAAAATCCGAGCGGATGTCACTCGATTACCAGAATCATTCGGTCCTGTGGGTCGGAAATGTGCACGCGACCCAGGCGGACGCGCAACTCACCAGCGACCAACTGCGGGTAAACTATCTCGACAAAGACTTCAAACAGATGAAAGACATGGTCGCGGACGGGAACGTTCGGCTCAGTCAGGGCACGCGATGGGCCACCGGCAAGCATGGCGTGATGGACCAGACCAAGCGCACGGTAGTCTTGACCGGCAGTCCGGTTGCGCATGACGGCAACGATCAGATTACCGGCTGCAAGATCACGGTATTTCTCAACACCAACGAGAGCGTGGTCGATTGCGCTCATGCCGTGCTGTTCCCTCATGCGGATGCATCCCCGAGTGCGGGCGCGGCTGCGGGCGCTTCGACTGCGGAGCAATAAGCAACTTTCCAATGGCGCTGGAAGTAAAACTCGGACAGGATTTGCGGCTTCGCCAGCAACTGGTGATGACGCCGCAGCTGCAGCAGGCGATCAAGATTCTGCAGCTTTCACTCCCGGAACTCGAAGCGACCGTGCAGTCGGAACTCGAACAGAATCCGATGCTCGAGCCGCTCGATCAGAGTCCCGCCGAAGCCGCTTCCGAATCCGAGGTGTCCGAACCCGAAGCCGCCGCCCAAGCCGACGGTGAACCGCTGCCGCCCGAGGCCGACGCCGACGCCAGCACAAGTTCGGATGACGACTGGGAAACCGGTTCGCGCGAGGAAAAACCCGCGCCCAGCGTCGAGACCGAAGCGCGCGATGCCGCGCTCGAACTCAAGGAATTGAACAATCTCGAAAAGGTCGACTGGCGCGAATATCTGGAGACCTATTCGAACAACTGGCAGGAAAGCGCGCCCTCTGATTCCGACGACGACCATCGAAGCGCACTCGAAAACACGCCGCTGCGCCGAAGTACGCTCGAAGACCACCTGATGTGGCAGCTGAGGCTGTCGAACCTGACCGAATCCGACCAGCAGATCGGCGCGACCATCATCTACAATCTCAACGAAGACGGATATCTGGAAACTCCGATCGACGAGCTGGCGGCGCAGCTCGAAGTTGCGCCCGCCGAGGTCGAGCGGGTGCTCGCGCGCGTGCAGCGCTTCGATCCGCCCGGCGTCGCCGCGCGCGATCTTCGTGAATGCCTGCTCACGCAACTGCAGAACCTGGGGATGGAAGAATCGCTGGCGGCGCGAATCGTCAGCAATCACCTGGATTTGCTCGAAAAGCATCGCTACGCCGAAATCGCAAAGGTTCTCAGCGTACCGGTCGAAACAGTCGGGCAGTCGGCCAAAATAATCTCGTTGCTCGAGCCCAAACCGGGACGCGACTATGGCGGCGAAGAGCCGACTTACGTGGTGCCCGACGTTTACATCCACAAGGTTGGCGAGGATTACGTGGTCACGCTCAATCGCGACGCGGTCCCGCGCCTGCGCCTGGCCGGTTACTACCAGCGCGTGCTCAATGACGCCGAGGTTGCACCCGAGACGCGGGAGTATCTGCAGGAGCGGCTGCGGTCGGCCCGCTGGCTGGTCAAATCGATCTACCAGCGCCAGCAGACGATCTTCAAGGTCGCAACCTCGATCGTGAAATTCCAGCGCGCGTTCTTCGATCACGGCATCAGCCTGCTCAAACCGCTGGTGCTAAAGGACGTCGCCGAAGATATCGGGATGCACGAATCCACGATCAGCCGCGCGACCGCGAACAAGTACGCGCATACTCCGCAGGGAATCTATGAGTTGAAGTTCTTCTTTACCTCGGGGGTGAAGGGCGCCAGCGGCGAAGACGTGAGCGCCGAGACGGTCAAGGAACAGATCCGCGGGATGGTGACGGCGGAGGGTGCGCAAAATCCGCTGTCGGATCAGGCAATTGCGGAGATGCTGCGGGCGCGGCAGATCAATATCGCGCGGCGCACGGTGGCCAAGTATCGGCAGGCGATGGGAATCCCGCCGTCGGCAAATCGCAAACAGATCGGATGACGGCCCCGGACGCAGGAACGAAAAAACGAAAAGACGAAAAACGCAAGATGAATAAAATCGACAAGCAGGGAAAGCGCGGCCGGGCGAAAGCCCGAAAAGTGCGGCGCGCGGCGCGGATCGCGGACGCCCCGGCGACTGAAGTGACGGTGACGTTTCGCCACGTCGAGCCCAGTGAAGCAATCCGGCTGTACGCGGAACGAAAATTCGCGCACGTGGGCAAGTTGATCAAGCGGCCCTGCCAGGCTCACCTGATTCTCACGGTTGACAAATACCGGCAGCACGGCGAAGTTACTGTCAAATCAGGGCGCCTGTCGGTGAGCGGGCAGGAAGAAACCAAGGACCTTTACTCGGTGATCGACCTGCTCGCGGACAAGGTCGGACGCCAACTGAAGAACCATCTGGAAAAATTCAAGGCGAAGAAAGTCAGATCACCCTCGACCGGCGAGGTCCTGAGCGCCAGCGAGGAAACTTGATTCGCGGCAGTCTCGCGCTTGGCCAATGCGCCGTGGCGAGTTGCATTTGTAATCAGCCGCGGCAGCGGAAACGAATTCAAGGCCGCCAGCCGCTGAAGCCATTCGCACGGACCCGCATATTTCAATTTTGATTTTTCACTTTTTCACTGGATCTGGACGACGAGATGAAAATTACCGATATCCTCAGCCCTGACATGGTTGTTGCCGACTTGAAGGGCGCCACCAAGCCCGAGGTCTTGAATGAACTGGCCAAACCGATCGCCGCCAAGTTCACGGATATCAAGCTCGGCGATCTGGACGCGGTGCTTGCGGAGCGCGAGCGGCTGGGCTCGACGGCGATAGGCGACGGAATCGCAATCCCGCACGGCAAGTTGCGCGGTGTGCCGAAGATAATCGGAGTGTTCGGCCGCCACGCGCAGGGAGTCGATTTCGATTCGCTCGACGGCGGCCCGTCGCAACTGTTCTTCGTGCTGGTCGCGCCGGAGGATTCCACCAGCCTGCATCTGAAGGCGCTTGCGCGCGTGTCGCGATTGCTCAAGGAAGGCTCTTTTCGAAGCCGATTGCTCGCGGCCAAGGACAGCGCCGAGCTGTATTCCCTGATCAAGGAAGAAGACAACAAGTACTGAGACGATCAACCGCGCCCGCCTCGTACCGCGGCACAAAGCCACAGCCCGATGAGCTCGCCTCAGCCACCCCGCCTGATAATAGTTACCGGTGTCTCAGGATCGGGACGCGCATCCGCGATGCGCGTGCTCGAGGACCTCGGCTTCTACTGCGTCGACAATCTCCCGGTTGCGCTGGCGCCCAATGTCGCGATGCTTGCGGCGGGACTCGATCCCGCGCTGCGGGGCGTCGCGCTCGGGGTGGACCCGCGCGAACGGCTGTTCTTCCCGCAATGGCCGCGGGTATTCGCGGAACTCGATGCCGCCGGAATCCATCCCGAAGTAATTTTTCTTGACGCGTCCGACGACGTGCTCACGCGCCGCTACTCTGAGAGCCGCCGGCCTCATCCGATGGCCGCAAGCGGAGCGACGGTTGCCGAGAGCATTCGCCGCGAACGTCTCGCGCTGGCCGAGATGCGCGAGCGGGCCGATCGGGTGATCGATACGACCGCGCTCACGGTCCACGAACTGCGCGAGGTGGTCACGGCGGCGGTGCTGGGCGCGGGCGCCGGTTCGAGGATGTCGATATCGATAGTATCTTTTGGTTACAAGTACGGATTGCCGGTCGGAATGGACGTCGTGCTCGACGTGCGGTTTATCCCCAATCCGTTTTTTGTCCCGGAACTGAAACCGCTCACCGGGCTGGACCCGCGCGTGCGCGAGTACGTGATGGCGCAGCCGGAGTCGCAGCGCTTTATCGACGAGCTCGGCCGTCTTTTTGATTTTCTGATTCCGCTGTATCAACGCGAAGGCAAGAGTTATCTGACGGTCGGTCTCGGATGCACCGGCGGACGGCATCGCTCGCCGGTGCTCGCGCGCGAATTGATGAAGCGGCTCGCGAGCGGCGGCTTCGAGAGCAGCGTGCGCGACCACGACGTCGCGCGTTAGCCGGCGGCGGCGCGCTCAGTTCATGATGCTGCCGCAATCGACGTTCATCGTCTGACCGGTTATTCCGGCGGACAGATCGAGCGCGAGGAACAGCGCAACGCGCGCGACTTCCTCCTCCGTCGCCATCCTGTTCATCGCCGACTGCGCCACGAACTGGCCGCGAATCTGCTCGTACGGCTGCTTGAGCGCTTCGGCCCGCGCGCGCATCACGCGCTCGATTCGTTCGCCCTCGATCGCGCCGGGGCAAATGCAGTTGCATCGGATTCCGCGCTGACCCCATTCGCCGGCCACGGTTTGCGTAAGCCCGATCATCGCCCACTTCGCCGCCGCGTACGGCGAGCGCATCGGAAAACCGCGCCGTCCCGCGCCCGACGAGATGTTGATGATGTTGCCGGAGCGCTGCTTGTCCATCACCGGGATCACCGCACGAGTCGCCAGCCACGTCCCGGTCAGGTCGATGTCGATCGTCTCCTGCCATTCGGCCAGCGACATGTCAGGGATCCGCTTGGTGGGTCCCGAGATGCCGGCGTTGTTGACGAGAATGTCGATGCGGCCGAATGCATTCAGCGTCTCGGCGGCCATCTTCGCGCAGTCGGCTTCTTTGGAGACGTCGGCGCCCAGGTAAATCGCGCGGGCGCCGATGCGCTCGAGCTCGGCGCAGGTCTGCTTCATCGGGGCAATCGAACGCGCCGCGATGACAATTTTAGCACCGGCTGACCCGTACTTCAGCGCGATCTGTTTGCCGATTCCGTAGCCGCCGCCGGTGATGATTGCAACTTTATCCGAGAGTTCATTCATGGAAATGGTTTATCCCCTGGCGATTGCGGCGGTTGGCCGCTCGGCCGACTTTAGTAGCATCGTGACGCGCCCACAACGCGCCGCGCGCGAAGCCTTGTCTCAATCCGTTGCCGCCCAATATCATTGGGGGCTCATGGCCGCGGTAAATCCAATCGGGACTCAAGCAGGCAAGCCGAGTGCAAACGGCTCGTGGCTCATGAACGCCGTGAAGATCGCGATAGTCGCGATTCTGATTGGCGGCTCGATCTGGCTTCTGATTGCGCACTCCGAATGGTTCACCAATCCCGCATTGGTCAAAGCCCAGGTGATTGCGTGGGGGGCGTGGGGGCCGGTCGTTTATATGTTGCTGTACGCGGTGGGGCCTTCGTTCCTGGTGCCCGGCGCAGTAATGACTATCGCGGGCGGACTGGCGTTTGGCACCAAATGGGGATCGGTGTATTCGCTCATCGGCGGGGACGTGGGCGCGCTGGTGGCGTTTGCGGCCGGAAGGTTTCTCGGCAAGTCGTTCGTCGAGCGGGTCGTCGGCGAGCGGTTCGAGTCGATGCTGCGCAGAATCGCCAAGCACGGGTTCCAGATAATCCTTTACCTGCGGATGGTCCCCGTGATTCCGTACAACGCGCTGAACCTGCTGGCGGGCGCGTCTCCGATCACGTTTAACGATTACTTCTGGGCGACGATGATCGGCATGATTCCGGGGACGATCCTGTTTGCCTTTCTGGGCGACGCGCTATGGCATCCGCTCTCGCCGAAGTTCTTCCTCGCCCTGTTGCTGATCGGCGGGTCTGTCGGATGCGGTGAGATCTACCGCCGCTGGTCACGGGTCAAAATCGACGAGTAGCGATCCAGCGGCTTTCGGCCGGCTAGGTGCCGGATTCCCAGCTTGCCAGGTATTTGCGCTGCTCGGCGGTCAGCGTGTCGATCTTGAGGCTCATCGCGGCCAGCTTCACGCCGGCGATTTCTTCCTCGATCTCGACCGGCACCTCATGCACCTTGACCGCGAGCTGCGCGCCCCTGGCCACCCACTCCGACGCCATCGCCTGCGTCGCGAAACTCATGTCCATGACCTGGGCGGGATGCCCTTCGGCGCACGCGAGGTTAACCAGCCGGCCCTCGCCGAGGAGATAGACGATGCGCCCGTTGGACAGATGGTAGGCGTCGATGTTGCGGGTGACGTCGCGTTCGACCTTTTTTGCCGCGTCGTTCAAGTAAGCGACGTCGATCTCGACATCGAAATGACCCGAGTTGCTCAGGAACGCGCCGTCCTTCATCAGGGTGAAGTGCGCGGAAGTGAGGACGTGCTTGTCACCGGTCGCGGTGATGAAAATATCGCCGACTTTCGCCGCCTCGACCATCTTCATCACGCGGAATCCGTCCATCGCGGCTTCCAGCGCGCGTATCGCGTCCACTTCCGTGACGATTACGTCGGCGCCAAGCCCGCGCGCGCGTGACGCGATGCCGCGGCCGCAATAGCCGTAGCCCGCCACCACCACCACCGAGCCGGCGATCAGGACGCCGGTAGCGCGGATGATCCCGTCGAGCGTGGACTGGCCGGTGCCATAACGATTGTCGAACAAATGCTTGGTCTGTGCGTCGTTGACCGCGACCACCGGAATCTTGAGCGCGCCATCCTTGGCCATCGCGCGCAGGCGGATTACTCCGGTGGTCGTTTCCTCCATGCTCGCCTTGACTGCGCCGGCGTGGCCGGCGAACTCGGTGTGAAGCAGGCTGACCAGGTCGGCGCCGTCGTCCATCGTGATCGTCGGACGGCGTTCGAGCACGGCGCGCAGATGGCTGTAGTAGGTGTCGCGATCTTCGCCGTGGATGGCAAAGGTGGGAATGCCGTACTGATCGACCAGCGCCGCCGCCACGTCATCCTGCGTCGAGAGTGGGTTGGACGCGCACGCGAGCACTTCGGCGCCGCCCGCCTTCAGCGTGCGCAGCAGGTTGGCCGTCTCGCAGGTGATATGCAGGCAGGCGCCGAGCCGCTGGCCCTTGAGCGGCAGTTCTTTGGCGAATCGCTCGCGCAGGCGGCGCAGCACGGGCATCTGCTTGTCGGCCCATTCGATCCGCTTGCGTCCGGCCTCGGCTAGTCCGAGGTCGTGCACGTCGAAGTCGCGGCCGTTTCCGTCGGCGCGGGATTTAGAGATTGCTTTGAGCTTTCTTGCCGTCGTGGCCATCGTGTTCAAACTCCGAAAGTATCTGTCAGATTTGGTAAGGATCGCGGCGCGCTGTTAGCTGCGGCCGTTGAGCCCGAACGCGCTGCGCAGAGTCTCGGCCATATCGGCCCGCTCCCACGGGAACAGTCCGTCGTGCGGGATGCGGCCGAAATGTCCGTAGGCGGCGGTCGGCTGATAGATCGGGCGCTTCAAGTTCAGCGTCTTGATGATTCCCGCGGGCCGGAAATCGAACAGCTCGCGCAGTGTGGCTGAGAGCTTGTTCTGCGGCACGACGCCGGTGTCGAAGGTATCGACCAGTATCGAGACCGGCTCGGCGACGCCGATCGCGTAGGCGACCTGGATTTCGCATTTCGTGGCGAGTCCCGCCGCGACAACATTCTTGGCCACGTGACGCGCCATGTAGCAGGCCGAGCGATCGACCTTGCTCGGATCCTTGCCCGAGAACGCGCCGCCGCCGTGACGGCCGTAGCCGCCGTAGGTATCGACGATGATCTTGCGCCCGGTGAGTCCGCAATCGCCGTGTGGTCCGCCGATGATGAAGCTGCCGGTGGGATTGACGTGATACACCGTGGAGCGGGTCAGGTACTGTTCGGGGATGGTCTTCTTGATCAATTCCTCGATGATCGACTCGCGGATTTTTTCGTATTTCACGTCCGGCGAATGCTGGGTCGAGATGACGACCGCGGTTACTTCCACCGGGCGGCTGTCGGCGTAGCGCACCGTGACCTGGCTCTTGGAGTCGGGACGCAGAAAATCGAGCTGGCGGCTCTTGCGCAGCTTGGTCAGATTTTCCATCAGCCGATGCGCCATCGCGATCGGCAGCGGCATCGCCTCCGGCGTCTCGTCGCATGCGAAACCGAACATCAGGCCCTGATCGCCGGCGCCCTGTTCTTTGTGCAGCCCTTGCCCCTCGGTGACGCCCTGCGAGATATCGGCCGACTGCGGCTCGATCGCGGTCAGCACCGCACAACTGTTGCCGTCGAAGCCAACTTCGGTGCTGTTGTACCCGATTTCGACCGCGGTCTGCCGCGCAATTCTCACATAGTCGAGGTGCGCGTGGGTGGTTATCTCGCCGGCCAGCACGATAAGCCCGGTTTTGGCCAGCGACTCGAGCGCGACACGCGAGTCGGGGTCCTCGGCCAGCAGCTCATCCAGAACGGCGTCTGAAATCTGATCGCACATTTTGTCCGGATGGCCTTCGGAGACCGACTCGGACGTGAACAGGAAATCTTTGAGCGGCATTCGCGATTGCTCCTTGAAAAGCGTGGTTTCGAGTGCCCCGTCGCCGACCGGAATTCAACTTATCCGGGCGGGCGCGGGACTGAGGGGTTCAATTGACTTCTATTCCAGAGGGGTCAGCATAGCGCCTGCCGAAAAGCGAAAAAACAGCAGCGCGCCTCAAGATTTTCAAGTAGTGAAGGTATAACTGACCAATCGGACAGAAGCAAGACTGGGTCCAACTGGCGCTGCTGGCTCGGCCGGGGCTCATCGAATCTGCCCGCTCATTCCTCGCCGAAGCGATCGTCGAACAGCGTCTGGACGGCTTTGAGAGCCTCGCGTGCGTCGGTTCCTTCGGTACGGACCTTGAGCTTGGAGCCCTGCGCCGCACCCAGCATCATCAGGTTGGTCATGCTCTTGGCGTTGACCAGATTCTTGCCGCGGCCAATCATGACCTGCGAGGTGAATTTGGCAGCCGTCTGCGCGAGCGCCGAGGCGGCCCGCAGATGTAGACCGAGCCGGTTCTTGACCTCCACAGTCGCCTCCGCCGCATTCACGAGCATTACGATAAAGGTATCGCCGGCTTCGGTAAACAAATTCGCGCGATCAATGCGCTTCCGGAATCGTTTGCGCCGTGCGAGCAAGCTCGACGCCCGCCCGCCGCCCGCTGACTTCATCGCCGGCATGATACTCCAGCGGGATGAAGAGCAGCGACGACGTCAGCGCGAGAACTCCCATCACCACAAAGGCCGGGGTGAAATCATGCACCGACAGGTGAGCCGAGCCGCGCACGCCCAGGCTGACGTGCAGCAGCATCGCGCCGATCGCCACACCCAGGCTCAGGAACAGTTGCTGCGCCATGCTCGACAGGCTGCTCGCGCCGCTCATCAGCAAGTTGGGCACGTCGGCGTAGGCCAGGCTTCCCAGCGCGGTGAATTGAAGCGAGCGGAAGAATCCTCCGGTCAGCAGCGCCAGTATGATGACGAAGTGAGGCGTCGTCGAGCGGAACAGCGCGTAGCTCATCATGATGAAAGCGCTGAGCACGCCGTTGCCGATCAACACCGAGCGAAAGCCCAGGCGCCGGATGATCGGCGTCGCCGTCATCTTCATGAACAAGGCGCCCGCGGCGCTGGCGAACGTCAATAGTCCCGAAGCGAACGGGGTGAGTCCGAACACCACCTGCAGCAGCATCGCCAATAAGAACGGCAACGCGCCGATGCCCATCCGAAAAAGTCCGCCGCCCAGCGTGGACGCGTTGAAGGTCGGGATTTTCATCAACCCCAGGTCGATGATTGGATAGTCGATCCGCTGCGCGTGAAGGATGTAGAGCGCCATGCACATGCCGCCGGCGGCCATCACGCACATGATGACACCGGGGGAAATCACGCCGCGGCCGATCGACTCGAAGCCGAAGAGCAGGCCCGCCAGTCCGAGCCCGGTCAGCAGAAAGCCGCGCAGGTCGAGCGGGACGACCACGTCCTCGCGGATGTTTGGAATGTACAAAGTGACCAGCGTGATGCCGATCAGCCCGATCGGCACGTTGATGAAGAAAATCCAGCGCCACGAATAATAAGTCACGATGAACCCGCCGATCGGCGGCCCGACCACGGGTCCCAACACCGCGGGCACGGTCAAATAGGACATCGCCGTTACCAGCTCGGACTTGGCCACGGTTTTCAGAACGATCAAACGGCCGACCGGCACCATCATGGCCCCGCCGAAGCCCTGCAAAATACGCGCGGCGACCAGTTGCGGCAGCGATTGCGACAGTCCGCACAGCACCGAACCGATCGTGAAGATCACAATCGCCCCGCGAAACACCGTGCGCGCGCCGTATCGATCCGCCATCCAGCCGCTGATCGGAATAAATACCGCCAGGCTCAGCAGGTAGGAGGTGATTGCGAGGTTGAGCTTGATCGGATCCTCGCCCAAAGACTTGGCCATCACCGGCAGCGCGGTCGAGATGACCGTCGAGTCGAGCATCTCCATGAACAGCGCGCAGCCGACGATCATCGGCGCCAGAAACTCAAGCGGGGAAATTCTGAACAGCCTCGGACTCATTGCAGCAGACTAAGCATCGCGGCAACTACGATATGGAAATCAGGGCAACCGGTAAACGGCTTTCTTCGCCGCGCCGCGCGTCAGTTGCCGTTGCGGCCGGACGCGCTGCGAACCGAGCCGGCTTCGGTCTCGCCCTTGATCCGCGCGCTGAACAACTCGCGCAGCCGCGCTTCGATCTGCGAGTCGCGGGGTGTCCCCTCGCGCCGCCGCCATGCCCGCAGCGGGATCACCGCCTTGGCCATGTTGCGATGGCCGCCGGCGCTGCCGATCTCCGCGAACAGACTCTTCACCACCTCGCCGGCGTTGTCGCCGCTCATGCCATGGTTGCGCACACTTATCACCAGCTTGCCGCCGAGCTTGCCCGCGACCGCCACCCACCCGACGCCCTCGAACTGCAGGCAGAAGTCCGCCATCTGCACGATCAGGTCGTCGCGCTCGACCCGGCCCAGATTGAGCACGACCAGCCGATCCTTGACCACCATCCGTTTCATCGCGCGCGCCAGGATTTGCGCGAAACTGAGCGGCAGCTCGGGACGATCGATCTGCCGGAGCAAACTGTAGTTGGCCAGCGGGACCAGGCGGGTGAACGCTTGCAGGTCGTCGTCGGTCACGCGGCGCGACAACGCCAACGTGTCGCTGCGAATTCCGTAGAGCAACGCAGTCGCAAGGCGCTCGCTGATCTTTTCGTCAGCCGTCACCAGGTACTCGGTCATGATCGTCGCGGTCGCGCCGTATTTCGTCCGCACGTCCTCGAACGGAGCGGCGCCGCCGGTGTAGCCGGTATGATGATCGATCACGATATCGGCGCGCGGGATTTTCTCGCCGAAGTACGGCGGCTGAACATCGACCATCGCAATCTTGTCGAAGGCGCACAGCTCCTCCGTGTCGGCTGGCTGGATTTCGATCTCCAGCAAATGCTCCATCGTGAGATTTTCCGGCCGCGTCACCGGCTTGAACGCGAAAAACGGCGTGGTCTGCTTGTTGCGCCCGAGCAGCGTCCGCAGCGCCATCGCGCTCGCCATTCCGTCGGGATCGGGATCGTCCTGCAGCACGATCGCAACCCGATCGCCTTCGCCGACCATCGCGCGCAATTCCTTGATTTTCTGCCTGGTGAACGCCTGATCCATAAGATGAAACGGTCCCCGGTCGCCTCGATCAGCGACGGGTGAAGTCGTTGGTTTAGCCGCGGACAGCTCGAATGCGGGCGTTTGAGGCGCGATCGGCTCGAATAACGGGACCGGCGGTCCGAAAATGCAAGCGGTCCTCTGGATCCTGGCGAACCGTGGAAGAATTCATCGGTTGTCCCCGAATATCACAGCGCAAAGAGTTGACGCAATGATATAGAATAACACCCGCCTATGGATTCCACCGATTCCCATTCCAACAAGTTTCACTGTGCGATCTGCCGCCGCGAATTCGCCGAGTGGTTGCTGCGCATTTCGGTCGAAGATACCGCGGGCTTTCGCCAGCAGGCCTTTATCTGCGGCAACTGCGCGGTTAAACTGCGGCTCGCCTCGGAAAAAAATCGCGACCTGCAAATCGACCCATGGATACACGAGGCGGTCGCCAGCGTGCTGCGCGGCAAGAATCCCGACAAGCCAGAAAGCTAGCCGGGCTGGTCTAAGGAAGAGATTCAATCGATGGCGGACGCATCGGGACCCGGCCGATCGGATAAGTCAAATTCGCAACCCGGCAACGCTGCCGGCGCGGAACTATGGCCGCATGAAGAAGCTCGGCGGCTCGCGGAGCGCGTCGCGTCCTACGAGCCCGCTCGTCCGGTAATTTTCCAGAGCGGCTTCGGGCCATCGGGATTGCCGCATCTGGGCACGATGGCGGAAATCCTGCGTCCGTCGTTCGTGCGCAAGGCGTTTCATCTCCTTGAGCCGTCGCGGCCGTCGCGGCTGATCGTTTTCATCGACGATCTCGACGGACTGCGCAAAGTGCCGGAGAACGTGCCCAACCGCGAGGCCACCGAGCGGTACTTGGGCATTCCGGTCTCGAAGATCCCAGACCCGTTCGGATGCTGCGCCAGCTTTGCCGACCACATGATCGGGCTGCTCGGCGGATTTCTCGCGCCGGTCGAGGTCGAGTACGAACTGGTGCGTTCGGCGCAGACGTATTCGTCGGGGCGCTTCGACGCGGGACTCAAGCTGATCCTTGAGAAACACGCGGAGATCACCGCGATCATCGCGCCGACGCTGCGCGAGGAAAATCGCGCGGGATGGTCGCCGTTCATGCCGATTTGTCCCAAATGCGGGCAAGTCGTCGAGCGAACCGTGTCGGCGTACCATCCCGAGCGCGCATCGATCGAATTCGCGTGCGAAAAGAGCGCGGGTGGCACGTCGGGATGCGGTTATCGCGGCGAACAATCGGTGCTCGGCGGGATGGCGAAGGTGCAATGGAAGGTCGATTGGGCGCTGCGATGGTACGTGCTCAAGGTGGATTACGAATTGTACGGCAAGGATCTCACCGACTCGGCGCGGCTCTCGGGACAAATTCTCCGCGTGCTGGGCGCAAAGCCGCCGCTGGGATTTCCGTTCGAGATGTTTCTCGACGAGCAGGGCCGCAAGGTCTCGAAGTCGGTCGGTCGCGGCGTGACGGTTGACCAGTGGACGCGCTACGCGCCGATCGAGGTGCTCAAATTTTTCCTGCTGCTCAATCCGCGCCGCGCGCGCAAGTTGTTTCTCGAGGCGATTCCGCAGTACGTCGACGAATACCTCGACGCGTTGCGCGCCTGCGCGGCGGCGTCGGATGAGCAGCGGCGCGAATCGGCGCTCGAATTTGTCATCCAGAGCACGACCCCGCGGCGATTCAACTCCGAGCTCAGCTTCGCGATGATGACCAACGCGGTCGGCGCACTGGGCACTTCGGACCGCGACCACATCTGGAATTATCTGGTCCGCTATGACGCCGCGATTGCGGGCGATGCGGAAACGGAAAAGATGGGCAGGGCGCTGATGGAATGCGCGCTCAATTTCGCCCACGACTTCATCGTGAAGCAGCCCTACACGCCGTCGGATGCGGAACGCGGACAGTTGAAGAGCCTCGCGGCGTATCTGCTCGAAAATCCGGGAGCCAGCGCCGAAGAGATCGAGAAAAAGATTTACGATCTCGGCCGCGAAAATTACGACAAGCCCGGCAAGATTTTCCCGCTTCTGTATCGATCGATTCTCGGCCAGGAGCGCGGACCGCGCTTGGGCGCGTTCATCCGGCTTGCAACGCCGGCCCGCATCGTCGAACTGCTCGACGCAACGATCGCGCGCGCCGCCTAGACGAATTCGGCGAACACGGAGTCGGCCATTTCCAGGCCGCGATCGGTCAGCTTGATTCGGCCGCGCTCGAGCATCAGCAAGCCGTTGTTGAACAGCGGGGCCGCGACGGTCCCGAAGATGTATTCGAAGCTGCGGCCGAAGCGATCGTGAAAATCGGCCGGCGCGAAGCCTTCGCGCAGCCGCAGATTGAGGAACACGAATTCGCCCTGCGCGGCGGCGTCGCCGATCGTTTCAGCGCCGGCCTCTGCGTTTTGGCGCTCTTCGATCGCGGAAATGTAAAGCGCCGGGAGCTTTTCGTTCCACCATCGCTTTCGCTTCCCGCCGCGCCCGTCGCCCGCCGAGCTATGAGCGCCCGCGCCGATTCCGAGGTAGGTCTGGGCGCGCCAATACGTCAGATTGTGGCGCGCTTCGTGGCCGGGCGCCGCATAGTTCGATATTTCGTACATCGCGTAGCCGCGCCGCGGGATTTCTTCGCGCACCGTTTGATACATCGCAGCCTGCTCGTCACTGGTGAGCTGTTTGATTCGTCCGCGCTTCAAGTCGGTGAAAAACGGGGTGCCTTGTTCGAAGGTCAGGTTGTAAGCCGAGATGTGATCCGGTTCGAGTGCGGCCGCCGATTCGATGTCGAAGAGAACCTCGGCAATCGTCTGTCCCGGAACCGCGAAGATCAAATCCAGATTGAGCCGATCGAAGCCGGCGCGATGCGCTATCCTTGCAGCCGCGCGGGTTTCGTCGGCGCAATGAATCCGGCCGAGAAACTTGAGCGTCGCGGCATTGAACGACTGCGCGCCGAAACTGATTCGATTCACGCCCGCCGCGCGCATCCCGCCGAGTTTCGCTGCGTCCACGGTGCCGGGATTCGCTTCGAGCGTTATCTCCGCGCCGGGTTCGATCCCGCAAACGCGATTGGCGGCGTCGATAATCTCACCGATGGATTTGGGATCGAACAGCGACGGCGTTCCGCCTCCAAAAAAAATTGTCCGGATGCGCCGGCCTGAATACGAGCGCGTGCCCGCCCGGTACTCGAGCTCGGAAATCAGCGCGTGGGTGTATTGCGCTTGCGGCCATGACGACGCCGCGTGCGAATTGAAGTCGCAGTACGGACACTTCGATTGGCACCACGGAATATGGACGTAGAGCGAAAAGCTCACCCGACGATTGTAGCGCGCCTTTTACCCCCGCTACTACGCGCCTTTGACGGTCGCTATACTCCCTGCGTCAGAGGGAACTTGTCCGAAGCCGCACCCAATAGCCAGGATAGCAGCGAACCGCGCGTTGAGCCGCGCCCCGGTCCCGCGAGCGCGAGCGGATCGGGCGCGAGCCATGCCGGCACGATCGCCGCGGGCGTGCTGCTCAGCCGGATTGCCGGTCTCATCCGCGACAGCATCTTCGCGCATTTCCTCGGCGACTCGGCCACCGCCGACGCGTTCAAGGCGGGGTTCCGCATCCCGAACATTCTGCAGAACCTGTTCGGCGAAGGGGTACTGTCCGCGTCGTTCATCCCGGTTTACGGAAAACTGCTGGGCGAGGGCGACAACGAAACCGCCGATATGCTGGCGTGGGGTGTCGGCGCGATTCTGACGCTCGGCGTATCGGTGATGGTGGCGATCGGGGTCATGGTGACGCCGTATCTGATCGACGTGATCGCGCCGGGCTTCGAGGGCGACAAGCGCGACTTGACGATTCAAATCGTGCGCATCCTGTTTCCCGGAGCGGGATTGCTGGTGATGTCGGCGTGGTTTCTCGGCGTGCTCAACAGCCATCACAAATTTTTCGTGTCGTACACCGCGCCGGTAGCGTGGAACGTCGCAATGATCGCGGCGCTGATCTATTACGGGCCGCGCCGCTCGCAGGACGGGCTTGCGATCGCGATCTCGTGGGGCTCGGTCGCCGGCTCCGCCCTGCAAATCGCGGTGCAGATTCCGCAAACGATGGCGCTGCTGAGAAAGAACCGGATCGACTTCGCGCGCGTCGCCGCGCCGCTGAGATCCGTGTTCCACAACTTGACGCCGGTGGTCATCAGCCGCGGCGTCGTCAACCTGAGCACTTACGTGGACAACGTGCTGGCGAGCCTGCTGCCGACCGGCGCCGTCGCCGCGCTCAATTACGGCCAGTTGCTCTACATGGTGCCGATCAGCCTGTTTGGATATTCGGTGGCCGCGTCGGAGCTGCCCGCGATGTCGCGCGCCGCGGGTGCGATGCCCGAGCAAATGAGCACGATTCTGCGCGCGCGATTGAACCGGGGACTGCGCCAAATCGCGTTCCTGGTGGTGCCGTCGTCCGCGGCCTTCCTGATTCTCGGCGACGTGATCGTCGCGATGATTTATCAATCGGGTGCGTTCACCCGCGCCGACGCGGTTTACGTCTGGGCGGTGCTCGCGGGCTCGGGGGTGGGGTTGCTCGCAGCCACGATGGGCCGGTTGTACAATTCGGCGTTCTACGCGCTGTTCGACACCCGCACTCCGCTTCGATTCGCACTAATCCGCGTCGCGCTGACGCTGGTGCTCGGCTATCTTTGCGCGATACCGCTGCCGCCCATGCTCGGAATCGCGCAGAAGTGGGGCGTTGCCGGGCTGACGGTGTCGGCGGGCGTGGCAGGATGGGTCGAGTTTGCGATGCTGCGATGGGCGCTGAACGGACGCATCGGATGGACCGGGCTCGAGCGTTCGTATCTGGCGAAGCTGTGGGCGCTCGCGCTTGGGGCGGGGGCGATTGGGTTCATGTTGAAGCTTCGGATGGCGGGATTCGGGCCGCGGGTCCAGGGGCTGGCGATTCTTTCGACTTACGGCGGGCTCTACCTGTTCGGCGCCTGGATGCTTGCGATGCCGGAACTCAAGCAAATCACCGGCCAAATCACGCGCCGGTTTTCCCCGCGCGCGGCTTCGAACTCATCCGATCGATAACCGCGCTGGTGGAACGTCCGCCGAGCAACGGCGCCAGCACCACCGTTCCTCCGCGCGATTCGACGAACGCCTGGCCGTCAACCAGCTTGCCGCGCCAATCCTCGCCCTTGACCAGAACGTCGGGTTTAACCGCGCGAATGATTTTCTCGGCCCGCGTTTCGTCGAACACAACCACGTAATCAACCGCTTCCAAAGCGGCCAGGATTCGCGCGCGCTCCGCCACCGGATAGATGGGGCGCGCGTCGCCCTTGAGCCGCCTCACGCTGCGATCGCTGTTGAGTCCGACCACCAGCAGGTCGGCCTGCGCGCGCGCAAACGCGAGCATCTGGATATGCCCGGCGTGCAGCAGATCGAAGCATCCGTTGGTGAACGCGATCCGCCGGCCGGCGCGCCGCTCGCGCTCCAGCGCCGGCTTGAGCTCGTCGATCGAATGGATTTTGCGCTCGTAGCTTAAGTGAGCGGGGCTCAGCGCGCGGGCGAGATCCTCGCGCGTGATCACCTCCGCGCCCATCCGGGTCACCTCGATACTCGCGGCCAGGTTGGCGATGGTCGCCGCCGACGAGAAGCCCAGTCCCGCGATCGAAAACATCCCGAACACGCTCAGCACCACGTCGCCCGCGCCGGTCACGTCGTAAACCTCGCGCGGCGCCGTCGAGATGTAGGTGTCCTTGCCGCCGCGTTCCGCCAGATACATCCCGTCGCGGTCGAGCGTTATCAGGCATGCTTCCAGGCCAAGCTTGCGCACCAGAGTTTCGGCCGCTTTCCGCCACGCGCCGCGGTCGGTGAGATGCATCCCGGTGGCGACTTCGGTTTCGTGACGATTGGGCGTGAGCGCGGTGGCGCCGCGATAAATCGAAAAGTCCTCGGTCCTGCGCGGATCGACTATCACCGGGATGCCGCGCGCCCGGCCTCCCTCGATCAGCGCCCGCAGCACCGCAGGAGTCAGCATCCCCTTGTCGATATCCGATATCAGCACGCCGTCGCACCTGCGCAGCTCGGGCTTGAGGCGGGCGATCAGCTCGCGTTCGCGCGCGGGCTTGAGCGGACTGGGGTCTTCCTCATCGACGCGCAACAGTTGCTGGGTCGCGCGATGGGCCGCCTGCACGGAACCGAGCATTCGATCCTTGACGATGGTGGGGCGGTCGGGATCGATCAGAATCGAGCGGGTATCGATTCCGAGATCGGCGAAAATCCCGCGCAGCAGACCGCCGTTGCGATCCGCGCCGACCACGCTGAGCGCGCTGACCTCGGCGCCGAGCGCGCGCAAGTTCGCCATCACGAAGCCCGCGTTGCCCAGCTTCTCCTCGCGGCGCTGCACGCGCAGGATCGGAATCGGCGCTTCGGGCGAGATTCGCGCGACGTCGCCCCACAGGTAGCGATCGAGAATCACCTCGCCGGCTACCAGCACGCGCAATGGTTTGAGCGCCGGCAGGCCGTGCTCGCTGCGCGCCGAATCAGGGCGAGCGGAAGAGGGCGCTTTGCGTCGAGTCATGATGCGGCATCTTACGCCGCCGCGCCGCCCGCGTTAAACAGTCAAAAACGGCGTATCACTTTAATGTGAAACCCACCGTGGGTTTCACACTTCCTTGGGCAGGGGCTGCGGCCCCTGCACCCGCGGTGAGAAGACGCGAAAATCTGCGCAGCGCATCTTTTCGCGACTACGCGATGGCAGGAGTGATCCCTGCAAAGACCTGGGTCAGGCGCTGCGAGGATGCGGCTGCGCAAGGCGCGCGTCAAGTTCCTCGAGGCCTGGCAGGAACCACACGTCCTTGCCGCGGTTCGACTCATTCACAAAAGCGCGCAGGGCCGAGCTATCGTCCAAATGCCGGGAGATATCGCCGACGATCGCGAGGCGGATTCTGTAGTTCACGAATTTCTGGATCAGCTCGCCTGCAATGCGCGTTCGCAACTTGAAGAAATCATCGCCAAGGCACTCGACCGGAAGCACGATCAGGGCGGCGCGATGCTCAAAGGCGGCGCCGATCAGATCGACGGCGTCACGATCGCTCCGCAGCCGCGTCTGGTCCGGGGCGCATTCGAGGACGCGCACGCCGTGAAGTTCGTAAGATCTCGCCGGCATCGTTGCGGCTGCTCCTGCTCACCTGATCGCGTAGCCGCCGTCCACGTAAACGATCGATCCGGTTACGAAGTCCGACGCGTGCGAGGCCAGAAACACCGCCGCCCCCGCCATCTCCTCGGGCTTGCCGAAGCGGCCGGCCGGAGTGCGCGCGATTATTTCCTCAAACAGCGGCCCGCTCTGCACGACCATCGTCATGTCGGTTTCGATCCATCCCGGCAGGATCGCGTTGACCTGGATATTGTGCGGCGCCAGTTCAATCGCCATCGTCTTGGTCGTCTGCACCAGCGCGCCCTTGGCCGCGGCGTAAGCGACCAGGCCATGCCCGCCGAACCGGGAATATTCGCTCGCGATGTTGATTATCTTGCCGTGCTTGCTCGCGACCATCGATCGCCCCGCGAGCTGCGAAAGGAAAAAGCATGAATTCAGGTTCGTTTCGATCACTCGATCCCAGTCCTCGGCGCTGAAATCCAGCGCGATTCCCACGAGCGCGATTCCGGCGTTGTTGACGAGAATCGAGATGGGACCGAGCTTGCGCTCGACTTCCTCCATCGCCGGGCGCAGCGCTTCGCGCCGCGTCACGTCGAGCTGGATCGCGATCGCGGGGACGCCGGTGCGTTCGAGCTCGGCGAGCACCGCGCGATTCTTCCCTTCATCGCGCGCGAGGATCGCGACTGCGGCGCCGGCGTCGGCTAGGCCGAGCGCGATTCCGCGTCCGATTCCTCCATTTCCGCCGGTAACCACGGCGACCTCGCCGCTCAGATCGAACATCTTCGGATCCGCCATAACGCATCTCCCACGCGAGCAGTTGGACAGCGAACGCCCACCGCTTCTATATTGGCGTTTTGCACCTGCCGCAACCGAAACGCGATAGCCGGGGTGTGGCGCAGTGATTAAAGAAGAGACGGAGATGGCGCGCTGTAACAGCACCCTCACCCCCGGCGCGGGCGCCGTTCCCTCTCCCGCGAAATCCCCCTCACCCGCGCCGGAGGCGCGGCCTCTCCCGCAACGAAGCGGGCGAGGCGGGTAAGAAGTCGCGCGGAACGCAACACCCTAACTGGGGCGAGGGTTAATAGGTACTCAGGAGACATAGAGGAGGATGGGACTACGGACGGCTGAACAGTACAAGAGCTCGCTGCGCGACGGGCGCGCGGTGTTTTTCAGGGGCGAACGGGTGGCCGACGTGACCGCGCATCCGGTGATCGGAATCGCGGTCGAGCACGCGGCGATAGACTACCGGATGGCTCACGATCCGAAGTATCGCGAACTGGCGATCGTGAAGGAGGGCGGCGACGAGTACAGCCGCTACTACCATGTTGCGCAAAATGGCGACGACCTGCTCAGGCGCAGCGCGCTGATCGCGGCAGCGACGCGCGAGGGCGCCACCCTGGTGGTGTTGATCAAGGAAATCGGCACCGACGCGCTGCTCGCGCTGCACATTATCGGCGAACGGATGGCGGCTGCGGGCAAGCCCGAGTACCGCGAGCGCATCCGCAAGTACCATCGCTATTGCCGCGACAACGATCTGGCGGTCGCGGTGGCGCAGACCGACGCCAAGGGCGATCGCGCGCTCGGGCCCACGCAGCAGGACCATCCGGACTACTACGTGCGAATCGTCGAGGAACGCCCCGACGGGATCGTGGTGCGCGGGGCGAAGGTTCACACCAGCGTCGCGACCAATAGCAACGAGGTTATCGTGCTGCCGACCCGCGCGATGCGCGCGGAGGACAAGGCTTACGCCGTCGCGTTCGCGTTGCCGATCAACACGCCGGGACTGAAGCTCCTCGCGTCGCCCCACGGAAGCTCGGCGAAGAATGATTTCGAGCATCCGATCAGCGCGCGGCACAAGATGATGGAGACGCTGACGGTCTTCGACGACGTGTTCGTGCCGCGAGAACGCGTGTTCATGCAAGGCGAGATCGAGTTCGCCGGGCTGCTCGCGCTGACCTTCGTGCGATTCCATCGCTTCACCGCGGTGTCGTACAAGCTGCCGCTGCTGGAACTGATGGCGGGCGCGGGCTATGCGGTCGCCGAGGCCAACGGAATCTCGCGGGCGGGTCACGTGCGCGACAAGCTGACCCATCTGGCGGCGTATCACACCACCGTGCGCGGACTTATCGAGCATGCGGCGCGCACCTGCACGATCGAGGACGGGGTCGCGGTGCCCAATACTCTGCTCACCAACGTCGCGAAGTATCACTTCGCCCACAACTACCATCAGGCGGTGCAAATCGTGCAGGACCTGGCGGGCGGGCTGCTGGTAACCGGACCCGCGGCTGAAGATCTCAGCAGCGAGGCGACCCGCGCTTACGTGCTGAAATACATGGGCGGCGCGAAAGGGTTCGACGCCGAGGATCGGCTGAGACTGCTGAACCTGATTAGCGATCTTACGTCGTCGGATTTCGGCGGCTACCAGGAAGTGCTCGCGGTGCACGCCGAAGGCGGATTCGAAGCCGAGAAGTTGCAGGCTTACCGCGAGTACGACTTCAAGACGGTGGCCGCCTACGCGCGCAAGCTCGCGCAACAGGGGTGACCCCTGCACCCAGTGTTAAGGCCGCGCTCCGTTGTCGCGCGCGGGCAGGGCTGAGCCCTGCCCGCAGCATTAAGGCCGCCCGCCGTTGGCGGGCGCGGGGGCGATATTCGACGCTCTGCTAGTGCAGTTCGCCGCCGCCGGCTACGTTTATGGTTTCGCCGGTGATGTTATCCGCCCGGCACAGGAAGACCACTGCCGCGCCGATATCGACCGGGGTCTGCTCGCGCTTGAGGAAGGTGGTGTGCGCGATAAATTCGTCGAACGCCGCCTCGCGATTCATCCCGTACTGAACGGCGATGACCGGCCCGAGCACGTCGGACCACATCGCAGTGCGCAGATACCCGGGGCATACCGCGTTCACCCGAATGTTGGCCGGGCCGAGCTCTTCGGCGAGCGATTGGGTGAAGCCGATGATCGCGAACTTGCTCGCGCAGTATGCCGAGAGGCCGCCGTGGCCGGTCTTGCCCGCTACCGACGCGATATTGACGATCGCGCCCTCGCTCCGCCTGGTCATGTGCGGGATACATGCCTTGGAGCACAGGAACGCGCCCTTGGCGTTGACCGCCATTACGCGGTCCCATGCTTCTTCGGCAAGCGCGGCGACCGGGCCGACGGCGATGATCCCCGCGTTGTTGACGAGGATGTCGATGGCGCCGAGTTTCGCGACCACCTCGGAGGCCATCCGCTCCAGGTCGGCGAAGCGGGTCACGTCGGCGAGGATCGGGATAGCTTTCACGCCGAGTTTCTTGACTTCCTCGACCGTGCGATTGAGTTCAGTCTGGGCGCTCAGGTTGTAAGTAAGCGCGGGGTCGGCGGGACTGCCGAGATCGACGAGCGCGAGGTTTACGCCGGCGGCCGCGAGCTCGAGCGCGATGCCGCGGCCGATTCCGCGCGCCGCGCCGGTGATGATTGCGTTTTTGCCCTTGAGTTCCATCCGATTTTCTCCCTGTGGTGTGTGCGCGATCTAATACGACGGCTGCGGCACGACGGCTGCGGACGGCGGCAAGCGCGCAGGTTCAAGTTTACTCGAACGCGTTCTCGCCCGTGATGTCGCGGCCGAGGATCAACGTATGCACGTCGAAGGTGCCCTCGTAGGTGTTGACCGTCTCGAGGTTCAGCATGTGGCGGATGACGGGGTACTCGTTGACGATTCCGTTGGCGCCGAGCATGTCGCGCGCGTCGCGGGCGATTTTCAGCGCCTCGTTGACGTTGTTTCGCTTGGCAAACGACACGTGCTCGGGGCGCATCTTGCCCTGGTCCTTCAGATGGGCCAGGCGCAGGCAAACCATCTGCGCCTTGGTGATCTCGGTGAGCATCCTGACCAGCTTCGCCTGCACCAGTTGATAGCCGGCCAGCGGACGCGAGAACTGCTTGCGCGATTTGGTGTAATCCAGCGCGCAATGGAAACACGACCGCGCCGCGCCGATCGCGCCCCACGCGATTCCGTAGCGCGCCTGCGTCAGGCATCCGAGCGGACCCTTGAGCCCGCGCGCTTTTTCCAGATGCGCGGTCCGGGGAATCCGCACGTCCTCTAAAATGAGTTCCGAAGTGATCGACGCGCGCATGGAAAATTTTCCGTGGATATCGCGCGTCGAAAATCCCTGGGTCCCCTTCTCGACCAGGAAGCCGGTGATGCCCTCGTCAACCTTGGCCCACACGATCGCAACGTCAGCGATCGAGCCGTTGGTGATCCATCGCTTGGTCCCGTTGAGAATCCATCCATCGCCGTCGCGCCGCGCGCGCGTTTCCATCCCGCCCGGGTCCGAGCCGTGGTCGGGCTCGGTCAGACCGAAGCATCCGATCAATTTTCCCTTGGCCATTTCCGGCAAGTAGCGTTGCTTCTGTTCCTCGCTGCCGTTTGCATAAATCGCGTACATCGAAAGCGCGCTTTGCACCGAGGCAAACGAGCGCAGCCCCGAGTCTCCCGCCTCGAGCTCCTGCATGATCAGGCCGTAGGCGACGTTATTCATCCCCGCGCATCCATAACCCTTGAGATTGGCTCCAAACATTCCAAGCTCGGCCATTTGCGGTACGAGGTGCGTTGGGAAGGTTTCACCGGCAAAATGGCGTTCGATCTGCGGGATGATTTCGCGATCGACGAACCGTTTGGCCGTGTCGCGGGCCATCCGTTCTTCGTCAGTGAGCAGATCGTCGAGGTGAAAAAAATCGAGGTCTCTCAATAGATCCAACATCTTGCGCTCCATGCGGTTTTTGAAAACTGTTTTACTGTGAGATTGCGGAGCCCGGCCGCCGGCACTGTCCGGTGGGGACGGGCGATCTCTTTGACGGACGGAACCACTGGCGGCGGGATCGTGCGCGGTTGATCGATGCCCATTAGATGTGCGCGCTGGGTTGGGGCTGATAGTTCTTTTATCACGGCTACTACTTGCGTTGGGATCGAGTATCAACTAGCCTTATACGCGAAGCGGATAACATGCACATCGAAACGCTAAAGGTCTTCTGCGACATAATCGAGAGCGGAAGCTTTTCTTATGCCGCATCGCAAAACTTCGTCACTCAGTCGGCGGTCAGCCAGCAGGTCCGGAGCCTGGAAGAAAAGTACGACTGCCGATTGATAGAACGCGGACGAGCCGGAGTCAAACCGACGCCGGCCGGACAGATTCTGTACACGTCGAGCAAGGAGATCGTGCGCCGATTCCTGGAATTGGAGAACCGGTTGCGCGAAATTGGCTCGGTGGTCGCGGGCACGATTCGCGTCGGCACGGTTTACAGCGTCGGGTTGCACGAATTGCCGCCGTACCTGAGCGAATTCCTGCGCGCCTATCCGGCGGTAAACGTGCATCTGGAGTATCTGCGCTCGAACAAAGTTTACGAAGATCTGATCGAAGGCAAGGTCGATCTTGGCGTCGTCGCCTATCCAGCCAAGCGCAGCCAAATCGTCTCGGTGCCGTTCCGGCACGACGAACTGGTGCTGATCGTGCCGCCCGACAATCCGCTGGCCAAGCATTCGAAGGTAAACGTCGGACAGTTGCAGGGTCAGAAGTTTGTCGGATTCGAGCGCGATATCCCGACCCGAAAGGCCTCCGATCGAATCCTTCGCCAGTACGGCGTCAAGCCGGTTTACGTACTCGAATTCGACAACATCGAGACCATCAAGCGCGCGGTCGAAATTGGCCTTGGATGCGCGATCGTGCCGCGCATGACGGTCGAGAACGAGGTCACGCGCGGCGCTCTGCGGATGCTTGAGTTCCAGGAAGGGAACTTTCTGCGTCCGCTGGCGATCATCTACAAGCGCGGCCGCGAGCTGCCGCCCGCGGTGCGCAAGTTTATCGAGGTGCTGACGACCAGCACCGCCGTGCCTCGCGCTCGCGGCGACAAGGCTGGCGAGAAGGCCGGCGACAAGGCCGAGCGCGCGCCACGCAGCGAGCGCGCTGAGCGCAGCGCTGAACGCAGCGGCGACGGGAACAATTTGGATCGCGCCGAGAAGACCGAGAAAGCCGAGAAGACCGAGAAGGCCGAGAAGACGGCGTAGGCGCAGCAGACGATTAACGACATACGGCCGGGTCGTGACGACTCGGCCGTTTTTATTTCTTCCGTTCCCTGGCGCTATTTCAGCGCGGCGCGCAGCCGGTCGCGATCGAAGCCCGCGATCATTTCTTTGCCCGCGACGACGATCGGCCGCTTGATAAGATTCGGCTCCTTCACCATCAGTGCCAGCGCCTGCCCGGCCGTGAGCGACTTACCCGCCAGGCCCATCGTCTTGAAGGCCGGGCTGCGCGGGTTTAGAAAATCGCGCGGGTCGCGGCCCGCAAACAGCTCCTTCAGCTCATCCGCACTGAGAGCAACGCGAGCGTAGTCGCGCTCGTCGAGCTCGGCGCCGAGGTCCTTGCGCAGGAAACTTCGCGCGTCGCGGCAAGTCGAGCAAGTGGATTTCCAGAAAAAACGGATCCTCTTCATGTTCATGCGCGATTCACCGTGTGCCGGCGCCTTGCTCGGCTACTCGATGTTCGAGCTCGGCGCCGCTTTGCCCGCGGGACCGGTGCCGTGATCCAGGGGCTGGCCGCCTGCTGGCGATGCACTCGCGGACGAGCCCGGCGGCGGAAGCGGTGCGATCGGCGCGACGGTGCCCGACGACGAGCTTGCCGGGGGAGCTTCGGGCGGGGTTTCGGTCGGCCCGCTGAAGTTGAGCGGCTCCTGGCCGGCCAGCATTTGCGGCGTCACGACGTAATCGCCGCCGAATGCGCTGCGCCACACCGTGTTGGCGGCCTGCGAATTGCCGGCGGTCACCAGGTAAGTTCCGCCGCCGACGATGCCGCCGAGCAGCGCGTAAACCAGCTTGGCCGGAATATAGAGAACATTGCAGAACAAGGCGCCGACGCCGTAACCGGTGCCCGGCCAATTGACGTTGTTATCCGGCGGCTGCGGGACCTGCACCGGCGTCCCGGCGGCTGCGGGCTGCGTCTGCGCCGCGGCGTACTCGGCGAGCGGACCGGCGGCAGTCGCGAGCATCACCGCCAATCCGAGCGCGACCACGGCGAATCTGAAAGTTGCTTTCCTCATGATTTCCTCCACCACCACCTCGGGGGTAAATTGCTATTCGGTTTTGACCACCGCTTCGGCCGGCAGCAGCCCTATCAGGTGACGAAACGCGCGCTCGAGATATTCGGCATTCTTCGACTCGAGGGTTAACTTAACGCGGTAGCCGGGGTCTCCGATCTTCGGATACGAGCCCAGCATCAACTCCGGGAAATCACGCATGCATTCGTTCAGCTGATCGGCGATCGTGCCCTCGCCGGCGGTAAGGTAAATCGCGTGCATGAAATATGGGTCGGCCGCAAAGCGGCTGCTGAGCGCGCGCAGCTTGGCCTCGAACAGTTGCGGGATTCCGGGCAGCACGTACACGTTTTCGATCTGCACGGTCGGAAAACGGATGTCGCCGGCCTCGTTGAGGATCGCGCCGTCGGGCACTTCGGCCATCTTGAGGCCCGCGTCGAGCGAGCGCTCGCGGAAATGTTCGCGGATAAGTCGCTCGAGCTCGGGATGGACGACGAGGCGGCGGTTGAACGCGCGCGCGACGCCTTCCATCGTAAGATCGTCGTGGGTTGGGCCAACGCCGCCCGAAGTGATCACGAAATCGAAGTTGCGCGAGCAATACGAGACTTCGGCGGCGATCGGCGCAAGCTCGTCCGGGATGGTTGCGATACGGCCCAGCGCGACGCCGATTTTGTGCAGCTCGCGAGCCGCGAAATACGCGTTGGAATCCTGAACCTTGCCGGAAAGGATTTCGTTACCCACCACAACCAGCGCGCAACTGCGTTCTCGCATTCGACTGCAGGCTCCTTGCGCGATCCGCCTCAGACGGCATTATCGCAAGCGGCGGCCATCAGCGGCAATGGGGTAGGGCGGCGAAACCGCGGCGGCTACGACGGGCCGGCGTCGTCGACGTCGGGCGCCGACGCCTCGATAAACTCCTTGAGCCGGCGCTTGAGCCGGGTTTCGATCTGGCGCACGCGCTCGCGGCTGATTCCGAAGCGCGTGCCGATCTCCTGCAGCGTCTCGGGCTCCTCCGACAGCAGCCGCGCCCTGAAAATCTCCAGCTCCTTGCCCGCGAGCGTCGCGGCGAACTGCTCGACCTTGTCGTGGGCGAAGTCGCGCCACTCGCGGTCGGCGGTTTCGGTTTCCGGGTTGTGCACGGCGTCGGGGATTACGTCGAGCAGCCGGGTATCGTCGTTGGCGCCGACAGGTTGATCGAGCGACAGCTCGCTCTGGCCCATCCGTTCCTGCATCTCGCGCACGTCGCTTTCCCGCACACCCATCCGATGCGCGAGCAGGAGCGGATGCGGCTTGAATCCCTCGCGCTCCAGCCGATCGGTCTCTTTGCGCAGATTGAAGAACAGTTTGCGTTGCGCCTGGGTCGTGCCGATCTTGACCAGCCGCCAGTTGTTGATCAGGTAACGGTAGATATACGCGCGCACCCACCAGACCGCGTAAGACGGAAAGCGGATTCCATGCTCGGGGTCGAAATTCTTGACCGCTTCCATCAGCCCGACGTTGCCCTCCTGGATCAGGTCGAGCACGTTTTTCGCCGCGCGCGCGAACTCGTACGCGAGCTTCACCACCAGGCGCAGGTTGGCCGTGACCAGCCGGTAAGCGTCCTCCGGATCCTTGTCCTTGACGTAGCGCCGCGCGATCACCGCCTCCTCCTCGCGCGTCAGCAGCGGGAAGCGCCGAATCTCGGCGAGGTAGCGGCCAAGAGGATCGGCGGCAACCAGCGCGCCGGCTTCCGGGGCGGCGGCGGCCTCAGCCTCGGCGCCTTCCTCGGGCGCGGCGGCGGTTTCCTCGCCGGTGCTTTCTATCGGATGAAACTCGGAGACTTCGATCGGCGCCTCGTTGTCGGCGCCGGCTTCGCGCGCGAGATCCAGTTCGGACTCATCAGGTGCGATTGGCTCGGCAATCACGCGCGCGCGGCGAGCGTGGGCTCCCGCCTTGCTGACGGGTTTCGCCTTGGTTGTGCGCTTGCGAGGGATTGGTTTGCCGGGTTTGCGCGGCACAGGCTGGCTCCAGCTTCACCAGACGCCGGCACGCGATGCGGGCACCGATACTCGAGCCGCCGGCGGCCGGCATGATCGGTGCCGGTTCTTGTCGAATCGATCGCGCCCGGTCAGGCGTCGGGTTCCTCGATCGTGACCTTGCCGGCGGCGATTTCCCGCAGCGCCGTGACTACTTCTTTGTTGTCCGATTCCACCAGTGGCCGCGCGCCCTTGAGCAACTGTTTGGCGCGCCGCGCCGCGCCGAGCACGAGCTCGAAGCGGTTGGGGATGTTTTCCAGGCAATCTTCAACGGTAATTCGTGCCATTAGGTGTCAATTGTCCAGCGCATCGCGCCACTTGTCAACGCACCCCAGATTGGCACCGAGTGGAAGGGGAGCTTTGCATAACCGGATATTGGTGCTGGTGCTATACGCGCTGGCGCGCGAGATCCTTCGCTGCGCTCAGGACGGCGCAAAATTGGGACGACAGAAAAAGCAGGCGACCGGCTGCGTGAACACCTCATTCCCCCCTTACCCTGTTCTAACAGGGCCCTTCGAGTACTCAGGGTAAACTCCGCCCGCATCTTTGTCTTAATATTGGGTGCGGGGGTCAGCCCCTGGACCCAGTATTAGGACCGCGCTCCGTTTTCGCGCGCCACAACTTCCCCCGAACCTGAGAGCGAAAGGTTGTCCTCAACATTTCGCGCTTAACGCTAAGGTGCAGGGGTTACCCCTGCCCAAGGAAGTGTGAAACCCACGGTGGGTTTCACATTCAATCAAATCTTCCCGGCGCAGGTCAGTCGTGGAAGTTCAGGTGGAGCGCTTTTTCCTTGCCTTCTTGCGCGACTCCCTGGTCTTGGCCTGCAGTCTGGATTTTTTCCGTTTGCGCCGCCGCTTGATTTCCTTTTGCCGTTCGCTTGCCATCTAACCTCTCTTCCTTTTTTGCTTAGTCCAGCGGGACCGTCCGTTCCACTTTTGCGCCGGAGTCGAGATGGATTCCAGCCGAAGTTACGTAGGACTTGCCCTTGCCGGAGCGATTTTCCACATAAGCGTCGTAGTCGCCCGGGTCGAGCTTGAAGCGATGCTCGCTTGCGGGGTCGCTCTCGGCGACCTGGGTCTGCGTACCCGCACGCAGGATTACCACGCGGGTCGATTTGTCGAACGGAAGTTTCGACATCACGGTCTGCACCACCAGGTCAGCCTTCACAACTTCTTTCAGCGTCAGCAGCGCGCGATGGCCGGGCGCGAGCTGCAACGCGTGCCAGTCATAGCCTTGCGGGGGCGCGTCGAGGTGGACGTCCACTTCGCTGGGCGCGAACAGATACTTGTCGCCGGAAATAAAGCTGGCGAGCTTTGCGTGCGGTAAATCGGTGGTGGTCACGGTCACGCCGAAGCCGGGATCGGCGCCGGTCTTGTCTTTCGCGCTGACCTGCAGCACCGCAACATTTTGTATCAGGACGGTGTGGGTGCGGCCGGCCTCGATCTGCACCCCGTCCTTGACGATCTGCCCGCCGATGATCGGCATCACCAGTTTGTATTCGCCCGGCGGGATCGCGACCGACGAGCCGGGCATGACCTGGCCGGCCTCCCGGCCGTTCGCCGCGATTACGTGCGCCGGATTTTTCGCGCCTGCGCCGTCCTGGCCGAGTACATCGAGCTTCAGCGTGCCGGTCGATTCGCCAAGCGCAAGCGATGCGGTCCAGATCAATGCAAAGGTGACGGCCAGCAGGCGAATCGGTCTCATAGACGGATCGGTATCTTATGGCGTCAATGCGGCGCGCGCCAGCATGGTTTCGCCCGGCGCTCGGTCGCGCCGGGATTGCGCCGGCGCGGCTATCGCGTCTCTTTCCACTTGCTATGCCTCGCGTTACGCTGGCGCAACGCCAATGAAACTCTCGACGCGATTGCTTGGCACTTCGTACCGGTTCCGCACGGTCAAGGAATTGCTCGCGCGCGCCAACGAAGCGCGCTCGGGCGACGAGCTGGCGGGAATCGCGGCGCGCTCCGAGCGGGACCGAATAGCGGCCAAGGCCGTGCTCGCCAATCTGACGTTGAACGAGCTGCGCGAGAACCCGGTGGTTGCCTACGAGCGCGACGAAGTGACGCGCGTGATCGACGACGCGCTCGATCGCGACGCATTCGCGGCCGTGCGCAACAAGACGGTCGGCGAGTTTCGCCAATGGCTGCTGGACGACGCGACGACCGGCGACGCGATCCTGGCTACCGGCCGCGGAATCACCGCGGAGATCGCCGCCGCGGTCGCCAAGCTATGCACCAATCTCGATCTGATCGCGATTGCGTCGAAAATCCGGGTCGTCACCCGGGCGCGCACCACGCTTGGCCTCGCGGGCCGCTTCTCGACGCGCCTCCAGCCCAACCATCCGTGCGACGATCTCACCGGGATCGCCGCCGCCATCTACGAAGGCCTCGCCTACGCGACCGGCGACGCGCTCATCGGAATCAACCCATGCATCGACGAGCCCGACAACATCCGCCGCTTGCTCGAACTTACCGCCGAGATCATCGAGCGCACCGGGGCGCCGACGCAAAACTGCGTGCTCGGCCATATCACGACGCAGATGCGCGCGCTCGAGGCCGGCGCTCCGATGGATATCATGTTCCAGAGCCTGGCGGGCACGGAGAAGGGCAACGCGGGTTTCGGTATCACGGTGGTGATGCTCGACGAAGGCTACGCGATGATTCGCGAGACCGGCGGGCTGCGCTCGCCTAACCTGATGTATTTCGAAACGGGGCAGGGCTCGGAGCTGTCCGCCGATGCGCACGAGGGCGCGGACCAGGTCACGCTCGAGGCGCGATGCTATGGGCTGGCGCGCCGGTACGCGCCACTTCTGGTCAACAGCGTGGTGGGCTTCATCGGTCCCGAATATCTCTACGATGCGAAACAAATCACGCGCGCCGGGCTGGAAGATCATCTGATGGGCAAGCTGCTCGGCGTGCCGCACGGCGCCGACGCATGCTACACGAATCACACGCGTGCCGATCAGAACGATTGCGAAAATCTCGCGGTGCTGCTGGCAGCCGCGGGATCCAACTACTTCATGGCGCTGCCGATGGGCGACGACGTGATGCTCTCGTATCAATCCACCAGCTATCACGACGCGGCCGCGCTGAGGGAGGTGCTCAAGCTGCGGCTCGCGCCCGAGTTCGAGGATTGGTGCGAGCGCCGGGGAATTCTCAGCGGCGGCCGTTTGACGCCGCGCGCCGGCGACGCGAGGCTGCTGATGGATTCCTCGACGAAAGGGGGCGGCGAGGCAGATTTCGATGCGATGCGCAAATCGACGCCTGCGCGGCTTGGGGTTGGACGCGCGGGTCCGCGCTACACGACGGCCGCGATGCTCTCTCTTCGCGCTGATCACGCGCGCGCCGTCGATGCGGTCATGACGATGGTCGGGCGCGAATGGCCGCGGCGCAATGGCCTACTCGAAGTTCAGTCGCAGGCGCGCACGCGCGAGGATTATATCCGCTATCCCGAGCGCGGGCGGCGGCTTGACGCGGCAGATGCCGTGCGCGTGGCGCGGCTCAAGCCGCGCGGCCGCGGCAAATCGGCGACGCCCAGCGTGCTGTTATGCGTCGGCGACGGACTTTCATCGGCGGCGGTGGAGGAGAACGCGGCGCCGCTCGTCCGCGCGCTCAGCCGGCGGCTCGCGCCGCGCTACCGGCTGCTGAAGCCGATGTTCATCCGAAATGCGCGGGTCAGAATCGAGGACCATCTCGGCGAAATATTGCGCCCCGACATCGTCTGTATGATCGTGGGCGAGCGTCCCGGCCTCAACACCGCCGAGAGCCTGAGCGCATACGTGATTTATCGGCCCACGCTCAAATCAATCGAGCCCGATCGCACGGTGATATCGAACATTCATGGCGGCGGGATTCCGGTCGCGGAGGCCGGGCGGAAAATCGTGGCGATCGTTGACGAAGCGATCCGATTGCGGGCGTCGGGTGCCGCGCTGGCGGAAAAAACTTCGCCCGCGCCATGAAGCTTGCGCGACTGGCGCGTGCCTGTCCGAAAAACTACGCTGGAAACGACCAAGCCATGTCCGATCGCGAATCAGTGCTTGCCGCCAACCGCGCCTTTTACGACGCCTTTGAGAGCCTCGACGCGGAAAAGATGGAAGCGGTCTGGCTGCGCGACCCGCGAATCATTTGCATTCATCCCGGATGGCGCAAACTTTCGGGATGGGGTCCGATCATGTCGAGCTGGGAGCGCATCCTGGACAACGTATTCGAGATGAAGTTCGAGTTGGGCGAGATTGAAGTGACGATCAGCGGCGACCTGGCGATCGTGGTCGTCGAGGAGACCCTGACCCAGCGCGGCTACGACGGCATCCAGCGCTCGAACGTGATCGCCACCAACGTATTCGAGCGCGCGGGCAACGGATGGTTCATGGTGATGCATCACGGGTCGCCGGTGGTCGCGCCGCCCGACGACGAGCCGCCGCTCCAGTAGCAGGGGTGACCCCTGCACCCAGTATTAAGGCCGCCCGCCGTTGGCGGGCGCGGCCCCTGCTGCAGACGCACGGGGCGAGGAGAACATTCGACGATGCTGAAACGCGTTGACAGAATTCAGATTGCGGTCGCCGACAGCAGCGCGGCCGAGCGGGTGGTCGCAGAAGTGTTCGGCGCAGAGCTGGTCGGCCGCGACCAGGCAGCGCCGCTTTGCGCCAGGCGAACCACGATGCAAGCGGGGACGAGCCTCGTCGAAATTCTCGAACCCGACGGGGCCGGAGCGGTCCAGGATTTCGTCTCCAAGTGGGAGAGCGGACTGTTCGGCGTGGGATTCTCGGTGGACGACCCCGACGCCGCGGCGCGCCATCTGGCGAAGTGCGGAGTCGGCTTCGAGCAATCGGCGGGGCAACTGTATCTCGATCCCGCCGCGACGTTTGGGATGCGCACCGTCATCTCGCAGTATCGCGAACGCGAGCCCGTCGGCGCGATAAAATGGGCGTACGAAGTCACCAATGTGGTTGGCGGTTGGCAGGCGGCGGCCGCCCGCTACGCGCGCATCTTCGGGCTCGACGCGGCGAAGTTCAGCCCGATCGAGAGCAAGGATTTCGGCTACACGGGCACGCTGACGCTGTTCGATCCCCCGGCGCGTCTTGACCGCGTCGAGATATCGCAGATCACCAACCCCGAGCTTGCGATGGGGCGTTTTCACAAACGCCGCGGCGACTCGCTGTACATGTTTTTCGTCGAGACCGACGACGTGGGCGCGCTCGAAAAGCGCCTGCAAGAGCGCGGCTCGCGTTTCGCGGCTTATCGGCGCGACGAGGCGGGGCTGGCGGAATTGTTCATCCATCCCTCGGCATTTCTCGGCGTGCTGGTAGGGGTGAGCCGCACCGAGCATGCGTGGCTGTGGTCGGGCGATCCCGAGCGTGCGCGCCGCGCGGCGAAAGCGCGCGCAAGCAAGGCGTAAATCGTATGCGGAACCCGCCGTGGGTTCCGCACCTCCTTGGGCAGGGGCTGCGGCCCCTGCACCCGCGTCGAGAAGACGTGAAAATCTGCGCAGCGCATCTTTTCACGACTACGCGAGGGTAAGGGCAGGGGCCTCGCGCGCACAAGCGGGTGCCCGCGATTGCGAGCTATTTTGCGTCGCGCATTGCGCGCACCAAAATCGCCGCCAGCTCGGGCCGGGTGAATTCGGGCGGCGGCGCATCGCCCGCCCGGAGCATCTCGCGGACTTTGGTTCCCGACAGTATCAAGCGGTCCTGGTCGGTATGCGGGCAGGTCTTGAACGATGCCATCGAGTTGCATCGCTTGCAGTAAAAGGTGTTCTCGAACATCAGCGGCGTAATTCCCATTTCGGAAGGCTCGAAGCGCTCGAAGATTTTCTGCGCGTCGTAGCTGCCGTAGTAATTGCCGACGCCGGCGTGATCGCGGCCGACGATGAAATGCGTGCATCCGTAGTTGCGCCGCGCGATCGCGTGGAGAATTGCCTCGCGCGGGCCGCCGTAGCGCATGTGCGCCGGGAACACGCCGATCATCGCCCGATTCTTCGGATAGTACAGGTCGAGCAGAACCTTGTAGGTCTCCATCCTGACCGAGGCGGGCACGTCGTCTCCCTTGGTCTCTCCCACCAGCGGATGGATCATCAGACCGTCGCAGATTTCGAGCGCCGCTTTCTGGATATACTCGTGCGCGCGATGAGTCGGGTTGCGGGTCTGGAAGGCGACGATTTTTTTCCATCCGCGCTCGCGAAACGCGGCGCGGGTCTGTCGCGGCTCGCGGGGAAATTCCAGAAAGGTGCGTCCCGGTATTTCCTCGATCAGGGTGAGCTTGCCCGCCAGGCAGTACGGCGGCATCGAGATGACGTTCTTCGCCCCCGGATGCGCTTCGTCGGCGGTGCCGAACACGTTTTGCGCTTCGCTTTTGCGATCGACTTGGTAAATTTCCGCAAGCTTCGAAATCGCCAGTCGCCGGCCGTCTTCGGTCGCCAGCGCGATCTCCTGTCCGGCTTTGAGCGATTTCGCCGCGGTTTGATCGACTCCGAGCGTGATTGGAATCGACCACGGCACACCCGACGCAAGCCGCATCTCGTCGCGCGAGCGGATGTAGTCGGCCTCGCCCATGAAGCCGGTCAGCGGCGAGAACGCGCCCGACGCGAGCATCTCGAGGTCGGCCAAGTCGCGCGGGTTGAGGGTAACCGCGGCGAGTTTGGCGGCGTGCGCCGCCAGGGCAGCGCGCTCGGAGGCGGGCGCTTTCAGATCGACCAGTTCGCCGCCGCCATGAGCCGCGATCGCGTCGTCGCGCACGCTCATCGCCGTGCTCCCCTGCTGATGTAGTTCAGTTCCTCGAGCCGGCCGAGCAACTTGCCCAGGCTCTGGGCGACGGTCTCCGTGCTGCTATCGACAACCAGTTCGGGCTTCAGCGGCTCTTCGTAGGGGTCCGAGACGCCGGTAAAAGATTTGATCTCGCCGGCCAGCGCCTTCTTGTAGAGTCCTTTCACGTCGCGCTCGACGAGTTTGTCGATAGTGCATCGGACATAGACTTCGAAGAAGCGGTCGTGGCTGCGCCGGACCTCGTCGCGAATCTCGCGGTAGGGCGAAATCGCCGCTGAAATCGCGATCACCCCGTTGCGGGCGAGCAGGTGGCAAACGTACCCGATGCGCCGGATGTTGATGTCGCGATCTTCCTTGGAAAAGCCAAGTCCCTTGGAAAGATTGGTGCGGACTTCGTCGCCGTCGAGGATTTCCACGCGATGCGCGCGCCGGCGCAATTCTTCGGCAGCCAGATTCGCGAGCGTGGATTTCCCCGCCCCGGACAGGCCTGTAAACCACAAGGTAAAACCTTGATCCATCGCCAAAAACTGATGCTCCCTTAAGAAATTAGATTACTTGGTGAACCCCAAAAATTACTTAATCTTATCAAACAAAACAAGGCCGCCGCTTCTGCTGGTCGTGTTCTAATTTGATTTTGCGAAAAGCGCGATTTGGACGGTCCGGCACTGTAACGTGACCGAGAGAGGCAATGCTATGGCCATCGAAATCAAGGTTTTGCAGCGCGGCGATGAGAGCATCCTAATGAACGTCGCTGCAGAGGTGTTTGACAATCCAATCGACGCGGAACGAACCAGGGAATTTCTTGAAGACCATCGACATCATATCGCTGTTGCTATCTACGATGGGTTGGTCGTCGCTTTTGCGTCGGGAGTCCATTATATCCATCCCGACAAACCGCCGAAGCTGTGGATCAACGAGGTCGGGATCGCGCCGACGTATCGGCGTGGCGGGTTGGGCAAAGCCGTGCTGAGGGCGTTGTTCCAAGTGGGTCGAACCCACAACTGCACACTCGCGTGGGTCCTGACCGATCGAAGCAATGTCGCCGCTATGGCCCTCTATTCATCAGTCGGCGGGATCGAGGGAGATGACGCCTCGGGACTAAGCAAGGCTACACTGGGGTACTCGTTCGCCCTCACCGATACACGTAACTGCGGGCCATCAAATTAGAGCAGCGCCGGTTCTGCGGGAGTCAGGCGCCGACTGCCTGGTTCAGGCGCGCGCACGCGGCAAGTTCAGGTGAATCGCGAGCGCCGCGGGGGAGCCGAAGATTTCCGGGGCGCCCGCCGCGAGCAACCGATCGCGCGCGCGATCGGTGGCCGCAATTCCATAGAATCGCACGCCGCAACTTTGCGCGGCCAGCAGGTCGGCTTCGCTGTCGCCGACAAAGGCGGCCTGTGAGCGATCGACGGAAAACAACTCGAGTGCGCGAATCAGCATGTCGGGCGCCGGCTTGAGTGCGAGCATCGTGTCGCGTCCGACGATTGCGTCAACGGATGCGCCGCCGTGGCTGTCGAACCAGCGTTTGACCGTTCTCGACGAGTTGGAGGTCACGATCGCGACGGCGGCGCCGGTTTTTCTCAGCGCCTCGAGCGTTTCGATCGCTCCTTCGAGCGGTTGGGCGCGATCCACTCCCGCCAGCTCGATTTTCTCGATTATCTCCGAAGCGCGGCGCAGTCCATCCGTGACGCGCCGGTGGTCGATCTGCGCGAGCATGAGCGTGCGCCAGGCGTCGTAGAGCGGGAGATTGCCGCGCGGGATTCGCGCGAACAGTTCGTCCGGAGCGCCGATCGAGCGCAGCCAGGGTTCGAGAATCAGCCGGCCGCCGGCCCAATCGACTTCGGGCTCGAGCCGGGCGATGGTGTTATCGAAATCGAACATCCAGAGCTTGTACATTGGGCTTGCGGGAGGCGACTTAAGCATCCGTCACGGATTAACGCGAAGCCTGGTTTGATACCCGTCGAACTCAATGATCGACGGCGACGGATTTTCCGCGTATCCAGCAATCAGCTTGAACGCCTCCGCCGTCGCGAGCATCGCGATAAAATCCGCGGCTTCCGAGCGGCTGCCCACCGCCGGATGCATCGACGCATCGACGGTTGGCCCGCCGGGCGACCCGCCGGGGATGACGGTGATTATTCCCGGCGCGTCCAGGCGCGCGACGACCCACGCTCGCGCGTCGGGATAGCTCGCGATTTCAGCTGCAACTTCGAGCGCCGCGTCACTTCCAACGATCAAGAGCGCCAAATCGACGCGGCCTTTTGATTCATCGGCCGCAGTGACGGATACGCCGGCGTTGAGTTCATGCGCCGCAGCGATTTCGCCGGCGAATCCATCCTGGCCGCCGGCCACGGCCACGCCGATTGCTCCGACGCCTGCGCCAACCAGATAGGCGAGCGGCGCTTCGATATCGCGCGCATCGCCCGCCAGCAGCATCCGAGCGGCGATCAAACGTTCCTGGCCGAGGCCGCCGATGCGCGGCACGATTATCTGGCGGCTGTAGCGTTCGATTTGGGCGTCAGTCAGGGTCATCGTGATTCATCGGGCTTCCACGCGCCGCATCCGCATCCGGAGCGCGGACTAACCGCGGCAATACGCACCCGGGCCGGGCCGGATGCGTCGTAGGTAAGAATTTTTCCCGAGAGGAAGGGCGTTTGCGAGCACAATGCACGCATCGCCTCCGCCGCCTGCATCTCGCCGATCGCGCCGGCGACGGGACCGACGATCCCCGCCTCGCGGCAACTCCGGGTTTCGTTGTCATCCGGCGGAGTCTCGAACACGCATCGGATGCACGCCGTTCGGCGCGGGATTACCGTCATCGCTTGCCCGGTCATCCCGACTACACCGCCATAAACGAACGGCGTGCGCGCGGCGATACAAGTGTCGTTGATCAAGAATTTCGCGGCAGGACTGTCAGTCGCGTCGATTACAAAATCGTGTGCGGCGACCAGACGCGCGGCGTTGGACGCGTCGAGCGCAATCGGATGCGGTTCAACGTCGGCGCCGGGGAACCGCTCGGCGAGCCATCGCGCTGCCGCTTCGACCTTGGGCGTGCCGGCATCCCGGCTTCGATAGATCACTTGACGAGCGAGATTCGACAGTTCGACGGGGTCGGGATCGACGAGCGTCAGCCGTTTCCGTTGCGCGCCGGCGCGCGCCAGCGTCCACAATGCGGGAACGCCGAGTCCCCCCAAGCCGACGATCAGTATTCGCTCTGTTGCCACTTCGGTCGCGCTTCTGGCGCCCGTCGAGAGCCGCAACGCCATCAGTGCTTATGGGAAGCTGGTGAAAAATCCTGCGACGACGATAAGGCTGCGATCGCTGACAGCCGGCTGACGGTAATATGCGAGCGCGGGCGGTGTCAATCGACCAAAAGGGGCCCATCAAGCGGCGGCCAATTCGCTTGCTACGCGCCTTACATTTGTCTATGTTGCCGCAAGACGCAGGGGGCCTTTTGGCGGGGGGACGAAATCCGCGTGGCCAGCCTGTGTATCTTGCGTATGAAACGCACAAGGAGATCGACTATGACTTCTCGATGGGCGGGGCTGAGCATCGGTCTGTTACTGTTGGTCGCGGGGTTGTCTCTCAGCGCCGGGGGGTGCGACCCGTGCGGACATTGCGGTACCGCCCAACCCACTGCTTCGCCCACGCCTGCACCGAACGCGTGCTTGCCATCGAGCTCCATCGGGATACTGGTCCAGGGCAAGAACGCCACTGCCTATCTTCCACAGGGAACTTGGGAATTCGGCACTAAGAGTGTCAAGGTTGTGCCCATTGAAACCAGCAGTGGCCTTGGCACCGGTGGTGCGCCGACTTCAATTACGACGGGGGACATCCCAAACTCCTGCTCTTCCAACTCCACGACCGGCGAGACGGTATGCGTCGCCAACGGCAGCGAAACTAAGTCCGATGTTTACCTGATTAACGGTACGACACTTACCAGCACGTTGGAGAGTGGCGCGACCGGCGAGGGGGGGTTCTCGGGCGGCTCATGCTACAACTGCGGCGTGGTGGTGGATTCGTCAACCGACAAGGCATTGGTCACGATTGGCTTGTCAACCGGTGGCCCGGGTGGTTTCCAATTCCTCGACCTTGGCGCCACGCCCACTTTTGAAACACCCATCCCTGCCGGAGCGCAGACTTCTGAAGACGTTTCGATCGATCCGGTCCGCCACCTGGTGTTGTCGCCAAATGAGCAAGCGGATTACCAGATCCTTAATGTCAGCACCTCGACGCCGGCACTCTACAACAACGAACTTACGGAGCTTACGGAGGGCGAAGAGCCCGACTCGGCAGGCGAAGACTGCACCACCGGCATCGCGCTGTCGACCATTGAATTTACGGGCGATCTCTACATCGCCGACCTGACTCAGGCGGTCTTCACGCCGGGAACGCCCGCCGGCACCTGGACCGACACAGCCAGCGCGGTTGTGAACTTTCCCGAGTTTGACGCAATGGATGCCGGCACCTGCGGCATCGCCGTCGCACCGGGCACGCATCTTGGCGTAGTGACGGGTGAGTTTGGCGGCAACCTGGAGGGCGTCATCCAATTGCCGGCAACTTCGGGGAGCGGAACGCCCGCCTTTGTCGATTACGTGGCGTTCACCGTGCCCTCCACCCCGAGTTCGGCAACTTGGTCGGAGGGTTACGATCCTCATACGGTGACGGCTTATGTCAGCCCCAACACCAAGAAAGCATACGCCGTGCTGGAGAACGGCGACTTCAGCTACCTGGCTGTGGTCGATCTTCAGGGGATGCTGGGCGCGCCGCGAACGGGGGCGCACACTGTGACCGACCCGACCCCCTTCGTGACTTTTATCGCGGAGTAACTAGCGGCCGGCGGTAAGCAGTTCCGCGATCTGAACGCCGTTGAGCGCGGCGCCTTTGCGCAACTGGTCGCCCACGACCCAGAAGTTCAGCGCGTTGGGGCAGCTCAGGTCCTCGCGGATTCGCCCGACGAAGCAGTCGTCCTGCCCCTCGGCGAGGATCGGCATCGGGTAGCGATTTTGCGCGGGATCGTCGAACAGCCGAATCCCGGGGAAATGCGCAAACGCCTCGCGCGCATCGGCTGCGGCGACCTTGGTCTCGGTCTCGGCGTTGACGGAAATCGAATGTGCGGTGAAGACCGGCACCCGCACCGTGGTCGGCGAAATCAGCAATTCGGGCTGGTCGAGGATCTTCCTGATCTCGTTGACCAGCTTGATTTCCTCGCCGGTGTACCCGCCCTCGACAAATTTATCGATATGCGGAATCAGGTTGAACGCGATCTGATGCTGAAAAAATTTCACCTTGATCGCCTCGCCCTTTGACCACGCAATCGTCTGCTCGCGCAATTCCGCAACGCCATTGACGCCCGCGCCGGACACCGCCTGGAAGCTGGTTGCGACCACGCGCCTGAGCCGCCCGAGGTCGTGGATCGGCTTGAGCGGCATCACCGTGACGATCGTCGTGCAATTCGGACACGCGATGATTCCCTTGTGATTGCGCGCGGCCGCGGCGTTGATCTCGGGCACCACCAGCGGAACGTCGGGGTCCATGCGAAATGCGCTCGACTTGTCCACCACGATCGCGCCTGCCTTGACCGCGATCGGTGCGAACTGGCGCGACTGCGCCCCGCCAGCCGAGAACAGCGCGATATCGATTCCCTTGAACGAGCCGGGTCCGAGCTGCTCCACCGTTATCTGCTCGCCCGCGAAGGTCACGGTCTTGCCCGCCGATCGCTCCGACGCGTACGCGCGCAGCTCGCGAATCGGGAACTTGCGCTGCTCGAGAATTTTGAGCGTGGTCTGGCCGACTGCGCCCGTAGCACCCACCACTGCGACTCTCTGTCCATTAGCCATTTTTCGATCCTACCGTGAAGTTGCTATTCGAGTGAACAACCGCTATTGCGACCCAATCGAGGCCGGCCCATCCAGTCCGGCGTCGGTCGTCTCGCCGAGCATTCGCATCCCGTAGCGAATCAGCGCCGCCAGCCGTTCGACCCGCGTCAACAGTTCGCCCTGCTCGGCACGCGGCGCGCAGGCCAGCTCGGCGGCGACGGCGGCCAGATTTTCGCGCATCAGTTGCAGCGCGCACTCCAGGTTTTCGCGCTCGGGCGCCGACACGCGGGCTTTGCGCCGCGCCTCCCGGATCTCGGCAAAATCGATTATCTCGGCCATTGATGCTTCACCCTGCGCGCGAGCCCGATCGCGATTATCGCTTATCGCGGTCGCGCGGGGAAACCGAAAGGGTCACTTTAATTTCTTGCCCGCCCGCCGCTTCGCCGCGAGCGTCCGATACCCACCCTCGGCGACCCATCGCATCTGCCGCGCCATCCCGTTGAGAATCTCGACCTCGCGCGCCGTCAATCCGCTGCGTCCGAAAATCTCGCGGATCGCGAACATTATATGCTCCGGATTGTCGTCGGGAATAAAACCGATCGAGACCAGCGCCTCCTCCATCCGCGCCAGCATCGGGTCGCTGATTGCCGCGGCGACGAAGTGCGGGGCGCGAGCCGCGGCTTCAATCGCAGCCGCCGCCGATTGCTCCGCCGCCATCATCAGCTCGTAGGCGACGACTGCGACCGCCTGCGCCAGGTTGAGCGACGGGTATTCGGGTGCGGTCGGGATGGTGATCAACCGGTTGCAGAGCTTGAGCTCGCGATTAGTCAGCCCGTGATCTTCGCGGCCGAAGACGATCGCGATCTTGTTCGAGCCGGCAACCGCGTCGAGTTCCGCCGCCGCCGCGCGCAGCGGATGCGCCCGGCTGCGATAGCCGCCGCGGCGGCTGGTGGTGCCGGCCGCGACCGAGCAATCCGCAAGCGCGGCCGCCAGATCGGGAAAGACCGTCGCGCGCGCGAGCACGTCGTCGGCATGCACCGCCATCGCGGATGCCTCGCGATTGTTCAAAGCGCCGGGCGCGACCAGGCGAAGATCGTCGAAGCCCATGTTCTTGAGCGCTCGCGCCGCGGCGCCGATATTGCCGGCCGATTGCGGCCTGAACAGCACGAACGCGAATTTCTCCCGCGCAGCCATCGCCCCATTTAATCGCAGCCTCCAAGGAATGCGAAACCCCGTACGAGGTTTTGGCTGTTCGAAGTCTGTATTTCTTTCCTGAACCCGCGAAGATCGGTAACTTGGCAGTTCGGACACAGCTTCTGCGATGAAGATAATTTCCTTCGGCGACGTTCACATGGCGACCCGCAACCTCGAGCGGATGGGCGAGGTGATGCGCGATTGCGACTTGATAATCATCTCCGGCGATCTCACCAACTTTGGCGGTATCGACGACGCGCGCAAGGTCATCGCCGAGGTGCGCCGCGCGTGCCCCGATGTGCTTGCGCTATCGGGCAATCTGGACCAGCGCGAGGTGATCCCGATGCTCGAACAGGACGGGGTCGCGCTGCATGGCAAGGGCCTGGTCAAGGGGGGAGTGGGGATCTTCGGATGCGGTGGCTCGAATATCACGCCGTTCGGCACGCCGACCGAGTTCAGCGAAGACGAAATCTATGCGACGCTGCGCGCCGGGTATGAGTTCGTGCGCGACGTGCGGCCGCTACTGATGGTTTGTCATACGCCGCCGTTCGACACCAAATGCGATCGAATCCTGAGCGGCAAGCCGGTCGGCAGCACTGCGGCGCGGCAATTTATCGAAGACGTGAAGCCCGACGTTTGCATCTCGGGGCACGTTCACGAATCCGCCGGCGCCGATCAAATCGGTCCGACGAAAGTTTTCAACGCAGGCCCGTTCAAGGGCGGCGGCTACGTAGTTGTGCGGGCCCGCGACGGGCGGCTTGACGCGCAGCTCGAATTTCTTTGACGTGCCGGCATTGTCGCGCGTGGATCAATCGCTTCGCATTTACGCCGGGAAAATCGCCAACGCATGGCCGCTGGTGCTGCGCAACTCGATCCGGCTACTGTGGCGCTGGCGGCCCGGACGCGCCGTAAAGTAAGGTCGGTGGCGGTCGCGGGCGGATCAACGCGGCAGGCCCGCAGCTCGCGGGCTTTTGCACATTTTTGTCGAAGGGAGAATTGCTTGCACATGGATGCGACCGGTGATGCCCGGATAAGGTTCGATCACGTATCGATCGCGGTGAAGTCGATCGACCGCGCCTACGAATTCTTCGCGAAATATTTTCCAATCAAGTTGCGCACCTCGAAAACGCTTGACGAGCAGGTCAGCGGATCGTTCTACTGGCAGGATTTCCACCTTGGCGGGTTCGTCGTCGAACTGATCGAGGATCCGCCCGGCAAGCCCGGCTTCGTCACGAAGTTCATCGACAAGCACGGCGAGGGGCTGCATCATTTGTCGATCGAGACGGACAATCTGGACGCGATCGTCGCCCGGCTGAAGGGCGGAGGCGTGCGGGTGGTCGATGAGCAAAAATACGAATCAGGCTCTGCGACCGCGTTCATCTCGCCGCGCTCGGCCTTCGGCGCGCTGATCCAGTTCTGGCACACCCCGAATTGGGAAGCAGCCCATCCCAAGCCGGTGCCCGACGGGCTGGCCCACTTCGACCACGTCTCGCTCGCGGTCAGGGACATCAACGCTGCCTATAACTTCTTTACCCGCTACTTTCCCGGCACGAGAATCGGCGAGGAGCCTCACACCAGCAATTCCGAGGGCAACTTCGCGCTCGGCTATATCGAGGTCGCAGGCTTCAAGCTCGAATTCATCGCGAGCCCGCCGCACAAGACCGAGAACGACTTCGTCGGCAAGTTCATCGCGCGCTACGGCGAGGGGATGCATCATATTTCGATCGACCTCAAGGATTTCGACGCCACCTGCGAGCGGCTCAAGCGCGACGGCGTCCGGGTGGTGGACGAAAAACGCAACCGGCGCGGCGAGCGGCAATACTTCATCTCGCCGCAGTCGGCCTTCGGCGTGCTGATCCAGGTCTGGGCCGCCGGGGGATGACCCGGCACCCAATGCCAGGATAAGTACGTGGGCTTCGCGCTGCCAGAAGGGTAGGGAGAAAATCACTGCGTCGCTCGTGCCGCTCGAATCCGGGGTTCGGGTTTCTTCTTGCTTGGGTTCTGGGACAGTCGGCTTGGAAAAGGCTATAATTAAGTTAACCGCATGATCGTTGCCGCATTCTTCGACGCCGCCGGAACGCTCTTCGAACCGCGCGAGCCGGTCGGGCATACCTACGCCCGTATCGCGCGGCAATTCGGTTTCGACGCCTCTGAGGACACCGTCGCCGCCGGGTTTCGCCGCGCTTTCGGTGCGGCGCCCGGTCTGGCCTTCGGACCCGGCCATGGGCATGACGAGCTTCGACGGCTGGAGCGGGAATGGTGGCGCCGGCGCGTAGGCGAAACGTTCGCATCGATGGACACCTTGCGCGACTTCGACGCCTACTTCGACGCGCTTTTTGCCTGGTTCGCCGATCCCAATCATTGGGTTGCGGATCCTGAAGCGGCGCCGGTGCTGCAACGTCTAAAAAATGATGGACTCAAATTGGGCGTGATCTCGAACTTCGATTACCGCTTGTATCGAATTCTCGACGGCCTCGAGCTGACCGGATACTTCGATTCGATCACGATTTCCTCCGAAGCCGGCTATGCCAAGCCGCGGCGCGAGGTGTACGAGGCGGCGCTGTCACGCGCCGGCGCGCCGGTGCACGAAGCGATGCATATCGGCGACTCGGAGCATCTCGATTTCGCGCCGGCGGCGGCGATCGGGATGGCTGCGGTCCTGATCGATCGCGACTCGGAGCGCGCCGCGCCATCGATCGCGGCCCGCACCGCGAGGATTCGTTCGCTTGCCAGCGTCCCAGAGATTGCGCAAGTATTCTGACCCGCTTGACGTTATCGCGGCGTTATTCTTATCTAAGGCCACAATTTTCCGGGGAACAGTATTTTGGGGAGAAAAATGAACCGCATGTTTTTTTCGCGTCGCCTGACGGTGATGCTAACCGCATTTGTTACGCTTGCCCTCACCGCCGGCGTCGCCGCCGCGCAGAGCGCCGGAGATCTCCAGAGCGAGCTTTCGGGCCTCTCGGGCCAGATGTCAGCCGCCGAGTCCAACGCTTCGACCGCAGACCAGGTGATCGCCAAGCTCGATAACGCCGAGGGAACTTTCGCCAAGCTCGCTTCCGGCGGCAAGGTGGACAAGGGTGCGCTGGTACCGATCTACCACCAGCTCGAATCGATGCTCGATCGGATGAACACGGTCTATTCGAAGAAGAAAGACGATTGCATCGCGACGATCGACAACGGCGGGCAATGCGACTACGACCAACCCGAACAGCTGGCATTGAAAGCTGCATATCCGCTGTCATGGCTGCGGTTCACGGCTGCGACCACTCTGTTCGACGAGGACGCCGAGCAATCCAAGAAGCTGCTTAACCAGGCGATCGACGGCTTCACCGCCAGCACGCTGGCTATGCCCGATCCCAACCTGGTGCGCGAAAATACGCTCGGCCGCGCCTACTGCGAACGCGAGTTGGGCAAGTTCGATCACGCCGAATACGACCACGCGGTCGCTGACTTCAAGAAAATAATGGACGACGGCACCGGCACGCAGCAATACAGCGCGGCGCGCGAGGGACTCTCCACGACTTACGCCAAGATGGGCAAGGCTGAGGAGGCCGCGAAGCTGGTTACCGGAACTGGAGCAAAGACCGGATCGGGCCAGTTCATGTTGCAGTTGCAGACCCTGTTCAGCGCCGAACGGGCCACCAGCGATCCTGCCAAGAAGACCGCCTATCACAAGCAGATCATCGACGCGATGAAGTCCAAGGAAAACGACAAGGAAGGATGGGCGGTCGATGTAGCGGCGGCGTCCAAATTTCCCAACAACGTAGTCGAGGAATTCGGCAGCTCGAGCGATCCGTTCGAGAAATGGCTGCTCGCCGCGGTCCTGCTCTCGCGCAAAGATGAGGCCAACGCGGCCAAGTACTATGCGGAGGCAGGCGCCAGCGGAAAGTATCCCAAGGCCTACAAGTTTGCCACCGACATCTATCTGCGGGAGAAGCGCTACGACCTGGTCGAGGCGATGCTGACCAAGATCGCGGCCGGCGGCGGTGGCGATGCGCAATGGGCCGAGTACTTGAGATTCAGCCTGGCGCATAACCGATGGGAGGTGGGCGGTTCGAAGGATGCTGCGCTGGAAGATCAGTGGGTGAAAGTCGCGCAGGACTACCTGCAGAAATATCCCGCTGGCGAGCACGGCGCCGAGATGCGCGTGCAGCTCGCCGGTCGCTTGCAGCGACAGCTTAAGTACGTCGAGGCTGCCGAGTTGTATTCCCAGGTCAAGGGCGACCCCGAATTCACGTTCACCGCCAAGTTCAAGGCCGCGGAGTGTTACTACGCGGAGCTCCAGGGCGCCAGCGCCAAGGATAACAAGGGGCCCAAGATCGATGCCGAGTCGGTCAGAAAGCTGGCGCTCGAAAACCTCAACGAGGCAATCAAGATGGGCCCCGAGGCGGAGCGTACCGCCACCGGACCCGGCAAGAAGGCGGTGCACGAGATTCGCGGCGAAGCGGTCTACATGCTTGCTTCGATCCTGGAAGAAGACCCGGAAAAGGTGGACTACCCGCAGGTCGCAACGCTGCTTGCCGGCTACGAATCGCAATACCCGAGCATGAGCGCGAAGTTCCAGGATGTGGCCGAATGGCGGATCACGGCGCTCGATCATCTGGGCAAGTACGACGAGGTTAACACCGACGTCGCCGCAATCGTCGAACGCAGCAAGGGCAACACCGCCAAGGGCGATTTCATCAAGGGACTTGGAATCGACTTCTGGAAGACCGCGCTGGAAGCCAAGGCCAAGGGCGATCAGAAGGCATACCTGGCCAACGCGAAGCTGACCGCGACCGCATACAACTTTTTCGCCGATATGGTGTCGTCGGGCAAAATCCCGGTTAAGAATCTGACCGGCACGCTGTCAATCCTGGGGCAGGCCCTGCAGGCTATGGGCCAGGAAGACAGAGCCGAGGCGATCTACCACCAGGTGGTGAAGGCCGACCCGGCATCGCCCGACGCCAACGCCGGATTGGCCCGTATCGCGCAATCCAAGAAGGTCTGGAAGGATGCGGTGACGCTGTGGACCACCGTCGAGAACACGGCGGCCGAGTCCGACAACCTGTGGTACGACGCGAAATACAACATCGCGGTGATCTACAACGAGCAAGGCAACATCCAGGGCGCATGCAGCAAGCTGGCGCAGACGCGCGCCGAACATCCCACGCTGGGATCGCCCGAGATGAAGACGCAGTGGGACGCGCTGCAGCGCAAGCTGTGCCTCGATCACAAGGGCAGCTAGCAGCGCAGATGCTCAAGAAGATTCATCACGTGGGCGTCGTCGTGCCGAGTCTCGACGCGGGCTTGAGATTCTGGCGCGACACGCTCGGCCTGCATTTCACCAGTAGCGCCACGATTGAAGAGCAGGGCGTCCGCGCCGCGTTGCTCAAGGCCGGCGAGAGCGAGATCGAACTGCTCGAGCCGCTCGATCCCGCCAACGCCGTGGGCAAGTTCCTCGCGCGCCACGGCGGCGGCTTGCATCACGTATGCTTCGAGACCGACGACGTCGCGCGCGAACTCGAAGCGGCGCGCGCCAAGGGAATCCCCCTAATCGATCAGAAGCCGCGCCGCGGCCTTGCCGGCATGATCTGCTTCCTGCATCCCAAGGCCACGCGCGGCGTGCTGGTTGAATACGCCCAGCCGCCCGCCGAGTAGAGATAAGCATGCCGATCTACGAATACCGATGCATCAAGTGCGACCACTCGTTCGAGGCGTTGATCCGCCGCGGCGACGGCGGCGTGCAATGCCCGCGCTGTCGCGGCTCGAAGCTCAAGCGCGAGATGTCAACCTTCGCAGCGCGCGGCAGTAATGGCGACGGCGCTGCCATGGCCGCCGCCGCGATGGCCAATTCCGGCGCGGCGCACGGCGGCGGATGCGGCGGAGGAGGATGCGGTGGCGGCGGATGCGGCGGGGGTGGATGCGGTCGCCACTAGCAGAGCGTTCGCCCGATTCAGCTTTCCCGGCGCGCCTCGAATTCATTTTTTGCCGCGGCCAGAAGTTCGGGTTGCGCGAGCAAATCGTACGCGGTCATCGCCATCGCCTTTGCCACCCGAATCATCGCATCGTAGCCGCGCTTTGAGTCGGCGTGCGCGACGAACGCGTCTTCGTGGCAATTGCCCTCGCCGTGGCGCGCGATCGCGAAGGTCGGATGAATCGCCGGCATCACATGACTGACGTCGCCCATGTCGGTGCTGCCGGTGGGCGTGTCTGACGGGGCTTCGGCGGATTTTACCCCGAGCGCCTCGCTATGCGCGGCGTAACGATGCGCCATGCTGAGATTGTTGATCATATTCTTGTACCCGCCTTCGACCACGTGCTCGACGTGCGTTCCAGTCGCGATCGCGGCGCCCTCGGCGCATCTGATGATCCGCGCGCCGATTTCATTGGCGTAGCGGCTGGTCCTGGCGCGCGCTGAAAACACGCACTGGGTGCGCTCCGGGATGATGTTAACCGCTTGGCCGCCGTCGGTGATGATGCCGTGGAGGCGCGAGCCGTCGCGCAGGTGCAGCCGCATCGCATCGACGCTCTGGAAGGTCTGGATCACCGCGGACAATGCGCTCGAGCCGTCCCATGGCGCCATCGCCGCGTGCGCGCCCTGACCATGAAAAGTCAGCCTGAGATGCTGCGTGGCGAGCGCGGGCATCGTGCAGAATTCGCCGTCGGTTGGATGCGCCATCATGGCCGCATCGACGCCCCCCAACGCGCCCTGCGCGACCAGGATTATCTTTCCGCCGCCGCCTTCCTCGGCCGGGGTGCCGAGAAAAACGACTCGCCCCGGTAGTTGGCTTGCGATGGTCTTCAAACCCGCGACGGCGCTGAGCGCGGCGCCGGCGATCAGGTTGTGGCCGCACGAATGACCGTTGGGCAAGGCGTCGTATTCGGCGAGGATTGCAACCGCGGGACCCGCAGCGCCGAACTCGGCGCGAAACGCGGTCTTGAGTCCACCGACTTCGCGCTCGACCCCAAGACCCAAATCGGTGGCGGCCTTGGTCAGCAGGCCGGCCGCGAAATGCTCCTGGAACATGAGCTCGGGATGCTCGTGGATTTCGTGGCTGAGCGCGACCACTTTGTCGCGGTAATTGTCGATCGCGCGACAAATTTCGGCGTGAGCGTCCATCGGTATGCTCCTCTCGATGCTGAGTTGCATTGTGAGTAGCACCGAGAGCGCGAATTATCCAAACGCCGGGTATCGCGCCGAATCGGCGATCGGGCGCCTGGCTCCTGCCGGATTGCGCCGCACTTTGAAACCTTGCCTGCGCGATTTCGTCCATGGTGTGAGAGCACCGGCAATCGACACCCCGGAAAAACTGACGGCTTGCCCAACGCAGGAGCAAATAGGATCATTACATGCGAAGCCGCGCCGATTCGGCGGGTCGCTCGTATCGCGATGGCAACGAGAATAATTCCGAGTATGGGACGCAGTTTGATTTCCGCGCTCACGGCCGCGGTGATCGGACTCGCGATCGCGATCGGCGCCGCCGCGCCCGCTGCGGCGCAGCAGGGCTCGTCGAATTCTGCCCCACTCGTGATGCCCGGTAGTCAGGGCAAGGGAGCCTCGACGCTCGAGCTGCCGTCGATACCGGCCAAACAGGGCGGCGAATCGCTCAGCATCGCGCCGAATGTTCCGCAACCCGGCCAGGAGCTGGTACTGCCGACGCGCGAGTTGCGCCAGCAGCCGGGCTACGAACAGGTCACCGTGACCGTGACCGAACCGAGCGGCACCTACGTCACCGGGCTGCAAAAGGACGATTTCAAACTCTACATGGACGGGCAGCAGCGCCCGATAGAATTCTTTCGCCAGGACCTGAACACTCCCGTCTCGGTCGGCATTCTGGTGGACACTTCGGGCAGCATGACGCCCAAAATTCCGCGGGCGCGCGCCGCGATCGCACAGTTCCTGCACGATCTGAATGACAAGGACGACGTGTTTTTGTACGCGTTTTCCAGCCGTCCATTCCTGCTCCAGCCGTTCACGACCAATCATGACCTGGTGATGCGCCGGCTCGGATTGCTGCATGCCTACGGACAGACCGCTTTGTTCGACGTGATCATGCTGGGACTGCAAACGGTGCAAGCGGGCCGCTACGACAAAAAAGCGCTGCTCGTCGTCACCGACGGAATGGACAACACCAGTTCCTCGACGGTGAATGACGTCGTGGCCCAGGCGCGGCGAATGGGCGTGCTCGTGTACTCGATCGGAATCGGCGATCCCAACGGCTCCGGTTCCGGAGCTTCCCTGAGGATCGGACCATTCATGGTGGGCGGCGGCGGCGACGAGGAGCACGTCGACGCCGAGACCCTGCACACTCTTTCGACTGAAACCGGCGCCAAGACCTTCATCATCCGCCAGGACGGGGACCCCGAGGCTATGCGCCGCGCGTGCGAGAGCATCAGTCTCGAGTTGCGTGAGCAATATACAATAGGATTTCTCGCGCCCGATCCCGGCGCGGGCGGATACCGCGGCCTGAGAGTGGACGTTCCCGGCAAATCCGGAGCGGAGGTTCGCGTCCGCAAGGGAATCGACGTCGGAGGGCGCTCGGCGCCGGCCGCCGGCGGACCCTGATCGATCCGGGTCGCCGTTCAGCGCGACTCGCGCCTGGTCGATGCAAATGGCGCGACGAATGCGCGCTCGGGATCCTGCAACAGGTTCAGAAATTTGACTTCGGCGAAATCGCCGACGAGCTGGAAACCCGAGAAGGCCGCGTTGTCCACCCGGATCCGCCGGAAGTGCGCGAGTTCCAGCCGCATGAAATAGCACAAAATGGTGCGGATGATGTCGCCGTGCGAGACAAACAGGATTCGCCGGCCGCTATTGGCTGCGACCGCACGGCGCACCGCCTCGACGCCTCGCGATTGTACCTGAGCAATCGTCTCGCCACCGGGAGTCGGCGCGTCCACCGGATTATCGCGATAGTGCGCGTACTCGGCATCGTCGATCAAATCGCCGAACACCATCCCTTCCCATCGCCCGTACAGGACTTCCGACAGTTGCGGGTCCTCGGTAACCGGGATGCCGCCGACGCCGGCGGCGATTATCTCCGCCGACTGCCGCGCGCGCGCCAGCGGACTCGTGACGATCAACTCGGGCTTTATCAGGCGGGCGAAGGGAATCGCGGCCTGCACCTGCGCGCGTCCGTGCTCGTCGAGTTCGATCGGGTTGCGGCCCATCACGCGGCCTTCGCGGTTCCATGCGGTCTCGCCGTGGCGCATAAACAGCGCGATTCCTCGCATCCCGGTTCCACCCTTCAGTTTATCCGCCACGTAAAACGGTCCCAGCGCCATCGAAATCGCCTCGGTGATGAAATGCAGCCTCAAAAAAATGGCGGCGAGCGCTGGCTAGTGAGCGCCCGCCGCAATCAAACCAGATTTTCGACTGCGCTGACAGCCGCGTGAGCGTTACCGGGCCGGTGATCCCGCGCCCGCATGCGATGCTTGCTCCGTATGCGCGGCTCCGTTGGCGGGCGCGCCCACGCCGCAGAAGGCTTCGTAATCGATAAGCCCGGTCTGGCTGGGATGCTCGCCGCAGACGGGGCACTTCGGATTCTTGCGGACTTTCAGAACTCGCACGTAGTCCTTGTCCGACAGCGTGTCGAAGTAAACCATCTTGCCGATCAGCGGAGAGCCCGCGCCGATTATCAACTTGATCGCCTCGAGCGCTTCGATCGATCCGATCAATCCCGGAAGCGCGCCGAGCACGCCGGCTTGCGCGCACGACGGCGCCATTTCCGGCGGCGCCGGCTCGGGATACAGGCATCGGTAGCACGGTCCGCCTTTGGCCGGGTAGAAAACCGTCGTGTTGCCTTCGAAACGGTAAATCGCGCCGTCCACCAACGGCTTCTTTGAGAATACGCACGCGTCGTTGATCAAATATCGAGTCGGGAAATTGTCGCCGCAGTTCACCACCACGTCGTAATCCTTGATGATCTCCATCGCGTTGGCGGACGTAAGCCGCACGTCATGGCGAATCACCCTGACTCCCGGATTCAGCGCGTTGATTCGCTTTTGCGCCGACTCGGTTTTTCGCATCCCGACGCTGTCCGCCGTGTGGATGATCTGCCGCTGAAGGTTGGACAGATCGACCACGTCGAAATCCACCAGGCCGATCGTACCGACCCCCGCCGCCGCCAGGTACAGCGCCGACGGCGAGCCGAGCGCGCCCGCGCCAATCAGCAGCACCCTGGCGTCGAGCAGTTTTGCCTGTCCCTTCTCGCCGACCTCGGGAATGGCGAAATGGCGCGAATAGCGGGTCAACTCGCCGGCGGTAAACGCGCGCTCAGCCGCCCACGGCAACCCGCGATTCTTCCACGCGCTGAAGCCGCCGGTCAGGTTGTACACGTTTTCGTAACCGAGCTCGCCGAGCGTTCGCGCCGCCAGCAGCGAGCGCGTGCCCGACGCGCACTGCACAATCACTGGTGTCTTGCGGTCCGGAACGCGCTCCTCGATTCTGAGTTCCAGGAAACCGCGGGGGATCGCTACCGCTTGCGCGATATGCCCGTCGCGCCACTCGTCGCTTTCGCGTACGTCAATCAGCACCGCGCCGTGCTGCTCGATCATCCGGCGTGCTTCGTCGACATCGATCTGCTTAACCGCCGAGCGTGCTTCGTTGAGGATATCCTCCGAAGTTTTCGCCATAACTTTATCCGGCGGCTTGCGACGGAGCCTCGGCGAGCGAGCGCCGCCTGGTGAATTTGAGCGCCGCATTGTCGATGTTGATCGAGCACAGCGAGCCGCACATCGTGCAGACGTTGGAACCCGCCGCCTCGCTTTCTTCCTTGTAGCGGCGCGCCTTGTCCGGGTCCATCGCCATCGCGTACATCCCTTCCCAGTTGAGCGCCTTGCGGTAGCGCGACATCTGATCGTTCCAGACTTTCGCCGCGCGCACTCCCTTGACCAGGTCGCCCGAGTGAGCCGCGATTCGCGTCGCGATCACTCCTTCGCGCACATCGTCGATATCGGGCAGCCGCAAATGCTCGGCGGGCGTCACGTAGCACAGGAAATCCGTTCCCGCCGCCGACGCGATCGCTCCGCCGATCGCACCGGTGATGTGGTCGTAGCCCGGCGCGACGTCGCAGGTCAGCGGCCCGAGCACGTAAAACGGCGCGCCCCCGCAAACCCGCTTCTCCAGCTTCACGTTGGCCTCGATTTGATCGAGCGGCACATGGCCGGGACCCTCGATCATCACCTGTACCCCCATCGTCCGCGCGCGCTCGGCCAATTCCCCCATCAGCAGCAGCTCCGCGATTTGCCCGCGATCGGTCGCGTCGCCGGTGGCGCCCGGCCGCAGCCCGTCGCCGATCGATATCGTCACGTCATGCTCGCGCAGCACCGCGCAGACCTCGTCGAAGTGCTCGTACAGCGGATTCTCGTTGCCGGTCCGATCGATCCATGACGCCAGCATTGCTCCGCCGCGCGACACGATGCCTTCGATGCGCCGATGCCCGCGCAGCCGCTTCACGCTCTCGCGCGTGACCCCGCAATGCAGCGTCATGTAATCGACGCCTTGGCGCGCCTGGCGCTCGATTACGTCCAGAAAGTACCTGGCCTCCATCTCCATGATCGAGCGCTCGGAGCCGAGCTGGTAGATCGGCACGGTGCCCAGGATCACCGTGCATCGCGACAGAATCTCCGCGCGTATTTTGTCCAGGTCGGTGCCGGTCGAAAGATCCATCACCGAGTCGGCGCCGTAGCGGACCGCGGTGTAAAGTTTCTCGATTTCCTCTTCGATCAGCTGATGGAAGTTCGACGCGCCGATGTTGGCGTTGACCTTGGTCCGCAGCCCCTTGCCGATTCCGATTGCTCTGAAATCGTGATGGACATTGTGCGGGATAACGACCTCGCCGGTCGCCACCAGCGCGCGAATCTCTTCGGCGGCGAAGCCTTCGTCCTCGGCAACTTCGGCCATCTGCCGGGTGATTATTTGCTTGCGAGCGGCTTCAATTTGCGTCATCGCATCACCTCCGCGGCCGACACGGCGATCCGGCCGTGAATTCTTAAGTATAGCTCAATCGTCGTCGTACTCGATGCCGTTCTTCTCGCCGAGCGCGCGCAATTCGCGGATCGTTCGTTCCGGGCGCGCCCAGGTGCGCCGCCGCGAAAAAGTTGGCCAGCGCCGCAACCGTCAGCGCCCCGTTGCCCGGGTCATGCGGCTATTTGCCGCTGTGCGCCGGATGCCGGTCGATCACCGTAAGATTGTCGATATGGTCCGGCGCATCCGCGTAATGCTTGGGCGCTTCGCGATTGGTGTAGGTCTTCATTTCCGCCCGCTGCGGATCGTAAACCGCGGCGTCCTGTTCGCGGTACCACGCCTGCATCTCGTCCATATTCCCTTCGCGCCCTTTTTCGGCTATCACGCGCGAGCGATGCATCAGGATTTCCTTGGTCTCGACGAAATCCTTGCGGTCGAAACCCCAGATGCGCGGATGGACGTAGGTGTCCATCCGAATCGCGTCGCACGGGCATGCCTCGACACACAGCCCACAGTAGATGCATCGCAGCGTGTCGATCTCGTAGCGCACCGGGAATTTTTCAACGTGCGGATCGGGCGACTCGCCCGCTTCGATGTAGATGCATTGCGCCGGACACGCGGTCGCGCACAAAAAACACGAGGTGCATCGCACCGACGAATCTTCGCGCAGCGTCAGCCGATGGCTGCCGCGAAAATTGTCGGAATATCGCTTGCGCTCCTCCGGATATTGAGTCGTCGAGGTCGCGTTGACTCCCCGCTTCATGCCGAACAGATGGGCGGTATGCAGCCCGAAGTTGCGGAAAAAGTGATAGTTGGTGACCGCAAGGCCTTTTATGACTTCAGGGATATAGATCCGCTCCCAGAAGGTCATTTGTTCGCTTCTCTGCATCTCTAAACCAGCGCCAAATCCATTGTCTGAACGGGGGTTTCCACGTTTACCGGACTCCAGATGTCAACTATAGAGAGTCCCCGGAATTGCAGTCAAGTTACACGGCCCCGGATCGCGCTGCTTTCGCCCTCGCGCCGGATCGATTAATCATTGCACGCCATGCCTTCTCCCGCCGCCTCCGCCGAGCCCGTGCGCGCGATTACCCCAGCCGAAGCCGCGCACACGATGCTCGCGAGTTTTCTTGGCTGGGCGCTCGACGCCTTCGATTTCTTCATCCTGATTTTCGTGATGCCCGCCGTCGCCAGGGAGTTCCATCGCCCCATCTCGCACATCGCGTTCACGATCACGGCGACGCTCGCACTGCGTCCCCTCGGCGCGCTCGTATTCGGCTGGATCGCCGACCGTTACGGGCGTCGCGTCCCGTTGATGGTCGATGTCGTCTTCTATTCCGTCATCGAAGTGGCCAGCGGCCTTGCCCCGAGCTACGGATGGTTCCTGCTGATGCGCGCGCTGTACGGAATCGGGATGGGCGGCGAATGGGGCGTGGGCGCGTCGCTCGCGATGGAAGCGGTGTCGCCCCGGTTGCGCGGACTCTTTTCCGGCCTGCTGCAGGAGGGCTACGCGATCGGCTACCTGCTCGCGGCCGCCGCTTTCTTCTTCGTCTTTCCGCACTATGGATGGCGCGTGATGTTCTTTCTCGGCGGCGCGCCCGCCCTGCTGACGATCTACATCCGCTCCCACGTGCCCGAGTCGGAGGCATGGCAACGCACGCGCCCCGACATGTCGCAGATTCGCAATGCGATTGGCGCCAATTGGAAGATGTTCCTCTACCTGTGCGGGCTGATGACGATGATGAATCTCGCGTCGCACGGCACCCAGGACATGTATCCGACCTTCCTCGAAAAGACTCGCGGCTTCGACACCCGCACGGTGGCGACGATCGCGCTCATCTATAATGCGGGCGCGCTGCTCGGCGGCCTGACCTTTGGCTACTTGTCGGACCGCATCGGGCGGCGGCGCGCGATGGCGGCCGCGGTGATATGCGCCGGCCTGGCGATACCGCTGTGGATCTATCCGGGCACGCTCGCGGTCCTGACGCTTGGCGCGTTTCTCATGCAGTTCATGGTCCAGGGCGCATGGGGCGTGATCCCGGCGCATCTGACCGAGCTCTCGCCGCCGGAAGTTCGCGGCCTGTTCTCGGGCCTCGCCTATCAAATCGGAGTGTTGGTCGCGTCGGGCGTCGCCGTCAGTGAAGCCTTGCTGGCAGAACGATTCGGCTACGCCGCGACGCTGGCGGCCGTCGCCGCAATCGTGATGGTATGCGCTGCCGTCGTCATCCTGCTCGGCCGCGAGCGCATGGGCCGCGACCTCCATTCCGGCGCCGCCTCGAGCGGATGAGTCACCCCCTGCGCGCGCCCGCGGCACCGTCCGCGTGCGACAACGGAGCGCGGCCTGAACACCGGGTGCAGGGGTCACCCCTGCCGCCCGCCAACGGCGGGTGGCCTTAACACTGGGTGCAGGGGTCAGCCCCTGCCTGCCTTTACACCGGTTCGTACCGCGCTTATCTTTAAGTCAGGATCGAAACGCCTCGGACGCCGCCTTTCTCACGGATCCCGGTAAAAATCCCGGATGGTCGTCTGTATAGGAGCTTCCCGGCAAACTCAGAAGGAGGGGCTTTTATGCCCACTAAATTGTATGTAGGCAACCTGGCCTACGCGGTTACGCAGGAAGACCTGGCAGAGCTGTTTGCGCAGGCGGGAAAGGTCGAGAGCGCGGTCGTCGTGTCCGACAAATTCTCGGGGCAGTCGCGCGGCTTCGGTTTCGTCGAGATGGCCGAGGCGGCCGACGCGACCAAGGCAATCCAGACACTCAATGACACCGACCTGAAGGGCCGGAAGATCAAGATTGACGAGGCGCGCGCCAGCACCGGTGGCCCGCGCGGCGGTGGCGGTGGCGGCGGGGATCGCCGCCGTGGCGGCGGCAGAGAGGGCGGCGGCGGTGGTGGAGGCCGAGAGGGCGGTGGCGGCGGCGGAAATCGCAATCGCTGGTAGATTTTCGCGTCGCGTATCGCGACTCGGCTTGTAGCCGGTGAAAAAGTGGAAAGCGAACAAGCGCAATAGTTAATTTGGCGGCGCGGCCGGAAGATACAGCTCCTGCCGCGCCGCTCTGTTTTTTTCCGCCCACGCATCAAGCCTGGCCGCGAGCCCCTTCCACACGATTGCTCTTCTGCTATCGTTATGCGCCAACAACGGAACCGGCGCCGATCCCGGTAGAAAAAACAACAAACTCTGGATGAATCTGATCGAATGAGAAAAGCAATACTCTCGATTGCGGCGGGCGCCGTCGCGCTTGCGTCCATCCTCGCAATTGCGCCGGGCGCGTCATTCGCCGACACCCCCGTCACCCCCGCCAACACCGTCCCTTCCGGAACGATGCGCAACGTCGCCGGCATCGTGACCCACCGCGACGGGCGCGTCGTCCAGGTCGGCACCGCATTTTTCGTCGCCGTGCCGAGCGCGGTGTTCCCCGGCCGCTCGTTCATCTACCTGGTGACCGCGCACCACAATTTGCTCGACGAAACCGGCAATCCACGCGCCAGTCTCTTGCTCACGCTCGAGGACGCCAAGACGGGTGCGATGCGCGAGGAGCCGCTGCCGCTCGAAAACCGCTGGGTGCTCGATCCGAACGAGGAGAAGGCCGACGTTGCCGCGGTTCCGTTCGCTCCCCAAAACGCGAGCATCGCGCCCATCTCGCTTGGCTCTCTGCTCGGCGGCGACGATCCGCTCGCCCGGCCCGAAACCGGCGCGCAGGTGTACTACCTGACCGCCGCGACCGTGGGCGTCAATCAGCATCGCTTCGAGGCGCTTGCCCGCTTCGGCCACGTCTCCGTTCCGGCGCCCGCCGACACCGAGGTCATCGGCGCGGGCTTGCAGCAGCTCAGCTATCTTGACGGCGGCGGCGCGCCCGGATTTTCCAGCGGCGCCCCGGTCTTCGTCAGCGCCGGGCTGCGCTTTGCGCTATGGGGAATCCTCGAGGCCAACACTTCGCTCAACACCGATCCGGTTTTTTCCGGCCTGGCCGGCGTTCTCCCGGCCCGGTACGTGGCCGATACGGTCAAGGCGATGGGGGCGGTGCAGGACAAGGCGATGCGCGGCGCCAAGCTGCCCGAGTGATTCGGGCCGCGCGATGCGGATTTGATTTGATTCGCACGGCCGATCTCCAGCTATAATGTCCTGCGCTGTCGGTTGAATAGTCGAATAGTTGAATGCTTGATTTCGCATCGATTCGCGGATATCGAAGGTAGTTCCGACTCGGTGCAAGACAGAACCAATTAATTACTCCCCGGTAGCTCAGTCGGTAGAGCGGACGGCTGTTAACCGTCATGTCGCTGGTTCGAATCCGGCCCGGGGAGCCATTCCCAAAAGTTCGTAAGTAGAACCCGATCCGGCCATCTTTCTGCGACGCGCCGGATGACTTGCGCCTCGGTTTCAACTATTTTCCCGATCGCATGGCTCAAGCGCTGATGAGAACCTCGTCGTGAATGCCGCGATTCTCCGATTCCTGGGGGCCGCTGGCACCGTCACGGGCAGCAAGTTTCTGCTGACCGCCGGCGATCGCCGGGTGCTGGTCGATTGCGGCCTGTTCCAGGGGCTAAAGCAGCTCCGCTTGATGAACTGGCAGCCGATCCCCGTCGATGTGCGCGGCATCGACGCCGTTCTGCTGACGCACGCGCATCTGGATCACAGCGGTTATGTGCCCGCACTCGTGCGCGAGGGTTTCCGCGCGAAGGTGATTTCGACGCCCGGCACGCACGCCTTGTGCCGCATCCTTCTTCCGGACAGCGGTCATCTTCAGGAAGAAGAGGCCGGCTATGCGAACGCAAAAGGATATTCCAAGCACTCGCCTGCGTTGCCGCTTTACACCGAAACCGACGCATGGAAGTCGCTCGATCACTTTTCGCCGGTGGATTTCGGCGCCAAGGTCGATCTCGATCCGATAACTGCGCAGTTTCTGCAAGCCGGGCATATTCTCGGAGCGTCCCTGATAAATATCGAGATAAACTCTCCCCGGCGCAGAAGAATCCTCTTCACCGGCGACCTGGGACGTCCAGCTCACCCGATCCTGCGCGCTCCCGCGCCGCCGCCCGCCGCCGACGTGATCGTGATTGAGTCCACCTACGGCGATCGCATTCATGACGACGCGGCGTCGCTCAAGCGTTTCGAAGATGCGATCTCAAAGACGCTCGAGCGCGGCGGGGTCGTCATCATTCCCTCGTTTGCCGTCGATCGAACCGAGGTCATCCTGCACGAGCTGGCGCGCCTGCGCGACGCCGGCCGTATCCCGGGCGCTCCAACCTTCGTGGACAGCCCGATGGCGCTGGCTGCGCTCAGGGTTTACGAAGAAGCAATCGCGCGCGGCAGCCCTGAAATCCGCACCGATATCGCGCATGAAAAAAGTTTTTTCAATAACCAGGATTTGACCGAAATCAAAACCGTGGCCGGGTCGATCGAGCTCAACTCGAAGTCGGGGCCGATGATTATCATCTCCGCGTCGGGGATGGCTTCGGGCGGCCGCGTCCTCCATCATCTCAAACAACGGCTTCCCGACCGCCGCAACACGGTGATTCTCGTCGGCTTTCAGGCCGCGGGAACCCGTGGCAGATCGCTGGCCGACGGCGCTCCGATGGTGAAGATGCTGGGAGACTACGTCCCGGTCGCCGCGGAAATTGTCGATGTCCCCGGCTTCTCCTCGCACGCCGATCAGCGGGAAATCCTCGACTGGCTCAAGCTCGCCCCGGTTCGGCCGCGGATCGTTTATATCGTTCACGGTGAGCCGCCCGCGTCCGAAGCGCTTCGCGCGCGCATAACCCAGGAGCTCGGATGGAACGCCGTGGTACCGCGCAATCTCGAGCAAGTGCGTATAGACTAATCGGGCTGTGACGAGCTTTCGCGTTAACTGTGTCATTCTGACCGAAGGGAAGAATCCCGGATCTTTCTCGGCGCAAGACACTTCGACTTCACTGAAGGCATGCGGAGCCGAGCCGCTACGAATTGAATGTGCAGTTATACGCAAAGCTCTGCTGTAAGGCCGAAGCAAAGAAAAAGAACCGGGATTCCACGCTCCGCAGACTCCGCTCTGAATGACACAAAAAACGCAAGCGGATCGGGGAAGGAGTGCGCGGGGCGCGGTGCTTCAAAGGCAACATCCGGTTATGCAAAGGCGAGTATGCCGTACTTGACACAAGCCACCAGACTGCCCAAAATACGCATCGTGACAGGCCGGATTCGGGCGACGATCCACCGTTACCGCGCCCGCGCCAAGCGGGCTTTGTGGCATGGCCTCTGGCGGTGATTTTAGTGTGCATAGTTGCGACCGGGATCGTCGCAAGTTGGAAAATCCTGCGGTTCAGTCGCCGACCATTTAACGCACAAATCCGTAATGTATCTCTTTTTTCTGTCGATTCCCCAATAGTAAACGCAACCAGAAACGTAGAGAGTTTTTTCCCCACTCTTGATGCCATCTACATCCATGTGATCGCTACCGGCAAGTCCCCATTTATATTCGTCCCCAAAGGATGCGTCGGGAGCTACGGCATCCGTTCTTTTCGTCTTGGGCAATTTCCTATCATGGCAATCGGGATCGATTGGGGGAACCTCTTTCGAGGGTCTTACAAAAATATGCGCCGCGGGTATGACCGTAACGGCGAGCGACCGCCCGAAATTTTTCCAGTTAATCTTTACTTTGACGGTACTTGGAAGGCTACCGGCGGGCGGCTTCTCCAACCAATCGACGCCGTTGTGATACATGACTGGTCGATTGCCCATAATTTGCTGCTCAACGCTCTGTCTCATTTCCCAACCTTGAATGGCAGCGAAGCCAGTATAGAGAGCGACGACACCCAAGGCAGCGATTTCGACAGCGAAGCGCGGTTTCTGACACGCCTTGCGCTTCACGCGCTGATAAAAGTTCTTGAGACGGCGACAACGTTGATAGCGGCGCTCTGCTGCTTCGCCTTCGGGCTTTTCATAATTGAGGACGAGGTTCCGCGTCAGCCTGATTTGAAAATGGCGGCGCGGCTTTTCTGGAGTGGATGCGGGCTGATTGTTCTCGGCCAAGGTTTTATCCTAGCTGGCCTTTACTTCACGGGCTTTTGGTTTTGAAAACGCGATTTTTTTTATGCGGGCCATTTCTTGCCTTCGGCTTCGGCCTTCCGGCGCGCCGCAAATCGCTGCTTTTGCGCGCGGAAGTGCGGACCGGTTTTCAGTTCGTAGGCTTTGCAGGTGTGGCAGTAGAAGTGGATGATCCGTTTTTTGGCTTCGCCTTCTTTAGACATAGTTCTTTATCCTCATCTGGTGGTTTGGGATTGTTTTTCTTTTTCGCGGGGACGCCAGCGATGATGAGGCCAGAACCTGGCGGCATTCTGACGGTTTTCATGGTTTCACCTTCGCCTTATCAAGTTAAATCGTCCGGCAACAGGTGCAACGTGTCGCCGTCAAACTCCGCAATCAGCCAGTTGATCGTAGCGCCCGTAGCCGCCTGTTTCAGACGCGCGATTTCCCGACCACTTACGCCAGCCTTCCCGCCCTTCAACTGGACGAGGCGAACATCCAGCAGGTCGGAGTTTTTCCGGCCTAATCGGAATGCGATGGCGTCGATGATGCCCGTTCGCGGAGCACCAGTATCGCCCTCAAAGAACGCCACGCGCCAGCCATGCTCTTTGCAGTACAGCCGCATAGCCTCTTTGCTTGCGGCTTCGGCTGCGCGGGCTTTCGCGAACGCTCCTAGACGCTTGCGGGTTTGTGCTGCTTTTCGGCCAGCTGCGCGCCGCCTGCGGGTCAACGCTGCTTTCTGTCCCGCTGTTAGCATGATCGTCTCGCCCTCGGAAACAATTCGAGTTGCGTTGGTTTACTGGCTGGCGAACGCTGAAGCGCCCGCCAGTCAGGTCGCTTCAGCATCCTGCTACCGCCTTTCCGAAAATGTCTTTTTCTTTACGATTGTTGAACCGGAACGAAAACTCGTTCAGATAGAGCGGCAGGTACTTTTTGCTGACGCTGTGGTAGGTGCCGACCACTCCGCGCTTGAGCAGGCTCCAGAAATTGTCGATATGCGAAGTGTGGACGTTACCACGTACATACTCGCCCGCACTGTGTCGGACAAATTGATGGGGAAATGTGGGAGCCAAATCCTTGTAGCCGTAAGCCTCATCGGTCGCGATCAGATCAACCTTGTCACCGACTACCTTGCGGACGAAACCATCCAGCGTCGGCTTATCCGCGTTCTCGATCATCTGGCAGACCACGTTGCCCTTGCGGGAGATCGCGCCGACTACAGGAATCTTATCGACAGTGCCCTTGGCGTTTGGGCGCTTCTGGCTCCGATGTTTGTTCTTGAATTTTCCGCCCATGTAGGTTTCGTCAACTTCGACGATCCCCATGAGTTTGCGGAAGTCTGGATCGGCCAATCCGGCCCGGAGCCGATGGCACATATAGAAGGCGGTTTTGTACGAACCGGAATCGATCATCCGATGGATTTGCAGGGCACTGATGCCCTTTTTCGAGCACAGCATCAGGTGGAGAACCTTGAACCATGTCCGAAGCGGATAGTTCGTGTTCTCGAAAATCGTCCCGACGTAAAGCGAGAACCGATACGCGGGCTTTCCGCATTTGTGGCAAGCCCAATGATAGGGATGCTTCCCGCCAGCCGGATAAACCTTGTCATTGCCGCATCGCGGGCAACGCACGCCGTTCGGCCAGCGTTGATTAATCAGATATTCCTTGCAGGATGCTTCATCCGGAAACATCCGGTCGAACTCCGCAAGGCTCATCTGCTTGACGACTTTCGGTTCGTGGCTGTTTTTTTCTTTAACGTCCATAATCGACACAATACCACAGACGGCGTTCTGTGTCAAGTAGTGCATACTCACCTATGCAAAGCTCTCCTCTGGCGCAGACAAGCTTGTCCTGAGCGAAGCCGAAGGAAGAGAGGGAGCAGGCGTTGAAAATTACTTTTTCAACAGCCTGCTAAGAATCTCCCGCTCGACACGATGCGCGAGCACGAATCCAGCAATCTTGCGAAATTGAAATTCATTCTGAAAGACGGCTTCCAGACCGCGACTTACACCGCCTACGGCAAGGTCACCACGGGCGGGGTCACCACCACCTGGGTGCCGCTGATCGATGCAGCAGGATCTACGATTGCGCTGGTGAACGCCGCGCAGGTCAACTCGCTACCTCCGGCCACAACCATTACGTATGATCCATCCGGGACTCCGACCGTGAGCGGGGCTCCGAATTCATTTCCGTTCCTGTACCAAGGCTTGGAGCACGAAATCACCGACCCGGGCAATCTGTACTTCAACCCGTCGGGCAATGTGTACAATCCGCAGTTCCAGCGGAATATGTCGCAGGTCGGCCAACAGGGCTTGAGCGGGCCTGGCAATGGCGACTTTGGGCCCGGCCGCCGCGCGGGGCGTCAAGGGGGCATGAGCCCTTGGCAGGTATTGAACGATGAGGCAATCGTCTTCGAGGCCCCTTTTATATTTACCCCAGGTTCCGAAGCGATTCACCCTTCTATCCCCCTGAGCATCTTCGAGAGTATCATCAATTTCTTTTCCGGCGGCGGAAGATCGGCCTCCGCGATACCACGCCAGATGGAGAAACACCGCCACGATATCTATCAGATTTTGGAGATAGCTGACGATCTGACTACCACGCAGGCGTCGAAGGCGTCGAAGGCGCCGAAGGCGTCAGGGGGCGCCCCAAATAAGCCGCTGCAGAAACAATCGCCCGCTCCGCCTAGCGCTTGCTCTCAATACGACGCCGAGTGTGCCCAGAGTGGTAAGAACGACTCCTACGCTTGTCAAGCCGGCGATTGTTGTCGGTATTTTGGTGATTCACCTTCCGCCAACTGCACTCGCGGCTGCCTCTTAGGCCACGAATCTAGTTGTTTTGGCAGCTCCTCCGCCGTAACGTGCAGAAGGGAGGCCCATATAAGCTGTTACTCTCAGTGTGGGCAAAACCCTATCACGTGGACGGGATCTGGTGCTTGTTGGTCGCTAATGTGGGGGCTTAGATGATAGGGGACTTTACGCCATGAGCCCGTATCTGGCAGTCGCGATAGCATTGCCCGTCCTGACGCTAATTTTCTGCGTGGCGTTGCGGGCGCCTTGGAAGCTGATCGCTTTGCTTTTCCTGTTCACGCCGTTTGTAGCCACAGTCACGATGGTCTTGCTGCTCGGCCATGGTGGCTTTGCAACATATCTGATCCATTTGGCTTCGGCCATGGTCACCATATATCCGTTGGCGGTAGTATCATTCGGATATTGCGCACCACTAGTTGGCTCGATAGCCTGGTTCGCGTTGCGCAGGACATCCGTGGCTTCGCGCTTTAGACGCAGTACACTAGTAAGCTTCGGTTCAGTGTTTGGGGCACTGGTGGGTTTAATTGTAATGCTGGTCGTAAGCTGGGCTAGTGTAATATGGGATCCCGGAGTCGCTATGAACCTGGGACAGGGGTCGAATTTAAGTCTCTACCGATACCTAACGGACTGGGGAATTATAGGCCTTGTTGCCGGTGCCGCGTCCGGTGTACTTGTTGCCGTCTACTTGAAACCGAGGGCCTCAGACCCGCCGAACGGTCAGGGTTGAACTTTTGGTGATTCCTCGCGCCGCGCGTCAGATTACATCGCGGGCAAGGTTCCGGTAGCAGCCTGAATTTGGGGCCTCGCCCGGCGCGATACGGAGCCATAAAAGAAGCGCCGCTGGGGGAATCCCGCGGCGCTTGGCGTTTGAAGGCGCGGGATTCCGAGGCGTTCCGTGCCAGCACAAGCTGGACAGTTCGAGGCGCCTGGGGAGTTCGCGGCACGGGGGACCCTCACGTGGCGCCGCGCAATCCCGGGCAAATGCGTATAGACTAACCGGGCTGTGACCAACTTTCGCCTGAAACATCTACCGCTCGACACGCTGCGCGAGCACGTGATCGTCATTCACGAGCGCGCCGTCCGGGAGGGAAAGCTCGGATTTCGTCCGCTCGACCGCGCACGCGTCTTCGGCATCGACGGCCAGACCGGGAAACAGCGCGAAATCACCGGCGTCCTCAACGTCTGCAGCGACGGCCTGCTCCAAGCCGGCGAGATCGGAGTCTCGGACGAAGCATTTCGCGATCTCGGCTTGCCCGACGGCGCCCCGGTGGACGCAAGCCTGGCAGTCGCGCCGATGAGCGTGGATTTGGTCAGGGCCAAGCTGCGCGGCAGACGCCTTCGACGCGAGGATTTCGACGCGATCCTGACCGACGTTGCGGCACGGCGCTATTCGCGTGTCGAGCTCTCGATGTTCGTGCTGGGGTGCGCCTTTCAGAAGTTCGATTTGTCGGAACTCACTGACTTCACGCTCGCGATGGTCGCCACCGGCCAGCAGCTCACATTCGGCAGCTCGATCGTCGCCGACAAACACTGCATCGGTGGTGTTCCCGGCAACCGAACCACCATGATCCTGGTTCCGATTCTCGCCGAACTCGGACTCAAAATCCCCAAGACCTCCTCGCGCGCTATCACCAGCCCTGCCGGCACCGGCGACACGATGGCGGTGCTGGCCGATGTCGCGCTCTCGCCCGAGCGCCTGTATCGGGTGGTCGAGGAAGTCGGCGGATGCATCGCGTGGGGCGGCGCGCTCGAGCTGGCGCCCGCCGACGACATCCTGATCACCGTCGAGCGCCCGATGGAGATCGACACCGAGGCGCAGATGGTCGCCTCGATCCTCGCCAAGAAGAAAACCGCCGGCGCTACGCACGTCGTGATCGACATCCCGGTCGGACCTTCGACCAAGGTCAGAACTCCCGAGCTTGCCGAGCGCGTCGGTTCGTCGTTCAAGGCCGTGGCCGAGCGGATCGGTCTCAAGCTGGAGACCGTGACCACCCAGGCGCTCGGCCCGATCGGATATGGCATCGGACCGCGATTGGAGGCGCTCGACGTTCTTTCGGTCCTCCGATGCGAACCCGGTGCGCCCCGCGATCTGCGCGAAAAGTCGCTGATGCTCGCCGGTCATCTGCTGGAAATGACCGGAGTCGAGCCGCCCTCGCGCGGCTATGAGGCGGCGCGCCGGACACTCGATTCCGGCGCCGCGCTCAAGCGGTTCGACCGAATCGTGGAGGCGCAGGGACGCCGCGAGATGCCTCCCGAGGCGCCTTTGCGCCGAAGCTTTGCAGCCACCCAGGCCGGGACGATTGCGCAGATCGATTGCTGGGAAATATCGCGAATAGCAAAACGCGCCGGCGCCCCTTCCAATGCGTCAGCCGGCGTCAAGCTGTACAAGAGCGTCGGCGATACCGTGATGCGGAACGAGCCGGTTTTTGACATTCACGCCGAAAGCGACTCCCAGCTCCAGGCCGCGCTCGAATATGGCAATTCCGTGCGCCGTCTGATCCGCTACGCCGAAGGTCCTTAACGGAGATCTTGCGTAATTAACACCGGGTACCGGAGCGTCCGTCGAGATTCTTTGCTACGGCAGCCCTCGCTCAGAATGACACCGGCGGCCGCTCCCTTTTTGGTGTCATCCTGTAAGGGGCATCACCGTCATTCGCGGCTGTAGCCTTTGAAGGAGAGAAAGGCGCCGACTGCCAGAAACACAATCGCCACCGCAGGGAGAACGCCTCTGCTCTGAACGGCTCCAACCGCGATCGGGGCGAGCCGGGTCGGAAACAGTATTCGTGAAAGACCACCAAGAAGGGCGAGCCAGCCGACAACGGTCACGAGCACCGGCCAACCGCCCTCCCAGCGATTGTGTGCGCGCACGATGGCAAGTCCGGCGACGAACAAGGGAAAGCCCGACACGAAAATAAGTGCCGGATCGCGGAAGCCATGCTCGACCAGGGCAGGCCAGGTGCCGAGGTTCAGCAAAACAGCGACGGCCCCCGCCACGAGAGTGGGGCCGATCAGGCCTGCGATTGACTTCGAGGTTGTCATAGGTCGACCTTTCCCTTCGGAGCATGCCAATTATTTTATTGAACCTAAAGGGAAGCCAGGCGTTTGAGGCTGTCCGATTCGCCGATGACCACCAGCAAATCATCCGGTTCGATCCGCGTATCGGCGCCAGGAATCATCTCGAGCGGTTTGTCGCTGCGCTTCAACGCCACGATCCGAAGCCGCGGATTCTCCCGTTCCACCGCCGCCATCGTCATCCCGGCCGCCGGGCTTTGGCGCGAGATTCTGATCTCCTCCAAATCGACCTCGGACTCACGGCCGGGCACCGAGAGTTGTAGAAAATCCACTACCGACGGGCGGATGATGCTCGCCGCGATTCTCATCCCGGCCCATTGATAGGCCGCCACCACCTGGTCCGCACCCGCCAGCTTGAGCCGCCGCAGCCCCGCGTCCGAGTCGCCGCGGGCGTAGATGAGAATCTTCGGATTTTTCTCGCGCGCCGAAAGCGTGATGTACACGTTATCCGCATCCGATCCGGTTGCGACGATTATCGCGCGGGCCGAGCCGATTCCGGCTTCCTCGAGCACCGAATCTTCCAGCGCCGATCCCGTAACGTGCAGCGCGCCGGCTTGGTCCAACTCGGCTTGCCTTGCCGGGTCCGCCTCGATCACCACCATCGGTATCGCCGTGCGATTCAGTTCCTCGACTACCGCGCGGCCGAAACGCCCGAAGCCGCATACGATGACGTGCCCCTGGAGACCGTGAATTTTGCGATTCATTGCGCTCTTCCCGACAAACTCTCTAAGCTGCCCCTCGACTACAAGTTCCCCAATCACCGAAAACAGGTAAATCGCGCTGCCGACACCCGTCACTATCAGCCCAATCGTAAAAAGACGACCGGCCGGGCTGAGCGGTTTTACCTCGCCGTACCCGACCGTCGAGATGGTAATCACGGACATGTAGAAGGCGTCGAGAACCGGCCAGTGCTCGATCAGGATATAACCGGCGGCGCCGATTACGGTCATCACCGCGACCAACGAGAGTGCGAGCGCGAATCTGCGAGTTGGGGTCATCCTGCTGCGGCGTGCGCGATCCCTCGGATCGAACGACGAGCCGCGAAATTCCACCAAGGATTACATGTCACACTCCAAATGTGAACGTCTCCGGAACTTCCCACGTCGCGGCTGCGGATGACGCCCTCGCGCCGTCTGGCACGGCGGATGCTCTCTCCTGTGGGAAGGAAAGATCAAAACAAATGTGGCGGGAGGAACAATGGATTTTCGCGAGAAATGAAGTCGGTCAATTGACCTGATCTGCAACGCTTAGCGGAGTATGCTTCAACTACGGCAACGCGCTGAGGTCAGATTAAGAGAGATGGCTGCGGTTTTCACCAGAATCCTGTGCCCGATTGACTTCGAGCGTGACTCGATGGACGCGCTCGAACTCGCCTGCCAGTTGGCGAAGCAGAACTCCGCCCCGGTTTGCCTTCTGACCGTGATCGGCGCGCCGCCCGCTGCCGCCACCGCACTGCCGCCCGTCGCGCTGAACCCCGACCCTGAATTTGAGGCGGCATGCGCCCGCCGGCTGGAAGGAATTGCGCGGGAAAAGCTGGCGGGAGCTTCACATGAGATTTTCGTTGCCAGCGGAAACGCGGCGGCGGAGATTCTCAATCTTACCGCTGAGCAAGGCATCGACCTGATTGTGATGGGCACGCACGGCCGCACGGGCCTGAAGCACTTCCTGCTTGGCAGCGTGGCGGAGCGCGTCGTTCGCGAATCGCCGGTTCCGGTCTTGACGGTCCATCCCAAGGCCGCCGGATAAAGGAGTTCTCCCATGTCTTTTCCGTATCGCAAGATTCTGTGCCCCGTGGATTTCGACGAAAACTCGATCGCGGCGCTCGAGACCGCGGCGCAACTCGCGCGACATTACGACGCCACCGTCTATGTTCTGCACACTGTGCTGCTGGTCATAGCGCCCACTTCGATGCCCGTGTACGTAGATCTCTACAAGGCGCAGGAGGACACAGCACGCAGCAACCTGCTGGAACTCGCGCACAAGCATCTGGCGGGAATCAAATACGAGATCATGGTTAATATGGGCGAACCCGCGGCATCGATTCTCAAGGCAGAGCGCGGGATCGGCGCCGATCTGCTCGTCATGTCCACCCACGGCCGCCGCGGCATGTCTCGTTTCTTCCTTGGCAGCGTAGCCGAACTCGTGCTGCGCGAAGCTCGATGTCCGGTATTGACCGTCCGTCAAACCGTACCTCATAAAGACCTCGTGGGCGCCTGGATGACAACCAATCCCGTCACCGCCGAGCTCGACGAGAAGCTCTCGACGATTCACGCAAAGATGCTCGAGGGTGGCTTCCGCAGCATCCCGCTCGTTGAGGACGGTCGCGTGGTCGCGATGCTTTCCGAAGGCGATATCCGCTCGTTTGTGGGACATTTCGACGACACGCCCGCCAAACGAGCGATTACCCAGGCGCTTGTGACCGTAGGACCTCGGACGCCCATTCACGACGCCGCGCGTATTATGCGCGAGCGAAAAATCGATGGATTACCCGTCGTCGAGGAGGGCCGCCTGGTCGGAATTATCACGACCAGCGATGCGCTTGAAGCGACTACCAGCGAGGAATGAGTCCAGCCTGCGAAGCTGACCGCCCGGGGGCGGGCAGCCATCCGGCCGTCACCCGGCTCAAGCGGCCTTTTTGCGACTGCGCGCGGTTGAATGCGTTGTCAGAACCGGGATCGGTGATTCTCGCACGACCCGCTCGGCGACGCTGCCGAGCACGAGGTGGCCCAATCCCTTGCGCCCGTGCGTGCCCATCACGATCAGGTCGGCATCGACACCGCGCGCGGTCTCGAGCACCCGCTCGGCCGGATCGCCGCTTGTCACCAGCATTTCGCAGCGCACCGTGGCGGGAATCCGTTTCTGCGCGAGCTTTTCCAGTTGCTTGCGTCTGTCCTTCTCGACGTATGGGTAGGGATCCAACGGCACCGGCTGGAAGCCGGTCGCGCCGGCAGGCGTGGGCGCGACATTCAGCAAATAGAGCGTGGCTTTGTTCTGTTGCACCAATCTCAGGGCGACATCGAGAGCCGCCAGCGAGTGCTGCGAAAAATCAATCGGACACAGGATCTTCCGAAATAGCCGAATCATCGCCGCCTCCTCTGTTTCGCGCTACTGCGTCAGATCGTGTTACTCCTCCACCGACTCCTTCAGTTCTTCGGGCGGCGTCCACACGTGGCGCGATGGCTCGTCGACGTCTCCCTCGCCGGGGCGCCTGCCCTCGTTGCGTTTGCTCTGGCAATCGATGCAATACGCGGCGAACGGCACGGCTTTGAGCCGCTCAATCGGGATCTCTTCCTTGCATTTCTCGCAGATTCCATAACGACCGCGTTCGAGCCGGCTAAGCGCGGCGTCTATGGCCTTCAGCTGATATTCGTACCGCTCGATTAGACCGGCGGCGGTCTCCACGTCTTCCAAGGAACGCGCCACGTCCAGGTCGTCAGCAGGCAGTTCCACCGCGTCCGCTTGCTCCTCTTTGCGAAGCACCCGTACTCGAGCCAGCGTTTCCTCGCGCGCCCGCGCAAGGAGGTTGCCCAGATTCTTTACTCGTGCGCCGGCCTTGTTTTGCCGTGATGTCCTGGTTTTTCCGCCGGTCTTGGATTTCATACGGATTCTCCGCGCGCTGCTCCTGGGTTGTCGTCCACAGAAGGGCAAAGCAATTCACGGACCAGTAATCGGCTTGTAAATCCAGCCGAAGGAACCGCTATATCCAATGGCGTGGCGCGATCGGATACACGATACCCGCCCTGGTCGTTACCTAAAGCCGCAATTCGAGCTGGCGAAGTTGGCGCAAAATGCGGAACAGACGGTCCAGAGCTGGGGTTTTGCCGTGGCACGGAAGCAGCTACATTTCTTTTGGGTTGCCTGTGAAGCTTCGACGCTGGAGAATCTAGCATGAAAGATCTGAAAGTTCGCGATGTGATGTCGGCGGATCCCACCACGCTGAAACGCAACGACAAACTCACCTTGGCTGATGACATCATGCGCTTGGGACGGATTCGCCATTTGCCTGTCGTCGATGACGACGGGCAGCTCCTCGTCGGCATCGTCAGCCAGCGCGATCTCTTTCGCGACGCGCTCGCGCAGGCGCTTGGCTACGGCAGGCACGCTCAGCGGAAAATCCTGGACACTCTCTCTGTCAAAGAAGTGATGGCCAGCGACGTAGTCACCACCAGCCCGGATACCGCTCTGGTCGAGGCGGCGCGGCTTTTGGCCGAGCGCAAGATCGGATGCCTTCCGGTTGTCGAAAATGGGCGCCTAGTCGGCATCCTGACCGAGGGAGACTTTGTCGCCCTGATCGCGCGCCGCGGCGATTAGCCTCGCAGTGCGCCAACGAAAAGCGAAAGACGAAAGATGAACAACCAGCCTGACCCGAGTCCGGCCGCCGGCGAGCCGGGAGCTTCGGGCGGGCTCGCTGACCAGGAGACACGGCTCAGAAATCGCCGGCTGGCCCGCGCGATCGCGCGCGTGCTTGCCTTCGAAGGCTTCACGATGTCGATCAACGGCATCGGCTCGCCCTGGATCGCGAAGAGCTTTCACCTTGGCGAGTCGGGAATCGCGGGCCTGTTCGCATGGGTTTCGCTCTCGGCGATCGGCGCGCTCGGACTCTCGCGGATGATCGATTGGCTGGGACGCCGCCGGATGCTGCTCGTGTGTATGGCCGGCACCGCGGTTAGCGCGCTCGCCGCCGCAGTCTCGACCAACATCGTGGCGTTCGCGGTGTGCGAGATCGCGCTCTACGCCTTCATCGGCGCGACGATCTCCGGCGGTATCGTGATCCTGGCCGAGGAACTAGCCATCGAGGAACGCGCGCGGGGGCAAAGCTGGGCCGGGTTGGGGATGGGACTCGGCGGCGGGCTATGCCTGCTCGTGATGCCGATGGTAGCGAGTCGTTACTCGTGGCGATGGGTGCTGGTGCTGGCGTCGGCGATGGGAGTCGCCGCGTTGTGGAGGGCCGTCCGCGTTATCCCCGAGAGTGACCGCTGGCAACGCGCCGCCGCCACCGGCACGACCTCGGCCAGCAGTTTCTACGACGCGTTCGGACAGCTCTATCGACGCCGCGCGATCACGATTCTGGTCTGCGCATTCCTGGCCAACACCGCGGTGGTTGCGGCCACCAGTTGGGCGTACTTCCACCTGGTCTCGGTCATGGGGTTGGCGCCGGGCGCCGCCAGCGCCCTGATGCTGGTCGGAGGCGGCGTCGGGATGCTCGGCTTTCCGCTCGGCGCGCGAAGCTGCGAGCGTTACGGCCGCATCCCCACCATCTTCGTTTCGGGCCTGATGATCGGTCTCGGCGCGCTCAGCTTCTATTGGGGTCCGCCGGCGCACCTGCAGTTTCGCTTGCTATGGTTCGCCGTCACCTATTGCTGTTTCACCGCGGCCATGAGCGCGGGGCAGGTGGGCGGCAATTCGATTGCGACCGAACTTTTTCCCACCGCGATCCGGGGCGCGATGATGGGATGGTTCTCGCTCGTCGGCGCGGCGGCCGCGGTCTCGGCGCAGACCCTGATCGCGGTTCTCGCCGAGCGCCTTGGCGGTCTGTCGATCGTAGTCGGATACCTAAGCCTGCTCGCCATACCCAACGCGATAATCGTCGCACTCTTGCTGCCCGAAACGCGCGGCCTCTCGCTCGAAGCCGCCGCGATGGAAGAGGTGTTCGAGGAGTCGCCGTAGGGGCTTAAGGCGGCGCCGGAGTCGCCCTCGTCGCGCGCCGCGGCGCTATGAAGCCGGTCCCCCCGGGATGATCTAGTCCTGGATTTTGGATCCCGTCACTGTGACCTCGGGCGCCGGGGCGCCGCTCGCTTTCAACTGTCTGGCCGCGAACTTCGCGATCTTTCCGTCGGAGTAGTTTATAACCACCAGATCGCCGGTGGTGTCGAATACCGCTCCCCATGGCGCGTTAAAGATCGCACTGCTTAACGTCACCGCCGGAGCAGGTTTGCCGGAGCTGGTCAATTGATCCTTCGTATACTCCACCACCGTGTCCGCGTCTTCGTTGGTGATCCAGAGGTTGCCCCTTGGATCGAACGCGATCTCTCCCGGGCCGCAGAGGTTCGTGCAGCTGCCGTCGTCGGACAGCAAGACATCGGCCGACTTGATGCCGCTGCTCGTCAGTTCGCCGGAGGAGAATTTGGCGATCTGATCGCCGTCCTTGCTATCTACCCACGCATTGCCGGCTTTGTCGAAGGTCACAAAGTTCGGACCGACCAGATCGGGTGAGGATATTACTACGTGGGGCGCTAAATTTCCGCTGCCCGCCTCTAACTGTGCTTGTGACAGTTCATCGATCGAGCCATTCTCGGTGTCTACCACCCACAGGTTGCCCTCATGGTCGAAGCTGCAGCCATAGATATGTCTGAACGCAAACGTGCTTTTGATGATCACCCCGGGCGTCGGGTTCGGATCGTGTCCCAGGTTATTGAGTTGCGCGTTAGTGAATCGCGCCACCTCGTTGCCGTTGATAACAGCCCAAAGGTTATGAGAGTCGTCAAAGGCAATACCTGTAGCGGTGTCAAAGGTGCCCAGATGAATTGGCGTTGCAGTCCCACTCCTGGCCAGTTGTCCAGGTGTGTACGACTCGATGCCGCCGCCGTCCTCTAACGACACCCACAGGTTGGCGCACCATGCGTGCGACGGTGCGCCGCAAGTCAGCATTAGTAGCGCAACGGCCGCAACCGAGCGGCGCCCGCGAAAAATATTGATGCTCATCTTCACTCCCCCGACCTAAGTGCCGGGCGCAATGGCCGCGGCAGTCCCAAGCAAATAATTCGTTTGCGGCGCTCAGCCGCAGTTCCCCTTCGGGCTCCTGACCTTGCACTGCGCCGCCTGCGCAGTTGCCGGGACATAAGCCTCTTCGCTCGCGGCTGTTGCCACACCCATCTGAGCGATTCGTGCCTGCGTGAATCCCCCCTCCGGTGCGTGCTCGGCAAGTAACTCGACGGCCCCGTTCCAGAAAGATATTTTGCGCGACTTGACTACCACATCCGCCTCAGCTCCCCTACTGAGTCGCACGCGGGCCGGTACGGCCAACGAATCCGGGATTCCCACTCTACTCTCAGATTTCAATTCCAACTTATAGACGAAAAAACCTACCGCGACAAGTTTTTTTCAGCGCAATTTTGGCCGTAGTGTTTTAGTCCATGCTATGGTTCACGCTCGCTGCAGCTTGGACCTTAGTGTTCACTGCTTGCCTTTTCTGCGACCTCTTCGGGACAACAGCCTCGGTTAGGTTCGCCAACCTTTGCTGGCTCGGTTGCGCTGCTTCCGAAGGAGACATCCGGGGCAAATTGTATCCTTTCGTTCCCCGGCCATGGTCTAAAGCGGGCGCTATCTTTGGCATATTTGCTGCAATGGTTGAGCAGAACTGCCTGGACAGTGTTTTTTCATCGACACCTGGCAGAGAACATGCCGCAAAAGGTGAAATCGGAGACTTCGGACCAAACTCGCCTCTCTCCCACTGTGCTCCTGCTCTCCGATGACGAGGCGCTGGCGAAGCTCGTACTCGGAATAGTCAAGCGTCCCTGGAAGCTGGTTCGCCATGCGGCCGACAAATACCTGGGCCGCGAGCTGTTCGCGCAGCCAAATGTCCGGCTCGTTATACTCGACGATCAGGCGGTCGAAGAAAACGATCGCGGCTGGCTGCTCGAGCAGATTCGCAAGCACTTCTCCGGACCCCCTTTGCTCTACGTCGCCGGCAGCCAAAGCGACGCCAACGAGAAACGGGCGCGCACCAAGGGCGCCCATTACTACGTATCGAAGCCACTGTCGATCGAACGATTCGGACAGGTGCTGCAATCGTTCTTGCAGGCGAAGCAAGCCCAGGGACAATTCGCGTATTCAGCGGCGGAGAAACCTGCGAGCGACGCGAGCGAATCGAGCGCCGCGGACGCAGTCCGCATCGACGCGGGAATCCGTTTTCTCTCGGAGGAACTCAATCGCGAAGGCTCCCTGCTACGATCGCGCCTGCTCGATGCGGCGCTCGCGGGACTGCGCCTCGCGCGCAACCCGGAGTCGCCCGAGCTCAGGCGTGACGCTGCGCAGATTTGGGCGGCGATACAGCCAACCCTATCCCATCACCTCGACGCCCAGGACGGCCAATTACTTCCGTGGCTGGTGCAGCAAGGCCGTCTCTCGGCAGAAGCCGGGCGCAAGGTCCGCGAATTCCACGGCCGGCTGCGAACCCTAATGGGCGCAATCGCTGACACCGGCGCGGGTCGTCTCACTGAGGATCAGGCGCGTGACGCTGGACAGGCGTTGAGCGGACTCGCGGTCTACTTGGACGACGCGATCGACAACGAAGAGTGCAGACTGTTCCCAACGATTCAGAAGGCGCTCTTCGGAATCGACCGTCGCAGCTAAAGCCGAATTGTATCCCGGCCTCCTGGCTCCCGACCGCGAGCTTGAATCACCCCCGCGTCATTTTTGACACTGTCGCGGGTCTGCACGGGCATTTCTGCCGCATCGCCAGCGCTGTTTCGCTAATTTGAAACGAAGAGTCGTGCATGCGCGGCCGCGTTTCATATTCGCAACACTCGATTCTCGAAAAACTACAGGCACAACAAGGTTCTTTTTTCTCTTATTGACACTCGCATAGGCGAGGGCGAAAATGCTGCATCAAGCTGCGTTTGCTCTTCGCAAGGAAACGCGGCCATTTGGATGAGCGTGCAAAATTGCAACCCAAATAACAGGGCTCGCATCTTGATCGTCGATGAGGAGTTCGATGTTGCACGCGCTGCCGCGATGGTCCTTTCACAGGCTGGTTACGAATGCGAAACCTGCCCCACGGTCGAAACGGCCTTAAGGGTGCTTGAATGCAAGGGCGTAGACGTAATCGTCGCAGACATGAGGATGCCGGGGATGGATGGGATGGATGGGATGGATCTGCTGAAAAAGGTACAGAGCAAACAGCTCGAATTGGCGGTAGTGCTGAGCGTGCCGTCGCCGCCGGCCGAGTCGGCCAAGGCGGCACTGCGCGCCGGCGCCTTCGATTGCGTGTCGAAGCCATTCGACAGCGATGAGCTAAGCGCCGTCGTCACGCGCGCTGTCGCGATGACCACGCTGCAACGCGAGAATCGCAAGTTGCGCGGGCAGCTCGACGTCGCCAGCGTCGCCGCCGGTTTTGTGGCCGAGGCGCCCATCAGTCACCAGCTCGTCGCCATGATTCGGAGGATCGCCCCGTCGCGCACCACCGCGCTTATCGAAGGAGAGACCGGCACCGGCAAGGAGCTGGTGGCCCGGATGCTTCACTACTGGAGCAATCGCGCCGAGGGCCCGTTCCTGGCGATCAACTGTAAGGCGCTTGCCGACGGCGTGGTCGAGAGCGAGCTGTTCGGCCATGAAAAGGGATCGTTTACCGGGGCGATTCGCGAGCGCGCGGGATGCTTCGAGCGTGCCTCGGGCGGCACGCTTTTTCTCGACGAGATCGGAGAGGCAGGCCCGGACTTCCAGGCCAAGCTCCTGCGCGTACTCGAAGACGGCGAGGTGCTGCGCGTGGGCGGCTCGAAACCGCGCAAGGTGGATGTCAGAATCGTCGCGGCGACCAATAGCAATCTGCGAAGAGAAGTCGCCGCCGGCCGCTTCCGCGCCGACTTATATTTCCGTCTCAGCGTAATCCCGCTCAAGATCGCGCCGCTTCGCGAGCGCCGCGAAGACATCCTGCCGTTGGCGCATCATTTTCTCGCCTTTCATTCGACCGACACCGGCCGCCCGCTGATGCTGTCCCCGCAGGCTGAGGAGGCGTTGCTCAACTACTCGTGGCCCGGCAATGTGCGCGAACTGGAAAACGTTATCGAGCGCGCGGTCGTGATGAGCAACCAGGACAAGTTGATGCCCGAAGCATTCGCGTTTGACCATGATGACTTCGACGAAGACCTTGGCGCCGGCGTCGATTCGCTATCAGGCGCGGACGCGGCGCCGGGATCGACGACGAATTCGAGCCAGGCTCGGCGCGCCGCCGAGCGCAACGGGAATCAGGCCGAGGGTACTCTGCAAACGACCCTCGATCGCGCGGCGGCGGTACGAATCAAGGCGGCGCTAGCCGCAGCCGGCGGAAACAGGGTCGAGGCGGCGGCCACGCTCGGAGTCGATCGGACGACGCTATATCGGTTGATCAAGCGTCTCAGCCTTTAGGCCGGACTCCCGCAAAAAAAGCCCCAGACCGGCGCGTGGTTGCGCCGGGTCCGAGGCCCCCTGGGAGAGGCAATTGGATTGCCGCCTGATCGATGAAATCAGCCGGCCCGGAATCATCCTCCGCCGCTGGAGCTGAGCGTGCGCATTACCGAGATCATTGCCGGTCCGACGATTACCGCGATCATCGCGGGCAATACGAAGATGACCAGCGGAAACAGAACCTTAATCGAGGCCTTCTGCGCGTCTTCCTCGGCGCGTATCCGGCGATGCTGTCTTAATGAGTCCGAACTGGCGCGCAATGCAGGTCCGATCTGCACGCCAAGTTGCTCACTCTGAACCAAGGTTGCGGCCAGCGGCTTGATATCATCAACCGCAGTCCGCTCGGCCAGCCCGCGCAACGCCTGTCCGAGTGACGCACCCGCGGAAATATCGGTAGCGACTAGATTCAACTCGGTGCCGATTTCCTGCCCGTGACGCTCGCATTCCGTGCCCACGATTCGAATCGCCTCGAACAGTCCGAGGCCCGCTTCGACGCAGACCACCAGCAGATCGAGCACGTCCGAGAGCTGCTTTGAGATGTTTTCCTGGCGCGTCCGCGCGCGCCGCCCCAGGTAGTAGGCGGGTACAAAAATTCCGACCGCGATGCCGGCGATTCCGAACAGCAGCGGCTGTGAGGCCGAGTCATGAAGTATGAGTCCGATCACGAGACCCAATATGCCGCCTGCAGTCGCCAACAGCACGCGGATGACCTGATAGGTCTGCGGCGCGTTGGACTTCAGAAATCCGGCCTGCGCCAGAGTCTGCTGCAGCTTCTCCCCGGCTGGCGTATCCATTTTTGGCGGCGGCACGCGCTTGGAGGCCCATCTGAAAAGCATGCGCAGCACGTTGTCGTCTTGAAGGTCGCCCGACAGTGCTCCTTGCGAAGCGCGCATCCGCACTGCCAAATCCGCGAATCGTTCATCGACCGCCCGATTCTGCGGCGAAATGGCGAGGTACAAGGCCACGCATGCCGCGCCAGCCAGCAGAAAGACCGCTATGCCAACTAAAAATGGACTCATATTAGTAGTTCACCCGCAGTAGTCGCCGGATGCTCACGATGGCGAGTATGTCCGCTCCGATCGCGAACTTCAAAATCTTCTGACCCATCGGGTCATAGAACAATTGATCGGTGTAACCCGGCTGAATCAAGCTGAAAATGCAGAGCACCACGATTGGCAGGCAGCCTACGACCAGCCCGCCGAAACGCGATTGCGCGGTCAGCGCCTTGATCTGCAGCCGCAAGCGCTGGCGGATTCGCACGATTTCCGATAGCCGTCCGACAATCTGAGCCAGGCTCGAGCCGACCTCCGTTTGCACCCGCACCGCGACCACCAGCAGCCGCAGGTCGTCCTCCGGCACTCGCTTGAGCATGTCTTCGAGCGCACGCGGCAGCGGCAGCCCGATCCGGTTCTGTTCGAGCACGGTGCGGAATTCGCCGCCCAGTGGGTCGGCGAACTCGCCGACCAGGACTTGCAGCGCGCGCTGCAGCGAATGTCCCGCCTCGAGCGACGATTTGATCAGGTCAAGCGCGAATGGCAGTTGGGCCGCAAAGGCCCGCAGCCGCCGCTTCCTTTGGAATTGGATGTAGGCGAGCGGCAGACTGGCCATCAACAACGCGCTGCCCAACGCGAACCACATGCCTTGGAACAGGATATTGCCACCGAACAATCCCGCGCCGAACAGCAGCACCATGATCAACAGGATGTCGGCGACCCTCATGTACAAGCCCGCCTGCCACATCATCTCTTCCAGTTTGCGCAGCAGGTTCAGGTCGTACAGCGCGGTCAGCATCGTTCCCTGATCGGGCCGGCGCCTGCGCATGACATCGATTTCCAAATCGTCGTCGGGGCGCGTCAGCCGTCGTGCCACCTCGCGCTGTTGCTCGACCTCGGTGCCGCGCCTGCTGGTGAACAGCAGCACGCCCACGAAGACGATCGCGAATATGCCGCTTGCCATCAAAAAATCCATGATATTTATCCGATTGTGCTGCGGAAAACCTTGGCGTCGAGTTTGTAGCCCGCGGCCTCCAGCCGCTGCGAGTACGCTGACCGAATCCCGGTGGCGACAAACTGGCCCAGCACCTCGCCACCCGGCCCGATTCCCGTGCGCTTGAATTCGAACAAATCTTGCATCATCACCATGTCACCCTCCATCCCGCTGATCTCCGAAATGCGCATCACTTTGCGCGAGCCGTCGGATAACCGTGATACGTGAACGATGATGTTGAGCGCCGACGCGACTTGTTGGCGCATTGCGCGCTGCGGAATCGATACTCCCGACAGAAGCATCATCATCTCCAGACGGCCTAGGCTGTCGCGGGGAGTGTTGGCGTGGATGGTGGCGATTGAGCCGTCGTGGCCGGTTGACATCGCCTGCAGCATGTCGAACACCTCGTCGCCGCGGACCTCGCCGACGATTATCCGGTCCGGCCGCATACGCAACGAGTTCCTCACCAGGTCGCGCTGGGTGACTTCGCCCTTGCCTTCGACGTTCGGCGGCCGCGTTTCCAGCCTCACCACGTGCGGCTGCTGGAGCATCAATTCGGCCGAGTCCTCGATCGTCACAATTCGCTCGTCGGCCGGGACGAACAGCGACATGCAGTTCAGCAGTGTCGTTTTGCCCGAGCCGGTGCCGCCGCAAACCAGGATGTTGAGCCGCGCGCGCACGATCGTGCGCAGAAACTCGACGATCTCAGGCACCAGCGTCTTCTTCCCGACCAGATCGTCGACGTTGTAGCGCCTGCGGCCGAATCGGCGAATCGACAGCGCCGGGCCGTCGAGCGTCAGCGGTGGAATGATCGCGTTGATACGCGAACCGTCAGGCAACCGCGCGTCAACCATCGGCGACGCCTCGTCCACCCGCCGCCCGACCTGCGACACGATTCGATCGATGATCAGCATCAGGTGCTGATCGTCCTGAAACTTGACCTCGGTGGCGTGAAGCTTGCCCCCTTTTTCGACGTAAACTTGGCTGTGCCCGTTGACCAGGATGTCGGTGATTTCATCGTCCCACAAAAGTGGCTCCAACGGCCCCAGTCCCAGCAGCTCGTTCTTGATCTCCTCGATTAGGTGATTCTTGTCGGTGTCGGTGAGCAGGCGTCCTTCGTCGTCCAGAATGGCCGAAATCGCCGCGGTGACTTTCTGCGCCGCCATCGCCGGCTCGAGGCTTTCAAGCCGCGTAACGTCCAGCATCTCGAATAGCCGGTTGTGGACCGCAAGCTTGAGCTGCTGAAAACCCTCGGCCTGCACGTCTTTGACCGGGCCCTTTTTATTGCCTATCAGCGAGCGCTGAAACGGAACCGGCGTCGCGCTGTTCTGCTGGGAAATTCTCTCAACCAGTTTCATTCGGGTACCTCAGGTGCGCGCGCCGATAACGTTCAACAGGCGCGAAACCAACGAATTTGGCGAACTGCCGTCGGTCGCCTCGGCGCCCACTTCGAGCCGTCGCGCCAGGTCCTCAACGCTCTTGGCCAGCGGCGAGTTCGGCGCCACCTGCCACAAATCCTGCGCGCTCAACTGCACCCGCTCCAGCACTTTTTCATCGCGCGGAATCCGCGTGTGAATCGGCTGCGCCAGCGTATGGCTGAGCTGCTCTTCAGTGATCGGATGACCCGGCACGAAACGGCTCAGAATGAAGGCGGGCTCCACCCCCGGCAGCCCCAGCCGCCCCACCAGATCGACGAATCGCCACGCGCATCGTGCCGCGCCGATCGACTGATCGAGCACGTAAAACAAATGACTCGAGCGCTCCCAGGCGGCGACCGTGTTTGCGTCGATGTGCGTGCCGCAATCCACGATCACGAAGTCGAACAGTTGGCGCATCAGGTCCAGGATCGCCCCGACCGTCGCGTCAGTCACCAACTCGCTGTCCTCGATCCGCTTGGGCGCCGCGAGCAGGTAGATTCCCGACGCATGCTTGCTCAGCGCTGATTCCAGTTGAATCGAATCGAGCTTTCGCGTTCCCTCGGTCAGCGCCATGATCGTGCGCTCGGGTTCGAGATTCAGGAACACCGACAACCCGCCCGTTTGCAGGTCGAGATCGATTACCGCAACCCGCTTCTCGAACGCGTAGCGCAGCGCCAGCGCCAGGTTTGCCGCCAGGCTCGTCACTCCCGTGCCGCCGATGAGGCTCACCAGCGAAACGATCGTGCCGCCGCCGCTTTGAACGTTGTGAACTTCTTCGCGCCTGCGGCTCTCGCTTATCTTGAGCAGCGCGCGGGTTGCGTCTCCGGGATCCAGCGGCAGGAACAGAAGATCATCGGCGCCCGCCCTCATCACCCGTTTCATCAGGTCCGGCGAACGATCGTGCAGCAGCGCGAAAAGAGCCGGGCGGGGCTCCTGCCCCGCCTGCGCGTTGAGATAACCCAGGGAGCGTTCGTTGTCGCCGTTGAACACCACCATCGTGACGTCGATGCTGGGGTCGGGTATGCCCTCCGGATCCGGTTCCGCTTCCAGGATGTTCAGCGCCGGGTCGCCCAAGGCGGCCAGCGCATCCCTGACTTCTGCGCGATGCTCCCCGCCTCCGCCGACTAATTGAACTTTAAGCCCGCCATTGCGGCTTTCGCTTTTTTTACCGAGCGCTGACACTTCACACTCTCCATGCTTCAGGTATGTAGTGCCATATTATGCACCAAATACTCGGTTATGTCTTGTTCGCCCTCGCACTAAAATCTCGGGCGCGTCGCGTCAGGCTGCGCCAGACGACGGGTCTCGATCTGCTCGCGCGTCAGCTCAGGTACCGCAGTCGGGTTGTAAGCTGAGGCGCCGTTGGGCAATGGACGCACGATTTGCGGGGTTACGCTTATGACCAGGTCCGTTTCGTTGTTGTTATAGCTGGTCAGGCGAAACAGTCCGCCGACATACGGGATGTCGCCGAGGTACGGGACTTTTTGAATCTGGGTTACCTTTTTGTGCAGGATGAGCCCCGCGATTATCAGGGTCTGACGATCCTTGAGCTGTACCATTGTTTCCGCGCGCCGAGTCACGAATGCCGGTACGGTGAAGCCGAACAACGACACCCCAAGGGCGTAATCGGGCTCCGATACTTCAGGCTTGACCAGCAGCTCGATATCATCGCGGCCGACCACGGTCGGAACGAATTCAACCGAGGTACCGTACTGCTTGAAGACGATTGAGGAATTCAATGCCTGGGCGATTACGATGGGAATTTCCCCACCCGACAGGAACTTTGCCTCTTCACCCGAATTAGCCAACAGTTGCGGCTGCGCGAGCAGCTTCGAGAGATTGTGATTCTCGAGGTACTGGAAGAATCCTTGGATCTGGTAGTCCTTGTTCCCCACCGCCAAGCCATAAGTGATCGCGTTTGACACCAGCATTCCGATTAGGTTTCCGCCCGTCGGTAGCGATTGTTGCTGCACAGCGCCATTGCTCGCGGTGGCTGACGGGGAAAACGGTGTCGCTACTGCGCCCGGCAATCCGACAATCGATACTCCCGCATGGCTCAGCGCCACCGACAGGTTGGTACCCTGGTTCTCGATCGCGGAGCGGTCCAGTTCCGCCACCATCGTGTCGAGCAACACCTGCTGCTTGCCGTTGGGATCGATTCGCACCGGGCGTTCGTTGTACTGCCCTTGTTGGTCCCAGATCGCCACCGTCGTGAAGCCCGGCTTGTGGCCTATCAAGTTGACCTGAAACGGATTGATCACCTGGATATCGGCAACCGTGGTATCGGCGATCGATACGCGCCGCAGCCGGGTCGCAAAGTCGATAATTCTTGAAGACCCCGTCTGCAGTTGTACTACATCTTCGGGCAGATAATGGCGTCCGCCTGAAACCGCACCCGAGGGCAATTCCCCGCCGCTTAGACTGATCGACGGATCGCTCCGATACCGCTCGTGCGATATCGCCGCCGAAGCCGCCTGACCGGCGGGCCCAGTTGCTGGCGTAGAGTACGAAGCAGCCGGAACCGCCGGATTGAAATTGAAGGTCGACGTACTGACAGTATTCGGCACGGTCATCGCCGCGGGCTCTGCCGTCGCCGGCGCAGGTGCGCCTGTCGATGCGGCTGCGGCTGTTCCAGCGCTGGCCACGGTCGTGGCCGCTTCTGCAGATGACGATGAGGATGAGGATGAGGGCGAGGAAGGTGACGAAGGCGGATTCACCGGGCCTGCGCCCGCATCAAACTTCACCACCGGCGGAGCCGCCATCCCCGAGGTCTTGCCGGATCCCACGATCGGTCCCGGGCTGGTGCCGGGATGATTGATGTCGAAGACGCTGCCGACCGATTTGACGGTGACGTCATAGTTGACTTGGCCGCCGTCCGCCATCTTGACCGAAACGTTCCATTCACCGGCTTCCGCACCCACCAGGGAGACCTTTCCCGGCTCCACGTTGTACACGATCAGCGCGTGCGGATTTGTGATCACCTTCACCGCCGGAACATCGCCGGGGCTGACGTTGTTGATTATGTAGTTCTCACCCACATTCAGCGCGACGGACATTCCCGTGCCCCCGCTGTCGGCGGCAAGCAGCAGGCCGGGCGCAAAAATGAGCATGCTGATAGCTGCAACTAGCCACGCAAGCAGTCCATATCCTCGTTGAGCCTTCATCTTCTTCACCTTGCCCTCTTCGTGGCTTGCTTACGGTATGTCAATCGTTTTGGGTGTTGGCACGTGATCTGCCGTTGCCTTGATCGGCGCCGCCATGAACTCGTGATGTTCGGATTCGGGAGCGCTCGGCTCCGGCGCTGGGGATGCCGCTGCAGCGCCCGCGTCGGCGTCGCTGTTGTCAAACTGCGCCGCCTCCTTGCGCGTATGACCCGCCGGGCTCCCTGCACCCGCGTCCTTCGCCGCCGCCTCATTCACAAACGAGACTGACTCGGACGACTTGCCGTTGCGAAGAATCTCGATCTCGACCGGCTTGGCCCGGCGCGGCGCCGGCGCCTCATGCGGAGGCTCCTCCGGCTTCACTGCCATCGCCGGAACCTCGGGCACCAGGCTATAGGCCCGCAACATCTGGGCAACGTCGGTGCCGCTGGTCAGAACGATTTTGTTATCATTGTAATTGCGCATCGCCAGCCGCAGCGATCCTGAGCGGCTCGCCAGCGCCAGGCGCTCGGACTCCTGCGGCGTGACCAGCAGTGTGACGACCTTCACCACCGTCGGCTCGTCCTTCTTCTGTTCGACTTCTTGCGCTACGGCGAGCACTTCGACGTTCTGCAGAACTACTTTCGCGATCGCCCTCTCGGTGCCGCCTTCCATGCCGCTCTGGGTCGCGACCAGCACGTCCACCCGGGTATGCGGCAGCACGAAGCCCGCGACGTCGCTGACTTCATCCACCGGAACCGACACCGCGCGCATCCCGAACGGAATCAACAGCGGCATCACACCCGCCGTCTTGTCCCCGGTGAATAGCTTGGCCCGCACCACCGGCTCGTTGGCTACCAACGAGTTCTTCACGTAGCTGCCGATGACCTGTTTGGGGTCGGTGTACGCGCCATCCGGAATACTGTCAGCCGACCAGCGCGCCATCTTTACTTCGCCCAGCTCGATTTTTGTGCCGAGCGGAAGATCGTACCCCGCGACCACCACCTCGACGTTATGCGCCATCGCCTGCTGTACTTCGGCCTCTCTCCGCTTCAAGGCGGAGTACACCATTACCGAAGCCAGCATCGCCGCCAGCCCCGCCAGTAAGACGAATACCATCGGTCGTCTCATATCGCCCCTCCGCTCCGGCCGCTTGGTGGCTGACCGGCTGTCTTCGAGCAATTAAACATAAAGTAGGTAAAAATGCCAGTCACCATGATGCTGACATGCCGATTGAATATGGGTTGGCGGGAAAACGAACTACTATTTGTAGAGGCGGGACCGGAATAATCTCAGATTTGATGTAGCTGGTCAGAACAATGCTCTTACGGCGCGTGTTTGAGTCTGCCGCCACGACAGATATCCCCGATATAGCCGCGGCTCGCTGACTATAGGAAAGGATCCGCGTGGCTGACTAACGCCGGCACTATATTACCCCCATTCTGAATTAGAGCAATACACACTGCGGCGACCACCCTGAGTATCATTGCGTACTCCGTCATCGTCTGGCCGCGCCGACTTACGGCCGTCCCGTAAGCTCTCTTCTGCTGGCTCATTGACTTCCCCTCCCAGGGAGATCGCCTCTTCTGGAGTCGTTTCTCTTAGCGGAACTTCCGCTGAAGCCCCGCCAGGAGACTACGGCCCCTGACGACCGTCAGGTCATCGACAGCTACAGTTGCGAGTCAGTTGATGACAACACCGTCGTGATGTTCGATCCCAATGTCGTGTAGCCTACGTATACCACCACTGCTACCGCTGCAAGTATCAGCGCGTACTCGGTCATGGTTTGACCCCGGCGTGACTCCCGTATCCCAACGATGGCCTTGGGGACCTGGCACATTTGTTCCTGGCCTCCCCGTACTGAATTGAGGCGGGTTGTGGATGGGTCCATCCGCCACCCCGCGGGTTCACGCTATGTCAACTAGAGCTGGGTGTCGACGCTGCTCAGCACCGTCGTGACGTTCGAGCCCATCGTTTCGTAGCCGAGGTAAACCACCACTGCTACTGCTGCAAGTATCAACGCGTACTCGGTCATGGTTTGACCTCGGCGAGACTCCCGTATCCGAACGATGACCTTGGTGACTTGGTTCATCTGTTCCTGGCCTCCTTGTACTGAATTGAGGCGGGGTGGCGGATGGGTCGATCCGCCACCCCGGGAGCTCACCCTATATCAACTAGAGCTGACTGTCCACGCTGCTCAGTACCGTCGTGATGTTCGAACCCATGGTCTTGTAGCCGAGGTAAACGACCACTGCCACCGCTGCCAGAATCAGCGCATATTCCGTCATCGTCTGACCGCGCTGATACTCGCGTACCTTCACAAACAACCTCGTAAGTTTTTCCATTTGCCCGTGTCCTCCTGACCTTATTTTTTTGCCGAAATTGGCATTGTCCCCGTTACTCAGTCCGAATCCGTTCAATCTCACATCGCAGCCGCCTGCCGGGCTTCGATTTATTCCCACCGACGGAGCTAAATCCTCGATTGTGGCGGCTTTTTCTACTGCCGGAGCGAGATCCATGCAGAGCATCTCTCGTGCCACCTTAGTCTTTTCAGCAATCTCTTCGGCTTTTTTGCTTTATCGTAGTTCACTATAGGCGCAGTGATGCAACTATCGGTTGCGAAGCCGCAACAGATTAAGAGCTAAGAACGGGTCAATAGAGGGATAAAACAATCAAAGAGGTACTAGCTAAACATGGATTGATTAAGCGACAGACATCAACCAGTAGTGGTCACCCTCCAGCCCAACCACCAAATGATGTATGTCACGCTGCCAATCGCGATCGCTCGACGTCTTTATGAGGGCGCCTCGCCGCCTCAGTCCGCAGCTTCGAACGCGATCTGATCCCCCACCTGCGTCGAACTCTGCTCAGCCGCGCCAGCCGGAAGTTCCAGTGCTCTGCGTGCTCCAAATACCATCGAGGAGACGCGCCACGGCTTGAGCCGCCGATCGATCTTGATCACCCTGTTGTCGCGCCCTATGAAAACGATATCGATCGCGAAACGCATGAAGAACATGTGCATCCACATGAACGGCATCAATCGCTGGTTATCGAATATCATCCCCGTCCCGGGCTCGAGTCCGTCGCGCCCCAGCAGACCGCGGCTCTGTCCGCCGATACCGCCGGCGTTCTCCAGCCGCGCGCACAGCACGGTCCCGCGCGATTGATTGATTGCTCGCACCCGCAGTTGCGGCGTCGATGCCGCCGGTGCATCGGATGGTCGGGGCTGTCTCATTACCTCATCATGTAATAAACTCGCGTAAGTTGCATGGGATACCTTCCGATATTTTTCGACGTGACCGGCCGCCGATGCGTCGTAGTCGGTGGCGGCGATGTCGCCGCCCGCAAGGTCGAGTCGCTGCTGGAGGCCGGCGCTTGCGTGACGGTCGTGGCGCCGCGCCTGTCGCCAGCATTGCAGGCATTCGTTGCTCGCGGGCTCGTGACTCACATCGCTCGTGACTATCGGCCCGGCGATATCCGCGGATGCGTGCTGGTCCACGCCGCGACCGCCAATCCGAAACTCCATCGCGAGCTTGCCGCCGAGGCCTGCGCGCTCGGCATCCCGATCAACGTCGTCGATCTCCCCGAGTTGTGCACCTTCATCGCGCCCGCGGTGGTCAAGCGCGGCGCGCTCCAAATCGCGATCTCGACCGCGGGCGCGTCGCCCGCCTTTGCCGCCCGGCTGAAAAGCGTACTGGAACAGCAGTTCGGCGCCGAGTACGCGCTCACGCTCGAAGTACTGCGTGCCGCTCGCCAACGCTTGCGCGCCGATCAAATCGATCCCGCCGATCGCATGCGCCGGCTTAAGGACCTCGCCAACTCCGCGCTGCCCGAAGCGATCGCCGTCGCCGACTTGGCCGCGATCGATCGGATACTCGCCGCTCATTTGGGTCAAGCTGTTGGTCTGGCCCGGCTCGGCATCGACTCGGCCGCGCTCGGCCTCACACGCGCAACGGAAGTTCCGGAGTGAACCGTATGCCGATGGTCACACTATGGCTATTGCCCGCGCTTGCTTGTTACGCGCTTTCGGCCGCGTTGTTTGTCTTCGATCGTTTGTCGGGCCGGACCAAGGCGACCGGCTACGCAGTTGCGATTCTCGGCGCGGGCGTGGTCCTTCATGCTTTCGATCTGACCGCGCGCGCTCTCCAGGCCGGCAATATCCCGGTCGCCAATTTTGCCCAGGCGCTGTCTTTTCTTGCCTGGCTGACCGCGCTGGCGGGATTGCTCATGATCGTGCGCTTGAAGCTCGGGGTCATCGGAGCATTCGTCGCGCCGGCGGTGACTCTGGCTCTGGGAGCCGCTTCGCTCACGATGAGCAGCGGACACGTGATTCTGCCCGCTCCCCTGCGCAGCGTATGGCTGCCGATTCACGTCACCCTCGCCATCTTGGGCTACACGATGTTCGTGCTCGCTGCGAGCGTCAGCATCGCCTATCTCGCCTACGAATCGCGCCTCAAGTCCAAGCGCGCGATCGGCCCGGCCAACGAAGGCGCGCCCAGTCTCGAAAAGCTCGACCGAATCAACTATCGCCTGCTCGGATGGGGCTTCATAATGCTCAGCCTGGCGATCGTGAGCGGCGCCATTTGGGCCGACGCGCGATGGGGTCATTTCTGGTCATGGGAGCCCATCGAATCCTGGTCGCTGGCGATTTGGGTGCTCTACGCGGGCCTGCTTGAATCCCGCCTCACCATAGGATGGCGCGGGAAGCGCGCCGCGGCGCTCACTTTGGTGCTATTCAGCTTGTTGGTTGGTTCGTTCGTGGGCGTTAACCTGATTTTCCCCGGCAAGCACGGCGGCAGTTTCGGCTGAAAATGGATCAGACTTTATTTATCGTCGGCATCAACCATCGCAGCGCCGCCGTTGCGTTGCGTGAACGCCTGGCCTTTGCCGAAGACGAGATCGCTCCTGCGCTCGGCAGATTGCGGGAATCGTCGCCCGCGGTCCTCGAGGCCGCCCTGATTTCGACCTGCAATCGGGTCGAGGTGGTCGGCGTCGCTTCCGATACCGCGCGCGCCGCCGATGAGACGCTTGAGTTCCTCGCCGCCGATCGAAGCGTCGAGCAAGCCGCATTCGCCGACGTGGTTTACCGGTCCGTCGGGCGCGACGCCGCCCGCCATCTGTTCCGCGTCGGTGCGAGTCTCGATTCGATGGTCGTTGGCGAGCCGCAGATATTGGGCCAGCTCAAAACCGCCTACGCCCAGGCGTCCGAGGCGCGCACCGTCGGCCCGATTCTCCATCGCGCCTTCCACAAGGCCTTCGCCGTCGCCAAGCACGTGCGCCAGGGCACGCTTATCGGTCATGGCGCGGTCTCCATCAGTTCCGTGGCGGTCGCGCTTGCCGGCCAGATTTTCGACACGCTCAAAGACAAGACCGTGATGCTGATGGGGGCGGGCAAGATGGCGGAGTTGACCGCCCGCCAGCTTAACGCGCTCGGTATCGAGTCGCTGCTCATCACCTCGCGCACCTTCGATCACGCCGTCGCGCTTGCGCGCGAACTCGACGGCACCGCGGTGCCCTACGACAACTACAAGCCCTACCTCAAGATGGTTGACGTGCTCATCGGTTCGGTCGCATCCACCAGGCCGGTGCTCGGTCCCGAGGACTTCGAGTCGGTGCTTCGCGAGCGCCGCTACCGCCCGATGTTTCTGATCGACATGGGCGTCCCGCGCAATTTCGACGAGCGGCTCAACGAGCTGCAGAACGTCTATCTCTACGACATCGACGATCTCGGCGCGCTGGTCAAACGATCGCTCGGCGATCGCCAGCGCGAGGCCGAAAAGGCCGAACAGATCGTCGAGCTCGAACTCGAATCGTTCCTCAAGTGGCTCGCCGGTCTCGACCTCACGCCCACCATCAAGGACATCCGCTACAGTGTCGAGCGCCTGCGCGACGTCGAGCTCGGACGCCATCGCGGATGGCTGGCGCAACTCGAACCCGCGGTGCGCGAACGGGTCGAATTGCTCACTCACGGCCTGACCAACAAACTGCTTCATCGCATTCTGTCCGGCCTCAAGCATCAGGACGACAACACGCCCGACGCCGCCTTCGCCGCCGAGGTCGCCCGCCGCCTGCTCGGCGCCGAACCCGGCTCGCATGGCGCTGCCTTCGACGAGGACGCGGACGACGATGACGAAACCGGCACCGACTGACCGCGCGGCGCGCTGATCTCCTATGTCACTCAAGCCCAGGCTCAAAATCAGAATCGGTTCGCGGCCAAGCCAGCTCGCGATGGTGCAAGCCTCGATGATGCGCGACCGGCTCGCTGCGCAAATGTCCGCGCTCGATCCCGAAATCGAAATCGTCGAGATTCGCACCACCGGCGACAAGCTGACCTCGGCCTCGCTCGCCCAAGTCGGCGGCAAGGGACTCTTTATCAAGGAACTCGAGCAGGCGCTCGCCGCTCGCACGATCGACGCCGCCGTCCATTCGATGAAGGATCTTCCCGCGCTCCTGCCCCCGGATTTTCGCGTCGCCGCGGTGCCCGGGCGCGAGAATACCGCTGATATCCTCGTCACCCGCGACGGCTCCGAATTGTCCGCGATGCCTGCCGGCGCTCGCCTTGGCACCTCCTCGTCGCGCCGCCGTTTCCAGGCGCTCAGGATAAATCGCGGGCTGGAGGTGATGCCGCTGCGCGGCAACGTCGATACCCGTTTGAAGCGCGTCGCCGACGCCACCTTTGACGCGATCATAATCGCGATGGCCGGGGTCAAGCGGCTCGGCCGCTTGTCCGACGTCAAGTTCGCCGCGCTCGATCGCCGCGATTTCATTCCCGCCGGCGCGCAGGGCGCGATTGCGATCGAAACCCTGGCCGGGCGGGACCATCCTGCTGCAATTGAACTCGAGCGCGCGCTCTCCGCGATCAACGACCCCCGCGCATTCTATGAAACCGCGGCCGAACGATCGTTCCTGGCCGCCATCGATGCGTCCTGCACGACCCCGGTCGGCGTACACGCGACCATCGTCGGCGATACGCTCGCGCTCGCGGCCATCCTGTTCAGTCCCGACGGCGCCCGCGAGCTCTCGGACTCGATCGAACGGCCGATCGCGCCCGGCTTCGCCCCGTCCGCCGCCGAAAATTCCGGGAGGGATCTCGCCGAAAAAATGCTCGCGCGCGGCGCCGCCGCGATCCTTGGCTCTTGAATGAGCGCGCGCGCCGGCCGTCGGGATCGAGGTAAGGTCTTCCTGCTTGGCGCGGGTCCCGGCGCCCCCGATCTAATCACGCTTCGTGGCGCTGACGCTTTGAGCCGCGCCGAGGTCGTCATTTACGACAACCTGGTGAGTCCCGAGCTGATCCGGATGGCGCCGCCCGATGCCGAGTTGATTTACGCCGGCAAGAAAGCGGGCGCCGCAAAAAGCATCGAGCAATCAGAGTTGAACGCGATGCTGATCGAGCGCGCGCGCGCCGGGCGCGTCGTCGTCCGGCTCAAGGGCGGCGATCCGTTTATCTTTGGACGCGGCGGCGAGGAGGCCGCGGCGATGGCCCGCGCGGGCGTGCCGTTCGAGGTGATCCCGGGCGTCACCTCGGCGATTGCGGCTCCGGCCTTCGCCGGCATTCCGCTGACTCATCGCGAGCACGGTTCGTTCGTCGCGTTCGTCACCGGCCATGAGGACCAAAGCAAGCGCGCGCGCTCGGCCGTCCCGTGGGAAAAACTCGCCGCCGCCGCTCGGGGCCGCGGCACCATCGTCATCCTGATGGCGACGGCGCGGATGCGCGCGACGCTGGATCGAATCCGCAAGGCCGGACTTCCGGGACGAACTCCCGCGGCTGCGATTCAATCTGCCACCACCGCGGCGCAGAAGACCGTCAGCGCGACGCTCGCGACGCTTGCCGACGCATCCGAGCGCGCCGGAATCGGCCCGCCCGCGGTTATCGTGGTCGGAGAATGCGCGCGCCTGCGCGAGCATCTCAAATGGGTCGAGCGGATGCCCTTGTTCGGCCGCACCGTGGTGATTACCCGATCGCGTGAGACCGCGCCCGAGTTCGCCGCCGCGCTGAGAAGGCTCGGCGCGGAGGTGGTCGAATTTCCGGTCATCGAGACCGCGCCGCCCACCAGTTACGCAGCGCTGGACCGCGCAATCGCGCGCCTCTCGGCTCCGGCGCGCAATTCCTTCGATTGGATAATCTTCACCAGTGCGATGGGGGTCGAGAGCTTTGTCGAGCGGCTCAAGTCGCGCGGTGGCGATATTCGCGAGCTCGGGCGCGCCTCGATCGCCGCGATCGGACCCGCAACCGCGGCGCGGCTCGCCGATTATGCGCTGCGCGCCGCCGCGGTCCCCGCCGAGTATCGCGCCGAGCAGATTATTCCCGCGATTGGAGTCAGGCGCATTCGCGGCAAGCGCTTCCTGATTCCGCGCGCCGAAGTTGCGCGCGAGGCGTTGCCCGAAATTCTCCGCGCAAAGGGTGCGATAGAAGTCGAAGTCGCGCCCGCCTATCGCACCGTCAAGCCCAAGGGCGCAAGGGTCGAGCGGATGCGCCAGCTGATCGCCGCGGGCTCGATCGATCTCGTGACCTTTACCAGTTCCAGCACGGTCACAAATTTCTGCGACCTGGTAGGCGCACCCGCGCGCGGCCTCAAAGCCGCGGTGATAGGCCCCATAACCGCAGCCACCGCCGCCGACCACGGATTCGAGGTGGCCGTCCATCCCCGCGAATACACGATTCCCGCCCTAACCACCGCAATCGCCGATTACTACGCGCGACCACCCAAGCGAACTTAGTGGTAGCTCTGTTTTTTGTGTCATTCTGAGCGCAGCGAAGAATCCCGGATCCTTCTTTGCCTCGCCCTGACAGGAGAGCTTTGCATAACCGGATGCGGGTGCCGAAACGAGACGCGCTGGCGCGCTCTTTCTTTGTGTCATTCTGAGCGCAGCGAAGAATCCCGGATCTTCTCCTTCCTATTTCCTCGCCCTGCTAGGGCGAGGGATGAAGGGGAGAGTGAAAAGTCCGATTACAGCGCGCCCCTAACACTGGGTGCAGGGCTCAGCCCTGCCCGGCCAGCTTGCGCGCGACATCCTTCGCAAAATACGTCAGGATCAAATCTGCGCCCGCACGCTTGATCCCGGTCAGCACTTCCAGCGCCGCGCGATCCTCGTCGATCCATCCATTCATCCCCGCCGCGCGGATCATCGAGTACTCGCCCGAAACGTTGTATGCCGCCACCGGTACGTTGAATTCATTCTTCACCCGCCAGATCAGGTCGAGGTACGGCAGCGCCGGCTTGACCATCACGATATCCGCGCCTTCCTCCAAATCGAGCGCAACTTCGCGCATCGCCTCGTCGCCGTTGGCCGGGTCCATCTGGTACGACCGCCGATCGCCGAATTTCGGCGCCGACTCCGCCGCCTCGCGAAACGGGCCGTAGAATGCCGACGCGAACTTGGCCGAGTACGCCATGATTGCGACCTGGCTGAGCCCGTTGCTGTCCAGCGCCGCGCGAATCGCGCCCACCCGTCCGTCCATCATGTCCGACGGCGCGACCATATCGGCGCCCGCGCGCGCGTGCGACAGCGCCGAGCGCGCCAGCAGCTCCAGGGTCGCGTCGTTATCGACGTCGCCGTCCACGATCGCCCCGCAATGCCCATGGTCGGTGTACTCGCACATGCACACGTCGGTAATCACCACCATCCCGGGCACGCGCTCTTTGATCTCGCGTATCGCGCGCTGCACTTCGCCGTTGTCGTTCCACGCCTCGCTGCCCTGCGCGTCCTTGCGTTCGGGAATGCCAAACAGGATCACTGCGGGGACGCCGGCGGCCCACGTCTCGCGCGCCTCCGCGACGATATTGTCCACCGACATTTGCGCCACCCCCGGCATCGCTTCCACCGGCTTCTTCACCCCGCGTCCGGGGCACACGAACATCGGCAAAATCAGGTCGTCGGGCGACAGCTTCGTCTCCCGAACCATCCTTCGAATCGTTTCAGTGCGTCGCAGCCGCCGCGGCCGATTGATTGGAAATGCCATAGCCCTTCCCTGCGCCGATTATATAGTGATCGCGTATAACTTGGGCAATCTGCGCCGAAGGAGAGCTTTGCGTAACCTGATCGAGCCTTCTGTTTCCTCGCCCTGCAAGGAGAGCGTTGCGTAACCCGATCACCGCATTATTTCCTCTCCCTGCAAGGGAGAGGATGAAGGTGAGGGTCCTTATCCAGCGAGCTATTTTGCGAGCGAATCAGGATTCTGCCTCTGCCCGGAAAGCGCGCGCCGGATACGCAAAGCTCTCCGGAGGGGATGAGGCGAGCCGCAGAGCCGAGCAATTCTCCATAACGGTGCTGTCTGGAGGGGAAGCTTTGCGTAACCGGATGTTGCTGCTGGAGTGATACGCGCTGGCGCGCGAGATCCTTCGCTGCGCTCAGGATGGCTCAAAAAAGCAAGCCGCCGCTCGTATCATTCTGAGCGAAAGCTGCTGTGACTGAGCCGAAGCCCTGAGTGCTGCCGAAGGGGAAGAATCTCGACGGACGCTCCGGCGTCCGGCGTTAGTTACGCACATCTCTCCTGGAGGGGGAGCGTCTGCCGATGCGCCCGGGAAAAGGGTCATTCCCGAGCGTTGGGTGCCCGCCGGACGCGAAATCGGCCCTTCCCGGCGACCTTGGTAGCACCGTGGGGCAGAACCGGCGTCGAACCTGTCAACTCTTGCTGGGGAAGGCTGTTCGGTCTACAAGGCGAGTTGGGACCGGAGAGTCAAAACGGAAATCCCGGTTGATTCAGGCTTGGAGGGACGCATTTATGTACATTGGCAAGCGGGCCGTTGCTCTTGCGTTGTTTCTCTGCGCGATCGCGGCGCCGCCTGCGCTGGCAGCGCAACTCAAGATCCGCATCAAGCCGGGTTCTCTATCGTTCCCCAAGACCAAGGTGGATACGGTCTCGTCCCCCAAGACCGTCACGCTATCGAATCCAAACAAGGTCGCGCTGACGATCGATTCGATTACTCCGAGCGGGCCCTTCGCAATCAGCGCGAACACATGCGGCTCGACGCTCGCGTCGAAGACATCCTGCGCGGTTTCGGTGACGTTCGATCCCACCAGCGCGAGCAATCCGAAACGGACTAAGGAGTCCGGGGATCTCACGATCGTGGATGACGCGGCGAAAAGCCCGCAGACGGTGAAGCTGAGCGGGACTGCGTACGGCATCGCGCCGACGCCCACCCCGACCGCGACCCCGACGGCCACCGCTACGGCAACGGCCACGCCGACCGCTACGGCGACCGCGACGGCGACGGTCACGGCGACCGCCACCGCCAGCAAGACGGCGACACCGACCGCAACCGCAACCTCGACCGGCGCCACGCCGACCGCGACGCCGACCTCGTCAGCTGTTCCTCCAACGATTACGATCAGCGGGAAAGTGGCCCTCGCTTCCATCAGCGGCGGCGTCGTGACGCCTAAATCACCACTGACTGCAGTGGAAGGCGCGCCCGTGTGGCTGGAGGCAATTTATGTTCTTGAGCCGACGCCGAGCCCGACGCCGACGGCGACACCGATCACGGGCCCAACTCCCACCCCAACCGCGACTCCTACGTCGGTTCCGTCGCCGGTCAGCGCACCGCTCTACCTAATTGCAACTACGGTGACCGATTCGTCAGGGAACTTCTCGTTCACTGGTGTGCCGACTTACGGGTCGCCCAATTCTTTCGTGGTCGTCACCGATTCCAACGCCCTACCGGCCAGTGGTTCGCCGCCTTCCGACGCGACCGTAACCGGACCGCTGACCCCGGGCGGGCTCCTGACAGGTCTGGAAATTCCGCTCATACCTGCAACCAACGCCACCGAAAATTCGCTCCAAGGGGTGGTTTCGACGGCGAAGGACAGCAATCCGCCGGGGGCCGGCGATGAGGTCACATTTGTGCCGGCACAGCCGGTGGTCGGTGGAATCCTGATTCCCGGATACACCGGGACGTATTTGAACTTGGATACGCTCGTGCCGCCAATAGGTTCACCCAATGGGACGACGAACGGCACGCCGAACGGCAGCGGCGGCGCACCGTACCTGACGACCTCGACGGATACGAGCACTAATGGTTGTGCTTCATCGTACACCTGCCCTCTTTCTTTTGGAGACCAGGCGACCAATTGCGCTTGCTTCTCGATGGCGGTGCCCAACGGGAACCCGGTCGTCGGGGCACCATCGACGACGGGGTCGGGTTATACACAGCCGACTCCGCCCGAAGGATGTGAGGCTAACCCGGCGGCCTGTTATGCGACCTATTTCTGGCCGGCCGTGCTCGGGACTTTGAGTTCGTCTCAGCTCTACGGAACTCCGGACTGCCCGAATTTTAACTCAGAGTGTGTCGGTCCCGGCGAATATCTCCCGTGCTGCACCGGTAAGGGGACGGGTACCTGCTATTACCCGCTCGAAGCGCCCCAGGGACAATTGCCGTTCGAGCTCATCGAAGGGAGCCCGTATATTACGGACGTGCCTGCCCCCAACCTGCCATCCGTCGCCGGCGGCTTTGGCGCGTGCCAATGAGGGATGAACCGCGATTGATCTGTTGAACCGCGGTTCGCGATGATGCTCCCGTTTCTTCCCTCCCCCCGCATTCATCTGCGGGGGGCAGGGCTCCTTTTTTTCATCGTGATCGAACGCGGCTGCTGCCAGAGCCAGAGCTCCGCATCCATTTGCGGTAAATCCCCATAAAGCCGTGCCTTCAACAGCTTAACCATTCCTCAAAACTTTCGGGTGATAATATTCCGTTCCGCTGTAAGCAACATCCGTGAGTTTCTCGTACCCGTAGCGCCCCGGCGCTTGTGTTCCGCCGGAGCTGACGGAGGGAACTCCCGACGAATGGCTTCGACACCTTACCAGGGCAGGCGCCGGCCGCCGCGCAACTACGCGCAGCTCGAACCCGAACGCTCACTTCACCTCGCCCGCTGTCATCGAGGCGATGTGGCTTTAGTTATGCGCGCGGGTTTGGCAGAGGGTGAGAAAGCGCGCGTTTGTCCCGCTTCAATGCGCTTTCCCTTTCTCAGCGGGGTTTGAGCCGGGAGTCGTAGTACGGGCGCATCGAGCCGAGCGCGCGCATCTGATGATAGGCGAGTTCGTCGTCGGGGTAGCGATGCTCGGGGCCGAGTACGCATCCCGCCCGCGCGTGGCATCGCGGCGTGCAATCCGCCTCCGCTTCGACGCGATGCGCGAGGCACTTGGGGATGTCCCATCCCGAATCTGCGCTCACCGCGCCGGCCGGGCACGCGGGGATGCAAGTGCGCGCGGCGCATCGGGGGCACGGGTCGAAGCCGAGCGCGTCGCCCGGTGAATCAAGCTCCTCGTCTAGCAGGAGTGCAGCGCGAAATGCGATCCACGGCCCATACACGGGATGCACGGTGACGCCGAGGATGCTTGGCCCGGCGACTCCCGCGACTTTGCCCAACTCGATGAAGTTGAGCGTGCGCCCGCTGTCCATGAACGGGTAAACGATCGTGCATCGCGCGCCCGACGCGCGAACGGGTCCGGCTATGTCGCGCTCGACCACTTCGCGGGTGAATTCGTCGAGCGGATTTTCAAGCTCCCACCATCGCGGATGGCGCGCCGCGTGAGATTTGAGCGCCTCCCAGAACGCGCCGCCGCCGTTGCCGATGACGACGATCGAGCGTGCATCGGGATCGATCGCCGACGCGCGCGAAATTTCCGCGACCGCGGCTTGGTTGTCGTAGCGCGCCACCGGAGTCGCCGCGACCAGGTTGAGTCCGTGCGGCGCCGCGGCGCGACGGATGCTATCCAGAGTCGATGGCATGATGAGACTAGGCGATCTTGTAGGTGACGAGCGCGTCGGCGACGAGGGCGTCGGACCCGTCGGTGATTTCCACGCTCACGCTGGCGATGCGCTTGCCCGCCCGCCTCACTCGGGCGCGGGCGATCAGATCGGAATTCACGGCGAAGCCCGTGTAGTTCACCGTGATCGAGATGGTCGCGCTGCGGACGGTTTTGGACAAACTCCACACCGCCGCGCACGCCGCAGCGTCCGCCAGCGAGGCAATCGCGCCGCCGTGAACGGGAGCCGCGCTGCCACCCTCGTTGAGCAGCCGCAAGTCGAACGGCATTCGCACCAGCGCCGCGCCGTCGGCAGCGGATTCGATCTTCAGCCCGAGCATCGCGGCGAACGGTGCGCTTTCAATCGCGCGGAGCAAGCGGCTTCGATCCTGATCGGCCATTATTCTTGCAAACCAAGCGCGTCGGGCAGTTCCGCGAGGTCCGAGATGACGATGTCCGGCGCAGGAATTCCCTCGGGCAGCTCGCGATTGCGCGTGCGAATCCACGCCGAATGCATCCCGACGCCTTTGCTGCCCAGCACGTCGTCGAGCGGCGTATCGCCGACGAACAGGATATCGGCGGGCTCGAGCGCCATCAGCTCGATAATTTTTTTGAAGATGAGCGGGTTGGGTTTTCGGTAGCCGATGTCGGCCGAAATAATCACGGCGTCGAAGAGCGCGCGGATGCCGGTGTCATGCATGATGAGGTGGCCGGTCTCGGAATCGTCGAAGTTCGAGATCAAACCGGCGCGCAGGTGCCTGGCGATTCTTTTCATCGCGTCGATTCGCGGCGCCGGCGCCCAGGTGACCTCGCGCACGTGTCCCATGTGGATTCGGCGCAGGCTTTCGGCCAGGGGCGCCGCCAGGTCTTCCTCGACGCCGAGCAGCTTGAGCGTGCGCGAGAAGCGCTCGAGGCAGGTGATCTCGATCGGGTCCGCCTTCGCTCGCGCGGCGAATATCTCGCCGTAAACCGACGCGTGCGCCTCGGCGAAGGCGTCGCGGTCGAAGCGCCCGCCGAGCGCAGATTCCAGCGCGGAGAAGAGCAGGGGAGTCGTGCTTCGAATTTCGCGTCCGCGCCATTGCATGACCGGCAGCGCTTCGAGATTCCAGTTGACGAGCGTGTCGAACAGATCGATCACGACCGCCTTGTAACGATGCTCAGCCACGCGAGATCAACGCTCCCGAAGTGCCCACGATTGCGGCGATGTTCAACAGCAGCACGGCGCCATTGAGCGTCACCGACATCCGGTGCAGCCGTTCGAACTCCGCCAGGCGGATAGCGTCGGGATTCGGCTCCTCGTTGACGGTGCGGATGGCGTCGGCTTGCGGCAGAATAACCATGCCCGCATAAAAGGTAATTCCGAGCGCGATCGCCAGCGCGACCGTGGTGGCGCCCCACCACATCCGCGGTCCGCGCACGGCGGTGAAAGACGCCGCGAGGATGAGGCTTACCGTTCCCGCGACGTAGCCGAGCATGTAGTAGCGCGGGAAGATTGCGCTGATCAGTTGGCCCGCCTCGGCGGTCGGCAGATGGGTGAAAACGGCTGGCGCGGTGAAAAACGAGAAAAAAACGATTCCGCCGAGCCAGCATCCAAGTGCTGCCAGGTAAATCGGCAAAAATAAAATCATTTGGCGGTCAGAATTCCTGCTGTTCGCCGGTCAGTTGAGCCAGCGGTTGGGCGCGCCGGGCAGCGGCTGGCGCTCGGAAAATCCACCGTTCACGCTGTGCCATGCGACGACCCGCGGCTCGCCGAACTGCCAGCACAGGAAAACAACTTCGTCGTCCGCGTCATAGGGGAAATCGATCAGCCCCAGGTCGATATCCTTGAGGATGCATCCGAACGCTTCGATTTGGGCGGCGGCGTCGGCCATGTTGGTGGCGAACGACCGCAGTTCGGGGTAGCGCCCGACGATTTCGCTCATCGTGCAGTGCAAGATCGAGGGATCGGTCACCGCCAATTCGTCGATCCGCGCGCGCAACGACGTCGCCTGCATCTGCAGCTGGCGCATCAGAATTTCCAGACGGGGGATCAGCTCGTTGGCTTCTTCCTCGCTGAATAATCTATCAAATCCCATATCAGGTAACGCTTCCTAATCAGTAGCGCGAGCCGGTCACCGTGATTAGTTTCTTATGCAGAGGTGACCTTGTCCGCCCCACAAGCGTATATTACGGTGAAATCCGGGTTGTGTGGAAGGCATGGCGGGGTTTGCCCCCACGAGGTTCGATAGACCTATGCCAGATAAACCCAAAGGGGAAAAACGCTTCGAGATTGAAGAGGACCTGAGCAAGGCTGAGATTCCCGAGCTCCTGCCGGTGCTGCCCTTGCGCGGCATCGTGATCTTTCCCAGTCAGATTCATCCGTTCCTGGTTTCGCGGCCGTCGTCGCTCAAGTTGATCGAGGACTGCGGGCAGACCTCGAAGGTTATCGCGCTGGCGGCGCAAAAGAACCCGGAAGACGAGCAGCCCGCGCCCGAGGGATTGTTCCAGCTCGGCACCGCGGTGCGCATCCTCAAGATGCTGCGCTATCCGGATCAGAGCGTGCGGGTGCTGGTGCAGGGATTGGCGCGAATCGAACTCGGCCAGTTCACCCAGCGCGAGCCGTACTTCCTCGCGCACGTGAAGCGGCTCGATGAGCCGGTTGCCTCCGACCGGGAAATCGACGCGCTGCATGCGCATCTGGTGAGCCAGTTTTCCAAGTTCGTCTCGCTGGTGCCGTACCTGCCCGACGAATTGCAGGTGATGGCGATGCAGGTGAAGGAGGCCAGCCGGCTTGCCGACATGGTCGCCTCTTACCTGAAGATTCCGATCGAAGAGGGGCAGGACCTTCTGGCGACGATCGACGTTCGCGCGCGGCTGGAAAAGCTGATCGCGATCCTGGGCCGCGAGATCGACATGCTCGAACTCGGCCACAAGATTCAGTCGCAGGTTCAGACCGAGCTCAACAAAAATCAGCGCGAGTATTATCTGCGCCAGCAGCTCAAGGCGATTCAAAAGGAACTGGGCGAGGGCGACGCGCGCTCTTCCGAAGTCGAGGAGATCGAAAAGAAGATCGAAGAGGCGAAAATGTCGCCCGAGGCGCGCAAGGTCGCCGACAAGGAACTCGATCGCCTCAAGATGATCCCGCCCGAGTCGGCGGAACACACCGTCGTGCGCACCTATCTCGACTGGCTGGTCAGCCTGCCGTGGGGCGTCTCGACCGAGGACAACCTCGACATTCCCCACGCGCGCGAGGTGCTCGACGAGGACCACTACGACCTCGAAAAAATCAAGGAACGCATCCTCGAGTTTCTCGCAGTGCGCAAGCTCAAGAGCGACACCAAGGGACCGATCCTGTGCTTCGTCGGGCCTCCGGGCACGGGCAAAACCTCGCTGGGCAAGTCGATCGCGCGCGCGCTCGGCCGCAAATTCGTCCGCCTGTCTCTCGGCGGCATCCGCGACGAGGCCGAGATTCGCGGCCATCGCCGCACTTACATCGGATCGTTGCCGGGCCGAATCATTCAGGGGCTTCGCAACGCGGGCTCAAACAATCCATTGTTCATCCTCGACGAGGTGGACAAGCTCGGGATGGACTTCCGCGGCGACCCGGCGTCGGCGCTGCTCGAGGTGCTCGACCCCGAACAGAACAATACCTTCTCCGATCACTACCTGGACGTGCCGTTCGATCTTTCCAAGGTGCTGTTCCTGACCACCGCCAACGTGCTCGACCCCATTCCGCACGCCCTGCGCGACCGGATGGAAGTGCTCGAGCTGCCGGGATACACCGAGGAAGAGAAGCTGCAAATCGTGCAGCGCCACCTGATCCCCAAGCAACTCAACGAGAACGGACTCGGCGATCGCAAGATCGAATTTTCCGAGGAGGCGCTGCGAGAGATCATCCACAGCTACACGCGCGAGGCCGGGCTTAGGAACCTCGAGCGCGAGATAGCGCGGGTCTGCCGCAAGATCGCGCGTTCGATAACCGAGGGCGAAACGGCGCCGGCGATCATTTCCGGAGCCGACGTGCAACGCTACCTCGGCGCGCCGCGCTTCTTTTCCGAGGTCGCTGAACGCACCCAGGAGCCGGGGGTTGCGACCGGGTTGGCATGGACGCCCAACGGCGGCGAGATAATGTTCATCGAGAGCACCCGGATGGCGGGACAGAAGGGCCTCAACCTTACCGGCTCGCTCGGCGACGTGATGAAGGAATCGGCGCAGGCCGCGCTCTCTTACGTGCGCACTCACGCGGCGGCGCTGGGAATCGCGCCGGACTTTTTCGAGAAATCCGACATCCACGTCCACGTTCCTGCTGGAGCGATTCCCAAAGACGGGCCGTCGGGCGGCGTGACCATCGCGGCGTCGCTGGCGTCGCTGCTGAGCGGCCGGCCGGTGCGATCCGACATCGCCATGACCGGCGAGATAACCCTGCGCGGCAAAGTGCTGCCGGTGGGCGGAATCAAGGAAAAGGTGCTCGCGGCAAGGCGCGCCGGAATCAAGACGATCATTCTGCCGCGCCGCAACGAGCGCGACCTCGAGGACATCCAGCCCGAAGTGCGCAAAGAGCTCGAAATGATTTTCGTCGATACGGTCGATGAGGTCATTCGTTATGCGCTGCGCGATGGCGACGCGGCGCAGGCTGCGGAGAAGCCCGCGGCCGAGCCGGTGGCGACCGCTCCCGTTCCCGCGGCGGCCACCGTGCCCGCGCCCGCTCCTCCTCCTGCCGCGGCGCGGACCGGGCGGACGGTCCTGAATTAGCAAGGAAATCGCGCGCCGCTCGCCAATCGGCGCGGCGCAGGTGAAGAATTGATGCGCGCTGCGATGCTGGAACGCTCCAGCCGCGGCGCGTATCTTTTTGACGGCCATCGGGCCCGCGGAAATCTGATCTCGTGAAGATAGCGATTGTTGCGGCGGAAGCCGCCCCTCACGCAAAGGCCGGCGGCCTCGCCGACGTGATCGGCGCGCTGCCGGGCGCTTTGAAGGCCGCCGGCGAGCAACCGTCGCTGATGGTGCCCGGCTACGCTTCGATCGTGCGCAGCGTCGAGAGTTCGCCTGTGGTGCGCGATATCCCGATGCGATTCGGCGGCGCGGTCGAGCGCTTTTCGGTGTTGCGCGCGACCGATCCGCACGGCGTGCCGATGTACCTGATCGATCATCCTGGATTTTTTGCCCGGCGCGGAATCTATGGCGAGAACGGCAAGGACTATCCCGACAACATGCGCCGCTTTATCTTCTTCGGCCGCGCCGCGGCGATCGCAGCCGCGGAGATAGTCGCGCCGGACGTAGTGCATGCTCACGATTGGCATTCGGCGGCCGTGCCGATTGCGATGCGCGCCGACGATGCGATCCAGCCCCGGTTGAAGACAGCGCTCTCGATCTTCACGATTCACAATCTTGCATTCCAGGGTATCGGCAAGCGCGAAGACTTCGCGCTGCTCAATCTCGGCGCGCAATATTTTTCGCCCGGCTGCCTGGAATTTTACGGCCACCTGAATCTGATGAAGGGCGCCATCGTTCTGTGCGACGGTGCGTCAACCGTCAGCCCCGCTTACGCGCACGAAGTGACCACAGACCCGGAGCTCGGCTTTGGACTGGAGGGAGTGCTTCGCGACAAGGGCCAAAATTTCGTGGGAATCTTGAACGGCGCCGACTACGACGAGTGGAATCCCGCCACCGACCGCGCAATCGCCGCGACTTACACGCCCGCGAAACCCGACGCCAAGCGTGCATGCGTACGCGCGTTGCGCGATTCACTCGGTCTGCCGAATCGCGAGGACTGGCCGATGGTCGGGATGGTCACCCGCATGACCGGGCAGAAGGGCGTTGACCTGCTTAAGCACGCGCTCAACGCCGTAATGCGCCTGGATCTGCAACTCGTCATGCTCGCCAACGGCGATCCAGTGCTCGAGAAATTCTTCAAACAGGCGCAGCCGCGCTACCCTGAAAAACTTCGAGTGATAATCGAGTTCAACGAGACCACCGCGCATCGAATCCAGGCCGGCAGCGACGCTTTCCTGATGCCGTCGCGATTCGAACCGTGCGGACTCACGCAGATGTACGCACTGCGCTATGGCACCGTGCCCGTGGCCCGCGCCACCGGAGGACTGCGCGACACGGTAAGCGAGTTCGATCCCGCGCGCGCGACCGGCAACGGCTTCGTATTCGACAAGTTCGACCCGGATGAGATGGTCGCGGCGATCGGCCGGATGGTGGCGACGTTCAGGCAGCGCGCGACCTGGCAGCGGCTGATGCAGAATTGCTTTGCGGCGGATTTCTCGTGGGAACGGGCTGCCGGGCAATATCTCGCGTGGTTCACCCGGCTGCGAAAAGACCGAGGACTCGGCTAGAATCCAGCCGTGGCACTCTCGCCTCGCGAATATCTCGTTTACGCCGACGGCTCCTGTATCGGTAACCCCGGACCGGGCGGATGGGGCGTCGTGGTGCGCGATCCCGACGGCGTCGTGACCGAACGCAACGGCCACGATCCTTCAACCACCAACAACCGGATGGAATTGACCGGCGCGATCGAGGGCTTGCGCGCGACCGAACCCGGCGCCCACGTCACCGTGCGCAGCGACAGCAGTTACGTCGTCAATTCGATGACGCTTCATTACAAGCGCAACAAGAATCACGACTTGTGGGAACTGCTCGACGCCGAAACGGCAGCGCGGCGCGTACGATTCCAATGGGTCCGGGGACACGACACCGATCCGATCAATAATCGCGCCGATGAACTCGCGCTGATGGGCGCCAATGGCCGGCTGATCGCCGACGGAGCGTTGTCACAGAAGCCCCGGACGCGAGCTGCGGCGCGACGGTCGAAGACCGACGACTCCGCCGATGCGGCCGCGCTCATTGGGCGGCTCAAGCCCGGCGAATCGATTCGCGAATGTGCGTCATGCGGCGCGAAGTTTGTCAGCCTCGGCGGCGACGAAAACGCCTTCTGCTCGCATGCCCGTTGCCAGCTTGAAGCGCGCCGTGGCTGAAGCGGTCGTTCGCGTTATCCTCAATCGCGTTACCAGAGAGTCGGGATCAACGCGTCCGTCTCGCGGATGTAAGCGTCATACTCTTCGCCAAATTGCGCGCGCATCGCGGCCTCTTCGGGCTTCATTTGCCGGTACGCGAAAATCGCTCCGACGACCAGCGTCACGATCGCGGTGACCGGCGCCCCGTAAATCAGCGGCCATCCGAACGTCACCAAATATGTGCCGGCGTAAATCGGATGCCTGACGTAACGAAAGAAACCGCTCTTGACCAGCACCGGATGCTCGGCTGATCTGCCCGAGGTGAAAAATCCGAGCTGAATCCGCGCGCCAAGCGCCAGCCACATCCCCCACAACGCAACCAGCAGCCCAAGCGCGCTGACGAACGCCGGCGCTGAGCCGCCGTAAACATAAGTGCGTTCGAACGGCGCTGCCGCAAACGTCAACAGCAGTGGAAGCTGCACGCCGATCCGCCGGAGGAGTTCTTCGTGCGCGGGCCTGTCCTCGGCGTCTTCGCGCACCAGCAAATCGGCAAATTGAAAGCCCGCGTAGGCCGCCAGGTAGGCGAGCACATAGTGATGCTCGGTGAAGTAGGAAGTGATCCCGAGTCCCATCGCGACCGCGCCGACCACGGCTGCCAGGAAGATCGCCTCCTCCGCCAGGCGCAGCGCGAGGCTTCGGATGAAATGCGGATGCGCGGCGGGTGCGGCGGCGTCGGCGCCGAGCAACGCGATAGCCGGATTCAATCCTCCGGTTGCCTTGCCGTCGGACCGGGGCGCGTCCTGATTCATTTCATCACTTGCCATCACGTCACTTTTGCAGATGCATTGAGATGATCAAAGAGGGGCCGGGCGCAAGCCGATCCGCAGTAAAATAGACGCAGCCAGTCGATTGCGGAGATTCGCGAAAAAGGAAATTTACCGCGAATGTCAAAATTTGGAGGTATCTCTATCGCAATTTGCGATTTCCCCTAATCTATTGATTTTATTGATGTTTCAGCGATTAAAAAACGCTTACACCGATTGGCTTACTTGAATAGTGGTTACTAAATCGAGAGCTTTTTCGATGGCACCCGACTTGCTTTACCACTGTCAGCAACTGAATACGGGAGGACCTGAAAATGAACGCAACGACCAACGAAGCACGACTGGCGGGAATCGCCAACGCCAACGAAGCGGCGGACTCAACCGCCGGAATCCGCTTTGCGCAGAACAGTCTGCTGGGCGAACTGCCCGGCGTCGTGTTCGGTTTGATCACGCTCGGATACGTCGTCAGCTCGCTGCTGGCGCTGGCCTGAAGTCGTCCGAAGAATTTACCGGAGGAATTTGAAATGAACGCAACTACCACAGAAGCAAGGCTCGCGGCGATCGCATCGATCAACGAGGCGGCTGCCGTCAGCGATGTGACCCGGCTCGCGCAGTACAACATGCTGAACGAAATCCCGGGCGCGATTTTCGGCATCATCACCATCGTGTACCTCGTGGGCTCGATCCTCGCGCTCGCGCACTAAGTCATGTTTGCGGAAATGCGTGATGCGGAGGAGGGCTGGTCCAGCGCCCGCGACACCATCGTGAGCGACACCCAGATGATCGCGGCGGCCAGCACGATTGTGAACCACGCCATCGCGCGGATTCGCCGCAGCATCGAGTCCACCTGTTCGACGGTAAACGGCGGGCCGTCGCCGTGTGCGGCCACCTCTTCCTGCCGGCCGATTCTGAACGCCAGTCCGAAGGTAATGTAGGTCTGGATGAAGATGAGAACGAAGGCTAGCGCCAGCTTCAGCTCGAGCGCCGAACCAATCCGCGCGAAGTAGTCCAACTTCATCGACGCTTTCAAGTCCGTCAGGCGCATCGCGCCGCTAAGCACAACAACTCCCAGCATCGCGATCGTGAACGGGTTGTAGAACCTGAATCCGGCGATCAGGCTTAAGCGCCGAGCCGCCTCGGTGGGCGCAGTCCGGGCTGCCGGGATCAGCATATAGATGACCGCGAACTGCGCGCCGACGTACGCCGCGATCGCGCACAGATGCAGCCACGTCAGGAATTGGCCGCCGATCATCGCGGTGCCGCAAGCTCTCTATGCCGGGGAGGCATCACTGACGCACACCCGGCCGGCTTATTGCGCTTCGAGCCAGCGCTCCGCGTCGATCGCCGCCATGCATCCCGTGCCCGCGGCCGTCACCGCCTGCCGATAGACGCTGTCGGCGACGTCGCCGGCGGCGAACACGCCCTCGATATTGGTGTAGGTCGATCCCGGTTTCACCTTCAGGTAGCCGACCTCGTCCATCGCGAGCTGGCCCTTGAAGAGCGCGGTGTTCGGCTGATGACCGATCGCGACGAAGACGGCGTCGGTCTTCACGTCGGTGAGTTTACCGGACTTGACATTTTTCAACCTGACGCCGCTCACGCCGTCCTTCGGGTCGCCAAAAATCTCGTCGATTACCGAATCCCAGATGAACGCGATCTTCGGGTTTTGGCGCGCGCGGTCCTGCATGATCTTCGTCGCACGCAGCGCGTCGCGGCGATGCACGATGGTGGCTTTGGTGACGAACCTGGTCAGGAAGTTCGCTTCCTCCACCGCAGTATCTCCGCCGCCGACCACGATCGCTTCCTTCTGCTTGAAGAATGCGCCGTCGCAGGTGGCGCATGCGCTCACGCCGTAACCCATCAAGCGTTTTTCCGATTCGATTCCGAGCAGCTTTGCCGACGCGCCGGTCGAAATGATCACGGCTTCGGCCTTGACCACCTTGCCATCCACCACGAGCTCGAAAGGCCGCTTGCCCAGGCGCGCCTCGGTCACTGCGCCGGTCAAGAAACGCGTGCCGAAGCGGGTCGCCTGGCGCCGGAACACGTCCATCAACTCGGGCCCCTGGATGCCGTGCTCGAAGCCGGGATAGTTCTCGACCTCGGTGGTGATGGTGAGCTGGCCGCCGGGCTCATTGCCGTCTATCAGCAGCGGGCGGAGATCGGCGCGGGCGGTATAGAGCGCCGCGGTCAGTCCGGCGGGACCGGAACCGAGAATTACGACCTTGTTGATTTCGTCAGCCATACAACCTGTCCTGCGCGATCGTTTGAGATGTTATGTTGAACCGGGACTCAAGAGTTTATTGTATATTCGCGGCCGGTCAACATAAGGCAGGGCCGGCCCTGCACCCAGTGATTTGTGGTCGTGCTCTAGTGCCGCGCTCCTTCGTCGCGCTAGGTTAGTTCGATTAGCGGGAGCTTGTGAGCGAATTTCCGTCGATGGCGAACAAGAAAAAATCTCCAGCGAGGCGTGGCGCCTCTCCGCGCCTGACGCATCTTGATGCTCGCGGGCGAATCCGGATGGTCGATGTCGGCGATAAACCGGTTACGACGCGCGAGGCGATCGCGCGCGGGCAGGTCCGGATGGCGCCGGCGACGCTTGAAGCGATAGTCGGCGGGAAACTCAAAAAAGGCGAGGCGCTCGCCGCGGCGCGGATCGCTGGAATAATGGCGGCGAAACGCACGCACGAGATGATTCCGCTCTGCCATCAGATCGCACTGGAAGTGGTGGAGATCGATTTTGCGCCCGATTCTTCCAATTCTTCCCTTCAAATCCAGGCGCGCACCGTTACCGACGCGCGCACCGGCGTCGAAATGGAAGCGATGGTCGCGGTGAGTGCGGCGGCCTTGACGATTTACGACATGGCCAAGGCGATCGATCGCGCGATGGAAATCGGCGGGGTCCGGCTGGTGGCAAAGCGCGGTGGCCGCAGCGGCGAGTTTGCCCGCGCCGGCGAGCCGCCATGGCCGGCGCGGTGAGCGCGCCTATCGCGCGCGCAATCTTAAAGCGCGGCAGGGAAGGGCCGGTCCGCGGCGGTAATCCGTGGATCTTCTCGCAAGCGATCGACCGGATTGAACCGGCCTCGCCTGAAGCCGGCGCCCCGGTCACAGTGCACGACGCGTCGGGAGCGATCCTCGGCATGGGTTACTGCAACCCGGCGACCACGATCGCAATCCGGATGCTTGCGTGGGGAGAGGCGCCCGCAATCGAAGAGCTGGTTGCGCGCCGGCTCGCCGGCGCGTTTGAGCTGCGCCGCCGTTTCATCCAGAGCGATACGAATGCGTACCGGCTGGTCAACGGCGAAGGCGACGGGCTGTCCGGGGTGGTGATCGATCGATTCGGCGACGTTCTCGTCGTGCAACTTCTGACCGCGGGCGCGGACCGGATGCGGGCGACGATTGTTGGGGCGCTGGGCGACCTGCTTCATCCGCGCTCGATCATCGAACGAAGCCATGGCGCGGTGCGAAGGCAGGAAGGGCTGGACGACCATCTCGCGGTTCTGGCCGGCAAGCCTGTGAGCGGGACGATCGCGGCCGAGAACGGGATTAAAATCAAGATAGATTTCGAGCACGGGCAGAAGACCGGATATTTTCTGGATCAACGCGACAACCGCGCGAAGGCGGGCGGGATCGCGTCGGGGGCGCGGGTGCTCGACGCCTTCTGCTACCAGGGCGGATTCTCGCTCGCGGCGATTGCGGGGGGAGCCGCGCGGGTCGTCGCCGTCGATACGTCGGCGCGGGCGCTCGAAATCGCGCGGGAAAACCTCGAACTGAACGGGCGGCCCGCCGGCGACGTCGAGTTCGTTCACGGCGAGGCTGGCAAGTTCATGGCCGAGACGGCGGAGCGCTTCGATCTGATCGTACTCGATCCGCCGGCGCTCGCGCGCAGCCGAGGCGATGCGGCGCGCGCGGGGCGGCTTTACGTGGAACTCAACTCGGTCGCGATGAGGGCACTGGCGCCGGGCGGGCGGCTGATGACGTTTTCGTGCTCGACGCATTTCCGCGCCGAGGATTTCGTCCGCGCAGTGCGATTTTCGGCGTCCAACGCGGGGCGCAATCTTCGCTTGATTGCGCATCTCGGTCCCGGCCCGGACCATCCCGTGCTGCTCGGTCACGCGGAGGGCGAGTACCTGACGGGCCTGTTGCTGGCGGAGCTGTAATGCAGGGGTGACCCCTGCACCCACCGTTAAGGCCGCGCTCCGTTGTCGCGCGCGGCCGCTGCCGCGGACGACGGTAGATTCAAAATAGAAATTCCGGCCGATCCGGAACCCGTGACACTTCAACGTCCGCTTGGTCCGAAGGTCCTCTAGCTCGCCTGTGGCTGGCTTGTGTAAACTATTTGACTAGCTGTGACCGTTACTGGTATTTAGAGGTGAGACAGCCTGCTTATTGAAAGGCATTAAAGAGGTAGGATGCTTATGGACCGCACTGAAAAAGTTCAGCAAATGCTTGATGAACTCAAAGACTCACAGCGCCTGCTCGAAATCGCCAATACGGCCGCTCAGATCAACGCGACGGCCGCGCTGCTCGGGGCCGTGAACGTAGAAGCGGCGAGCGACAATCTTAAAGCCACTCTCGAGACTTTGGGCAAAGAGTTGAAAGAAGGACATCGCGGAATCTCGCGTACCGAAGCAGGCAACATCCAACGCCTGCACTCGCTGGTGGCAGCGCTTGGTCCGCTGGAGGTTTTTCGCCAGCAAATCTCCTTACTACTCGAGTTGCGTAGCATGAAGCCCGAAGACGCCGAAAGAAAGTGGGCCGACTTGAAGGCGGACAATCTGGCTCCGAAAATCCAAACCTTCGTGAAGATCACCGAGACTCTCAGTTCAATTAACGTGCTCAGGCATGCAATCGAGAATCGGGTGAAAGAATACGAGGCGATGTAGCTCGTTTTATCCGGAGCAGGGCTGAGCCCTGGCAGGGGCTGATTCCTGCACCCGGTATTAAGGCCGCGCTCCGTTGTCGCTTGCGGCCCCTGCCAACGGCTAGGGGCAACCCCAGCGCCCAGTGTTAAGAGAAGATGCGGCCTGACGGCCTGTTAGAAGGGTAGGCGAGAGCGACCTATGTCGAGGCTAGCCCAGGGCCGCGCGCCTCACTTTAGATCGTCATAGTCAGGCTGTACGTATCCTGAGGACGGGGCATGGGGCATAGCGCAGGAGTTTTTCGGCAACGTCGCCGATCAAAAGATCAAGCAGGTGAGTCTGTCCACGCATCGATATGACTATAAGGTCAACCTTGAGCTTGCTCACCAGCTCACCGATCACTTCGTGAACGACGCCATAGTGGAGTTCGGAGCGGCAATTCGGGTAAAGCTGCTTTGCTTCTTTCTCGAAACGTTCGAGCTCGCCCGACGCAATCTCACCGTAATCCTCGAGCAATTTTGTGGGCTCATACCAACGCCCGACCCCGTAAGGCAGCGGCTCAACCACGTGAACGAGGATCACTTCGGAATCGTGCTCGCGGGCTAATTCTATGGCGTATTTCAACGCCGCGAGCGAGTGATCGGAAAAGTCCGTAGGCACCAGAATTCGTTCTATTTTCATTATCCTTCCTCAGGCAAAGAACGATGCTCGAGACTTATTGGAAAAAAGCTATCGAGCGCAAAACCGCGAAACAGAGAATCAGCAACAGGGCGCCGGCGCCGAGGCCGATCTTCGCCCATTCGCGGCTGGTGATTCCGAGCCGGCTCGCGGCGACGATATTGGGGATGTTGCCGGTGACCAGCGCCCCTCCGCTGATCAATAAACCGAGGAACGCCGCGCGCTGCTGACTCATACTCAGGGAGGGTCCTATCTCCACGGCCGCTAGGGTCGAATTGTTGACCACCGCGGAGACCGTGTTCATCCAAAACAGCAATCCACCTGGAAGGCGAGGGATGTACGCGTCGACGACGGGCCTCAGCCCTACCGAAAGCGCGACCAGTCCGGCAATAAAGACGTACACCTTGCCGGGGCGAATCAACAGGACAGTCCTCCACGAATCCTTGCCGTCGGTGGTATCGATCGGCTCGCCGGAGGCGAACGGCAAAAACAAGATAGGAGCCGCGGCGAGAAAGACGCCGACAACGACGAACGCCCCGAGAAGACGGGCAAGGTACCAGAAGTCCGCGTGCAGCGAGCGGAGAACGACTGCGATACCGGGCATCCCCAAAGGCGAGAGGCCGGCGCCAAAGCCGATCGCGAAACAGGCAAATACGGTAGCGGCAATTTCGGACCGCCGATCGCGACGAAGCAGGGAAATTGCTTCCACGAACACCAGGGCGGATACGACCGGAGTTATGAAGGGTGCAAGAAAGCCAAGCATGATCGCCAGGCAGAAGCATAGAAGCCGCGGGTCCATCGATTGGATTTCGATGCGAAGCAGTTGATCGAGATAATCCCTCAGTAGGCGAAAAGTAGCGCCGAAAACCAGAACCGCCAGCGTGAATGACAGCGGTTCACTCAAGGCTGCCCATACGAGCGCCGCGTCGAATTGCCGCATGACGCAGGCGGTCAGCAGTCCGATGAGCAGGAAGAAAAGCTCCAGGTTCCGTTCGATCGCTCCGACGAATACTGGTCCGAGCAGAACTACAACGACGACCAGCGTCGCAAGGGCCAATGTCACCATCCTGGAGACCTATTGTCCGGGATTTTCATTTTGAATCCTGAAGCAGACTCGCGCCGACGCCGGGCGTTTTGCAAATGCGAAGTTTGCGCGGGGGCCGCGTGGGCGGTACGCGAGCGCATCGGGCGCGATTTTGCGCGCGCAGGATACGGCTTGCCAAGACCCCGGGATTGCTTGAGTATAGAGCAACTTTTTCCTGGAATCGGCGCAATGGAGCGAAACCCCCGTGCATACAGCTTAATCAAGACGCTAGTTGCACTAATCGCGCTCGCGGTGGCCGGATGTCATCGCGAGGTCACACTGCCGCCGTTGCCGCTTCGCAATATCACGCTGACTGACAAGTTTTTCGATGTATGGCCGACCAGCCCGACGCGCGCGTTTGTCGTCGGCGATCGGGGCAAGGTGCTGCTGACCGAGGACGGCGGCCGTCATTTCAGGCGGATCGATGTCGGTACCGAGCTCGGCATCTTCGGAATCCAGATGGCCGGCGATCGCAACGGCTACCTGTGCGGGCAGGACGGGCTGGTGATGCGCACGCGCGACGGCGGCGAGAGCTGGGAGCGCCTGAACTCGCGGACGCATCTGTTCATATTCGGACTGTCGTTTCCCGATGCGCTGCATGGCTTCTTTGTCGGCGACCGGGCGCTGGTGCTGAGCACGACCAACGGCGGCGAGAGTTTTATCAAGCGCCAGTTGCAGCGGCTGTTCGTGCCGGAGCTGGCCGACTACGCGCTGCCGTACGAGGAGCCGGTGCTTTACAGTGCGAGTTTCCTCGACGCCGATCACGGATGGGTGGTCGGCGAGCTGGGGCGAATCTGGGCGACCGACAACGGCGGCAAGAGCTGGGATGAGCAGCAGCAATCGCTGGTGGCGCAGTGGAAACGTCCACTCGGACCGGGCGACGATCCGCGCTTCGCGGATTTTATCCTGCCGACTTTTTTCAGCGTCTCGTTCCGCGATCAAAAGCATGGCGTGGCGAGCGGACTGGAGGGATGGGTGGTGCAGACCGACGACGGCGGCAAGAGCTGGCGGTTTGCCCATCAGGCGGAGCATCCGGGCGCGGCGCCCGACACGCTGGTGCCGGGAGCGGCGCAGATTCCGGCGCGCGATCCGCTGTTCTCGATCGATCTGTTTGGCCGCGACGACGGGATCACCAGCGGACTGACGGGCACCGTGCTACGCCTTCAGTCCAACGGCGCATGGGCGCATGATCCGAGCGTGCCCGCGATACCGTACCCGCTGAGCCAGGTGCGGTTCTTCGATGCGCAGCACGGATGGATCGTCGGCTACGGCACAATCCTGTACACCGAGGATGGCGGCAAGAGCTGGCGCTTGTGCGAGGGTTGAGCACGAGCGCGCGCGGGCAGGGACCTAAGAGAACGCGATGACCTGGTATCGTTTTGGCGAATGGATTTTGCGCTGGCGCTTCATCGTGCTGGGCGTGGTCGGCGCGCTCACCGCGTTCTTCGGCTACTACGCGGCGCAAACCCAGCTGGTCACGAGCTTCGGCGAACTGCTGCCGCAGAACCATCGCTTCATCAAGGTCGCGCACAAGTACGATCAGTACTTCGGCAGCGTCAACAACGTGACGGTGATGATCGAGGCGAAGGAGGGGACGATCTACACTCGCGCGATCATCGGCAAAATAGTCCGGATGACGCGCGACATGGACATGGTTTACGGCATCCAGCACGGCTCGGTGCGCTCGATCGCGACCTCGAGCTATTTCCGGCCGCTGGCCGGCGGGGTGATTCTGAATACCCCGGTGCTGCCCAACGGCGACGTTCCCCGGAGCGCGGGCGAGCTGGAAGAACTCGAGAGCAACGTGCACAAGAATCCGGGGGTGATTTTCGGCCGGTTCGTTTCGCTCGACGACAGGGCTGCGGTGATCGAGGGCAGCTTCCTGGAAACGCGGCTCGACTACACGCGCATCTTCGACGAGATTCGGCGGATCGTGGTGGACCCGGAGCGCGATCCGTCGGTGCATATCTACTACGGCGGGCAGCCGATCCTCTACGGATGGGTGTATCACTACACACCGGAATTTCTCTGGATTTTTGTGGCCACAGTGCTCGCCGTCTGGATCCTGCTCTATCTTTATTTCAGCGATTGGCGCGGGGCGCTGCGGCCGACGATCTCCGGGGTGATTTGCGCCATCTGGGGGCTCGGCTTCATCCGGCTGCTCGGCTTCGGACTCGATCCGCTGGTGCTGGTCATCCCGTTCCTGATAACCGCGCGCGCGGTCAGCCATTCAGTGCAGATGCACGATCGGTACTACGAAGAGTTTTACCGGCTGCGCGACAAGGAGCGGGCGATCCTGTCGTCGTTTTCCGAACTGTTCGTTCCTTCGCTTTCGGGAATTCTGGCCGATGCGTTCGGCGTGCTGATCATCCTGCTGGTGCCGGTGCTGTTTCTGCAGAAACTCGCGATCACCGCGAGCTTCTGGATCGCCGCGATTATCGTGAGCGAGCTGATCCTCAATCCGATCGTGTACTACTACCTCGACCCGCCGCGGATTGACGTGATCGAGCGCCGCGAGCACGGCTTGTTCAAGCGCATGCTGGAGTCGATGGCGGGGCCGATGCTGGAAAGATCGGGGCGCATCGCCACCTTCGCCGCGACGGTCGCAGTGATCGCGCTGTGCGCGTTTTTCTGGTCCGGACTCAAGGTCGGCGACCCTTCGTCCGAATCGCCGATCGTGTGGCCCAACTCGCCGTATAACCGCTCGATGGCCGCGATCCAGAGCGAGTTTGGCGCGATCGAGCAGTTCGTCGTGGTCGCGGAGCTGGCCAAGCGCGACTCGTTCAACGATCCCAAGCTGTACCACGTCATGGACGAGTACGAGCGCTACATGGAGCGCGATCCCGCGGTTGGGCGCACCTTCTCGGTTGCCGATCTGCTGTCGAACGGCGGCTCGGCGCTCAGGGAATTCCAGCCCAAGTGGAACGTGCTGCCGACCACCGCGCGCGACACCGGGCAACTGCTCGGCGGATTGCTGGCGGGCGCGTCTCCGCTGTCGACCGCCTACATCATCACGCCGAGGCGCGACGCCACGCAGATGACGGTGTATTCCAGGGATCGCGAGGGCGAAAACGTCCAACGGATCGTGTTGCGCACCGAGCGATTCTTCGACGACCCCAGGCATCGCGTGCCCGGCGTCGTGTTTTCTCTGGCCGCCGGAATAATCGGCGAACTCGCCGCCGCCAACGAGGAAATCATCGACAACGATCTTTTGCTCAACGTGCTCGCGTTCGCCACTATCTACATAATAATACTCATTACCTATCGCTCGTTCATGGCGGGACTCTACTTGCTATTCCCGCTGGCGCTCGCCAACGCCGCTGTCAACGCCTTCATGGGCGCGCATAACATCGGGATCAACATTAATACTCTGCCGGTAGTCACTGTCGGCGTCGGATTCGGGATTGACTATTCCATTTACATAGTAAGCCGGATTATCGAAGGACTCGCATTGGGCCGCGATCTCGAGGGCAGTACCTATGCTGCGTTGATCACCTCGGGAAAGGCCGTCGCATTCACCGCGCTGACGCTGGTCGCGTCGGTTCTGTTCTGGTACTGGTCGAGCATCCGCTTCGACGCCGAGATGGGCCTGCTGCTGGCGGTCTGGATGTTCGTTTCGATGCTTGGCGCGATGACCATCCTGCCCGTCCTGATCGTGACTTTCGACCCCGCATTCATCCACCGCGAAAAGGAACGCGTAATCGCATCGAGGCGCCCGGACCTGGAAAGCCGCACGCTGGCCGCATTTTCCTAATCGATGAACTCAGGCCCGATGATCCGCGCGGAAGATTTGCGCAAGTGCTACGGCCGCCGCGTCGCGCTCGACGGCGTGTCGTTTACGGTCAACGCGGGCGAGATCGTCGGCCTGCTCGGGCCCAACGGCGCGGGCAAGACCACCACGCTCTCGATTCTGTCGGGCGTGCTCTCGCCGGACTCGGGCCGCGCCTCGATTGGCTCCTACGATCTGGCCGCCGAGCCGCGCCTGGCGCGCCACAGCCTTGGCCTGGTGCCGCAATCGCTCGCGCTTTACCCCACGCTGACCGCGCTCGAGAACCTGGTGTTCTTCGGACGGATCGAGGGGATGGCGCGGCGCGACGCATTGAGCCACGCGCGCTCGTTGCTCGAGGAAGTGGGGCTGGGCGATCGCGCTGACGATGTGGTAAACGAATTTTCCGGCGGCATGATGCGCCGGCTCAACATCGCGTGCGCGATGGTGCACTTTCCGGCGGCGCTGATGCTCGACGAGCCGACCGTCGGCGTCGATCCGCAATCGCGCGGGCGGATCTTCGCGGTGGTCGAGGCGGCCGCGCAAGCGGGCTGCGCGCTCCTCTACAGCACGCACTACATGGAAGAAGCGGAACGGCTATGCAACCGAATCGTGCTGATCGATCACGGGAAAATAGTTGCGCAGGGCACCGACCGGGAACTGATCGCGTTGGCGGGAACGGAACCGCGGATCGAAATCATGACCAAAAAAGCGCTGCCGCAGGGATGGTCCAACGGGATCGCGGGCGTCGGCGAAATGCCGTGGGACGTGCTCGGCGGCCTGGGGGTCGCGCTCACGCTACGCTCGCTCGAACAGGTGCCCGAGGTGATTCGGCTCGCCGGCGAGATCGGCGTCGAGGTGGTCGAGTTCCACGTCCATCGCCCCAATCTGCAGGACGCTTTCCTTAAACTCACCGGGCGCGCGCTTCGCGATACGCCATGAAGATGATGCGCGCCACGACCAACGGCCGGGTTGCTTGAGGCGATGATGATCCGCGCGGTGTGGCTGACGATCGGCAAGGAATTCCTGCTCATCCGGCGCGACCGGGTGGGCTTGTTCATGCTGCTGATCGCTCCGATCGCGGTGATTGCCGCCGCCGGTTTTTCGCTGGCAAAAATTTACGGCGGTCGAATCGTTCCGCGCGGTGAATATTCGGTGGCCGTTCTCGACGAAGACCACGGCGCTGTCGCGCGCGCGATCCTCGACGCGATCGCGCATCGGCCCGAGCTCTCGGTGATTCATTGTTCGAGCCGCCTCGACGCTCAGCAGACTGTGCGCGAGCGACAATTGGCGGTGGTGGCAATAGTCATTGCTCCCGGAACCACCGATGCGATCGAACATGGCCGCACTGCGCGGCTCATTCTTTATACCGATGCGGTCAAGTATCTGCAGACCACGAAGATCGAGCTGATGCTTTCTGAGTTGTGCCGGAAAATCAGCGCCGGCGCCGCCGCCGAGGCGCGGGTGCAGGCCGCCGAACAAACCGGCAACTTGACCCGCCAGCTCGATCAGGCGCGGTCCTCCGCCGAGCAAGCCCGCGCCGAAGCCGCGCGCGCCGGCGCCGCGGCCACCGCATCGCGCGCCGCGCTCGCGGCGCGCATTCGCGCGCAGCTTGAGACTGCTTTGAACAACGCGCGCGATCAAACAAAGGCCGCGCTCGACGCCGAGTTGAATCGCATCCAGCGAAAGATCGACGCCGACGCCGCCGCGCAGCAGGTGAAACTCGATGAGCTTAAGGATTATTTGAAGCGCCTTGAGGTCGCGCACGGCCAGTTCGAGACCTGGTTCGGCCAACTCCAGCAACTCGCCGGCAGCCACGCCGCCGATATCCCGCCGCCGCCTGCGATCCCGGCGATGCCCGCCGATCTGAATCTCGGCGCGGTCAAGCTCGAACCCGGCGCGGATCTCAAGGACGCGCGGGCCAGGCTCGAAAGCGCGCTCACGATTGCGCCGATCGATCTTAAGCTGCCCGAGCTGCCGGCGATGCCGAAAATCCCACCGGTCAACATTCCTGCGATCCCCCGAATCGATTCGAGCCTGGCGATTCCCGGCACGCTCGGATACAGCGAGGTCGATTTGACCGGCAGGGAAACCGGCGCGGTCGCGGGATTCAACGCGTTCGATCTCCAGGTGCCGGGTTTCGCCGTGACCTTCCTTATGATCGGCATGTTGATGGGCGTGTCGTTGGCGCTGATCGACGAGCACGATTGGGGCACGCTCGAACGTTTGCGCTCGGCGTCGGCGCCGCTGTGGGCTACGCTCACCGGAAAGTTGCTCGCCCGCTTTGTAGTCGGCTTCGTCCAGATGGTGGTGCTGTTCGGCGCCGGATGGGCGCTGTTCGGAATTTCGCTCGGGCGCGCGCCGGCCGCGCTGATGATACCGGCGGCGGCGGTCGCGTTTGCAGGCGCGGCGTTCGGATTGGTCGTCGGCGGAGTGGGGCGAACGCGCGACGCGATTCTGCCGGTGGGCGCAATTGTGATTATGACGATGGCGGCGATCGGCGGATGCTGGTGGCCGATCGACCTGGAACCCGCCTGGATGCAGCAATTGGCGCTGGCGATGCCGACCACGTGGGCGATGCGCGCCTTCAACGATTTGATGATCCGCAACCTCGCCGCGTCGAGCGCGCTGGTTCCGGCCGCGGTCAACTTCGGCTTCGGAATTATCTACACTGTTGCAGGGGTCGCAATCGCGCGCCGGCGTTTCGGCTGATCGCGCAGCAATGGAGCACTTGCCAATTGAAAAAATTTGCCAATGAGTCTCGCGCCGTCTTCACCCACGCGCTGATTGCGATCGCCGGTGCATTCGCGCTGACTGTTTTTCAGCCGTGCGCCGCCAGGGCAGCCGCGATGCGATTCAAGATCGACGTTTACCGCAGCACCGTAAGCGTATCGGTCGCGGAGCCGGCCGCCTTCATCCGCGGCAGCGCCACCGGGACGTTTCGCATAATCGACGGCGCGGTGAGCGGCGACCCCGCCGACATCCCGGGCACCGCCAGAGCGAGGATTCTGATCGACGCGAGCAGCTATCGCAGCGACAATTCGTCGCGCGATCGAGCCGTCAGCGAAAAATCGCTCGAGGCGGACAAATTTCCCACCATCGGATTCGAGAGCAGCAGCGTCGTCGGCGTGGTGATGGCCAACAGCCACGAAGGCACCGCGATCGTGTCCGGCTTCCTCACCCTTCACGGCGAAGCGCACGCCATGACCATGTCGGTCCACGCGACGCTCGGCGCGGACGGCACCTTCAGCGGCGACGGCGAGATAAAGTTCAATTACGAAGACTACGGCGTCAAGGTCCCCGGCCTTCTGTTTGGCGCGATTTTAGCCGGCGATCAGGCGACCGTTCGTTTTCATATCGTCGCGTTCAATGTCAAAACGCCGGCTGCAGGCGCCTCGCCCGGATGAGCCGGGCAGTATTGCTGCGGGACAACTTAGTAGCTAATGGTTTTCGGGATGCACGAGCGGACGGCACTATAGCCGCCGATCGCAAGGTGTTAGGCTTTCCGACGCACTAGGAGCCCTCGGCACCAAGAGAGACAAAGGAGCCTGCGGCGCCAATTATGTCATTCAAAGAATACGCTTCCTTCGACGGCCTGGCCCTGGGCCGCATGGTGCGCGAGCGCAAGATCACGCCGGCCGAGCTGATGGACGCGGCGATTGCGCGCGCGGAAAAACACAACCCAAAGCTCAACGCGATCGTTTTCAAGGATTACGATCGCGCGCGCGCCACGGCGCGCGCTCACGAGGCCGGCGATGCGCCGTTCGCGGGCGTGCCGATGCTGCTCAAGGACATTCTGGGCGACTGCGCGGGGATGCCGACGCGCTCGGCGTGCGCGTTCCTTCCGGCCACGCCGATGCCGGCGGACTCGGAGGTGGTGGCCCGCTACAAGCGCGCGGGCTTCATCCCGTTTGCCAAGACCAACGCGCCCGAATTTGGAATTCCGCCGGTGACCGAGTCGCGCCTTTACGGGCCGGCGCACAACCCGTGGAACCTCGAGCGGACGCCGGGTGGATCCAGCGGCGGCTCAGCCGCGGCGGTCGCGGCGGGAATCGTGCCGGTCGCTCATGGCAACGACGGCGGCGGCTCGATTCGAATCCCCGCGGCGTGCTGCGGATTGGTCGGGCTCAAGCCGACGCGCGGGCGGGTCTCGCTCGCGCCGAATCTCGGCGACACTCTCGGCGGCCTTGCGGTCGAGCATGTGTTGACTAGAACCGTTCGCGACAGCGCGGCTGCGCTTGACGCGACCGCGGGCCCGGTGCCCGGCGATCCATACTTCCCGACGCCACCGGTCCGGCCCTACCTGCAGGAAGCGTCAACGCCGCCCAAGCGGCTTCGAATCGCGTTCTCGACCAGGAATCCGCTGGGCGGCGCGATTCATCCGGACTGCGTCGAGGCGGCCGAGCGCGCGGCGAAGCTGTGCGCGGAGCTCGGACACGAGGTCGAAGAGGCGGCGCCGCAAATCAATTACCAGATGCTCGCGCAGCTCTTCGAAACCGTCTATGAGGTCGGAGTGGCGCTCCAAATCGAGGCGGCGCGCATGATGACCGGCGCCGAGCCCGCGCCCGACAAGTTCGAGGCCTTCACCTGGAGCCTGTACGAGCGCGGGAAGCAGGTATCGGCGTCGCAATATCTGATTGCGCAGGTGCTGCTGCAGCAGGCCGCGCGCCAGTTCGCGGCGTTCTTCGAATCGCACGATCTGTTCCTGACGCCCACGCTGGGCGAGCCGCCGCTCAAGATTGGCACCATCGACTTCATGAATCCGGCGACGAAGCTGCTCGGGGAGATTGCGAACTTTGCGATTCCATGCCCCGTGTACAACATTACCGGGCAACCGGCCATCTCGTTGCCGCTCCATTGGAATCGCGAGGGGCTGCCGATCGGAGCGATGTTCGGCGCGCGCTACGGCGACGAAGCGACGCTGTTCCAGCTCGCGGGCCAGCTCGAACAGGCGGCGCCCTGGATCGGGCGCAAGCCGCCGGTGTGGGATTGAACGATGAATCTGGAATATGAATTCAGTTACGTCGCGAACCTCAAGCCGCCGATTCAAATCGGCGCGGGCCCGTTCGGAACGCGGAACTTTTTCGAAGTCACCGGCGGCACGGTCGAAGGCAAACGTCTGAAAAGCAAAATTCTTACCGGGGGCGGCGACTGGCTGCTGATCGGGCCGGATGGATACGGGCGGCTCGACGTGCGCGCTCAGTTCCTCACCGACGACGACGCCTCCCTGTATATGCATTACACCGGGCTGCTCGAGATGAACCAGAAGGTCGCTGACGCGATCGCCAAAGGCGCGAGCACCGATTACGGCGACCAGTATTTCCGCACTACCCCTCGCTTCGAGACCGGCGACCCGCGTTATGCCTGGCTCAACCAGAGCATCTTTGTCGCTGAGGGGCGGGTCGGCCCCGGCCGCGTCGAGTACAAGGTGTACCGCGTGACTTGACTCCGGACGTCCGCCGGTTGACGCCGAAATCAGGAGCGGCGCGCCGCAAACTTTGACTCGCCGGAGGTGCGTGTGTCGCGAAAGATTGATCGAGCGATTCTTGGCGCCGCGGCGGCGATCCTTTTCTTCCTCTTCTTTGGCGCGTCCGAACCGGTTGCGGCGGCGGCCGCCTGCTCGGTCTCCGAATCGAGCGGCGAATATTGCGTGGGCGCATCCAAGCGCGAAATCACGCCGGCCTCGCCGGTCTATCTCGGGGGTTACGGCTTCGGTCCGGTCAGGCTGTCGACCGGGGTGAGGCGCCCCATCTACGCGCGAGCGATCGCGATCTCGCGCGCTGGACGGACCGTGGTCTTAGCCGCGATCGACACGCAAGGGCATTTCCTCGCCTACCAGGGGGCCGACGCGCCGTACGGCTCCGCGGACATCCGCCGGCGCGTATCGAAAGACGCCGGCATCCCCGAAAGCGCCATAATCATCGCCAGCACCCACGATCATTCCGGACCCGACGACATTGGAGTGTGGGGCGGCGTGTCGCCTGAATACTTGAACTTTGTTGCCGCCGAGACGGTCGCCGCGATCGAATCTGCGCTCCGCGACCAACGGCCCGCATCGCTGTACTCCGCCGAAATCGATACCGCGCCGTCCCATCTCTTGAAAACCCTCCTCGCCGGCTACCCGATCGACACCGGGCTGCGCGTGCTGTTCGCCAAGGGGTCAGACGGCGCGCCTTTTGCGACGCTGATCAACTTCAGCGCGCATGTGACCGCGCTTGGCGGGGACAATACGCTGATCACGCCCGATTGGCCCGCGTCAGCCGTGGAAGCCGTCGAGAAGGGCCATCCCGATTCGACGGCGCTCGTGATGGTCGCCTCGGTCGGGCGCACCCATCCCGATCTGAAGGCGATCGGAGCGGATGGACCGTCGGCCGCCGAAAGCTACGGCGCAGCCGTCGTCAGGCTCGCGCTCGAAGCCGAGGCGCGAGCGGTGAAAATCGACGGCCCGATCGCGACCGCCGAAACCATCCTCGAAGAGCCGATCGAGAATCGCGTGCTGGCGGGCCTGATGATCAACGGGAAGGCCGGGGTTGACCGCGTGATGCGCTCGGACCGTCAGCCCTATATGGCGGACGGCAAAAGCAAAGTACGCACGGTGGTGGGCGCGGTACGAATCGGCACGCTTTTCTTCGCCGCGGTGCCGGGCGAGTCCTTTCCCGAAACGCAAATCACGATGGAAGCGCGCGTGGGCGCCGAAGGGCATTACCTGTTTTCGCTCGCCGAGGATCAGCTCGGCTACGATCCGCCGCCTTACGAGGTGGGCATGGTCGATTTCGCAAGCCCGCTCGACGAAGGACTGTTCATCATCAATCGTCATTTCGGCGCCGACGTGACCCGCACGCTGCTTGCGCAAGCGCGCGACCTCGGCTTCCCCGTCTCCGACACGAGCTATAGCGGCGACGAGGGCCGGGAAGCGCGCGGCCTGGCCGATTCAATCGAAGGGATAGCCGGCAGCGTGGAGGAAACGATCGTCAGGCCGCTGATGCTGCTGACGCTCTGGCTGGGCTACGACCGCTTCCACTGATCGCGCGGCAGGGGTGACCCCTGCACCCAGTATTAAGGCCGCCCGCCGTTGGCGGGCGCGGCCGCTGCGACGGGCGCGCGGTCAAATTTGGCCTTCTGAAGCCTTGCTCAAGCTGCTATCGCCGGTCGAGCAGAATGGGATTGCCACGGTTGCGTAGTCGATTCCCGGCGCTGCTGGAAAGGCCGTGGCACCTTGCCACAAGGAGGCCGCTGGTCTACAACGCCAGCTGGACTTGGAGACTCAAGACGAGTCTATACATGAAAATTCACGTTTAGTTTGACGAGGAGCTGATTCGTGAGATCGCATCGCGCAGGCAGTAAGGCATCTGAGATAAGCATTATCGTTCTGATTGCCGCCGGCGCGATCACAATTGCCACTATTGGCTCCTCGTGGGGAAGCAAAATCGCGGCGCCATCCGCCCGCACCCGGCATCTCCAGCGAGCGCCGCGCCACGAGCGCGAGCAATACGAAATCTCGCGTCACGGCTTCGATCTCGGCGTGGCAAAAAACTCCTTCGCCCTCGCATATGCCAAGAAAAAGGCGGCCGAGGCGGCGATGACGAGTGTGAAGCGTGCCGCGCCCGCCACAACCAGTTCGTGGACCTACATCGGGCCGACGCCGATGCAGGGTCAGCAGGCAAATTTCGGCGGCGCCACCTACGGACCAACCTTCAACGCCAGCGGGCGAGTCACCGCGATCGCGATCGATCCTTCCGGGAACATCTATGTCGGCACGGGTGGCGGCGGCGTGTGGCTGAGCAGGGACGGCGGCGCGACGTTCTCGTCGGTCGGCGACAGTCTGCCCTCGCAGATGATCGGATCGATAGCGATCGATTCGACCAACACGCCCGCTGCCCCTTACACCGTGTATGTCGGCACCGGCGAGGGCGATAACAGCATCGACAGCTATTACGGCTCGGGATTGTTTGCGAGCACCAACCAGGGCGTGACCTGGAGCCCGGTCAATGCGAGCGAGTTCAGCAGCAACGGCCCCTATCAGACGTTCAACAGTATCGCGATCCCGTGCTCGTACCTGTTCGTGGGCACCGGCGACGGTTCCAGCGCGAGCCGCTCGGACGCGGGCTTCGAAGAGTGCAACTCGACGCAATACCCTTACTGCCCCGACGGCGCAATTTATGAATCACTCAGCGCCGGCGCGTCGGGCAGTTGGCATCGGACGTTCGGAAAGACCAATGCCGCGTCCAATGGCGGCGCGATAATCAATCTTAGGCTGGGGGACGTGAAAAATCCGGACGCTTCCAGATCGCCGGCGATGTTCGCGTCCGAAGACGGGATCGGTGTCCTGGTTGCCAATCCATTTAGTTGTGCCGGCGGCCAGCCGGTAATTCCCTGGAGTGCGGCGTCCCTGCCAACCGGTATCACCAGCGTCGGCCGGACGGCGTTTGCCCTGACCCCGGATCAGGGCGTCATCTACGCGTCCTTTGGATCGCATTTTGCGGTTAGCCTTTACGACGCCAGTACCGATGATTTCAGAGGCGACGGCTCCTACTATCTTGGTTTTTATGGCGCCCAGGCGACGTCCTCCGGCACTTTCGTGTGGAACGCGCTGACGACGCCATGCGCGGAAACGACCAACAATGGCGGGTCGTGGACTACCGCCAGTTGCGGCGACTCAGGCGCAACCACGGTGGACGGCCCGGTGGCCAACAATCCGAGTGCCGGCATATATGTCGATGCTCAGTCGTCTTACGACAATGTAGTCGCGCTGGCGCCCGACAATGTCACCCTGTATTTCGCCGGCGTCGGAATTTACCAGTCGCCCAACACGGGGGCGTCGTGGAACTTCATCGCGCAGAACGGCGGTATCCATTCGGACTTCCATGCGCTCCTGTTCGATCCGGCTAACTCCTCGAATCTGTACGCCGGCAATGACGGCGGGCTCTACCGCTACAACACCACCGCCAATAGCTGGACCGAGCTGAATGACACGCTGGGCACCGGCCAATTGCAGTCGATCGGGCCGCATCCCACCAACGACAACCTCGCGATTGCGGGCTTCCAGGACAACGGCACGCAGCTTTACAAGGGATCGCTAGGCTGGAGCTACTCCGATACCGGCGACGGCGGGTATGCGTTCTTCGATCATCAAGATCCGAATTACGCCTATCACACGTTTGCCGGAAGCACGCCCGTGCTCTCGGTGTCTTCCAATGGCGGCGCCACCTGGGATTTCAAGGATCCGACCAACGCGTTTGCCGCCGCGATGGTCACCGGCGATCCGGGAGGACAGTTCTTTCCACCCATGGCTGGCGATCCCGCCGTGGCGCATCGCGTGCTGGTCGGAACGCATCGGGTTTACGTGAGCGAAAACGCGATGACCAGCTTCGCATCGATGAGTCCCGACCTGACCGGCGCCGGATGCGCCGGCTCGAGCTGCGGGATTGCCGATTTGGAAATTGCGCCTCAAGATCACTCTGTTGCGTGGGCGATCACGGCCCAGATAATCGCGATCCCGGCCGTCAGCCAGGCCGCGGTGCCCTTTACGGTCTGGAACTCAAGCAATGCCGATAACGATACCGGAGCAACCTGGAACAATGTCACCGCCAGTCTGACCGCCTTGGGAATCAGCGCCACCGCGGCGCAGGTCACCACGATCGCTCCGAGTCCCGTCAACACCCAGGTGGCATATTTGGGGCTGTCGGGATTCAATGCGATCACCGGCGTCGGTCACATCTATAAAACCACGAATTTCGGCACGTCCTGGATCGAAGCCGACGGCGGCCTGCCGGATATTCCAGTCCTGAAGTTGCTGGTCGATAAGACCGATCCGACCGGCAACACGATCTGGGCCGGCACCGATAACGGCGTCTATCAGAGCCTCAACGGCGGTACGACGTGGAACCCGCTGGACGGAGGAGTCATCCCTGCCGTGCCGGTGTTCGATATCGAGCAAAACGACAACGGCACGCTCTTCGCCGCCACCCACGGCCGCGGCGCGTACCGGATGACCGAATCGTTCTCGCCGACTCCAACCCCGACTGCGACTGCGACGCCAACCGCCACGCCCTCTGCGACTCCGACTGCGACTGTGACCGCAACGGCGACGCCCACAGCCACCGCGACTGCGACGCCAACGGCGAGCGCGACTCCCACCTCCACCGCGACTGCGACGCCGACGGCCAGCGCGACCGGCACCGGCGTCCCGACCGCAACGCCCACTTCAACCGCATCTGCCACGCCGACGCCGACTGCGACGCCGACTCCAATCCCGGGCAAGGTGACCGTCAGTCCCGGTTCGCTGTCATTCGGAAAAACGGTGACAGTCGCAACTACCAGCAAGCCCAAGACCGTCACGATCAAGAACGCGGGCAAGAAGAAAACGGGGTTGGCGGTAACTATCGATATCGAGACCGCGTCGCCGCCGGTGTTCGCGGTTACGTCGCAATGCCAGGAAACGCTCGAGCCCGGCAAGAGTTGCAAGGTATCCGTCACCTTCAGCCCGACGGACACGACGGCGCACAGTGGAAGCCTCAAGATTTATGACGACGTGATCGGCTCGCCGCAGTCGGTGAAGCTATCGGGAACCGGGAAGGCCCCCAAGAAGAAATAGGCACGGACAGAGCACCGGCCTGCGCCATATTATTTACCGCCCGGATCGAGTGCCAGCGGCCGGGCTTGACAAGTGGATTGGCGCCGTCCGATCCTGCGCTTCTCTGGGGGAGCCAGTAGAATGATTAATCTGCAAGACGCGTTCGTCCCCGACGAGCGCACTATCTTTAGCTGGATCGAGACCGTCTTTGCCCGCGGCGTGCGGAGGCCCGGCTATGCGGCCGATCGATGGGCCGAGAATTTCTGCCTCGAGCGCTTCCGCGAACTCGGATTGGAGAACGTCCGGCTCGAGCCCGTGACGTTGCCCTATTGGGAGCCGCTTGAGTCCTCCTTGATTGTGCGTAAGCAGGGCTACAAGTCGCGTATCGAGTGCTTCTCGCTGCCCCATTCGGCGCCGACCGACGAGGCCGGCGTCGCCGGATCGGTCGTGCATTGGCGGGACGAAACGCCCGGCGCCGTCAAAGGCGCGATCGCGCTGGTGGACCTGCCGCTTGTGCGTACGCCGGCGGATCTTGCCCTGACCCTCGCAGGCGCGGTGACAGGAGAAGCCGATTCCAAATGGCGCCGATGCGATCCGGGCGGCACGCTTACCGGAAGCGTTCAGGTGCTGCCCTTCAGCCGCCACATCCATGCAGTTATGGACGAATCGATCGCGGCGGGGGCGCGGGGATTCGTCGGGGTGTTGAGCGACTACCCCGGCGGCTCGTATCGATACTACGTGCCCTACGACGGCGTGGCGCGCGCTATTCCCGGAGTCTGGATCAGCGCCCGCGACGGCGCCCGGATCCGGTACCTCGCCGCCACGGCCCCCGTGGATGCGACGATCGTCAGCCGCGCGGTCCGCAACGAAATCACCTGCTATAACGTCGTTGGCGAACTCCCCGGCGCGGACGATGACACGGTAATCGTCGGATCCCATCATGACGGCCCGTGGGCGTCCGCAGTCGAGGACGCGTCGGGGGTAGCGATGGTCCTGGCGCAGGCGAGCTACTGGTCGCGCGTCGCGCCCGCCGATCGCCCGCATCGCATGGTCTTCCTCTTGAACGCCGGGCACATGGCCGGCGGCGCCGGTGTGCAGGCGTTCATCGAGCGGCACAAGGCGGAACTGGCTCGCGTGGCGCTCGAAGTCCATCTTGAGCACGCCGCCGTCCAGATGGTCGAGCGCGGCGGCGCGCTGGTATCCTCCGGCGATCCGGAGCCGCGCTGGTGGTTCACCAGCAGGCTTGAGCCGCTCGAGGCCGTCGTGCGCGAGGCGATCGCCGCCGAGCATCTCGATCGGTCGATGATCCTGCCGCCCAACGTCTTCGGCCCGATACCGACCACCGACGGCGGCCCCTTTCATCTTGCCGGTGTGCCGATGGTCAACTTCCTCACCGCGCCCTTCTACCTCTTCGACGCGATCGATACGCTCGACAAGATTCACCGCCCGAGCCTGATGCCCGTGACCCGCGCCGCCATCCGCATCATCGGCTCGACTCGCGGGAAGAGCGCATCCGCAATGCGGCAGGGGCAGGGCTGACCCCTGGCAGGGGCTGCGGCAGCGCAGTATTAAGCCGTTGGCAGGGGCCGCGCCCGCCAACGGCGGGCGGCCTTAATACTGGGTGCAGGGCTCAGCCCTGCAAACTTGCCGCATGCGGGGGTTCACGTCATGAGCACCGATCGCGGCCACATCGCCGCCAATACCGATCGCTTCTCGGGCTTCGCCGAACTCTACGACAAGCATCGGCCGAGACCGCCTGAAGTGATCGTGGATCTCCTGACGCAGCTAGCCGCAAAGCCGCGGCCGGTGGTGGTCGATCTCGGCAGCGGCAGCGGGCTTTCGAGCCTCATCTGGATGCGATCCGCCGCCGAGGTCGTCGGCGTCGAGCCCAACGCCGACATGCGCGCGCAGGCCGAGCGCCGCGCGGCCGAATCCGGCGCGGGCACGGTCAGGTTTATCGAGGGGCTCTCGACCGCGACCGGCCTTCCCGGCGAATTCGCCGACATTGTGACCTGCTCGCAGTCGATGCACTGGATGGAACCGAACGGCACGCTGGCCGAGGTCGCGCGCATCTTGCGCGGCGGCGGAGTGTTCGCCGCTTACGACTGCGATTGGCCGCCGACGCTCAACGCCGAAGCCGAACAGGCCTACGACGCATGCCGGGCCAACGCCGAGGCGATCGAGCGCCGGATGCACCTCGCGCCTGACGTGGTCAAATGGAACAAGGGCGGGCATCTGGAGAGAATCAGGGATAGCGGGCGGTTCCGTTACGTCAAGGAGGTCGTGTTTCATCACGTGGAGAGCGGAGGCGCAGAGCGCCTGGTCGGGCTCGCGCTCAGCCAGGGCGAGATCGCGACTCTGCTCAAGCACGGAATCGGCGAGGATGAGATCGGGATCACGGCGCTGCGCGAGGCAGCGCGCCACGCGCTCGGCGACGCGATCGTGCCGTGGTTCTGGAGCTACCGCCTCAGGCTAGGCGTCAAATGAACGGCTGACCCCTGGCAGGGCTGAGCCCTGCACCCAGTATTAGGGCCGCCCGCCGTTGTCGCGCGCGGGCAGGGGCTGACCCCTGCACCCAATGTTAAGGCCGCCCGCCGCTGGCGGGCGCGGCCCCTGCCGCGTGCGCGCACTCCTTTAATACTGGCCAGCCGTGCCAACGGCCGCAGGTGATTCTTTCCTCATCCTGTCGACCCCATCGCCTTGACGGAAAAGGTCGTGCTGGAAACAGCGCTTGCGCGTATAGTGAACCGGCAATGACCGGCCTGCATGAAATCGTTATCGTCTCGATGCTGGGACTGCTGACCACTTCCTCGTCGATGGTCGGCGCGGCGCTTGGCCTGTATGTCCCGCTCTCCAAGCGTGTGCTCGCTTGCGTTCTGGCCTTTGCCGCCGGCGCGCTGATCAGCGCGTTGGCGATAGAATTGGCATACGAAGGCGCCCAGGAACTGCATCGCCAGGGCTTCGATGCCAATGCGTCAACCGCGTTTATCGGATGCGGCTTCGCGCTGGGCGCGGTCATCTACTATTTCACTTCGTTGTTCCTCGATCAGAAGGGGGCGGCGATACGCTACCCGACCCGATTTCTCGAATACGCCTTGGGAAAGAAGCAGAAGGATGCGAAGGAGACGATCGAGCTGCTGTCGCGATGCGATCTGCTGCGCCATCTGCCGCCCGAAGAGGTCGAACGAATCCTGCCCTGCGTCCGCACCCGCCACTTGGACGGCGGCGAGATTCTCTTCCGCGCCGGCGATGCGGGAGACGCGCTCTATATCGTGGCGCGCGGCAAGGTTGACGTGTTGTCGGGCGCGGCGGGGGAGCCGCGCAACGGACACGCCGACGGAGAAAAGCTCGCGGAACTCGGCGAGGGACAGGCATTCGGCGAGATGGCGCTGCTCAGCGGAGAGCCCCGTACTGCGACGATTCAATCATCCGAGCAAACGGAACTGCTCGAAATCGGCCGGGAAGATTTCGATCGCCTGCTCCTGAACGACCATCAGTTGGCGACCGCGGTGGAACGGCTCAGCCACGAACGCGCGCTCAAGAATCTGAGTTCCGGCGCCGGCGATCCTGCGCGATGGGCCAGGGTGGCGGCCAGCAACCTCGAGCATCTGAGCAGGAGCGAGGCGGATAAGATCCTGGTCGAGGCCGGCCACGGGGCGGGAATGGCAATCGTGCTTGGGAACATCCTGGATACGATTCCCGGATGCCTGGTGATCGGTGCGAAGTTCGCCGGCCTGGCGAGTTTGTCGATCACGCTTATCATGGGGATGTTCATCGGTGGAATCCCCGAGGCTGCCGCGAGCGCTTCGATGCTCAAGCGGGCAGGCTACAGCGCGCTGGGGGTTTTTGCCTTGTGGTCGGTTGTTCTTGTCGCGGGAGTCGTAGCGGCGGCGGCCGGCAAGATATTCGTCGGGTCGGGCTCTCACGTGGCGATTCTCTCCCAGGCGGTAGCCGGAGGCGCGGTGCTCGCAGTGGTCGCGCATGCGATGATCCCGGAATCGATCCATGAAGGGGGATCGTTGGTCGTGCTGCCGACCGTGGCGGGCTTTCTCTTCGCGCTGTGGCTAGCTCTAGCTCAGTCGTTCGTCTGATCGAACGGCAGGGCTGAGCCCTGCACCCAGTATTAAGGCCGCGCTCCGTTGTCGCGCGCGGCCCCTGCTCTTTGTGTCATTCTGAGCGAAGCGAAGAATCCCGGATCCTTTTCTTTCCTTGCCTCGCCCTGACAGGGAGAGGCCGCGCCTCCGGCGCGGGTGAGGGTCCGCTTTCCAAGATGCCCTTCTTTGCCTCTCCACCAGGATTTTCCCTGTCCCCGTTAGGCGAGCTTTGCATAACCCAATGTTGGTGCTGGATCGATACGCGCTGGCGCGTTCTTTCTTTGTGTCATTCTGAGCGCAGCGAAGAAACCCGAATCTTTCTCGGCGCAAAGCACTTCGACTTCACTCGGGCATGCGAAGCCGAGTTGCTCCGAATTCAATCTGCAGTTACGCAAAGGGGATTATGTTGGGCGTGACACTCATCGCGATTGTCGGTACGTCTTGGGTGACAGGCCGGTGTTCTAAGGATTCATGTGCAGCGGTTGTAGGCGTCGGGGCCGTCGAAGAAGGCCCTGCATTCAACCCTTTCGTGAGGTTCGTAGGGATCGCGGCCCACGTTGGGAATAAAGCGCAGGCGAAATCGCGTTTCGTGGTCGGAGTCGAAGATGCCGCGATAATGGATGCGGCCCCAGACGGCAACCTCCATTGTCGAAAGATGGAAATTCTTCCATTCATTCTCCGTAAGGTCGATCCGTTCCTCTTCAGCAAGCACGCTTTGCTCGGACGGGACTATCGGACGAGGGCCGCGTTGCCTTTCTGCACCATAATCTGGCGTTTCTGGCAACGGTTCTTTTGCAACCTTGATCAGGTGGCCGGTCAGCCACGCCGGAGTGCGCCCGCTATTTCTGATTTTCAGGGTCACGCTCATTGAGTACAGCCCGTGGCGATACCAGACCATTGCCTTTTCGAGATCGACGATTACCCACGGTCGTTCAAGTTTCGTGAGCGCATCGCTGGCGATCTTCGCTTGATCTCTAATCGCATCCAGTGTTCTGAGCGCGATGAAGCCGCCCCACGTCGCGAGAATCGCCAAAAGCAACGTCGAGAAATTCTGCCAGAACCAATCGTCCCAGCGTTGCGGATTGGCACTGGTTCCGGTGCCTTGTATGGTTGGGTTTGGTTGGGCAGGCGCAGTGGAGACGGGAGATTCAGTAACTGGAAATGGCGTTTCCTGAGTCTGGCGCTTTTGCTTTTCGGGTTTCTCGTGTTGGCTATTCCGCGCGGTTGGTGACTTTGGGTTTTCTGCGGCGTGCGTGCTGTTTGCGGCGCTTAGGAGTAATGCCGACGCTATCAGGATCAACGCGCACAATGGCTTTGAGAGCTTCATGGAAGGTCAGCGGATGGAGTGATACCGGCTTGGCTTTTGGCACAAAACCTCCTGGTACGGCAAGCGGTACTGACCGCCGCGATCAACGTGGAGTCTACCGGCCTTGTCGTTCCCCTGAGGCCGCCGCCAGCGTGGAGACCTCAGCATCCTGCTATCACGCCGAAGAAGATATTCGGGTTCTTGCGATTGTTAAACCGATATTGAAACTCCGCAAGGTACAGCGGCAGATATTTCTTGCTCACATTATGGTAAGTGCCGACCACGCCGCATTTGAGCAGCGACCAAAACGATTCCATGTTGTTCGTGTGAGCGAGCCCGCGCACGTACTCACCGCCACGATGGTTGACGGTCTCATGCGGCAGGTTCGCCCAATATTGGAGTCAAGTCCCGAATACTCGCCCAATCGAACGCGCGCGCTAGGAATTATCCCCGATTCCCCATTGCAGCGCGTTGCCAATCAGCGTCTGGTATTCCGCCGTCTCCCACGAGCCGCGGAAAACCATCGGCGTTGCTCCTGAAGGCTCGACGCTGGAATCCACAAACGGCTGAACGTTGCTTATCGGCGAGTGACCGTGGCCAAGCGCGACGTAGGTCACTGCGCCCTTCCCGGTATCGCGCGTGTATCCGAGCACGCGGGTCTTGCCGTCGGGCAGTAGCGAAGTATCGTGGTCGTAGACGAAACCGAATCCGGGCGGCGATGGGTCCTTTTCGAGCACGGTCGTGAGCAACAGGTGGCTGTTGGCGGGATCGTGAAGCTCGATCAGATAGAGTTCGTCCATCACCTCGAAGGACGCCGGGAGGCCGTGGGTGAGGGGATGCTCGCGGTCGGCTACGTCCACGCGAAACTTGCGCACCGGGGGATGATTGAGAAAAAAACATCCAAGCGTGTCGTGATAACCGCCCTTCACCATCTTTCGGACGTAACGCTTCCCGGCCACCGGCGCAGCCTTCCCGCCGCTGGTGCCGTGAAGCGCCAGCCATCGCCCGCCCGCTTCGAGCCATCCGCGAATGAACTGATTCTGTTCGTCGTTGGGGTACGGCCCCGCGACATAGGTGATCAGCATCCTGCAGCCGGGCAGCCACTTCGCGACATCGGCGAAATCATTGCCGCTGGTCGTGAGCACCTGCGAGTTCTGTTGCAGCAGGCCCAGGATGCGCAGCCGCACGAATTCCATGTCATGGCCAGCGAAGGAGCCGGGAGGAAATCCTCCGGTGATAAGATGGACTCGAATCGGGGTTGTCATCGTGGGTAGAAGTTTAGCGGAGAAACGCCGATGGCGGCATCCCTGCCGATGCGCGACAATTGCGCGAATTCGTACTAAATAATCACCCTGGCGCCGCTGACGGCGAAGCGATTGGAGGAGATTCTCGATGAAGGCAGCTGTCTATTATCAAAACGGTGGTCCGGAAGTTCTCAAGTACGAGGACGTTCCCGACCCCGTATGCCATACGAAAGGCGTTGTGATCCGCGTCGAGGCGGTCAGCATCGAGGGCGGCGACACGCTCAATCGCTGGCACGGACCATTGATCACCAAGCCGCACGTGGTTGGCTACCAGGCCGCCGGCGAGATTATCGAGGTCGGTTCGGAGGTAACCGACCTTCGCGTCGGCCAGAAGGTAGCCACCTCTTACAACTTCGGCTCCCACGCCGCGCTGCGATCGGTGCCCGCCCGCGCCGCGTGGCCGATCCCAAAAGGATTCGACGTCAAGCTTGCGTCAGTGATCCCCGTAACGTTCGGCACCGCAGACGACTGCCTGTTTGAGTTCGGCCGCCTCAAGGCCGGAGAGACGGTCCTGGTGCAGGCGGGCGCGAGCGGCGTCGGCGTCGCCGCAATCCAGCTCGCCAAGCGCGCCGGCGCGACCGTGCTCGCGACCGCGTCGAGCGACGAGCGGCTGGAACGGCTGAAGCCGCTCGGTCTCGACCATGGGATCAACTACCGCAGGGATGACGTCGTAAAGTCGGTGATGAAAATCACCGGCCAGCGGGGCGTCGATCTGGTCGTTGACCCTGTCGGCGGCGCGACGTTGCAGGGCAGCCTGCTGTCGCTCGCCTATCGCGGCCGGGTCTCGATGGTCGGCGCGGCGGGACGCGAACCGATGACGATTGACGTCTCCTCGCTGATGGCGGGCAACCGCTCTTTGACCGGAGTTTTCCTGGGCGCCGAAATGGGCACCGAGCGCGTGCACAATATGATCCAGCGCCTGATCGAGGAGGCCGCCAGAGGCGAATTCAAGATCGTGATCGATCGAACCTTCCCGCTATCGGAAGCCGCCGCCGCCCACGCTTACATCGAGAGCCGCCAGGCAGTCGGCAGGGTTCTTTTGATCCCTTGATCCCGTAAGGGTCTCGATCTTCGCGGATTGAGCCAGCGAACGATGCCGGCGGCAACCAAAGCAAAACCTGGCCTCGAAGCGCCAACCCCGGCGCCGGCCGCAAAGCGGTGGGGAATTCCCGCTTCAGCCAGGCTCCGCGCGGAAGCCCCAGGGTTAGTGCTGCTTGGGCTGGCGCTGATCGTAAATGCAATCCTGCTCGCGCCGGAGATTCGCATCGAGCGGGTCCCGGTCAACGACCTGAACTTCCATATCGCAGCGTCGCAGCGGCTGGCGGACAGCCTCGTCACCGGCGATTCGTTGCTCGATCCGTGGGTGTCGATATGGGCGCTGGGATATCCGCTGTGGCACTTCTATCAGCCGATCCCGCACATGGTGGCCGGACTGTGGCTGGCGATAGCGACTCATTTCGCGTCGGCGCCGGCCGCTTTCGCGGTGCTCTACTATCTGTTGATGGCGGCGGTGCCGGCGTGCACCTACCTCGGTGCGCGGCTGTTCGGGCTCGATCCGCTGGCGGCGGGATTCGGGTCGATTTTGGTCGTCTCGGTGAGCGAGGTCGGCGATTTCAGCCGCTACGGGTTGTCCTACGGCGCGTATGTCCGGCGCGGCTCCGGCCTTTACACGCAATTGATGTCGTTCGATCTGCTGATGCCGGCGCTTGGACTCGCCGCCCTATGTCTGAACACGGGCAGGCGGCGGATGCTGGCTGCTTGCCTGGTTGCGGTCACCGCACTGTCGCACGTAGTGTTCGGCTACGCGGTGATTCTTTCGATCGCGATCATGGCGCTGGTCGGACCCAAGGGCGGTCGCTCGCGCCGAGTCGTCCGCGCCGCATCGATCCTGATTCCCGCCGTCATCCTGTTGGCGTGGTTCGTCGTTCCGATGCTGGCGGCCGGCGGCGAGGCCAACCGATGCCGATGGGATGACGTCTGGAAGTTCGATTCGTGGGGCGCGGGCAACGCGCTCGGCGAGCTGGCCTCGGGACGCTTTCTCGACTTTGGCCGCTTGCCGGTCTTAACGTTGCTGCTGCTGGCGGCGTCGATTCTTGCGCTGTATCGCTGGAAAAGGCCGATGCCGCGCCGCCTGCTGGTTCTCACCGGGGCGTGGCTCGTGATTTTTTTCGGCCGCACCACCTGGGGATATCTCATGCTCGCGCTGGGACTGCCCGGGACGTTTCACGTGAGCCGTTTCGAATCCGTTTTCGAATTGTTTGCCGTGCTGTTAACGGCTTGGGGGCTGGCCAGAATCGTCTCCGCCGCCTGGCGGACCGGATATGCGGGCAAGCTGGTGAGCGGGTTCGTGCTTGGCGCCGTGGCGCTCGTGATTTTCGCCGAGCGCGCGAGTTACCTGGAGGCGAACAACTTCTGGGGGGACGAGAGTCTTGCCGGGATCGCGCGCGAGGGTGGCGATCTCGACGCCGCGCTTGCCGACATGCGCGCGATCCTCCGCGAGCGTCCGGGCCGGGTGTGGGCCGGTCCGTCCGGACGGTGGGGTGGCAAGTTCAAAATCGCCGGGACGCAGGCGTACTCGTTTCTTTCGCTGACGGGTTTGGACGAGCTCAGCTTTCTCTATCACAGCTTGTCGTGGGGCTCGGACGTGATGGCCGAAATCGACGATAACGATCCCTACCAGGCGAGGCTGTTTGCGCTGCGCGCGGTGCTGGCGCCCGTGACTCAACCGATGCCCTCGTACTGCAAGCGGCGCGCGGTTCACGGCCGTCTGGCGGTTTACGAGGCCTCGCGGGAAGGCTACTTCGGCCTGGTGGATATCGCCGCGCGTTACGATGGTCCGCTCTCGGCCGTGCTCAACCGCGACTGGGGATGGATGCAGGACCCGGCGGTGCGCGCAGGCGCGGTGATCGCGCTCGGAGGCAATCTCAGGGGAGTGCCGGATTGGAAGCTGTTTGAAGCGCTGCCCGCGCTCGATCCGCGCTTTTCGACTCTGCGCGGCGAAGTGATTTCCGAAAGTAAGGAGGGCGAGACCTATAGCGCGCGGCTCGCGGTGATCCGCCCATGCTACGCCTTGCTCAAGATCACATATTTTCCGGGCCAGCAGGCCACCGTGGACGGAAAGCCGGCGCCGATATATCGCGTCTATCCAGATTTCTGCGCGATACCGGTCGGGCCGGGGGAGCATCGGGTCGATGTGCGATACCGTCCGGGGCCGCTCAAGCCGATCTTGCTGCTCGCCGGGATCATGCTGGCGGGATTGATCGCTCAAGCGATCCGGAGATCGGACTTTGCCGCGATGGAACGCAGGATTGCCGCGCGGATAGCGGAAATTGCGACGCCGCTTGCGACTCCGCAGGCGCGGACGGCGATTGCGCTCGCGGTCCTGATCCTGCTCTTCACGCGCGCGCTCTATCGCGGCTACCTGCTCGACGGCCATGACACGCTGGAGTACCCGCCGCGGCTGACTGAATTCGCCAGAATATTGGGCGACCATCAATTCCCTCCCGTATGGGCGCCGGATCTTGGCTCAGGCCATGGCCAGCCGCTGTTCGAATTCGCACCGCCGCTGATTTACGCGGCGGCATTGCCCTTCTTCAAATGCGGGATGTCGCTTGCCGATTCGCTTCAATTCGGAATGGCGATTCTGTTCGCCTTCGGCGCGATCGCGGTTTTCCTGATCGGGCGAAAGCTCTCGTTTTCACGCGCCGCCTCAATCGGCGCCGCGGCCGCATGGCTGTTCGCTCCCTATCAGGCGCTGGATATCTACGTGTGCGCGCGATTTGCGGAGTCGGCCGCGCTGGCGGTGGCTCCGGTGGCGCTGCTTGGCCTCGTCGTGGCGCTTCAGCGCCCGAGCGGATTCAGTGTGGCGCTCGGCGCGATCGCGGTGGCGATGCTGCCGCTGGCGCATAACGCGATCGCGCTGCTGATGTTTCCGGCATTCACGGCGATCGTCGCCGTTCGATCCGTTTTCTCGGATCATCGGATGAAAACCGCGGCGGCCGGCGCCGGCGTGCTTGGCGGCGGGCTGGCGCTCAGTGCTTTCTTCTGGCTGCCGGCGCTGCTTGAGCGCGATTTCGTCAAGACCGACCTTCTGCGGACCAGCTTTCTCAATTGGACCAATTACATAATCTCGCCGTCCCAGTTGCTTTGGTCGCCGTGGGGGTTCGGCTACGCGATGCGCGGTCCGGGCAACGGCATCTCGTACTCGCTCGGGCTGGTGCACATAGCTTTGGCGGTCGCGGGAGTTCTGATCGCGATACGCGCGGCGAAGCGTATCCATAAGCTTGACGCGATTGTCTTTGCCTGCGCGGCGATCGCCGGCGCGCTGCTGGCCACCGATTTGACGTGGACGATTTGGGCGAACGTCACCACGCTTCAATACCTCGCTTATCCGTGGCGCACGCTGTGCATTCCGGCGCTGTTCATGCCGTTGCTCGCGCTCTACGCCTTTGAGCGCATCGGGCCCCGGCTGACATCGGCCGCGGTGGTGCTCCTGGTGATGGTCAACATCGCGCACACCCAACCCAAGGGAGTTCAGACTTTTGACGACGCCTACTTCGGCGCGGATTCGATCGCTCGCCTGGGGATAAACACGACGACTCGCGAGGAGTACGAGCCGCGAACGGTGTATCAGCGGCCCGCGTATGACAGCGTCCTGCTCAAAGGCATCGGCTCCGCGCCCGTTGTACATCAACTCGCCGTAAGCTCGAACAGCCAGTCTTTCCAGGTCGATGCGCGCGAGCCGGCGCTGATGGAGGATTCGCTTTTCGACTATCCGGGATGGACGGTGATGGTTGACGATCGCGAAGTTGCGGCTTCTCCTGCGCCGATCAGCGGAGAGATCACGTTCAGCCTTCCGGCCGGGACACATAACGTACAAGTTGAGTTGCGTCCCACTCCAGTCCGCCGCTGGTCGTTCTACCTGTCCCTGGCCACCGCCGCGGTGATGATTTCGATCATGATGCTCGCGCTTGTCGGCGGCTGGAATCGCGTTGAAGCTGTCGAGGCTGTCGATCGCCCCAGACCCGCGAAAGGGGGCAAGGACCGTTCCAGGAAGAGATCCCGCCGCCCGCCAGGCTCAAAGGGTTAGTGAAACGTCAACACCCTGCTTTCGAGTCGGCGCCGTCTTGCGCGACGGTAGTGTCTTAATTCGGAACCGAGCGGCTGAATTTCAGAGGGCGAGTGTCTCAATTTCCCTCGGAGTTCTGGTGGTCATTCGGGTCGGCCTTCTGCATGCGGTGATGATCGTGCGTGATAAGAGTCAGCCAGCGAAAGCGCCGACGCTTCCCCTGATTCACGGCGGAAAGATAACCAAGCGGCGCTAAATCCTGCGCTGGTATCTTAATTTCCCGGAGTAGGAATAGGCGATGCTGCGCACACTGCGGAAGGAATTGAGACCGGCGCCACCTCTGTCAAACCAGCGAGGTAACCACCTCCGCCAGTGGGCTGCAAGGGCCACGCAAGTCTTGCTGTGTGTGGAATACCAAAACTGTCAGAATATGTGACTTCAAAGGCAGTGCCAGTCGCTTGAATCTTATCGAGTGGGATTCCGTGTACCACGTATTCGAGAACCCCACGCACCATTGCCCCGCTGGCGATTGGTTGCGTTACTGTCTTGTTGTATAGTGCGTCCGAACCCTTGTAGGTAGCAATAGCTCGGTTGGTGGACGGGTCTATCATCGCAATCGTTTGCGTCTCAGGGATGAATTTGCCTTCCGCTTGTACCGATTCGCCAGTGGGTGCCGAGACAGTTAACTGCCAGTTGTCAGCGATGCTCGGGACTCCGCGATTGCGGACACTTACAATGAGGAAAAGAGCCGTGTCGTCTTTCCCGCCCAAAGGCTCGTTAGGAATAAATTGCCCGTTTGAAATTATTTTAGTGCCGTTCGCCGGCAAGATATAGACTTTATCTATGGTAGCGGACAAGCGCGGTGCAGGGTTGATTGCGAAGGCGATCATCAGATTAAGCCCGGCTGATACCAATAAGAGACATAGCGGTATCAAAAGCCAGCGTGATGGGTTTTTCAGTTGTGGCCAACAGAAGCGCCAAAATAACCAAACCGCGCCCCCGGTCACGCCAGCACCCAAAAATTGGACGAGCAGGTTCTGGAAGGTAAAGAAATTGACGATGAAATCGTACAGCAACGAGCATCTCCTTGCCTGAGAGGCCAAGATAGTATGACGCCAAATTGCTCATTCGTCACTATGCAAAAAGATGCGAGTGGCCGGATTTGGCGCGGAGAGTGGCCGGTTCCGGCCAGTGCCAACTCGGCGCCAAGGGTCGCGGAGCGGCGATAGTTTTGCTAGGAGCTTAATCTATGGCAGCTCCCGATTTCAGTCAGTTCAAACTCGTGCCGAAAGGCCATGCGTTCGAGGATTTCCACCAGGGCGATGTCTTCGAGCATCATTGGGGACGCACGATCAACGCCGGCGACAATTCACTGTTCACCACCGCGACGCTTGCGCATTGCCCGCTCTACTTCAACGCCGAGTATGCGCGCGCGCTCGGCCATCCCGACGTGGTGGTCAACCCGATGCTGGTCGCGTGCACGGTGGTCGGCATCTCGGTCGAGGATTTGAGCGAAGCGGGCGGACCGTTCCTCGGCATCAACGGGCTTGAATTTCACCGCCCGGTCTATCCGGGCGATACGCTCGGCGCGCGCAGCACCGTCGTCTCCACCCGCGAATCCGCAAGCCGCGCCAACTTCGGAATCGTTACCTGGCGTACCGAAGCCCGCAATCAACGCGGCGAACTCGTCGTCAGCTACGAGCGGACGAACCTGGTCGCCAAACGCAGAGGAGCGCCACTGTGAGTTACATGACCGACGAGCGGCGAATGATTCAGCAGGCGGCGCGCGACTTTGCGATGAAGGAAGTTCTGCCGCTTGCGAACAAGCTCGACCCCGAGGAGGGCGAGATCCCGATGGCGTTGCGGGACAAGCTGGCCGAGATGGGCTACTTCGGAATCGTGATCCCGGAGGAGTACGGCGGGCTTGGGCTGGGGGCGTTCGAGTACGTGCTGATCACCGAAGAACTCGCGCGGGCGTGGATGAGCGTCGCCAGCATCATCGCGCGCGGCAACGGGCTCGGCGGCGGTTTCACCGCGGAGCAAAGGCGCGAGTATCTGCCGCGGATGGCGCGGGGAGAATTCCTCGGCGCGGCGGCGCTGTCGGAGGCGGAAGCGGGCTCCGATCTTGCCAACGTCTCGTGCAAAGCGACCCGCGACGGCGACGGCTGGATTCTGAACGGCAGCAAGACCTGGTGCACGTTTGCCGACGGCGCGGATTACATCTGGGTATTGGCGCGCACCAAGCAACCGTCCGATCCACACCGCCGCCACGAGGGCCTCAGTCAATTTTTCGTGCTCAAGGAGCGCGGCAAGTTTCCGCCGGGGCTGACCGGGTCGCCGATTCGCAAGATCGGTTACTTCGGCTGGAAGACGTGGGAGCTGCACTTCGACAATTTCAAGCTGCCCGCCGAGGCGTTGCTCGGCCGCGAGCGCGAAGACCGCGGCGAGGGCAAGGGATTCTACGGCGCGGTCAGCGGACTCGAGGTGGCCCGGGTGCATACCGCGGCGCGTGCGATCGGGCTTGCGCGCGGCGGACTCGAAGATTCATTGGTGTACGCGCAGAACCGGGTCCAATTCGGACAGCCGATCGGAGAATTCCAGGCGATTCGGTTCAAGCTGGCCGAGATGGCGACCGAGATCGAAGCCGCGCGCCAGTTGACCTACTTCGTCGCCAACGAAATCGACGGCAGGCGGCGATGCGACAAGGAGGCTTCGATGGCGAAGCTGTTCGCCTCCGAGATGGCCGAGCGCGTCACCAGCGAGGCGATTCAGATTCACGGTGGCTACGGATACACCAAGGACTTTCCGCTCGAACGCTACTGGCGCGACGCGCGCCTGACAAAAATTTTCGAGGGCACTTCCGAAATCCAACTGCGGATCATCTCCGATCGCCTGCTGCCGCGAGTGAAGAAGTGAAAGGGTAATAAGATGACCGAATCGATCTCCAAGCTGACCGGCGCCGGCAATTACTTCGAAGACTTCGAAGTCGGCGCGAAGTTGCGTCACGCTCGCGGCACCACCATCGGCGAGATCGAAAATCAGATGCTCACCAAGCTGGTGCTGAACACCGCCGACAGCCACTACAACGAGCATCGCATGCGCTCGACCCCGTTCGGCCAGCGCCTCGTCTTCGGGCTGGTGACCGGCTCGGTGTGCATCGGGCTGGCGACGCAGGACACCGGCGAAAATGCGCTGGCCGAGCTCGGCTTGACCGGAATCCGGTTCACCTCGCCGGTTTTTCATGGCGACACGCTCTACGCCTATAGCGAAGTACTTGAAAAACGCGACGCCGATCGCGACGACGCCGGCATCGTCCGCTTCAAGCATTGGGGCACCAAGCAGGACGGGACGATTGTCTTTGAAGGCGAGCGCACGGTGCTGATCAAGCGCCGCTCCCATTGGGCCAACCGGTGAGCGCACGCACCGGACCGTTGTCGGATGTTCGCATCCTCGATCTGACGCAGGCACTGGCCGGTCCCTATTGCACGATGCTACTGGCGGACCTCGGCGCCGACGTTATCAAGGTCGAGCCGCCCGGCGGCGACATGAGCCGAAGCCTCGGACCGCATCCTGCCGATCGCAAAGGCTGCGACTACGGCGGATATTTCGCCAGCGTCAACCGCAACAAGCGCAGCATCGTGCTCGACATCAAGAGCGACGCCGGCCGCGACGCGATTTTCCGGCTGGTGAAAACCGTGGACGCGGTCGTCGAGAATGCCAATACCGGCGTGATGGATCGCGCGGGAATCGGCTACGAGCGGCTGCGCGAAATCAATCCCGCGCTGGTCTATGCCGCGATTCGCGGCTTCGGAGATCCGCGCACCGGCGTGAGCCCGTATGCGAATTGGCCCGCGTACGACGTCATTGCGCAAAGCATGGGCGGGTTGGCTGCGGTCACGGGTCCGCAGGGCAGCGCCGGCTGCAAAACCGGCCCCGCGGTCGGCGACATTTATCCCGGCACGTTGGCTGCGCTTGGAGTGGTGTCCGCGATTCATGCGGCGCGCCGGACCGGGGAGGGACAATTTCTCGACGTAGCGATGTACGACGCGATCCTCGCCCTGTGCGAAATGGTCGTCTACAGCTACTCGGGCGGCGGCATCGTCAGGGAACCGGCCGGCAACGGGAGCCCGGTGCTGTGTCCGTTCGATATTTTTCCCACCCGCGACGGCGCCGTCGCTATCGCAGCTCCCGGTGAGAATCATTGGAAGATTCTGTGCGATGCGATGGGCCGGCCCGAGCTCGCGACCGACGACCGCACCTGCAACGGCAAGCAGCGGGTCGCAAACGCCGGGTTCGTGCGCGGCCTGATCTCGGACTGGACCAAGGCGCATGGCACGCGCGAAATCGTAGCCGCGATCGGCGGCAAAGTGCCGGTTGGACCGGTCAACACCGCCAGGGATATCTTCGAGGATCCGCATCCCAGGGCGCGCGGCATGCTGGTCGAGGTCGAGCAGCCGGGCGACAATCCCGCGCTGATGCTTGCGGGATGCGCGATCAAGCTGACGGGTACGCCGTCGGGGATTTACGCGCGCGCGCCGCGCCTGGGCGAAAACACCGAACAGATACTCGCTGAGGCGGGAATATCAATCGCGCACAAGGAGCAATCATGACGCTTCGACTAAGACGTTCTGAGCTTTCGACGCCGGCTTCGAGTCCGAAAATGATCGAGAAGGCGATGGGGACCGCGGCCGACATGGTTTTCCTCGATCTCGAAGACGCGGTCGCGCCGGCGCAGAAAGAAGCGGCGCGCAAGAACGCCGTCGCGGCGCTGCGCGATCTCGATTGGGGCAAGAAAATTCGCGCCGTGCGGGTCAACGGTGCGGACACGCACTGGGCGCATGACGATGTGATCGAAGTCGTCGAGGGCGCGGGCGACAAGCTCGATATCATAATCGTCCCGAAGCCGAAGGCGGCGCGTGATATCTGGTTCTTCGACACCCTGCTAACCCAGCTCGAGGCCAAACTCCATCTGAAAAACAAGATCGGGCTCGAGGCGCTGATCGAAGAAAGTGCGGCGCTGGCGCGGGTCGAGGAAATTGCCGCGTCGTCGCCGCGGCTCGAGGCTCTGATCCTGGGCTTCGGCGATCTTTCGGCGAGCCAGGGCATGCGCTTTGGGGTCGCGGCCGATCCGGCAAATCGATATCCCGGCGATGTTTGGCATCACGCACGCGTGCGCATGATCACCGCCTGCCGCGCCAGCGGTATCGACGCAATCGATGGACCCTTCGCTAACTTCAAGGATCCGGAAGGCTACCGGCGCGAGGCCACCTGGGCGGCGACGCTCGGCGCCGTCGGCAAGTGGGCGATCCACCCGAGCCAGATCGATCTCGCCAACGACGTGTTCGCGCCGACGCCGCATGAAATCGAAACCGCGCGCAGGATGTCCGAAGCCTACCAGACCGCTACGCGCGAAGGCGCGGGCGCGTCGGGCGCGGGCGGGATGCTGATCGACGCGGTCGCAGTGCGAATCTTCGAAGGAGTGCTGGAGCGCGCTCGGCTGACCGGCCGCGCCTAAGCCTCGCGCCGCGTCACGCCGGCTTCGCGATCGCGCCGCATTTGCGCAGTCGCTCCAAGTCGGAGTCGGCAAAGCCCCAGTCGCGCAACGCTTCTTCGGTATGCTCTCCCGGCCGCGCGGGCGGGCGCTGAATTGCGCTCGGCGTCCGGCTGAATCGGGGAGCCGGCGCCGGCTGCGTCACGCTCCCTTGCTCGACGAAAGTTCCGCGATGGCGGTTGTGCGGATGGCGCGGCGCTTCATCCATGCTGAGGACCGGCGCGAAACAGACGTCGCTGCCCTCCATGATCTTGCACCATTCGTCGCGCGTCCGGGCGCGGAAAATCGTCTTCAGCCGATCCTTCATCGCGGGCCATGATCCGCGATCCTGCTGATGCGGCAGATCCTCGCCCCTGAGGCCCGACAGCCGGAGCAATTCCTCGTAGAATTTTGCTTCGATCGATCCGATCGCGACGTACTTGCCGTCTTTGGTTTCGTAAACCTCGTAGTAATGGGCGCCCGTGTCGAGGATGTTGTCGCCGCGTTCGTTGTTCCATATGCCCGAACCGTGGAAACCATAGGTCGCCGTCATCAATGACGCCGCTCCATCCACCATCGCGGCATCCACCACCTGGCCCTTGCCGGACTTCTGCGCCTCGAGCAGTCCCGCGACCACTCCCAACGCCAGGTAAAGTGCGCCGCCCCCAAAATCACCAACCAGGTTCAGCGGCGGGACCGGAGCCTCGCCCTTGCGCCCGATGCTGTGCAGCGCACCGGACAGCGCGATGTAGTTGATGTCGTGACCGGCCGCATGCGCCAGCGGCCCTTCCTGTCCCCATCCCGTCATGCGTCCGTAAATCAGGCGCGGATTGCGGGCCAGACAGCGGTCGGGCCCCAGGCCGAGCCGCTCGGTCACGCCGGGCCGGAAGCCTTCGATCAATGCGTCGGCTTTCTCAACCAGCCGCAACACGGCCTCCGTCGCTTCGGGCCGTTTGAGATCGAACCCCACCGAGCGCCGGCCGCGATTGAGCAGGTCGTATTTCGGTTCCATCGCGAGGCCCGGACGCGCGTCCGCCGCGCGATCGACGCGCAGCACGTCGGCGCCCATGTCCGAGAGCAGCATCGCGCACATTGGTCCGGGGCCAATCCCGGCCAGTTCGATGACTCGATAGCCTGACAACACTCCCATGATTCTCACCGCAACCTCAGCGCGATTTGACGCACAACTTTATTCCAAGCCGCGAGCCGAGCCGCTGTTGGCGCCCGGTGCTCAGGCCGGCCCGCGACTCTTGATTACTTCATCCCGCGAACTTTTTTATTCGCTTCCCGCCCGAGGCACTTTTGCAGCCACGCCTGCATGGTCGGAGTCGATGACAGGTCGAGCCTCATCATCGGCGCCCAGCTCAGGACCGCGGCCACGTTCAAGTCCGCGAGGGTAAAGCTCTTGCCGAGCAGATATTCGCGGCCCTTGAGCGATCCGTCGAGCACGTTCAGCGGCGCCTTCAGACCTTCGACCGCCGCCTGCGCGGCCTTTTCATCGCGCTGCTCGGGGGGATTCATTAATCGATGGTGCAACAGGATCAGCAGATGCGGCTCGAGCTCGGTCATCGCCCAGAAGCTCCACTGGTAGATGCCGGCGTGCATGGCGAGATCGGCCGGCCACAGCGAATTCTTGCCGTACTTCTCGGCCAGGTAGAGATTGATCGCCATCGATTCCCAAACCACCAAGCCGTCGTCTTCAAGCACCGGCACGTGGCCGTTGGGATTGCGTTTGAGATTTTCGGGCGACTTGGCCTCGGCGGTCGTAATCGGAACGTGCTCGTACTTGACCCCGAGTTCCTCGAGCGCCCACAAGCACCGGGCGCAGCGCGATAGTGAAGTTCCGTAAAGTTTTGTCATTTTGCTTCCTCCAACGATCGCATCTTACTACTAGCGATCGGGCTTCATTCAAGCGCAATAAAGCCGGCTCGCGCGCCGGCGGGTCGCGCGGCGATCATCGAGTAGAGCGGCGGCGCTTGACCGAGGAGGAGGGTTCAGCTAATAAGAATGAGAATCATTCTCATTTTCATTTAGGGGCCGAACTCCATGTCCACGCTCTTCAAATCCATGATCGCAGCTCTTTTCGTCATAGCCGCGGCCGGCGCAGCAGTTCCTGCCGCGGCAGCCCAGGACGCCGTCAGCGAGATCCGCTTTGACAACGGCCATTTCACGCCCGAGACGTTCACCGTGCCGGCCGGCCAGCCACTGATGATCAAGGTCGTGAATTCAAGCAAGGAAACGATCGAATTCGAGAGCTTCAAGCTCAACCGCGAAAAGGCCGTCGAGCCCGGCGAAACGATCACGGTGCGCATCCCCGCGCTTAGCCCGGGGAGCTACGACTTCTATGACGACTTCCACCAGGACGTTCCCCAGGGAAGCATCATCGCGAAGTGACAAAGATCGAAGGCGGTCTGCGCGATGAGGCTTGAGAATGTCGCAAGCATTGCACTGCTTGGAGTCGCTGGCGCTCTCTTGCTCGCCCAGTTTGTTCCAGTTCAGCGCACCAATCCGCCGGTGACAGGCGATGTTTCCGCTCCGCCCGGAATCGAGGCAACTCTGAGACGCGCCTGCTACGACTGTCACTCCAACGAGACGCGATGGCCTTGGTATAGCCGCGTCGGTCCGATCTCATGGCTGGCCGCGCACGAGGTGGAACTGGGACGCAAGCAGATCAACTTCTCCCAGTGGGGCGAATACTACCCGGCCACGCGAAAACGAAAGCTTCAATGGACCGATAGGGCGCTGCGGCAAGAGGCGATGCCGCCGTGGCCATACCGCATTCTCCATCCAGAGGCAGGGTTGACCGACGAAGACCGCGCAGCAATCGAACGATGGATCGATGGGGAAATTTCGGGTCGATCAGCAGAGTCACGCAATAAGTGAGGAATTAGGGTGAGAAAATATTTGCGTTCAGCTTCGGCGGGACTATTTCTGGCGCTCGGCACTCTCCTGTGCGCGCATCGCGCCGGCGCGCAGGTCGATCCATGGGAGTTCGAGGTTTATCCGTATGCGACCGAACAACGCGGAGTCGCCGAGCTCGAGGTGGACAACGCCGTGGTGGCCAATGGACACAATCAGGGCGCGAACGGAACCGCTTCGGGCACCTTTCCGAGCCAGGGAATCTGGTACAACCAGTACGAACTCACCTACGGGCTCACCGACCGAATCGAGGCCGCCGCCTATCTCAACATGGCCCAGGTTCCCGGCCACGGTTACTGGTATGCCGGTTCCAAGTATCGTCTGCGCGGCAGACTTTTCGACGAGGGCACTCTGCCCGTCGATCTTGGCTGGTACCTCGAACTCGAATGGCACAAGACGCCCCAGTTCGATGATGACCCACTGGAACTCGAACTGCGCCCCATAATCGAGAAGGACATTGGAGCTTTCTCGATCATGCTTGATCCACAGTTTGAAAAGCCCATATTCACCGGGCCGAACAAGAACAAGGGCTTCAAGTTCGGTTATACGAATGGCATCTACTACCGATGGATGCGGTACTGCTCGCCGGGAGTCGAGTTTTACGGCGCGGTGGGCTATATCGACGATAACGACCCGCTATCCGCTCAGCAGCACTACATCTTCCCCGTGATCTGGGGCGAACTACCTCACGGGCTGGAATATAACATCGGCCCCGGCTTCGGACTGACGCGCGGCTCCGATCATGTGATCATGAAGTTCAACGTGGAGCTGGAGCGGTTCGTCGGCGCAATCTTCGGCCATTCATCCGACTCGGGCTGGTTCTTCTAGCAGGTGCGATCACGAATTCGCCCGCGTCGTTCACGCTTCCTTTTGCAGAATATGAACGACGCAAACGGCGCCGACGCCCACCATGTGAGCCAGCCCCGTCTTTGCGTTCGGCTGTTGGCGAACGCCCGCTTCGCCGCGCAAATTGCGCGTGATCTCGGCAATCTGCCCGACGCCGGTCGGACCGATCGGATGGCCCATCGCGATCAGTCCCCCTGACGCGCTTACCGCGCATCGGCCGCCTATATCGAATTCGCCCGCCGCGATTGCCCCCGCGGCCTTGCCCGGCGCGCACAGCCCCATCGCTTCGACGTACAGCAGCTCTTCGATCGTGAACGCATCGTGGAGTTCCATCAGATCGAGGTCGCCGGGCCCTACGCCGGCTTCGCGATACGCATCCTCGACGGTTTCGCGAGTCAACTCTGCATCCCAATTTTTCGCGCCGCGATAAACCCGCTCGGTCTTGCTGACCGACGCGATGACTCTGACGGCGCGCTTGCGATCGATCCCGAGTTGCGCGATCGCATCGCCGGAGGCGACGATCACCGCGGCTGCGCCCTCTCCGATGGGGCAGCATTGAAGCCGCGTCAGCGAGCCCGAGATCGCCGGGCCGGCCATCACTTCCTCCAGGGTTACCGCCTTTTGGCGCTGTGCGTAGGGATTGCTCGCCCCGTTGCGACGGTTCTTGACCGCGACCATGCCAATCTGTTCGGCGCTGACGCCCCAGCGGGTCATGTACTCCTGCGCGAGCAGCGCGAAATGGGTCCAAGGCACCATGCGAGAGCCGACCAGGTCGCGCATCCTGGTCTTCGACGGCGCCATCGCGAACGGTCCCGGCTTGTCCACCCCAATCGCGAGCGAAACATCGGTCAAGCCGCTGGCGACGTCGAGGCACGCCTGGCGAAACGCGGTCGATCCCGAAGCGGACGCGTTCTCGACCTGAGCCATCGGGATTCCGGTCGCGCCGAGATGACGCAGCATCGGCCGCGAAGCCGCCATCCCGATCACCGCCGTGCCGGTGTAGGCCGACTCGACCGACCGCCATTCAAGGGCGGCATCCGCAAGCGCGTGGCGCACCGCGGCAAGGCCGAGCGTCACGTACGGGGTTTCACTGAGGCGCTGATATCGATGGAGGCCGATGCCGACTACATAGACCGGCCGCATGTCACGAAGGCTCTTTTTCATTTGCGTTCCTCTGCCTTGGCGAAGCGCAGCTCGACCATCTCGATCCCCTGTTGATCGGTACCGGCCGCAACCAGCACGCTCTTCATGCGATCGCCGATGGCGAGGCCCTCATCGGTGCGGTTGGCAAGCGTGGAAGAAATGGCAGGGCCGTCGTCGAGGACGATCAATCCGATCGTAAACGGCGCCTCGATGTCCTTGCCCATGTGGAGATGAACAGTTGCGTACGAATGAAGGGTCCCGCTTCCGGCCAACTGCACCGGCTCAAGCTTTTCGGGCGGCGCACCGCATGATTCGCATCCATAACTCTGCGGCGGAAAGAAGACATAGCCGCAGGCGCGGCATTTGCCGCCGTTGAGGGGAGGATTGCCGGCGGAGTCCGGCGAGTAGAGTTCGGGATGAACGGCAATGCGATTGGGCATGATGACCTCCGGCGCGAAATGGCGGGACGAACCCTGCTTCCTCAAAGCGTGCCTGCGAATAATACAAACATTCTAAGCGATTTCCACCAGCGTCGTCCCGCCCCCTACACCGAGGCCGAACATCAAGCTGCCGGCTCTTGAGCGGCGCCAGCGGCTGCGATACTCAACTACAGCCACAGCGTCAAATCAGATGGGCAGATCCTCACTTGATTCTATTGTTGCCTTGTCCGAGAGGCTCTGACCAAATACAGGTACGGGTTTCAACATGCAAATAATGGATGGAAATGAAGCGGCGGCTTCGATTGCCTACCGCCTGAGCGAAGTGATCGCGATCTATCCGATCACGCCGTCGTCGCCGATGGGCGAGTATGCCGATCAATGGGCCGACGAAGGCCTCACTAACATCTTCGGCACGGTGCCGAAGGTGATGGAGATGCAGAGCGAAGGCGGAGCCGCGGGAACGCTGCACGGTGCCCTTCAGGCGGGCGCGCTGGCGACCACGTTCACGGCGTCGCAGGGCCTGCTGCTGATGATCCCCAACATGTACAAGATCGCCGGCGAGCTTACCGCGTGCGTGATTCATGTCGCGGCGCGGACCGTTGCGACGCACGCGCTTTCGATCTTCGGCGACCACAGCGACGTGATGGCGGCGCGCGCGACCGGCTTTGCCATGTTGTCTTCCACCTCGGTTCAGGAAGCCAACGACTTTGCCTTGATTGCGCACGCCGCTTCGCTCGAATCGCGCATCCCGTTTATGCATTTCTTCGACGGCTTCAGGACTTCGCACGAGCTCAACAAGATTCATCCGCTGTCGGACGACGATTTGCGCGCGCTGATCGACGCGAAGTTCGTCCGCCAGCATCGCGAGCGCGCACTCAGCCCCGATCGTCCGATGCTGCGGGGCTCGGCGCAGAATCCGGATGTCTTCTTCCAGGCGCGCGAAGCCGCCAATCCTTTCTATCGCGCCTGCCCGACGATCGTTCAGGACGTTATGGATCGCTTCGCGCGGCGGACTGGCCGCGGCTATCGCCTCTTTGAATATGCCGGGGACCCTCAAGCGGAGCGGGTGATCATTTTGATGGGCTCGGGCGCCGGCGCCGCCGACGAGACGATCGAGCGCCTGCTTGCAGGCGGAGAGAAGGTCGGCGTGCTCAAGGTGCGCTTGTTCCGTCCCTTCGACGGCGCCGCTTTTGCCGCGGCCTTGCCGAAAACCACGCGCGCGATAGCGGTGCTCGATCGGACCAAGGAGCCCGGCAGCACCGGCGAGCCGCTTTACCTCGACGTCGTGACCGCGCTCAGCGAGGCGCGGACGGCGGGCGCCATCGACGGCAGATGGCCGCGAATCATCGGCGGGCGATACGGTTTGTCGTCCAAGGAATTCACTCCCGCGATGGTCAAGGCGGTCTTCGACGAGCTCAAGCGGGAGACCGCCAAAAATCACTTCACCGTGGGAATCCACGACGACGTGACCCATTCGAGCCTCGCCTTCGACCCGGAGTTTTCGACCGAAAGCCCGCACACCGTGCGCGCGCTTTTCTATGGACTGGGATCGGACGGCACCGTCGGCGCCAACAAGAACTCGATCGCGATCATCGGCGAGAAGACGCCCAGCTATGCGCAGGGCTACTTCGTGTACGATTCCAAGAAGTCGGGCACGATCACGGTGTCGCATCTGCGCTTCGGGCCGGACCCGATCCGTTCGACCTACCTGATCAGCAAGGCGAGCTTCGTCGGATGTCATCAGTTCGCCTTTCTCGAGCGGATGGACATGCTCGCGGCGGCAGATCGGGGGGCGACCTTCCTGCTCAACACGCCGTATGCTGCCGACGAGGTGTGGAACCATCTGCCGCGCAGCGTGCAGCAGCAGATCGTGGACAAGCAGCTTCGCTTCTTCGTCATCGATGGGTACAAGGTGGCGCGCGACGCGGGCATGGGCGGGCGCATCAACACGGTCATGCAGACCTGTTTTTTTGCGGTGAGCGGCGTCTTGCCGCGCGACGAAGCGATCGCCGCGATCAAATCCGCGATCGAGGATACCTACGGCAAGCGCGGCGAAGCGATCGTGCGAAATAACTTCGCCGCGGTCGACACGACCCTGGCGAATCTGCACGAAGTCACTGTCCCAGCATCGGTCACCAGCACTATAGATATTCTCGCGCCGGTGCCCTCGCACGCGCCCGCGTTCGTTCGCGATGTGCTCGGCACTCTGATGGCGGGCCGCGGCGACTCGGTCCCTACCAGCGCTCTGCCTCCCGACGGTACCTTTCCGACCGGCACGGCCAAATGGGAGAAGCACAACATCGCCCAGGAAATCCCGGTCTGGGACGAGGACCTATGCATCCAGTGCGGCAAGTGCGTGATGGTATGCCCTCATGCGACGATTCGCGCGAAAGTTTACGAGCCGAGCCACCTCGGCGATGCGCCGGCGGCGTTCAAGTCGGCGCCGCCGCGATGGCGTGGGCTCGAGGCGATGCGTTACACGCTGCAGGTCGCCCCCGAGGATTGCACCGGATGCCGCCTGTGCGTCGAAGTTTGTCCGGCGAAGAGCAAGAGCGAGGTCCGGCACAAGGCGATCGATATGGCGCCGCAAGCTCCGATCCGCGAGGTGGAGGCGAAGAACTGGGACTTCTTCCTGTCCCTCCCCGAGTTCAATCGAGACAGCCTCACCCACGCGCAAGTCAAGGATACGCAGTTGCTCGAACCGCTGTTCGAATTTTCCGGAGCGTGCGCAGGATGCGGCGAGACACCCTACATCAAGCTGCTCACCCAACTCTTCGGCGATCGATTGCTGATCGCCAACGCCACCGGATGCTCTTCGATATACGGCGGCAATCTGCCGACCACGCCTTACACCTCCAATGCCGAAGGCCGCGGGCCGGCGTGGTCAAACTCCCTGTTCGAAGACAACGCCGAATTCGGGCTCGGGATGAGGCTCGCGCTCGACAAGCGATTTGACTACGCGCGGGAACTGCTTCGCCGGCTTGCCAGTCAATTGGGCGAGCGTCTCGTGTCGGAGATCCTTGAGGCGGACCAATCCACCGAGGCTGGTATCGCATCGCAACGCCACCGCATCGCCGAGGTCAAGCGCCTGATCGCCGGGATGGCAACCAATGACGCGAGCGACCTGAAGGCGGTTGCCGATGCGCTTGTGCGCAAGAGCGTTTGGCTCGTGGGCGGCGACGGATGGGCCTATGACATCGGTTTTGGCGGACTGGATCACGTGCTCGGTTCCGGAATGAACGTGAACGCGCTGGTGCTGGATACCGAGGTGTACTCGAACACCGGCGGACAAATGTCCAAATCCACGCCGCGCGGCGCGATCGCCAAGTTTGCCGCCGGCGGCAAGCAGACCGCCAAGAAGGACCTCGCGATGGAGGCGATCAGCTACGGCTCCGTTTATGTCGCGCGCGTCGCGATGGGCGGCAACGACTCGCACACGGTCCGCGCCCTGCTCGAAGCGGAAGCTCACGACGGGCCCTCGCTGATCCTCGCATACAGCCACTGCACCGCGCACGGCTATGACATGGCCTTCGGCATCGACCAGCAGAAGAACGCGGTGCTCTCGGGTTATTGGCCGCTGATACGATACAACCCGGCGCTGCGCAAGGACGGCAAGAATCCCTTCCAGCTCGACTCCAAGGCGCCCAGCATCCCGCTCAAGCAGTACGCCTACCATGAGGCGCGGTACACGATGCTTGCGCGCAGCAATCCCGAGGCCGCGCGTGAATTGCTGCGAATGGCGCAGGACGACGTGGAGCGCAATTGGCGGGTTTACGCCAACCGCGCCGCGATGGCCGGGCCGGGAATCCCGTCCGCGCAACACGCCGCCGAATCGGGCGCTGCGCCGGCCAAGTCGGCAAAAGAGGGCAATTAATGATCGAGCTCGGGACTGAATACCTTGGCCTTGCCTTGAAGAACCCCATCGTCGCTTCGGCCTCGCCGCTTTGCGATTCGATAGACCGTATCCGGCGGCTGGAAGATCACGGGATTGGCGCCGTGGTGCTGCCTTCGCTCTTCGAGGAGCAACTCACGCTGGAAAGTGAAACGCTTGACGCGGACCTCTTTCGCGGCTCTGAAAGTTTCGCCGAGTCGCTGAACTACTTTCCCGACCTGATGACCTACAACCTCGGCCCCGATGGCTATCTGGAGCTGATTCGCTCGGCCAAGGCCAGCGTTTCGATTCCCGTTATCGGCAGCCTCAACGGCGTCTCGGCCGGCGGTTGGATCCGCTATGCGCGCGAGATGGAGCAGGCGGGCGCCGACGCCATCGAGTTGAACCTCTATTCGATTGTCACCGACCCGGAACTCACGGCGGGACACGTCGAGCGGGCGTACGCCGAGCTGGTTCGGGAGGTAAAACAAAGCATAAAGATTCCGCTGGCGGTGAAGGTCTCGCAGTTCTTCAGTGCTCCCGCCAACATGGCAAAGCAGCTCGATACCGCCGGCGCCGACGCGCTGGTGCTGTTCAATCGCTTCTATCAGCCCGATTTGGACCTCGAACAGCTTGAAGTCGTGCCCAGCCTGACTCTGAGCAGCCCCGAGGAATTGCTGCTCCGGCTGCACTGGGTGGCGATCATCTTCGGCCACGTCCGCGCCGATCTCGCGATCACCGGCGGCGTCCATAGCGCCCACGATGTCTTGAAGGCGGTGATGGCGGGTGCACGCGTCACCATGATGACCTCGGCGCTGCTGCACAACGGCATCGAGCATCTCGACGTTGTCCTGCGCGATCTCCGGAGCTGGATGGAAGAACACGAGTACGAATCCATTCGCCAGATGTGCGGCAGCATGAGTCAGCGCAATGTGCCCAACCCGGCGGCGTTCCAGCGCCCCAACTACGTGCGCGTCCTCAGTTCTTACTCGTTGCCGAGAAATCTCTAGCCGCGCTGCTGGCGGGCGCCGGGTAATTCATCGCCCTATGGATTCCCGGGCCGTCGGGCGGAGGCGAGAACCGGCTGGGACTCCAGCTCCACGCGGGTCGATTCGAGAAATCGGCTCAGCATGTTGAAATAGCTGCAACACAGGATGAGTTCGGTGGCCTGGCGCACGCCGTAGCGCTCCATGATCGCGGCCAGTGCCTCGTCGCTCAGCCGCACGTCGCGGCTGATCTCGTCGGCGACGCGGCATAGAAGGTTTCCTTCGGCATCGAGTCGCGCGACGGTGCCCTCCACCCCGATCGCGGCGATCTCGTCGTCGGTCACGCCCACGCTCTTTGCCACCGTTACGTGTTGCGTCCATTCGTAATTCGATCGCGTAACCTTTGCGACGCGCAACACCGCGATCTCGCGCTTGCGCTTGTCGAACTCGCTGCCGAGCAGAATCGACATCGCGAACTTTACCAGCGGCTCGAAGCTCGCCGGCGCGTTCGCCATCATCCGGAACACGTTCAGCGGCGGAAGCTTGCCCAGCATCGCTACGATTTCCGGCGTGAGCCGCGCTTCGTCGGGGATCGGAACCTTGATGGTCATGGACAGTTCACCTCGCGTTGATTCTTTTACCCCGCCCGCCTTCATTTGTCAGCCGCCGCATGAATTGCTGCGCCGGTGACGCGATCGAGCGTCGCTTTTGCCACTGAATATCCGTACAGCGCGTCGACATATGCTGCATCGTCCTCGATATAGAAACGCTCCGCGTCGGTGAGCTCGATTATATTGCCCAGACCCGCGTTGTAACGCTTGTCCGCCAGTTCGAGCTGCCCCGATGATGCAGCGAGCGTAGCCTCTGCCTGATGGATTCGGTCCACCGATGTCTCCAGCTCCAGGTAGCCGCTCTTTACGTCGAGCCACACGCGCTGCTCGAAGTCTTCGATCGAGTAGCCTATCGCTTTCTGCAGCGCCTTTGCCTCCTCGACCTGATGCTCCGTCGCGAAGCCGTTGAAGATAGGCCACGTCACTACTATTCCCGCGTTGAAGTTGTTCGCCGCCGGAAGACCCGTGCCCATCGCGCTGTACCCGGCCGTCGCTCCCACCGAAGGAAAGTAATCGCTGCGCGCCTGCTTGACTTGCGCACCGGCCGCTCGCGCTTCGGCTTCGAGCGCGCGCAACTCGGGCCGCTCGGCGATTGCGGAAGCGAAGAATGAATCGAGACTTCCTGAAACCGGTTTATAAGTAAGCACGTCCGCCAGCGCGTAGTCCGGCGCGTTGCGGTCTATTGCCATAATATTGTTGAGCGCCACCCTGGCTATCGCCTGCTGATCGGAGGCCTCCAGCAGGTCGGTTTGCGCGCGCGTCAGCGCAGCCTGCGCCGTGAGCACATCGATCTGGGAAGTGAGATTGGCGCTGGCCTTCACCTGCGCGGCGTGCAACTGCTCGGAGCGCTGGTCGATCGCCTTTCGATAGACCTTTACCTTCTGCGCCGCCGCCAGCAACGCGAAATAGCGTTGACTTGCTTCGAACACAAGATCCAGTTCCGTCGCCTGCGATTGAAACAGCGCCGCATGCGCTTCTTCATCGCGCTGCTCGATTCGGCCGCGCACCCGACCGAAGTCGAACAAGTACTGCTCAACCGCCACCCCGGTGAGAAAGTTGTCGCCGGTCGAAAAGCTTTGTCCTACATTCGCCGGTGCGCCATGCACGGTACCGGTGATGCGCGGGATGAACCCTGGATTGAGATAGGTGGTGTTTCCGATCGCATTGTCCGTCGAACGCAGATACTCGCCGACGCTGTACATCTGCGGCATAAGCGCTGCGCGAGCCTCTCCCACGCGCTCGCCCGCGGCGACGGCCGCGGATTTCATTTCGAGTCCGCGCGGATGGTTGCGGATCGTCAGCTCGATTGCGCGCTCGAGTGTGAGCCTCTCCCCCGGCTGCAAGGTCTCAAGCGCCCCGGCGGATTGCGCAGTGGCTATAGCAAGTAGGCATCCTGCGAACGCAACTGCATATCTGATAATCGATTTCCGCATAGTATGCCTCCGATACTCACTGGGTTTCCGCAACCATGTTCGATCGCTCATCAGTCCGGGCCTTCTGCTCCACGATGTTGACTGCTTCGTCCGGCACTATTGAAGGATCCAGAGTCGCCACCACCGCTTCTCCGCCGCCAAGACCGCGAACTATCTCGACGCTCTTGCCCGTATTGATCCCGGCGACCACGCCCTGTCTGCGCAGCTTCCCGTCCTGTGCGATCATTACGTATTTCCCGTCGGGCGAATCGCCGACCGCCGCCTCGGGCAGCTTGAGCGCGTCGCGATGACGCTCGAGCTCAAGCGTCACATTCGCGTACATCCCGGGATAAAGCTCATGGCGCGGATTGCTCAGATCGATCTCGGTCAGCATGGTGCGCGTTCCCAGGTCCAGCGAGTTCGAGTAGCGCGCGACAGATCCTTCCAATGATCGTCCCGGCAGATCTTGCAGCGTCAGTTTCGCGGACATTCCGCGCCTGATCGAAGCGGCTGCGTCCTGCGGCACGTAAACATACGTGCGCATCGTGTCGATCGACGCCAGGCTGAGTACCGGCGAGGTGCCGCCATTCGGATGCGCCGAGCCCTGGTCCGGTGCCGAGGCCGCCTGGTCTCCGCCGGCTTTGATCAGTGCTCCCGGATCGGCGAAGCGCCCGGTGATTACTCCGTTGAACGGCGCGACGATTCTGGTGTACGAGACCATCGCTTCGAGCTCGTCTGTCTGTGCCTTCGCCTCGAAATATTTGCCCTGCGCGATATCGACGTCCTGGCGCGCAACCAGCCGCGGATCGCTCTTCCACACTTGCTCCAGGCGCTGATAGGTCAGGTGCTGAACTTCCATGTCGGCTTTGGCGCGCGCCAGCCGCTGCTGAAGCTCGGGAACCTCGATTACGGCCAGCACCTGTCCCTCTTTTACCCAATCGCCCTTATCAACTGAGATACTTTTCAAATAGCCAGTCACCTTTGCGTAAAGAGTCGATTGGTATAGCCCGACCAGGTCTCCGGGTAGCGTGATCGAACGGATCATGTCGCCGCGCTGCGGCCGAATCACCACCACGGTGCGGCGAGAATCCCTGGGCGCCGCGCTATGCGGACGCGAGCATCCAGTAGCCACAACCATTATCCCGACCGCCGCTATCGTGCGGCCAAACAACTTGTTCATTTGGATACCTGCTGATTACGCCCGTAGAATGTTTCGTAGAGCGCCGGGACCAGGAACAGCGTCAGCAGTGTCGAGACTGCCAGTCCACCGGCCGCCGCGCGCGCCAGCGGCGCCGACGCTTCCGATCCGGCACCCAGCTTGAGCGCCATCGGCATCAGACCCACCACCGTCGCCAGCGTCGTCATCAGAATCGGCCGCATCCGGATTTTAGCCGACTCCACGATCGCCAGCCGCAGCTTCTCCCCGCCGCGGAAGCGCCGGTTGGCGAAATCCACCAGCAGGATCGCGTTGGACACCACTATCCCAACCATCGCGATGATACCCATGAACGACTCGATATTGAGCGTGGTGCCGGTGAAATAAAGCGTCCACACCACGCCGATCAGGCCCATCGGCACCGCGAACATTATGATGAAAGGATCGAGGAATGAGCGGAACTGCGCCACCATCACCAGGTAGAGCAGCACCACCGCCATCCCGAGCCCGTAACCGAAGCTGGAAAACGATCGCCGCATCGATTCCACCGAGCCGCGATATGCGATCTCGGTTCCCGCCGGCATTTTGAGATCGGCCAGCGCCTTTTGCACCGCGCTGAGCGTGCCGCCCATGTCATCGGTGCTCGGCGCAACCAGCACATCGACCACGCGTTGGATGTTGTAATGGTCCGCTTCGGCGGGATGCTGCTCGCGGGTTATTGTGGCGACGTTGCGCAGCATCAGCGCGTCGGCTCGCGAATGGCTGCCGTCGCTGCTTCGCACCGGGATGTTGCGCAGCGTGTCGAGTGAATTGATCTGGGCTTCATCGTATTGCGCCGTCAGGAAGTAATCGTTGCCCGTCTTCGGATCGATCCAGATCGACGGCGCGATCATCTGATTCGACGTGAGTGCGGTGATCACGTTGGTGACCACGTCGCGCTGGTTGAGGCCGAGCCGCGCGGCTTTCACCCGGTCAACGTTGATCCTGAGCGTCGGATAGTCCGATTCCTCGGGGATGAACGTCCCGGCGACTTCCGCCAGCCCTTTCACCCGCGCATCGACCTCGCGCGCCAGATCGAACAGCTCCGAGTAGCGTTGGCCGCTCACCTGTATATCGATCGGCGCCGCCAGTCCGAAATTAAGCACCGAGTCGATGATGCTTCCCGATGAGAAGAATGCGCGAATTTCCGGCATGCGCGCGGGCAAAAGCATTTTTAGCTTCGCCACGTAGTCCCAGGTCGAGACGCGATGCTCGGGCTTGAGCGCGATCATCACGAAGCCCGAATCGCTGGCCGCGTTCGGCGAGTAGATCGCCGAGAATCCCGGCGCCAATCCTATATTCGAGACCACCGTCGAGAGTTCGTCCGGCGGTATCACCTCCCGAATCGTGTTTTCCAGGCGTTCGGCAATTTGCTCGGTCAGCTCTACGCGCGTTCCCAGCGGCGCGCGGAACTGGATCACAAACTGGCCCGCATCCGTCCGGGGAAACAGTTCGGTGCCGAGCAGGGGAAATGCGGCCATGCTCGCCACAAACAGGATCGCGGCAGCCGCGATCACCGCGCCCTTATGATTGAGCACCCGATCGAGCAAGCGCTCGTAACGCTCCGCGAAGCGATCGTAACTGCGGATGAAGGCGTCCAGAAAACCTCGACCGGTGCCTTCTTCCGCCTCTCGGCCCGCCTCCGCCGTCAGAAAATACGCGCAGTAAACCGGGATCACCGTCATTGCGACCACGTATGACGCCAGCATCGAGAGCACCACCGCCATCGACAGCGCGCTGAACAGCGACTTGGCCACGCCGAACAGAAACATCACTGGCGAGAACACGATGATCGTGGTGATCGTCGAGGCAAGCACCGCCAGCGCGACTTCGTTGGCGCCGTCGCGCGCCGCGTCGGGGGGCGCCTTGCCCACGGCCAGATGGCGGTTGATGTTTTCCAGCACCACCGTCGAGTCGTCAACCAGACGGCCGATCGCGAGCGCGAAGCCGCCGAGCGTCATCACGTTGATCGTAGCGCCGCTCATGCGCAGGCCGAACGCGCCGGCAAGAATCGAAAGCGGGATCGACAAGAAAATCGCGATCGTCGAGCGGAAGCTGCCCAGGAAAATCAGGATCATCAGCGAAGCGAGGACTGCGCCCGCGGCCGCTTCGTGCTCTAGGCTGTCGATCGCCGCGCGCACGTACGCGTCCTGGCCGAAGATCGCGTTGACCTTCATCCCGTTGGGCAGGCCGGCGATTTTCTTGATCGCATTGCCGACGCCGTCAACCACCGCGATCGTGTTGGCGTTGCCCTGTTTCATCACCGCGATGTATACCGAGCGCTGGCTGTTGATGCGCACGATGTTCTGCTGAATCTGCGCCGCGTCTTCGGCGTGGCCGACGTCGCCGATGAAGACTGGAGCTTCACCGGGCCCGACCTTCACCGGCACCTGATTAATTTCGGCCGGGGTCTCGATCATGCTGTTGCTGTAAACGAAATAGTCGGTCGTGCCGATCTTCGCGTCACCCGCCGGAATGATCAGGTTGGCGTCGTCGAGTGAATGGACCACGTCCATCAAGGTCAGCCCGCGCGCCTGAAGGGCGTCGCGATTGACGTACGCCATGATTTGCCGGTACTTGCCCCCGAACGGCGGAGGCACCGAGGTGCCGGGCACGGTCGCGATCCAGTTGCGAATGTTGTACTGCGCCTGGTCCCGGAGCTGCGCCTCGGTGAATCCAGCGCCTGCCACCGTCACCAGCGTGACCGGCAACGACGATGCCCCCGATTTGAGCACCAGCGGCGGCAGCGTGCCGGGAGGCAGATGGCGCAAGTCGGCCATCGCCAGGTTGCCCAGCGAGGCCGCCGCGGCGCTCAGGTCAACCCCCGGCTGGAAGAACACCTTGATGATGCTGACGCCCGGAAGCGACCTCGATTCCATGTGTTCGATGTCGCTGCCAAGCGTAAAGAAACGCTCGAAGCGGGTCGTGATGTCCGCCTCCATATCCAGCGGCGGCATCCCCGGATAGAACGTCGCGACGACCGCGACCGGGATGTCGAGAGCGGGAAAAACATCGACGGGCATACTGAGAAATGCTGCGACGCCCAGGATTATCGTGAGCAGCGCGCCCACGATTACCCCATGCGGATTGCGCAATGAAAAACCAGGCACTGTAAATAACCTCGTGCGATCAGGGCTGGAGCGAACTCCAGCGATGTTTCCGGATCATTCCCGCCGGATGCACGCAAACGTGCGTGCCGGCGGGAACTCGATCGCTTAATCTGGAGGCTAGAGCAGTGGGTCTTTTGCGCCCGAGCGCGAAGGCCCGAGCTTGAAATGTTGGAGAATCCGGAAGGCCGGAACTTCCGAAACTATTGCCGCGGCGAAGTAGCGCTTAGTGACATTCTCGATGGTCACCGCCGTCGCGGTCGCCGGCTGCGCATCGGTAAGCGTAATCTCTTCTGCGCCGCTGGCCTCGGGTCCTGCCACGAAAGTGTGACGTACGATGTTTTGGCGTATCTCGGTGGTCCCAAAGTGTTGGCCAAAGTGATGAGCCCTGGCGGTGGGGAAGGAAAGGAGCATTGCCACGCTTAGGATGCATGCCGTCGCACGCAGCGTCGTGGCGATCACGCGTCCGCCGAGTTTCAGGAAATTTCGGGTCATTTCAATTTTAAGAATAGCTGCCGCCCCTCGGACTCACAACAACGGATGCGCCGCCGGCGTTGCCCACAGCGTCTAGTCGCACGGCCCTTGAATAAATGCCAAACCCGTCGCGTCACCAAAGTTAAGAACCCATTACGGAGGTGTGTTATGAACGCCAGATATTTGGGAATCCTAGCCTTCGCGGCCGGACTGCTGGTTCCCGCCGCTGTATTTGCTCAACCGATGGCCCCTGTCGCTCCTGCTGACAGCGCCGCGCTCGTCAAAAAGCTCCAGAAGCAGGAGCGAATGGACGAATTTAAGGCGAAGTTCTGGTCCCAAGAACCTCTCACTCAGCAGGATTACGACGTTCAGGAGAAGGAAGACCAGCGACTGATAGCCGAGATCTCAGCCGGCGAACCGGTATCGCCCGGCGAGATCGAGCAAGCCTTGAAGCGAATCGATACCGACTACTGATTTTCCAAGGCCGTCTGCCCAGCGAGTTCTCCGCACTCAGCGACCTCCAAAGCAAAGGCCGGCGCGAGCATTTCGCATGCTCGCGCCGGCCCTCCCGATCTGTAACTAGTACTTGAACTCCAGGTGCAGGAAGAATGCGTGGGTGTCGCGCGGCACCGCGTCCGGCACAAAAGTCTGCTTCTTCGCCACCCCCGGCCCAAACGGCTCGCCGTAGGTGAACTGTTTCTGGTAGTACATGATGGCCTGCGAGTCGAACGACACGCGCAGATACTTGTTGATCATCCACTGCACGCCCAGGTCGTAGCGCTCGAAGTCGAGCGGGTCGTGCCCAACGCGCGTGTTGGGCAGAAACTGCTGGAACAGGCCGAAAGCCGTAAACGGCGTGTGCGGGATATCGTAGTGGCCCAGGAAATCCCAGCCCATCTGCACGTCCTGACTGTTTAGAATGCCTCCGACCATCTTATACCAGGGTGAATAACCCGGGTCGCCGTACAGTCCCTTCGGACTCGTGATACCGATCGCGTCGGAAGGCCCGCTGCCGGAGAACAGGTTGCTGCTGCTGAACGCGTTGTGACCGTAATCCCACTCGCCGACGAGTCCCCAGGTCGCGGCCGTGTAGTGCGCCAGCGCCGCGGCGCGCGCCGAATGCCCGCACGTGGTGTTGTTTCCTACAACGGAATTGTCGTCCGGCGTGCACTTGTTCGAGTAACCAAAATCGTAGAAGCCGGTGAGACCAAAACCGTCGTACCGCGACTTGGCGCCGAACGGATTGACCGTCACGCGCGCCATCACCTGCTTGGTTGAGCCCTGCTCGAGGGCATGGAAGCTGGCGTCGTCGTACACGCCGAGGTCGTAGTCGGCGTACTGCGTCTCGTTAACTTTGATCGGCCCCTTCATCGAGGCGCCGACCTGTGCCGAGCTGAGGCTCGTATAGTTCCACGGCGTCAGGGCGGTATAGCGGAAGCCCCAGAGATTCTCTTCCCAATCGACCAGCGGATTGGGCTGCTGACCGAAGGTGAATTTGTCGTCGTGCATCGCAGGGACGTTCAATATCTTTTGGAAAAAAGTATTGTAGTCCATGTATGCGTACTTCAAACGAAGTCCGAGGTTGCCATCCACCGTCTGCGCCCATCCGGTGTTGACGCCGCTCTTGTCGCCGCTGCTCGCGACGCACGAGACGGTTTCACCGGTCGATCCCTTCTTTACCGTGGTGGTGCACGTGGTCCCGGTGTTGACCATCGCGTACATATCGGGCGTGATTCGCATCGAAACGTCGTCGGTCGGCGTGAACTTGAGGTCTAAATAGGTACGGTTGATGGCAAATTCGTTGAAGGTATTGTTTCCTGGGCCAGGCCACTGCTGGTTGGCGTCCATGAACTGCGGACCGAACCCGGTGTGCGACCAAAAGCCGTAATATGCGAATACCGTCGTGCCGATCGAGATCTTCTTGTACCACCGATCGCCGAACTCGCGCGCGAACGGCTGAATCTCTGACACCTGCTTGGCCATCTCGGCGTTCCACTGCTGCTGCTGCGCCTGCTTGGCCGCGGCGTCAGCCTGCATCGCCGCGCGTTCCTGATCCAGTTGCGACTGGGTCTGCTGGGTGACTCGCTGCTCGACCTTGCGCTCGATTTCTTCGGTCGATCCGGCGGGGATGTACTCGCCGAGCTTGACGCAGCGCTTGCATCGCTTGGTGTACACCTGCCCGCTGGCAGGATCGGTGTACAGCGTGATCGCCCTTACTTCCGCGCTCCGCGCTGGCATCGGCGTCATCGCGACGGCGCCGAGCGTCAACGCCGCGCCAAACATCGACAGCGCAACCATTCGTATCGTTCGTCTCATCATCGTCCTCCCTGGACTCTCGTATTCCACGATGCGAAAACCCCCGCCGGCCGAACCGGTTGCGGCGGGACCTTCTAGGACGCCAAAGGCCCTGTTCAGTACAGGAAACCGGCGTCCACCCTCCGCGGCAGGCGCAAAGTAGAGAGGCGCTGTTACGACATGATGAGTCGATTGTTACGAACGCGCGAATTCTCACGCCTCAAGGCGTCGAAGATTGTTGAAAATTAGCAGCTCGGGAGGCGAGCGGCCCGCTCCTTCGCCCGTATCCCCGCCAAACCGCAATAAAGTGTTACCGATGGCGCCGGTCTAAACTGTTACCCATGCCTCTGGTCGCTCAGTCAGGGACATTTGCGACGCATCACAAAAACCCGCCTGCTCACTTTTTTGTGTCATTCTAGAGCGAAGCGAAGAATCCCGGTTCCTTCCTTGCCTCGCCCCGTCGGGAGAGGCCGCGCCTCTGGCGCGGGTGAGGAACATCTGTGCGGCGCGATTGTCCGATGCGCCGCACGATCCCTCCCTCCATCATCCCGACCGAAGCGGAGGGACCCAGCTCTTTCCCGAATCCACTGCCTTGCCTCGCCCCGTCGGGAGAGGCCGCGCCTCCGGCGCGGGTGAGGGACAGCTGTGCGGGCGCGCGCATCGCGAACGACGCCCGTGCACGCTTCTCTCTATTGTTTCCGGAATCCGACGGCTCCGACAGCTCCTCGCCGAGTTGCCTCATTTCTGCGCCAAACGCCGTCAAATCGCCGGGGTTGTTAAGAAGGGCGGCGAACTCTGATATGAATGATCGGTCCGCGACGAGGTCCGAATAGTTGCCACTGCCAGAAGCCGAACTTCGCGAGATTGTTGCAAATCTCGCGACGCGACCCGGCCATGAGCCGGTCCGCCGCGACGTTCAGGCCATTCTCATTGGGCACTTGGGCGCCTCCAGATCCGACGTAAAACTCGAAAAGCGACTGCCTGAGGTTCATGGGCGCCTTGACGCGTTGCTGTGTCGCGCCGTTTTCGAGTTCAAAAAGGATTTGCGGCGCGAGAAGCCCGAAGCCGAACGTCAGCTCGGAGACTACCTCCGCGAACTTGAGCGGCGGACAGGCGACCACTACGTAGGCGTCGCGACCGACGGCGCGGAGTTCATTCCGTACGAACTGCGGCGCGACAAACTGGTCGCGAGGACGCCGTACAAGGTTTCACGGACAGATGCTCGCGGGCTCGCGCTCTGGCTCAGCCCGTTCGTCGCAACTCGGCCATCGGAGCGGCCGGACCCCGAGGGTGTACGAAAGGAATTGGGCAAAGAGAGCTTGGTCTTTGAAGTGGCCGAAGCGCGGCTGCGGGAATTGTGGAATTCCGTCCGGGAACATCCCGAGGTTGCGCTCAAGCGCAAGCTCTGGGCGGACCGCCTGCAGCTCGTGTACGGAACGATCATCGACGACGACACACTATTTTTTCAACACACCTATCTCACGATCGTTGCCAAGACGATGGCGACGCTCGTGCTTGGCGTTGAAATCCCTGAGCCGGCGGATTTAATGGCTGGCAGGCCCTTTCAGGACGCAGGCATCGACGGCGTAGTAGAGTCAGATTTCTTCGATTGGGTGCTCGCGACTTCCGATTCGGATGATCTGATTCGCCGCATCGCGGCACAAGTTGCGCGCTTCCGGTTGGGCGATATTGAACACGACGTATTGAAAGGTCTCTACGAATCGCTGATCGATCCGCAGCAGCGACACGACCTCGGCGAATATTACACACCTGATTGGCTCGCGAGCCGCATCTGCACACGCGTCATCGAAAATCCGCTCGCACAGCGTGTTCTTGATCCGTCTTGCGGCTCGGGAACTTTTCTATTTCATGCGGTTCGCAGGTTGTTGGCTGCCGCAGACGCCGCCGGTCTTAGCAATCGTGATGCGATTCAACGATGCACTGGACACGTCATGGGTATCGATGTTCACCCGGTTGCGGTCATCAATGCACGCATCACGTATCTATTGGCCATCGGTGAAAATCGGCTGCGAGACCGGCCAAGAGTCAGCATCCCGGTTTATCTCGGCGATTCCATGCAATGGAACACGAGCGCAGTCCTGAGCGGGCAGGAAGTGCGAATCGACGTTCCGGAAGGCCCCCCTCTTCTATTTCCCATCCGAGTCGCGCAGAACCCGGCGCTCTTCGATTCTGTGATCAATGAGATGCTGCATCTCAGCGAGACCAATTCTCCTCCTGACGCCTTCGATGATTGGATGGAACGGCAAGGTGCGGAAGAATTCGCGGGCGGCAATATTCCAGTCACGCTGGTATCAACATACGCGCGCCTTGCGCAATTGCGACGCGACAAGCGCAACCACATCTGGGGTTATGTCGCTCGTAATCTGAGCCGCCCCGTTTGGCTTGCTGCGCCAGGCGAAAAAGTAAACGTGTTGGTCGGCAATCCCCCTTGGCTTTCGTACCGGTATATGTCGGATGAGATGCAAAGGCGCTTCAAAGCAGAATGCAAGAAGCGGGGAATGTGGGCGGGCGGAAAAGTTGCAACGCATCAGGATCTCTCGGCGTACTTTTTCGCCCGATGCATGGAACTATACCTCCGCACCGGTGGGAAAATCGCCTTCGTGATGCCGTTCGCTGCGCTGACCCGCCAGCAGTACCGCGGGTTCGTCACGAAGACCGTAAAGTCAGAAAAAGGGCCTGTAACGGTAGCCGCCCGCAAATTTACCGAAGCGTGGCTCTTCGACGAATCAGTCAAAAACCTGTTCAACGTTCCGTCTTGCGTGTTGTTTGCCGAGAACGGCGAAGCCAAAAAACTCCCAACGACCGCATCCAGCTTCTCGGGCGAGCTACCGAGCCGCGATCCCACCGATGCGCAGGCAAATCGGGTACTCACTTCGAAATCCGTACCGTGGCCGACTGCCTCGGAGTCCTCTAGTTCCGGCTATGCCTCCAAGTTTCGGCAGGGCGCGACCGTCGTTCCACGGAGTCTGTTTGTCGTAATTAAAGCTCCATCGGGGAGATTTGGTTCGAGCCCAGACGCGCCGATCGTGGAAAGCCGCAAGAACTCGCAGGAGAAAGAACCTTGGAAGAGTCTTCCTCCCTTGAACCAACCCGTCGAGAAGGAATTTCTTCGCCAGTTGTATCTCGGCGAATCGCTCGCCCCGTTCAGGCTCCTCGAACCAGCACTGGCGATAATTCCCTGGAGCAAAACTGATGGACTGCTAAGTGCCGACCGTGCACGCGAGCGCGGCTTCAGCAATCTGGCGCGATGGATGAAGCAGGCGGAGGATCTCTGGGCTGGGCACGGGCGAACTAAGATATCGCTCCAGGAGCGGCTCGACTACTTCGGCGGTCTGTCTACTCAAATGCCACCCGCAAAGCTACGCGTGATTTATTCCGCGTCGGGCACCCTATCGGCCGCCGCTCGCCTCCAAAATTCTTCAGCCATCGTCGAACACTCGCTCTATTGGACCACAACCGAATCGAAGGAGGAGGCGCTATTTCTGATTGGCGTGCTCAACAGCGAAACTCTCAGGAAAAGAGTGGAATCCAAGCAAGCGAAAGGACAGTGGGGAGCGCGACATTTCGACAAGCTACTCTCGGAAGCGCCAATTCCGGAGTTTGATCCGAACCAGGAGCTTCATTTGAAATTAGCTGGTGCCGCTGCCGAAGCAGAGAAGATCGCTGCATCGGTATCACTGGGGGAATCTACATACTTCATCCGCGCGCGACAGCATATCCGCGCCGCGCTGCGCGACGATGGCATCGCGCAGAAGATCGACAAGCTGGTCGAGAAGTTGCTCGCGCCTTAGCCGCAACGCGCTGCACCCTCACCCGCGCCGTAGCGCGGCCGCGTGGCTGCGACACGTCACGCAACCAAGCGGGCGGGCCGATAAGAGGTCGCGCGGGGCGCGACCCGCTAAACGCGGCGCTTGGCGCCTTGCAAAATATCGAACGGCGCGCGGCTTTTCTCACCCTTCAGCAGCAGGTACGTCAAACCGGCCCCGCCGTCGCGACGGCGAATCTTCCCCCGGACCCTTCCAACAGGGCCCTTCGACGACTCAGGATAAACCCCGCCCGCATCCCGCGGCGGTGCCGAATCTCTTTTCACCTTTCACCGGGTCAAGAGGGTCACCCTGGCATCGCATAGTCGCGAAAAGATGCGCTGCGCGTCTTTTCCTCTCGGCCCTGAGAGCGAAAGACCGTCCTCGGTATTTCGCGATTAACAGTGGGTGCAGGGGTCACCCCTGCCGCCCACCGCGCAGGTGATTATTCCTTCCTGCCGCCGCTCAGGCGCGGATAATCTGTCCCATCTGCGTGGTGTCGTACGCGCATAGCTGGCTGATTTCGCGCGCAAAGCGCCGCGAATTCAGCGCGTCCAGCATCGCCTTGATCGGCGCCGATTCGGCCTCCCGCTCCATGATCACGAGGTCGTAGCGCTCCTCCCGATAGGCAAGAAAATCCAGTCCGTAGGCATCCGCCCCCAGCCTGATAGTGACTCCGACGTCCGCCAGCCCCGCTGCGATTGCAGCCGCGACTTCCAGATGGCCGCCGACTTCGAACTGATAGCCTGCGATGCGCTCGGGCTTTAGCCCGAGCTCGCCCAGCGCCTGGTCGAGAACTGCGCGCGCTCCCGAGCCATCTTCGCGGTTTACGATTCTAAGCCCGGATCTCTCCAGGTCGGCGAACCCGCGAATCGCCAGCGGGTTGCCCGGCGCGGTCGCCAGCCCCAATTCCCACCGGGCAAAGTTCACGACCATCGACCAGTGATGGCCCAAAGCGCGGTTGATCAGCGCCAGGTTGTACTCGCCGCTCTTTTGATCCCGCAGATGCACCCCGGCCACGTGCGCGCGCCCATCGACCAATGCCCGCAAAGCTTCGCGACTCGAGCACGGCAGCGCCACCGCGCGAACCGGCGAGCGCCGCCGCGCGAGCCAGTCCACCAGAATCGCGACCGCCGGATCGCATCCCGCCATCAGGATCGTCGAGTCGATTTCATCCGGGATTTGAAACGTGGCGACGTCGGCGCGATGGCGGCTGGCGCGCTGCAACACCCCCGCCGCCGGCACCAGCGTGAGATGCGCCGCCGGTTGCGCTACGGCCACGACTTTTCCCCGTACCCGCGCGAGCGCGACTCGGGGGTGCGAGCTGGCAGCGGGGAGCCGCTCGGCGTCGAACCAGCTGGCTTCCACCACCGTTGAGCTCTCATCGTCGGTTTCGCCGAACAGCGATTCCACGGTCGCGTCGAGCTCGCGCGCAAGCCGGATCGCGACCGCGACGCCCGGGTGATAGGCGCCCGACTCGATCGCGCCCAACGCCTGCCGCGAGATTCCCGCGCGCCGCGCCAGTTCGGACTGGGTGAGCGCGTGCGCCATTCGCGCTCGTGCCAGGGGGTTGCCAATCGATGCCATGATACTTGTCTCGTTGCTCTTAATATGGCATAAAATCCGCACTATGAAAAACCTTCAATCTTGGTTCACCCTTCCGCGTGCAATCTTCGGGACACTTTTGGCCATCCTGCTCGCCGCCGCCCCCCCCTGCCAGGCGCAAAGCAGCTCGTCGTTTGGGTCTGCGATAGAGGACTACTTCTTAAACTGGTTTCCACGTGTGACTCAAATCCAGAGCGAGCAGCCGCACTGGGTAACTCCGCTGGTGACCGTCACCCCGCGGCTCGAGGAGGAGGTGCGCTACGACCAGCTCTTCCAGTCGTCGAAAAACGGCCTTGCGACCGACAACTTCGGCAACGGCAAGGGACTGGAGCTCATCCCGTTTCAAAGTACTGAAATAATAGTCGGGATGCCGGCGTTCCTGAAGCGCAACATGCCGCGCAACACCGACGGCTTCGGCGACTGGCCGTTCCTGGTTAAGGTGCGGCTGCTCTCCTCCAACGAGGAGCACGACAACTACATCGTCACCGCCTTCATGGGGTTCAGCGTGCCGACCGGCTCGAACACCAACGGCAACGGGCACGCGCTGTTCACGCCGACGATTGCGGCCGGCAAAGGCTTCGGCGACTTCGATGTCCAATCGACGGTCGGCGTCACGTTCCCCAACGGCGGTCACCGCACTCTCGACCGGCTGGGGATGCCGGTGGCCTGGAATACCGCCTTCCAGTATCGCCTGTTCAAATATTTCTGGCCGGAGTTTGAAACCAATTACACCTGGCAGTCGTACGGCAGCGACACTGGGCACAGCACGCTCTACCTTACGCCTGGGATTTTGATCGGGCGGATTCCGATTCACGACCGCGTCGGCGTGACGTTCGGCGCTGGTTACCAGGTCGCGGTAACGTATCATGAAAAATACAACCACAACGTCATCCTGACCGCGCGGATTCCGTTCTGATAATGCGGCGTCCAGGTTGCGGAGCGATTTACAGTGATTGAGCACCGTCGATAGAGTGGACTCCCGGCCGACAAACGTATCGACGCCCCCGCGCTCGCATTTGCAGGGGCCAACAGCTACGTGAGGAGGAAATACCCATGGCACTCAGCGCTCGCAACCATCTAAAGGGCGAAATCACCGAGGTACTTCTCGGGACCGTTACCGCGCTTATCACTGTCAAGGTCGGAGACAATATCGTCGAGTCCGTCATTACCAAGAAAAGCGCGGAAGAACTTCACCTGAAGAAGGGTGACAAGGTGACCGCCGTCATTAAGGCGACGGAGGTCATGATTCAGAAAGGTTAGGGCGGCATTCGCCGGTAGCAAGCACTTGCGAGTCCGTCGAATGGCTACGCGAGCATGCGATGGGTTGGCGCCAACAGTACTTCCGTTGCGATCCCGTGCGGACATGCCCCTGCGCACGGCTTCGCATCGCAACTGAGGCACGCCGCGGCGTTTCCTGAGAGCATCGCGTACTCGCTGCGCGCAAGGCGCATATCGCCGTAGTCGCGAGCGTACATCCGCGTGCGCATCACGTCGGCGATCGGCACTCCGTAAGGACATGCACCGGCGCACTCGTTGCACGCGGGACGGCACTGCGAATCACCGTTGAGACTCGCGTAGCGATTGAGCAGCCGCCAGTCATCCGCGCCGGTTGCGCGCGCTCCCGACGCGCCCAGGTATTCGTCGATCAGCGGCGGGCTCGTCATCGAGACGATCAGCGCGTTCACGTTGGGATTTGACAGTACCCATCGAAACGCCGCCTGCGCGAAGGTGGCGCCGCCGGATTCATACGGGCGCATATCGTTCAAGCGCGCGCCCATCAGCGTCTTCATCACGACCACGCCGACGCCGTGGCGCTGGGCCTTTTCCATCACGCGCGGCAATTCGGGCTGCCTCGCGACGAAGTCGAAGTTGCGCGTGAATCGCTGGTAGAAGTGTGGGTCCTGGCCGAAATTGTGCGCGCACAGGATTACGTCGTAGTGGCCGCTGTCGATCGCGTAGTCCAGGCACTCGGCCAGATTCCCCGCGTGTCCCGACATCCCGGTGAACCGGATCTTGCCCTGGCTGCGCGCCTGCGCGACGAATTCGTACCACTCGGGATTCTTGAGCCGCGCCGGATCGTTGACCGCATGGTTGAAGTACACGTCGACGTGATCGGTCTGCAGGCGGCGCAGACTTGCTTCGAGCGCGGCCATTATCGAACCGCGGCTGTCGTCCGCGCGCGCGATCGTCTTCGAGGTCAGGAATACCTTATCGCGCTTGCCCTTGAGCGCGTTGCCTATCGTAGTTTCGGATTCGCCGCCGGTGTACGTTGCGGCCGAGTCAAAGTAGTTGACCCCGCAATCGAATGCGTGACGGACCAGGTCTTCCTCTCCGGCGGTCAGGCGGCTCGCGCCGAACGAGATTTCGGAAATCTTGAGCCCCGTGCGGCCGAGCGTCGAGAACCGGCGAACGTGCGGTGGCGCCTCGACCGATGCTCCGGCGGCGCCGGCCAGCGGCAGGATCGATACGCCGACGCCGGCAAGCACGCCACGTTTCAGGAATTCGCGTCGTCCAATGATCGATCCGTCGCGCGATCGTTTCATATGAGCACCTCGCGGAGCCGCGCGGCCGGTCGCTCGCGGCTTAAGGCCAATTCTACCGCCAAGCCGCCGGCAGACGCGAGACGCGTTCGCTCACGCCAGCTCGGCCCGGCGGCGGTAGAGAAGCCAGGCCGCGCCCGACGACACGCCGATCGCGACGAATGGGTAGGGTACAAGGTAGGCCCACGAGTGCTCCTGCATCACCGCGGTGCCGTGGTACGTCAAGATGAAGAGCGGCATGTTGATGATCACGTACGCCGCGTAACAAATCCCGATTGGCAGCGCAAACTTGCGCATCGCGATGATCCCGTACACGTACACGGAGAGCATGATCCCGAAAATCGTTGCGACGATCATGTTGGGCACACCCGAAAGCCGCGTGCCCAGGAAAACGAAGCCGACGCCGGGATGATGCGAGAATGGCTTGGCGAAATTGGAAATCGCCATCAGAGCGAGCAACAGTGCCAAGATCGTCAGAGCCGCGCCGCGCGATTTATTTGGCATCGTGGATTCCTCCCTCGGTCGCTCACGCCAGATCGGCGCTGCGACGGCGCAGGACGATCGCCGACGCGAGCGGAACGCCAATCCCGACCACGGCGGAGGCAAGGTTGGGGGCGAGCGGCTGCATGTTTGGGTTCTTGATCGAGAACAGGGTCATATTGAGCACCACCCACGCCGTAAAGATGTATGCGGCTGGCAGCGCATACTTGCGCATCGTCCAGATGCCGTATGCATAGACCAGGAGCAAGAACCCGAACAGCGGACCCATGATCGCGTTGCCGGTGCCGGTCAGCTTGGTGCCCAGGAAGACGAAGCCCTCATCGGGCCCGAGATGAAACGGTTTGAGGAAGTTGGATAACGCGAGAAGCGCGAACGCTACCGCGAAAGTTGTCAGAGCCGCGCCGCGTGATTTTTCTTCCATCCTGGCACCCCTGGCTTCCGAGCCGTTTGCGGCACATCCTAGTCGGCGCGCACGTGAAACGCATCAGCTCTTGCATCTGCATATTGAGACTTGATTGGATGCGCAGGGATCTGTACCCCTCACGGCATCGGATTCGATCGAACAATGTGGCGATTAATCGCGGTTGTGGCGCTCGCAACGTGCGCATCATGGCTCTGGAGGCCGATTTGCGCCAACGCCGAGACTAATCTGGTAAAGAACGGCGACCTTGCCGCCGGCTCCGAAGGCGCGCCGGCTGATTGGTACGCGCTGTCTTCCGACCGCAAGCTGAGCAAGTTTTCGTGGACCTATACGCCAGCCGAGGGCGGCGCGCTCGGAATCTCCAATCTGAATCCCAACTATGCGAGCTGGCACCAGGCGCTGATCCTGCGGCCCGGGATTTACGAAATCAGCGCCGAAGTGAGCGTCGAGGGTGCGCAGCCGCACGCCGGCGGCGCGAATATCGCCGTCAGTACCTACGACGGAATCAGACTCATCTCGAGACATCTGCACGGCACCGCGGGCTGGCAGAAACTCTCGTTCTTGCTGAAGGAAGATCGATGGGGCGATTCGACTGAATTGCTCTGCCAGCTCGGGGTGGCGGGCTTCCCGGACACGGGGCGAGCGTCATTTCGCAATATTAGAGTGATCGCCCTTACCGGTCCGCCGCCGGGCGGCGTGCGCGGCGTGCGCGGATTCGATCTCGCCGCAATTCGCCTGCACTACCACGAGCAGGTACGCCAGCCGGATACCAGAGTCTCGATCCGTGCGGCGGGCGTCGCATGCGGCCTAATCCTGTTGGGTATCCTGGGATGGGCGCTCGGCACAATCTGGCGGCCGGCGCTTGGGGCCGGGCGCTCGGCGTGGATGCTTCCTGCCGGCCTGATGCTCGCGATTACCGCGGTCAAGTTTGCCGCGCTGTTTCATTTCACCGGCTTCTACTGGGACATCTGGTCGAAGACCAATCGCGCGTTGCTGGCCGCGGTTCTGGGACCCTCGCGAATTTACGATCCCGGTCTGCCGGTTGACGCCTATCCGCCCGGGTCGCTGTACCTGCTGTGGCTGTCGGGGTGGATTGGCAGGTTGATCGAGCCGGGCGCAAACGGTTTCCGCGTGATCGTCGAGACGCCGCCGTTGATTGCCGATCTTTTCATCGGTCTCACGCTCTACTTTGCGGCGTGGCGCGACGGACGCGGCTTGCGCGCCATGATTGTAATGATGCTGTTCGCGCTCAACCCGGCGCTCATCTTCGATACGGTGGTATGGGGCCAGAGCGATTCGATCGTCGCGCTGCCGATGATCGCCGCCGCGATCCTGATCCTCACTGGCCGTTATCGCCTGGGCTGGAGTGCGGCCGCGATCGCGATCCTGGCCAAGCCGCAAGCGATCGCGTTTGCGCCGCCGCTCGGGCTGTGGACGCTGTTCAACGCGGGCCTGGGCGAATGCGGATGGTCGGCGGGCGCATTCATCGGCACGGTTGCGATTGGAATCATGCCGTATCAACTCGGACATTCGTGGGATTGGATAATCAACGTATATAAGGACCTCGGCACGCGATTCAGCGAGGCATCGGTTGGCGCGTTCAATTTCATGGGGTTGATCGGCGGGATGGGCACGCCCGACACCGACAAAATCTTCGGCGGCGTTTCCTATAGCGCGTTCGGCCTTTCGCTGGCTGGCGCCGTTTACCTGATCGCGTCGTATCTGATCTGGCGCGCGCGCTCCGCTCGCGGCGCGATGCTGGCGATTTTCGTCGCGCTATTCGGTTTCTTCATGTTCGCGCCCCGGATGCATGAGCGGTACCTGTACTACCCGCTGGTACTTCTGATTCCGATCGCGCTGGAGAGCGGCGTTCTCACCTCGATCTTCGGCGTCGTAAGCGCGACCTTCCTGTTCAACCTCGTTTACATCAAGCATCTCACCGACACCTCGTCATATTTTCCCGACCATCCCAACGCCGCGCTGATCGCAGCCGCTTCGATCAACCTGGCCGTGTTCTTTGCCGCGACGGCTTATGGATTGCTGCGCATTCCTTGGCCCGCCGGCAGGGGTGAGCAGGGGCAGGGCTGAGCCCTGCACCCGCAGGGGTGACCCCTGCACCCAACGATGGGAAAATCGGCACCGGCGCGGGATGTGGGCTTCGCCCTGTTGGAACTTTCTTTGAGTCATCCTGAGCGCAGCGAAGGAACCCGGTTTTTACCTCGCCCGTTATTTTCACGGGAGAGGCCGCGCCTCCCGCGCGGGTGAGGGTACAGCGTTCATCGCGCGGCGCGTGATCCGAGGCGCTTTCGGTCCACAGCAAGCGTGAAACCGTCGTATCTGGTCGCGAACAGCCGTCAGCACGAAGTGTCCACCTTCGAAGGCGGGCTCAAGCTTTCAGGAACTTGAAGATCAGCTCATTGACGCGATCGGGCCGCTCCTGATGCACGAAATGCCCGGCCCCCGGCACCAGCTCGATCTTCAATCCCTTGGGAAACAGCTTCTCCATCCCGTCGAGCAACTCCGCGCCGATGCATCCGTCGTCGCGCCCGTGAATCATCATCGCCGGCACGTTGATCGGTATGTTCATCGCCGGCGCCATCGCTTTTAGATCGACCGGCATGCTGAGCAGCGGCCCGAGCGTCGCGCGATAGTAGCCAAGCGCCGCCTCGAGCGTGCCCTTGGCGCGAAAGCATCGCTTGAGCGCTTCCATCTCTTCGGCCGCCCATTTCCAGCCCGGCGACCAGTCGGCCCAGCACTTTTCCAGGAACGCGAAGTCGTTGAAGCTCACCGCGGCCTCGGCAATTTTCGTCTGGAAGAAAAACATGTACCAGGAGCGGCGCTGCTGCGCGTAGTTGGTCAAGAGCGATTCGAAAAATTTCGAGCCATACGGGACTGCCGACGTGACAAGCTTGGTGACACGGTCCGGCGATGCGGCCGCGGCGCCGTATGCCGCCACTGCACCCCAATCGTGGCCGAACACGCTCGCGTCCTTGTAGCCGAGCGCCGCGATCAGCGCGAGCGCGTCCTCCGACAGCGCCGGCGAGTCGTAGCGACCGTCGGGCGCGGGCTCGGTCGGCCAGTAGCCGCGCATGAACGGCGCGACGCAGTGGAATCCCGCCGCGGCCAGCGCGGGCATCTGATGGCGGAACGAATGAGCAGTGTCCGGGAAGCCGTGCAGGCACAGCACCAGCGGTCCTTCGCCCATCTCGAGCACCGTGAAATTCAGGTTCGACGCGCGTACAACTCGTTGCTTCACTTGCGAAGGCATAATGGCTCGATCCATAGCGCACGCTTTCGCCGATGACAAAGCGCGCCCAGCCGCGTTCGTGCAATCGGATGTAGCGCATAGCGCCGATGTCCTGTAGTATCTAGCGACCGCAACGGCACGCACATTCCGATCTCCGCCTTACGATCGAAGGCATCCCAAGATCATTCGTGCAGCCAAACAGGCAGGTGCGGCGGTGTGCGCAAATACTATCGGTGGAGAGATGAATGGCAGCAGCTTTGGGGATGACGAGCACAACAAAAGCGGGAAAAACAACAAAGACCGCGCCGTGGGAGATGCCCTGGTGGCATGCCTCCTCGGCGCGCGACCTTTCGATCCTGTTCTGGATTTGCCTCATTCATATCACCGCCGCGATTGGACTGGTGCTTTATCCGATTCCCGGATGGCGCGTGTTTCTCGGCGCGATAGCGCTGGTATTCATCGGCGGACTGGGCACCACGGTCGGGTACCATCGCGCGATCGCGCATCGCTCGCTGACGCTCAATCCGTGGGCGCGCGCAGTGCTGATCTTCTTCGCGATGTTCAACGGTTCCGGCGCGCCGACCAGTTGGGCCGCCGGCCATCGCCTGCATCACGCCAAGGCTGACACCCCGGAAGACATCTCGAGCCCGATTTGGGGCGGTTTCTGGTGGGCGCACCTACGATGGCTTTGGCAGGCTGACGAGCCGTCCGTCGATCGATACTGCCCCGACCTCAGCGGAGTTTCGTATCGGGCCTGGCGATGGTTCCAGACGCCGATCCTCGCGCTTTCATACTTCGCCGGTTTGTATTTCAGTCCGGCTGCATTTTTCTGGCTCGGCGCGATCCGCATGTGCTTCGCACTGCACGCGCAATGTTTCGTCAACAGCGTTTGCCACACCGAACCGGGCATCACGGTGGGGCAGGATTCCAGCCGCAACGTAAAATGGCTTGCGCTGATGCATCTGCTTCAGGGCGAGAACTGGCATCGTAACCATCACGCGCGTCCCGGTTCTGCCCGTCTCGGATGGAACTGGCGACAGCCCGACGCTGGCTACTTGTTTATCCTGGCGCTCGAGAAGCTCGGCCTCGCCACCGACGTTCGCCATGGCGCGCCGAAGGGTACCGGCCTTCATGCCGGCGCGAAAGATCCGCTGGTCAGGGCCGATATCCTCGATCCCGCAGCATAATCGTCAAGCACCAAGGGGGGCTTCTTTTCGCGTAACCGGCGGTTCCACCCTTCGTATTCCTTGTTAGAGGAATGCAAATGAAAACCGCAGGCTTCATCTTTGCCTCGATCCTTTGCGCAGTCATCATGCTTGGGACGGTAATGGCAGCAGCGAACGCGGGCATGAACCAAATTCCGCCATCCTCTGTCGTAACGACCCTCTAATTTCTTCGCGGGCCTGCCGCGCCTATTCATTGATAGAGTCATAAGCGGACAGTCCGCAGTCAGCTTGAGACGGATTGTCTCGTACGCTGTAGCAATCAGAAGACGAATCCGACGGCACGGGTGGTGCTTTCGCAGGAGTGCACCATTGCAAACGCGCGAGTCTTGCCGCCACCTGTGCCTTGATCCTGCTGACCGTCGGCCGGACCGCGCTCAGTGCCGGCTCGCGAACGCCACAGCCCATTACCGCCGCCATCGACGAAAATGCGCTGATTACGCTCGCGGGCAACACGCGCCCCGAAGCGAACCCGGACAATGATCGCGGCGCGGTTGCGGACGAATTTGCGCTGGAGCACATGATGCTCCAGTTGCGACGCTCCCCCGAGCGGGAAAAGGCGCTGGAAAAATACCTCGATGAACTCGAGGACCCCAAATCGCCGAACTACCATCACTGGTTGAGCGCGCAGGAGGTCGGACAGAGATACGGATTGGCGGCGCGAGACCTGGCCACCATCACAAACTGGCTCACGTCGCACCGCTTCACCGTCAACCGGGTCTATCCCAACGGCATCGCGATCGATTTTTCCGGGACCGCCGGCGAGGTGCGCGAGGCCTTCCACACCGAGATTCACAATCTCAAGGTGAACGGCGCGGCGCATATCGCCAACATGAGCGACCCGCGGATTCCCGCGGCGCTGGCGCCGGCGGTGATTGGCGTCGTTTCGCTCAACGATTTCAGACCGCGAGCGATGAACAAGGCGCGCCCCGAGTACACCGTCGATAGCGGCACGCAACTGGTTGTGCCTGCGGACCTCGCTACGATTTACAACTTCAACCCGCTGTTTGCGGCCGGCTATTCCGGCCAGGGACAGACGATCGTGGTGATCGAAGACAGCGACCTCTACCGCACCAGCGACTGGACCACCTTCCGTACAACATTTGGCCTTGCAAGCGCCTACCCGGAGGGCTCGTTGAGCCAGGTTAATCCGGGAGGCTGCACCGATCCGGGCGTCAATGCCGACGACATCGAGGCGGCCCTGGACGTGGAATGGGCGAGCGCCGCGGCGCCCAACGCTGCGATCGAGCTGGCCGCGTGCGCCGACACCGAGGTCACGTTCGGCGGGTTTATCGCGCTGCAGAACCTGCTCAACGCCTCAACAACGCCACCGGCGGTCGTGAGCATCAGCTACGGCCAGTCCGAAGAGGATGGCGGCGAAACGCAAAACGCATCCTTCAACTTGCTGTATCAGCAGGCGGTTGCCGAGGGGGTGTCGGTGTTTGTGTCGTCGGGCGACGAGGGCGCGGCCAGCTCCGACTACGGCTCGGCCAGCGCGACCCACGGCATAACAGTGAGCGGACTCACCTCCACGCAGTATAACGTGTCGGTGGGCGGCACTGATTTCGGCGATAGTTACGCGGGCACGATCAGCACATACTGGAGCTCGGGGAACGGGACGGCTTATGGCTCGGCGCTTTCCTACATTCCGGAAATTCCCTGGGACGATTCGTGCGCGAGCAGGCTGATCTCCAGCTACCTGGGTTATAGCACCACCTACGGCTCGAGCGGCTTCTGTAACAGCTGGCGGGGCGAATGGTATTTCCTGAACACGATCGCCGGCAGCGGCGGCCCGAGCGGTTGCGCCACTGGAGTGCCGTCGAGCGACGGCGTCGTCAGCGGAAGTTGTGCCGGGTATCCCAAGCCTGGCTGGCAATCGGTGCTTGGCAACCCGAGCGACGGCGTACGCGATATCCCTGACGTCTCGTTGTTCGCCGCCAACGGAGTGTGGGGCCACTACTATGTGGTTTGTTTTTCAGACGTGAGCAATGGCGGCAGTCTCTGCGTGGCTGCGCCCGACACCTGGTCGGGATTCGGCGGAACGTCGTTCTCCTCGCCGATCATGGCCGGCGTTCAGGCGCTGATAAACCAAAGGACCGAGAGCCGTCAAGGTAATCCGAATCCCAGCTACTACGCGCTCGCCAACGCCGAGTACGGCCGGAGCGGCAGCGCCTCGTGCAACTCCACGCTTGGCAACGGTGTCTCCAGCTCATGTATTTTCTACAACGTGACCCAGGGCGATATGGACCTGAGCTGCACCGGCGCCCAGAACTGTTATACCCCATCGGGCACCAATGGCGTGCTGTCCACCTCGAACTCGGCGTTTAATCCCGCGTATCCGGCGACGGTCGGATGGAATTTCGCCACCGGGATCGGAACCGTCAATGTCCTGAACCTTGTGATGGCATTCGCCACGCCTACCCCGACAGTGACGCCGACAGCGACATTGACTCCCACATCGACAGCAACAGCGACTGCCACAGCGACAGCAACGCCCACGGCGACAGTGACCGCCACACCGACTTCTACGGCAACATCGACAGCGACGGCGACAGCCACAGCGACAGCCACAGCGACAGCCACAGCGACAGCCACAGCGACAGCCACAGCGACAGCAACTCCAACGCCTACAGCGACAGCAACTGCAACGCCGACAGCGACGCCGACTGCCACGCCGACCTCTACGGCTACATCGACACCGACATCGACTGCGACAGCTACGGCCACAGCGACAGCAACCGCGACACCTACGGCGACCGCGACTGCCACACCGACTTCAACCGCAACATCGACGCCAACCCCGACACCGACGCCAACCGCGGTTCCCGAGTCGCTGAACGTCGCACCGTCGGCGAGGAATTTTGGCAAGGTGAAAGTGGGGAAGGTCAAAGGCGCAACGCTGACGCTCAGCAATCCGGCCAAGAAGGGGCCGCCGATCACCTTCGGGAAGCCGCTGGCAACGTTCCCGGCGGCCAGCCCGCAGGTATTTGGGTTTCCGCCGAGTACCACGAACTGCCCCGCGCAACTGTTGCCGAAGGAGAGGTGCATGCTCAACGTGCAATTCGCTCCCGCATCGCACGGTGCGGTGTCCTCCGCGGTAACCATCTTTGACAACGCGAAAAATGCGAACCAGGTGATCCAATTGCGGGGTACTGGGGAATGAGCCGGACACGAGTCTGAGCCGTTTTACATCGGCGCGCTCCGATGCTTTTCTAAGCGAGGCTCCTTGCCAATCTGAGCGGCTGATAGAGGGTGTATCGTGTCAATACTCTCGGAGTTCAAGCAGTTCGCGATCAAGGGCAGCGTGATCGATCTCGCGGTCGGCTTTGTAGTCGGCGCTGCGTTCGGGAAAATCGTAACTTCGTTTACCAACGACATTCTTATGCCGCCGATTGGACTGGCGCTCGGCGCGGTCGATTTCTCGAACCTGTTCATCAATCTTTCGTCGAAGCATTACCCGACGCTGGCGGCGGCGAAGGCTGCAGGCGCACCGACGCTGAACGTCGGGTTGTTCATCAACACGGTCATCGATTTCCTGATAATCGCGTTCGCAGTCTTTCTTCTGGTCAAATGGGTGAATCACCTCGTTGGCGAAAAGCCCGCGCCACCCACCACCAAGGAGTGTCCATATTGCCTGAGCGCCATTGCGCTCGGCGCTACGCGATGCCCGTATTGCACGTCGGACCTGAAGGCGGCGTGAACAGCGAACCGTATTTCCGGGCAGTGGGAAGGTGAAAAATGCGCAGGCGCACGCGGACTTGCCGCGCACGCCTGCCGCACTGAGACGACGATATTTGCCGCTACTCGCCCACCTGGGCGAGGTCGGCCATCGCCTTCGCCGCGCGTGCGCAAATCTCGCTCAGGATTTCGTCAGTGATCACGGTCGAGAGCGCGATCATCCCGCGGGGTGCAAGGAACAAACCCTGATTGAGCGCCGCCAGATGGAAGTTGCCGATCGCGCGGGAGTCCTCGCGTGCGATCGTCGCGGCCGGCGGCTCTTTGAGGAAAAACAAGTTCATCAGCGATCCATAGTGCCGCACGGAAAACGGCAGCCCCGCCTGATGCGCCGCACGCGCCAACTCGGCGGCCAGCCGCTCGGCCTGCTTGGCCATTTTGTCGATTCGCGCCTGCGTGAGTTCGCGCACCGATACGACGCCAGCCGCGCAGGTGACCGGATTGCCGTTGAAAGTGCCCGAATGAAAAATCGAGCCGCGATTGCGCGGGTCGAACGCCGACATCACTTCTTCGCTGCCGCCGATCGCTCCGACCGGAAATCCACCGCCAATAATCTTCCCGAACATCGTCAGGTCCGGCTTGACGTTGAAAATCTGCTGCCCGCCGCCTTCGGCCAGCCTGAGCGTGATCACCTCGTCGACCACGAACATCGCACCCGCGCTATGCGCCGCTTCGGCAACGCGCCCGAGAAATTCGGCCGGCGGCTCCACCACGCCCGCTGAGCCGAGAATCGGCTCGAGAAATACCGCCGCAATCTCCGCCCCGCGCTCGTACAGCAGCGCCTCAAAGACAGTCGCCTCGCCGAAGTCGGCGAGCATCGTGCGCTCGCCGTCCTGGCCGGTCAGCCCGACTTCCAAATCGTCGTACGATCCATGATAGCCGTAGCGCGCCATCAGGATGAGCTTGCGGCCGGTGAGGCGCCGCGCGACGTGCGCCGCGGTCATCCCGGCCTCCGTCCCTGAATTGCAAAATCGCACCCGATCCACGGATTCGAAGCGCTCGCACAGCAGACTCGCCAGCTCGATCTGCGCCTCCGATCGCGCCGGCCACGCACTGCCGTCGCGAACCGCCTTGGTCACCGCCTCCACGATTGGCGGATAGGCGTTGCCGTGAACCAGGCTGGTGTAGTTGCCAAGCAGGTCGATGTACTTGTTGCCGTCAACGTCCCATACGAAAGGACCTTCGCCGCGCTTGAGCGTGAGCGGGTAGGGCCGATGGTAGGTGGTGGTGCGGGTGTCCCCGCCGGGCATCACGCGCTCGGCGCGCTTGGCGAGTTGCGCGGATTTTTCGGTCGCCGCGCGGTACTGTTCCTCGATACTGTTCATCGTCTCTTCCCCCGACTCTTCATACTCTCATAACCCAATGAGATATAACGAGTGCGTGCGGCGGCGCCGGCTTCGCATTCCTACATCATATGCGGGCATCTCGGCGTCCCGAGTCAAGCGCCGCGCCGCCGGCAACGCCACGGACGCAACCCCGTCGTTTGCTTCGGCTGTTCGAGTGCGTCAATTTGTAAGAAAGTGTAAAGATAATGGCAGTCTTCGGTTCATTCTCAAATTTACCGAGTCGCGGCACAGTAGGCGCTCACTTCACGGCTGCAATCGCTTCCATCTCGACCATCAGTCCCTCGACCGCCAGCGACGTCACGCCGACCAGTGTCGAGGCCGGCGGCTCGCCACTCGGGAATACTTCGGAGCGCGCCTCGCGCATCGCGGAATAGTCAGACTGCTTGTAATTAACGATGTAAGTATTGGTTTTGACTATATCGGCCGCGGTGGCCCCTGCAGCCGCGAGCGCGGCTTTCAGATTGTTTGCCGCCTGGCGAATCTGGGTCTTCAAGTCTCCCGGCCCCACCAACTTACCTTGCTTGTCGACCGCCACCTGGCCCGAAATGAAAATCAACTTTGCCGGGCCCGCGATCGTCACGACGTGCGTATAGCCGCGTGGCGCGAGCAACGTATCGGGGTTGATATACTTTTTCTCCATGACTTCTCCCCTTCAGTTGCGCGCGATCGAGCCCGCGCGCAGTTCACAATTTCGTGTCGCCGTATTGTAATACCTGCACCTTCTCCACCGTGATCAGCCCCGAGCCCATCATTTGATCGAGCACCGGCATGAACGTGTCGATCTTCGCCTGGCTATCGACGATCTCGACTACCATCGGCAGATCTTCCGACAGCCGCAGAATCTTCGCCGAATGCAGATGGCTGGATTTGCCAAAGCCCATCGGGCCGCGCAGCACGGTCGCGCCGCCAAGCTTAAGTTCGCGCGCCTTTAGCACGATCGCTTCGTACGCCGGCAAGCCGCCGCAGCGTTCGCTCTCGCCGATGAAAATTCTGAGCAACACCGCGTCGCGTGGGATTTGCATCGCTACACCCCCCGGTTAAGTGCCGTGGCTGCTATGAAGCCCAGCCATACTGACAGCATGCACAGCAGAATCGAACCGGCGGCATTCAATGCCGCCGGCATCCACTCGCCGTCGCGCATCAGGTAAAGCGTCTCGAGCGAGAAAGTCGAGAACGTCGTGTAGCCGCCGCAGATTCCAATCATCACGAATTGCCGCGTCGGCGTGCCGAGCAGCACGCGCGAGTCGGGGCCGGTCAGCATCGCGAAAAATCCGATCACCAGGCATCCCGTGATATTCACGAACATCGTGCCGTACGGAAACGCGCCGCCGGTGAGCGTGGTAATTACGCCCGAAAAAAAATACCGGCCCATCCCGCCGAGCGCACTGCCAATCGCAATCAGAAAATACGCGAACACCCGGAAACCTCCAGACACTTACCCGGCCGCCGACTGCGTGAAATGATCGCCGTCACCGGGCGCGGTCACAATCAGATGAAGATAGAAGATAGATGAGTCCGGCGTAAGGATGCCACCGCTCGAGCATCCGCCGCGCGCCGCCGCCGATCGTTACGCCTCGTTGCCGCGGATGCCGGTATGATGCTCCAGCGCGCGCACCCGGCGTATCACTTCGGGCAGCCGTGTCAGCGAGGCGGCGTAGCGGCGCCACTTGCGCACGTCCACCGCGGGGCTGCCCCCGACGATCGCGTCGTTGTCCAGGTCGTTGGGGATGCCGGATTGCGCCGCGACCATGACGCGATCGCCGATCGTCACGTGGTCGGCGCATCCCGCTTGCCCGCCGAACAGGCACCATTTGCCGATTCGCGTCGAGCCCGAAATTCCCGTGTGCCCCGAGAATCGCGAGTACTCGCCGATTTCGCAGTTGTGCCCGATATGCACCTGGTCGTCGAGCTTCACCCCGCGATGCAGCACCGTCGCCCCCATCATCGCGCGATCGACCGTCGAATTCGCGCCGATCTCGACGTCATCCTCGATTACCACGCTGCCGACCTGCGGAATCTTGATCAAGTCGCCTTTTTCCTCGACGAACCCGAAACCGTCGGCGCCGATTACCGCGCCGTTCAAGATCGTCACCCGATTTCCAATCACCGTGCCTTCGCGAATCGAGGCCTGGCTGTGCACGATGAAGCGATCGCCGATGCGCACGTTGGGGTAGATCGTTACGTTGGGATGAATCACGGCGTCGCGCCCAATCGTCACGCCCGCGCCGATTACCGCCCCCGCCCCGATCGACGCGTTCGGACCGATCGCCGCGTCGGGCGCGATCGACGCCCGCGGATCGATCCCCGGCGCGGGGCGATACGGCGGAAAAAAAATCCCGAGCACGCGGGCGAAGTCCGCGTACGGATTCGCGCTGATCAGCGTCGCGCACTTCGCGCCCGCCCCAAGCTCGGCGGTCGTGATCGCCGCCGAGACGTTGGATTGCAGCGCGGGGGCGTACTTCGCGCTCGCGACGAAGACGATCATGCCGGGACCGGCGGCCTCGATCGGCGCCGGCGCGAAAATCTCCACGCCCCCGTCCCCGCGCAGTTCGAGTCCCAGCTTCGATGCGAGTTCCTTGAGTTTCATCTTGATGCCCTGGTTTTCCGGTGAATGGAAGTTTTCAGCCTTCAGTATTCAACGCGGCGCGCGCATCGCCAGCATTGCGTCGGCGAGTTCCGCCGGTTCGATTTGCGTCAGGCAGTTGTAATGGCCGAAGCGGCAGGTGCGCGCCAGGCACGGACTGCATTCGAGCTTGCGGTAAATCACGCGCGTCTTCGGCCCGAGCGGCCCCGTGCGATTCGGATTGGTCGATCCGAAAATCGCGACGGTCGGGATCCCCAGCGCCCCCGCCAGATGCATGCACCCGGAATCGTTGCCGATGAACCCGTCGCACAGCGACAACAATGCGATCAGCTCGCCGACATTGGTGTGCCCGGCCGCGATCATCGCGCCCGATTTGCTCGCGGCCGCAACTTCCTCGCACTTCGCGCGCTCCGACGGCGCGCCAACCAGCACGACTTCGGCGTCCTCGCGCCGCGCGAGCAGATCGATCAGCGCGCCGTAGCTGTCCGCGGGCCATTCCTTGGCCGGTCCGTAGGCCGCCGCGGGCGCGATTGCAAACAGCGGACGGCCGGGACGCTTGCGCCTGGCCGCGAGCCATTCGCGCATCCGCTCGCGATGCGGTCCGTGGATGTCGATTGCGAAATCATCGGCGCGGGTGTCGGCAACGCAAACGCCCGTCGCGCGCACCATCGCCAGCCAATAATTCACCTGGTGACCGCTGACCGCTTCGGGCGGCGGCGGCGCTTTCAGCGTCAGCATCGCACCGCGCGCATCGGCGACAAATCCGGCGCGCCGCCGGATTCCGGCCATCGCGATCCACAGCGCCGACTCGAAACTGTTCGGAAACAACACTCCCAGGTCGAATCGCCGCGAGCGGATTTCTCCCACAATTCTGCGCCGATCGAAAAAGCCGGAAAGACCGCGCCCGACCGAATACGGTATCACCTCGTCGAGCCATCGGGACCCGTCAAAGAAGCTCGCCAGTTCTTTCTTGATCAGCACCGCGAGATGCGCGCCCGGCCACGCGCGGCGGATTGCCCGAAGCGCGGGCGTGCTCATCACCAGGTCGCCCAGCCAGTTGACTTCCTTGACCAGGATGCGGCCGGGCGGAGGATCGAGCATGACCGCGGGCGCCGATTGCGCCGGCGCGCGCGAATCAGGCGCCTCATTGCGCCGAATTTCTTCCGATTCCACTCGCCGATTCCCTGAGAGCGCCTTCGACCCCGTAAGCCAGATTTCATCACGCGCGCGCCCCCAAATAAACCCGGCAAGCGCCGCGATTAAGGATGGAGTGCGTTCATCGTTGCGCTAGAGGAGCATCGTACCTTCGCCGACGATCGCGCATCGGCCGCCGATTCGGATTGCGAATGCGCCGTCGTCCTTGCGCGCGACCTCGACGCGAATCTCACTCGGCCGTCCCATCTCGACGCCTTGCTGGATCAGAAACGAAGCGGACGGTTGGGGTTTGATCAATCCGTATGCGGCGGCGTACGCGCCGAACGGAGCTGCGGCGCTTCCGGTCGCCGGGTCCTCGGCAATCGCGTCGGTATGCGGCGCGAACATCCGCGATCGAGCGGAGAACTCGCCCGACTCGTTCGCGACAAACATATATACGGGAAGCAACTGCTCGCCCGGCCTGAACAGCGCCGCAAGCGCCGCGCCGCTGGACACGCATCTCGCGAGCGCGTCAATCGTTCGCAGCGGCACGAACGTGAATGGAAATCCGGTCGAGACGATTTGCATCGGCAGATCGTCTCGAATGTCCGCCGCGGCGATTCCAAGCGCCTTCGCGACACGCCCGCGATCGCGGCGCTTCGCCCCGAACTCCGGCTCGCGATGCGCCATCCAGACAAAATCCGGCTTGCCGCCGGTACTTTCGATCGTGACGGTCACCGGCCCGATCCCGAGTTGCAACGTCACCTCGGTGTTCGCCGGTTTAAGCGCGATCTCGCCGCGACTCGCGAGCACCCATGTTGTGCCGACCGTGGGATGCCCGGCCATCGGAATTTCGCGCCTCGGCGTGAAAATCCTTACCCGCCGCGCGGCGCGCGCCGGTTCGGCCGCCGTCACGAACGTCGATTCACTGAAGTTCATCTCATGCGCAATCTCCTGCATCTCGCCCGCGCTGAGCGTCGCCGCGCCGGTGAAGACCGCGAGTTGATTGCCGCCGAAAGGCCGCGGCGTGAAGACATCGACGAGGGTGAACGGAATTTTCCTGGACATCCGGCGATTGTGCCGCGCCGCCGCGCGCGAGCCAACCGGGAATTCAAATGAAAAGCGGCGATCCGTTTGGGGACCGCCGCTTCGGCAATTTGAAAGCGCCGCGCTTACTTGCCGACGATGAACACGCAGCTGGTGGTGCCGCTGCCGCCGATGTTCAGCATCGCAAATTTCTTCGCACCCTCCACCTGGTAGTCGCCCGCGCTACCCGTTATCTGCCGATGGCAATCGAGCATCTGGCGCACGCCGGTCGCACCGACCGGATGGCCCGCGCCGATCAGCCCGCCGCTCGGATTGATCGGCAGCCTGCCGCCGAGTTCGATCACGCCTTCCTCGACCGCCTTCCACGATTCGCCCGGCTTGGTGATTCCAAAATGATCGATCGCCATGTACTCCGAAGTGGTGAAGCAGTCGTGCGTCTCGATTCCCGAGAGCTCGGCGGCTGACGCGATGCCCGCGCGCTTGAACGCGTCGAGAATCGCCTGGCGGGTATGCGGCAACACGTAGGCGTTGTCCCTGCTCTCGGCGACCTTGGTGTCGAATTCGAGCGGCGCCGTGTGATGGCCCCAGCCGAGGATGCGCGGGATGTCGGCGAGCGTCTTGCCGTTGCGTTTGGCCCACACGCCCGCAAATTTTTCCGACGCGAGGAAAATCGCGACGGAGCCGTCGGTCACTTGCGAGCAATCGCTTATTTTGATGCGGCCGCCGATGACCTGGTTGAATTTGCTTTCGCGCTGCGCGTGACTCTCGCTCATGAACCAGTTGCGGGTCTGCGCGTTCGGATTGCGCTTCGCGTTGGAATAATTCACCGCCGAAATGTGCGCGAGGTGCTCGTCCCTGAGCCCGTAGCGCTTGTCGTACTCGTCGCCCAGCCGGCCAAACAGTTTCGGAAACGGGAATTCGATTCCCTTGGCTTCGCGCTCGTACCACGCCGCGGTGCCCAGGATGTCGCCGCCGGTGGTCGAATCGACGGTCTTCATTTGTTCGACGCCGACCACGCACGCCAGCTCGTAGCGCGCGGCCTCGATCTCGGCCGACGCCGCGATCAACGCGATCGAGCCCGACGCGCATGCTGCTTCATGACGGCTCGTCGGCAGCCCGGAGAAGGCCGGATCGACCTCCAGGAAAAATGCGCCGATATGGCCCTGCTTGGTGTACAGCTCGGCCGCGAAGTTCCCGACATGGGCAGTTTCAACTTCGCGCGGCTCGATCCGGGCGGCTTCGAGCGCGCCCAAAGTTGCCTCGCGCATCATCGCCACGAAATGCTTTCCTTCCTTCGACCAGTTGCGGGAAAAGTCGGTTTGCGCTCCGCCCAACACATACACCGGCGCTGGTTTTGTCATCGCACGCTCCTTTCGGTCGTCGAACTAAATTATCCAACAAAGGTCCGGCCGTATTCGAGTATGCCGCCCGGGAACATTTTGGTGCCGCGCGACGCAGCCAGCTCGACGCTCGCGGGAACCGTCAGCTTCAGCTCTTGCAGCATCGCTACCGTCTCTTTCGCGCCGAGCAAATCGACGATCGCCGTCGGCGGCGCCCAGTTGAAACCGTATGACATGATCGTGTCCACGTCGGCCGTGCTCGCAGCCACCTCGCCGACCCGGTTCAGCGCGTAGCTGACGTAGCCGAGCACGACCCGGCGGCATATGTCGGCATCCGCGCCCCTGGCTTCGGCCAGCACCTTCAGCGCCTCGGCGTAGCGGCCCACGTGATGCAACCGCTTCATCTTTTCGACGAATTCGATCGGCGCCGGTTTCTGGTAGCTCTCGTGCCCTCCGGTTTTCGGATCGAGCACAAAGACCTGCTTGCCCGCGCGGCGGTAGAAGCCGCCACGCTCGGGCGTCTTGTCACCCATGCATCCCTTGTGAAGCGCGGCATTCATGTACCCGGGCATCGCGAAGGACTCGTGCGCCTCGTCCTCGCAGTTGGCATGGACGTTGTTCACGATCGCCTTGTGCACGTCCCATCCGACCAAATCGACCGTCGCCAGCGGCGCCATCGCGCGCCCGGTATGCGGCCCGATCAAATAGTCTATAAACGCCACGCCGTGTTCGGCGGCCAGTTGCGCCGTTTCGTTCAGCACCTTGAAGCCGACCCGATTGCCGACGAACGCGGGCATGTCTTTGGTGACGATTACCTTGCGCCCCAGCCGCTTCGTCAGCATCGCGATCACGCTCTTTACCACCGCCGGATCGGTATCGGGTCCGGGGATCACCTCGGCGCCGACGATCACCTGCGGCGGATTGAACAGATGGAGGCCGAGGAAATTGCGGCGAAACGAATCGCTCCGTCCGCGCGCCATCTCCGCGATCGAGAGGCCTGACGAACCCGACGCCACGATCGTGTCGGGACGCCGGCTGTTGTCGATCAGCTCGAAAAATTGCCGCTTGAGCGGCAGATCTTCGGCCAGCGACTCGAACACAATCGCCGCCCCGCCAACCTCGCGCTCAAGGTCGGCGTCGTACGCGCCCACCGAGAGCCGCTCTGCGATCGCTTCCGCGCGCGCATAGTTCTGAGCGTCCGCGAACCCCAGGGCGGCCTTCTCGCACGACCGCGCCAGCAGCGTGACCTTGTACTCTGCCCCCGCGAACACGCATCCCGCGCCCGCGCCCATGGTGCCGTTGGCGCCGATTATTACGACCTTGTTGTTGTCGGCCAAGCAGATCTCCGGTCCTGGTAAAATTATGCCTTCGTCAAGCGGCGCCCACGGCGCCGAACTTCAATGCGCGCGCGATCATCCACGCGCCCGCGCCGCGAAGCGCGAGTGCTCAAAGCGGTGTTGGGTCTCATCGAGGCTGCTGTTGTAGCGATGCACCGTCGCAGCCGCGGGCCGCAGCAGATGTTAGCCGAGGGCGGCCATCTCTGCCAAGACAGCGTGCCCCGGCGCGCTGGCCTCGTCCGATGTGCCGCGAAAAGATCCGCGGCTCAAGGCTCATGCCATGCCCGCCCGGCCGTGCCGATCAACTCGTCGGCCGCCTTCGGCCCCCAGCTTCCCGCCGGATACTCGGCCATCGGCACGCGCTCGCGGTCGCTCCACGAATCCAATATTCCCTGCACGAACTCCCATGACTTCTCGACGAACTGCGCGCTCGGGAACAGCGTATGGTCGCCGTCCATCACGTCGAGCAGCAGTCGTTCGTATCCGTCGGGCGAAGCGCCGTCGCCGAACGCAGTCTTGTAGCTGAGATTCATGTGCACCGGTTGCAGCACCAGGTCCAGCCCCGGCCGCTTGGTCATCACGTCGAACGAAAATCCCTCGTCTGGCTGAATCCGTATCGTCAGCGCGTTGGCGGGAATCACCGAATCGCGATTGAACAGAATTTGCGGCACATCCTTGAACTGCACGTAGATCGAGCTCGCCCGCCGCTTCATCCGCTTGCCGGTCCGGATGAAAAATGGCACCCCGGACCATCGCCAGTTGTCAATATATGTCTTCAGCGCGACGAACGTCTCCGCGTGCGAATTGTCGGGCACCCCCGGTTCGTCCATGTAACCTGCCACCGGCTTGCCGTCGGCGTCGATCCCCGCGCCGTACCGCGCCCGCACCGTATGGGCCCGCGCATGCTCCGGCGTGATCGGACGGATCGTGCGCAACACGTTGAGCTTCGCGTCCATGATCGCCGCCGCGTCCAGCGACACCGGCGCCTCCATCGTCAACAGCGACAGCGTCTGCAGGATGTGGTTCTGCACCATGTCGCGCAGCGCGCCGGCGCAATCGTAAAACGCCGCCCGGGTGCCGACCCCTTCCGCCTCCGCCACGGTGATTTGCACGTGATCGACGTTGCGGGCGCCCCACAGCCGCTCGAAAATATTATTCGAGAAGCGCAATACCAGCAGGTTCTGCACGGTTTCCTTGCCGAGGTAGTGATCGATCCGGAAAACCTGCGACTCGTCCAGATGCTTCTCCAGCACCCGGTTGATTTCGAGCGCGCTCGGCAGATCGTGCCCGATTGGTTTTTCGACCACCACCCGCGAGAAGTTCAGCGCGTTCGGCCCGTTGATCAGGCCGGCCTGCGCCAGCCGCTCAACCGACTCGCCAATCGCTTCGGGAGGAACCGCCAGGTAGTAAACCCGATTGGGCGGGAGCCCCCGCGCCCGTTCGATAGCTTCAAGCTTCACTTTAAGTTTTGCGAAGCCGTCGGGACGGTCGAGCCCGGACAGGTAGTCGAGTCCGCCGGCGAACGTCCCCCAGCAGCCCTCATCGACTTTCAGCCGCGAGAACCGGGCGGTCCAATCGTGCGCACTGTTGCGGAACTCGTCGAGCGACATTTCGCGCCGCGCAAATCCCAGCACCGCGCTTTTCGCCGGCATCATCCCCTGGCCGCATGCCGCCAGGTTGTACAGCGACGGAATCAGCTTGCGCTTGGCCAGATCGCCCGACGCGCCGAAGATTACCACGGTGCACGGCGGCGCCGGTTGCGCTCGCTGCATGGTCAGTAGATTGTCCATCTCGCGTGCTTCCTTATCCGATTATGCTGCGTGCCCCCATACTGGTAACGCAAACCGATCACTGATAATTGTGGCATGTTACCCATCTTCATGAAAAAGCCGCCCGCCCAGAGTCTTCCCATGACTTCCGAATTCAACCCCCGGCGCGCATCGCTGATCGAATCGACGGCCAGCTAGATGGAGGCAGCGAAAGCGGAATCTTTATCGGAGCGCGCCTCGGAGCCGGCTGGGTTCCGCGCATGGATCCCCGTGGTTATGTGGGGCGTCTTGATCTTCACGCTCTCGACTTCGGCCTTTACCGCCGTCAACACCGCCGCGATCATCGACCCGATCTTGCGATGGTTGATGCCCGCGATGACCGCCGCGTCGGTTGACGTATGCCACAATCTGATTCGCAAGGCCGCGCATTTTACCGAATACGGAATACTTTTCTGGCTGCTGGTGCGCGGTCCGATGGTGCGGCGGCCCTACCTGGCGTTGATCCTTTGCGTAGTGTACGCGCTGACCGACGAGGGCCATCAGGCGTTCGTGCCCGGCCGCACCGCGTCGCTATATGATGTCGCACTCGACTCGAGCGGCGCGCTCTTCAGCCATTTCCTGACCACCGCAATCGCCGAACTCGCCTAGGCAGGGCTGAGCCCTGGCCATGGCGACGGCAGCGCAGTATTAAGCCGTTGGTAGGGGCCGCGCGCGACAACGGAGCGCGGCCTTAATACTGGGTGCAGGGGTCACCCCTGCTCGAGCGCTGCGCTTATCCGATCGACGCGGCCGAAAAACGCGCGGATATTTTTCATCTCGGCGGGAATTTTCATCTCGCCCGTGAACGCCAGGTAGAACAACTGGCCGTAGAGCGCGAAATCCGCAAGCCCGATCCTGCCGGTTAGAAACGGCACGCTCCCCAGCTGCTCCTCGAACGGCGCCAGAGCGGCGCGCGCGCGTTCCCAGTTGGCCCGATACTCCGCGATGGTTCGATCGACGAAACCCGCGCCGTACTTGCGCTCGCGGACCAGACGCCACAGCGCGGCGCGATCCGCACCCTGGCGGCTGTAATGCGCGAGTTCGTCGGCGAGCGCGACGCGATACAGCGCGTCCTCGAGCTGGTTGTCGATATAATCGGCGAGCACCAGATGCATCCCGCGCCATCCCGCGGGAAAAATCGTCGGCTCTGGATAAAGCTCCTCGAGTCGCATCGCGATTCGCGCGGAATCGACGATCGTTTCGCCGCTGTCGAGCGTGACCGCCGGCACCATTATCTGGCCCGACGCCAGCAGCAATTCCTTGCGCTCCAGGTAGTCAACCTCGACCACCTCGAACTCGACGCCCTTGAACGCCAGAATCTTGCGCACCTTGGCGCAGAACGGGCTGCCGAGAAACTGGTACAGCTTCGCCGCCATTATCGTGCTCCTGTGATTCTTCCGTCCGCTGCCGCAATCGCCTGCAAAATCTCGTCGAGCTCAAGCCCGCAAATCGAATCGCGCACGACGTCGGCCGCCGCCAGATCGGATGCGGGCGCGCTATGGCATAGCGCGAGCACCTTCATGCCTGCGCGCTGAGCCGCGACGATTCCGGCCCGCGTGTCCTCGACCACGATACATTCGCGGGCCAGGATCGGATCGCCGTCCGGCATGATAGATCCAAGCCGCCCGAGCGCCGCGATAAAACCGTCGGGCTCGGGCTTGCCGCGCTCGACGTCCTCCGCCGCGATAATATCGACAAACAACTCGCGAAGTCCGGCGCGGCGAAGAATCGCTTCGGCCTCGGCGCGCAGCGTGCCGGTCGCGATCATCAGCGGAAACCGACGCGCGGATTCGCGCACGAACTTCTCGGCGCCCGGGTAGAGAACCTCGTGCTCCGCAACCATCGCTTGATAGACCACGGTCTTGCGCGCGATCAGGCCCGCGAGATGTTGCTCGCCCGCGTCCATCCGATTCTCGCGCAGCACGATGGCGAAACAATCGTGATCGTTGAGTCCAATCAGCCGCGTGAAGTATTCGTCGCGCGCGATTTCGATTCCTTCGGTCTGCAAGACTTGGTTGAAGGCCGCGAAATGGATCGGCTCGGTATCGACGAGCGTCCCGTCGAGATCGAATATGACTGCACGAATCATTTCCGGACTATGCTTGCCACGCCCGGCTTGGGCTTGGAAGTGGGCGAGGCGAGGATCGCGAACTAGGTTCCCAGAAAATCCGCGAGAAAATCTCTGACGCCTTCGACCATATTCTGGACGTCGCTCGGGAGGTTTCTCCCAAAGCGGCCGTGATCCGCATTACCACGAATAGCGCTCCATGTCTCGATCTTCCTGCGCCAAAGATTGTTGTAGACACCGCCGTCGGCCAGTTTGTGATTGAGAGTCGAGATGTCGTCGCTCTCTTTGAGTTTTACGTTGCGATTGGTCGCGATTCTTCTGAGCCCATTTTCCAAGACAGCTCCCGCCAAGAAAGCGGCCATATCGACCAACTCGGCTTGCTGTTGCGCCAGGAGTGATTCCGCCATCCCAAGGAAGTCCGAATAGATTGCCGCCGAAACGTATTCCTCAAGGCGCCCGAGAGCGCAGAACTCAAGGTCTTCCTTCACAGCGCGAAGAATGCCCAGGCCCCTTTCGACGCGTGCGCTTTGATGAAGCGTAACGATTTTTTCGAAATCGCCCAGTTGCCTGCTCTCTCCGAAGACACTCTCCAGAAAGGTTCTGCATCCAAGCGACCACTCCTGAAATGCGGTAGAACTCACCCACAAATCACCGCGTGTATCGGGACTGCTTGTCTTGAGCAGCGCTTGCCCCTTGGCGATTAGTTGATCGAGGCGTGTTTTGCTGCGTTCAAGGCTAATCATCGTTCGAATCGTTCCCAAACTAGAATAGCGCTGGGGAATTCCTAATTTACACGCTCTGCTTGGGCTTGGAAGCGGGTGTACTCAGGAGCGCGGCGTCCTCGCGCTGGCGCGGTGCGGCGCATCAGACAATCGCGCCGCACAGATGTCCCTCACCCGCGCCGCAGGCGCGGCCTCTCCCGACGGGGCGAGGCAAGGATCCGGGTTCCTTCGCTGCGCTCAGGATGACTCAAAAAAAGTTCTAGCAGGCTGTCAGGCCGCATCTTCGTCTTCTCACTGGGTGCAGGGGTCACCCCTGCCGGAACCCACGGTGGGTGCCGCATCCAATTATCGGGGGCGTTCAATTTGCATTGGCGATCAGGCGCACGAGATTGGACAGTTCGCCCGCGCCGAGAAAGAAATTGATGTTGTCGCCGTCGAGGCCGCCGAACGTCTTTGCGACCGCTTGCGAGACCGATGCGAGGTCGAGCGGGCGGCCGCTAAGCTCGCTTTCGAGTTCGGCGATTGCGGGCGAATTGGCGATGAAATCGCCGCTTAGCTGCGCGGTCTCGATTGTCCCGTCGGCGTTGAGCGCGATTACCGCCTCGATCGCGCCGAGTTGCGATGAGATTCGATTCCGGAGCGTCGGCGATCCTCCCGCGACGGCCCGGTCTGTCCGGTTCGAGCTGTCGAGCCGGTTTCGATCCCCGCGATCCCGTGCCTGGGCGGATTCGATCGCGGTCAACTCGCGGTGCCGGGTCTCGCCGAGCGAACTCCGGTAGCCCGACGCGATTGCGCCGGCGAGCTCCTCGAAAGAGACCTCGCGAGCAAGCTCGCGCACCACCGTGGTGGCGGACACAGCGTCGTACATGCGGCATGAAAGCGCGCCCTCGGGGTCGATACGTTCCAAATCGTGCACGAGTTCTTCCATCCCGCGGCTGCGCGCGATCGCCGCCTCGAAAATCATCGCGCCCGAGGCGTCGGTCTCGAAAGTGCACATCGCAATCTCGCGCTGCTCGACGGTTATCGCGTCGCGGCCGGGGTAGAAACAATCGATTCCAAGCTCGCGCAGGCCGCCCAGGATGCCGCGCGCGGATCGATTTATGATCTGCTCGGGTTTTAGTTTTGTCACCGTCGCGGTGTCTCGCTGGATCAGTGCGGTACGCGTCGGAAGAATGAGCGCAACCCCGAGCCATCCCCCGCCCGCGCCGACGACGCGACCGCCGGTCAGACGCTGTATCACATTGATTCCGCCGCGCTCGGGGGCTCCGTCGAATGAATGGAAGCGGCCGATCGAAATGGAGCGGTCCGGCGACGCGTAGATGAGCAGGACCGGCGGTGTCTGGCGCGTGGCGATCGCGTCGAGAAAATGGAGCTCGAGGCCGATGAGCTCATCGGGGGCGATCGCCGGGGCGAGGATTACGTCGAGCGCGGGCATCGCAGCCCATTATAGCAGGGGCGAAATGCGGCTCGCCCGGGGTTTGACTGCGAACATCAGGTCCGCATAAAGAGGACAGGGGGCTGCCGTTGCGGCCCCAGGCGTTTTTTTCGTTTCGATTGTTTCATTGTTTCAAAGCCGGCTAACCGGCGGCACGACAGGAGGATTTTATGAGTGAAATTACCGGAGCAGAGCTTCTGCTGCGATGTCTGGTCGGCGAGGGCGTCAAGTTCGTGTTTGGAATCCCGTGTCCGGAAGTCGACCCGCTGCTCGCCAAGTTGGAGCAGTACCAGGTGCGATTCGTACCGGTCCGGCACGAGGCCGCCGCGGTGCACATGGCGGAAGGGCTGTACAAGACGACCGGCCAGGTGGCTGCCGTCCTTGGCAACCCCGGTCCCGGCTCTGCGAATCTGCTCCCCGGCGTGATCACCGCGCGGCACGAGGGCGTCCCCGTCGTCGTCATCACCGCGCAGCATCGCCTCGGGATCGTGTATCCGTCGCCGCCCTCGACCTTCCAGGGTCAGGATCAGCTCGAAGTGTTCAAGCCGGTGGTCAAATGGAGCGGTCCGATTCTGTCATGGGACCGCATCGCGGAAGTGATGCGGATTGCCTTTCGCGAAATGTGGAACGGGAGACCGGGTCCGGTTCATATCGAGATACCGGCGCCGGTGATGTATGCGACGGGTGACGACACCAAGGTCCGGCTGCTGCCGCCGGATCAGTATCGGGCCGCCGGTCCGCGCCCCTCGCAAGCGCAGCTCGCGGAGGCGGCGCGGATGCTCGCGGGGGCCAAACGGCCGATCGTGATCTCGGGCGCCGGAGTGGATCGCGGCGGAGCGAACGAAGCGATGCTCGCGGTAATCGAGCTGCTCGACTGTCCCGTGATAGGTACGATAGCCGGGCGGTCATCGGTGCCGATCGATCACCCGAACTTCCTCAACGGCTACGGCCCGGGTGCGGACCTCGCGCGGCGCGAGTCGGACGTGATCCTGTGCGTGGGCTCGAGGATGGGTAACCTTGACATCCCGTACGACAAGTACTGGGGCGATCCAGCCGGTCAGAAGCTCATCCAGGTGGATATCGATCAGCGCAACATGGGGGTGACGCGGCCGCTAACGCTCGGGATCGTTTCCGACGCGAAGAGCGCGCTCGAAGGCCTGTTGGGGATGCTCAAGGCGGAGAAAGCCCGGCCCAAGGCCGCGGACGGCACGCAGCGCTATCGGGAGGTTTCCCGCAAATGGTTCGAGGAACAATTCGCATCGGTCGGCGCCTGGCGCGGACCCGGGATCCATCCGGCCCACGCGATGCAAGCGATCGGCAAGCTCTTCGGCCCGGACAGCATCTACGTGGCCGACGGCGGCAACACTTCGTTATGGGCAGCCTGGTTCTTGCCATCGACCAAGCCGCGCTCGTACCTCAACATTCTCGAGCTAGGCATGCTTGGCACGGGAATCCCCTCTGCCATCGGAGCGAAGCTCGGCAACCCGGCGCGCGATGTGGTCTGCGTGAGCGGCGACGGAGCTGCCGGGTTCAACTTCATGGAGATGCAGTCGGCGGCGCGCGAAGGCCTGAAGGTCAGGACCATTGTGTTCGCCGAAGGTTCGTGGACCATGGAGGAGCCGAATGAACGGATGCTTTACGGAAAGACGTTCGGCACCGCGATGGGAACGGTGCGATGGGACCGGGTCGCCGAGGGCTTGGGCTGCCAGCCGTTTTACGCCGAACGCATGGAAGACGTCGAAGCGGCGCTCAAGGGCGCCAAGGCGGCCGAAGGACCCGCGGTCGTTTGCCTGAAGACCAATCGCGACGCCAACCTGGCGCTCCCGATGGAACTCGGCATTCGTTTCGCCGAGGTGTACCAGGGTCCGTTGGGATGATGTAGCCCGAGGATCGCGCCGAGGCCGGCACGGGTACCTCGTATCGGCGCGGCAAAATTGCAACGCATTTAGAGAAAAGGAGAACCCGGGTAATGGATTGCGGTTGACAAAACCATGCAATCCGAGGGCAGAAATGAAACTTTCAAATTTTCCGATCATGCTCGCGATCGTGTTTGCGCTTTCCACTCTCTCGATCGCACCGCTTTCCACGCCGGCGTGGTGCGCCGATTCGTCCGCGATAGCCAAGGTGCTCGCTTCGCCGCCCGCGTCCGAGGTCGGCACGAGCACCAAGTGCGCCTACTGCGGCATGAAGCTTTACGTGAAGAAAGACACGCCCGGCGCCCAGTACGCAGGCAAGGATTACTATTTTTGCGACACCTCGGAGCGCGACGCGTTCATCGCGAATCCCCAGAAATACTTGCATAAGGCCGTGACTAAATGACCGGCGCTGTTCCTTCAGCGCTGGAACTCGCTATTGAACGGGTCTATGCGAGCAATAAATCAACGTAACGCGTCTTGACATAGACCTCAATCTTCTGCCATCTTCGCCTGACTGAGGCCACGAGCTTCTCAGGCTCGCTATGATTTTCGGCAATTCGCATTTTGCCGCTGACCGTCCTGGCTGACTGAGAGGCGAATGTCCAACTGTCAATTGTTAGCGTTGATGGGCCGTTTTGGTGACAAAAAGAGAGCAAAGAAGGGCAGGCGGAGCTAAGATTGGCCACACCCTTTGAAATAGTGCTCACTCCCGTCTCTGCGTTCATCGTTGCCGCGGCTATGATGCCGGTGGCAAAAGCGGCTGGCATCCGCTTCGGAATCGTTGCACAACCTTCGAGTGAGCGCCCGCATGCCAAGCCGACGGCGTTGCTGGGAGGGCTCGCCGTGATCGCGGGCTTAATAGCCGCGATCGGGTTCGTCGGTATTCTCTCAGGACTGCCGTATCACAGTCTGCCCTGGCTGGCGGGGTTTGCACTCGTGATGTGTCTGGTTGGATTGCTCGACGACATCGTTGATCTGCGGCCGCGCCGTAAACTGATGCTGCAACTGGCTGCGATCTGCATCCTGGGAGGGTGGGGGCCCCAGTTCGACCTCCTTCCCTACCATTCACTCAACGTCGCGCTGACGATTTTCTGGCTGATTACTGCCACCAATGCGTTCAACTTAATCGACGGGATCGACGGCCTTGCGGCGGGAGTCGGGATTGTCGCCGCATTGAGCATCGCGACCATCGCCGGGTTGCATCAGCACGAAGGAACGATGGTGGTGGGGTTGGCGCTGGCCGGTGCGCTGGCGGGATTCATGGTTTTCAACTTTCCGCCCGCTTCAATTTTTATGGGTGATACTGGCGCGCTCGCGGTCGGGCTGGTGCTGGGAGTGCTGTCGATTCAAGCCAGCCGCTATGGCGAAGGCTCTATGCCGTCGCGGCTCGCGATGCCCCTGCTGGCGCTCATGGTTCCGCTGCTCGACACGGTGACGGTGACGGTGACGAGGCTGGCGACGGGAATTCCCATATCCAAGCGCGGCCTGGACCATTCGCATCATCGGCTGACAAGGCTTGGCATGTCCACCCACAGGGCGGCGGCGACCTTGATCGGCCTTCAGGTGATCGCGGGCGGTTGCGCGATCGCGCTGACCGTGGTTCCGGGTTACGACGCGGTGCTCCTGTTGCCGTTCATGGCGCTGTTCTTTGCGCTGGTGGCATTGTTCCTGATGGATCGATCGTTCGACTGGGAGTCTCCGCGTCAAATCGAAGATCTGCCGGCGATCTCGCGGGTTATCCTGAGCTTCGGCTACAAGCGTCGACTGGTCGAGTTGGTTCTGGACATGGCGCTGGTGGCGGCGGCCTATTTTGGCGCGATGATGCTGCGATTCGACTTCGAGCTGAGCATCGCGCAGGTGGACCAGATGCTGACCGGCCTGCCGTGGGTTGTGATGCTGGGTTGCGGCGCGTTCCTGGTGGCAGGCGTTTATCGCGGGATATGGCGCTACACCGGAATGGCGGAGAGCGTGCGCTTTGTGCTGGCGGCGATCATCGCGGGGCTCGCCGTGAAGCTGGCGTCGGCGATTCTCCCGATCACCGTTTCGCGTGCGACGGTCGTGGTCTTCGTGATTTTGCTCTTCAATTTCCTGGTCGCAACCCGCTGGTCATTCCATGTTTTCCACCGGATCGGGCGCTTCCTTGCGCAATCGGCAAGGCGCCTGGTGATCGTAGGCGCCGGGGCGCGAGGCGCGGCGGCGGTTCAACACCTCCACTCAGCGTTCGGGGCGGGTGCGGAACTGCTGGGACTATTGGACGACGACAGCTTCAAGCACGGCAAGCTAATCCACGGCTATCCGGTGCTGGGGTCGCTCGATAGCCTGGGCGCGATCATGGCGCGAACGCCGTTCGACGAAATCGTTGTTGCCCAGGAGAAGCTCTCCGCCGCGCAACTGGCGGCGCTCGAATCGTTCACGGCCGGTCATGGAATAACGCTTCGCCGTTTCTGGCTCGGCATAACCGACATGAGTGAGCGCAAGATTCCGGATCGCCACCTCAAGTCAGCCTGAATCGGGCCAAGCCCAACGCTTGCGCTTTGCTCAGTGTCCGCCCGCCGGAGCCTGCATCGTAGAGGGTGACGGCGCCGATGCCGGCGTAGCATCGCCAAGCGGGGTGGACCGGGGTGCCGGCGTCGCGGCCGCCTCGGGCAGCATCGCCACCGCTTCGTGCCCGTGTTTCATCGCCTCCAGCGGACGTCCGGCAAGGTTCGCGGTCGCCGGCGCCGGGCTTTCGACGATCACCTCCGCCACCCCTTCAATTTCGAACGCGCGCCACACGTCCAGCGGCGCCGGCTCGACCACCGGACCGAGGTTGAGGTCCAAGCTGTCGACCCGAATCTTGTCGGCCAGAATGACTCCGCGTTCGGCGCGAAGATCGTAAAGTCCCGGTGGCAGATCCGCCGTGAATGTGCCGTCGGACTTGGTCGGCGCGATGTAGATATCGCTGGTGACGCGGTTCTCGTAATGAAGCCAGCGTCGCTCCGCCCGTCTGCCATCCTGGTAGGTCATCAAGCCGGTTACGTTGGCCGCGCCCGCAATTCGCGCTCCGGCAGCCAGGCCCGCGACGATTGCAACCGATAGAGCTGCCGGCGCGAAATGAAGCTTACGGCCCGATCCGCGATTGGAAATGTTCTTCACAACGACTCCATGGCAAGATGTGTCTTGTGCCGGGTGAATTGTAGCCGCTGCCGGCGTTTTCATCAAAGCCCGCGTCCGGCGAAAAAGCTTGGACCGCCCGCGCGCGACAACGGAGCGCGGCCTTAATACTGGGTGCAGGGCTCAGCCCTGCCCGGCCCGCTACGCGCTTTTCTTGACCTTGCCGCTGCGGATACATCGCGTGCAGGCCAGGACCCGGCGCACGTTGCCGTTAATCTCGGCGCGCACTTCCTGCAGATTGGGATTCCAGCGCCGCTTGGTCTTGTTGTTGGCGTGGCTGACGTTGTTGCCGACCGACGGCTGCTTCTCGCAGTATGCGCAATGTCTCATGAGTCTTCCGTTCGAACCTGGTTAATCCTGCTAGGGTAGCCCGACGTGCGGCCGCGTGAAAGAGGGTGAATAGCTCGCCTTCAGGATCGCCCCGCCGGCCGCCTCTCCCGTTAGCACCGCGCCCGCGTCGCATCCGCACTTCAGGCTCATCAGCCACGCGCTGCGCGAAAGCGCCCCCGCATAGCTGTCGAGCTTTTCCTTGAGCCCCTGCGGCGCGTCCTTGTCCTCGACCGTCACGTCCTTGGCGCTGACGATCACTTCGCTCGGGAGCGAGCCGGTCTGCTCGCTGAACAGTTGCTTGATCATCGCAACGAACGCGGCATGATCGAGCGCGGGCACGTCGCTCCTGATCACGCCGTCGTATATCGATTCGGCGCGCCGATCGGGCACGCCCGCAAGCACCCGCCGAATTGAATCTGCCCGCCCGCTCTCGGCCGCCGGCGCCTTCTCGTAGTCGGCCAGCATCGCGCGCGCCGCGCCGGCGTTGCCGCCCGCCATCGCTCCCAGCGTGCGCCCCAGCAGCGCGTTGGCCGCGCTGCGCCGCAACTGGCCCTGCGCGCTCGCGATCATCCGCTGAACTTCGGGGTTGTTGATTCCGGCCGATTTGAACACCGCCATCGCCGCCTCGCCGTCGCCGCGATCGAGCAGATTTTTCGCCGTGTCGAGCGCATTGAGCGGGCCCGTGTCGCGGATCGGCGCGTTCTGCAAATAGAGCTTGGTCGCCGCCACCAGCTTCGCCTCGACCCGCGTCTGCACCGCCTCGAACGCCTGCCATTGATCGCTCGAAATGAGTTTCTTGCCGGTCGCGCGCTCGGCGAACAACTGCGCCGGCATCGCCAGAATAGCCGCGGCCCCGCCTATCACCGGCTCGCTGTCGGTGAAGGTGAAGCGATGGCGGTCCTCGGCCAGGGTGGAAAGATTGAGCGTCCAGATTTCGTAAGCGCCGGTGAACCGCGCTTCGCTCGAGTCGCGCTGCGATTGAAAGGACTCGGGCGGCAGGCTTACCACCATCACCGCGTCGAGCCGGTCGTCCGCCTCGCCTGCGACGAATCGCTTGACGCAGGCGTCGATCCCGCCCGGCGGCTGGATCGGCACCACCTTCACGTTCGGCAGCGCGCTGACCACGCTGTCGACGTCGGCCTCGGTCTGAGGCGAGATCGGTCCCATCACCCCGACCCCGATCCTGATCGGCGCCGCACTCGCGTCAGCGGCGGATGCGGCCGCAATCATTGCCGCACCGAGCAGCATTGCCGTAATTTTTCTCATCGCTAGAGTGCTCCGGCGAGTTCGCCGGGCCGAGAGCTTTTCAAAACCCGCCCCGATCTTCAACCCGTGCCCGCCGTCCCGCGGTTTTGACCTTGAATCGGCGAGTTGCTTGAGTATCCGGTCCGAAAGCTACAATGTCTAGTCAGGTTGCGCCCGAGTTTTCTTCGAACCGGCTCCGGCGCCGCGGACCCCGATGCCCGACCACGTAGTTCACATATTGCCCGAGCAGGTCGCCAGCCAGATTGCGGCGGGCGAAGTCGTCGAGCGGCCGGCCTCCGCGGTCAAGGAGCTGATCGAGAACTCGCTCGACGCCGGCGCTCGCTCGGTAAGCGTTGAAATCCTGGGCGGCGGCTCGGCGCTGATCGCCGTGGCCGACGACGGCTGCGGCATGACCCGCGCCGACGCGATCCTTTCGCTCCGGCGCCATGCAACTTCAAAGATTCGAAGCGCCGCCGACCTGACCGCGATTGCCACGCTCGGGTTCCGCGGCGAGGCGCTCGCCTCGATCGCCAGCGTGTCGCATCTTCGGATGCAAACGCGGCGCGCCGCCGACGAACACGGCGTCGAGCTCGCCGCCGAGGCCGGGGTCATCGAGGATACGCGGACCTGCGCGATGGCGGCGGGGACCCGAATCGAAGTCCGCCGGCTGTTCTTCAACACTCCGGCGCGGCTCAAGTTCTTGAAGACGCTCGCGACCGAGCAGGGCGCCATCGCCGACGCTTTTCAGCGCATCGCGCTCGCCAGCCATCAGGTCGCGTTTCGCCTGACCGCCGACGGCCGCACCATCTTCGATTTGCCGCGCGCCAACTCGGCGCTCGAGCGATTCCGCCAGGTGTTCGGTCCCAAGATCGCGTCCCGGATGCTTGCGTTCGGCCTCGATCGCCCCGGGATTCGCGCTCACGGACTTGCGGCTACCAGCCAGGAGTCGTTCGCCACCGGCAGGATGATCTTCACCTTCGTCAACGGCCGCTCGGTTCGCGATCGAATGCTGATTCGCGCAATCGAACAAGCCTACCAGACGCTGATCCCGCGCGGCCGCCATCCGGCGGCGTTGCTGTTCGTCGATTTGCGGCACGAAGATGTTGACGTGAACGTGCATCCGATGAAAACCGAGGTGCGATTTCGCAACGCCGGTGCGGTTTTCGACATCGTCTATCACGCGCTTCGCGACCGACTCGCGGATCAAACGGAAAATGCGCCCGTCGCAGCTTCGGTTGATGCGCCGCCCGCGGGCGCCCACGCGCCGCCGCTATCCGCCGACGACGCCGCGACGGGACTCGTCACGGCGGCGTCGGCGGGCGCGGACCCTCGTGCGGGCCGATCGGCCAACGCCGCCGGCGATTCGGCTCCGCGGACCGATGGGCCATTACGGCTCGTGCCCGATGCGCCCAACGAGAAAGTGTTTCAGCGCCCGCTCAGCCTCGCCTACGATCGCGACGCGCGCGGCGGCGGCGCGGCGCTGGCGGCGCATCCCCCGGCGCCAATCCCGATGTACTCGAGACTCAGGGTGATCGGACAAATCTTCGCCGGGTACATCGCGCTCGAGACCGAGGAGGGGTTGCTCTTGATCGATCAGCACGCGGCGCACGAGCGGGTTACCTTCGAGAAGCTGCGCCGCGAACTCCGCGACGGCGGGATTCGCACGCAGGCGATGCTCGCGCCGGTGTCGGTCGAGCTGAGTCCCGCGCGCGCGTCGCAGGTCCGTGGCGCGTTAAGCGAGCTGCGCGCGATGGGCTTCGAGGTAGAGCCTTTCGGGCCGACTACCCTGCTGCTCAAAGGTGCGCCGGCGGTGTTCGGGCCCGAAGGCGGCGCGAAATTGCTCACCGACATGATTGAGAGCATGGGCGAAACCGGCTTTCGCGGCGGCGCCGACAGCGCGTTCGAGAATTGGCTCAAGCAACTCGCTTGTCACGGCTCGATTCGAGTCGGGCGAGTGCTCGAGCTGGCGGAAATCCATTCGCTGCTCGCCGAGCTCGATCGCACCGAGTTCAAAACCAACTGTCCGCACGGACGCCCGGTGCATATTCAGTTCGGACGCGGGCAAATCGAACGAATGTTTCGCCGATGAGCGGGTTGCCCCAGACAGCCGCGGCGGGAACCGCGGCGCCGGCGCATCCGGCGCGGATCGCGGTCGGCTTTATCGTCGGGCCGACCGGAGCCGGCAAGTCCGCGCTGGCGATGGCGGTGGCGGAGCGCGCCAACTGCGAGATAGTCAACGCCGACTCGCGGCAGTTTTATCGCGGGATGGATCGCGGCACGGCGAAACCGTCGGCCGAGGACCGCCGCCGCGTGCCGCATCATCTTATAGATGTGCGCAGTCCCGGCGAGTCGCTCGACGTGGCGGAGTTCGCGCAAATTGCGCGCGCGGCTATCGGTGAGATCGCGGCGCGCGGGCGAAATCCGCTGGTGGTCGGCGGCAGCGGGCTTTATTTGCGCGTGATCCTCGGCGGGATCTTTCGCGGGCCGGCCGCGTCGACGGAAATTCGGGACCGATTGGCGAAAATCGCGGCCGAGCGCGGCGTCGCGCACCTGCATCGGCAGTTGCGCGAGATCGATCCCGAGGCGGCGAATCGAATCGGGGTCAACGATCTGTACCGAATCGTACGCGCGATCGAAGTCTTTGAATTAACCGGCGAGAATATTTCCGCGCATCAGCGCCGCCATCGCTTTGCCGACAACGGCTACGACACTTTGACCGTGGGAGTCGAAGTCGAACGGATCAAGCTCTACGATGCGATCGACCGGCGCTTCGACGCGATGATGGCGGCTGGGCTGGTCGAGGAAGTGCGCGCGCTGGCCGAGGCAGGATACTCGCCGGAAAAGCCCCCGCTGAGTACCATTGGCTATAAGCAGATAGCGGCTCATCTGCGCGGCGAGATTGCGCTGGCCGATGCGGTAGCTCTGGCCAAGCAGGAATCGCGCCGCCTCGCCAAGCGCCAAATCACGTGGTTTCGCCGCGAGCCGCAGATCGTGTGGCTTGATCCGGAGCGCGGCGCTCATGATGCTTTTGCATTGTTCGAAAAATTTTTCTTGGCGACGGGCAGGCGTGAATCAGATTGAAGCGCAATTTGAACGGAGATAAGACGCGCGGCGCGAAAAGTCGCAGAGTCGATATCGCGACCGCCGAGGTGTCGGCGCAGCAAGCGCCGAGCGCGATTGAGCGGGTCCGCCTCGCGCGCCATCCCAATCGCCCGCAGACGCTCGATTACATCGACTTGCTGATGCGCGACTTTATCGAGTTGCATGGCGACCGCCGCTTCGGCGACGACGGTGCGATCGTCGCTGGGCTGGCTTATTTCGGACGCCACCCGGTCGCCGTCGTGGGTCATCAGCGGGGCCGCTCGACCACCGAAAGAATCAAGCGCAATTTCGGCAAGCCGCTGCCCGAGGGCTATCGCAAGGCGGCGCGCGTTTATGAGCTGGCGGAGCGATTCGGACTCCCGATAATCACGATGATCGACACGCAGGGCGCTGAGTCCGGCGTTGGCGCGGAGGAGCGCGGGCAGACCGAGGCGATCGCACGCAACCTCGAGCTGATGGCGCGGCTGACCGTGCCCACCGTCGCGTGCGTGATCGGCGAGGGCGGCTCGGGTGGCGCGCTCGCGCTCGGAGTGGCCAACGCGGTGCTGATGCAGGAGAACGCGTGCTACTCGGTGATCACGCCGGAGGGATGCGCGGCGATTTTGTGGCGTGCGGGAGGCGAGGAGAATGTTGCCGCGGCGGCCGCGGCGTTGAAGTTGTCGGCGCCCGATTTGATGGAGCTCGGTTTGATCGACGAGATCGTGCCCGAGCCGGCCGGCGCAGCGCATACCGCGCCCGCCGAAGCCGCCCATCTGCTCGGCGCCGCGCTCGCGCGCCATCTGGAGCGGCTGCTCAAGCTCAAGCCGGCCGAGTTGCGCCGGGCCCGCGAGCGGAAGTTCGCCGCGATGGGATCGCGCTATCTCACGCGCGGCCGCGTCGATAACGATCGCTCGACCGAGTAACGACTCACGTGATTGAACGCGCAAGCAGGGGGGCACTCCCGCGCGCGTTGAAGTTGAAAACGGGCGGGCGATAGGGTAGCCATTCTGGTCCGATGTCATCGCGGACGAGCAGCAAGCCGGGCGCGGCGCCAGTCGCCGCCGAGCGGCCGTCGATCGAGACTTTGCGCGCGCGGATGGACGAGATAAATCTCAAAATCCTGCGGCTGGTGTCGTTGCGCGCAAACATCGCGATGGAGATCGGGCGGCTCAAGCACAGCAACGGCGGCGCGGTTTATCAGCCGGCGCGCGAGCGCGCGATTATCGAAAAGATGATCGCCGAAAACCCGGGGCCGCTCTCCGACGAGCAGGTCAAACGGATTTATGTCGAGATAATTTCCGCCTGCCGCGCGCTCGAGCACGAGCCGCGAGTCGCCTTCCTCGGCCCCGAGCATACCTACTCGCACGAGGCGGTGCGGATGCGGTTCGGATCGAGCGTCAAGCTGATGCCGCTGGAGTCGTTCGCGGCGGTGTTCCAGGCGATTGAGAACGGACGCGCGGATTTCGGCGTGGTGCCGGTGGAGAACTCGACCGAAGGATCGGTGACCCTGACCCTCGATCTGCTGATTGACACTCCGCTGGTGATAATCGGCGAAGCGCTGCTCCCGATTCGCCATTCGCTGATGTCGCTCAGCGGCGATGCGGGCGAGGTCAGCCGGATCGTGTCTCATCAGCAAAGCCTGGCGCAATGCCGCGGCTTTCTGAGCGCGAACTTTCCCAATTGCCAGACCGAAGCGGTGGCGTCCAATGCGATTGCGGCAAAGCTCGCCGCGGAAAATTCGTCGATCGCGGCGATCGCGTCGGCGGCCGCGGGCGAGGCGTACGGGCTCAAGCCGATCGCGTCCAACGTGCAGGACGTCGCCAGCAACACCACGCGCTTCATCGTGCTCGGCACCCGGCCGGTCGAGCGCTCGGGACCGTCGCGGGCGGAGAAAACCACGCTGCTGTTCGCGGTTGCGGACCGGGTGGGCACGCTCAACCAGGCGCTGAACCTGTTTGCGCGCAACGCGATCAATATATCGAAGATCGAATCGCGTCCGCTGCGGGCGCGGCCGTGGGAGTACCTGTTCTTCGTTGACGTTATCGGCCATCGCGACGACCCCAAGCTCGCGCGCGCGCTCAAGGCGCTCGGGCGCAAGGCCCTATTCTTGAAGGTCTTAGGATCGTATCCTGAAGGCAGGGCGGCCGCTGCCTGAGCCGGGCATCGGGGGAAACGTTTTCACCTTTTCACCTTTCCACTCTTTTCAGTAGCCGCTCACCAACTTTGATCAAAGCTCAAGATCTCGTTCATCCATCGGTCGCCGCGCTGGCTCCTTACGAGCCGGGCAAGCCGATTGAGGAGCTGCAACGCGAACTCGGAATCGCCGATCCGGTCAAGCTGGCGTCCAACGAGAATCCGCTGGGGCCGTCGCCCCGCGCGATCGAGGCAATCAAGGCCGCGCTGCCGGAGTTGAATCGCTATCCCGACGGCGCCAGCTACGAGCTGCGGCGCAAAATCGCCGCCTATCACAAGATCGGAGTCGAGCGGGTGTTCGCCGCGTCGGGGTCGGTCGAGGTGCTGCACCTGCTCGCGTTTCTTTATCTGCGGCCGGGGCGCAACGCGGTTTACTCGGAGCATTCGTTCGCTATTTATCCGCTGGCGACGGCCGCCGCCGGCGGCGCGCATCGCGTGGCCAAAACCATCGACGGATTCTCGCACGACCTCGACGCGATCGCGGCGGCGATCGACGCCGACACGCGAATAGTTTTTCTCGCCAATCCGAACAATCCGACCGGCACGATTTACCGGCGCGCGGATTGGAAGCGGTTTTTGGAGCGTGTGCCGGAAAACGTGGTGATCGTCGCCGACGAGGCCTATTTCGAATTCGTGCGCGACCCGGGTTATCCCGACTCGCTCGAGGCGCACGACGATCGCCGGCTGATAATCACGCTCAGGACCTTCTCGAAAATATTCGGGCTGGCGGGAATCCGGGTCGGATACGCGGTGGCGCGGCCCGACATGATCCAGATGCTCAATAACGTGCGCCAGCCGTTCAACGTCACCTCGCTCGCGCAGGTTGCAGCGATCGCCGGTATGGACGACCGGGCGCATATCGCCAGAACCCTGCAAGTCAACGCCGAGGGGATGGATTACCTCGAGGGCGAGCTGCGCCGGCTTAAGCTCCCGTTCGTGCCCAGTCACGCGAATTTTGTCCTGGTCGAGGTCGGAGACGGGCGCGCGGTTTACGAGCGGCTGCTGCGCAAGGGCGTGATCGTCCGCCCGATGAACGGTTACGGCTATCCGCGCCACCTGCGAATCAGCGTCGGGCTGCCCGAGGAGAATCGCCGGCTCGTCGCGGCGCTTGGCGACGTGATCGGCGAGCAATCGTGAACGGGATTCGGAACATAGATTGGATTGCGCGAGCGGCGATCGCTGCGATGTTTGCGCTCGCGCTATGGGCGTGGCCGTCGGCGCCGGCCGAGCTTCCGATCCACTGGAACGTCGCCGGACAGATCAACGGCTATGGGTCGAAATTAATGGGGCTCGGGCTGTTGCCCGTGGTCGCGCTTGGCGGATACGCGCTAATCGGGCTGACGGCCGTAATCCGCCCCGAGCAATTCGACGGCCGGGTCAGAAGCGCGCTGTCGTGGTTCAGGCTCGGATACGTGCTCATGATGGCGGGAGTGTTCGGCGTGGTCGTCGCCGCCGCCCGCGGGTCGAATGTCAACATGAATTACGTCGTCATGCCGCTGCTCGCACTTATGATGATCACAGCCGCCAATCTGCTGGTGCAATTGAGTCGGTACAAATCGGCTAAGACCGCGCCGCCGGGCGGCGGAGTCCAGGCGTAATGGCCCAGCTATTTCAGCAAATGACCGTTTGCGGAGTGGGCCTGATCGGCGGCTCGCTTGCGCATATCGCGCGGCGCCATGGGCTGGTGGGCAAGGTGGTGGGCCTCGGACGCACCCAGGCCAATCTTGACGTCGCGCTCGAGCGCGGGATGATCGACGTGGCGACGCAGGACCCGGTCGTGGCGGCGCGCGGTGCGGACCTGATCGTGCTGGCGGTGCCGATACTGACGATGCGATCGACGCTGGAAAAAATGATCGAGCACGCCGCGCCGGACGCGGTGGTGACCGACGTCGGCAGCGTGAAGGGCTACGTCGTGCGCGAGCTGGAGCCGCTGATCACGGGAAACCGATCGCTTGTCGCGGCGCATCCGGTGGCCGGCAAGGAAACCACCGGCGCGGTCGCCGCCGATCCCGGGCTGTTTCGGGACCGGCGCGTGATAATCACGCCGTCAGCCAAAAGCACCCCCGCGGCGATCGGCAAAATCGAGCAACTGTGGGACGAGACCGGTGCGTGCGTCGAGATGATGGACCCCCGGACCCACGACGAAATCCTCGCGCGCTCCAGTCATCTGCCGCAGATAGTATCGAGCGTGCTCGCGGCGGCGCTTAAGGGCGAGAAGGTCGGGGATAAGCTCGCGGCGGAATACGGCGCCGGCGGATTGCGCGATACCACCCGGCTGGCGGCGTCGTCGTGGGAGATGTGGCGCGACATTTTTGTGACCAATCGCGAGGCGATCGCCGCCGCGCTGAAACTCTACGGCCGGACGTTTGCGGAGTTTACCCGCCTGGCCGAGGCCGGCGACATGCAAGCCCTCGAGAAAATTTTTAATCGCGGCCGGGCGATGCGGGAAGAGATCAGATGAATCCAAGGCGGCCAATAGTCGCGATCGACGGCCCGGTCGGAGCGGGAAAATCGGTGGTGGCGCGGGCGCTCGCGCGCGAGCTTGGCTTCTCGTATCTGAACACGGGCGCGATGTATCGCGCGGCCGCTTTGGCGGCGCGCGCGGCGGGAATCGCGCCCGATGACGCCAACGTGGAAGCGACGCTTTCGCGGGTGCTGGCCGGGATAAAGATCAAGTTCGACGGCGAGAAGATAATGCTCAACGATCGGGACGTGAGCGCCTCGGTCGGCGAGCCGGAAATCGGCGACCTGGCGTCGCGCTTCTCCGCGATTGGCGTGGTCCGCGCGCGGATGCGCGAGTTGCAGCGGGCGGCGGGCGCGGACGGCGCAGTGGTGATGGAAGGACGCGATATCGGCACCGCGATTTTTCCCGACGCCGAGTTCAAGTTCTTTCTCAACGCCGGCGTGAAGACCCGCGCGCGCCGCAGATTTGAAGAACTCAAGCGCAAGGGCGCCTCGATCACCGAGGACCAAGTGCTCGAACAGCTGATCGAGCGCGACCGCCGTGACAGCGGACGCGAGCTGGCGCCGCTCAAGCGCGCCGATGATGCGATGGAGATAGATTCGACTAATCTTTCGATCGAAGCGGTGGTCGCCGCGATGAAAGCGCAGATCGATGCTCGAATCAACGCCGCCAAGGACTTGAAACGAGCGTAGCCCGGTTGTAAGGATTGCACAGCCCCGAAGTCCCGGAAGGTCCCACTAAATGGAGAAAGCGTTGCCTGAACAGATGAGCGGAGGAGAAAATGACTTTGAGTCGCTGATGGAAGAGAGTTTGAAGGCTCCCCGTCCCGGCGACGTGCTGGTCGGAAGAGTGCTTCTGATCACACGCGACAGCGTCATCGTCGACATCAACTACAAGTGCGAGGGGCAGGTCCCGCTCGCCGAATTCCTTGACCATGAGGGCCATCCCGCGGTCAAGGAGGGCGACGAGGTCGACGTGTACTTCGAAGGCACCGAGACCGATAACGGCACGGTGATGCTTTCGCACGCGAAGGCCGAGAAGTTCAAAGTCTGGCGCGAACTCGACAAGGCGTTTCAGGCGGAGACTCCGGTCGAAGGCGTGGTGCTGGGCAAAGTCAAAGGCGGGCTGAAAGTCGATATCGGGGTGCCGGCCTTCCTGCCGGGATCGCACGTCGATATTCGTCCGGCGCGCAATCTGGACAGGTACGTGGGACAGCGCGGACGCTTCCGAATCCTGAAATTCAATCGGGCGCGCGGCAACGTGGTCGTCTCGCGCCGCAGCGTGCTCGAGCGCGAGCGCGCATCGCTCAAGGAACAGACGCTCAAGGTGCTCGAAGAGGGCGTGATCCTCGAAGGCACCGTCAAGAATATTACCGACTACGGCGCGTTCATCGATCTCGGCGGAATCGACGGCCTGCTGCATATCACCGACATGGCGTGGGGCCGATTGCAGCATCCCTCGGAAGTGTTGAAGGTCGGCGACAAAGTCAAGGTCGTGGTGCTGAAGTACGACGCCGAGCGCGAGCGCGTGTCGCTGGGAATGAAGCAGATCATGCCCGACCCGTGGACCAAGGTGGCGGAAGCGTATCCGCCGGGCACGCGAATCAAGGGCAAGGTCGTCAGCGTGACCGACTACGGCGCGTTCGTCGAGATCGAAAAGGGCGTCGAAGGGTTGATCCACGTTTCGGAGATGAGCTGGAGCAAGCGCGCCGTTCATCCGTCGAAGGTGGTGAATCCCGGCGACCTGGTGGAAGTGCAGGTGCTCGGGGTTGACGAGGCGAATCGAAGAATCTCGCTCGGGCTCAAGCAGACCGAGGCCAATCCCTGGGAAGAGCTCGGCCACAAGCATCCGATCGGCAGCCAGGTGAAGGGCAAGGTCAAGTCGATCACGGACTTCGGCGTGTTCGTGGAAATCGAGCCGGGGATCGACGGGCTGGTGCACATTTCCGACCTGTCGTGGACCAAGAAGATTCGCCATCCAAGCGAAGTGTGCAAGAAGGGCGACGAGCTGGAGGCGACCGTGCTCGGAATCGACGTCGAGAACGAGCGGGTGAGCCTGGGCGTCAAGCAACTGTCGGCCGATCCGTGGGATACGGTGGCGGAGCGTTACCCTTTGAACACCCGGATTCATGGCAAGGTCAGTTCGGTCGCCGACTTCGGCGTGTTCGTGGAGATCGAGGAAGGAATCGAAGGGCTGATCCATATCTCGCAGCTCAGCAACGAGCGGGTGGACAAGCCGTCCTCGCTGTACAAGGTCGATGACGAGCTCGAGGCGCTGGTGGTGCAGGTTGACCCCAAGGAGCGCCGGATAGGACTGTCGATCAAGGCGCTCAAGCAGCACGAAGAGCGCGAGGAAATGCAGGCCTATCTCAAGCGCGAGCATGAGGCGGCGCGCTTCTCGATGGAAGACATCCTCAACGAAGAGCTCAAGCTCGATCGCGACGAGGGCGCTCGCGGCGCGGCGCGCGGCGGCAAGACCAGCTAGCGCGGGGAGCCGCTTCGATCAAAGCGGGGTGCGGACGGCGACGAGATCGATGACCAAGCGGGAACTCATCGAGGAACTACTGGCGCGCCGCCGGAGGTTTACCCATCGCGAGTCCGAGACGATCGTCAATGCGATGTTCGACGCGATGGCCAACTCGCTGGCCAGCGGCGAGCGGATCGAAATCCGCGGCTTCGGCAGTTTCGCGGTGAAGGGGCGCCGCGCGCGCCAGGGCCGCAATCCCAAGACCGGGCAGTTGGTCAAAGTCGACGCCAAGCGGATTCCGTTCTTCCGGGCGGGCAAGGAACTCCGAATCGAAGTTAATGGCGCCGAAGAAGCGGGTCATTAGGCGGCGCGGCGCCGGCGCGGTCTCCGCCGGGGGCCTGCGGCTGTGGGCGCCGTGGCGCTACGAGTATCTGCGCAGCATCGGCACCCTCTCCAAGTCGTGCATTTTCTGCTTCGGCAGGCTGTCCGAGGCCGAGCGCCGGGAACGCCTGATCCTGTTCGAGAATCGCGACCTGCTCGTGATGCTCAACAAATATCCCTACAACAACGGCCACGTCCTGATCGCGCCGCGCAGCCATGTCGCGTCGCTGGAGTTGCTCGGGCGGGGCAATCGCGCGGCGCTCGGCGACGCGATTGCGGCGTCGATAAAGGCGCTGCGCGCGACTCTGCATCCGGCGGCATTTAACGTCGGCGCCAACCTCGGTAGCGCGGCGGGCGCCGGATTGGCCGATCACATGCATTGGCATGTCGTGCCGCGCTGGGCCGGCGACAACAATTATATGCCGGTGCTTGCCTCAACCCGTGTGCTGTCACAGAGTTTAGAAGACAGTTTTGGACAATTGCGCCCGATCTTCAAAAATCTCGGCGCTGAATTATCTTAGGATCGAGCGGTCAAGCTGCGGTACTCGCTATGAATGAAGGATGGCTAAAAATCCGGACGCTCGGCGAACTCAAGAGCGAGGGCTACCAGAGCATGCCGGTGCGGATGGAGATGCGCAAGAATTTGCTCGAGCGGCTGCGCAGCAAGGAGCAAATCCTGCCGGGGATCGTGGGCTATGAAGAGACGGTAATTCCGGAGATCGAGAATGGCGTGCTCGCTGGACATCATATGATTTTTCTCGGCGAGCGCGGGCAGGCGAAGTCGCGAATAATAAGATCGCTGGTCGGATTGCTGGACGAATACGTGCCGGCGGTGGCGGGATGCGAAATCAGCGACGATCCGCTGGCGCCGATATGCCGGCGATGCGTGAACCTGAAGGAAGAAAAAGGCGACGCGCTTGCGATTGCATGGATCGGACGTGACAGCCGATACGCGGAGAAGCTGGCGACGCCCGACGTTTCGGTGGCGGACTTAATCGGAGAGATCGATCCGATCAAAGTGGCCGAGGGGCGCTACCTGGCCGACGAGGAAACGATCCATTACGGACTGATCCCGCGCACCAATCGCGGCATCTTCGCGATCAACGAGCTGCCCGACCTGACCGAGAAGGTGCAAGTCGGACTGTTCAACCTGATGGAAGAGAAGGACGTCCAGATCAAGGGCTACAAGATCCGGCTCGCGATCGATGTGGTGTTCGTGGCGAGCGCGAATCCGGAGGACTACACCTCGCGCGGGCGAATTATCACGCCGCTGAAGGATCGTTTCGACGTCCAGATTCGCACCCATTATCCGAAGACGATCGAGCACGAGATTGCGATCATGGAGCAGGAAGCGGCGCATCTGCCGCGCGCGGGGATGGAGGTGCGGATCCCGCAGTTCATGAAGGACATCCTGGCGCAGATTACGTTCGAGGCGCGGGCGTCCAACGAGATCAACCAATCGTCGGGGGTGTCGGTGCGGGTGACGATCAACAATTTCGAATCGGCGATTTCCAACGCGGAGAAGCGCGCGGTGCGAAACACGGAGAACGAGATCGTGCCGCGGATTTCGGATTTGCATTCGCTGTATGCGTCGACGGCGGGGAAGATCGAACTCGAGTACGTCGGCGAAGACAAGAAGGAAGACGATTTGATCGAGCGGCTGATCAACCGCGCGGTGCTGAAGGTTTTCGATCGCTATTTGAAGCTCGACGATTTGAAGAAGGTAACGAGCTACTTCGAGCAGGGCTGGGGGGTCGAGGTTTCGGACCGCGCGCCGTCGTCGGAATACATGGAACCGCTGCGCGAGGTGACGGGACTGCGCGAAGTGATCGCGCTGCTGGGGCCGTTCGAGACGCCGGGGCTGATGGCGGCGGCGAGCGAGTTTATTTTCGAGGGCCTGCATCTGCATCAGAAGCTCAACAAGGATCGCCAGGGCGGGCGCTTCGCCTATCACGCATGACGCGCAGGGAATTGAGCACGGTCACCGCCCGCTACACGCAGTGGGACGGGACCCAGCGGCTCAAGCTCGACGCCGACAAGGTGTTCGAGAAGCTGGCGGAGTATCTGTCATACACCGACGACGTGCGCCAGGCGATGGACTGGATGATGCGGCAGGGGATGGACTTCGACGGCGTGCGGGTGATGGGGCTGGAGGAGTTCATCGAGCAACTGCGCCAGGAGATGCGCCAGCGCTATCGCGAGTTCAACCTGAAGAACGCGCTCTCCGAGATGGAGCAGAAGCTCGAGGACATTTTGAATCGCGAGCAGGCCAGGTTGGAATCGCTCAAAGGACGAAAGCCCGGCATCGAGGAAAAGCAGCGCGAGTTGTCGCGCATGCCGCGCCGCCTGTCGGAGGCGATCCGCAAGCTGGAGAGCCACGAATTCGAGGACGCGCAGGCCAAGGCGGCCTTCGACGAGCTGCTCGAGGAATATGAAAATATTCGCGACCTCGAGAATTTTCGCGATCGCAATCAGCACATGTTCCACGGTCCTAAGAGCCTCGGCTACGACGAGGCGCTCGAACTGATGCGCGAAATGGAGCGCATGCGCCAGCTCGAACAGGACCTGATGTCGGGCAACTTCGAGACGATCTCGATGGAAGACCTGGAGCAGATCTTGGGCCAGCAGGCGAGCAAAGATTTTCAAAATCTCAGGCAGGTGATGGTGCTGCTGACGCAGTCGGGCTACATGGTGCCCAAGGGCGACCATTTCCAGCTCTCGCCAAGGGGCGTGCGGCGAATCGGGCAACTTGCGCTGCGCGACATTTACCAGAACCTGCTGAAAGATCGTTCGGGCGGGCATGTGACCGACCATCGCGGTGTCACTGAGATGCGCCCGGAGCAGACCAAGCCGTACGCGTTCGGCGATCCGCTGAATCTGAACCTGGTGGCGACGCTCAAGCATGCGCTGGCGCGCAGGGCGGGTGTTCCGCTGGAGCTGCGGCCGGAAGATTTCGAGATTTACGAAAACGATTACGCCAGCTCGTCGTCGACGGTGCTGTGCCTGGACATGTCGTGGTCGATGAGCTGGGAAGGGCGATTTGCGGCGGCGAAGAAAGTCGCGATGGCGATGGAGACGCTGATTCGATCAAAGTTCCCGCGCGACTTTTTTGCGATCGTCGGATTTTATACGCGCGCGGTTGAGCTGAAGCTCAAGGACCTGGCCGAAGCGTCGTGGAACATGGGCGATCCCTTCACCAATCTGCAGGACGGATTGCGGCTCGCCTCGGATTTGCTCGGACGCCACCCGTCACGCAACCAGCACATCATCGTGATCACCGACGGACAGCCGACCGCGTACTTCCTGAACAAGCGGCTGTACTGCGAATGGCCGCTGTCGTTCGGCGGTATCAGCATGCGCGCGGCGCAGGAGACGCTGAAGGAAGTCGAGCGGATCACGCGCAGGGGGATCACGATCAACACGTTCATGCTAGACGATTCGCCGAGTCTGCGCGCGTTCGTGGACAAGATGACGCAGATCAATCGGGGCCGCGCGCTGTTCACCCGTCCCGACCGTCTCGGCGAATACATGCTGGTCGATTATCTTGGCAAGAAGCGCAAGCGGGTCTGAACGCCGGGGGCGCCCGCGATTGCATCCGTCAAGCGAAGGGCAGGCGGATGCCGGCGCGGCGGAGACGGCGCAGCCGGGCACGATTTACCCGGGCGATTGCGTCGAGGTGATGCGCACGTGGCCCGACGCGTCCTTTGACGCATGCATCACGGATCCGCCGTACAACATGAGCCGGCGCAAAGGGCTGAAGTGGGCATTCAGCTCGCACGTTACGATGGACGAAGGGTGGGATCGGTTCAGCAACGATGACTACCTCGAATTCACGCGGCGGTGGCTTTCGGAAGTGTGCCGGGTGGTGCGCCCGAACGGCAACATCCTGGTGTTCGGCAGCTTCCACAATATCTACGTGATCGGATTCGTGCTGGAGCACGTGCTGGGCCGGCGCATCCTGCAGCAAATCACCTGGTTCAAACCCAACGCGCAGCCCAATATCACCGGGCGGCTGCCGACCGAGAGCACCGAGTACATTATCTGGGCGTGCAACAATACGCCGGAGCGCGCGGCCAAGTGGACGTTCGACTACCCGAGCTCGAAGGAAATCGGGGGCGGCAAACAATTGCGCAACCTGTGGCAGATTCCATGCACGCCGCGTTCGGAGCGCCGGCTTGGGAGTCATCCCTCGCAGAAACCCGTGCAACTGCTCGAACGGATCGTGACCTTGTGGACGAAGCCGCAAGACCTGATCCTCGATTGCTTTCTCGGCACTGGTACGACGGCGGCGGCCGCGACTCAACTGGGCAGGCGCTGGGTGGGAATCGAGCGCGACGCGGGATATATCGAGATAGCCAGGAAGCGGCTCGGCGCTGGCGAGTAGAGACTCGATACTGCTAGTGGCCGGCGGCCTGGCTCGCCTCGATCGACGCGGGCATAGTCCAGCTTCCGCCGATTTGACGTATCACAATTCGATCCTGCCGACTTCCGGCTGCGGCGATTAGTCGTTGCAGCGGTTCTTGCATCGGCTCCTTCGACAGCCTGAACGTGCCCCAGTGAATGGGAATGAGGTAGCGGGCGCGCGTCTGCTGGAACATCGCCCAGACCTGTTCGGGGTTGGCATGATTGTTAATCCACGGGTCGTAGGCGCCGATCGAGAAGGCCGCCACGTCAGGCGGCATCGATGCGAGGCTCGCGAAGAGGTCGGTCTGGGCGCTGTCGCAGGCGAGCAGCATCCGGTGGCCATTTTTTCCCAGCAGGTAACTGTTGAAGCCGTAGCCGCCGCCAAACGGAGGCCATCGCCGGCCCCAGTGCCGCGCGCCCATCGCGCGGATGGCGAGTCCCTTGACCATGGTCGTCTCGCCCCACTTGAGTTCGCGGACATCCTTGAAGCCGAGCGGCGTTATGAGCTTTGCGCACTTATCGCACGCGATCACGACCGCGGTCTTGGGCAAAGCTTTGAGCGACGGCAGGTCGAGGTGGTCCATATGTGCGTGCGTGATCAGAATGACGTCGATTTGCTGCAACTGCGCGGGCGTCAGCGGAGGATCGACGAATCGTTTTGGTCCGATCGTGAGGATCGAGCCGATCTGCATGCCGACGCGCGAGAACAGGGTTGGGTCAGAGAGCACGCGCGTGCCGAAAAAATTCATGAGCAGCGTGGCGTGGCCAAGACTTGCGATCGTGAGCGAGTTGTCGGGCCACGACGCGGGTTCGAGACGGGGATGCGAATGGCCGGACGCGGTGTTCATGTCCCAAGGGTACGAGCTTGTCGCAATCAGCGCCAGCGAAAATAAGGCAACCGCGGTGATCACTCGTGACAGGGATCGCATCAGCCGCGTCGAATGGAACGAAATCGAATTCACTTCTCCGGCGCTGGCTTGAAGCAGGGGAGTTCCTTGACCAGGACGTAACTATAGGAACGATCGTGCCACTTGAACGTTCCGACGCCGGCGCCGAACGCCCCGGTCATCGAGTCAAACTGTTCGCTGTCGTAAACGTCGAGCACGTCGGCGGGAGCGTAAGCGAGATATTGCGGCTGGTCGGGCTTGAGCATTTGATAGAGCGGCGGATTGAAGAGGAGCTTGGTGATGCCGGGCTTGGGCTGCCAGCCGTCCTCGGGCGCGTTTTCGGTGCGAACCATCATCCAGGCCGGACCGCCGAAGTTTTGAGAAATCTTCCACTGGCGTGACTCGATCAGCCCGTCTTTGTTCTTGCGGATTTCCTCGACGCCGGGCGGAACCCGCAGCAACTGATCGCATTTGTCGGCGTTCTCGTCTTTGGAAGCTCCGGTGCCGCCGGATTGTTTCAACGCAACCTGGGAGCCGATGAGCTCGGCACTGCCGGCGGCGACCATCGGGGCAACACTGGTGACCATGCCCAGCGCCCCCGCCGCGCATCCCGAGCACGCGGCCGCGAGCGCGATCACGATCGCCATGGATGCGGTACTGCGGACGATTAAGTTGCTCACGAATTCACGGCTTGCGTGAGATCACCATCGAAGAGCTGAACGGAGGGCTTGGCAGCGCCTCGTGGCTGATATCGGCGAAGCCGGCGTCGGCGAGCCATCGGGAGACTTCTTCAAATGAATAATCGCGGCCGCGCGTGGCCAGCAGCAGGTAGAGCGCGAAAATTGCGCCGGACCGGGGCTCGGTGAGGTCGGCATTCATGATGTGATCCTTGACGATCATCATGCCGCCGGATTCGAGCGCGCGAAAGCACTTGCAGAACAGTTGGGCGTTGGCGGTTTCATCTTCGTTGTGAATTATATTCGACATGAACAGGGCTCCGCATGGGCCCGGGATCTCATCGTACAGGTAATCGACGCGGACCAGGTCGATTCGCGCCAACGCCGCGGGCTCGCGCTCAGCGAGGATTGCGCGCGCAACTTCGAGGGTGGCAGGCAGATCGTAGATTGCCGCGCGCAGATGGGGCCATCGGCGGAGCATCGCCGCGACGTAGGTCCCCGGGCCGCCGCCGATGTCGGCGATCATCGAGACGCGGCTGAGATCGAGCCGATCGGCGACGTAAGTCGGATCGCCGCGCGCGCGAGTGAGGCTGTCCATGGCGCGGATGAATCGTTCGGTCTCCTCGGGACGGTTTTGAAACATGTCGGTCGGGCGCGCGGGAGCGCCGGTGCGAATGGTTTGTTCGAGATGCGTCCAGGTTTCAAAGATCGCTTCGTCGAACAGAATCAGGCCGCCGAGGTATTCGGCGGACGAGCGGAGCAGGTAGCGCCGCGACGCATCGGTGAGCGTGTAGCGGTTGCCGCGTTTGACGAGCAAGCCGAGCGCCACCATAGCGTTGGCTATCAGAGCCGTCGCGCGGCGATTGGCGGAGATGGCTTCGGCGAGAGCGGCATCGTCGAGTGGCGACGGCCTGAGAATCTCGAAAATTCCCAGCTTGAGCGCGGTCTGGATGGCGCGCGCTTCGGCGTGTCCTGAGGCCAGCGCGGCAAGTTCGGCGAAATCCATCGCTGGGCGCCTGCCTTTCAGCGCAAGAAGTCTCGCGCAACGAAGCTGTTGGCGCCGGCGCAATGAGCGATGTGGATTGCGGGCGGGCGGCGGCGCGGGTTATTGCGCGTGGCATCCATAGTTGACATCAGAACTTGAACCACCGGCGTTCGCAAGCGGCGTTGCACTTCAATTTCCAGCTATCGCGCCATCTAGCGGATGTCAATGCGAACGATTCTTGCAGCAAGACGATGCTTTCGCGTGCCGGCGCACGTTTGCCTACCACTTCTCCTTGAACGGCCGAACGTCCACTTCGTGAGACCATGCGCTGCGGTCCTGATGCGCGAGATGCCAGTAGGTGTCGGCGATCGCGGAGGGCTTGAGCATGTCGTCGGCACTGAGCTGCGGAAATCGCTCGCGGATGAAAGGCATGTCGATGGCTCCGTCCACGTTGACGTAGGCGACGTGAATGCCATGGGGTTGCAGGTCGCGCGCGATCACCTGCGCCAGCCCGCGCATCGCAAATTTCGCCGGCGCAAACGCCGCCGAAGTCGCGAACGGTTTCACGCCGGCGGTCGCGCCGGTGAAGATGATGGTACCACCTCCGCGTTTCAGCATCGCCGGGACAACTTCCTGCGCGGCCAAAAACGCGCCAAAGGCGTTGACCCGCCAGGTGTTCTCGAAGGTGCTCGGCTTGGTGTCCATCAATTTGCCGAACGGGCGCATCGCGGCGTTGTAAAGCAGCGCGTCCACGTCGCCGAGTTGACGGCGAATCTTGTCGAATGCCGCGGCTATGTCGGCGGCCTTGGCGACATCGGCAGAGACCGGGAGGGCCTTGCCGCCGGCGCTCTCAATATCCTTCGCGAGCGCGGTCAGTTTGTCTTCACCACGCGCAACCAATGCGACCGCGTACTGCTCGGCAAATCTGCGCGCGAGGGCGGCGCCCAACCCGGGACCTACGCCAATAACCGCACAAACGGGACGAGGATCTGATGCTGCCATGTCTGCCTCCTGCGCCCGATTCGCAACGCGGGCGAGCGAATTAAAAGTAGTGGTCCAAGCGCGGCGGCGCGCGGCACCGGGATTTTGAGATTTACTTCGCCGGACGATGCGACGATGAAACCCGCGTCACGCCGGTCGCATGACAGCGGCTTCCACGAATTCCAGCCGATCGTTTCCCCACAACATTTCGCCATTGACGAAAAACGTCGGTGCCCCGAAGGCGCCACGGCTGACGGCATCGTCGACATTGGCGCGGAGCCGGTTCTTGATGTCGGCGCCCTCGATTAATGCCGGATCGATTTCCGCCCCCTTGAGAAGCCGGCGCAGTGCTTCCTCCTTGCTGAGGTCCTCTCCTTGTTCCCATATCGCGCGAAAGGCCGCCGAATGAAACGCCGGGAAGCGGCCGTGCAGTTGCGCGGCGATCGCGGCGCGCAGCACGCGAATCGTACTGAACGGGAAATAGGGGTTCATCTGCATCGGAACGCCGTAGCGCTTCGCCCATCGTTGAAGTTCCGCAAGGATGTAGCCGGCTTTGGCCGGAATCGAGATCGGCGACGCGTTGCCAGTGGCCTTGAATATCGCGCCGAGCATGATCGGCCGATACACGATCTCGGCGCCGGTGCGCTGTGCAATCGTGGGTAACTGTGTGTCGGCGAGATAGCTGAACGGGCTTAGGTAGTCGTAAAAGAACTCGATCTGTCTGGCCATCACGAATCTCCACTGCGGGACGCCCGGACGACGCGCCGGTGCGCTCAGTTAGTTGCGATTTGCAACTAGCACAACTAGCAGGCACTGTCCCGGGTGGCAAGCACCTGGGACGCTCGCACTGATCCAGCTCGGCGGCCCCGACTTGAAGATCGCGCATCATTCGGTCGGGCAGCCTTTCGCGTTTCCGACCGCTTTGCTAGAAAGGCTGATGTGAATACTCGCCACGCTGCTGCCGCGCTTTCTCTTCTTATTCTCGCTTTGTCGGGATGCGCGCAACAGCAACCATCCGCATTTGAAACCGCTCTCCCAAAACTTCGCGAGCAGTGCGTGGCAGGTGACAACCAAGCCTGCCAGAAAATTGCAGAGGGCGCTTGCTTGAACGGGACACCGGAAACTTGCAGGGCGCAATGCTGGCCCGCAATTGTGGCTCAGGCATGTGGCCCATACCGTCCCGAAGAGATGAGGCGAGCATCCCCCGGTCCAGCACTTGGGCCCGGGAGCTCCGGTCCAGGACCTGGGCCCGGGAACTTCTAAACTTAGGACACTCGCATTGCGCACTTAGGGCAGCGCCAACTAGCAAAGTAAGTTTCAAAGTGCAACGATAAGTTTGCCGGGCCGGAGTCGGGGAAAGCTGCGGCACACGAAAATCAACTCGGAGAGGGGAGCGGCAGAAGCCCATGCGATGGGATTCGGTCAAGGAGATGAACTGCTCGGTCGCGCGAACGCTTGCGGTGGTCGGCGAGCGGTGGACGATGCTGATACTGCGCGAGGCGTTTCTCGGACGCCACCGGTTTGACGAGTTTCAGCAGGGGACCGGTATCGCGCGCAACATCTTGAGCTCGAGGTTGCGTGACCTGGTGCGTGACGGAATCCTCGATCGCGTGCGCAGCGAGGGTGACAGCGGCCGGGTCGAGTATCGGCTGACCAGGAAAGGACTCGAACTCTATCCCGTGTTGATCGCAATGATGCGATGGGGCGATACGTGGCTCAGTGGCGAATCCGGGCCGCCGATGACGCTGATACATCGCGCCTGCGGTGCGAAGATGGCGCCGGATATGGTCTGTTCTCATTGCGGGGAGCATCTCACGGCGCGCGAAGTCGTAGCGATTCCCCGCCGGCCGGCGGCGGCGCGCGCGCGCCGGGCCGAGCGGGCCGGCCGCAAGCGCGCCGCGCGCTGACTGTTACTCGCGCGCGTGGCCGTCTGGCGCCGCGCGCGCCATCCGCGCACAATATTGGTTCAACATGATTGAATTAGTGATGTTCGACGCGGACGGCGTGCTGTTCGATTCGGAAGAATCGAACGTTGCGTACTACAACTGGATTTTCGCGGAGATCGGCGAGCCGCCACTGGACCGCGCCGAGGAAATCGCGGCGATTTCGTTCGCCGCGAGCGAGGTGTTTGCGGCGCGTGCGAGTGGCGACTCGGCCAAGCTGGGCAGGATGCACGATCTGAGCCGCAACATGGATCAGACGCCGTTTTTCAAGATGCTGCGGCCGCCGATTGAGTTGCGCCCGTTCATGCTCGAACTCAAGCGGCGTTACAAGCTCGGGCTGGCGACCAATCGAGCGGCGACGGTGCCCGCGTTGGTCGAGCATCTCGGTCTTGGCGGTGTGTTCGACGCGGTCGCCAGCGTACTCGACGAGGTTCGCCCCAAGCCAGCGCCCGACATCCTGCGCCTGTGCCTGCAACGCGCGGGTGTTCGCGCGGCGCGGGCCGTGTACGTGGGCGACAGCAGGATAGATCGCGAGGCGGCCGAGAGCGCGGGCGTGCATTTTATCGGCGTCGGCAGCCGCATCGAGCATCACTGCATGATTGCGACGATCGCCGACCTGCGAAAGGCGCTCGAACCATTGGACGCGATCCAGGAGTAAGGCGCCGGTCTAGAGAATCATCTCGATCAGAGTCGGACCCGGCGTCGCGAGCGAGCGTTCCAGTTCGCGCGTGAGCGCCTCGGCCGTCTCGACGCGCACGCCCGCCACCCCCATACCCCGCGCCAGGCTGGTCCAATCGATATCGGGATTGGAAAGCTCGGTGAGCGAGCGCGCTTTGCGCCCGGGTTCGGTCACGCCCGCGCGCGCGAGTTCAAACTGCAGAATTCGATAGCTGCGGTTGTTGCACAGCACCGTCGTGACGTTGAGCGATTCCCGGGCCTGCGTCCACAGCGCCTGGATCGTGTACATCGCGCTGCCATCAGCCTGAAAAGCGATCACGCGCCGATCGGGGCACGCGACGGCTGCGCCGGTTGCGCAGGGCAATCCTTGCCCGATCGCGCCGCCCGTGAGCGCAAGATATGTATGCGGCGGCGCAGCCGCCGACGCAGCGATGAACGGCAGGCCGGTGGTGGCAGCTTCATCCATCACGATCGCACCCTCGGGCATCGTTGCCGCAATCGCGGCGCCCGCGGTCATCGCGTCGAGCTTTCCGACGGGACGTTCGGGGCGCGAGTTTTTCGCCGGCGTCACGGCCGAAGCCGCCGCGCCGATTTCACCTGCGAGCGCTTCCAGAGCGGCCGGGACGTCATCGGTCGGCTCGGCCAGAATCGGGGCGTCGATGCCTTCGGGAATGAGCTGGCTGGGGAAACCCCGATAGCCAAAAAACGCCACCGGTTTTTTCGCTCCGGCGATCACAATCGAGTCGAACGGCTTCAACATCCCGATCGCTTGTTCAGGAAAATAGGGCAAGCGGTTGAGCGTTGGCATACCGGCGCCGCGTTCGAGCCGGGCGGGGAAAGTTTCGCAGATCAGATCGCATCCTGATTTCGCGGCGATGCGCGCAGCCGCCCTCAGGCCACGTGCACGAAGTGCGATGCCGCCGAGAAAAAGCGCGACCCGATCGCCCTTGCGTATCGATTCGGCTGCCCGCTTGACCGCATTAGCGGACACCGCCGGCGGCGCCGTCGGCTCGATCGGCGGAGTCGGGCGGTCGGCGGGATCCCACTGGCAATCCGCCGGAATGATCAGCGTCGCGATTTGCCCCGGTGCGCGCCCGGCCGCCGCAATCGCCTGCGCGGTCGCATCGGCGAGCGATGCTGAATTGCGGACGCTTCGTATCCATCCCGAGACTGGAGTCGCGAGCGAAATGATGTCGGAAGTGAGCGGTGCGTCGGCGCCGACGTGCCACGTCGCGTGATCGCCGATCAAATTCACGACCGGCGAGCGCGCGCGCCGCGCGTTGTGGAGATTGGCGATGCCGTTGGCGAAGCCGGGCCCAAGATGAAGCAGGGTCAGAGCAGGTTTCTCCGCCATCCGTCCGTAGCCGTCGGCGGCGCCGGTGCAAACGCCCTCGAACAATCCGAGAATCGGCCGCAGCCCTTCGGCGGAGTCTAGCCCCGCCACCAACTGCATTTCAGTTGTCCCTGGATTCGCAAAACACACCTCGACCCCTGCTGCGATCGCGGTGCGAATCAGGCTCTCAGCTCCATTCATGATTCAATTCCGCTCGATCGGTCCCGACTTGGGGTAATCCTACACCATCGCGGCGCGAATCGCGCCGGACCGCGGTAGTCCGCACGAAACGAGAGTGTCAAGCGCAGGTCACCAATCGCGCCCGATCAGCGCGTCGGCGTCAAATCAGAAATACGTAAGGAGGGGGCGCTAGAGCTTATTGCCGCGACGACCCGTGAACTGAGAAGCCGCTGCGGGATCATTGATCGGATGCGTTGCCGGCGCGCCACCTCGCGCGGCAATGGTCTGCGCGCATCTTAGATGCATCGGAGGCTCGCCGGTTATCTTGGCGCCGAAGCCAAAACGCATCCCGCAGTGAACGCATCGCTCTTCCGACATCGCGCGCAAGGTATGGCACTTGGTATGATTGCAGGACCCGCGGCACGGCCCCCCGGGCATTCCAGGGGTGGCAATAGTGATGTCAGTCATCGTCTTATCCTCGCAGTTTGTTCTGCCGAAACTGCAAGCATCCGGATCTTGCAACTAAACCTATAATATATTCGTTAAGTATTTGTAGCAATACTGAGACGGGTTTTGCAAGCTTGCCACAATACGGTTAAGGTTTTTTGTATGTTTAGCTATTGCGTTCTTTTGCAGGCTTAGCTTGCCCTAAAATAATTATTCTTGATAAAGCCGATGCTAAAAGCCTTGGCATAGACTTGGCATAAAAGAATCATTTCAGGACCAAACAGCGATGGCTAGAGTTAGTGTTTTACTGCATAAGATAGCGGTAAAATTCCAGCGCTGGCCGGAATATTGCCAGGGGGGCTGACGAATCAGGCGATTAACGGCGAATCGCCAAGCAGCTTGAGCGACCGCTCGAGATTGCGCCCGAGATAGCCGCGGACTTGGCGAGCGACGCTGTCGTCCGCATGGCCAAGAGCGACAGCGGTCGCAAATTCGGCCATTGCTGCTTCCATCGCACGCCGATCGGGCGGATTTTTCGCGCCGGCGCGAATTGCGCGCGCAAGCGCTCCGCGAAGTCCACTTTTTGTCGAGAGGTGCTTGTCGCCCAGCCGCTTGAGCGCGGCGAATGTCGCGCGCAGATCTTTTATCTCGGCCGCGTCGTACGCGGGCGCCGACTCGAGCAATCCCGCCGCAAGAGCTAGCGATCCCATCGCTGACATCGCCTGGCCTTGCGCGTAAGGCGATGTCAGTTCGGGGATCAGCGCGTCCATGATCGTCCGCTGCATTCCACTGATCAGTTCGTTCAATGTTGGCCTTAGCATCGGACCACCTCAGACCAGTCGAAGTTGGTTGACCAAGTCCTTGAACAACTGTGGGATCAGCAGTTCAAGAAAAGGCATCACGGCGTCGGATGTGCGTCCCTCGACGAAGTCGCGGATTCCGCTCAGACAAATCACCGCCATCTTCGCGTTGCCGAGCACCTGGTAGAAAAACAGCCGTTTTCGATCGACGCGATGGCCCGTCTTCTGTTCGTACAGGCGGTAGAACGCCTCGCGTTCCATCAGGCCGCCGGCGAGTTCCTCGCGTCCCCAGAACATCATCGACGCCCACCCGAGATCCTCCATGGGGTCGCCCAGATGCGCCAACTCCCAATCGAGCATCGCGATGATTCCATTGTCGTCGTACAGATAGTTTCCCGAACGATAGTCGCCATGAACGATCACCACGCGGTCGGTCACGACGAGGTTGGCGTTCAGCCATGCGAGCGCGGCAGTGAGAATCGGATAATGTTCGCCCATCCGGTCGCGTTCATACACTTCGCTCCAATGCGCGGCCTGGATTCGGGCGGGATCCTCGGGATTTTTCGGAGGATCAAGAATCTCGAGTCCGCATTCGCGGTAGTCGAGCGACTGCAATCGCGCGAGCTCGCTCAGGAAGTCATCTGCGACCTTCGCGCGCGTTGATTCGGGCTCCGTGGCGGGAAACGCCCCCATGCCGGTGCGGCCCGCCGCGCGCTGCATGATGAAAAACGGGCGGTCCATCACCCCGGCGTCGAGCTCGAGGAACAGGGGCTCGGGAACCTTGAGCCCCGCCCGATGCATCGCGGCGATCACTTTGAACTCGCGCTCGCGATCGGTTTTTAGCAGCCCGCCGGTCGGATCGCGCCGCCCGATCAGCGGCAAGGTGCGCGTCTGGCCGCCTTCGTTCCATTCCAGATCGAAGGCATACGTCTCGCGCGACGAACCGCCGGATATTCGTTTGAGGCCCACCACGCGATGGTCGCGCGCATCGGGCATCCGGCGTTTGAGGTATTCGGTCAGTCGATGCTCATTCATTTTAGTGACAATCCATCCCCCGTTACGGATTCGGCGAAGTCGGCGCAAGCGCCGCCGGGTTTAGCGGCGCTGTGATTCCACCCATCAAACCGCCCATCTGTGCGCGCAGCCGCTCCGCCTGTTCGAGCTTGCCGTTGCGCATCAATTGTCTTTCGACCGCGAGCGCCTCGCGTTTGGCCTGCTCGAGCTGTGTGCGAGTGGGCGGCGAGATTACAATCGCGGTGGCCAGTGTCTGCTGCGAAATTTGCCCCAGCAGTTGCGTCATCTGCACGGTCGCCGGCGAAGGCGGCGGCGCTGTGGTCGCGCCTGCGACTCGTCCCAGCGCCTGAGCGAAACTCCCGGGCCCGCGCGCCATGATAAACAGTTGCGTCTCATTCATGCTTGAGGCGCCGTCCAGGCGCGTTCCCGACGGTGCGCTATGGCTCATCGCATCCACGTTCATCAGATCGAGCGACGGCGTCGCACCGAGGTCGTTCAGCATCATTATCGAATCGTAATGTACTTCCGCGGCGTGCGGCCCATCAACTTCAAACGCGATTTCCGAGTCGCCGTCGCTTATCGGCGAGACTCCCGTCACGTGGCCTATGGTCGCCGACGCGTGAGTTATCGGATCACCCGGACCCAGCCCGCCGGTCGTATCAAGCTCGGTCGAATAATACAACGGCTGACCGGCGCATCCCGTGGCCAGCAGGCCAAGAACGAGCGCGCCGCCCATCGATATTCGCCGCAACACCGGCATGCAAATTCCGATCGTCTTACGCAAATGCCGGCATCACTTCATTCGCGAACAGCTCGAGCGTCGGCGGTGGCGCGAAGTCGCTGAAGAAAATGGTAAACGTCGTGATTCCCATCGCCACGCGTTTCTTAAGTTGCTCGACCACTTGCTCGGGCGTCCCCTTGATCCCGGTGCTGATGAACGGCTTGAGCATCTGCGCCATCTTCCACTTCTGCTCGACTTCCGCGTCCGTCTTGCCGATGCACACCAGCAACTGCTCGGATACGTCGATGGTGTTCACGTCGCGCCCGACGTCTTTGCAGTGCTGCTTGAGCGCATTGAACTTGTGCTCGAAGCTTTCGTAGCCGGCCGGGCAATTCCACCGGTCGGCGAACCTGGCCACCAGCTTCAGCATGACCTTTTCGCCGCTGCCGCCGATCGTGATCGGAGGATGCGGTTTCTGCACCGGCTTGGGATTGCAGCTCGCTTCTTCGATCGAGTAATGGCGCCCCTTGAACGTCGCGCGCTTCTCGGTGAACATCGCCTTCAGGATGTGCAAGCCTTCCTCGAACATCTTGAGCCGGGTGCCCATCGACGGGAACTGGTAGCCGTAAGCCTTGTACTCCTCGTCCATCCAGCCCGCGCCGTAGCCGATTTCGAGCCGCCCGTTGCTGATATGATCGATGGTCGCAAGCGACTTCGCCAGCAGCGCAGGATTGCGGTACGAGTTGCATATCACGAGCGTGCCGATGCGGATTTTCTCGGTCTTCGCCGACAGTCCCGCCATCAGCGCCAGGCATTCATGATGGTCGAGATCGGGCATCCCGCGCGTCCACATGTGATCGACCAGCCAGATCGAATGGTAGCCCAGCTTCTCGCATCGATGCGCCCGCTCTTCGAGCTGATGCCACGATTGCCCGGCTTGCGGAGAGAACAGGGCGAATTGCACTTTCTTGCTCATTGAAATTTACCCCCGTGCGTGATCGGCGCGAGAACGTCCCGACTCTGTTTCGCACGGCGGACCGCAAAGGGTCAACCGGCGACGAGCCGGCACGGGCGCGGGCTTGTGCGAAGACGCGAAATCGTGGAGAGGATTAGGCCCATGAAGATTCGACGGCGCATTGCCATTAGCGTGTCGGCGGTCCTGCTGTTTTTCATCGCGTTGGGCGCGGTCGCGTCAGGCGGCGGAACCGGCTTCAGCACCGCCGGCGCGGCCCGCGAGCTCAAAGGCGCGCCGGGAATTTACGAATGGACGTTCGCATCGGCGGTGGGCAAATCGCCGTTCGATAAAATCGTGCTGCATCGCGTGGCCAAGGGGCCGAATCCGCCCGCGCATCCCGACGGGGTCGTGCTCTATCTCCCCGGCACCAACATGAATGGCGAAGTGGCGCTCGAGGATCCACGCTATTCGTTCCAGGTTTACCTGGCCGAGCACGGCGTGGACGTATGGTCGATGGACTATCGCACGCATTTTATTCCGCCGCAGACGCCCCAGAGCGATCTTTCCGAGCTGGCGAATTGGACCAACGATCTTTTCGAATCGGACATCGATGCCGCCGGGAAATTCGTCAGCGAAAAAACCGGCCGCGACAAACTGTTCGTTGCCGGCTTCAGCCGCGGCGTCGAGTTCGCGTACCTTTACGCCGCTATGCATCCCGAGCGCGTCCGGGGAATCACTGCGCTCGACGGATTCATCCCGAGCCATCCGATGCGCACGGCGCCGCTCGCGCCCGGCCACTATGCCGACGACATCGGTGGCGAACATCTGACCTACGACAAACGGTACAAGCTGATGCAGATGGTGATCGAAAATCCCGATCAGCCTGCGCCGATTCCCAAGTACAAGACCGCGCGCGAAAACCTGGAACACGTGGTGTACGGCGCGGGCGGATTTTTCGGCGGAAACGGCGGACTCGCGAATCCGCAGGGCGGCTTCTCCGACGCCGTGGTGCTGGCGAAACTGCTAATCGGCTACGATCGCTACTGGCCGGCGGTTCAGGACGGCGAGAATCCGTTCACGCCGCAAATCCTCGCGGCGCTCAAGGGGTCGAAGATTCCCGTGATCGCGTTCGCCAGCACCAACTTCGGCGCGCAATGGCCCGGTCAAGTCGAGGAGTCGGCGAAATCGACCGGCGCGCCCGACCCCTCATTTACCAAGCTTGACAAGTGGGGCCACCTCGATGTGTTGGCGGGAACGAAGTCGGAGAGCGAAGTCTTCGCGCCGGCCGCGGCGTGGATCAAGCAGCATCAGAAGTAGGCGGATAGCGGGGGGTGTCGGGGCGCGATGGAGCGGGGCGGCTCCGCGGAATGATCAAAACCGCGGCCAGCGCCCAAGCGCCCAGCACGAGTCCGGCGACGGTCCATCGAAGGGCCGAGCGGCCGCGGCGCGATGCGATAATCGCGATTAAGGGAGCGAGCGCGAGATCGATTACGATTGAGGTTGCAATCAGATTGGCGGGCGGCTCGCGGTACCCCATCAGGGCGAATCCCGACGCGATGCTTAGGAGGCTGGCGATAATGGTCATCGGTTTGCGCGACTCGGCACCTTATATATAGTTGAAAATCATGGCGCACCGCGACAACGAAAACCTGATGAGCAAGCTTAGGCAGATGAGCGAAGAAGGCATCACCGGCCTGTTCAACGAGATTCTGTCAAACGACAAGATGCGCTCGAGCTTAGGGCGAGCGGGTGAACGCTTCATGGCGAACAAGCAATCATTCGACCGCAACGTCGAGCAGGTGCTCGACTTCGTCAATATCCCGTCCAAGCGGGATATTCGCGAGCTGAAAGCGCGGCTCGATCATCTCAGCTCGCAACTGCTGAACCTCAGCATCAAGCTCGACCGCCACCTCGATCACGGCGAACCCACGAAAGCGAAAGCGGCGGCCCGACGCGCAAAGAAGCCCGGCTGATCAGCCCGGGCGCAGGCTTTGGCCGATCTCGGCGAGGTCCGCGATGGTGCGCGGCTCGCGGCCAAGCTCAGGCGCAACCATCAGCACCGCACCGGCGGGAAGCGAATTGCGGAGCACACTGAGCGAAACCTGCTCGCGGGTCCTGAGCGCGGCGTAGTCGGCGAGATTGCGCTTCAACTTTTTCCTGACCGACGGCGCGATCCGGGCGGACGATAGTTCGGCGGCGTCGGGCAGCTCCGCGAGCACGCGATTCACGACCATCGCGGCGACGCGCAGGCCGGCACGCTCGAGCGCGGCGATAAATTCGCGCGCCTGGGCGATTCGGCTCGACTCCGCGGTGGTGACGACCACGATTGCCGTGTCCGGCGCGCGCAGCTTGTCCTGGGCGCTCGCGGCGCGAGCTGAAAAGCCTTCGTACATGCCGTCGAAACTGCGGACGAAGGACTGGATGTCGCCGAGCAGATTCAGCCCGGTCACGCGATCGAACGCCGCGAGCACGGCGCGCGCGGCAATATCCACCAGCCGCAGTTGGCTCCTGAATAATCCTCCGGGCGCACCGAGCAGGACCGCGGCGCGCGAGTTGAGCAGTTCGAGCAGGCGCCGCGGCGCGTCGAGAAAGTCGAGCGCCTCGGCGGCGGGAGGAGTGTCGAGCACCAGCAGGTCGGTCAAGGGATCGGCGGCGAGTTCGAGCAGCTTTTCCATCGCCATGTAGTCCGCCACTCCCGCAAGCGCCCCCGAGAGATTGCGATAGATTCGATTTTCAAGAATCGTGTCGCGCGCCGCGTCCGACCGCGCGTAACGCGCGACGATCGAATCGAAGGTGCGTTTTGGATCCAGGCGCAACGCGCGCAGCCGCGCGCGGCCGGCCCCGCCGCCACGGCGTGCATGGCGAATGCCTTCGAGCGGGACCTCGACCGGCTCGGATGAATCCGCCGCAAGGCCGAGCGCGTCGAGCAGGCGCGGCGCGGGATCGACGGTCATCACATCCGCGGCGCGTCCGATCACGGCGGCGTGCACTGCCAGCGCGGCGCTGATGGTGGTCTTGCCGACGCCGCCAGGCCCGAGGCAGATCACGAGGCTCGGCGAGCGCAAGTCGAACGACTCGGGATGAGCGGGCTGCTTAGGATGGGCAGACGGCTTGAGCGGTACGGCCTTGGGCTTCATCGGTCGAACATCTCCGCATCCAGCACGCGGCCAAGTATCTCGACTTCACCGGCTCCCATCGCCGCCGTGAACATCATCGGGAGGCTGAAGGTCGGGATGCCGGCGGCGGCGAACCGCGCGGCGGCAACAGCGGCCTGTTGATGCGCGGCGTTTCGGCGCACGGCCAGGTGGGCGTGGCCGCCGAGCGCACTCAGCGCGGCGAGCTCGGAAGCATCGAAGAGCGGATCGGGAACGCAGTTGATTATCGCCGCGACCGTGACGATGCCGAGCCGCTCGCGCATCGCGGCAGTGGTTTCCAGCGCCTCGCGAACCGCAAGATCCTCCGGGGTCATCGTGACGACCGCGCCGAATCGTGTCGCGTCGGCGAGGAATGTTGCGACCGAATGGGCAAGCCGGTTCAGCGTGCCGGCCGGCGCGATTCCCTTCACGCCCGCCGAGACTGAGAGTAGCTCGACGGCGCTGCCCGAGGCGGGGGCGTCGATCACGAGATAACGATCCAGGAGCGCCGCGTCTCCCGCCATGATCCGGAGACGTTCCAGCAGCAGGAAAGCTTCGAGGCCCGGCAGCGCGGCGGTTACATAACCGAAGGTTCGGCTGCGCAGCATCCGGCGCGAGATGGCGCGAATCGGGACGATACGCTCGATGAAAGCTTCGAGCTCGGCGCGCGGCGTGAGCGCGATGACCTCGAGCGAGTCGGTGACCTTGACGGTGATCGAATCCTCGGGTCTCGCGCCGAGCGCCGCCGCCGCGGACAGGCGGCGATCGAGATCGGCGAGCGTGGTCGGACGCCGGCGCGACAGCGCAATCGCCAGCGCGGCAGCGACCGTGCTCTTGCCGGTGCCGCCTTTGCCGGTTACGAACAATACCCGCGGTAGCCGCATCGGCTAGAATGTAAGGGTCGCGCAGCGAACAGTAAACCTTGCGCGGGAAGAGAGTTGGCTTTGAGCGAAAATAAACCGCCGGCGATCGATTCGATGCTGATCGCGATGCCGCCTGAGCAGATCGTGCTGTTCAAGTCGATCGTCGAGTCCTACGACAATATTGCGACGCTGCGGACCGAGGATCCCACCCGCCATCATCTGCGGATTTACTTCTCGGCGGATGCGCGCGACGAAGTCGAAGCGATGATGGCGTCGCTCGCCGCGCAATTCACGATCGAGCGGATTGCGTAGGCAGGGGAAAGGGGAAATCACTTTATTTTGTGTGAACCCCGCCGTGGGGTTCGCTTTTCACTGCTTCCTTGGGCCAGGGGTAACCCCTGCACGTTAGTTGATCGTGAGAGCCCGCTTGACCTAAGGTTGACAGGCAAATTGTCAGGCTGTTCCGTTGGCGCGGGGCACCATTGAGGTTACAGAGACGGTTCCGTGCGATTGTAGCGACCTGCGTTCTGATAGTGGCGCTTCTCGCTGATTGGGTGTCGGCTCGCGCCGCCACCATCAACGTTCCCGCTGACCAACCCACGATTCAGGATGCGATCAATGCCGCCTCAAGCGGCGATATCGTGCTCGTGGCGCCGGGCACGTATTCAGAGCGGATCGCACTCGGATCTCCACCGATCAAGGTAACAAGCGCAAGCGGACCCGCTGTAACCACAATCACCGGCAATGGTGTCGGCCCGGTCGTCAATATTGGGGGCACTTCGACACTAGCGGGCTTTACGATCACGGGCGGCGTGAGTACTTCGGATCTCGGCGAGGGCGGCGGTATCCTTGTCCTATCCGGCTCTCCTACTATCTTCGGCAATACCATCACCGGGAACACCGCGTGCTCCGGGGGAGGGGGAATTACGGTTGAGGTTGCATCGCCGACGATTCAATCGAACACGATCACGAGCAACGGCCAGACGAATTGCAGCGGCGGAGTCGGCGGCGGCGGAATCCTGCTTGGTGGCGCCGGAGCCGCGATGATTCTTTCCAACACTATTACCAACAACTCGTGGCTGAGCGGCGATGGCGGGGGTATCTCACTTTTTGCCGCTGGCCATCCCGTGATCCTCAACAATCTGATCTCCGGAAACCTGGCCACGGGAGTGGTTTCAGAAAGCGGCACTCCGATCGCAGCGGGTGGCGGAATCGCGATGGTCAACGACTCTGACCCGTTGATCGAACAAAACCTGATCGTAAACAACAACGCCGATCTCGGCGCGGGCGTTTACTTTGGCGTCCCCTCCGGCTCGAGCGGACCATTGCTAATCAACAATACAATTTTCGGAAACAGCGCCACCCAGGCTGTTGGTTCCGCGATCTATGCGAACGGATACGACGGGCCCGTCGAGCTGTTCAACAATCTGCTGATCGCACCGGGTACGCAAAACGTGGTGTATTGCGATAACACATTCAATCCGATTCCTCCCGTTTTCGAGTACAATGACGTCTTCGGTAGCGGAGTCACATTTGAAGCGTGCAACGTCAGCGCCGGCCAATACGGCAACTTTTCGGCGGATCCGCTGTTCGTGAATGCAGCCGCTGGCGATTTTCATCTTACCGCGGGATCGCTTGCCATCGACGCAGGGCTCAATTCAGTGGCCGGTTTTTCCGCGACCGACTATTACGGAAATCCGCGTATCCTGGCTGGAAAGGCCGGCGATGGCGCAATTGTTGATGTCGGCGCCGCCGAGTACCAGCCGCCATCCCCGATCGCAACTCCCACTCCCACCGCGACGCCCACGCCAGTCCCCGGCCAGATCAATGTGCCGGCGGACTATCCAAGCATCCAGGGGGCAATCGATGCGGCGTCCAATGGCGAGGTAATTCAAGTCGCTCCAGGGACCTACTTCGAAGCGATCAATTTCAAGGGCAAGGCGGTCCAGGTTGTAAGCACCGCAGGCGCAGGCGCGACGACAATCGACGGCCACGGACTGGGACCTGTGGTCACTTTCTCGTCCGGTGAGATAACCGCGTCGGTGCTTTCAGGCTTTACTATTACTTCGGGACTGGCGAACGCGGGGCCGCTTTATTTTGGTGGCGGTATTTTGATTCAGGGCGCATCGCCCACCATCGCGTCGAATATCATAGTCAACAACTTCGCATGCAACGGCGGGGGCGGGATTTATTCGTCGTATGGTTCGCCGGTAATTCGGGCCAATGTAATCAGCAACAACCAGCAGTTCGCGAACAGCCTTGGCGCGTGCAGCGGAGGAAACGGCGGCGGAATCGAAATCGATGGCTCCGGTTCGGCGCAAATCACCGGCAATACCATCTCCGGCAATTCCTGGACCTCGGGCGATGGCGGTGGCATTGAGCTTTACTCCGCCGGAACCCCACTTGTGATGAACAACACCGTTTCAAACAATCTGGCGACCGGCGTATTCGGCGCCACTCCGGAGGCTGCTGGCGGTGGAATCTCGGTTGAGGGTGACACCGCGGCGCTGCTGATCCAGAATCTCGTGATCAACAATTCCGCCGATTGGGGCGCAGGGGTCTATTTGGCGGCGGGTTCGGGCTCGAGCGGCGCCGTGCTCGTGAACAATACGATCGCAGGAAATAACAGCACGCAGGATCTTGGCTCCGCGCTCTATACCGCCGAGGCCAGCTCTCTGATCCAGGTATACAACAACCTGCTAATCGGTGACGGGCTCCAGGACGCGCTCTACTGCGCGTCGGGAGCGCCGGCGTTGATTACCAACGACACTTTCAGCGAAAGCGCGGCGGCGATTACCGGAAGTTGCTCGTCACTGGCCGGAACGTCCGGAAACATTTCCGCGGATCCGGTGTTCGATGACGTCAGCTCGAATAACTATCGCCTGTTGGACGGTTCTCCCGCGATCGACACCGGCACGAACTCCGCTCCCGATCTTCCCAGCGAAGACTTTTATGGCAATCCGCGGATCGTAGCCGGATATGTCGGCGACTCTGCGATCGTCGATATGGGGATCGCCGAAGCCCCAGCGGGTGAGGTCAAGCCTAGTCCCTCGCCCACGCCCACGCCGACCGCCACGGCGACTGCTACGGCTACAGCGACGCCGACAGCCACCGCGACGCCCACTGCAACGGCCACCCCTACCCCAGTGCCGGTCAAGCTGAAGATCAGTCCGTCGTCGCTGAACTTCGGCACGGTGAAGGTCGGGAATGATAAGGGACCCAAGAATGTCACCGTGAGCAACCCCAAGGGCAGCAAGAAGAAGCCCGGTCTTACGGTGTTGATGGAGGGGCTCAGCGCAGCGGGCAGTCCGTTCAGCGTGACGAATGGCTGCGATGCACCGCTGCCGGCAGGCGAGAAGTGCACGATCGGAGTTACGTTTGCGCCGAGTGCTGCACAACCGTATAGCGCCACACTGACGATCATCGACAACGCGGAGCACGAGCCGCAGTCGGTGAAACTCACGGGCAAGGGCAAAAGCAAATAGGCAGCGGCCCCTGCACTTTAGTATTAAGACAAGATAAGGGCTCTGCCCTGTTAGACGAATGAGTTCGGAGAAGAGAAAACGGGCGGAGTGTGGTTGACACACCGCCCGCGCCGTCGATTTTGCCGGACACCCGTCTATCGCGCGGTCGCGCTATCGGCAGATCCACCGATGATGACGGCGGAAATAGCGATTAGCGCATGCCCACGGCCGATAGTAGGTCACCGTCGTAAGTGGCATAGGCGCGACGGCCTCGTGGATCACCACGGGTCGCAAATTTTGCGGACGCCAAGCGACGACATCTGCGCCGGCAACGCTCGGCATCGCCATCATGAGGATCCCAAACAGCGCGGCGATTGCGGTTGTGTAGAGTTTCATATTCGTCTCTCCTGATTTGAATACGGATCGGGAGATCGGCGGGTTACGAAGGCTAAACGGTTGTTCATGCCGTAACGTTTTCAATACGGCAAAGTCCCATGCTAGAAAATGTTCTGCACGGAGGAATTGCCTCATGATAGTTGTCCATCACCTCAACGATTCCCGCTCACAACGTATCCTGTGGCTGCTGGAAGAGCTTGGCCTGCCGTACGAGATCAAGCCCTACCAGCGCGATGCGCAAACCCGGCTGGCGCCACCGGAACTGAAGAAGGTTCATCCGCTGGGCAAGTCACCGGTCATCACTGATGGCGATCGGACCGTCATCGAATCAGGCGCGATCATCGACTACCTGATACGCCGTCACGGCGGCGGGCGCCTGCAGCCTGCGCCCGAGACTCCGGCGTACGACCAGTACGTGCAGTGGATGCACTATGCCGAAGGTTCGGCGATGCTTCCGCTGATGCTCAACCTTTATGTCGCGCGCCTGGGTGAAGCGGCGGCGCCGCTTATGCCGCGTATCGAGAGCGAGATTGCCAATCACCTCGCTTACATCGATAGCGCTTTGAAGGGCCGGCAATTCCTGGTCGGAGACAGCCTGACAGGTGCTGACATCCAGATGAGCTTCGTAGGCGAGGTGGCCGGCGCGTTTGGCAAGCGCGCGCAATATTCGAACCTCGACGCGTGGATCAAGCGCTTGCACGAGCGGCCCGCCTACAAGAAAGCGCTGGAACGCGGTGGCGCGTACAATCTCGCGAACTGATCCGGGGTTGAATACCCTATTGGCGCTAGGCGAGCCTGAGGGTGCAGAAAAGACCGCTGTGGTCGGAATAGGGGACGTCGGCGCGGTGATTGGCGATGAGCTCGAGTTTGTCCAAAACCGTCCACGAGTTTGATTTGGCTGCGACGATTGGGTTGGGTCCGGCGATTGGGTTGGCGGCGACGATGTAGTCGATCCATTCGGAGGGTTCGCCGTGGGAGCCCACGTTCGTTCCGCGGTTGCATCGCTCGCGCGCTTCAGCCGTCAAGTCGGCGCCGAGGGCCGCGACCAGCGAATAGAGAGACTCGCGCGCGTCAGTGTTGAAATCTCCCGCTACAATTGCCGGTTGCGATGCATCGGAATGTGACACGATCTCGCCAAGCTGGATGAGCTGAGCCTGGCGAACATCGGCATAGTCGATGCCCGGATATTTGGACTGGAGATGAGTATTGACCGCGCAGATGCGCTGCTCGCCGCGCTCTAGCTCGACAGTCAGAACGCCCTTGCCGCCGAGACCGTCGCCTTCCCAGACTCTCCATGCCGGCGCGCTGGCGGCGAAGGGGTGAAACTCGGGCGCTCGGCGCACGCGCCATTCCGAAGACGCGCTGACGAATGCGAGCAGTCCGCCCCTGGGACCGCGGCTCAGGCGCTTGATCCAGATTGGAACCCAATCGGGTTGAATCGCCCGGGCGAGACGATTGACCTGCGAGTCGAACCAGACTTCCTGCAATAGCACGACGTCCGGCGACAGTTCGCGGATTTTCGCGCTTACCCGATCCATCCGGCCGCCGGGGTCTTTGGACAACGGCCACGGCATTGCGTGCACGTTCCACGACAGAAGCCTAAGAGAGAGGTCGTGCATGGCGGTGGGTGAGGTACAAAATCGGCCCTTTCAGCTCTCCTTCAATAGCTCGTTGAAGGTCGATTTCCAAGGTTCAGCGTGGAAATTCCGGTAGGAATTCGACACGGGCACGAAGGGCGATGCTCCATCTGGAAGCAATTCAGAAAGATCCGTAGCGAACGGATACATCGTCGAAGGTCGTCCGATAAGTCATCTCCGATCAAACATCGTCCAAACCGCGAGGTGGTTTCTATCTGACGCTGGGTGATACGCCCCCCATACGTATCAGGGTAATAGTGTTTCTAAGCGGTCTCAGTCTTGCTCCACATGGTGGGCACGTTCGGAGTTTTTAGTAGACGCAGGGCCGCTGGGAGCGAAACCTGCAGCGAGGATGATGAAGCCATGGGGACGGTGACGCAGTCGAAGCGGCAACTGGCGTGGGTCTTCGATCTCAACAAATGCATCGGGTGCCAGACCTGCTCGGTGGCCTGCAAGGTTCTCTGGCCCGGGGAGGATCCGGGCACCGAGGCGATGTGGTGGATGACCGTAAATTCGCAACCCGGGCGCGGCGTGCCCCGCGATTGGGAGACGATGGGTGGGGGCTACAGGGACGGCCGCCTGCAACTCGGTCGGCTACCCACGGACGAGGAGACCGGCGGCGGCTGGGATTTCAACTACGAAGAGGTCCTCGCCGGCGGCAGCGGGCAACGTGCTCACCTGCGCAAGATCACCGGCAGTCCCGGCTGGGGCATGAACTGGGAGGAGGACGAGGGAAGCGGCGACTACCCGAACTCGTACTTGTTCTATCTCCCGCGGCTGTGCGCGCACTGCACCGACCCAGCCTGCCTCGAGGCCTGTCCGCACGACGCGATCATCAAGCGCGAGGAGGACGGCCTGGTGCTCCTCGACGAGGACCGCTGCAAGGGCGCGCAGTTGTGCCGCCGGGCGTGCCCGTACAAGAAGATCGACTTCAACGCCGTCCGTGGGGTGGCCCAGAAGTGCATCGGCTGCTTCCCGCGTCTCGAGAAGGGCGTGGCGCCGGCCTGCGTGCGACAGTGCCCGGGCCGCGCGGCGTTCATCGGGTTTCTCGATGACGAGGGCTCCGCGGTCGCAAAGCTCGTGCGCCGATGGAACGTGGCGCTGCCGCTGCACCCCGAGTTCGGCACGCGGTCCAACGTCTATTACGTGCCGCCGCTGGCCCCCGCACTGCTGCGCGCGGACGGCCGCGTCGACGAGACAGGGGACCGCATTCCGCCCGCGTACCTGGAGTCGCTGTTCGGTCCGGCCGTCCACGCGGCGCTCGCCACCCTCAAGGCTGAACTCGCCAAGCGGCAACGCGGCGAGGCGTCGGACCTGCTGGACACGCTGATCGTCTACCGGTGGACGGACGCCCTAGGCCACCTGGACCGGGATCCGGCCGAGATCGTGTGGACGCGCTGAGCCATCCCAAGGGAGATCGCCCATGAGCCATCAGCAAGACGGAAAGTCCCATGGAGCCAGTGTGACGTGGGCAGATGCCTATCGCGACAAGTGGAAGTGGGACCGCGTCGCCTGGGGGACGCACTGCACCGACTGTTACCCGGCCAACTGCCCGTACCGGGTCTATGTGCGGGACGGCCGCATCGTGCGCGAGGAGCCGGCCGCCACCTTCAAGACGGTCGAAGCCGGCGTCCCCGACATGAATCCGGCGGGCTGCCAGAAGGGCGCGGCCTGGAGTCAGATGCTGCACGGGAAGGACCGGGTGCTGCACCCGTTGCGCCGCGTGGGCGAGCGCGGTGAAGGCCGCTGGCAGCGCGTCTCGTGGGATGAGGCGCTGACCGAGATCGCGGACGCGATGCTGGACGCAATGCAGGAATCGGGGCCCCGGTCGATCGTGCGTTTGGGCACGACGGAAGGGGGTATGCAGGCGATCGCCCTCGCGAACAACCTCTTTCAGCGTCTCGGGGCCACAGTCACGGACGTTCAGGGTGAGATCAATGACCTGTCGCCCGGGCTGTACATTACCTTCGGGCGGTTCTCCTCGACCCCCAGCGTCGACGACTGGTTTCACTCCGACCTGACGCTCATCTGGGCGACCAATCCGGCCTACAGCGCGATCCCCTGGTTCCATTACATCACCGAGGCGCGCTACCGCGGCGGCGAGGTGGTCACCATCACGCCGGACTACAGTCCGTCGGCGATTCACGCCGATCAGTTCGTGCCCGTGCGCATCGGTTCCGACGCTGCGCTCGCCCTCGCGATGTGCCGCGTGATGCTCGACGAGCATCTCGTCGACGAGCCGTTCGTGCGCGAGCAGACCGACCTCGGCTTGCTGGTGCGCACGGACAACGGCCGGTTTCTGCGGGAGAGCGACCTCCGCGCGGGTGGGTCCGACGAGATCTTCCATCTGTTCGACACGCGAACCGCGCGGATCACCGAGGCGCCGCGCACGCTCGATCTCGGCGAACTCGAGCCAGCGCTGGACGGCGCCTACCGCGCCACGCTCCACGACGGTACCGCCGTCGAGGTGGCGCCGGCTTTCGTGCTGCTGCGCCGCCGCCTTGAGGCCTATGCCCCTGAGGACGCGTCGGCGATCTGCGGCGTGCATCCCGAGACGATTCGTAAGCTGGCGCGCAAGGTCGCGCGCCAGCGGACGCGGATCATTCTCGGCTGGACGACCGGGAAGTCCTACCACGGCGACTTGATGGAGCGGGCAATGTGCCTGGTGCTCGCGCTGACAGGCAATTGGGGCAAGAAGGGCTGCGGCATTCGTGGGTGGGGGGCCGGCATGTTCGACGGGCCCTTCCTCCTGCCCTCCAAGACCCAAGCGGGCCAGCAGTCAACCGAGGCGATGCTGACCGGCGAGCTGGTCCGGATCCAGAAGCTCCTGGCCGCGGATCCCACGCTTACCCCGGAGATTCTGATGCGGCGCGAAGGCTCCGAGGGCGGCCTCCGGATGGGCATGACCCCGCCATTTTTCTTCTGGTATTACCACGGTGGCTACCGTGAAGTGTTGAACCGCCCGTCCTGGAACGATCCTGCCATGCGGCGCTCGTTTGACGCCTACCTGCAGGAGGCGATCGAGAAGGGCTGGTGGCGGGACCTCGTCCATCCCACGCCGGACGAGCCGCACCGCGTGCTGATCAACATCGCGGGGAACGTGCTGCGCACCGTGCGTGGGGGCCAGCGGATGCTCCTCGACACGGCGTGGCCCAAGTTTCGCCTGATCGTGAGCGTCGACTTTCGGCTCTCGACCACGGCGATGTACTCGGACATCGTCCTGCCCGCGGCGCAACACCACGAGAAAACGAATTTCGCTTACACGGTGCCGGACGTCATGAACCTGACATTCGACGATCGGGTCGTGGAGCCGCCGGAGGATGCCCGGTCCGAGTGGCAGATCAGCGGCATGCTAGCGCAGAAGCTTTCCGAGCGCGCCAAGGCCCGCGGCCTCGCGGAGGTGGTGGCGGAAGACGGCCGATCCGTCCGGCTGGACACCCTGTACGAGGACCTCACGCTGAACGGCGCCATCGCCACTGACGACGCGGTTCTGGACGAGGCCGTGCGCGACTCGGCCTTGATGGGAACCCTGCCGCCGGACACCACGCTGGCGACGCTGCGGGAGAAGGGGTGGGTGCGGTTCACGGGCTGGGGCAGCGCGCCGACCGCAATGGCGCAAGCCTCCGATTTGCGGCCCGACGAGACCCACTCGCCCTTCCGCTGGCAGACCGAGAAGAAGGAGCCGTTTCCCACTCTGACGCGCCGCGCCCAGTTCTACATCGATCACGAGTGGTTTCTGGAAGCGGGTGAGGAACTGCCCACGCACAAGGAGGCGCCGGCGCACGGTGGCGACTACCCCCTCGCGATCACCAGCGGCCATCCGCGCTGGAGCGTCAACGCCATGAACAGCACGAGCCGCACCATCCTCGGGACCACCCGCGGCGAGCCCGTCGTGCATATCAACGACCGCGATGCCGCCGCACGTGGCATCGAGAATGGGCAGGAGGTGCGCATCTTCAACGATCTCTCGTCGGTGGTAGCACAGGCGCGCGTGACACCGGCGGTGCGGCCGGGGCAGGTCGTGGCCTACAACGGCTTTGAGCCGTACCAATTCCCGGGCTGGCAGGACTTTTCGACCCTGGAGCCGGGGATGGTCAAGTGGCTCCAACTCGTCGGCGGTTACGGCCACCTCAGTTACCGGCCCCTGCACTGGCAACCCGTGCAGGTCGACCGCGGTGTGCGTGTCGAGGTGGAGAAGGCTCGCTGACGAGAGCGCGTCGGCTGTGGTTACCGAAAACTCGATTCGGGGTGTGACTGTGCTCCGCAAAATTATTTGAGTGGCGATCAAGGAGGCCCACGCATTGTGAAGGGTTTTGCGTCCGGTAAGGTCTGGGCCAGAACACCGGGGCCATCTGCTGTGTCGCGCGCTGGAGTGCCATTCGCCGGCACCGTCAACAAGGCCGGTCAGATTTACGGAGAAAGACCGCACGCGGGCTCCTTCGTTATTGAAGCGAACCCGGTTCCTACGTGTAAGATGGTCGTCGATACTGCCAACGGCAGCCCTAGCAGCGGAGATCAGCTGAAGTTTAAGGTTGCGCTTGCAACCTCAGCCGGAGCGCACCGCACGGTGGCGCAAGAACCACCAAGTGCTTGCGCCGAGGCACAGCGCCACCAACGCGAGCTTCACGAGAAACAATCCAGCTTTGGCAGGCTGTTGAAAAAGTAATTTTCAACGCCTGCTCCCTCTCTCTTGTCTCCCCCAAAGGAGAGCTGTGCGTAACCTCGGCGTACGAGGTCTGGAAAGAGGCAGAATCCTGATTCGCTCGCAAAATAGCTCGCTGTATAAGGACCCTCACCTTCATCCTCTCCCTTGCAGGGAGAGGAAACAGTGCGGCGATCAGGTTACGCGAAGCTCTCCTTGCAGGGCGA
>Ga0181527_1000010_pt1 | contig 238647 bp, 195 predicted proteins | sample PEATcosm2014_Bin_30_FD_119762 | JGI IMG/M metagenome (GOLD analysis project Ga0181527, IMG submission 119762) | Peatland microbial communities from MTU Mesocosm Facility, Houghton, MI, USA - PEATcosm2014_Bin06_60_metaG | ecosystem: Environmental > Terrestrial > Soil > Wetlands > Peat | place...
AAGCGGTTGTAGATGCCATAGCCGTCCACCTTGCGAATGTCGTAGTTCACGCCCGAGGCGCGCAGCATCGGTCCCGTGACCCCGGCGTTCACCGCGAGCTCCGCCTTCAGAACGCCCACGCCTTGGGTTCGCGCCATCAGAATTTCATTGGTGCTCAGCAGCCGGTCGAACTCATCCACAAATCCGGCGAGTCCCGCGACCACCTTGCGCGTTCGTTCCAGCCATCCCGGCGAGGCATCCACGCGGCAGCCGCCGAAGCGCATGTAGTTCACCATCATCCGCGCCCCGGTCAGCTCCTCGAAGAGGTCGAGAATCTTTTCCCGCTCGCGGAAGGCGTACATCAGCGGCGTGCCCATGGCGCCCATCTCCTGAGTCAAAAATCCAATCGACGAGGCGTGGTTCTGAAAGCGCGTCAGCTCGCCCAGAATCACCCTGAGGTACTCGGCGCGCTCGGGCACCTCCTGGCCGGCGAGCTTCTCTACCGCCAGCGCATAGGCCCAGTTGTTGGTGATCGGGCAGATGTAATCCAGACGGTCGGTGTAGGGCATGGAAGCCAGGTAGCTCTGCCCCTCGGCAATCTTTTCGTGGTTGCGATGCAGGTAGCCGAAGACCGGCCGGAGGCGCATCACCCGCTCCCCATCCAGGGCCACGTCCATGCGGAAGACTCCGTGGGTCGAAGGGTGGTGCGGCCCCATGGCCACTTCCATCAGCTCTCCCTCGCTTTCCTGGGCAATCGGAGCGGGACGGTTCCAGCCCTTGTGCTTTTCGATTTTGGTCTCCGCAAAACTCATGCAGTCGTTGGCCCCTGATCCCTAATCTCTAATCTCTGGTCTCTGTTTCTATGCGCCTCGGCCCGCTTGAGTACCTCGTCGTGCGCCGTCGGTTCATACTCAAAGTCATCCGGCGCAACGTAATCCCGGCGCATGGGGTGATCCTTGAAGCCCTCCCACATCAGCAGCCGACGCAGGTCCGGATGCCCGGTGAAGACAATCCCATACAGATCAAAAATCTCCCGCTCCTGGAACTCCGCCGAGCGCCAGATGGGCGTCAGAGAGGGCAGCTCGACCTTGTCCGTGCGGTTGACGGTGTGCATGCGTATGACCACCGGCCCATGCTTCTTCTCCACTGAATACAGGTGGTAGACCGCCTCCAGAGACTCCATCCAATCCACGCCGGTCACGTTGGAGAGATAGTCGAGCCTAAGCTCCGCATCGTCGCGCAAAAACTTCGCCACCGCCAGTGCACATTCCGGTGCAATCCGCAGCGAGTGCGGCAAGGCGGGATTGGGGTTGGGCGCAATCTCCACCGCGGCGCCCGGAACAGCCGCCTCAATCGCCGTTTTAATCTCTTCTACGGTCTTCAATTCTGTTCCTTCAAAGCCGTCCTCAGTCTCTAGTCCCTATTCCCTAGTGCCGGAAGGAGTTTTGATGAGGCACAACACTTTCATCCGCGAGCGATCTTACGCTTGGACCACCAAAGAAACCATACCAGGGCAACCTGCACCGCAAGCACGACCGCTAAGACCAGGTAGTCGGAATGACTGGGCGGAACTGGGACCATCCTGAACGACACCTCACCGATCACTGTTTCCCGTACATCGTTTGCCACCATTGGTGGCCCGTGTATCCACAGTTGATATGCAATGTACGCTTCACAAAGAACGATGAGGATCAGTAGAACCTTTGCCGCACGGCGAGCCAATCGCATATCTTATCCTCCTCACTGTTGAGGCTTGTTTACCTCTTCCTTATTCCCTGTCTGAATCACCACCGGCACAGGCCACACGCCGGGATTCGCCGCCGGCTCCAGGTCGTGCTCTCCAAATACCGGCACGGGAAACTCGCCCTGGGCTTCGGAGTTCAGATGCCGCGGGCGGTCCTCCCCGGTCAAATGCTGGCCGTCAATCTTCTTCTGCAAGGTCATGAAGGCTTGAATCAGCGCCTCGGGGCGCGGCGGGCAGCCGGGAATGTGTACGTCCACGGGAATATAGCGGTCAATCCCCTTCAGCACGTTGTAGCCCTGCTTGAACGGCCCGCCGCTGATGGCGCAGGCGCCCATGGCAATCACGTACTTCGGCTCGGCCATCTGGTTGTAAAGCCTGACCACCTGCGGCGCCATCTTTTTGGTCACCGTGCCGGAGATGATCATCAGGTCGGCCTGGCGCGGAGACGGCCGGAAGACCTCGCCCCCAAAGCGCGCCAGATCGTAGCGCGCCATGGTGGTGGCGATCATCTCAATGGCGCAGCAGGCCAGCCCAAACTGCATGGGCCAGACAGAGTTGCGCCGGCCCCAGTTGTAACGCTCCTGGATGGTCGTCACGAAGACTCCCTGCTTGCCCAGTTCGATCTTCAAGCCCTCATCCATCGTTGCTATGCTCCAGTTCTCAGTTCTCAGTTCTCAGTTCTCGTTTTCAGCCGTCAGCAACTGACCACCGATCACTGACCACTGACAACTGCATCTACGCCCACGTCAGCACGCCCTTGGCCCAGGCCCATGCCAACCCCTCGACCAGCAGCAGCACAAAAACCAGCATGGCCGCGCAGGCCTCGGCGCTCAGTCCGGTGAAGGCCACTGCAAAGGGCAGCAGAAATACCGATTCCACGTCGAAGATCAAAAAGATGATGGCATACAGGTAGTAAGCCGAGTGGAACTGCATCCAGGCGTCGCCCCTGGACTCCAGGCCGCACTCGTAAATGGCATTTTTGACCGCGTTCGGCTTGGGCGGCGAAAACGCCTTTGCCCACAGCCACGCCAGCCCCAACGGAGCCAGACCAAAGCCCAGCGCCGCAAAAAACAGCACGGCCAGGGAAAAATAAGGATTGGAGGCCATCGAAACAAACCCTTCAGAATCAACCTATCAGTTTGAGGCCGGTTTTGGCGTAAAGATGAGCCTTTCCGCCACCTGCAAGTTCCATTTTCGCCGATTAAGCCCATTCTGTGCTACGGAACCCCGCGCTATTCGAACTCCGGCGCATCCCCAACCGGCGAAGCAACCCTTCCCGGCGCCACAATTCCATATTTTTGGTCCAGAAACTCCTGCAACCCCTCCGGCAGCAGCGCGGACAGCTCCTGCCAGGTCAGCACCTTCAGCCGCACCCGCATCCCGGCAGACTTCACCGCTGCCATCACCTCAAACCAAGCCTCCCGCAGATCCGGCCGTCGCTCGTCGTGGATCACGCAAAAGCTGCATCCCTGGGCATGCGCGGCCAGCACGTTGCGAATCAGTTGGTAGCCTGCATAGGCGAATTCCCTGCATGTGGTAGAACCAGCCCCTGCCATGGGAGCGGAAGTCCGGGCCGAAGCCGGCAATTCAAGGCTTCCAACTCCAATAGGCTCCCCGGTCTCTTCAAATTCCTGCGAATAGTTCTCCGGATACTCCGTTGCCTCTTTCTGTCTTTTAGTCGCCAACTCCACACACGGCAACAGCTCCCGGTCGAAGACTGCATCGAAGTCCCGGTACGCCTCCACGACCGCCGTGGCCTTGATCTGATAGTCGCTTTCCGTCAGCTTGGCCTCGACCAGCAAATTGCCCCACCGCATATCGACCTCGGTGCGATCAAAGCGTCCGCTCTTGAGCGGCACTCTCGCCTTCCAGCCGAAGACCGGCAGATCCTTTCCATCCACTCCGAGAGTCCGCCGCACCGCGGGCGCCTCCGCGACGCCCGGCATGCAAAAGACATTCATCAGCAGGGCATCGGAGCTCATGGACGAATCCAGCTCCCGCCATTTTCTTCCCGACTCCGGCTTCGGCAGCGCCCGCCCCTGCGCATGAATCTTGTCGAATCGCCGCATCCACTCCGGCCGCGCTGTTATCGCCGCGTAGGCCGCATCAAAGAAGTTGCCGTGACGGCCTCTTTCCGGCATGTAAACGATCACCGGCGGATTGCCATAGCTCTCCACGTGGGCCCGCCCCCGCGCCCACCGCCGGTTGCGCAGCCCCAGCTCCCGCCGCAGTTCACTCGCATACCAGCCTGATTGGATCGTCATATCGAGCAGCCTACAACCGGTCTCATAAATAGCTTAGACTCCATTTTGTCGGCTGTGAGACACGCCAGCAAGGCGGGTCTCATGCGTTCCGAGACTCAATGCAGATGGTTTATGAGACCGGTTCTACACCGCGCGGCGCACTCTCGCATCCTTGCGCCAGCCCCTGAAAACGGCAAAGGGCAGGAAGCCCCGCCCTCTCTGCCGCATCCGTCTATCTTTAGTAGCTCAGCTCCAGCACATTGATCGAGTAGGGCGCGAAGCTCTGTTTGAACTGGATTACTTTCTTCAGGTCACTTCGCTCCCGGTGTGGGAGATGCGCTCTGCGCAGTGGCCGCACTGGAAGGACTCAGCGGAATCTCCAGCGTTCCCGCCTTGTTCGATCCCCAATCGTAAACTCCGGTATTCAGGTAGATATCTTCATTGGGCAGGTCGATCTCCATGTGCGCGGGTATGCCGGATTTTTGAATTGCGGCCCAGATTTCAGGCTTCACATTCATCTCCTGAGTGCCATCCTCCCAGTTCACGGCTTTTCCATCCCGGTTGTAGGCCAGCAATCCCACTTGAATCTTGCCGTGGTGTGTGCCGTCCGGCCTCTGAGCGAAGGCCACGTCCGTCCAGTGAATCATGAAGTCTATCGCGTAACGCGTCACCGGGCCTTTCAGTGCGGGGTTCATACCGGCCCGTGTGGCATCTGGTGCAGGCTGCTGTGCGGCTGGCGTCACGCGCACTCCGTAGATAAGCTGGGTGGCGCCTGGCAGCCCGAATTTCAATAGCGGCCGCAGTGGATTGGATTCCGGCCTGTCCTCGGCCGTCGACATATCGTCGGCGTAATAGCCGCGCCGGTAGGCCAGCTTGCATTTGCCCGTGTCGTTCACCTTCACTTCGACCCGCCGGTACGAGCCGTCCAGCTTGTTATTGGTCGGCGTATAGGCAATTGTGTAGTAGTGTGCGCCATCGTCGATCGCGCGTTTGATCGTTGTATGCAGGTCACTGGTGTTGTAAAAAGCCTTGCCGCCGGTATCGGATGCCAGTTGTTCCATGGCCATGGTCTGCATCGCGCGCTCGTCGTTATCTCCGCCAACCCCCGCTATGCTGTTGAGAGTCGCACGACCGCTGCCACCGCCACCCTCAAGCCAATGATCGTTCATCATTCCCGCCGCGCTCACCGGATAGACCGCAATCTTTGATGCCGTCAGTAAATCGGCGGTCTTCTTGATCTCGCCCGTCTGCACGTGCTGCTTGTTCAGTGTCACCATCTGCCCATGGTCGGGAAAGACGGTCACCGGAAATGAACTGGCAAACCAGATCAGGTTCTTGCGCCCCGGCACACCCCCAAGATAGCGGGCCAGAGAATTCAACGCCTCCAGCGTCATCGAGATCCTCTGGGAGACCTCATATTGGGCGGATTCACGGTTCGCATCCAGGACCGCCGCCGTCCCGGCAGTCCGGCGCCCATTGATCGACGTCATGGTAATCAAATGTCCTTCAATTTCCTCATTTTCCGAGCGGGTGCGCAGCAGTCTTTCCTTCTCCGGCCCATTTTTCTTGTCGTTCAGCGCTGCGCTCAGTAGCGAGGCATCCGTAGTGAACCCCTGCACATAGCGCAGCTTCGTTCCCAGCAGGAAGATCGCCGTCCGCGTCCCCGGCGCCATCGTCTTCAGGTAGTCCATGATCTGCTTGTGCATGTTGCTCTGGTCCTGAACAGGCGTGTTCAGGCTGTCCAGCAAGAGTATGTTCACTGAATCGTTCTCCGGTACCGGCGGAACGTTGGTGTAAACATCGGGCGGCAGCTTAGGAAGTGGCGGAAGGGCGCCCGGTGGCAATGTCTTTGCTGTGTGCTCTTCAAAATAATCTATGAGTTGCTCTTTCCCGTCCTCCATCACAATGAAGTTTTCCTTACGAAGCGACGTCACCGCCTCGCCGTTCGCTCTGGTCACCACCACGTCCACCAATACTGTGCGGACATTCACCTTGAGCACTGGCGCCGGCTCCTTTTCAATGGAAGCCGCCGTCTGCCCTCGTACGCCTGCCGCAAAGCACCAGGCTGCCATAACCGCCATCAATCCCAAAGTACGCACGCGCATCGTTCCTCCTTGATCCCACAGAAAATATACCAGTAGAGTACTACGGCCTGTTTACTCGAACAAATGCTTTCAATCGCTCTTTCAATTGAATGCATCAGGACCCACCCAGCGCCACATCGAGCAATCCTCATAATTTGCCACGGCATACTCCCCCTCCGGCTGGTTGGCCAGTATGCGATGATCGGCAATCGCATCCTCTCTTGAGCGGCGAATCTGGCCCAGGAACAGCCTCGCAAATCCGGATTGCCGTTCCAGCACACGCTCCTGCTCGTTGTTCACATAAATTAAGTCCAAATCCTCAGCCCGTCCGGCAAGGACTTTGCTCCATGCCGCCAGCAGCCGCCGCATCACCGGCGCGCCAAAGGGATTGAACAAGAACGCGAGGCATGGCCCCTCGGGCAGCCGGAACTCAATCGCATCGCGGCAAACCAGGCGCATCGGCGCCCGCGCCCGCCCTGTAGCCCGCCAAAGGGCAAGATTCTTCCGCGCAATCCGCGCCAGCGTGGGATTCAGCTCCACACCCACCACCTGGCGAAAGGGCATCTCCGCGGCCAGCAGCATCGCCCGCCCCATCCCCGCGCCCACATCGATGAAGCTGACCTCCTCCAGAGCCCAACCCGGCCGGCTTCTCTGCCACCGCTTCACCAGCGCCCGGAAGACCGATGGCGCAACCCCGTAGTAAGCCGTTGCATGGCGGTCGTGCAGGTGCCCGCTCTTCAGGTGCCGCCCGGCAACCAGTCCGCTGGTCCGCACGCCGAACTCCTCGTCAAAGGGGTGCGCCGTAAACCCCTCGCTATCCCTGAGCCCCGGCAGCCGCCGTCCTGTAATCGATCTGGATGTCATGAACGAAATCCCATCCCATCCCTTAAAATGCAAGAGCCTCCCGTGCAGGGAGGCTCTCATGTCCGTATTGCCGAATTTGCTCTATCGCGAACGCAGCGCCTTGATGGCCGCGGGCAGCCGCTCCTCAATCATCTTGGCGCGCTCGGCGGCAATGCCGCCCAGGTACTTCGGGGCCGGCGTGGTCGTCAGCACCAGTGCCAGCAAGGTCGCCGAAAAGATCAGCCCCGAGACGCCCGCCGAAACCAGCATATGGTAGGTGTCTTCAATATCCAGGCCGAAGAAGTTGAAGGCTACATGCTCCAGCGGCTTGAAGTGATTGAGAACCAACAACGCGAAGAGGAAAAAGAAGACCGCCAGCGAGGTCAAAATCGTCAGCGTTACATCCAGGCTCCGGTGGAACTTCTGCCGTGCGCTGCAATGGGGACACTCAACAAAATGCTGCTCGTAGTCCTTGCTCATCTCCGGAGAAATTCCGGAAATGTCATAACGCCAGCTTGCCAGGATCGATCCTGCTACTCTGTCTGTACATTTGGTTTTAGCCATGATTATTAGACTCACTTTGCAAAGGATTTGTTAGACCGCTCTTATCTTGTGCGGCTTATGTGGCATAGGAAGGGTTGAAGCCCTTCTGCTCACCTACAAGGCACAACTCGCTCGCCCCGCCGGTTTGCATCGCTTTCCAGGGCAAAATGCCCCGGTGCCTCCCTTGCCAACCTACCTGGTACAGAGTGATTCCCGTGTCTTACCATTGTAACGTACGTCACCTAAAAGTAAAGAGAAGAAAGCGGCTCATGCTGCATGGCCAGCAACAGGCGGTTGGCCATCAGGCTTGCCCGGCCATTCAACGCGCGCTCCGCCGTGACCCTAGCTAGCTCGGGAAGATTATTGCTTTCAGAGAGATGCGCCAGAATCACGTAGGCCGCCTGGCCGTCGTATCCATCCTCCAGAAACCCCGCCGCTGCCTCGTTCGACAGGTGCCCCACCCGCGACATCACCCGCTGCTTCACCGCCCAGGGGTAGGGGCCGTCCCGCAGCATCTCCAGGTCGTGGTTGGATTCGAGCAACAGCAGGTCCAGGTCCTGTAGCTGCGCCTTGACGTTGGGCGAGATGTAGCCCAGGTCGGTGACAAACCCCATCCGCACCCCCTCGGTGCTAAAAACAAAGCCCACCGGGTCGGCAGCGTCGTGCGGAGTGGTAAAAGGGCTGATCTGGATATCGCCGATCTCAAACCCCTCCCCGGCCGCAAAAAACTCCACCGCCGGCAGCCATGTGGGGTCCTTTGCCTTAACCGGCTCGTCAGGCTCGGCAGGTTCCGTTGAATCAATTGTTTCGGTGAAGGGTACAGGCTTTAGCTTGTTCATTGGACCAGCAGAATCAACGTGGGCTTTAGCCCCTGAGGGATATTCATCAGAATCCGTGCCTGATACATCCGCCTCCACCAGGTCCGTCTCGTCCGGCTCGCCCTCCTCACCCGACGTATCGGTCTCCGCCTGGCGCTCAGCGGCCTGCTTGCGCGTCTGCTCCAGCCACTGGGCATAAGTCATTTGTTTACGTGGTTGTAGCCAGCGCATCCAGGCGCGGTGCGTCCCTTCGGTAAAGTACACCGGAATCCCCAGCTTGCGCGCCGTCACCGCCACGCCGCCCACGTGGTCGGAGTGCTCGTGGCTGATGAGAATCGCGTCCAGCCTCTCCGGCTCCTCCTCCGCCAGCTTCATACGCCGGAAAAGCTCCCGGCAGCTCAAGCCGCAATCCACCAGAATCCGTGTCCGCCCGCCGGTGACAACCGTTGCGTTGCCTTTGGACCCCGACGCCAGCACCGTGAATCGCACCATGCTTCGAGGATACCGCGTGGGGCTGTGCATCGCGCAGCGGCTCGAACAGATCACGAAACATATATAAACATTTGCGCGGGTTCCCAGATTTAAATTCCTATTGACAGTCCAAATACAAAATGGAATTATGGCTAAAACTCATCCACACAACTTAAGTTCAATGTGAAAATTGAGAACGGAGGATGTGATGGGCATTTTGTCTTCGGTTAGATTGTTTACAAGATTTATCAAGGGCGCGGATCTCGTCGCATTCCTGATCTCTGTCTTTCTGGCCTACATGGTTGCATCGCTTCTACCCGCGGGGACGTGGGCCAACTATGCATTCATCCTGATCGCTTACCACCTCTTTCTGGCATGGCTAGTAATTGATGCCGACCATGCAAAAGGCTTCTCCCTGCCCATTGGTTCAACTATCCTGACTCACGCAGCCTGCTTAGTTATCATCATTCCATTCGGAATGGGAGGCAGTTTTATCCCATTTTTTTCATATGTTCGCTTCGGTGTCGTCGCACTGGCTGTCTTTGAGAGGGATTGGCTTTTCAGCGGGGGCCGGAAAATGAAGGAACAGCCAGTCAGCATCCCGATCAGTAACGTCATCGCTGAGGCCACAGCGGAAGATCATGAAGCATGGCTTAAGCATCTCTCCACGAGAAATCCTTTATCCAGAAAACCGGGCATGACCGTCCAAGAAGAATACGAACAATGGTTGCTCGCTCGTGCCAAGAGACGGATCAAAACATCTTAATATCCAGATTCCCGCCTACGATGTTTCCGCCAGCTCCGCCGGAATCTCAATTGTGACCAGCGTCCCGCGTCCCGGATTGCTGACCACGCTGAATTTCGCCTCGTTCCCGTAGAGCACTTCCAGCCGCTCCTGCACGTTTTTCATGCCGATGCCGCTGCCGCTGCGGCTGAGCGCCGAGGCTGGGCGGTTGACCATGCCCACGCCATCGTCGGCTACTTCGATGCGCACGCGGTCGCCTTCCAGACGGCTGCGCAGCGTGATTGTTCCGCCGTGGATGCGCGGCTCCAGGCCGTGCTTGATGCTGTTTTCGATCAGCGGCTGCAACAGAATGCTGGGCACCAGAACTCCCAACGTCCGCGGGTCGATCTCTTTTTCCACCTTCAGTTTGCCGGCTCCGTAGCGTACGACCTCGATGTCCAGGTAATCGTCGGTAAACTTGAGTTCCTCGCTCAGCGGCACGTAGCTGTCGTGCTCTTTAAGCAGGGCGCGCAGAATGTTGCCCAGCTTGACGATCATCTCCCGGGCCAGCTCCGGCTTGACGCGCACCAGAGAGGCGATGGAGTTCAGCGTGTTAAACAGAAAATGCGGATTGATCTGGCGTTGCAGGGCGTCGAGCCGGGCCTCCAGCAGCAGCCGCTTTTGCTCTTCGAGCTTGAGCTCGATGCGCAACGCGTTCCACACCTTGAGCGCGATGCCCACCACGATGGGCGCGCTGAGCCAGACCAGCGCCTGCAGCCACCATTGGCTGGCGATGAGCGCAAAGAGCCGGTGCGGGAATTCGTAGGCGATCCAGTCGCGGATCATCTCCATGGCCGCAATGAGCACCAGCATCAGAATCTGGCGGTCCATGCCCGGCTGGGGCAGGTTGCGGCGCACCCAGCGATAGAGGCTCAGGTCGACGAAGGGCGTGAACGACCAGATCTCCTCCTTCTCGACAAAGCGGCCCAGCAGGCCCGCTGCCGCTCCAAGCGCAACATTGAAGGGCAGGGCAAGGAACTCGTGGTGGCTGACAGCTGGGGCTGAAAGCACAGCTCCGCCCAGCATGGCCCATTCCGGTCCCAGCAGCAGGCCAAGCAGGATGACCGTTTCAAAGGAGATGTCGGCGGCCAGGAAGTTGGGCACAGCGATCCGCACCCACACGCCCAGCGTGAGCGGCACCAGGAAGAATGCCAGCAGTGCCAGGGTCTGGGCGGGACGGCGCTGCTCGGCAAAGAAAAGACGCCGGAAGGTGGTAACCCGCGCCAGCACGCTGGCCACCGAGGCCGCCACGCCCAGCTTGACCAGCAGCGTTATCAGAATGAGATTGTCGGTCACCGCGGTGTATCCCGGTGCAGCGCCTTCACCTGATAGCCGGCGCGCTTCAGTTTCGCGGCGATCTCCTCGACCATCATCACGCTGCGGTGCTGGCCGCCGGTGCAGCCAAAGGCTACGGTTAGATAGCTCTTGCCCTCCTCCACGTAGTGCGGCAGAAGGTAAAGCAGGAGCTTCGTGACCCGGTCAAGAAACTCCTTGGTCTGTGGAAACTTGCGCACATAGGCGGCCACGGCGGGGTCCAGGCCGGTCAGCTTGCGAAACTCCGGCACAAAGTGGGGATTGGGCAGGAAGCGCACATCGAAGACCATATCCGCGTCCAGCGGTACGCCGTTCTTGAAGCCAAAACTAAGGCACGAGACCAGCAGCCGGTTGGACTCCTCCTCTTCATGGCCAAACCGTGCCTGGATGTTGGCGCGCAGCTCGTGCATGTTGTAGTTCGAGGTGTCGATCAGCGTGTCGGCTACATTGCGGATGGGGTCCAGTAGTTGCCGCTCTTCAACGATGGACCGCTCCACCGTCTCCTTGCGACCCAGCGGATGCGGCCTCCGGGTCTCGGAGTAGCGCCTTACCAGCACCGCATCCTGCGCGTCCAGAAAAACCACGCGCGTGTTCAACAGTCTTTTCACGTTCTTGAGAATCTCCGGGAGACGGTCAAGGGTCAGGCCCTCGCGAACATCCACCACAATCGCCGCGCTTTGAATCTCAGCGGATTTTTCCACCAGAACGGCAAAATCGGGCAGCAGTTCCAAGGGCAGGTTGTCCACGGCGTGATAGCCCAGATCCTCGAATGCTTTGAGGGCCGAGGCTTTGCCCGAACCGGAGATTCCGGTGACGATGACCAGCTCCTTGTTGGAGGCTTTCTTGGCTGATTTAGCTCCCTGACGCGCGCTGGCAGCACGGGGAGGAGGCTTTGAAGGCGTCATGGGAAACATCCTAACACTGTTTAGATGGCTCTCGTGCTCAACTTGGTTATCGAAGCTGCAGGCGAAGTCGCCCAGTTTTTCGCCTTAAATCCTGTTCAGATCCGGGGCGGGAGCTTCCAGCAGCCCTGCTCGGCCAGCTCCTGGGCCTGCGAGGGCTGCAGCGCGGGAGAAAGCAGCGGACCCTGACCCAACTCGCAGCCCATACGGATGAGCGCCTCCAACTGCTCTGGGCTCTCGATTCCCTGCGCCACCACCTGCACGCCCAGCTTTAACCCCAACTGAATCAGCGACTCCAGAACAGCTATCTGGCGTCCGGTCTGGGTTGCGGACAGGGTCAGCCTGGAGTCCAGCTTGAGCGCGTCGATGGGCAGTTGCGCCAGGTGGTTCAACGGCGCCAGGCCGGAGCCGAAGTTGTCCACCGCCAGGCGCACATTGCACCCCAGCAGCCGCTCGAAAATCGCCAGGGCCGCCGCCGGATTCTCGTTCAGCGCGCTCTCCTCGACCTCAAAGAGAAGCCGCGCCGGTTCAGCCCCGCTGGCCGCCAGTGTCTTCTTCACATGCGTAATCAAATCGGGAAGGTAAAACTGCCGTTGCGTCAGATTGACGGCCACCATCAGGCCGGCCCTGGGCAGAACTTCAGTCCAGCTATGCAACTGCCTGCAAACCGCCTCCAGCATCTCGCGGCCCAGTCCGATGGAAAGCCCTGTTTCCTCAGCTATGGGCAGCATGTCGCTGAGATTCGCCATCGAACCGTCTGCCCGCCGCCAGCAAAGTACGGACTCGAAGCCTTCCAGTTGACCGGTCTGAAGCCGGAAGATCGGCTGATACCAGATCTCGAACAGGCGCTTCTCCAGCACCTGGTGCAACTCCTGCTCCTGCTCCTGAAGGCTGGCAACTTGCACCTTCAACTGCTTGTCGAAGATCTCGAAGCGCCCTCCGCCATCCTGCTTGGCGCGATACATGGCAAAGTCGGCATCTCGGATGATCAACTCGGGAGCTGCATGGTCCGGCCCGGCTATAGCCACGCCAATCGAAGCGCCAGCATGGACGATGTGCCCGCACACTTCGAATGTGCGCTCCATCGCCTCCAGAATACGGGCGGCTACAATCTCTATGGCGGAAACTGACTGGATGTCCTCCACCAGGATGGCGAACTCGTCGCCTCCCAGGCGGGCTGCCGTATCCTGCGGGCGCAGTGCGCCACGCAGCCGCTCGGCAACGGCGATCAGCAGTGCATCGCCGGCCGCGTGGCCCAGCGTGTCGTTGATTTCCTTGAAGTGGTCCAAATCCAGAAAAAGCACGCCGCAGTTCTGGCTGCGGCTTCGCGATCTGCGGGAAAATGCCAAGGTCAGCCGGTTAAGAAAAAGCGCGCGGTTGGGCAATCCCGTCAACGCGTCGTGCAGGGCATCGTGCTGCAACATGGCTTCCGTCCGCTTGCGCTCGCCAATGTCGCGGAAAGCGAAAACGTAGCCGTCCTGTTTTCCGTTCACCACCAGCGCCCGGGCCTCGAGAGCCACATCCCGCAGACTGCCGTCCTTATGCATGCGTTCCGTATCGAACGATGCAGAACCAAACTCATCCACGGACTTTCGCACCCGCGCGATCTCATGACGGCGCGACTGGGGCACTATGAACTCCCGCAGGTTGCGGCCGATGACCTCCTCTGCGGAGAAACCGAAGATTCGCGTGAAGGCGGCATTGACATAGATCGCTTGAGTGCCGCGCACCACGGCCACGGCTTCAGGAACACTGGCCAGCACATCCTCTACCTTAAGCCGCAGCTGGGTGGTCTCCGAGTTATCAGGAAGTTTCAAACGTACGCCCCTTCAAGAAACGACCGCATCCGGCCTGGTTCCTTCTCCTGACTGCGCTCTGCCAACATGCCTTCGAGCTGTTCTGCATGATCAACCGCGCTTCAACTCAGAATATCCCCTGGATCAGGTACTTCATAGGCTCTAAGGAATCTCCACCAGTTCCAACTGGCCGTCGCGACGGCGGTGGAGCACATACAGCTCTCCGGCCGGATTATGAAAGATCAGCAGGTCGCGGTCACGGAACTCGGCATCCTTCACGGCCTCCTCAATGGTCATTTGCTTCGCGGCAAAGGCCTCTCCGCTGGGGACGATGCGCGGCTCAACTGGGGCAGGGAAGGAGTGCACGGCGGTGGCCGCGCGGGCTTTTGCGCCGGCGCGAACAGGTTTCTCCTCAGCCGCCTCCGCCACGGACCGGCTGGAGCGCGCCTTGGACCGGGCCGCCGGTGGCGCGGTGAGCGCCTTCTCCTGCTTGGGCTTCCGTTTGATCGCCATTCTCCGGTCACGATGGCGGTGCACCTGGTGTTCGGCGTGATCCATGGCCTGGTGCAGCGCCGACTGTTGTGTGCCGGCCTTGCCCGCGGCCGCAATGGTGTGCTGCCGGGCCTGAATGGTTACCTCGACAATCTGCATATGCTTCTGCGCGCTGAAAACGATGCTGGCGCGCGCGCTTTTGCCCAGTATGCGGGCAATCCGTTCCATACCCTCCTCGGCCAGGGTGCGCAACCCCCGGGAGATCTTCACTTGCCTGGCGGTGTACTCCACTTCCATGGACGGCCTCCGTTCCTTGTACTCGCAGCAGGATATTCAGGCTGTAGAACTTAGGATTCTATAACGAACAGTTATCAGTTGTCAGTGGTCAGTGTTCAGTGCGCGGCATCGAACTTCAACTGAGGGGGTAACCGAGAGTAAGCGATTGACAATAGGCACAATACGCGAACAACCAAACAGACAACAGACAACAGAGAACTGAGAACAGAGAACAGAGAACTGAGAACTGAGAACTGAGAACTGCTCCTACACGTCGCGTCGGCGGCGCTGGTGTGTGCTGGGGATGTTCATGTCTTCGCGATACTTGGCCACGGTGCGGCGCGTCAGTTGAATGCCGTGGGCCTGCAGCATGGAGGCCAGCTGATCGTCGGTGAGCGGATGGCGCGGGTCCTCCTCGGTAATCAGTTTACGAACCTTGCGCTTGAGCACCACGAGCGGCGTGTCAGCGCCCTCGGGGCCGTTTGAGCCCTCGGAGAAAAAGAAGCGCAGCTCGAGGACTCCCTGCGGAGTGTGCGCATACTTGTTGGCCACCGCGCGGCTGACCGTGGAGGGGTGAACGCCGATCTCCTCGGCCACCTCCTTGATCATCATCGGCCGCAGGGCTTCAATGCCATGTTCGAGGAAATCCTGCTGGCGGCGGACGATCACATCACAAGTCCGCAGGATGGTGCTCTTGCGCCGGGCAATGTTGCGCATCAGCTGCATCGCGGAGCGGAAGCGCTCCTTCACGTACTCCTTTACCTCTTTTTCGGTGTTTTCGGCGGCCAGCATCTGCCGGTAGCGCCGGCTGAGCCGCAGGCTGGGCAGATCCTCCTCGTTCATGGAGACCACCCAAACGTCGTCGCGCTTGATGAACATTACGTCGGGCTCGATCAGCCGCGACTGCTCGCGGTTATACTGGCGGCCGGGCCGCGGGTCAAGCGTGCGGATAAACTCGATACCCGCATGGGCCTCGGAGGGCGTAATCTGGGCGGCTCGCGCCAGGTCTTTCACGTCGCGCTTCTGCAACAGGTGCAGATGCCGGTCCACAATTAGCCCGGCCACCTCGATGCTGCGCCTGCGCTCCTCGATGTGCGCCTCGGCCTCGGCGCGGAAGCTGCGATGGATATCCTCGCCATTGTCCGCGCCCGACGCGTGCAACGCAAACAAATGGGCAAATTCACGCTGCTGGGCCGCAATCTGGAACAGCAGGCACTCGCGCAGGTCGCGGGCGCCTACGCCAGCCGGGTCCAGCTGCTGTACCAGGGCTATGCCATGGCGCAGCAGTTCCAGCGCCTCCACCTGACCCATGTCCTCCTGGGATTTGCTGAAGGCCGCCGCCAGCTCTTCCTCGCCGCCGGCCAGGTATCCGTCCTCGTCCAGATTGCCGATGATGAACTCCACGGCCTCGTGCAGGCTGGGCTCCAGCGTCAGATCTCCCAACTGCCACGCCAGGTGATCGGCCAGAGTTGTTGGCTGGGAGAGAAAGTTCTCAAACGAGGGCTTTTCGCTCTCGTCGTACTCCGGTTGCGTGCGGTAGCCGGGGTCCAGATACTCCTGGAAGTACGATCCAAAGTCAATCTCGTTGAAAGGGTCCTGGGGCGGGGCCGCGGGTTCCTCGACCACGCGCTCCTCAATTGCGCGAGCCAGGCTCTCCTCGCGGCCCGCAACCTCATCCAGCATCGGAACCGTCTCGTCAATCTCCTCCAGGACGGGATTCTCCACCATCTCGGCATCGATCATCTCCTTCAGCTCAACCTTGTTGAGCGCAAGGACGCTCACCATCTGCATCAGTCCAGGAGTCAGGATCTGGCGTTGGGATAGCTTAACGTTCAATTTTGGTTGCAGCAACGTCATACGACAAAACCCGATTCCTGTCAGTACTCACACACAGTGTACGTTGATGAGAAAAATGCTAAAGATCAAAATGTAGCACTCTGAGACAGTTGTTCCGGATCGGGCAACGCTCAATCCGGGAATCTTTCTTTGGAATGAAGTGTACCGCTTTGTGCGATAAAGAGTTGACGGCATACTCCTTGCATCAAAGTTTCACCCATTCCCGGCTGCCGAAGGCTTTTATCACACCAGCGTAAAACCCTCCCCCAGATAAACTCGCCGTACCTCCACATCGTTGCCCAACTCGTGGGGCGTTCCGGAGCGGAAGATCCTCCCTTCGGCGATGATATAAGCTCGGTCGGTCACGCTCAAGGTCTCGCGCACGTTATGGTCGGTAATCAGAACGCCGATGCCGCTGGCCTTGAGGTCGAAGATGATCTTTTGCAGCTCCAGCACGGCGATGGGATCGATGCCGCTGAAGGGCTCGTCGAGCAGGATGAAGTTAGGCTGGATGCACAGCGAGCGCGCAATCTCTACTCGGCGCCGTTCGCCGCCGGAGAGCGCGTAGCCCCTGGTGGTGCGGATGTGGTCAAGATTAAGTTGATGGATCAGCCGCTCCGTCCGAGCGCGGCGTTCCCGGCTGTCCAGCGGCTGCGCCTCCAGCACCGCCAGAATATTCTCCTCGACGGTCAGCTTGCGGAAGACGGAAGGTTCCTGGGGCAGGTAGCTGATGCCGAAATTGCGCGCGCGTAAATACATCGGCAACCCGGTAATCTCGGTGGAATCCACCAGCACGCGCCCGCTCTCCGGCGTAACCAGTCCCACGATGATGTAAAAGATGGTGGTTTTGCCGGCGCCGTTCGGCCCCAGCAGGCCCACCACCTCGCCGCGCGAGATCTTCAGGTCCACCGCGCGAACCACTTGCCGTCCCTTGTAGCTCTTGCTGATTCCTTCGGCGATCAATGTATCCATCGAGTGGCTCATCCTATCCATTCATCTTACTTCTTTGGGAGGACCGCGGCGAGGATGCCGCGCAGCTCAACGCGCTGCGCTTCATTCAATCCCGTCTTGGGAAAGAACTGAAAACCTCCAGAGCGCAATGCCATAACAAAGGTATTTTTCCCTTCCTGCCAATACTTGTAGAATGACCATTGTGTGCAGGAACTTGCAATATCTTCAAACTTCAATTCAATATGCTCTGATGTTACAGAAGCAGTGATGATTCTGTCGCGCATAGGACTCTTTCTGTAATAATGGACAGCTTTCCACCATGGATACAAAAACATGGCTACACTCCAAAGACCAAATGTAATGAGAAACATCAAGTTGAAGGTAGTTGGAGGTGACGTGAGAGTATCGATGATACCCATTCCAACCGATTGATAAACCACAACATTTCGGCAAACAAATATGACTTCCCAAAATGTCATCGCAAGTAAAAAAATGAAGATAATCTTTTGCCATGCCGTCCAGTACATAAACCTGAAAGCATCAACGCAAATCTGTTTGCTGAATTTGTAGCTGAATTCCATTCCATCCTCCTGTTTCAATCCCGATTGGATGTAGCGATTATTCACTTCGGCGCCGTGGTCTCCGTCGTGGTCTTCTGTCCGCCGCCTTCCACGCTGACGCTGTCATCGCGGCTATGGAAGATCAAAGCCTCGCCAGTCACCGTTCCCCGCGACGGGTCGGACATTTTGGGCGGCACGGCGGCGGTTCCCGTCAATACATACTCGCCCGTAGCGCCGGTGTAAACCAATTGTTCTCCGGTTCCGCGCCGCCCCTCGCTGGTCAGCACCACGTGGCCGCGGGCCGTCATCTTGTCAACCTGTGCCTGCCCGCTGTCAGCAGCTTTGCCCGCCGGCAGAAGCGTCACCTCAACTTCATTGGAGGTTGAGGTCGCCGTTCCGCTCTCGGTAACCACCGTGCCCAGAACGCCGGAGTGTATCACCGCCTTGCGCTCGACATCAGAATATTTCAGGACGCCGCCGCGCACCCGGATCACGGAAGGCTGATTTTTTTTTCCTGGCGCCTTGGCCGAGTCTGACCCCGGCGCAGCCCCACCCGCGCTGAGCAGCACGGCCCGCACCGGCTCCGATGCATCCGTGGTGCGCGCTATGAGCGTCTGCCGCTCGCGATCCAGCACGATCACCGGCGCGGCTACCGAGTTGGCCTGCTGCCACAAGCGCGCACGGCCACGGAAGGTGGCCTCGCCGGTCGTTCCACCGGTGGAATGGCGCAACTGCGCCTCGGCGGAGATGACATGCGATGGTCCCTGCCCGCCCAATGCCACTACGCCCTGGCTGCCTGCTGATTTATTTTGCTGGTTGTTGCCGGCAGAGCCTGCGTCCATCCAACTGGCCTTCACATTGCCGTGCGCAAAGGCATCGCCCGAGGAGCGCGAAACGTCCACCTTGTCGGCGGTAAGCTGCAAGGCGCCATCCTCCACGCGCGGCGTCACGGTCAGGTGCAGCCAATCTCCCTGTCCTTCGTAGTCGGCGCGGCCCGCGGTAGCGCGCATCGTCGCCGGCGGCGGCGCGCCGGGTTTGGCTGCCGGCGTCTGCGTCAGCACCACATGGCCCTCGACCGTGGCCGATTGAAGCTGTGTCTCGGGACTGGACCCGCGCCTGGCGGATGGCGTCGAAGCCGCAAAATGCGCCGTGAGCCGGTCGCCGCTCGTGGTTTGCAGGGTTCCGGTCTCGGTGGTCTCCTCGACGCTGACGTGGCCAACTCCGTTCATGCTGGTCAGTACCGAATGAGGCCCTAACTGCCCGGTTAAGTCGTCGGCCGAAAGCCGCGAGGGAACAACCGCTCCCTGGCCGCGCTGGCTCTCGCCTGTAAACACCACGCCGCCGGTTCCGTGCACCGCGCTAAACTCAACTTGCCCGCGACCCAAATCGCGGAACTCCACATCGGCGACAGGTGAACGCCAATGGCGGTTCAAGCGCAGTTGCTGGCCCTGCTCCTGACTCTGCTCCAGGCTGTCCATGGTCACGCCCTGCTCCAGGTGCGCGTGGCGCAACTGACCCTGCGCGTTGAATTCCAGTTCCGCAGTGGGAGAGGTTCCGTGCATCTGCCGCGTCCGTCCGGCTGACTTACTCACCGAGTCCATGGTCACCCCGCCCTCCAGATGGCCGTGGCGAGGCTGGTTGTGCTCGTCAAACTCCATGTGTCCCGATGGTGCCGCCAGATGTCCGCCGGTCGCAGTTGCCAGCGTGAACCCGTTCATCGCATCCAGCCGCACCGCTGACCCGTCCTCGCGGAAGAGCACCTTCGCGTCGCCGGCCGTTGCTACGCCGCCCTGGTAATCGGCCGTGGCCGCGCGCAGGCGGCACAATTGGCTCTGGCGCTCGAATTCCGCGTGCTGGGCGTGTATCTTTATCGTCTGCGTGCCGCGCTGGGTGGTCAGCTCAACCGCGCGGTCCAGCACCAGCAGGCCTTGGTCGGAGTCGTAGACCGCGCCCATGGAGCTGCCCTTTCCCTGCACCATGGAAAAATCCACGTGCTGGCTGGTCCTGGCCACTCCACTATTCTGGTTGAAGGTGAGGCCGCTGGTCTTCACATGAATCTCGCCGCGCGCGGCAGCCTCGGCCACTGAGGCCACCGGGGCGCCTTTCAGCTTTTCGCTAACCGCCGTGCCAACCGCTGCTTTGGGCGCGATGGCCGGCGCCACTCCCGGCCGCATTAACTCCATCTCCACCGGTCCGGCGGCAATGGCAATCCCCGACCTCTGGTCGTACAGGAACTCATCGCCCTCGATGCGATCCACGCGGTTGCCATCATCGCCATACAGCTCGATCTTCACGTCGTGCAGCGTAGCCGTTCCTTGCTTGTACTGCACCACCTTGGAAGCGTGAATCTTGAAGAGCGTGCGCCCGCCATGCGCCTGCGTGTAGGTAACGCCGTTGCCCTCCTGCTGAACCTCAACGCCCAGCCGCTGGGGCAGGTCGCGCCGGTTGAAGGGATTCTTGCCCTTGTACACGGTAAGAAACACCACCAGCGCCGCAAGCAGCAGAACTGCCGCTACCAGCACCAGCGTCCGTAATCTTTCTATGGTCAGTCGCACCGTCAGTTCGCTCCCCTAAGCCTCGCCGCCAGCCGTTCGGCCAAACTCTCGCCCAACTCGCTCCACAATAAGCGCGCCGTGGCCCCGGAGGCCTTCTCGACAGCCGCGGTCAACTCCACCAGCTGGCGCACATTCTCTTCTACGTGGCGCGCGGCAACCGAATCCAACTCCAAATCTTCTTCAAGGAATGGCGTGTCCGAGCCGAAGTCGATCCGGATGTGCCCGTCGGCTTCGTATGCGCCCTCGTCAAAGAGCGGTCCAAAGCCCACCACCCGCACCAGCCTCGGCTCGCGCGTCCAGCGGTGATCGAGTTCACCATCAGTCTCCAACTCCCACAGGCTCCAGCCGATCTGGAACTCATAGGCGTAGTCGTCGTGCAGAAGTTCGAGCGCATCTTCGACTGCCAGGCGCGGCTCCGCGCCCAGCTCAACGGCCTCGTCGCCGCCCGTTCCGGCTCTGCGGCCATAAATCTGCTGAAGGACCGGTGACTCATTCCAGTTGATGGGCCAAACCGTCGCCGAATAGACGCGCTTCTCTCCGCCATGAGCGGCAAATGCGCCCAGCACCGCTGTCAGCTTGGCCGCCAGAGCGTCCAGGCGCAAATTCGGATACCACAGGCTCAGATAAAGCGTGTCAGACATCTCTACTGATTGTAGACGGGCGATGCAAGCTGGTGATGCAGCGTGAAACCACCGGAAAAGTGGGTGCCTTGGGAGACCACAACTCTCAATCCGCCCGTCTGTTTGTAGCACAAAAGCTCCGTGCCCCATCTTTGCGACTTTTTACTGTCGCAAAGGTGGGAAACCACGAACCCCAACCAGCCGGCGAAAAATACTCTACGTCGTCACAATCTCGCTGAAGTCGGCGATGCCGGAGAAGCCGCGCAGCACCTCATCGATCAGGCCGAGATTTGTACCGCGAATTGCCGGATCGTTGTCGAGCACCATCACCTTGTCGAAGAAAACGTCTACCACCGGGCGCAGCGTGGCGATTGCGGCCAGCGCCTCGCCGTAAGCCCGCTGCTGACGGAGTTTGGCCACTTGCGGCGCAAGAGCGGCAGCCGCGTTCGCAAGCTGCTGCGCTTCCGGGGCAAGCTTTATATCCTTTGGCGAACCGAGCGCAAATCCCTTTTCCTCCGCCTGGCGCAAAATGTTCTTGATGCGTTTGAACGCTGCTGAAACTGCAAGGAAATCCTCGGAGCCGCGGGCCGCGGTCAATGCTTCAGCGCGTGCAATGGCGTCGCGAACGTCGTCGGCTCCGGCAGCCAGCACGGCGCTGACTACGTCATAGGCAAAGCCACGCACGTCCTTCAGATAGAAGCTCAGCCGCTCGCGGAGGAAGGCGGCGATACGTGCTGCTATTGCTTTATTGTCGATTGGGATCTCGTGTTGCTCAACATCTTGAAAGGATTTAGCGCGTTCATTAGTTTGATTATTGCCCTTGTCCACAAAATAGCTTATGGATGATCCGTATGAAAGGATAGCTCTCTGGGAGAGGAATTCAATTCCGCGAGTCTGTTCAACTGGCCAATCTGCAAGGATTTTGATAATTCCGTTTCCGGCTCGGCGCAACCCGAAGGGGTCCTTCGAACCAGTCGGCTCTAATTTGATTGCAAACATTCCAGCAACAGTATCGAGTTTGTCACAAAGGGCGAGTAAACAGCCTTCTATCGTCCTCGGAATCTTGTCTTCAGTCGATAATGGCTTGTAATGATCATAGATCGCAACTGCCACGTTTTTGCCGAGACCCTGAGCTTCAGCATACAAACCGCCAATTATGCCTTGGAGTTCTGTAAATTCCTTGACAAGCTCGCAGGTTAAATCAATCTTCGATAGTGCAATCGCAACCTTTAGACTTGCTTCGTCAACTCCGGTTATTACAGGAACGCTCTGATATTGACTTTCCGGTTGATGAACAATCGGATTCCAAAGCTCTTTCATTCGCCGGATTTTCTCATAGTAACTTCCCAACTGCTTTTGGAAGGTCACGAACATCAGTACATCTTCACGATCGGCGAGCGGCGTCTTCTGATCGAAATCCCAAAAGAAGCGCGCATCCTTGAAGCGCGCACGCAAAACGCGCGCGTTGCCGTGGCGGATGATGCCCTCGCCCTCGGCATCCACCTGAGTATTCAGCACGGCAAGAAAATGCGGCGCGAGTTTGCCATTCGTGTCCTCAACGGCGAAATACTTCTGGTGGTCGCGCATTACCGTTACCAGAACCTCTTCGGGCAACGCCAGGTACTCCGGCTCAAAGTCGCCGAGGACCACCGTGGGCCACTCGGTCAGATGGACGACGGTTTCAATGAGCGGTTCGTCCTCGCGCCAGCGCGCGCCCGCGACGGTGCGCGTGGCCGCATCGAGCGCCTTGCGGATCGACTCTCTGCGCTCGGCCACATCGACAATCACTTTGGCGGCGCGTAAAGACTCTGCATAGTTCGTTGCTTTGGCGATCACCACCGGCATTTCACCGTGCAGCACGCGATGGCCGCGGCTCGCATTGCCCGCCCTGATGCCGGCAATCTCCAGCGGAACAACGGCCGAGTCGAGCAGCGCTACCACCCAGCGCACCGGGCGCACAAACCGCTCCGGCTTGCCCGCGCGCCAGTACATGTTTTTCGCCCAGTAGAGGCCAAGCACTTCCTTGGGCAATTCGGCAGCAAGCAACTCGGAGGCCGCGCGGCCTTGCCGCTTAACGGTTGCGCCGACGTACTCGCCCTTGGGATTGGTGATCTTCTCGAGCGCCGCAACCGCAACGCCGGCCTTTTTGGCGAAGGCCTCGGCAGCGGGGGTGGGCTTGCCGTCCTTGAAGGCCACCTTCCACGACGGCCCAGTCAACTGCTCCTCAGTATCGGCCTGGCTCGCCAGAACGCCCTCGACCAGAACGGCCAAACGGCGCGGCGTGGAGTAGGTTGTGAGTTTAGACCCGGAGGCAAGCAACCGCTCGCGCGTAAGCAACTCGTTCACGCGGCGGCCCAACTCAGCCTCGGCTCCGGCAATCATGCGGGCGGGAACCTCTTCCAGCCCAATCTCCAACAAGAAATCTGTCATAGCTTTGAAAGTTCTTTCCGCTAACTTGCAACTCGCTAACACGCGCGAAGCGCGGCTAACTCCGCCAACTCCGCTAACTCACCTGCTGCGCCACGTACACCTTGGCCACGCCCACGGCCAGATTCCGAATGCGGGCTATCATGCCCACACGCTCGGTGACGCTGATAGCTCCGCGCGCGTCCAGCAGGTTGAAAAGATTCGAGCATTTCAGCGCCAGCTCGTAGGTGGACATCAACGGGAAGCGCAGCTTTTCCCTCGGGCTGGTTTTTTCATCGGCCAGCAACGCCCCGGCGCGCTTGAGCAGCGCCTGCGCCTCGGCCTCGTAACTGTTGAAGTGCGCCCAGAGCCGCTCCACATCCGCATCTTCGAAGTTATAAACCGAGTATTGCAGTTCCTCGGTTAGGCGGACGTCGCCGTATGTCACTTCCGCTCCGGTCTCCGGATCGCGCGCCCATACCACGTCGTAAACCGAGTCCACGTCTTGCATGAAGGCGCAGAGGCGTTCGAGCCCGTAGGTCAACTCGGCGCAGATGGGGTCGAGATCCAGGCCGCCGCACTGCTGGAAGTAGGTGAACTGGGTGATCTCCATGCCGTCCATCATCACCTGCCAGCCCACGCCCCATGCGCCCACCGTCGGGCCTTCCCAGTTGTCCTCCTCGAACTTAAGGTCGTGCTTGCTCAGGTCAATGCCGATGGCCTCGAGCGACTGGAGATACAACTCCTGCACATTGACCGGCGGCGGCTTGAGGATGAGCTGAAACTGCGTGTGGCGGAAGAGCCGGTTGGGATTCTCGCCATAGCGGCCGTCGGCGGGACGGCGCGAGGGCTGGGCGTAGCCCACCTTGTATGGCTTGGGCCCCAGCACGCGCAAAAAGGTCTCCGGCGCCATGGTCCCCGCGCCCACTTCCACGTCGTAGGGCTGCTGGATTACGCAGCCGCGTTCCGCCCAAAAACCCTGCAAGCGGAACAAAAGCTCCTGAAAGGTGAGCGAAGCGCTCTTCGATTTGGATAGAACTTGGGATGAAGGCACGGCGAATTCTCTCTGGTCTGGACTGGCTAGATTCTATCAGTCTTTCAGCCCTGTTCGGCAGGTTCGGTCCACTCCACAGCCGGGCCAGTGCCTCGGTAGTCGTCTTCGTCTCAATTCACTGAAAAATACAGATTACTCGTATTCAAACAAAGACTTGTCTAGGCCGGACTGGCGAATGATGCTCTGAAGAGTGCCACGCCGGAGAGGATCGTGGAGCGGGACGGGGACAGTGATGGTTGTTCCCTCCGTTTGCAACTGCATGATTCGGTGACTGCCGCGCTGGCGCACGGCGACAAATCCGCGCCCTTCGAGAATCTTGCAGGCTTCGGCGCCTGAGAGGACTCTCAGTTTACCCAACGGGCACCTCAACCTGAGTAACGAAGACCTCACTGTGCAGCCGCCGTACAACCTCCGAGGAAGAGGCGGTTTCGAAAAAGAGCGTCAAGGCTTCGACGAGGTTGGCGCGCGCCTCCTCAATCGTGGAACCCTGGCTTGCGATATCCAATTCGGGGCACAAGGCGACAAAGCCATTGTCTTCGCGTTCAATGATAGCCGTCATTTGGAGCGGATTAGGCATATTCGGATTCTACGCCATCCATGATCGTCCGGGAGATCAGGCTGAAATCCGGGCAATTTTACCCGCCCAGCCGTCCCAGCGCCTCCGCCGAGCGTAGTTTGCGCTCCAGGTGCCGTTCCAGGGCCTGCAGCGTAAAACGCCTCAGGTCCTGCGCGCGGCGGCGGGGCCAGGGTTCGTCGGTAAAGGCCGCGACAGGCGCGCGCAACATACGCTGAGCCAGTTGCCAGGAATCGGCCGACAAGCCGCTCGCGTTGCCGTTGCGATGAATCTGGCAGAACAAGCCGTCGCCCAGCGCGTCGAAGCTGGTCTCTCCAGCTGTAAGCATTTCGCCACAGGCCGTGCAGTGGGCGATGTCCGGCAACAGGCCCATCAGCCGCGTCATCCAGAGCTGAAAGTAGGTGAGCGGCATCCAGGGTTGCTCAGAGGTGGTTTGCTCCAGCACGGAGCCGATCAGGCGGAAGATCGTTTCGTGGGGGTCGTGGTCGGGCAGCGCCTCGTCCAGCAGTTCAGCATAAAAACTGAGCACGGTCATGCGCATGGGGTCGATAGGGGATGAGAGCGGGGAACGGAGAATTTCCAACTGGTCGAGGCGGACCAACTCTTGCCCATGTCGCTCGGCAAACCAGGCGCGGGCCAGTGTCATCGGCTCCAGCGCCCCTCCAAACCGCTTGCGACTCTTGAGCGCCGACTTGGCCACGCCGCGCAGACGGCCGTAGTCGCGCGTGAAAAAGCTAACAATCAGGTCGGCCTCGCGGACCGGCCAGGTGCGCAGAATCACGGCTTCAGAGGAGAGCACACTCATGCGATTCTTATCTTCTCATTGCAGCCTGCAGGTGTAAGCTCTGCATAAATAAATCCCTTACTATAAAGTAAGATTATCCGTAAAATGTAAGGAATATCGCGAAAAGTAAGGTATAATTGTTTTTGAAAGGAATATCAATGCCAACAGCAAAGATGACCTCCAAAGGCCAGATAACAATTCCCATCAGAGTTCGGAAGGCGCTGGGGCTCAAGCCAGGCGTCCGGATTGACTTCTATGAGGTCGAAGACGGCGAGTACGCCTTCCGGCCCAAGACCGGCTCGATCATGGACATGGAAGGCTGTTTTCCCAAACTCGGCTACGTCCCCACCATTGAAGAAATGGATCAGGCCGTCCTAGATGCTGTTGCAGAGAACTATCTGGCTGGTCTACGGGAACCCGAACCTGTTTCGAGCAAACTAACATGATTGGACTTGATACAAACATTCTGGTTCGCTTTTTTGGGCGGGACGATCCCATTCAATCCAAGAGAGCCGAACAGATCATGTCTTCACTCACGGCGGAGGAGCCAGGCTGGGTGTCTGTAGCCGCCCTAATGGAACTTCAGTGGGTAATGACCAGTGTCTTTCGCTTTGACCGCATTGGGGTGATCCAGGTCCTAAATCGTTTGCTCACCCGTGAGGAGATCGTCATTGAGCAAGCTGACACGGTTCGTGCCGCGTTGGGTCTTTATGGTCTTGGCAATGCGGATTTTCCTGATTGCATGATTGCTGCCTCTGCCCGGGCCGCTGGATGTAGCCGTACCCTCACCTTCGACCGCCGTGCCGCGCGCGATGCGGGAATGGAACTGGTCGGGTAACGATTGCGCACAGGCACAAACGCGCACCCCCATTGCCGGGATGCGCGTCTGGAAAACGGGATAATGCTAACGTCCGTCCGCTTAGCGGCCGAAGTGCCTGGCGTTCTTTTCGGCAAAGCTGGCCCACTTCTCCGGCAGGTCGTCCTGCGCGAAGATGGCCGAGACGGGGCAGGCCGGGACGCAGGCGCCGCAGTCGATGCACTCGACCGGGTCAATGAACAACTGGTCGGAGTTGCCAAAGGCGTCTTCGTCCTTTTTGGGGTGGATGCAATCGACCGGACAGGCGTCTACACAGGCGGTGTCCTTGGTGCCGATACAGGGTTCTGCAATGACGTATGCCATTTCTGATCTCTCCCGGGGAACTAAATCCTCGACGCTGATAGTAGCACAGCAGGCCGGAGGTTGACTCCATCCCCCTCGCGGCATTTGCGTTACGGGAATTGGATGCTGATTCTCCTTGTATCGATTCCAAAAGCGAACCGCAATGTGCGACGGAACTTGATTGCCCTCAGCCGCTCTTTGCCGCCCGCGCCACGCGGTGGGCCGCAAACCCGCCGCCAAACGTGTTTTTGGGCCAGTTTAAATACACTCAGCCCTTGTTGTTGGCACAAACCCCGTTTTTTCAAGATCCAAGCTGGGCAATTGGAGTTGCTAGAGCCGGGTAATGCCCGAATAGGCGACCATGCAAACGCAACCCGGACACTAATGAGAAACTGTAATCTCGAAGCATGAGAATTGAAGACTATCGTGGGAAAGTTATCCGAGCGGCTCACCGTTCCCTGCATCCACCCACTGTGCGCTACATATCTCGCAATGCCAGGCCGCCTTTCTTGGCGGCACTGGAATCGCCAGTAGGGAGAGCGCCACAAATGACCGTCCGCTCTCTGTCCCATTGCCCAGTGTAATTTCAGCCGATCCGCACTTTGGACAGGTTGGCTGTATGTAGACCTCCTCCTCGCCATACGTGATTGTTTCTGGAGCCCTCTCTTCCAGAATCTCCCGTGCAGCCGCTTCGTCGCGCTCGTCGACTTGCAATCGCATACCACCCACCATATTGGAGTAGAACCAATCCATACGCACGAGATTCTCATCCGCAACCCAGGCTGGAATACCCGCCGATTCAAGCAGCGAACGCCCCACAAATGCCTCTATCAGATCTCGATAACGCCGCACCGTCACCAGACGACGGAACTCCCATTCCACCGGCTCTTCCACAAGCGGCGGCTCAAGCCCGCGCCGCGCAAATTCTGCACGCAACGCCACCTGTGCAATTTCCAGCAGGCCATCGTAGGAGCGAGCCAGTTCCATAAGTTCCGTCTCACTCATCTGCATATACTGCGCAGCCAGATCTTCGGGACTTGGTGTCATGCACTGAATCCTAACAGGAATCGGGAGCGCGGCAATCCGAGTAGCCGACCAGCCACCCAGAACTGTCTTTACCCATTGCTTTTGGGTTGTTGGCGTATCAACGGCAAACCGGAGATTACCCCGAAATGCCTGTGAAGGCTCATTATCGGCAACTTTGCCTATTTCATCAAACTTGCCCCGCTGCCGCTGTGCGCTCCGCCCGCCGTTGGGCAAACTCCCGGGGGGAGGGAATCGGCGCCAGATTGCGTCCGGCAAACATATCCGCGAAGAGGCCCATCAACTCGGCATGAATCAACCCGTTGGAGGCCAGAATCTCCCGGCTGTCCAAACGAAAAGGCTTACCGGAGAAGCCCGTCATCTGCCCGCCTGCCTCTTCAACCAGCAGATAGCCGGCCGCCGTATCCCAGGGATTGATGTTGAACTCCCAGAAAGCATCCAGTCTTCCCGCTGCAACGTACGCCAGGTCGAGCGCGGCCGAGCCGGCCCGTCGCACGCCATGGGAGCGTAGGCTGAACTCATGGTAGAAGTGAATGTTGGGGCTTTCGTTACGCTTGCGGCTGGGAAAGCCGGTGGCTACCAGCGCCTCGGCCAGCTCCGGCGTGCGGGAAACGTGCATCGGCCTGCCGTTGAGCCGCGCGCCGCGTCCCCGCTCGGCGATGAAAAGCTCGTCGCGCAGCGGGTCGTAGATCACCGCGGCCACCATCGTTCCGTCCTCGTCCGGCGCGAGGCCTCGGGGGCGTTGTTCCAGGCCCATGGAGACGCAGAACTGCGGAAGCCCGTGGGCGAAGTTGGTGGTCCCGTCCAGCGGGTCTACGTACCAGCGGAACTCGCCCTCCAGCCGGTCGCGCGTGCCCTCTTCGCCGTAGATTCCGTGCTCCGGGAAGCTCTCGCTCAGCCGCTCCCGGATCAGCTTTTCCGCCGTCCGGTCGGCCACCGTCACCAGGTCCACGTCGCCCTTGTACTCGGTGGCGACACCCTGGGAATAGAACTCGCGCAACCTCGCGCCGGCCTCGCGCGCGATGGCCGTGGCCTTGGGAACCCAGACAAACTCCAAAGAATTGGGTGCCCCAGGTCTCGCTTCTGAGACCTGGGATTCCGCATTCTGGCCGTTCACGAGGCCGCTCCGTTCTCAACCGGTCCGTTGGCTTGCTGAGTTGCAGCCCTGGTGCGGCGCGGGGCCAGCTTGCCTACCTCGGTAATGGAGCTGATCTGGTGTTTGTAGATGAACAGGTTGGGCTTGCCCTCGCGGGTCAGACGCAACATTCCGTCGTCGAAGTACTCTATCCAGCCGCGAACCGTTTCGCCATCGCGCATCTTGACCTGAACATTAACCTGCCGGTCGCACAACGAGCGCAGGTAGAGCGCCTCGTGGCCGGTTCCGTCCGGCGGAGGCGCCTTGGGCGTACGGCGCTTAGACATCAAAGGGGACATGTCGTCATTTTAGATGCAAAACATGCCCTGCAAGAATCAGTTTGTAAGATCATTTGAAATGCAGAGGGATTTTGCGGGGATTCAGCTTCTATCCCAGCACCTGCACGCTTCCTTTGCCCACCAGCTCCTCGACACGCTCCACCCATCCGCGATCCGCCGCCACGCTCATTCCCTGCGGCTCCAGGATGACCGCGTACTCGCCCTTTTTTTCCAGGTGCAGCATGACCTTGCCCGGTCCCGGCGACGCATCTGCCGCGCTCTTCAGGCCGGTGAGCGTCTCCTCCGTCGCGCGCTCCACGTTGATGCGAATCCGCACCCCCGTAGGCAGCTTCACCTGCACCTCTTCCAGCGCTTGAATCGCATTAACCGCAATCTTCGGCGCGGCATCCTCGTCGCCCATCAGCGTGCCGCGCACCAGCACCGGCGCTTCCATCTTCAACTGGCCTGCAAGCCGCTCGTAATCCCGCGAAAAACAGATCAGGTCGATTTTGCCGGTCGCGTCCTCGAGCGCCGCCTGCGCATAGAGTTTTTGATCCCGCTTGCTCTTCTGCACTTTGAGGCCCAGAAGCATTCCCGCCACCCTAATCTCATCGGCCGCCTCCGCCTGCTGGCCCCAGCGCCTCTCCGGCGGCTTGCGCTCCAGCGCCTCGGCCACGGGAATCACCGCTACCAGGTTGCGCAGCTTCTCGGCGTACTTGTCCAGCGGATGCCCGGAGACAAAGAATCCCAGCACATCTTTCTCATTGGCCAGCCGCTCGCCCTCTTCCCAGTCGGCCACCCGGGGCAGATCGTCGCCGCCATCCCGTCCCGCCTTTGGCCCCTCATCGAAAAGCCCAAAGAGGCCGCTTTGCCCCGTCGCGTTGTCCCGTTGCGCTTTCTGACCGCGCTCCATCGCTTTATCCACGGCGGCCATCAGTGGCCCGCGCTTGCCCAGCGAATCCAGCGCCCCGGCCTTGATCAGCGACTCCATCACCCGCTTGTTCATCACGCGCAGATCGACCTTCTCGCAAAACTCCCATAGGCTCTTGAATCGCCCGCCGGCCGCCGCGCGCGCCTTCAGAATCGAATCAATGGCATTGCCGCCCACGTTCTTCACCGCCGCCAGGCCAAAGCGGATCGACTGCCCATCCCCGGTCACATGCGGCGTAAACTGCGCTCCGGAAACCTGCACATCGGGCGGCTCCACGCGGATGCCCATCTCCTTGCACTCGGCGATGTACTTCACCACGTTCTCGGGCTTCGAGGTCTCCGAGGTCAGCAGCGCCGCCATGAACTCCACCGGGTAATGCGTCTTCAAGTAAGCCGTCTGATAGGCCAGAAGCGCATAGGCCGCCGCGTGCGACTTGTTGAAGCCATACCCGCCAAACTTATCCATCTGGGCGAAGATTTCGCTCGCCGTAGCCTGGGGATGACCCGCCGCCACCGCTCCGCTCACAAAGCGATCGCGCTGCCGGGCCATCACATCCATGTCTTTTTTGCCCATCGACTTGCGCAGCACATCCGCTTCGCCCATGGAGTAGCTGGCGAGCACGTTGGAGATCTGCATCACCTGCTCCTGATAGACGATCACTCCCAGAGTTCCCTTGAGAATCCCCTCCAGCTCGGGCAGCAGATACTCCACCTTGCGCCGCCCCAGCTTGCGCTCGATGAAGTCGTCCACCATTCCGCCCTGGATCGGCCCCGGACGGTACAAAGCATTGAGCGCCGTCAAATCCTCCACCGTATCCGGCTTGTAGCGCCGCAGCACATCGCGCATTCCGCTCGACTCAAACTGAAAAATCCCCGAGGTCAGCGCCGCGTGAAAGACCTTCTTGTACGTCTCCGGGTCCTCCGGCGGAATCGCTTCGATGTCCAGCTTTTCTCCGCGAATCTCCTCGATCAGCTTCAGGCAATCGTCAATCACCGTCAGCGTCGTCAACCCCAGGAAGTCCATTTTCAGCAGGCCCATCTTGGCGATGGCGTCCATGTCGTATGCGGTGACAATTTCGTCGTTCTTGGTCTTGGCCAGCGGCACCAGCTCAATCAGCGGACGCGGCGCAATCACCACCGCCGACGCATGAACCCCTGAGCCGCGCACCAGCCCTTCCAGCTTCTTCGCCGTATCGATCAGCTTCCTTACCTGCTCGTCCTTCTCGTAGGCCTTTCGCAGCTCCGCAACCTCGTCCAGCGCCTTGTCGATCTTCATGCCCACCGTCGCCGGAATCAGCTTGGCAATCCGGTCCACGTCGCCATACGGCATATCCATCACGCGCCCGCAATCCTTGATGGACGCCTTGGCCGCCATGGTGTTGAAGGTGATAATCTGCGCCACCTGGTCGCGCCCATACTTCCGCGTCACATAGTCGATCACCTCGCCGCGCCGGTTCATGCAGAAGTCCACGTCGATATCCGGCATCTCCTTGCGCTCCGGATTCAGAAACCGCTCAAAGAGCAGCCCGTTCTGCATGGGATCGATGTTGGTAATCTCCATCGAATAGGCCACCAGCGAGCCGGCTCCCGAGCCGCGCCCCGGGCCCACCGGAATCCCGTGCTCCCGCGCATACTTGATGAAGTCCCAGACAATCAGGAAGTATCCCGCGTACTTTTTCTCTTCGATGATTCCGATCTCATATTCCAGCCGCGCATCGTACTCATGCAGCGGCGTGCGCAGCACTCCGCGCGTCTCCAGAGTGCGCACCGTGGTCTCAAGCCTCTTTTTGTAGCCCTCGCGGCACACCTGCTCAAAGTAGCTGTTGATGGTGTGCCCCTCCGGCACGGCGAAGAGCGGAAACGGATCTTCCACCGGCTTGAGCTGGAACTCGCAGCGCTCGGCAATCTCCATCGTCCGCCGCAACACCTCCGGCGAATCCTTGAATAGCCGCGCCATCTCCTCGGCGCTCTTCACATAAAACTGGTCGCCGTCAAAGCGGAAGCGCTCCGTGTCGCCCAGTTTGGCGCCGGTCTGCACGCACAGCATCACGTCGTGCGCAGGAGCGTCCTCGCCGCACAGGTAGTGCGAGTCGTTGGTGGCCACCAGCGGAATTCCCAGCTCCCGCTCCAGTCTGAATAACGCCTCGTGAATCTGCCGCTCCTGCTCCAGCCCCTGGTCCTGAATCTCCAGATAAAAATTTCCCTTGCCGAAGATGTCCTCATACTGCTGCGCCACGCTCTTTGCCGTCTCGTAGTTGCCCGCCACCAGTTCCTCGCACAACTCCCCGCTCAGGCAGCCGGAGAATCCGATCAGCCCCTTCGCGTTTTCGGCCAGGTAGCGCTTGCTCACGCGCGGCCGGCGATAGAAGCCGTTGAGCGAGGCCTCCGAGGTAATCCGAATCAGGTTCCGATAACCCTCTTCGTTTTCGGCCAGCACCAGCAGGTGGTTGTTGTCGTCCCCCTCGCCGGGCTTCGTGTGATCCTCATTTTTGCTGATGTACAGCTCGCAACCCAGAATAGGCTTGATCCCCTGCTTCTGCGCCGCCTCAAAAAAGTGCACCGCCCCGTAAATGTTCCCGTGGTCGGTCATGGCGACAGATTTTTGCCCCAGCGCCGCTACGCGCTCCATCAGCTTGGTCAGGTCGCAAGCCCCGTCCAGCAGCGAGTACTCGGTGTGCAAATGCAGATGCGTGAATTCGGCCATGGCTACACTTGATTCTAGACGCGGTGCGGTCTCAGTATTCAGTCAAAAATGCAGTTGAAAACCCGGACGGATGAGGAAAACGGGCCTCGAAGACAATGGCAGAATAGTATAAGAATCGACGCTTTCAAGGATGCCGCCCCAATGTAAGTCGAGCCGGCTCTTCGAGAATTTCAAGGAGCGCTCGGGCACAATAGACACGGTTGCGTTTTGCGTCCGAAGTCCGCTGCACAATTCCGTTGGCTTCCAGCCTTTCAATTGCGCGCTGTATCGTGGTGAAGGCAACTCCTAATCGTTTCGATACGCTCGTGGTTGTAATAAATGGGTTTGATGCCAGAAGTTCGATCACCCAAAGCGGAGTGTTCGTCGATTCACCGGCCACTTTCTTTCGCCATATAGCTATTAAATCGTTGATCCGCGTCGTCCGGCTCACTGCATCCTCTGACATTCGGGCAATTCCTTGCAGAAAATATTCCAGCCATTCCTGCCATGCGCCCCGTTCGCTCACCGCGCGCAAGCCCTCGTAGTACTCTCGGCGTGAGGCCTCAAAGAATGCCGACAGGTAGAGCAACGGCGCGGGAAGAATCTTCCTTTCAATCAGGAACAACGTGATCAGCAAACGCCCCACACGCCCATTACCGTCGAGAAATGGGTGGATTGCTTCAAACTGATAGTGAGCCATCGCAATGGTCGCCAGCGGCGGCAATTCAGAGTCGTAAAGAAACTTCTCCCACACTTCCAGGCAAGTCTCCACTTTTCCCGGAGGCGGAGGAATGTAGGTGGCCGTTTCCAGCGTGCTTCCCGGCTTGCCAATCCAATTCTGCGTGGTGCGAAAGTGCCCGGGAGCTGCATTCTCTCCTCTTACTCCGGTCATTAGTTTTTTATGCAATTCGCGAATAAGTCGCACGCAAAGCGGAAGCTTTTTGAGCCGTAAGATGCCGTATTCTAATGCAGTCACATAGTTTCCAACCTCGCGCAGATCTTCCGGACTCCGATTCACCACGGCCCCTGCCTCGGCAGCCAGCAACTCGCCCAGCGTAGCTTGAGTGCCCTCAATTCGGCTGGAAAGAACCGCCTCGCGGCGCACAAAGGGCCGCAGAAGAAGATGAGGATTGGCCATACGCCCGCCCTCCCCTGCCAGCCTGCCGATCAGCCGGTCCGCATCGGAAAGTACGCGGATCAGCCGAGGCGTCCACACCAGCGCCGGAGGCAGTGGTGCGGGCACAAACGCCGAATACGAGCCCTGAAAGACCATTTTCCCGTGAATCTTGCCTTTTTCCGCCATGTTCCCCTTCCGGGCGCAAGAATAACAAGAAGACTTATTTTCAATAATTATTATAATCGAAAATAACGAGTGGCGCTATTTGCAGGAACGAAAATGCTGGAAATCGCTACAAACGGTATATGCGAACGTGTCCATGGGTGGACTATGCCGTCTTGCGGACGGCGCCTCGCTTCAGTTCAGTCAGCAGAGCACCGGCAGGCCGGGTCTTGCCGGCCGAGCGATCCTTGTGGCTGGCCGCAATCGAGGCCTTGACTTTAGGGTTGCGCAATTCGAGATAATCTTCCAGCTCATCAGCTGACAGGATGCCGATGACGGGAATCCCATCCTTTTCCAGGATGAAGTACTCGTTGTTGTTATGCGCCCGCCGGGCAATCTGGCCCAGGTTAATGCGCGCCTTGGTAATAGGGAGCCTGTTGATCGTGTCCATTGATGGAGATTGATTAACCTCAATCAAAGTATAGCATGCAGCTTACACTTGACAAGACTACGGCGTAGCCGTAGTCTTGTCTTATGCGCTACGTTTGGGACCCGGCGAAGGACCTCCTCAACCAGCGCAAGCACGGTTTAGCCCTTGAGGACGGGATTGCAGCTCTCGAAGACCCGGAACGGGATTTCTGGATTGATGATCGATTCGATTATGGCGAAGAACGAATCATCACGATGGGGCGCAGTATGCAATCGCTGCTGGTCGTGGTTTCAACGGAAGTAATTTCCGTGGCAGAAGGTGATGAAATCATCCGCATCATTTCGGTTAGAGAGGCAAACAAATATGAAACTAGACGGTTTAATTTCGGTCGAGCATGAACCCGGCGATCCGCCCATTGAGACGAATACTGACTGGGCAGCAGTCAAGGCGCTCACGGATGCGGAGATTGAAGCTGCGGTTCGCGACGATCCCGACGCAGCGCCGATCGGTTTTTTCGATCTGCCCGGTTTCATTCACATTCCCAACGTGAAAAAGCTCCGCGAACGCCTTGGCCTGACCCAGGAGGCCTTTGCCGCGGTCTATCGCATCCCCATCGGAACACTGCGCGATTGGGAGCAGGGACGCAAACGTCCCGACGCCCCTGCCCGCGCTTATCTCACCGTCATCGCCCGCAACCCCGAGGCCGTTGCCAACCTGTTGAAAGAAGCAGCCTGACCCCGGTGCCGGGTGCCCCAGGTCCCTCGCATTTGGGGACCTGGGATTCAACGAACTCCCATGCCGCGTAAGCGCCCTCTGCCTGGACGGCCAAGTCCCCGAACCGCTCCTTTCAAGCTCATGCACAGACCTTCTGCGAGCGAAAAGCGAGCCTCCGCCCGGGCGGCAAGCCCTTTGCAGATTATTTCTCCACTTTGTGCATAATCATCCTTAGAAGCTTTCCCTCCAATCGTCCCGGCATGTCCCTTTGCGCTGTTTTTCAGCCTATAGCGGCCTGAAACGGCCCGTAACTCCTTTGCCTGGACGATTTTGCAGGGAACTCCTTTGTTTTGACGATTTTACAGCGCAACCCTGCCTGTAAACTCATGAAAACAAGGATTTTGTGCCCAAAGTAGGGGTGGGGGTATCCGATGTACCAGCTTTGCCGTCACATCAAGACCAACGGAATACGTTGTCAATCTCCGGCTCTCGGCGAATCGGCTTATTGTTATTACCACGTCCGCACGCATGCCATGGCCTCACCAAATTACATCAAATTTGATGACCTCAAGCTCCCCCTGCTGGAGGATTCTGCCTCCATCCAGGTAGCCATCTCAAAAATCACATCTGCCTTCCTCAGCTCCCGCATCGATGCGCGCCACACCGGCCTGCTCCTCTACGCTCTCCAGATCGCCTCGCAGCATATCACCTCCCTTGAGGATCCCGAAATTGTTCACTCCATGACCGTCACTGATGAAGGCGATGAGATGGCCCCGGAAAAGGAAGTCTGCGAACCCGGCGATTGCGCAGGATGCAATCGGAAGGATTCATGCGAAGATTACGATCCCGAAGAATAGGTAGAGGAGCTGACAAAAGCAGAAGTTGCCAAAATGTAAGCGGGGGTGGATTCAATGTATCGATGATACATATTTGAAAGCCTTGCCGCAGGCACGAGCCGATTCAATGTTGCATGCGGGTACGCGACAGAAACCACCGCTCGATCAGGAACCAGCTCGCTATCGCGGCAATCAGGGTTAATGGCGTGGCTATGCAGAACAATACAATTGGGCTCATCTGCCCGCCCCAGCGCAGCACCACAAGCTGTTGGATTGGAAATGCATAAAGATAGGTTCCATAAGAAAAATCTCCATAGCGCGCAAAATGCATGAGCCGGATGAAAGGGTTGTATGCCAGGAAGAAAGCGAGGTACGCGCCGGCAAATGGGAATGCAAAATTCCACCCATCCGGTAGGTTTGAGACTGCGCATAAAACCACCAGCGAAACAGCCGCCCACAAACTACTGAACTGCAATTTGTCCCGATAGAGATAAACAGCTGCGCCGGCGAGAAAAATCGGCACAAAATGTATCTCCCGCTCTAGAGCCAAATGATTAACTCGAGGGTTGAAATACCGGACATAGACCGAATATGCAATCATGACCAACCAGGAAAGCGAAAAGACTATCAGGCATGCACGCCGGGAGCGCATTATGCCGCATAGGCCCATGACCGCCAGGATGATGTAGCAGGAAAACTCAAAGGGAATCGTCCACAGGCTGCCGTCAACAACTCCTGGCACTGGATTGGACGAAAAGGCTCCGACCCATCTCAAATCGCTAAGCGTAAGCGTACGGAAGATCGCTGATGCTGCCCGCGACAAAAAAGTCGAACCACGTAAGTGACCCGAAGCAAGAGGTGCAACAACCAGAAGATTGAAAAGCGTTACTCCGATAAAACCAGGATAGATACGAGAGATGCGTTTCCGGAAATAACTCCACATGGATCTGGACCGCACCAGACTCGCGGCAACAAGATAGCCGCTGATAAGGAAGAATGTATCCACGGCCAGAAGACCGCCGGATACATACCCATGCGTTGCTTTAATGAAAGGCTCGTCGTGAATTGTCCCCGACACCAAAGTATAGCTATGAGAGAAGATAACTAAAGACGCAAGAAATAGCCGCATAAAATCGAAATTATTCGATGATGTATCATGGATTTTAAACATCTTCAAGTGATTTTCCTTGGAATGACAATGTATCCGTGTAAATCACAGAATTATGACTCAGATCTCTGATCTTTCTTTGATCATTGACAGGTTGAATCAGAGCAGCTTATCACCAGCGTAAAAACCCTCCCCTGGTAAATCCGCGCAACTACAATCTTATACCACGATAGGAAATTATGCCTCCAACGATCTCTGGCCATGTGTGCCAGGAAAATCTGTGAGTGCAGCGCCCTAACGCCGTGAATGCTATATGCCTGGCGACGAGGGCGGGATCAATCGCGACACCCACGCCCGCTCCGGCAGGAAGCTGCAAGACCCCCCTCGATGCGCTCAGTGCATCGTCTTCGGCAGTTTGCTTAGCGCATCCGTCACAATACTCGGCGTCAGCACCTCCGGAAGAAGCCGCGGGCTCGTTTCCCCTGGTGCGTAGAGCGCATAAGCCGGGACGCCGCTGCGACCCAAAGCCGTCAGGGCTTGTGTGATGGCCTCGTCGTGGCGAGTCCAATCGGCGCGCAGCAGGGCGACATTAGTGGAGTGGAAGGCCTGTTGCACCTCCGGCCGATTCAGAGCAACGCGCTCGTTGACTTGGCAGCTCAGGCACCAGGCTGCGGTGAAGTCCACAAAGACCGGACGGCCTTCGGCCTGATAACGACTGACCGCTCCGACGGACCAGGGCTGCCAACCGTTTGAGGCAACGGAATCCAGATTTGTGTTGTCGGGCTGGATTGCTTTTCCGCTGGACTCGTTCACCAGCCGTTGACCAAAGACGGCCAGAGCGATGACGCCCAGCAAAATCAAGGCAGCAACTACTGTGGCCCAGCGCTTCGCCGGCCAGCGGCCCAGAAACCATCCGGCAATGGCCAGCAGCAGGAAGTTCATGAGCAGCGCGGCCAACATGCCGGCTCCGTAAGCTGCGGCGAGCACCCAGGCCAGCCAGATGACCGTGGCAAAGATGGGCACGGCGACGGCCTGACGTAGAATCTCCATCCACGCGCCGGGCTTGGGCAGCAGGCGCGTCCAGGCCGGTTGTAGTGTGAGAGCAACATAAGGCGCGGCAAGGCCGAGAGCCAGAGCGGTGAAGATGGAAAAGGTGACCATTGCAGACTGAGAAAGCGCGTAGCCGATGGCCGCTCCCATGAAGGGCGCGGTGCAGGGCGTGGCCACGACAACCGCAAGCACGCCGGTGAAGAAACTGCCGGTGTAACCCTGCTTGGCTGCCAGTGAGCCACCCGCTGAGGTCAGCGTCAAGCCAATCTCGAATTGCCCGGCCAGCGAGAGGCCAAGGAAGAAGAGCAGCCCGGCCATCAACGATAAAAAGACCGGCGACTGGAACTGGAATCCCCAGCCTAAGGTTGCTCCAGCTGCGCGCAAGCCTAGCAGCAAAGCCACCAGCGCCCAGAAGGAGACCAGAATCCCCGCCGCATAGACGAGGCCATGCACACGCAGCCTGTGCTGCTCCTTATGGCCGGTGTGAACCAGCGCCAAGCCCTTCAAGAAGAGCACTGGAAAAACGCAGGGCATAAGGTTGAGCAACAGGCCGCCGAGGAAGGCGAGTCCGGAGGTGCGCAGCAGCAGCGATAAAGAGAGTGATGATCCGGAAATTGGCGTCAAAGTGGAAGCGGCAGCGGAAACAGCCGGCGTTTGTATCGCTGTTACGATTGGCAACGCCACAATCTCGTAGGCCCGCCCTCCGGAAAGCTCCAGAACTCCTTTCAATTGCGCGGGGTTGGCGGCAAGTTGCGCGTCCTTCTTGAGATCGAGAATCAAGCCCGTTTCGGTGGGCGTGAACTTTTGCGGGGCTGGATTGTCGAGGATGTCTTGATCTTCAGGAAAAAATGTTGCCTCGGTTTCCTTCTGACCGGTTTCGACAGAGAGGCGGAAGCTATTACCCGAAAGCTGAAATACAGCCTTCGAGTTGCCATGAAGATCATGTGGCAGCAAATCTCCCAAGCGTATCCAAATCAAACTGTCTGCCGAAGGCGCGGACTTTACCTTTAGTTCTGTTGTTACAACCTGTAGCGATTCTTCCAACTCAGCTTTGCCAGGAATGCAACTCCCGCGACAGACAAGCCAATCGACGTGAGTGTGGAGAACAGCCAATCCTGGCTTTGCTGTCGTTGCCACGTTCAGTGTTACTGGAAAGAGAACTTCATTCTCATAGCCGTAGTCCATCAGCGGACCAAGGGGCAACCGCTTGGGCGCGGGAAACTGCATCGGCCCGGCGGTGATCCCCGCGGGCAGCATCCATTGAATGTGCGGCGGCTCGCCAGCATCGCCTGGATTCTTCCAATAGATGTGCCAGCCCGGCTCCAGCTTGAAATACAGCCCGATTTCATTGAAGCCATTCGGGGCGATCTCGACGCCGGTAGTCACCAGCTGAACATGCACATGCGGCGCATCAACGTAATTCGACGCCGCCCGCGCAGGCAGCCCAGCGGCAAGCAGCAACGGCAGAACGAAGATCAATCGGAAGTTACGCATGGCGAAGAAGACAAACTCCTCAACAGTTGGACTAAGTCTACCGAATATTAGTCGCAAATTAACGGGCATGGGCTTTCTGATCTCTGACCCCTGATCTCTGCCCCTACACCTCCAGATCGTCGTCCGGCTCGGTGGCGACGGCGGTGCCACGGCGCTTGGCCAGCAGATAGCCGCGCAGAAACGGTTCCAGGTAGCCGTCGAGCACCTTGTCCACATCGCCCACCTCGACCTTGGTGCGGTGGTCCTTGGCCATGCGATAAGGTTGCAGGACATACGACCGTATCTGCGAACCGAAGTTGATGTCGAGCTTGGAATCTTCGAGCTTCTTACTGACGGCGCGCTTCTTTTCCAACTCGTACTCGTAGAGGCGCGAGCGGAGCATCTTCATCGCCTTTTCGCGGTTCTTGTGCTGGGAGCGCTCGTTCTGGCATTGGACGACGATGCCGGTTGGCAGGTGGGTCATGCGCACGGCGGAGTCGGTGGTGTTCACGTGCTGGCCGCCCTTGCCGCCGGAGCGGAAGGTGTCGATGCGCAGGTCTTCGAGCTTGAGGTCCACCTGGATGGTCTCGTCGATCTCCGGCGAGACGTAGACGCTGGCGAATGATGTATGGCGGCGCTTGGCAGAATCGAAGGGCGAGATGCGGACGAGGCGATGGACGCCGCTCTCGCCGGCCAATTGGCCAAAGGCGTAGTCGCCAATGATGGTGAAGGTGGCCGACTTGATGCCCGCCTCTTCGCCGTCCTGGTAGTCGTTCATCTCGGTTTTGAAGCCCTCACTCTCGGCCCAACGCAGGTACATGCGCAGCAGCATCTCGGCCCAGTCCTGGCTCTCGGTGCCGCCCGCGCCGGGATGCACGGTGACGATGGCGTTGAGAGGGTCGGCCTCGCCGTTGAGCGTGGTCCGCGCCTCCAAATCCTCAGCAAATGTGCCCAGAGCCTTGATCTCGCGCTCCAGATCGCCAAGAACGTCCTCGCCCTCGCGAGCCAGCTCGAACCAGGTCTCGATCTCACCGGTGCGGCGGACGAGTTCGTTATCGTCGGCAACAAGCGATTCCAGGCGCTTGCGGTCGCGCATTAAAGGTTTGGTGGCGTTGGGATTGGACCAGAGAGCCGGATCGGCCAGCTTGGTTTCTATTTCGGCGGCTTCCCTGCGGATGCGGGCCGGGTCAAAGATACTCCCGCAGGTCGCGCACCTGGTCGCGCACGGGAGCATAAGCGAATTCGAGATCGTTCAACGACATGGCTTGGCTCTTAAGACCTGACTTGATTGTGAAGTGTGATGCTGCATTTTCTTGACTATTTTTAGAATATCACTGTACTCGTTACGACGGGTTCAGCGGCCTTTCACGTGTAGTACAAGCGGATTTACCCCAGGTCCCAAAAGCGGGACCTGGGGCGCCAATCTTGTTGATAGATTGGGATGTGGCCACCCGCGGCTGCACAGATTCAAAAAGAACAGTGAATGAGATTTGTGGTTTCCCAACCCTTTCCGCAGAAAAAAATGGAAAGGATGGGGAAACCGCTGAGGAGTTTACGAGGGCTTGCCTGCCTCTAGGAGATTCCAGCACTGTTGTAGCATGCGGAAGTATTGTTGGTTTTGTTGGCTAGGCAGATCTCGGAGAACGTGAAACCCAGTGTCTCTGTGGGATCGGAGGCCGTGCTGCCGCTGATGCTATACGACGCTAGAATCACATGGGTCAGCGTGACGATCATGGTTGGCTCGTATTCGGCATTGTTATTCATGTTGTTGTACTCTGTTATGGTCACGGTGGACGAGATCTTCTCCCCCAAGTTGAGAGCAAGAAGCGCAGAGGAGCACTCGTCGGTGTTTTTGTTCAAGACCAGCATGGCGAGTGACGTCTTACCCGGCATAACATTGACCCCATTGACGCCACTCATGGGGGTCACCGCGCCCCAGTTCCATGAGGTCAGGCCAATGCCCTCCGTGATACCGGATACCATGGTGGTAGTACAGCTTACTCCGTTGACGTTGAGGACAAGGATAGTGGCGGCATGGACGCTGGTGGCGCCAAGCAAAAACAACAAGAGAGCGAGCTTTTTCATAGGACCTCCTGGGTCGGTGCGATCATTGCAAATGGAAGACCAGCCGCGCAACTGAAGCTGCACAGTTCACCGTGGCGCCAGCCTCCCCTGAAGGGGAAATGCTTCAGCTTGCGCCGTAGCAAGCGGTTGTGCCCGCCTGCGATGCGCCTGTCGGGGTGACCCCGTAGGTCGTCACGCAGACCTTGTCGAAGCTGAGCGTCCAGGTTTCCGATGCGGGGCTCGAAGAGGTTCCTCCCACGCTGTAGGAAGCAATATATGCATTCGTCAGCGTCACCTCAGCAACCGGTAATGTGTTGATTCCGTTAGATTTATACTGCTCAATAACGACCGTGCCCAATCTCCCATCGTTAAAGTAGATGGTCAACATCGGCGTGCTGCACGGGTCGAAGACCTTGTTCAGCGTAATCTGAGAGGGGTTTACCTTCCCTATGACTATGCCCAAGGCCGAGCTAGACACGGGAGCGGCGCTTCCCCAAGACCAGCCAGTGAGGGTGATCGAGTTTGAGCTCTGGCCGGTGCATTTGATCTGGTTGTTTGTGGTCATGGAGACGGTGTCGGCTGCCTTAGCCTTGACTGCGACAAGACACAGCAACGCAAGAACGAGAGAGAGTTTCTTCATCGAACCTCCGGGTGACATATGATGTCGTGAGAATGGCCTTGAATGCGGGAGCAGGGCGCTCTCGCACTGGGAAAGAGGTCATTCTGAATTTTTGTAGCATGTATAACTTGAGAAAGTCAACTTTTTTATCGCGTTTCAACCCGGAGACCAGGAAAAGCGATGCCGGCTACAGGGCAGCGGCCTGCACGAAATCGGCGGGTTTCGTGGAAGGCTGCGGATGGTCAGATGTGGCCACCCGCCGTTTGTTCAACTACCACCAGCTTCCCGCAGGCGCCCTCAGCTTTTCGATAGTTGGCACAGTGCCAAATCGTGTCTACTATTGCGTACGGATTGATGATCAATACTCAAAACCGTGGCGGACGGGCGAATAGCCCACATCCCATTTTCGACCAAACTGAATAGATCTCCCAGATCCGGATTTCGGAACTTGAAAGGTTGCAATACTATGCCACCCTGATCTCATTGAGCAGATCGGAGTGACGGTCGAGGACTTTGAGCAGCTTGACCAGGGCTAACGGCGGCTTGGTTTTGCCGTTCTCGTAGCGCGAGAAGGCATTGACGCCGCCGCCGAATCGGGCGATCAACGTCCCTCCGTGGCTAAAGCCCGCGTTGATTTTGCTGGCTTTATGCGGGAGTTGAAACCCCCGCCTCCCTCCTAACCGGATTCATCCGCACTTAAGAAGCGATCTTCTGGCGTAGCAGTTTCCTTCCCGACCAGGCGACAACGCCAAAACTCACTATGACGCATAGCCAGCCAAAGATGTCGCCGTGGGCGGTGTAGAAGGTTACGTCGTCGCGGAAGGCGTAGCCGGCGGGGAGCGCGTCGGTCTGGTGGCGGGGGATGCTCTGGCGGACGCGGCCGTAGGGGTCGATGACCGCGGTGACGCCGTTGTTGGTGTCGCGCAGAATCCAGCGGCGGTTTTCGATGGCCCTCATGCGCGCCATGTTCAGATGCTGCCATGGGGCGCTGGTGTCGCCGTACCATCCGTCGTCGCTGATGTTGACCAGCACCTCGGCGCCCAGTTGCGCGAAGTGGCGCACCTCGTCGGCAAAGACCGACTCATAGCAGATGAAGACGCCGTAGCGGTGAGCTTCGCCGTTGGCCGTGGGCAGGCGGAAGACCTTGGGCTCTTCTCCGCGCGTAAAGGACGAAACGCGGCCGGTGAGCTTGCGGGCAAAGGTGAGGAGATTCTGGAAGGGAATGTACTCGCCGAAGGGGACGAGGTGGATTTTGTCGTAGCGGCCGACGCGCATGCCATCGGCGCCCTCGATGCGGGCCGAATTGTAGTAATGCACGCCGCCATCAGCCGAGATGTCAACGCCCAGGTTGCCCACGATCAGGGGAGCCTGCGCCTGGCGGGCGATTGCGGTCATCGCCTGCTCAAAGCGCGCGTTCTGCTCGATGAAGGGAGCGGGCGACTCCGGCCATGCGACAAGGTCGGGATGGGTTGGATGAGGCGGGCAGATGATTTCGCCGGTGGGCGCTCCGGTCTGCGGGATTCCAGCGATGTAGGTTTTACATTGTTCGGCAGCCAGCCGTTTGAACTCGGCGATGTGCTGCTCCCACTCGCCGGGCCGCGACCACGCGTTTTCGTCGCCCACGTCGAGATTGGGCTGGATGAGGACGGCGGTGTCTGTGGGGGCGGGATGGGGCGGCGGGACCGAAATCCCGGCCGCACCGGCCATCATCAGCAGCACTCCAAGCACACGTAAAATAATCCGGTCCCTGTGCCCGATATGCGGGCGTGACTTCAGCATCAGCCCGCCTGTCAGGAGCGCATTCACGCCCACTAGTACAAAGCTGATGCCGTAGACGCCCGTCCAGGGTGCAAGCTGATTGACGATGGCGTTATCCACCTGCGAATAGCCGAGTTGATCCCAGGGAACGGAGGTGATGCGCGAGGCGGCCAGCTCCAGCGCGGCCCAGAGAAACGGCGCGAAGGCCAGCGCCAGTCGCGTGCTGCCCGTGGCCCGGCGCACCAGCACGAGGCCCAGGCCGAAGAGGCCAAAGTAGGCGCCCAGCACCAGGCTGTAGCCGATAAGCAGCAGGGTCGGGGCCATGGGCGGCATGTCACCGTAATGGAGCATGGTGTCGCGGACCCAGTAGCAGTTGCCCATGTACCACAGCACGCCGCAGAGATAGCCGACGAGGAAGCCGCGGCGCAGAGGGCGCAGTGCCTCCAGACTGGCCGGCGATAGGATCGCCCACAGCAGCGGAACCAGCCCAAACCACGCGAAGACCGACCGCCAGACGGGCATAGGCCCAGCCAGCGGAAAGGGCAACTCCAGCAGGCCGGCGGAGAGAACGGCCGCGGCCCACAGCTTCCATGCGCCTAACTTCCAGAATGAACTCTGCATACAGGGCAAAGTTTATCGCATCGGGCGCACCTGTCTGACGCAGGTTAAGACATTCCTGCAATACCTCATGCGTGTTTTGGGACAACTCTGGTGTGTTTTCGAATAGGACTACGCTGTATGAAGGTGCAGTAATGCGCGGCATCGCTCGCCAAAGCTCGGCACTACAGGACACTCGAAATAGACTTGGCGGTTGAGCGCCATGAGCAACTGCACGGCCTCCAACTGTTCATTTTTTGCTGAAAACGAAAGACCCTGGTGCATGAACTCGTCGGTAAGATATTCGATAGCGTGGGCGAGGATTTCCAGCGCTCGCCCGGCCTGCGGCGTAATCTGGCGGCGATGGTGAGCGCGTGCAAGGGGGACGGGGATAGTCGACATAGGAGCAGGAATCGAGAACGTGATAGTCGATGTGGCAGCCATGGTTATATCCTCACTCTGTTCTTCGACACGGTGCGCCGATTTTTCAGATGACCAACGTACTGTTTCCCACGAGCGAACCGTGGATCATTGTGTGCCTATGTGGGAATTTATGTGATACAGTTCACACAAATACCCATCGCTTGCCTTGATACGCTCTCAGAGTTGAAGAAATGCTTAAGAAAAAAATGAAGAATTGCGTATGAAATGAAGCCGGGCGGGGTTCTGGCACGCATCGGCCATACCCTGATACGGATGGTCTGGCTGCAATCTGCCCGGCAAGGAGGTACTTTCAAAATAAGCGTCTCATAAACACATGAAATGATCTGCAAATCGCCATTTTTGAAGTGTGGTAGGGCCGATTTGCCTTCTCGCGACCCTATGGCTGGTGTTCGTCGCCCTACGCAGGCGCCGTCCTCCTTGACGGAACGAGGCTGAAAACCTAAGCTCAAACCAGCATCCCGGCGCTTTGCGGCACTTTGCGGCTTCGGTGATCCGGATGCAATTTTCTGGACTGGGCGGCCATGATCCCTTACCACTGGCAATATCTTGCGCTGTTCCTGCAAATACTTGCAGCGTTTGGAATTGGGTTGATCATGGTGGTTGCCTCCTGGTACGTCGGACGGCATCGCAACACGCCCGTCAAGCTGGCCCCCTACGAATGCGGGATTGTGGCCACGGGCGATGCCCGTCAGCGCTTCAGTGTGCGCTTTTATATGGTGGCCATGCTGTTCATTCTATTCGACGTGGAAGCGGTTTTCATGATGCCCTGGGCGGTGATCTACCGCAAATTGCCCGCGATCACCGGTTCACGGCTCTTTGGCTTCTGGGAGATGGTGGTTTACCTGGGCTTTGTGGCTGTGGGGCTCTACTACATTGTGCGCAAGGGCATCCTGAACTGGAGCCAGGACAAGGCGGACCTGTAGCATGAGCCAGAACACACTCATCGGCAAGTCGGCTGTGCTGGAGGGGCTTGCCGGGTATCCGGCGATCAAGGTCATCCTGGCCTGGGACTCCGAGGCGCTCAAGGACGCCAAGTTTGATCGGGGCGAGCTGACGCTGACCATCGCCGCTGACAAAATTCGCGCGGCGGCTGCCACGGTGCAGGCGGCAGGCTACAACTTCTTTGAGGACGTGACTGCGGTGGACTGGTTTCCTTCCTCGCCGCGCTTCCAGTTGAGCTACCACATCTTGTCGCACCTATATAAGGAGCGCATCCGGCTGCGGGTGCTGGTGGAGGACGACGCGCCGGCGGTCGAATCGATTACCTCCGTCTGGCCCTCGGCCAATTTTTACGAGAGAGAGGTCTTCGACCTTTTCGGAATAATTTTTGAGGGGCATCCCAACCTGCGCCGCATCATGATGCCCGATGAGTGGCAGGGCCATCCGTTGCGCAAGGACTATCCGGTGGAGGGGTACCGCTGATGAATCCAGCCGAACCCATCGTCGAAGCCCCCAAGGCGGAAGGCGCACACGATCAACACATGATCCTGAACATGGGGCCGCAGCACCCCGCCATGCACGGAGTTCTGCGCCTGGTGGTGGAGATTGACGGCGAAATCGTGGTTCGCCTCCAGCCGGAGATCGGCTACCTGCACACCGGCATCGAGAAGACCTGCGAGGCCAAGTTTTACCATCAAGTCGTCCCGCTCACCGACCGGCTGGACTACCTCAGCCCCATGGCCAACAATCTCTGCTATTGCCTGGCCGTCGAGCGGCTGCTGGGGTTGGAGATTCCCGCCAAAGCGCAGTGGCTGCGGGTACTGCTGGCCGAGTTAACGCGCCTGAACTCACATCTTATCTGGCTGGGCACGCATGCCATGGACATTGGCGCGCTGACAGTCTTTCTTTATTGCTTCCGCGAGCGCGAAGAGATTCTGAGGATTTTTGAGGGTTTGTCCGGCCAGCGTATGATGACCAGCTACATCCGCATCGGCGGCCTGGCGATGGAGCCGCCGCTGGACTTCTTCGACCGCGTGCAGGGATTCATCCGGACCTTCCCGGAAAAGATCGACGAATACTCGAACCTGCTCACCGGCAACCCGATCTTCCGCAATCGCTTGAAGGGCGTGGGGATTTTGTCGGCGGCAGACGCCGTTGCGCTGGGCGTGACGGGGCCGAATATGCGCGGGTCTGGAGTGGACTTTGATCTACGCCGCGATATGCCCTACTCCGGCTATGAGAAGTTTCAGTTCAAGGTGCCCATCGCCACCGAGGGCGACTGCTGGGCGCGGTATCTGATCCGGCTCATCGAAATGCGCGAGAGCGTGAAGATGATTCAGCAGGCGCTCGATGGAATGCCCGAAGGAGCGATCAAAGCCGACGCGCCTAAGATTGTGTTGCCCGACCGCGAGAAGATGAAGACGCAGATGGAGGCGCTCATCCATCACTTCAAGATCGTCACCGAGGGCTTCGCGGTGCCTGCGGGCGAGGTCTATCAGGGCATTGAATCGCCGCGCGGACAGATGGGCTACTACATTGTCTCCGACGGAACGGCCAAGCCTTATCGCGTCCACTTCCGCAATCCGTCCTTTGCTACGTTGCAGGCGATTGAGACCATGTGCAAGGGCCGGATGCTGGCCGACGTGATCGCCGTCATTGGTTCCATCGACATCGTTTTGGGGGAGATTGACAGATGAGTCAGGAAACCATGAGCCTGTTTTCTCCCCAACTGGCCGCGCGTCTTGACGCGCTGGTGGCGAAGTACCCCGTTCGTCGCTCGGCCCTGGTTCCCATGCTGCTCTACGCGCAGGACGAGGTCGGCTATCTCTCCGACGCGGTGATCGCAGAAGTGGCCGCGCGCATCGGCGTCACCGAGCTTGAAGTCCGCAACGTGGCGAGTTACTACTCCATGCTGCGCTTCAAGCCGGCGGGCAAGTACAATGTACAGGTCTGCACCAACATCAGTTGCATGTTGCGCGGCGGCTACGAGATTTTCGAGCGATTTCAGAAAGAGTTAGGGATCGTACACAAAGGCGTCACGGTCGACGGATTGTTTTCGCTCGAAGAGGTCGAGTGCATCGGAGCCTGCTCGTGGGCGCCGGCGATTCAGGTGAACTACGATTTTCACGACAAGCTGACGCCGGAGCAGGTTCCCGTGATTCTGGCTGCTTATCGTCACTCAAATGCCAAAGCCGGGGTCCCCAGCGACGGGTCTTTGTCGCTGGAGTGGAATGCCGCTCTGCCCGCGCTAGTCTCCCATCCCGATGAAGTCAGGATTGTCTCCAAGCGCTTTGGCCAGGGCGCTGGGAAGATCGACCGCTATATCGAACTCGGCGGCTACGAGTCCGCGAAGAAGTGCCTCGCTCGGGGACCCGACTGGATCATCAACGAGATGAAGGCCAGTAACCTGCGTGGGCGTGGCGGCGCTGGCTTTCCGGCGGGCATGAAGTGGTCGTTTGTGCCCAAGCACTCCGACAAGCCGAAGTACGTTCTGGTCAACGGCGACGAGAGCGAGCCGGGAACCTGCAAGGACCATCTGATTTTCCTGCACGATCCCCACGCGGTCATCGAAGGCACCATCATCGCAGGGCTGGCCATCGGCGCCAAGCTTGGCTTCATCTATCTGCGCGGCGAGTACCGCTATCTTTTGGAGATCATGGAAAAGGCCGTGACCGAAGCCTACGCCAAGGGCTTTCTTGGCAAGAACATCTTCGGTTCGGGCATCGAGTTCGAGATCATCACGCAAACCGGCGCGGGCGCATACGAAGTGGGCGAGGAATCGGCGCTGATGGAGTCGCTGGAAGGAAAGCGGGGCGTGCCGCGCATCAAGCCGCCCTTCCCGGCGGTCGTCGGCCTCTACGGCGGGCCGACGGTGATCAACAACGCGGAGACCATCGCCACCGTGCCGCACGTGATCGCGATGAGCGGCGCGGCCTTTGCGACTGTGGGCACGCCGCGCAACGGCGGGACACGATTATTTTCAATCAGCGGCCACGTGGAGCGCCCCGGCGTCTACGAGTTGCCCATGGGCTACAACCTCAAGAAGATGATCTACGAGGTCGCGGGCGGCATTCGCGGCGGACGCGGATTGAAGGCCGTCATCCCCGGCGGGTCGTCGACGCCGGTGTTGTTGCCGGATGAGATCGACATCGGCATGGACTTCGACCAGGTGGGTAAGGCCGGCTCGATGCTCGGCTCCGCGGGTGTGGTGGTCATCGACGACCAGACCTGCATCGTGGAGTTTGCGTTGCGGACCATCAGCTTCTACCAGCATGAAAGCTGCGGCTGGTGCACTCCCTGTCGCGAAGGCACCGACTGGCTCAAAAAATCACTGACCCGTTTCCACGCGGGCTTTGGCGAGGCCAAGGACATCGACAACATTCAGTACCTTGCGGAGAACATCCTGGGGCGGACGTTTTGTCCGCTGGGCGACGCGGCGGCCATGCCGGTGCTGGGATTTGTGAAGAAATTCCGCAAGGAGTTCGAGGATCACCTGAACGGCAAGCCTTGCCCGTTCGCAAAGCACGTGGAGTTCGCTATGGTGTAGGGGCGCTGGAAACGAATGGCAGACGTAACCTTCATTGTCGATGGAAAGAAGCTGACGGCTCCCGCGGGGACGCTGCTCATCGACGCTTGCCGCAAGGCGGGCATCGAGATTCCGGCCTTCTGCTATTACCCCGGCCTTAGCTTGCAAGCCGCCTGCCGCATGTGCGTCGTTCGCCAGGAAAAAGTTCCCAAGCTGCAAACCGCCTGCACCACCGCCGTCGCCGAAGGACAGGTCTTCATCACCGAGTCCGAGGAGATTGCGCAGGCGCGCAAGGCGACCATCGAGCTGCTGCTCGGCAACCATCCGCTCGATTGCCCGGTCTGCGACAAGGGCGGCGAGTGCGAATTGCAGGACATGACCTTCAAGTATGGCGCGGGCGAGAGCCTTTACGAAGAGGCCAAGGCGCATCGCGATGAGCAGCAGTGGTCGCCCGCCGTTTACTACGACCGGCCGCGCTGCATCCTCTGCTACCGCTGCATTCGCGTCTGCGGCGAGGGCATGGACGTGTGGGCGCTGGGCGTGCAGAATCGCGGCGTTCATTCGACGATTGCCCCCAACGGCGGCGACCACCTCGACTGCGAGCAGTGCGGCATGTGCATCGACATTTGCCCGGTGGGCGCGCTGACCAGCGGCTCTTATCGTTATAAGACGCGCCCGTGGGAGATGAACCACGTCGCGACGATATGCACGCATTGCGCCGACGGATGCAAGGTGACGCTGGGCGTGCGGCAGACCAAGGATGGCGCAGAAATTCTACGTGCCAACAATCGCGACAAGAGCGGCATCAACGGCGACTTTCTCTGCGCCAAAGGGCGTTTTGGATTTGATTTTGTCGAGAGTGCAGAGCGGCTGACCAAGCCCTTAATCCGCAACAGCGAGGGCAAGCTGGTGGAGGCCACCTGGGCGGATGCGCTGGGCCTGGCGGCGCGCAAGCTGAAGGAGATTCGCGACAGCAAGGGCGGCGCGGCAATCGGCGTCGTCGGCTCCAACAGGACAACCAATGAAGAGAATTATTTGCTGCAGAAATTTGCGCGGACGGTTCTCCAGACCAACAACATCGACCACGAGCGCACCGCCGATTACGCAGCCTTTGCGCGTGCCCTGGCCGGACACAAAGGCAAAGCCGCCAGCCTGCGCGATACAGCCACAGCTCCGGCGATCCTACTCATCGGAGGCAATCCGACGGAGGAGCATCCGCTGCTGGCGTGGAATCTGCGAACGAATGTGCGACTCAATCGCGCACGGCTTTACGTGGCCAACACCACGGCCATCAAGCTGGAGCGCATGTCCTATGCGACGCTGCGACTGCCCCCCGACGGCTACCCAGCTCTGGCCGCGTACATGGGCGGCAGCAATGCGATTCTCAAAGACGCCACCTTCCGCGAGGCGGTGCTGGCCGAGGATTCGTTGCTGGTGGTCTTCGGCGCTGAGTACAGCGGCGCGCGGGTAGCTGAGCTGGTGAACTGGGGATTGCAGCTCGGGAACGTGCGCTTTGCCTGCCTGGGCGGCTACGCCAACTCGCGCGGCGCGGCGGATATGGGGCTGCTCCCCGATCTGCTTCCGGGCTACGTGCCGGTTACAACTCCGGAAGCCTTTGCCGAGTATGCGGGCCTGCCCGCAACACCCGGCAAGACGCTAGCGGAAATCTTCGATGCGGCGGCCACAGGCGAACTGGGAGCATTGCTGGTGGTTGGAGTCGATCCAGTCGCAAAGCTCGGGGCCACGCCGGAAGCCTTAAAGAGGAGCTTTGTCATCGTCGCGGACATCTTCCTCACCGAGACGGCTGCTCTCGCCGATGTGGTTTTGCCTGCCGCAAGCCTCTATGAAAAATCCGGCACAGTGACCAACACCTTCGGCGACGTGCAACTGGTACGCAAAGCAGCCGACCGCGCCGGAGTCAAGCCTGAGTTTGAGATTCTTGTTCGGCTCGCAGGCGCGATGAGCGTGGATGTGAAGACATTGGTTCACTTCGGCAAAGGCGGCATCACGGCCGATTTAGGCCAATCGCGCGGCGCGCAGGCCGGCGAGGCGGACATGCACGCGGTGTGGCTCCAGGCCAACAATCTGGAGCCGAAGCTGAGTCCCTTCGATCCGCTGGCGGCGCTGGATGAAATTTCCCGACTGGTTCCCGGCTATAACGTTGATCGCATAAATTTGCTGAACGGCAACGATGTGCAGACCGAGCCGGGTCTTGTGCCGGTCGTCGCATTGACCAGCAGGGGCCAGATCACACCCGTTCACGATGGATTGTTTATCTCCGGAACGCTCTCGCAATACAGCCCGGCGCTTAAGGAACTCGCATGGCATCAGGCAGCACAGTTGGTAAATATTCGGACGAAGTAAGTTTTACGCAGCAAAGAAGAGGCTGAAGAGCAGTGACGATTTTGTGGTTCATTTTGTGGAGCGTGCTCAAGGTAGCCGTGATAACGGTGGTGATGCTGCTGGCCGTCGCCTACACCGTGCTGCTGGAACGCAAGCTCGTGGGGCGTATCCAGAACCGCTGGGGACCGAGCCGCGTGGGGCCCTTCGGCCTCCTGCAGCCGCTGGTGGACGGCGCGAAATCCTTTCTGAAGGAAGACATCATCCCCGCCGGCGTCTACCGGCCGCTCTATCTGCTCGCTCCCATCCTCGCGCTTGGCTGCTCGCTGATCTTGATTGGCGTCGTCCCCTTCGGCGATCCGAGCGTCGAATTGCACGACTTTGCCGTGCTCTGCGGTCCGTGGATTGCATCCTTGGTTCCGCGCGGGCTGTATCTGTTCCAGATCTCCGATGTGAACGTGGGCCTGCTGGTGATACTGGGCGTCACCTCCATCGGCGTCTACGGCATTGCGCTGGCCGGCTGGTCGTCGAACAACAAGTATTCGCTGTTGGGCGCGCTGCGCTCCTCGGCGCAGTTGGTCAGTTACGAGCTGGCGCTGGGCCTATCGCTCGTCGGCGTTGTGCTGCGCGCCGGAACTCTGAACCTGCGCCTGATTGTCGAGCAGCAGGGAACCAGGGGCTTTCTTTCCTGGAACATCTTTGGCGGAATGCAGTTCGTAGCCTTTTTCATTTATCTGATGGCTGCCTACGCTGAGACCAACCGCTCGCCCTTCGACCTGCCCGAGGCCGAAAGCGAGTTGACCGGCGGCTATCACACCGAGTACAGCTCCATGAAGTTCGCCATGTTTTTTATGGCCGAATATGGCAACATGATCAACGTGGGCTGCGTGGCCACTCTGCTGTTTCTGGGCGGCTGGACAAACCCCTTCGGCAACTGGTTCGGAACCTCGCAGAACATTCTGGTTCGCGCGTTGCTGCCCCTCTTTTGGTTTGTACTCAAAGTCTTCTGCTTTCTCTTTTTGTACGTCTGGGTGCGGGGAACGTTACCGCGCTTCCGCTATGACCAGTTGATGAACTTCGGATGGCGCTGGCTGATGCCGCTGGCCATTCTGAACATTGTGGCGACAAGCCTTTGGCTTGCCTTACGCTGATCTTGAATCGGGGAGAAATTCCCGGAGCGTGCGATGCACCTGATTCTGTTTCTCGTCTTTGCCGGACTCTGCCTGGCTGGAGCCATCAATCTGCTTCTCCAGACTCATCCCATCAACAGCGCTCTCTCGCTGATTGTGGTGATGACCTCGCTGGCCGTGCTCTACCTGCTGCTGGGCGCGGAGTTTTTGGCCGCGGCGCAGGTCATCGTCTACGCCGGCGCCATCATGGTGCTGTTCACCTTCGTTGTCATGCTGCTCAACGCCGGACGCGAGGAGCGCACGCTGGGCAGTCGCGTTGCGCGCTCAATCGGCTTTCCCGCAGTCGTCGCCATCCTGGCCGTCATCGCCACCGTGATTCTGCACGCGCAGGGATTGGGCGTGGCCCGGCTAGGCGACGGCATCACCACAACGGATGAACTGAGCGCCGTGCTCTTCACCAAGCTGCTGCTGCCCTTTGAAGTCACCTCGGTGCTGATTCTCATCGCCATTCTGGGCGCGGTGGCGCTGGCCCGGCACGGCAGCGGGGACCAAGCGGAAAGGACGGGCGAAGAATGAATCCTTTCTACGTGCAACTGCAACAGGAAGTCCCGCTCTCCTGGTATCTGCTGTTGAGCGCCGTCTTGTTTTCGCTCGGCGTCGTCGGCTTTCTCGTCAAGCGCAACCTGATTACCGTCTTCATGTCCATTGAGCTGATGCTCAACGGCGTGAATCTTTCCTTTGTCACCTTCGCCCACCAGTGGCACGCGGTGAAGGGCCAGATCTTCGTCTTCTTCGTGATGATGGTGGCCGCGGCGGAAGCTGCCGTGGGACTGGCCATTATCATCGCCGTCTTCCGCGCCCGTGCAACCCTGGCCGTCGACCGCATCGACCGGATGAAACTATGATCGAAAACCTTCATCTCGAGAACCTTCATCTTTGGCTGATTCCGTTGCTGCCCTTTTGCGGATTCCTAATCAATGGAATCCTGGGCCGACGGCTGCCTAAGTGGTTTATAACTACGGTCGCACTGCTGGCTTCATTGGCGGCATTCGTGGTAGTTCTATGGGCTGCTTTGCTTGCTCAGCCAAGTGCCGATCCTGATCTCCGTTTCGGAATTGTGAGTCTGCCCCACATTGAGACCTGCCCGCTGCCCTGGATCAGCGCCGGCTTGCTGCACATCGACTTCAGCTTCGTCCTCGATCAGCTTTCGCTGGTGATGCTGCTGGTGGTCACAGGCGTTGGCTTCTTGATTCACGTCTACTCCGTCGGCTACATGGGCGACGACAAGGGCTACGCGCGGTACTTCTCATATCTAAATCTCTTCCTCTTCTTCATGACCGTGCTGGTGCTGGCCGGCAACGCGCTGGTCATGTTCATCGGCTGGGAGGGCGTCGGCCTCGCGTCGTATCTGCTCATCGGTTTCTGGTTCCAGAAGAAATCCGCCGCTGACGCGGGCAAGAAGGCCTTCATCGTTAACCGCATCGGCGACTTTGGTTTTCTCATCGGAATGTTTCTGCTGGTCGCCAACTTCGGCACGCTCACCTTTAGCGAGATCGGCGCAAAGCTGGCCGCAACTCCCGCATGGCAAGGCGGAGTGCTTACCATCATCGCGCTCTGCCTGATGCTGGGAGCGGCGGGCAAGAGCGCGCAGCTTCCGCTCTATATCTGGCTGCCCGACGCGATGGAAGGCCCCACGCCGGTCTCCGCGCTCATTCACGCGGCCACCATGGTCACGGCCGGCGTCTACATGGTCGCCCGCACGCATATCTTGTTTGACCACTCGCCTGTCGCGCTCGGCGTGGTGGCCACCGTAGGCGCGGCAACAGCCATTTTCGCCGCGACCATCGCTCTGGTCCAAAACGACATCAAGCGCGTGCTGGCTTACTCCACCATCTCGCAGCTCGGCTATATGTTCCTGGGCTGCGGCGTGGCGGCTTATTCCGCGGCTATCTTCCATCTGATGACGCACGCTTTCTTCAAGGCGCTGCTCTTCCTGGCGGCGGGCTCGGTGATTCACGCTGTCGGCGGCGAGCAGGACCTGCGCAAGATGGGCGGCCTCAGGAAGAAGCTGCCGGTCACCTTCGCCGTTACTACCATCGGCGTTCTGGCCATCGCCGGAATTCCACCCTTTGCCGGATTCTTTTCGAAAGACGCGATTCTCTACGCAGCGTTTTTGCAGGGGACGAATGGCAAGATTCTCTGGTTTGTCGGCCTATTGACGGCGCTGCTGACGGCTTTTTATATGTTCCGTTTGTGGTACATGACATTTTTGGGAGAAGCCCGCAGCCCGCAGGGCCACCCGCATGAGTGCCCGTGGTCAATGCGTGGACCGCTCTTGATTCTGGCTGCTCTATCCGTCTGCGGCGGCTGGATCGGCATGGAGCATTTCGGCGCTTTTCTTGCACCCTCCGTCGGAGTTCTGCCCACCGAGGCCGGCAATTGGCGCTTGGAACTGATTCTGAGCCTCGTAGCTGTTGCCGTTGCTTTGGAAGGCTGGCTGATCGCCGACAAGTTCTACCGGCGCAAGACGGAGCGCCCGGCACAGTACGCCGCTGCTCTGCCTGCCGGTTATCGGCTCCTGGCCAACAAGTATTATGTCGACGAGTTCTACGGCGCGGTGGTTGTGAAGCCGCTGCTAGCGATTTCGAAATTCTTCCTGGAGTGGGTGGTGGAGATCGGCATTTTAGGCGGCGCGGCCTGGCTGCTCGGCGGCATCGCCACCTTTGCGGGAGCGATCCTGCAACGCTGGCAATCGGGCAATCTGCGCTCCTATGCTGCATGGCTGGCCGCGGGCGCGGCGGCGGTGCTGCTCTTCCTGCTGGTTCCGTGGGCAACGGTGCTGGCTTCTCTTCCAGCAATTCACCTTGGCATGACGGGGCATTGAGAGAATGAACCAGATAAACCAATCGATTCTCACGTTGATCCTTCTACTTCCGCTGGCCGGGGCGGTGCTGCTGGCGCTCGTCCCCGACCGCTTCAAGCTGCCCAACTGGATCGCGCTTGTCACCACGCTGGTCACCTTCGGTCTCACGCTGCACCTGCCCGCGCACTTCGACAAAGCGCAATCCGGCTTCCAGTATGTCATCGACATTCCGTGGATCAAGAGCCCGGCAATCCACTATCACGTGGGCGTGGACGGACTCAGCTTGTGGCTGGTGGTGCTCGTCGGCATGCTAGCTCCCATCGGCGTAGTAGCCAGTTGGAACGCCATCCAGTCGCGGCGTAAGCTCTTCTTCGCGCTCTTCCTCATTCAGCAGACGGCTATGCTGGGCGTCTTTCTCTCGCTGGATCTGATGGTCTATTACGGATTCTGGGAGCTGTCGCTGGTGCCCATGGCGATTCTCATCGCCATGTATGGCCGCAAGGACGGGCCCAAGGCCGCGCTGAAATTTTTCCTCTTCACCTTCATTCCCTCCGCGCCGTTGCTGATCGCGATTCTCTGGCTCTACACGCAAACCGGCAGCTTCGATTTCACCACGCTGCAAATCATCATCGCCCACGGAAACTTCCCCGCCGGAGCGTTGTTCTGGGCGGCACTGGCCTTTCTCTTCGCCTTTGCCGTCAAGGTTCCGGTCTTTCCGCTGCACGGCTGGCTGGCGGACACCTTCTGCGAAGCGCCCGTCGCATTGGCCATGGTAGTGGCCGGCAAGCTTGGCCTCTTTTCGATGCTGCGCTTCCACATCGGCCTCTTTCCAGTGCAAGCGCGGGCTGTGGCTCCGCTGCTGGTGGGCTTGGCCGTCGCCGGCATTCTCTACGGCGCATGTCTTGCTCTCGTGCAGCGCGACTTCTGGCGGCTGATGGCCTTTGCCGCGCTGAGCCACCTGAGTCTCATCACGATGGGCATCTACGGACTGACCCTCACCGGCTGGGATGGCGCGATCTACCAGATTCTCAACCACGGCGTGGTAGACGGCGCGCTCTTCCTGCTGCTGGGCATTCTTTATGATCAGTACGCGACCAGTCAGATCAACGCATATGGCGGCCTGGCCGCGAAGCTCCCTCGCACGGCCATGTTTTTCGTGATTGCCTCTCTGGCCATGATCGGGCTGCCCATGCTGGGCAGTTTTATCGGCGAGTTCCTGATTCTCGTTGGCACCTTTACCGGCGTCAGCAAGGGCTGGGCCATCGCCGCTACGCTGGGTGTGATTCTGGGCGCGGCCTACATGCTTTGGCTGGTGCAGCGTCTCTTCTTCGGGCCGGAGAGCGCGCTGGCCACTTCGAAGCCTGCTGACGATCTGCGCGCGGGACACTTGGCCGTCTTGTGGCCTCTGACCGCGCTGATGCTGGCAATGGGCCTGGCGCCGATGCTCTGGCTGCCAACCATCGAGAAGGGCGCGCATCCTCCGCATGCGCAGGCGCAGACCATGAACCTTTTGTCGCAAGGGGAGGGCCAGCGGTGAATCCTGTCCTGAATCATATTTTGCAATTCCTCTTGCACCATGCGAACCTCTTCCGCATCCTTCCCGAGGTCGTCCTCACGCTGACCGGCGTGCTGGTAATGCTGCTCGATGCGACTCTGCCTCCTCATTGTGCGCGCCGTCCGCTGGGCTGGGTCGCCGCCTTCGGAACCATGTTTGCTTTGTGGGCCAGCCAGTTTCAGCTCGCCCTGCCGGAAGGCACCGGCTTCTACGGAACGGTCGAAACCAGCGCCTTCACGGTCTTTTTCCACGTGCTGATCTGCGGCATCGTGCTGGTTTCGCTGCTTCTCTCGCTCGATACATTGCCCGAGGGCAGCCATCATCAGGGCGAGTTTTACGCGCTCATCGTCTTTGGCGCGGTGGGCATGTGCCTGCTCACCGGCGCGGTCGAACTGCTGCTGGTCTTTATCGCGCTGGAGATCTCCTCCATCGCCACTTACATTCTGGCCGGCTACCGCAAGCACACCGCGCGCGGACCGGAGGCTGCCATCAAGTACTTTCTGCTCGGCTCCTTTGCCACCGCCTTCCTGCTCTACGGCGTGGCGATGATCTTCGGCGCCACCGGCACTACGCAAATCTACGAGATCGCTCGTGCCGTGCCCATCGCGCAGAATCACGCGTTCATCCTGGCCGGGCTGGGGCTGATGCTGGTGGGAATCCTCTTCAAGGTCTCCGCCGTGCCCTTCCATGTGTGGACACCGGACGTCTACGAAGGCTCGCCCACGCCGGTGGTGGCGCTGATGTCTACCGCTCCCAAGGCCGCGGCCTTCGCGCTGCTGCTGCGCGTGGTTTACGAGATGCTGCCCACGTTGCGCCCCGTCTGGCAGCCGCTGCTGTGGGTGGTGGCCGTACTTTCAATGACAGTCGGCAACCTGGCCGCGCTGCGCCAGCAGAACGTGAAGCGCATGCTGGCCTACTCCGCCATCGCCCATGCCGGCTACCTGCTGGCGGCCTTCGCTGGGCTCGGCACGAGCGGCATCGCCGCCGCCAGCTTTTATACCGCGGCCTACGCGGCCATGAACGTGGGCATCTTTGCCGTGGTCACGCTGGTCAGCGGCTACGACGAAAAGCTGCCGCTCATCAGCGATTATCGCGGGCTCATCTACCGCTCGCCCCTGCTCGGCAGCCTGCTGATCTTCTTTCTGGTTTCGCTCATCGGCATTCCCTTCACCGGCGGATTCTTCGGTAAGTTCTATTCGTTTTTTGCCGCGGTGGGCGGCGGAGCCATCTGGCTGGCCATCCTCGGCCTGCTGAACTCCGGATTGGCCGCCGCGTACTATCTGCGCCTTGTTTTGATCACTGCGCAACGTCCGGATCCCGATGCAAAGTCCGCCCCACAGCAAGGGTCGCAGATAGGCGTGGCCGTCGGCGCGGCCCTACTGCTGGCGGTTGCGGCCACCCTGGTTTTGGGAATCGTTCCTGGCGACGTGTTGCATGCCGCAGAGTCCGGCGCGTATACGCTCGAAGCGCCGCCGGCGGAGATCAACTTACCGACATATCCCGCCAGCCCGCAGGCGCAACCGTGATTGGCTTCTGCAAACGAAAAGTGGAAGATTCAGTTCCCTTCCTTCGTAAAAAGTACCAACGATGGGGAACTTATACACGAATACAAGAGCTCAATCATACTGTGTCAATTCTTCTGGTAACATAGCCGGTCATGGTTTTATTGCAATTTGATTGCCTACCCATAAATAACTATAAGTTTTACCTAGATAGTCCTGCACTGTGATTGTTATAGAAGAATCACGATTGATTTCGTGACTTCTATCACCGGGAATTCCGACCACGAGTTTACCGCTTGCATATGCCCCTCGCTGAAGTACATTTGTTGTTTTATAATTTAAAGTATCTTCCTTCTCAATTGTCAGTGGAGGGAGTGGGGGTGGATAAATCATCTTCAATCCATCCTTGTCGATGGTTGTTATATAAACATCTCCATCGAATGTAGGGGATTTATAGTGAGCCTTCCAGTTTATTGCTACACTTGGAGCGCCACTATTGACCAATTCAGCATTCAGCGCAACAAGTGTCAATTTCCCGTTGTCGTATATATTCAATAATCCATCTTTGGCTGTAATCTGAAACTTCGGACTGTTATTTTCCACTGCAGATAAATATTTCCTGTGTTCATTAGTCCATATTCGAGCGGAAGCAAGAAAAAAGCAGACGAGCGCGGCAATACCAAACCATCTACGCGACTGTCTTTTTTTTAGAATTACGAAAAATAATATTGATAGAACAACAGAAGCAACGCCGCTCATGAGAGATACCCAATCCTGCATGAGCGCAAGAACATACGGACATATATCCATAGCCAGACAGGCTACATCCTGCTTAAACCAGTGTCAAGCATATAAACTTCAAGATCGAAGACTGCGGATGCACGTTGTATTAAATCGGATTGAGCGCCGATCACGCTGCGACCGGCACTCTGCTTGTGTCCACAGGCCGATTCTGCTCAAGCAGGCTTTTATAGCAGCGCACGGTCAGTCCCAGAACACGGTCCTTCACATAATTCTGGAGCACCCAGGTGCGCGCGGCTTTGCCCATGCGGCAGCGACGCTCCGGGTTGTTGAGCAACTCGAGCACGGCCTCACTAATGGCGGCCGGGTAGCCGGGAGGAATCAGCAACCCGGTCACCTCCGGCACCACGGCGTCGCGTGAGCCGGTGCATATGGTGGTCACCACGGGAATCCCGCTGGCCGAGGCCTCCAGAACGACATTCGGAAACCCCTCCCGCCAGGTGGGCAGAACCATCACGTCCATGGCGCGGTAATAGGGCGCCGTGTCGTCAACGTACCCGGTCAGGTGAATGCGCGGATGATTTTTGATGCGCGAGCGCAAAGCGCAGTCAAGCGCATCCTCCGCGGTGTCAAACCAGCCCACCAGGAGAAGATGCGCTTGCGGCCGGACAGCCAAAATCGCGTCGAATGCTTCGACCAACTCCGGCAGTCCTTTGTCGAGGGTCAAGCGGCCCACAAAGCCGACCACAGGCGCATGCGAGGGAAGACCGAGACGAGCGCGCAGGATGCCCGGACCCGGCGAAAAACGCTCCACATCGACGCCATTACTGCTGCCTTTTCCCAGCAGGCGCAGTTTGCTCTCCGACGCCACGCCCAGAGCCAGCGCCTGGTTGCGTAGGCTCTCGCTGTTGCACAGCACGGCATGAGAACAGGCTGCGGCCAGGCGCTCAGCGGCCAGCAGGACACGGCGCGTGAAGCCGGTCGAGGTTTCCATCCTGAGCCCGCGCAGAAAGTAGACCCGCGCCGGCACGCCGCACAGCATGGCGGCCATCGAACCCAGCAACCCGGCCTTGGGCGTACTGAACTCCGTCATCTCGGGCTTTAGCCGCCAGAGCAGCCGGCACAGCCGCAGCAGTGACAGCAGGTCCGCAGCCGGCGCCATCTCCCGCCGCATGGGAATCGCAATCGACTCCACCCCTTCCTGGGCGGCGGTGCGGGTGAGTAGTTCGCCGGGACTGGAAACCAGGGTGACCCGAAATCCCGCCTCACGCAGCGTGCGCAAACGGCCGCCAAGAACCAGACAGGTCTGCGGGTTCGTGATACCAACCACAATGTGAGGGCTTTGGGTTGAACGGTAGAATTGGGCCGGACGACCGGCTGTGAATGTAGAGCGGCTGCGCACACCCAAGGATGTGGACAAAAATATTGCATCTGGAACACGATTGCTGCGTTTGGTCACGTGCCTCTCCCGGAAAGAGCCTCGCGTCCCGATGCAAACGGGCATCGGAATCGCGATAGGAAAGGCGTTTAACGGAATCAGGAGGTTTTGCTTACTGAACGCTCACCCGGGCGATCTATTGCTCCGGTATGTCCACTCCCGTCATCCCCTTCGGCCACTCTCCTCGTGACAATGCAGAATGAGACAAAAAAAGATGGTCTCCTGCTGGAGATAAGCAGATGCAGTTTTCGTGGCGTATTGAAGAAAGCTGACAGTCCCGGGATCACTTGTGGAATTACCTCTCCGGCATCGCCGGATCTGGATTCCACTCCCGTTCACCGCCTCAGCCGCTCTTCCAGAGACAACGTAAAGGAGACAATAAAAGGTCTCCTCGGGAGATAAGCACGTGCAGCACACTCAGGAAACATTAGTTAGCTTTAATCTGTCAAGATCAATAATGACCACTCGAAAATATATTTTCTTTGCAGTTATTATGTGCGATTGCTCTATACTCATGGGGGTTTAATGAATCACCTTATGCCCGCGAATCCGCGTCCCAAGATCCTGTTGCTGATTCCGCATCTTGGCGGCGGCGGCGCGGAGCGCGTGACGGCGCTCCTGGCACGGGGCCTGTCGCCGGAAAAGTATGATCTGCATCTAGGGCTGATTACGCAGGCACAGAGCGGCGAAACGTTGCCAGCCTCGGTCCACGTCCATGCTCTGGGAGCTCCCAGGGTGCGCGCCGTTGCCTATCGATTGCTCCGGCTTGTCCGCCGGCTGAAACCGAACCTGATTCTCTCCGGAATGGCACACCTTAACTTTCTCGTGCTGTTGCTGCGTCCCTTTTACCCTCGAGGAACGCGCGTTTTGGTGCGCCAGAACGGAACCATCTCCGCCACCCTGGATTTTGGAGGGCTGCCCAGGTCCACCCGCCTGCTATACAGGCTGCTCTACCGGCGCGCTGACCGGGTCATCTGCCAGACGCGATCGATGGCCGAAGATCTGGCCCGTGAAATTGGGCTTGCGGAGAACCGGCTAGCGGTGCTGCCCAACCCGGTGGATGTGGAGGAGATTCGCAGTTATCTCGGCCTGCATTCGGCCCCGCAAACCAGCCCCGGCCCTCACCTGCTCGCCGTGGGTAGGCTCTCCCCGGAAAAAGGCTTCGATCTGTTGCTGAAAGCCATGGTTTCGGTCCGGAGAGAGTTTCCTCAGGCCAGCCTGCTGATTGCTGGCGCAGGGCCGGAAGAAGCAGCGCTGAAGGCCGAATGTCACACCCTGGGACTCGACGCCGAGGTGCGCTTTGCTGGCCACATCGACCATCCCTGGACGCTCTTCCCGGCGGCAACGCTCTTTGTGCTCGCCTCGCGGCACGAGGGCATGCCCAATGCCCTGCTGGAAGCTGCTGCCGCTGGGCTTCCCATCGTTGCCTTGCCGGCCTCCGGAGGCGTCGTAGAGTTACTGCGTGATCAGCCGGGAGTGTGGCTGGCCTCTTCAATCTCCGCAGACGCGCTGGCCGCTTCCCTGTTCGCCGCGCTCCATTCCCTGCGGCCGGGTGAGCGTTATGCCCATCACTTCGTTGAAGCATTCCGCATCGACCGCGCGATCCAAGCCTATGAGAGCCTCATTGACCGAACCCTTGAGAGTGATAGAAAAAGCTAATCCTCATCGGACTTGCGGGGACGGAGCCTCCGTTTTCTCCTGACTTGGTAAGCCTGGGCTCGCCAAGTCGCCCAGATTTCATAGAGCTTTTCAATCGGGCCCAGCCTATTTGGTGAATACTCGTCCAGCAAGCGGTCCAGGGAGGTGAACTGCGCGGCATGCGTGCGAACAAATTCATAGAGCTGCTCCACCTGGGCGGCATGGGTAAAGTTGCTATGAATGCAAATCGTCCATATTCCTCCGGATTTTTCCTCCGGCATCCAAAGCTGCTGCGGAATCCAGGTGATGCCATTGCGCTTGAAAGGAATGCGGGCAAAGCCGTCCGACAGCATCCGCAGCCCCTCCTTGCGCAGCGCGCGGAGGGTGGCCTTATCGAAGCCGTGGCGCGGTGCAACGAAGATCCTGGGGGTTAGCCCCTGGCCGCGCAGAACTCCCAGCCCCTCGCGAATCCACTGCCGCTGAGTCTCTTCCGCAATCCCGGCAAACTCACTGTGATGATGCATCTTCAGGATGCTCGCGCCCTTGCTGATGCAGATATGGCTATATCCATGCAGGGCAATGATGGCTCCGGCCGCCTCCATGGCCCGCATCTTCGGCCAGAACTCGGGGTCCGGCGGCGATAAATTCAGATCCCTGTCCTGATTGTCGGGAATCACGGCAAGAATCGGCTTCAGGTCGAATTCCTCGATTATCGGCAGACAGCGCTGCCAGCGATCATAAGCTACGGTGGGGCAAAGGTCGTCAAAGCGTAGAAGGTATTGCGCTGGCCTGGGAATCATGCGGTTGTCTCCACGGTGCTATCTTCTTACCGGCAGTGGATAGCCGGCATATATCGATGAATTACTACGGCATTACTCCTGCTCAACCGCCTCTTTTGGAAGCAGCTTCCAGGCCCAATACCAGAGAAAAACAAACGTGCTCACGGTCCACAGTGATGTAGCCAGCGCGATTCCCGCCACCCCGTACCAGCGCATGAGGACCAGATTCAGAATAATATCCAAAGCCAGATTGAGGGCGCCACAATAGAAAATTAAATCACTGCGCCGCAGGCCAACTAAAAATCGATAGAAAACGCGGCTGGAAACAAAAAAAGGAATCTGAATGGCGTACATGGCCAGCACCGGCGTAACCAGGGCCGTGTCCTGCGGCCCAAACACACCGTGCTGAAAGGCCGTGCGAATCAGCCAATGCGAGCCGATGATCAGCGCCAGCGCCACAGGCGTTGAAACAAGTGCCGTCAGGCGGACCCAGGTGCGCAGTGTCTGCCGGCATCCGGTCCAGTCGCGATGGGCGATCATGCGCGAGAAATGTGGCGTCACGGCCGAAGATACCGCTCCGGCCAGCAGCGTAATCACCGCGCTCACAAAGCGGTTGGCGTAGGCCAGAGCGGAAACGCTTCCGGCGGGCAGCATTGCGGCCATCGATTGATCCACCAGCAAGCCGCCCGAGGCCACCACGCCGCTCAACAGCACTGGTCCATACTGCTGCGCCACCTCTCTGGTAGATTCAGTTGCCCCGTGCCACCAGAGGCGGAATCGGTAACCGCGCGCGTCCATCATCCACGCCACCGCTCCCGCGTGGACCACAGCTCCCGCCAGGGTCGAATAAACCATTGCCCAGATTCCGTAGCGGGCGCTGAGAGTGAGCGCTCCCACGATAATGAGAACCGGTGTTGCCACCGGCGCCAACGCGGGCCATGCAAAGCGGTCAAAGGTATTCAGGACGGCAGTGCAGTTGGTGGCGATGCCGGTAATCAGCACCACCGGCAGCAGCGCATAGAAAAGCCGGATGGCGAGCGCCATCTTTTCCGGCGGAAAGTGTGAGGCAATCAGCGGAAAGAAGCCGCGCGCCGTCAGAGCCATCACCACAATTGCCGCGGCCAGCAGCCCGCAGACCCACAGCATCGAGCTGGACAAAAGCTGCTGCGCTCGCTCGTGGCCTTCCCGCTCCCGCACCCGCACCAGCGTGGGTACCAACGCCTGGTTCATCGATTCAGAGATCAAATTGATGAGCAGGTTGGGAATCAGAAAGGCCGCCAGAAACGCGTCCATGGCGTCCGTGCGGCCATAGACCCCCGCAACAATGAACTCCTTGAAGGTGGCGACAATCTTTACTAGAATCCCCGCCGCCGTCACCGACGCCGCCGCGCGAAAGATCCGCCGGTTGACGCTGCCGCCATGGAAGTGCCGCGCGAGTTGAGGGAGTGGGAACATGGAATTTGTCTATAGGAATGACTCAGAAGCCACCTTAAATTCGCGCCGCGGCAAAACTGCTGGGAAACAGCCTTCCATCCCCTCCGGCTCTTCCACGGTCAGCCGTCCGGCCAGTGCAATCATAGCCAGCAGCAGCCAGGTGGTGCGGTTCTCCTCCACGGTGGCCACTGTCGAAGTGATGCCCCAGACCACGAGCGCCAGGGCCATCGCCCAGCGAAGCTGCCCTTTCATTTGCGTGATGGACCAGATCGCAGCGGCCAAGATGGCTGTGGCAAGAAGCAGCGCGACCAGGCCGCCGCTCACGGCAATCGAAAGCATCGTGTTGTGCGCTGTATCAATGGGTGTAGTGCCTGCCGCGCTCACAAACGAGCCCACCCCCGTGCCGAGCAACGGCGCTCGTACAAAGGCATGCCAGCCGGCCGTCCATATATTCCACCGCTCGTTCAGGCCGCCGCCCTGTAGCTGCTCACTGATGGTGGCCAGCCGCTCAAAGCTTCCGCGAGGAATAATTAACCACAGCACGGCGGCGAGAGGCGGCAAAGCCAGCGCTCCGGCCAAAACCTTCTTCGGATGGCCGTATGCCAGCAAAGCAGCGCAGCCTGCCAGGCCCACTACCGACGCCAGAAACCCTCCGCGAGATGCAGTGAGCAACACGGCAACCAAACCCAGCGGCAGATAACCGGCCGCCAGCAGCCGCCACACCCAGCGCCGCTCGCTGTTCACCAGCAGCGCCGCCAGCGGGAAGCCCAGGTTGAGAAAGCGGGCTACATCGTTGGGGTCCTGTCCGGTAGCGACAAAGCGAATCTGCTCGGCGGCCATGGCATCCGCCGAGGCAAAGCTGGCCAGGGTCAGCACCGCCAGCACCCACGAGCCGGCCACGTAGGCTCGCAACAGCGCGCGCAGGTCGCTGGCGCTCGCGGCAAACTCCCACACCAGCCAGACGATCATCATCTCCTGAAAGTAGCCGCGCAGCTTGGCCTGGGTCGCCTGCGGCTCGATGGTCCAGAAGTAGGTGCAGCAGAACCAGAGATAGAGCGCCAGCGCCAGCCATTGCATCGCTCCGGGAGTGCGTATGCGGCCGGATTGAAGAATCGCTGGAACCGCCACCAGCAGCACGAGCAAGCCCGCCACCCGGGCGATGTTGCCCAGCGGCTCGCCCAGGTCCAGGGAGTACTCCCATGGAATCGCAAAAGTGAAGATCAACAACAGTACCCAGGCGATGCGGCGCATGCAGCTCCTCAGTACCTATTCGAATAAACAAGCGCGGAGTAAATGGTGACGCCAATCGCCGACTGAATGGCCGATTCCATGGTCCGGTTCCACATGTTTTTAGCCGTCGAGTCGGGCACGTAGAGAATGTCGCGGTCGCGCACCGGCTGGTCCGGCTCCTGGCCGTGCAACATGCGCTTCAGATTGAGGCTGGTGAGTGTTCGCCCGCCCTTTTGCTCGCGGATGAGAATGGCCTTGCTCATGGCGGCGTTCTGCGACGGTCCCCAGGCCAGAGAGAGCGCTTGCACCACCGTCAGCCCCTGCGCCGGATCGACCGGGAAGCCGCCGGGACGCAGCACATCGCCCACCACGTAGACCAACCCTGCGTGGCTCACCTGCACCGTGTCGCCTGGGGCCAGTTCCGGGTTGTGATCCGAGGAGGTATCGGTGCCACTGGGGTCCAGGACCACCGGATGCGGCGTTTTGGCGTCGTCGCGATGGAAGATGTTCACCAGCCGTCCCGCGCTCGGCGCCAGTCCGGAGGCCGCCGAGATCAGGTCCAGCAGACGGTGGTGCAGTGTGAAGGGATAAACGCCGGGACGCACCACCTCGCCCAGCACGCTCACGTCCTGCCCGGCATAGGAGGTCACAAGCACCGTGACCTGCGGGTGCCGCAGAAATCCCTGGGCCACCAGGGCCGCTTCAATCGCATGCGCAGCACCCTGCTCGTCGAGCCCGGCAACCTGCACCTCATGCACCATGGGCAGCGTCACCGTGCCCGAAGGGGAGACGCGCGCCACTGAATGGAACTCCGGGGTGTGCACTTCGCTTACATCGAGAAAATCGCCGGGCGCTATGGGCGCGGGCATGGGCATGGCCGATTGCGTGCCCGCCATCGGCGGCACGCCAACTTGGCTGGGGCTCTCCCAGGTGAGCGGCGCATTCTTGGGATTGGGCAGAATCCGCGTATCCCGCGAGGCAGGCAGACGAACCACTCCCGTGGGCAAACCGGAGGTGCTGGGCGTGGGCGCTTGGGCATACATCATCGCGCCCGCCAAAACAGCCGCCAGCAGAACCGCGCCCGTGCGCAGGACCGGGGGATGAATCGATTCCATCAGAAACGCGCCTCCAATCGCCAGCCATAGGCTGATAAAGAGTGTAATGAGCATGTAAAGCGGCAGATCGGGCGCCACCGGCTTGTTCGGCTGGCGGGCAGCGTCGATCACCGAAATGTTGGAATTCCCGATTCCGGCGGCCAGCCTCGCTTCCTCCGCCTTTTCGAGCGCTCTCACATAAAGCTCATGGCTGGCGTTGGCTTCCGCTCTCATGGCCGCGTACTGGATGGCTGCTTCGTTGGCCTTCATGCCTTCCGCGGTCAGTTCCTCGAGCTGTTTGCGCACCATCTGCTCTCGATCGGCAGCCGTCTGCCAGGCGCTGCGGAATTGCTCCACCAGCTTGGCGTCCTCGGCCTTTTTCTGCTGCTCCAGGTTCTCCAGCAAGCCGCGAATTTCCACCCCGCGGGGAAAGTTGGGACCGTGCTCGATGCTGAGCAGGGCCTGTTCCTGTTCCAGCTCGCTCCGGCGGGCGTGAATCTGCTGCAGGAGGGCGGTGGCAAAGCTGCCGCTCTCGGCCTGCAGGCGCGGGTCGGAGGCGATCACCAGCTCCGGGTCGCCTTGCTGTGCCGCGTGGTACTGGGCCTCGCGCAGGAGGCGGTCTGTGGAGGCAGCCACGAGCTGGCGGCCCAGTTCATCGATCTCCAGCACCGCCGAGGTGTGCTCGGTCTCGCCCAGTTTGCCGTTGGCCAGCGTATCCGGCGTGGTCAGCAGGCCGTGCTCGCGCTGGAAGGCCGCCAGCCGCTGCTGGTCTTCATCCACCCTGATCTTCGATTCCTTGAGCTGGCTCTCCAGCCAGACTGCGGCCTGGCGAGTTGCTTGCACTCGCGCATCGCTTTCCTGCTCTTCATAGGCGCGAATCAGGCCGTTCACCACGTTGGCCGACAGCGCCGCATCCCGGCATCGAAAGCGAATCTGAATCACTAGCGTACGTGGCAGGGTTTGCACGCTGAGCCGCCGCTGAAACCGCTCCAGCAGCCACTCCTGAGCATCGGCAGCCGGCGCATCGGGCCGGAAATCCGGAAACTTGCCGGCAGATCTGCCCATGAATCCCGGCGCCTGGTATAGCTTGAGGCCGGTAATCACCTTCCACGCCAGCTGGTCGCTACGGAAGACGTTGGCCAGGGTCTCCTGCTGTATAGGCGCAGAGAGAATCGAGGCCGTCCCTAACAGCTCCGGCGCTTCCAGGCTGAGCGCCGAGGCGGGCATGGTGCGCAACGCCACCAGTGCGCTGGCCTCGTACTGATTGGGAGCGATCAGGCAATACAGCAGGCAAACCAGCAGCATTCCCCCCACCACCAAGCCCACCAGGCGACGGCGGCGAACCAGCACCTCCCAAAGCTCGCGCAGGCTTCGCGTGGAGCCGCTTCGCGTGGGTGCCCCAGGTCCGGGGTCCCCACGGACAAGTCCTTGTCCGTGGGGTGGAGATCCCTCGCCTTTGGGGACCTGGGAGTGAGTCCTGCCAGACCGCGCAGGGGTCCACGAATCAGACCCCTTTTCGGGATCAAAGGGAAAATCGGACGGTACGTCGGTTGTTTCCGGCACAGATAGGGAACCCCCATCCCAACATTCGTTCGGCGGAGGCAGACCTGGGGTTCAAAACGAAACAATGCTACAAAGTGAATCACCGACAGTGTGCTTGATGGAAATCAATCCGTCAATAGATTCCAGAATCCAGAAAAGCTGGCTGTGTAAAAATAGCCGAATTGTCGATACTCACACCGCGCCCCCGCCGCCCTGGTACCACTCCACGGTGCGCCGTAGGCCTTCGCGAAAATCGATGGTGGGTTCGCTCATTTGCAGATAATTTCCCCATCCTGGTGCATAATGGGATCCATCAGAAATGGATGCCGATCCCGATCATTGACAAATGACAACTGAAAACAGCGTCTTTTAGCACTCGCCGGACCCACAAACACTCATATTTGAATGAGTTAGCTCCATACATGCAACAAATGTTTTCCCGAAATTGCCTGATCAAGAGAGAAGGCGAATCGCATAAGTCGCTTTTTATCAATAATTTAACCAAGTTACCATGGCGATCAAAGGGCGAAACCCAGGCGCGGGAATCTCCCGGTTTTTCACGGTTTTGTACTTTCCTATTGAGCCCCGCCGCCCCGGTACCACTCCACGGTGCGGCGCAGGCCTTCGCGGAAATCGACGCGGGGCGCGTAGCCCAGCAGTTCCCCGGCCAGGCGAATATCGGCCAGCGAGTCGTGGATGTCTCCGGCGCGCGGCGCAGCATAGGCCGGCTGGCCGCTATAGCCGGTCAGATCCCGCAGAATCGCGAAGATATCATTGAGCGTGATGCGGCTGCCGGTAGCCACGTTCATCATCCGGCCCGAGACCTTATCCGCCGGTGCGGCAGCTGCCAGCAAGTTGGCCTTTACCACGTTGTCAATGTAAGTAAAGTCGCGGCTCTGCTCGCCGTCGCCGTAGATGGTGGGTTGCTCTCCGGCCAGCATCTTGCGGCAAAAGATGGCCAACACGCCCGAATAGTGGGAATTGGGGTCCTGCCAGGGCCCGAAGACGTTGAAGTAGCGCAGCGTTACCGTTTCCATCCCATAGACGCGCGTAAAGGCGCTCATGTAGAACTCGCCGGCCAGCTTGGCTGCGGCATAGGGGGAGATAGGGTTAGGCAGCATCTCTTCATGCTTGGGCAGCGTGGGCGTGTCTCCGTAGGCCGAGGATGACCCGGCGTAAATCACTCGACGCACACCTGCAGCCCGCGCGGCCACCAACACATTCAAAGTTGCGTCCAGGCAGTTCCGGTTGGTAGCCGCCGGATCGGCTACCGAGCGCGGCACCGAGGCCAGAGCCGCCTCGTGAAAGACGATCTCCACCCCGGCGCAGGCCTTTGCGCAGGCTGCCGGGTCACACAGGTCGCCCTCGATAAACTCCATCGCCTCCAGCCCCGCCAGGTTGGAGCGTTTGCCGGTGATGAAGTTGTCTATGCCGCGTACGGACTCTCCACGAGCCAGCAAGGCCGCAGTAATCGATCGTCCTATGAAACCCGCTGCTCCGGTCACGAGATACTTTGCCAAGAAAATCCCCCTAAAATCCTGTCCGCGGCGGGCAATCTCTCCATTGCCCACTCTGGAGAGAATACTCCATTCGGGACGAGACGCATGTTGCGCAACCTGTTTCGCGATCTACGGCTGTGAATTCGGTTCTACAATCGGAATCATGACCATTTCGACTAGGGACCGGCTGGCCGGCCTCATGGCAACAATCGACTCCCGGGAAGCCCGCATAGGCATCATCGGCATGGGATATGTGGGCCTGCCTCTGGCGCTTCTATTCAGTAGCCAGCGCTTCTGTGTGACAGGCTTCGATATTGTCCAAAGCAGGGTGGACACACTCAACGCCGGCAAATCTTATATCGTGCGCATTTCTCCCGCAGAAATCCAGGCGGCGCAACAGGCAGGTTTCCGCGCCACGTCGGATTATTCCCAGGCCGCGCAAATGGATGCGATCATCATCTGCGTTCCCACCCCGCTCAACAGCCACCACGAACCCGATCTGAGCTTCGTGACCGGAACAGTTAAATCCATCGCGCCATGGTTGCGCGAGGGCCAGCTCATCGTGCTGGAAAGCACCACCTATCCCGGCACCACCGAGGAGATTGTGGTCCCGCTGCTGGAAGCCGGCAACCCCGGCGGCCTCAAAGCCTCGCGCACGCTCGACCAGCCCGGTGTGCATGTCGCCTTTTCGCCCGAGCGTGAAGACCCCGGCAACACGGAGGTGGCGCGTCACGACATCCCCAAGGTCGTCGGTGGATGCGGTCCGGCGGCCACCCAGCTGGCTTCGGCAATATACGGCGCCATCTTCAGCCGCGTGGTGACCGTAAGCAATCCCTCCACGGCCGAGATGACCAAGCTGCTGGAAAACATCTATCGCTGCGTCAACATCGCGCTGGTCAACGAACTCAAGCAGCTTTCCATGAGGATGGGCATCGACATCCACGAGGTGATCGATGCGGCCCGGACCAAGCCCTTCGGCTTTCAGGCCTTCTATCCCGGCCCGGGCCTGGGCGGCCATTGTATCCCCATCGACCCCTTCTATCTCTCCTGGAAGGCCCGGCAGTTCGACTTCCACACCCGCTTCATTGAGCTGGCCGGCGAAATTAACACCGCCATGCCCTACTTTGTCATCGAGCAGATCGCCGCCGCTCTCAACAAGCAGAGCAAGTCCCTCAAGGGATCGAAGATTCTGGTGCTGGGCGTGGCCTACAAGCGCAACGTCGACGACCTGCGCGAGTCGCCCTCGTTGACGATTATCGAGTTGCTGCGCGAGAAGGGCGCCGCGGTCGCCTACAACGACCCCTATTTTGCTACCGTGGGCCAGGGCCGCCACTACGCCCTCAACATGACCTGCACCCCGCTCGACAACCTCGGCCGGTTTGACGCCGTGGTCATTGTCACCGACCACACCGCCTACGATTACCGGGCCATCGTCGAGCAGTCGCAGTTGGTTGTGGACACCCGCAACGCCACCAAGGGCATAGCTTCACCCAAAATCGTGCGCTGTTGAATTGCTCCCGAATCGTGCCGGCTTGCCAGCTGCTGACTCCGCGAAGCGGAGGTTGACTTGTTGCATTGATCGGAATACAGACCGAGATCAATCTCTGCCGTCACCCTCCCCGCGACAGCCTCCCACCCCATCCTGTATCGTTGGGTGTGTTCGCATATGCTCCCTCTATCCGCAACCTTGGCTGAACCTCTTTCCTTCTCTCTGGCGGAGAAACTGCTTCTCATCCTGCTGGTTGTGGCCTCCATCACGGCATTCTGGCTACGTTTCCGCGTCGTCCTCGGCAAAATCCTCCGCTCAAAAAAAGACCCCGATTTTCACCTCTTACCCATCAGCAAGCGCCTCTGGGATTTCATCTGGGAGGTGGCCTTCCAGGCCAAGGTCATCCGCCAGCGTCCCCTGCCCGGTCTGGCTCACGCCCTGGTCTTCTGGGGCTTCTGCGCCTTTATCCTGGTTACGCTCAACCATTTCGCCTCGGGGCTGGGCCTCGGCTTTCTATCGCCCTCCGGCCGCTTTGGCCGCTTTTACTTCGATCTCGCCGCTGTCTTTGCCCTGGCCTGTGCCGTGGGCATCTCGGGACTTTTTATCCGCCGCTTCCTGGTCCGCCCTAAATGGCTGGGCGAAAAACTCTTTTACCAGTCCGGCTTCATCGCATTCCTAATCTTCCTGTTGATGGTCACCTATCTGGCCTCGTTTTTTGTCGCCGACGCCGATCCCGCCACGCGGGTTCTCTGGTGGGTTCACACGCTGGCCCTTCTAATCTTTCTGCCTATCATCCCCCACACCAAGCACCTTCACCTGGTCTTGAGCCCGGCCACTGTCTTTCTCTCCCGCGGCAGCTTCAGCCAAATCCCTCCTCTCGCGGGCGACGAGGACTTCGGCCTCATCGCTGGCACGGATCTCACCCGCCTCGTCAGCCTGCAAGCCTACTCCTGCGTGGAGTGCGGCCGCTGCACAGAGCATTGCCCCGCAGCCGCGACCGGCAAGGTGCTGAACCCCAAAGAAATCATCCTCGGCCTGCGTGGCTACCTGAACGACCTCGGCCCGGCATCAGAAGAACCTCTGCTGGGCAAGTACAATCCTCAGGAAGCGCCCTTCCAATGCACCACCTGCGGCGCATGCGAATTCCAGTGTCCGGTGGGCATTGAGCATCTGCCCGTTCTCGTCGGCCTGCGCCGCGGCGCGGTCAACACCGGCGCATGGGAGAACGACTACGGCTCCAAACTCTTCCTCGCCCTCGAACGCGGGTCGAACGCCCACGGCCTGCCCTCGGGCGAGCGCGACAAGTTCATTGAGAAGGCCGGCCTGCCCATCTTCGACGGCACGCAGGAGTATTGTTTATGGCTGGGTTGCATGGGCGGCTACGACCCCAAGGGTCGCGAGATCATCACCGACTTCGCCCACGTCATGAACTTCATGGGCACCAGCTTCGGCGTCCTGCGCAAGGAGAAGTGCTGCGGCGACCCGGTCCGCCGCCTGGGCAACGACCTCGTCTTCCAGCAACTGGGAAAGGCTAATCTAGAAGCCTTCGAACAAGGCAAAGTCAAGAAGGTCGTATCGATCTGTCCCCACTGCGTGCGTACCATTCAGGAAGATTGGCGGGAGTTTGGCGCGCCGCCCGCAGTCGAGCACCACAGTGAATTCTTAGCACGCCACATCGACAAACTCCCCAAACAACGCTCCGGCCCGGAGGGCATCGTCTACCACGATCCCTGCTACCTGGGCCGATACCGTAACGTCTACAACCAGCCGCGCGCAGTGGTCAGGGCCACCGGTCAACTCATCGAGGCCCCGCGCTCTCATGCCCGCAGCTTCTGCTGCGGCGCGGGAGGCGGCCTCGTCTTCCTCGGCGAAGAGACCGGCGAGCGAGTCGGCAAGGTGCGCGCCGCAGAATTAATCGCCACTGCAGCCACAACCATCGCCACCGCCTGCCCCTTCTGCAACAGCATCTTCCGCGACGCGCTGGCCGAAAAAGGCGAAACCGCGCCGCAACTACTCGACATCGCACAATTAACCGCGTTAGGATTACCGAAAAGCGGAGCGAACTAGAATTTATGATTCCCAGGCCTCAAAGACGAGTCCTGGGCACCCGACGAATGAGGCAGATGATGTATGGATTGACATCCGATCCGAAGATCGAAATCCTAATCGGAGAAAGTCTAATACAGATTTGTTTTGGGAAGTATGATCTGCAACTTCATTTCTCAGGCGGCATTTCGTTCGGAATTCAATCATGTATTGGCATAGGCTAGGATGGCTTGGAGGTTGTCAAGTATGATTCCTTCTCGGAAGCATCCCCGGAGCTATTAAATCTGTTGCATGCAATAGTGATGGATGTATGCTGGGCGGCAGATGGAACTATATCGATCAGATTTGACGCGGGATGTGTGGTTGAGCTATATGATGAAAATAAACAGTATGAGTCTTATACCATCAACACTCCAGCCGGATTGATAGTAGTGTAGGAAGCTGTTAGGAAACTTCACTTTTGTGACCAACCGTTCCATACTTTTATCCGACAAATCAAGATGACTAAGCCAAGATCCGCAGCCTTCAAGCTGCCTGTCTTTTCTTGCGCGCTCGCAACGGCTGAATTAGTATCTCCGCCGGTATCTTTAGGTGGCGATTGAGTTGGCGGATCATATTCAGCGACAAGGCGCGATCCCGGCGCAGCACTTCGTAGACTCGTGTACGGCTGCCGATAATTCCAATCAGTACCGAGTTATCTTCGCCTTGCTGCTCCAGGCGAAACTTGATGGCTTCAATCGGGTCCGGCAAATCCATCGGAAAATGTTTCTCTTCGTAGGCCTCGACCAGTGTGGCGAGAATTTCCAGGCGGTCTCCGTCGGTCGAGCCTTCCCCTGCGCCCCAGAGCCGTTCGATCTCCTTGAGGGCAGCCTCGTAATCAGCTTCACATTTAATGGGCTTGAGTTGCATTTTGAACCGTCCTTACATCGATTGCATCGTATTCCTGGTGTGTTCCCAGCCATTTGATAAAGACAATCGCCCGCCTGTAATCGACCGCAACCACCAGGCGATAGGCGTTTCCCTTGATATTGAAGACCACCCGGTCCGCCCCCACGATGCTGGCATGAGCATAGCTCGCCTTCACATCCGAGGAATTCTTCCATGACGCCAGCCGCGCCTCCCTGAACCAGGAATTGAGCGCAGCTTTCACTGCACGATGGTCCTTGTGCCCCTCTAACAGTTCAAGAAACCGCGTCAACGTGCTTCGGGCAATAATGCGCACAAGGACACTCTATCATGTTCCCAGGATGGGCACAACTACATTCTCATCCCCCTCTCGCATCCCAGCTCGTCGGCTAAAATGTACGGGAGCCTGTTCTTATGAAAATCATTGTCGCCATCAAGCAAGTCCCCGAGCGCGATGCGCAAATTCGTATTGACGCCGCCGGAAAATGGATGGATGAATCCGGCCTCCAGTGGGCACTCAACGAGTCCGATGCCTACGCCCTCGAAGAAGCTCTCCAGCTCAAGGAAAAGCACGGCGGCGAAGTGGTCGTCCTCACCGCCGGCCCCGAGCGTGTCGGCCCCACCATTCGCGAGGCTTTGGCCAAGGGTGCCGATCGCGCCATCCACATTGACTGCGCCGATCTTAACAAACTCGACGCTCTTGGCGTGGCGCGCTTCTTAGCCGCCGCCATCAAGCCGGAGAATCCCGACCTAGTCCTCACCGGCCTCCAGTCTGACGACCTCGGCCAGGGACAGACCGGCGTCATCCTCGCCGAGTTGCTCGGCCTGCCTCACTCCTCGCTCATCCTCCACGTGGACAAAACCGACTCCGGCCTCACCGTCAAGCGCGAGCTCGAAGAAGGCTGGTTCCAGTTGATCGAGCTGCCCATCCCCGCTGTCCTCACCATCCAGTCAGGAGGCAACAAGCTGCGCTACGCCACGCTGATGGGCATCAAGCGCGCCAAGACCAAAGAAGTGCGCGTGCTGCCCGCCGCCGAGCTGGCCATAGACACTGCCCCGGTCGTAATCCTCGAGCGCGTCACTCTGCCGCAAAAACAAAAATCCACCCAGATGATCCCCGGCTCGCCCAAGGAAGCCGCGGCGGCGCTGGTGGAAAAACTGAAGTTCGAAGCGAGGGTCCTATGAGCGGCGTATGGGTAGTCATTGAAGACAAGGATGGTCGCGTCAGCCGCGCCAGTTGGGAGGCCGTTGCCGCCGGGCAAAAGCTTGCCGCGCTCACCGGCCAGCCAGTGAACGCCGCCGTCCTCGGCGCGCAGACTGAAGCACTGGCCGCCGAAGTCGCCTCCAAAGCTCTCGGCAGCGTCGTCCGCATCGAGCACCCCCTGTTGGCTGTCTATACAGCCGAAGGTTTTACTCTCGCCCTGCAGCAATTCATCGAACAAGAAAGCCCCACGCAAGTAGTCTTTCCCCACACCTACCAGGTGCGCGACTACGCTCCTAAGCTCGCCGCTCGATTCGGCCAGGCGCTCATCTGCGACGTAACCGCCCTCGCCGACGGCCCCGTCTTTACGCGGCAGCTCATGCAAGGCCGCCTCAACGGCTCTTATCGGCCCACCGGCAACGGCCCCTGCTTTGTCTCCGTGCAGGCCGGAGCCTTTCGCCACGAAGATATCATTATTGCCGATGTCCAGCCCGGCTCATCCGCCGTCTCCGTCTTTACGCCGGCAATCGAGCCCGCGCAGATTCGCACCCGCCCCAGCGAGCGTTTCCGCGGCGCGGAGCAGACCGTGGACCTTGGCGCGGCGCAGAGAATCGTCGGCGTAGGCCGCGGCATCAAGGACGCCGCCAACCTCCCCATGATTCAAGCCCTGGCCACCGCCCTTGGCGCAGAACTGGGCGCATCACGCCCCATCTGCGACTTGGGCTGGCTCGCCATGGAGCGCCAGATCGGCAGCTCCGGCCAGACCATCGCGCCCAAACTCTATTTCGCCCTGGGCATCTCCGGAGCCATTCAGCACCTGGTGGGCATCAAGGGCTCGCAGTGCATAGTGGCCATCAACAAGGACCCCAACGCGCCCATCTTCGAGGCCGCTGACTACGGCATCATCGGCGACTTGATGGAAGTCGTCCCGGCGCTCACCGAAGCGGTGAAGGCGGCACAGCAGTAGAATCAGTGCGTCTCATTCCCCTCCAGACTGACATAGTCTGTGAGATGCAATTGGGTGCAAATATTCTTCCCAGCGAAGTCAACTGGAGGTAAACTGGACCGTAGCGGAAAAACGAAAGGGTTATTCCCTCAGGAAAGGGGAACACGAAAATGAACGGTATCGCATTTCTGGTCTTGCTGGCCTTCGCGGTGGCCATCCCCACGATTCTCTTTCTTCTCTTGCGCTCCAGTCTGTGCGATCTGCTGCGCCACACCCTCAAGCTGCAATCCGGCGTCACCTTCTATCTGCGCTCCTTCCTTCTCGTTCTTATTCTTGCGTCTCTGTCAGGCGCCATCGGAGTCGTCTTCGATCTGAAGCCGGAATCGCACTTTATGGAATACGTCTGGAAGGGAGCCTTACTCCTCTCTTCAACCATTCAGAATATGGTCCTGTTTGCTTCCGTCTACCTGATTCTGATCACCATTCTGGTTGCCACTCTGAAGGTCAAAGTTGACGAATGAGAAATATCTGATCGTCTCTTACTTCGTCTGCGCGCTCCTCTCTGTCGCGGCGGGCATCCTGGTCTATCTCTATCTGCGGCGGCCCTTCGCTGCGCTAGCTGACACCGCGCCGGGCAAGCATCTTCCCGCCATCCTCAAACGCCTCTTTCCCTGCGGACTGCTCTTTCCCGCCTTGCTGGGTTTTCTCTCTGTTTCCTATCAGGGATGCAACAGTTCCTACGCGAGTATCATTGCAAACCGGGAATTTCTCGTCACCAAAAATCACGAACAGATCTCTGCCATCTTGTTCTACGTTGTCATCGCCGTCCTCTTCTGGAATCTCATTGGCATCCTCATCCTGCGCTCCGCGCGGCCGGAATCAGCAAAGAAGCTTTGATGAAAATTGTCCTGGGTGCCGGGATCGCGTGATTGTATTTGCCGTACTGTAGCGCCGGCCTCCTGGCCGGGGTCCCCAACGAGCGATTTTTGCTCGTTGGGGTGGTTGGCCGGCTGTCGCGTGGACCTCCCGGTCCACGACGCACTCGACAAAAATAGGAAAAATGCTTAAGGCGCAGAGATTTGTAAAGCCCATTATTCGGTTAAGGCTGGAATGGCGCGAAATCGCCCGGTTTACAAGCGCAAATGCGCCATTGACGCTGACATCGTGAATGAGCTAATCTGTGCCTCGTATTTGCACTACTACCAAACCGAAGGAGATTGCACCATGAAATTCGTAGCGTCCTTTGTCGTTCTGTTCTTTGCATCGGTGCTGGCTTACGCCCAGGCTCCCAAGTCCTGTGAGGATTTGAAGGCGGAGATCGCCAAAAAGGTTGAAGCCAACGGCGCCAAGGCCTACACGCTTGAAATCGTGGCCAAGGACAAAGAAGCCGAAGGCAAGGAAGTCGGCCATTGCGGGGGAGGAACCATGAAAATCATGTACCTCCGCACCTCGCCTCCACCGGCAGCCGCCACCGCGCCCAAACCCGCAGCCCCGGCAAAAACCGCTGCTCCGGCAAAACCCGCAGCCACGCCCAAAAAGCCCGCGCCTGCAACACCGAAGCCCTGATCGTCACAACTTCGCTGGACCTTCCACCCTCGTGGCATCTTTGTTTTTGCCGCTATCGGGGTCCCCGGCGAGCGATCTTTGCTCGCTGGGGTGTTCTAGAGTGGGAGGCCACAAACCCCGTGGCACATAGCGCAGTGTAGGTTTCCCAGGTCACAGAAGCGAGATGCTGAAATCTGGTTAGTGCGCTGCTTCTGTCGCTTGTCCCGTCTGCGCGAAAACAATCTTCTGCGGCCGATTGAATCCGTCGATCCGGCTCCGGAGTTCACCGGTTGATCCATCTAACAGAACAACGGATCCGTCTACGAGAGCAACTGCGATATGACCATCCGGCGTAAGGGTGAAATCAATCAATTTACTTTTGAAATGAATTTCGGGGAGTTCCTTCTGAGATGAAGTGGCGATACGATGTATGGAATCATGGTCAATGACCGCGAGAATGCCTCCACCCTCCAGAGGCTGCAGGCGCCGTCCCCCAGCGGTGATTTTGGTGACAACCGAAGAATTGCTCGTGTTCACAACCGTAACATCGTGCGTGCTTAAATTCAGCACATAAACAAAGGCGCCGTCCGGTCTCACAGACATTAAAGTAATCGCTGGCGAGTACAAATAATAGTTTGAGGTGGCGAACGCAATTGCCGCCAATGGAAAAAACATTGATGCTGAAGCCTCCACTGAACCTATGATAAAGTGTTCGGCTTTGACTCCGTTTCTTCCTGTAGAAATTGCAGTCCCCGGTTTCATAGCTTGGAGATCAAGCGGCAGCATCCGGCTCGATTTAGGATCGAGTGTAAATCCACGACTCCCGTCAGGAGTGAATACAACCGGACTGACAACGCCGTCAAGGTTTATCTGGCCTAACACTTTGAATGACGTGTAATCGATCACCGTAAGCAGATCATATGTGCGATATGCGAATTCTCTCTTGACGCTGTAATAAGAAGCAGGACGGGTATCAATCCTGTAGTCTGCAGACACGCCTGGGTATGCGTAGTAATCGATGGCGGATGTGACATATAGGCGCTTCCTGTCTGGCGAGAAACTGAGATACCTTGGTCCATTTCCGACCTTCAAAACAGTCTCGATGGATGCGCCGCGCAGGACGCGTAGTTCCGCATCAACGATTTGATTATCGTTGGTTTGAACTGGGGGACCGTCGCTCAAAATAAGTGTCTTTCCGGCCTCATCGTCCGGCAATGCGATCTTTGGGCCTGAACCTGCATCCAGGATGGCTGCGACCTTCATCTCTTTCAGTGAGACAACGTGAATTCTGCCGTTAATGTTCTTGCGGGGATTATGCGATGGACGCCCTTTTTCTACAAGGTAGATAAACTCGCCAGTTGGCGAGAAAATGGGCATTTCTGGATCGCCATCCAAGGTAATCTTTCCGATGGCAGCCTGCTTTTCGAGGCTGATAAACTGTAATTCCGCTGGAGAAGAATTGTCTTTCAAAATCTGTTTTGCAAAGAATAGAATCGCGGTTTTACCATCCCTGGTGATAAGACAATCTGTTACCGGTTGCTGAACGGGGATTTGCGCCAGCACCTGTCCACTCGATAAATCCACAGTGACGATTTCACCGGGCAGAGTCTTCGCAGACTTCGTGGACTTGAAGCCGGACGAAATGGCGATAAGAATCTTGTTATCCGGTGTAAAAGAGTATTTACTGAGATGCCAGCCAAGGCTGATTGGCTGAGCCGGCTTCATAGTCTTTGTGTCGATGACTATAGCCGTCGACGTTGTATCTGGTTGATGTTCGCCATAGTCATTCAGAAATTTCTGAGCTCCGGCAACAAGCATGACCAATTTGGAGCCATCTGGTGTCAGTACCAGTTGATCCCGACTGACATCGCCACTGTCGCTGACGAGTGCAGTCGCGATCTTATTACCGCTCAGTAAATCGATAGCGGTTACCGACTGTTGGCCGGGATCGAATACATACGCAAGCGATGTAGATCGCGAGTTCGCGGGATATTGTCCCAAAGCGGCTACGTTGAAGGTGAGAAGAAGAATAAAAGTAAAACAAATCTGTCTCATGTCTTACTCCTAAAACCAAATTGCACTTCTAAATTCAAATAATGGCCATGATATTAAGTCGCGAATCATCATGTCAATTGTTTTTGCCGGGTGCCCAAGGTGCCGCTCATGGGAACATGGAAATCACACCCCCTAACCTGTCTTTCCGAAAACCTGCCCTAAGCCTTTTAAATCGCCCTCCGCCTGGACAGCCTGCCCTGAGCGCAGTCGAAGGGGCCATTACTTCGCAGTCGCGTATGGGGCGCTGCCGTGCCCTGTAAGTATGTAAATAGGACGAGTTTTCAGATTGTTGAATCCAGGAGACTTATGCCCCATTTCTACTGCAGATAATTACGCGGTTATTCGGCACAATAGAGAAAAGCGTCTGAATCCAGCAGCAAAGGAATCCCCCGTATGACCGATGTCAACCAGACCACCCCCGCTCCAATCCCGGCGGAAGAACCCCATGCCGACTTGGAAAATCCCGGCGTCGCCCGTTGCATGAACGCCTATATTTGCGCTCAGGAGGCGGCCATGGCCAATGGCAAAGGGTCCGTGTCTTGTGAATTCGCTGCTGAAAAGGCCTATCGCAAGGCTATGCCTCGGCTCTCAGGAGAGGATAACATCCGCGATTTTATCGCTTGCGTAGCCCAGGGAATGCTCATCGGCGCAATTGCTGGTCCTGATGGCGCCAGGCTTCTTTACGCTGCCCAGGTTGACCATACCACGGTCAATAATAAGGGGTTAACTCGAAAATCAGCCTCAAAATGACACCCTCCCCCCCCCCGGGGGTCCATTCTCCGTTTCTTCGCCTTAATAGTAGAGGTTAGTGTATGATTTCGCCATGTATTTGCTGCTTTTTCGAGGTAATTACGTCATCGCGTTCTAGCTGCCGCGCTTTCCCGCCCGTATCCGCCGAATCTCTTCCATTCTCTGCGCCAGCAGCTTTTCGCGCCCCTCCTGCGTGGGGTGGTAGTAGCTGCGGCCTTTGAGCGATTCGGGCAGGCAATCCATATCGGCCACCTTGCCCTCTTCGTTGTGCGCGTAGCGGTAGCCTTTGCCGTAATCCAGTTCCTTCATCAGCTTGGTCGGCGCATTGCGCAGATGCAGCGGCACCGGCTCCTGGCGGCTCTCTTCGACCTCCTGCTGAACGGCTCCGTAGGCTGTATACACCGAGTTTGACTTGGGCGCGAGGCACAGATAGACCACCGCCTCGGCCAGCGCCAGATCGCCCTCCGGCGATCCCAAAAAATCAACGGCCTCCTTGGCGGAGAGCGTCAGGTTAAGTGCTTCGGGCGCGGCTAGGCCAATGTCCTCGATGGCCATGCGCACGATGCGGCGGGCAAGATACAACGGATCCTCCCCGCCGGCGAACATCCTCGCCAGCCAGTAGAGCGCGGCGTCAGGGTCGGAGTTGCGCACGCTCTTATGCAGCGCGGAGATCAGGTTGTAGTGCTCCTCGCCGGACTTGTCGTACATCAGTACGCGCTGCTGGACCGCTTCGCCGGCCAGCTTTTTGTCGATGTGCCTGCCCGCCTTGCGGCTCGGCTCCATCGCCAGTTGCGCGGCCACCTCCAGCGTGTTGTAGGCGTTGCGGCAGTCGCCGCTGGAGTAGCTTGCAATCAGCTCCAGAGCATCGTCGTCAGCGGCCAGCTCCATCGCTCCCAGGCCGCGTTCTTTATCTGCCAGGGCGCGCGCGAGCAGCGCGACGATTTGCTCCTCGCTTAGCGGCTCCAGCACGTAGACGCGGCAGCGCGACAGCAGCGCGGAAATGATCTCGAAGGAGGGATTCTCGGTGGTTGCGCCGATCAGCCGTATCGCGCCCCTCTCCACGTAGGGCAGGAAGGCGTCCTGCTGCGCCTTGTTGAAGCGGTGAATCTCATCGATGAAGAGAATCGTACGCGAGTGCATACGGGCAGCCTGCGCCGCTGCCACCATCACCTGCTTGATCTCCTTAATTCCGCTCATCACGGCGGAGAACTCGATAAATGTGGCCTTGGTGGTTTCGGCGATGATTTTGGCCAGCGTGGTTTTGCCCACTCCCGGCGGACCCCAGAAAATCATCGAACCGGGATCATCGCTCTCGATCTGTACGCGCAGCGGCTTGCCCGCGCCGACCAGGTGCTCCTGTCCGAGCAACTCGTCGAGCGTGTGCGGCCTCATCCGCTCGGCCAGCGGCGCCATTGCATGGAGCGGGCCTTTGGAGGAGAGCATCGTAGATTCAGGCTCATTGTCAAAGAGACTCATCGCGCGCTCCCTCTTTGCCGCGAAGCCTCGTAGAGCAGCACGCTGGCGGCAACGGCGGCATTCAGGCTCTCCACCGGACCGGGGCAGGGAATCGTCACCGCTCCATCGGCATGGGCAACCAGGTGATCGGACACGCCATTGCCTTCATTGCCGATGAGCAGCCCGACAGGCCCGGCCAGATTGACTAAGTCGGCAGGTTGAGCCCCACGCACGGCTGTCGTCCAAATCTTCACGCCCGCCTTGTGCAGCAGCGCAAAGCAATCTTTCTCGTTTACGGTCAGCAGCGGTAACCGGAAGACGCTTCCCGCCGACGCGCGCACCGCCTTGGGATTCCATTCGCTCACAGTTCCGGGCAGGCTGAGGACGCCCGTAGCTCCAAAGGCCTCCGCCGAGCGCAGAATCGTTCCCAGGTTGCCGGGGTCCTGCAGTCCGGCCAAGACAACAATCATCGGAGCGGCCTTGTCCGAGCCGCCCAGCACGTCAGCCCAGTTCCAATCTTGCGGCTCAACCAGGGCGGCAACTGGCTGAGGAGTCTCGGTGGCCAGCGCTGAGTCCAGCAGCTCTCTCGGCAATAGCAGAACCTCGGTCTCCGCCGGCAGAGCCAGCTCCTCCAGCAGATGTTCCTCGCCCTGCGCCACAAATACACAGGGAATGCGCAGGCCGGCGCGCAGAGCTTCCGCAAGCAGATTTGGCCCCTCGATTCCCGCCAAACCGCCGCTATTCCGGCCGGGCTGGGCCAACGCGCGGCGCAATTCCTTCAGGCGCGAATTCTGCTTGCTCTGTACAATCCGGTAAGGCATCGGCGAGAAACCCGTTTTATGTGTTGCGGTTTCGGTCTACACTGATAGAGAAACCGCTCTAGCCGATTCTAAGCCGTTTTGCCGGGCGGCGGGCAGACGAAACCAGTGCGCTGGATGGCGTGTGTGCCGGCTTACTACCAACTTCCGCATTTTCGGGTAATATGCAAACCGAGGTAAACCCCCTTGTCTGCGGAGATGTTGCGCGTCCATCCCGATGAACCCCAACCGGAGCGGATCGACTATATTGTCTCCTGCCTGCGGAAGGGCGATGTCGTTGCCCTGCCCACCGACACCTTCTACGGCCTGGCCGTCGATCCGGTGAATCTCCAAGCGGTCGAGCAGATTTATCAGATCAAGAACCGTCCGAAGAACAAGCCCTTGTCTCTGCTGATTGCCTCCCTGGCCCAGGCTTATGAGCTAGCCCGCGATACCGATGCAATGCTCGACAAGCTGGCGGAGCGCTTCTGGCCCGGCCCGCTCACCATTATCGTGCATGCCGGCTACAAGCTACCCCTGCGGGTTACGGCGAATACAGGCAACGTGGCCCTGCGCGTGCCCGCAGCCGCTATCGCCCGCGCCGTGGTGGAGCGCTTCGGGTTGCCTATCACTGCCACCTCGGCCAACCTCCAGGGAGCCTCAGAGTGCAGCAGCGCAGAAAGTGTCCGTGACCAACTCGGCGACCGCATTCCGCTCATCATCGACGGCGGTTCTACCGGCCAGGCGCAGCCCACCACCATCGTCGATCTGACACTGGGCGAGGAGCGCTGGAAGATTCTGCGCGAGGGCGCCATTCCCACGCACGAGATCGTCGCGGCGTTGCAAAGATGACGAAAAGCAGGGAAATGGGAACAGGAAAAGGGCACAGAAAGCGGTTGACAGGCAGAAATTCGAGTTTTTACAGCGAATTGGCCGGACCGTTGAGTTTTTGGCACGCAGGTCGTTATCCACGGAATAAACTATTCCCTGTTCTCTGTTTTCAAAAGGTTCATCTATGAAGTCTCGGCCCAAGCCAAAACGCCTTAAATGGATCCTGCGCATCGCGCTATGGTTGGCGCTCGTGCTGGCCGTGGCGGCTCTGGGCTGGTGCCGCTGGGTCTACGTGCAGATTGTGCGCTATGCCAGCCTGGATCAAGTTGCCCAAACAGCCCAAATGGCTCCCGCGGACGCCATTATCGTCTTCGGCGCTGCGGAGTACGATGGCCGGCCATCCCCGGTCTATCGCGCCCGCTTGGACCACGGCCTTACGCTCTTCCATCACGGCATCGCCCCGCTCATCATCACCCTGGGCGGAAACGGCGGCGACCAGTACAACGAAGGGGCGGTGGGCCGCGAGTACCTGATGGGCATGGGTGTTCCCCGCCAGGCCATCATTGCTGAAACCGTGAGCCGCAATACCGAGGAGTCGGCGCGCCGCGTCAGCGTGATTGCCCGCGCTAATGGATTGCACAGGCTGGTCATCGTCAGCGACGGAACGCATATGTTCCGCATCCACGAAATCTGTGCCGCCGAGGGCCTGGAGGTGCTCACCTCGCCAAGGCCCAGTGTGTCCATCGAGGGCGGGGCAGGGAAAACCGGGTGGGGATTCAAGCGCATAGTCCACGAAATCCTCAGCTACACTGCCTGGCGCCTGCATCTACACTGATGCGGAGCTTTGCCCCAGGAGATAGAATCGGTGTGAATGTCCGTCGGTTTCGGGCAGCGGCCAGGAGAATCAGGATGAAGACGCATCAGATCGTACGTTGTGTGGTTGCCCTGGTATTCCTGTTGGCGCCCTGCACGGTGTCGCCGGCGCAGAAGTTCGACTGCGGCGAGATCGAGGCCATTGCCAGTATGGCGCGCGCCATCTCCACAGCTGAGTTGGCCGAAGCGAAAGTAAAGGCCGGAGAAAGTTACCGCGCTCAGTTTGTCTACGCGGCCAAGCAATTCGAACTCAAGCCGGAGAAGCGTGATGTGGCTTTGCTGCTTCTCGATCTCATTCCCAAAGACGATGTACAACAGCAAATGTTGATGACCCTAGGCGAACATCATTGCGTCACGGAGTCATATCACGAGATGAAATCTCTGGCTCAACTGGTGGAACGCCTGCCGCATGATCTGGCCAGGGCCGTTCAACTGGTGCCGGCCAAGATTCCGGAGTATGTGGCTTATTCCATCACCTCGGTCCAGGACCCGCACAGCGATTATGCCATCCAGATGCAAAAAGTCTGCCACGTCAGGCATTCTGAATTTGTCGCGGCAGTAGCCAAATTGCCCTGGCAGAAGAAGGACCGGTTTCTGAAGTACATCTTCGATCCCGAAGCGTGTAATGCGCTCACTCTTCCTGAGGACAGGTAGACATGTACCCTGCGCTCCAGTCTATTTGCGCGCTATGCGAAAAGGATCGGAAACGAGCACATCACACGCGAGATTCTGAGATATATGGCTTGGTGGATGCGTCTGCACTGGAGGGGTGTCAGCCGTTGTCGCCTGAGTGGAATCCAACGCTCATTTTTACCTGAACTTATCCACACAAGAACTCCGTAATATTCCAATCAGCGAGTACGCCGCTCGTCCGATTTCTACCCAAGGGAGAGATGCGACGCGTCAGATCCATCGTCGGGTAATATCTTTGCAGGACGAAGGGCTTCATCTTGCGAAAGAAAACTTCCATAAGTTCTGCCGGCATGCCTCTGTGTGAGGTCACGTACTTGACGGCAAGAGCCCCCCGCTGGGCACACCAGGCGAAGAGTGCGTCGAGCAGCAGCTCGAGCCGTTGCGGACTCGCTGAAGTGATGAAGAAATCGATCAGCGAATAAAGTACGGGACTGCTGTAAGTATCCACAATCAAGTATGCGCGGCCTCCCTGCGGCCATGCATAGGTCAAAGTGGCTCCCTTGAAACCGGGGCGTTTCCAGAAACGCCATTCCAGGTCGGCTGCATCACGCCGCGGAGCCATGCCCGCTTCCATGCGAGCCTCAGTCCAGAAATCCGCAAAAAAGCTGGAAGAGGCCGCATCAGCAGCGTACTCCATCAGTTCAATAGATGGTTCTAGCCGGGGAACTTCCGAGATGGCAGCAAGCGCATTCAGCAATCGAGTCCGCGCTGAGTAAGAGTACCGGCCCGCGAGGTTGCCCATGATGCGATAGATCAGGTGCAGGGGATGAAATCCTCGCTCCAACTGAATCATCTGGCCGTAGTTTTCATATCCAAGGGCGCTGCGCAACCGGGTAGTCCCTTTCGCTGCGGAATAGGTGGCGTCGAAGCGGGTATCCGCTTCCCTGAGACACTCCCGCTCAAAGCGCAGATAAAGGAACTTGTCGCGAAAATCTGGCAGAAGAAAGGTGTTCATGGTCTTTGCGCATAGCCAGTCATCATCTCCTAGGGTGAAACGAACTGGACAGAGGCCATGATGGCCAACAATCCTCCATTCCGTCTTGTCTTGCGCCTCAATGATCCAGCTATCCGCTGGGCCTCCCGGCGCCTGATGCCATACCCAGCGCATGTTGTCCAGCGGCCGCGTTCGCCACATGTGCGAGCTGTTATGCATCAGTCCGTTAAAAACTTCGTTGAATTCCTGTTCATCGCCAGCCTGCATCCGGCGCGTGCGGAAAGCGATCATGGCAATCTCTCGTTGAGGTACTTGGCTATATTGTCGAGCGTGTTCACTTTACCGAGGTCATCGCTCGGGACGACGATGCCGTATGCTTCCTCGATGGCGAGAATGAGATTGTAAAAATCCAGCGAGTCTATCTCTGCATCCCGGAGCGAAGTGTAATCCTTGACTCTTTTGAGCTTGACCTGCAGATCGATGTCGGTAATGAGCTCTCGGAGCTGATCCGTGGAAACAGGCTTTGCCGGCCGGGCGATGGGAGAGGATGGTTGAAGCATAAGCTTTCTCCTATATTCTTGCGTCTTCCAGCATGACACGGGCCGATCCTATCACGGCACCGGATTGAAGAATATCGTACACAAGAAATTTTCCGCCCAGATTATTCCTAATTCTGACCTCGACAGGAAAATTCTCAGCGAGTGGAGCGTCAAGGTTCAATTGGCATAGCCACCAATGCTGCCGGTCCACCTGCGCAGATACCAGCTTCATCAAGCCTACAAGCACATCGAGCACCCGGAATCCGGGCAGTGGCTCCAGAAGCCGTGCATAGCCAGAGCCTGAAACTGCCGCGGCTGATAGGGGAGACGTATCGTAGGGAATGCGGCGAGTGACCGGCTTGTCGGTTTCCAACAGCCAACCCGGAATGTTTTGGCTGCCATTCCGCATGCGAAAGGAGCCGGAAGACACTTCCACTGACTCGAACGAAACCTGAATAATGCGCCTGAAAGGTCGGCGAATGGTCAGCGAATCAACCCAAGCCAGGGGACCGAATCGCTCGTTGGCCACTTCCGTGAGGGCAGGTAAAATATCGGTGGAGTGCAGATAATCCCGTGCTCCCTTGAACGGCAGCTCGAGGATAAGGTTCTCGCGCATCCGGCACGCCCCCGCTTAAAACAGCGTTCCAATGTATTCTAATCTCCTCGCAACTTGCAATTTGACATTATGCAAGATGCCCTGCCCTTGCGCGTATATCTCTTTGGCGGAACGGTGGGAAACTACCAACCTAACTCACCCCGCGATGCGCCAACACCGTCATCGCTCCCAGCGCAAACGCCGACGCGCTCGCAGTGGACAGGAAGTTCACCCCGTCGTTGTTCATCCAGCCGCGCCGTTCCAGCGTTGCTCCCAGCAGGCTGTCAAAAAACAAGCCGAAGATGCCGCCCGCGCAACTGACCCAGAACATCGCAGAACTGCCGCCCAGCGCCCAGGCTCCAACCGCCGCTACAATCCCCGCCGCAGCCACCCCGGCCAGCGTGCCAACCAGGCTTACCGCGCCATCCGTGCCCGGTTTGACCCTGCGCAGGGTGGTGATCATACGCGGCTGCCCGCCCAGCACCTGGCCAACCTCCGAGGAGACGGTATCTGCCGCAGCCTCGGCCAGCGCCGCCAGGCCCGCGGCTAAAAGCAGCGCCGGAGCAGCATGCGAGAACCAGCGGCTGCTGGTCAGCCACGACTGCGCCAACCCGTTGGAGGCCAGCGCGGCCACGCCCAGGTTGGCTGCTACCTGGGCCGCTGTGCGCCCGTGCCGTTCCGCCATGCCCAGCCGCAGTTTTTGCTCCCGGTCCAGTCGCGTGGCTACGTCGGCGAGCACAAAAACCGCCAGCACTGGAATCAGGGCGGTGTGCCAGGGGGCATTAGCAAGCCGTTCGCCGGGAGTAAAGGTCGCAGTGGAAAACATCAGGCAGGCGGTGATCGCCGCGCCGGCGAAGGCTCCGCCCGGCGTGGTTGCGCCCAGTTCCAGGACCACCAGCCCCAGAAGCAGGCTCAGGCCCAGCGACCAGAGAGCCACGGGCAGATAGTTCACCGCCCACCAGTGGGCCTGCAGCACCAGACTGGCGCCGGCAAAGGGCAATACCAGCAGCAGTACCAGCTTGGACTGCCAAATCAGCTTCATACGCGTCACGCATCCATCGTAACCTGCGTAGGGCGTTGCGGGCCGGAGCCCGGATTCGGGCGGTTTCGATACCCATTCTACCCCCTGCCGCGTCTAAACCCGGTCCTCTGATTTACAATCACGTTGTAAGCAGAAAAGTACGGAATGAGGCTTTTACGCATGAATTTTAGTCAGGCGCGTGTGCGGTTGGTTCAGGTGGGCGCGGTACTTGCGGCTGCTGCCCTGGTTGCCGGTTGCGGCAACAACTACCGGCCCGTGATTACGCCCGTTAACCCCAGTGGTCCCGCACCGCAGCCGCAATCGCTGGCGGTAGTGGTTACAGCCCCTTCCCCCACCACGCCCGGCATCGCCACGGTCATTGACTACGCCGGCGATTCGATTTTGGCCACGGCCTCTATTGGCCCCGGCCCGACGGCATTTACCCTGGACGAAACCGGCTATAACGGCTACACCGTCAATAGCGATCACACCCTGACCAACATCCCGATCTCCACTACTCTACAGACCAAAAACATCAGCTTCACCACGCTGCTCAGCACGGCGTTGCCATTGAACATGTTCTCGCCAGCCGCTGGGCTGTGGGCTACGGATCTGTGTGCTACCACGCCCCCTTCGAGCGTATGCGATAGCGCTGTCGACGTTTTTGTCGCGAGCCCGGAAACCTTTCTGCGTTCCATTCCGCTGGAGTCTTCTAACCCTGTGGTGAATACTCCGGTGATGGTGGTGGGTCCTGGCATTCACGCCACGCGTTACTTTGCCCTGAGCCAGAACCTTGCTACTTCCACCAATCCCAGTCCCACCGGATTGGAGTGCAACAACTCGCCCGCAACCCAGCCCCTCGGCATCGTGACCGGAATCGAGATCTCCAGTTATGCAACCGACACGCCGATCCCGGTGGGCAAGTGCCCGGTCTATGCAGTCTTCAGCAGCGATACCACGAGGTTCTTCGTCATCAACCGGGGCAGCGATACCATCTCGGTGATCAACGCGCAGTTCGTCACGCTGGACGACCAATGTCCTCCGCCAACGGGTTGCGTGAACCAGTCTGGGCAGAAGTATTTCTCCCATCCCACCCTGCCGCTTTCGACCACTGCGATGACTGCCACGGGCATCGTCCCCCCCAATTGCAACCTCTCAGCTGATCCAACGTGCGGCGGAATGCCCGCAACCGCAGGCCCGGTCTATGCCGAGTACAACGCTGCCAAGAACCTGCTGGTCGTGGCCGATTATGCCGGTAACACCATCAGCGTGATCGACGTGAGTTTGGATGAATACGGAAACGACAGCGCGACCTTCGGAACTACTTACACGATTCCCGTGGGCCACAACCCCGCCAGCGTAACCGTCTTGTTCGATGGCAGCCGCGCATACACTGCCAACCAAACCGACCAGTCGGTGACCATCGCCAACCTGAGCAGCTATACGGTGGAAAAGACGTTGCCGGTAACCGGCTACCCGCGCACCGTGGTTTCAACCCAGAATTCGACCTACGGCAAGGTCTACGTGGCCTCGCCTAACAGCAATTACCTGACCATTCTGCGCACCGACCAGGACATTGTAGATACGGTAATTTTGTTAGAAGGCGACATCGTGGATGTGCGCGTGACCACACAGAACGGCAGCAGCAGCAGCGGGAACGTCAACAACGTGAGCCGGATTCCCGGTTACGGCCAGCCCTGCAACCTGCCGCCCGACGTCATGACATCCACATACAGCGCCAGCTATACCCTGGCTAATTGCCAGAAACAGCCCTAGCGCGTTTGCTCGAATTGAGGTCATCAAGACAGCCAGAGTTGTTTTTCCCGCAAGGGAAGGCTCTTTGGCTGTTTTTGCGTTTGCTAAGGCGCTTGTAAGACGTTTTTAGCTGCTGTATGAAACGATAAAGAGAATGGTTCCCGGCACGAAAATCCGCGTAGACGTGCTGCTGGTCGAGCGGGGACTGGTACCCAGCCGCGAGCGGGCGCGTGCGCTCATCCTGGCCGGCCGCGTTCTGGTGCGCGAGCAAAAGGTAGTGAAAGCCGGCGCCACTGTCCCCGCCGACGCTCCCATCCGCCTGCTGGGCGAAGACCAGCCTTACGTTAGCCGCGGCGGCTTCAAGCTGGCCGCGGCGCTGGAGCACTGGCAGATCAGTGTTCAGGGCCGCGCCTGCCTCGACGTGGGCGCCTCCACAGGCGGTTTTACCGATTGCCTCCTGCAAGCAGGCGCCGCTCAGGTCACCGCCGTCGATACCGGTTGTGGCCAGATTGCCATGAAGTTGCGCAACGACCCTCGCGTCCGCCTGCTGGAACGCACTAATGCACGCTTTCTGGAGCCGGATTCATTGGCGGCAGGGCAGGGAAATCCTAGCCTCACGCTGCTGGTCATGGATGTCTCCTTCATCTCCGCCACTTTGCTGCTGAAGCCAGTCTTTGCCGCCGCTCCGTCGCTCACCGAGGCCGTCATTCTGGTCAAGCCGCAGTTTGAGGCCGGTCGCGGCCACGTCGGCAAAGGCGGCATCGTCCGCGATCCCGGGGCGCACCAACAGGCCATCGACAGGGTCGCCGATTGCCTCCGCTCATTGGGCTGGCAAGTGGTCGAAACGATTCCTTCACCCATCACCGGCGCCGAGGGCAACCGCGAGTTCATGCTCTACGCGCGGCGGAGTTAGCGCGTAAGCGTTGTTTGCGGTACTAGATTGGCCCTACCGCAGACGAAGTTGGCCCCACCGCAGGGCTTCCGTTACACTAAAGCCGCATGGTTAGCGTCGCGATTGTCTGCAAACCCGAGAAGAACGAGCTGGCCCGGCTGCTGCCGGAACTGATCGGGTGGCTGCGCCAGCACGGCTATGAGTCGCTCCTGGACCTGGAGGGCGGCCAGTACACAACGGCAGCGCCGGCTATGGATCGCGCACGCATGCCCGAACAGGCGCCTGCGCTGGTGATCGTGCTGGGCGGCGACGGAACGCTCTTATCCGTGGCGCGCATCTTTGCCTCTACTGGAACGCCCATCCTCGGCGTGAACCTGGGCTCCCTCGGTTTTTTAACCGAGGTCCGCCTGGCCGACCTCTATCCAGCGCTGGAGAGCTGGCACAGCGGTTGCGAGGGCTGCCATGTTCTCGATACGCGCGCCATGCTCCACGCAGAGTTATGGCGAGGTGGCGCGCTCTGCTCAGGCTACGAGGCGCTCAACGAGGTGGTCATCTCCAAGGGCGACATTGCCCGCATGGGCGACTTCGCCGTCGAGCTGGACGGCAAGAGTGTGGCCAGCTTCCGCGCCGACGGCGTTATTGTCTCCACCCCCACCGGCTCCACGGCCTACTCGCTGGCCGCCAACGGTCCGATTCTCACCCCCGATGTGGACGCCATGGTGGTCACGCCCATCTGCCCCCACCTGCTCACCCTCCGGCCCATCGTGATCCGCGGCGACGCCTCGCTCTGCGTCCGCGTCGAAGGCGCCGTCAACCCTGCTCTGCTCACCGTGGACGGCCAGAAGGGCATCGAGCTGATCATCGGCGATGAGCTTCGCTGCCGCAGGTCTGCGCACGCCGTCAATCTGGTTCGCATGAGCGGCGGCTTCTTTGAGGCGCTGCGCAGCAAGCTGAGTTGGGGCGAGCGGTAAACCCCTGCGGCGGGGCAAACTTGCTTTCATTCATTGGTGCAGCGATATGCGAATCGTCCAAGAGCTTGCGCCCTGCCTCGGTGCGTGCGACCGGCTAAGGAGCGGCCTCCGGCGCGCTGCTGTTGCGCTCGGCCGTAGCCTTGCGGATCGCCGACAGCGGCCCGGCCAGCCGTGGATCCTCGCGGGTCAGTACCTGCGGCGCGTGATAGACGGCGTTGACCAGCTCAACTGAGTTGTGTTCCTGGATAAACTCGCTCCAGTCCATGAAGTATGTCCAACGCGGCTGCTTCTGGAGAACTTCAGGACTGGGCAATCCACCGACCTCGGCCAGCGCAATAGGCTTGCCGCCGGCCAGCGCGACCATGCTGTCGTAGTACTTCTGCTTGAACTCGCCGTAGATGTCCATGGTGACCAGGTCGGCAAACTGCGCGCCGGGATAGAAGGGCTCAATTGGCGCGGCATTGAAGCCGGGCGCGTTCACATTCCACACCCACACCAGGTTGTCCAGATGATAAACATTGACGAAACGATCGTAAAGCTGGCGATAGAGCGCCGCTGATCCCTCCTTGCCCGGACGCGCCCCCCACCAGAACCAGTTGCCGTTCATCTCGTGGTAGGGCCGGTAGAGCACCGGAATATGAGCGTCGCGCAACTGCCGCAGGTAGCCGGCGACCACATCCACCTGTGCGCACCAGCGGTTGTAGAGCGGAGTGCCGGGGGTGAGCAGTTGCTGCCACTCGGCATCCGTCAGATGGCCCTGCACACTGTTGTGAAAGGTGACCGGCTCATCGTCGGTGGGCCGCACTTCGTGCCAGGTCAGCGTAACCACCGCTCCGTTGCGGTACTGCCGCTTAACCTCTTCGATCATCGCTGGCCGCGAAAGCACGGAGTCCTTGTCCTCGCCGCCGGAAAAGCCGAAGTCCCCGCCGAAGAGTCCCGGATATTTGGCCGTCAGGTCATAGGCCATGTCCGTCCAGCGCGCGCCCTCATTGGGGTAGTTGTGCTGACCGGCGATTGTCGCCTTACCGGAGATCGAATCAAGATAAGCAAGCAGCGCCCGCGCCTCCGGCGTCGCATTTGGATTGACCGGCTCAGGCGCCGTCTGCGCCCAGCCCGCGCAACCCAGTACAGTGGCCAAAGCAAGCGCCGCAAATCGTTTCATCCGCATGATGAATGCCCAAACCTTTCGCGAATTATAAATGGAATCGCTCCAATACGCACTTTAGGCAGTGTCAGCCTCCACGTTCTATACTCTCCTCTGTTGGATTTCTTTGAGAGGGAGCACACCTATGTCTTCACCCGCCGTAGCCTACGCACGCCAGAACCATCCCCGCTATTTGAAGGAACTGAAGGATCTTCTGCGCATTCCTTCCATCTCCACCCTGCCCGAAAACAAGGGCGACTGCCGCCGCGCCGCCGAATTCATTCTCCATGAACTGACCCGCATCGGCTTCGAGCACGCCCGGCTGATCGAAACCGAGGGCCATCCCCTGGTCTACGCTGACTGGCTGCACGCCTCCGGGAAACCCACCGGCCTCTTTTACGGCCACTATGATGTGCAGCCAGTTGACCCTATCGACGAGTGGACCTCGCCGCCCTTTGAGCCAACAGAGCGCGACGGCAACCTCTACGGCCGCGGCACTTGTGACGACAAGGGCCAGGTCTGGGCGCAAATTAAAGCACTCGAATCGCTCATGGCCGCCAATAAGGGGTCGCTGCCCGTCAACGTGCGCGTCCTCTTCGAGGGCGAAGAGGAGGTCGGAGGGGAGGGAATTGCCGCTTTTGTCGCCTCCAAACCGCCCGAGCTGAAGTCCGACTTTGCCCTGGTCTCCGATACCGAGCTCTTTGCTCCCGGCCTGCCCACACTCTGCGTCGGCCTGCGCGGCATGATCTACACCGAACTCGAAGTCCGCGGCGCAAAAACCGACCTCCACTCCGGCATGTACGGCGGCGCGGCCCCCAATCCCTTTGTCTCCCTGGCGCAGATACTGGCCAAGCTCAAGGACGAGGACGGACACATCCTCATCCCCGGTTTCTACGACGACATCATCCCCCCCAGCCCCGAGGAGCTCAAAGCCTGGAGCAGCCTGCCCTTCGACGAGGAGCACTATCGCATCACCGAGGTGGGCTCGCGCTCCCTGGTAGGCGAGCCTGGCTACACCGTCATGGAGCGCACCTGGGCGCGTCCCACGCTCGACGTGCACGGCATGCCCGGCGGCTTCATCGGCGCGGGCGCCAAAACCGTCATTCCCGCCAAGGCGCTCGCCAAGGTCTCCATGCGCCTGGTTCCCGGCATGACTCCAACCAAGTCCTTCGCCCTCTACAAATCCTACGTCGAAAAGATCGCCCCCGCCGGTGTCGAAGTCGAAGTGCGGCTGATCAGCGCCGGCGACCCATGCCTGGTCCGCGTCGACAACCCCTACATCCAGGCCGCCACCCGCGCCCTCAAAGAGGTCTGGGGCAAAGACACGGTCTTCATCCGCTCCGGCGGCTCCATCCCCATCGTCGGCGACTTCGACCGCCATCTCGGCGTGCCCAGCGTCATGATGGGCTTCGGCCTCCCCGACGACTGCATCCACGCCCCCAACGAGAAGTTCCACCTGAAAAACTTTGAGCTGGGCATCGAATCCGTCATCCGTTTCCTCGAAGAAGCCGGCAAATAAGCTCGTGCCCCAGGTTTCCTTAAAACCGGGACCAGGGCGCCCCGGCAAACCTTCGCCGACCCGACCGATTAAAGATAAATATTGTCCATTTAATATTTTTAGGTTAATATTTTTTTAATTCGTGTTGGCTTCCCCAGGGCCGATCCTGAATCCTCCCGCAAGTAATTGTGAAATATGTGTCAGTGAAATAGGATCGGATTCCTAGTCCCTAACCCGCAGGCCTGGATCGCGATCGTTTCCGGGCCAGCCGCACCTTCCCCAGGAGGTTGAATGAAGTCCCTTGCTTTGCTCAAAAGAGTCCTTCTTGCCACGGCGGGTGTGATCGCATTTTTGAGTATCGCTCGTCCGGCCGCCGCGGCCCCCTTCTACTTCTACACCATCACCGCCCCCCCCAACTGGGGGTTTGGAAATCCTCAGCCCCTTGCAGGCTGGTCCGCCCAGACCGCGCTCGTCGCGGGGCCACCGCTCGCTGCTGAGAACTATGTATCTCTCTCGCTCCTCGGCTACCCTGGCTACTGGTACTCCTACGATACCTTCTTAGGTGAAGCCAATGGCTTTGTCGGAGCCGATGTTTCGATACCCACGGCGCAATGGGTAACTCCTGCGGCCTACACCTGGGCAGGTGGACCGGCCGGCGGTGGTGGGCTCGCCTTCTTCAACTCCTTCAACCCGCGTACAGGCATCTTTTTCGCCAACATGATGATCGTGCTTGACCCTGCGTCATGTTCGCCAGCGAGCGTGTGCCTCAGCGATTTCGAAACCGACCTTGGCAGCACCTCTGGCTTGCTGACGCCGTCATTAGTTACCCATGACGGCAACGGCGACCCTGTGGGCATAACACTCCCCAACAACGACGAAGATGCAAGCATTGCGCCAGACCCCACGGGCACCGACTATTTCGCTTCGGGCTCTCAATTCGTCACCCCCGAAGGGCCCAGCGCGATCTACCTACTGCTTGGCATCTTTGTGGTTGGCATCTTCTTTCGCCGGCCGGCTGCCAGATCCGTGATAAGCCAATAATGATGTGTGTCCCATCCTTCTCGCAGTCTTATCGCGGAAAGGGTGGGAATCCACAAACTTCAACCGGGCAGGTGTCGAGTGCCCCAGGTCTCGCTAATGAGATTTGGGAGACCACAATCTTATTCATCGCAACATCCTGGTTCCTCAGTTTGTCGTCAGAATCCCCTTAACCCAATCCAGTCCGATCATCGCGAAATCATCAAAACAATCATTATGACCACGGCCGGAAATTAAATAGAATTGCCGGGGTTTGTTGGCCAGGTCATAAAGCTGTTTTCCCTCGGAAGTGGGAATAACCTGGTCCCTGGCATCGTTCACAATCAAAACAAACACGTGAATATTCTTCATATTTTTGTCGTTCTCATACCGGTCCAGTGCGATATATTTTGCCGGAAAATACGGAAAATTTCGTTGCGCCATCTCTGCAATGGATAAATAAGACGCCAGCAGCAGATCCCGCCAACGTGAAATTCTTCGGCCATCTGCACAGCCACGCCCGTTCCCAGCGAATGTTTAAACAAAATGATGTTTTCGCTCTTGACTCCCTGCGCCATCAGCCCTTTGATATAGGCCCGCGCATCGGCATACAGGCCGGCTTCCGTCGAGTTAACAGCTGGCGATAGAGAGCGTAAACAAATCGATGAAAATCCGCGGGAGGAATGTGCCGGTGAATTCGATGGGAAATGCTCACCCTGGCGTCTCGGAGGCCACAACAGCAACGAATCACTCAACTTTTCATCCGCAGAGGGGAGTCTTGGTATTGCAATACCAACTAGTGGTAAAATTCAGACGAATCAGAGTTGAAAAAGGAGATTCACGCTAATGTCGCTTGTTCGCAAGTTGCATTTCATCCTTGTCCTGCTTTGCACCAACATCCTGTTTTCTACCAACCTTTCTCTTGCCCAGGAGTCGCAGGAAGGCCGCTTGATGCGGTTTCCCGATATCCACGGCAATATGATTGTTTTCGTTTATGGCGGAGATCTGTGGCTTGTTTCCTCAACCGGCGGCGCCGCGCACCGCATCACGGCCCATCCCGGCCGTGAACTGTTCCCCAAATTCTCGCCTGATGGTAAATGGATCGCCTTCACCGGCCAGTTCGACGGCAACTTCAACGTCTATGTCATGCCTTCCGAGGGTGGACAGCCGCGCCAACTCACTTTTTATCAGGGCAGCGCGCAGCAACTCAATGACCGCATGGGCATTCACAATGAAGTGGTCACCTGGACGCCCGACAGCAAGCGCGTGTTGTTTCTCTCTCGCCGCGACGCCTCCAACGGCTGGACGAAGCGTCCCTTCACCGTTTCCATTGACGGCGGCTTGCCCCAGCCTCTGCCCATGGACCAGGGAGGTCTCACATCATTCAGCGCCGACGGCAGCAAAATCGCCTATAACCGCATATTCCGCAACTTCCGGACCTGGAAGCGCTACACTGGCGGCCTGGCACAGGACATCTATATTTACGACATCAAGAACAACGTGCTCGAGCAGAAAATACCGCATACGGACTACACCGATACCTTTCCGATGTGGCGCGGCAACACAATTTACTTCAGTTCTGATCGCGGTCCGGAACACCGCCTGAACATCTATGCCTATGACCTCAACTCAAAGCAGATGGAACAGATCACCCACTTCACCGACTTTGACGTGATGTGGCCCAGCCTGGGCGATGCCGCCATCATCTTCGAAAACGGTGGCTATCTCTACGTTTTGGATCTGATCACGCGCCAGTCCAGCAAACTCACCATCACCCTGCCCGGAGAACGCGAGCTGACCATGAAGCACTGGGCAAGCGTAAGCAAGTACATCACCGATCTCGACATCTCTCCTGACGGCAAGCGCGCGGTCATGGCGGCGCGTGGCGACATCTTCACCGTTCCCGCCAAGGACGGCGCCACCCGCAACCTCACCCGCACGCCCGGCATCCGCGAAAAAGAGGTTGCCTGGTCGCCCGACGGCCGCTGGATTGCCTTTGTCTCCGACCGTACCGGCGAGGACGAACTTTACATCACCCCCCAGGACGGCATGGGCAACGTTGAGCTGGGCAAGGAGGCCGCTGCCAAAGACAAGGAGACTGCCGCCAAGGAAACAGCGGCGGCGCAAGAGCGGGGCAAAGACAAGGAGCAGCAGATTACCAGCAATTCCAAGGGCTTCATGTTCGCGCCCGCCTGGTCGCCGGACAGCAAAAAACTGGCCTGGGCCGACAAAGACCTTCGCCTCTGGTACGTGGATATCAACGACAAGAAGCCGGTTGAGGTGGACCGCGGCAAGTATGCCGAGATCACGAATTACGCATGGTCGCCCGACAGTAAGTGGATTGCATACGACAGGCAAGTGGTCACCAATTACAGCGTTGTCTACCTCTATTCGACGGCAGACAAGAAGTCAACGCCAGTGACCAGCGAGCTGGTAAACAGCGCCGGTCCCGTCTGGGACCCCGAAGGTAAATATCTTTACTTCTTCTCCGATCGTGACTTCAATGAACTTATAGGTAACTTCGATTTTGAGTTCGTCAACCCTAAGACTACTCGGGTATACGTGCTTACCTTGCGTGCCGACACTCCTTCACCCTTCCCCGCTCTGAGCGATGAAACCGCCATTAAGCGCGAAGCGCCTGTGCCGCAAGCCGCCGCTTCCGGGGACGACAAGAACAAGAAGGCGGAAGCAAAGAAGAAAGATGAGGAGCACGGGGAAACTCAAAAGACCCAGGACATTATCAAGAACTTCCGCATTGATTTTGAGGGAATTCAGAGCCGCATTGCGGCCTTGCCTGTTCCGCCTGCCAGCCTTACGGCTCTGGGCGCTGCCAAGAACTTCGTTTACTACTCCAGCCAGCCCGTGCAAGGCCTCTCCGGCCCCATTCCCGGCGAACAGTCCGCCCTTCATGTATTCGATCTGAATGAGCGCAAGGAAAAAACGCTGATCGAAGGGATCGATCGGTGGTGGCTGTCCTTCGATGGATCGAAGGTATTGTACGAAGTTAAGGGCGGAGTAGCCAATAGCTATGGCATCATCGACGCCAAGCCGGCTGACACACCAAAGAAAGTCGGCGAGGGAGCGCTCAGCCTTTCCGGCTTGCGTGCAGAAATCGATCCTCCCGCCGAATGGAAGCAGATCTTCAACGAAGCCTGGCGGCAGGAGCGTGACTATTTCTTCGAAGCTAGTATGAACGGCGTAAACTGGGAGGCGGTCCGCGACAAGTACGCCCCTCTGGTCCCGTACGCCGCCAACCGCTATGACCTGACCTACATCATGGGAGAGATGATCGGCGAGCTCTCCAACTCACATACGTACGTCGGTGGCGGAGACCAGCCTGACCTTCATCCCATCAATGTGGGCCTGCTGGGCGTGGACTACGAACTGGATGCCGCCAGCAACCTCTACCGCTTCAAGAAGATTTATCCCGGCGAGAACTGGGACCCAGGAATCCGCTCGCCTCTCACTGAGCCCGGAGTCAACGTGAGGGAAGGCGACTATCTGATCGCGGTCAATGGCCGTCCGTTGAAAGCTCCACAGACTCCCGACGAACTGCTTGTCAACACTGCCAACGAGACTACCGCCATCACGGTGAACTCCAGGCCTGGCGCAGACGGCGCCCGTACGATCGCGGTCAGGCCCATATCCGACGAATACAGTTTGCGTGAGCTTAACATGGTGGAAAGCAACCGCAGGAAAGTGGAGGCAGCCACCAACGGCCGCGTGGGCTACATCTATATCCCTAACATGGGGGATGCGGGCCTCAACGCCTTCGTTAAAGAGTATTTCCCGCAGATTCGCAAGGAAGGCCTCATTATTGACGTTCGCTACAACGGCGGCGGCTTTGTGGACGAGCTCATTTTCGAGCGCCTACGCCGGGTGCTTTCCGGTATGGGCTCGGCCCGCAACTGGGAAGTCAGCAGCTCAAGCACCACACCTCCAAACGTCTTTCACGGATACCTGGCCTGCATCACCAACCAATACGCGGCCTCTGACGGCGACATCTTCAGCGAGTTCTTCAAAATCTACAAACTGGGACCGCTCATCGGAGAGCGCACCTGGGGCGGAGTTCGCGGTATTCGCGGCGAGATCTTTCTGATCGATGGCGGATACATCACCCGTCCCGAATTCTCGGAGTACAACCTTCAGAGCAAGTGGGTGGTGGAGAACCGCGGAGTTGCCCCTGACATCGAGGTGGATGACCGCCCGGACGACGTGGTTCGCGGCAAAGACGCGCAGCTCGAACGCGCCATCCAGGAAGTGATGAAGCGGATTGAATCCAACCCCAAGAAACTTCCTCCGCCTCCGCCTGATCTTCCGGCCTATCCGGAGGGACCGGGTATGTAGCGTGTGAGGCGAGCATTGCGCTCGCCTCAGCTTCTTGCACATGACTACAGCGTTATTCGGAAATTATTAACTGCCTCTTCAATTGCTGAAGTGACACCGAACCACTATGCAATCCGAGCCAAAATGGTTCCTTTCAACAAGAGGCGAATACCAAAGCTCGTTATTATGCAGACGTGACGTTGTCATGCAAACAGTTGAACTGGAAGGAATTGAGGTGACAATAGTGACAATACAAACCTAACTAAATCTATTGTTATCTATGAAATACATGAGGGATGGATTCGAACCCCCGATAGCCTTGCGCCTATATCTGATTTCGAGTCAGGTGCATTCAACAGAGGAAAACTTAGGGGATACGCAGGGCCGCGAAGTAGCTTCTTGACAGAACGCTTCTCTTGCGATATAAGTGACTGATGGTCAGAAATGACCACTATACGAATATGAGTAAGAGTCAGAACAAACGCGCCACTTTGCCTGTCCTGAATCTGGTACCAGGCGGACAGGCCGATGCGCCGGCCGCCGGCCGCCGCCAGCGCCGCGCCGCCGAAACCAGGCTGCGGCTCTTCCGCTGCGCCTTGCAGCTGATTGCCGAGCGTGGCTTCCCCAGCGTCACGGTAGAAGATATTACCGAAGCGGCGGATGTGGGCAAAGGCACCTTTTTCAACTACTTCGCGACCAAGGATCACGTGCTGGGGGTGATGGCCGAGATCCAGCTGGGCAAGGTGAGAAAGGCTGCTTTGCTCGCCAGTCAAGGCAAGCAGGCGATTCACGAGGTGCTGCACCGGCTGATGCAGCGGCTTGCCGAGGAGCCGGGACGCAGTCCCGACCTTGCCCGCGCACTGATTTCCTCTTTTCTGGCGAGCGCAGGCGTTCGCACGATCATTGTGGGCAGGATGCTGGAGGGCCACAAGATGATCGCAGAGGTTGTCGCCGCGGGACAGAAACGCGACGAGATCGATCCCCGCTTGAATCAGGAAATGGTTGCTACGCAACTTCTACAGGCGGTGATGGGTACGATCCTGCTTTGGTCGACCCACGGAGAGCCCGCGCTCAAAGTTTGGATTGAAGACAGCTTTCAGCACTTCTGGAGAGCCATAGCGCTCCCCGGTCCAGAGAAGAAGCCATGAAATCAAAACGACACATTGCCGCTTTCATTTGTCTGTCCGGCCTGCTGGCGTGCGTATCAGCCGCTGCACAGCAGGCGGCGCCTTACCGGCTTACGTTGCAGGATGCGATTCAAAAGGCGTTTCAGGCCAATTTGAGCGTGCTCGTAGCCAGCACGCGGGTTGAAGAGGCGGAAGGCACGAGAATGCGCCGCCTGTCGGCCGCGCTGCTTCCTCGCGTCAATGCGCAGACTTATGCAAATTATCAGAACCACGATCTGCAGGCGCAAGGACTCTCCTTTAGCGGTCTTCCTATTCCCAAGGTGGTCGGGCCACTGTCGAATTACGATTTCCGCGTCTACGCGCAGCAGAACGTGATCGATCTGGCAAGTTATCGCGGATTGAAGGCCAGCGAGCGCGCTCTCGAGGCCGGCAAGATGGATGAGCGCGATGCGCGCGACCTGATTGTTCGCGCCATCGCCGCGCTCTATCTGAATGCCCAATCGGCCGCGGCACGCGTGGATGCGGCGCAATCGCGCGTGACGGACTCAAGCACGCTGTACAAACTGGCCAAGGACAAGCATGACGCAGGAACCGCTACCGGAGTGGACGTTTTGCGCGCCCAGGTGCAACTGGCCAACGACCGGCAGGCGCTGTTGATTGCCAGGAACCAATTGAAGCAGTCGCTGCTGGAGTTGGCGCGCAACCTGGGCATGAGTCCCGCCACGCCACTGGAACTTGCGGAGCCGCTCGACTATCGGCCATTGAATCAGCCGGAGATAGATACGCTGACGCCGGCGGCGCTGGTGGAGCGCGCGGACTATCTCTCGCTTGCCAGCCAGCGGCAAGGACTGATCGAGCAGCAACGCGCTTCTCACGCGCGCAACTATCCCAAGCTGAGCATCAACGGGAATTTCGGCGGGATTGGCCGCAGCATCGGCGGTGTGCAGGGCACGGGACTGCTCCAGGGCCAGATTGATTTCACGCTCTTCGATCGCGATCGTAACGGAGAGGCGCAGGAGATTGCCAGCCGCGTCAAGCGCATTGACGATCAAATTGCCGATCTGCGCCGCGGAATTGAGGAGGACATCCGCGCGGCGCTGCTGAATCTGGACTCAGCAACCGAGCAGGTGGCCGTGGCCAGAGAAGGGCAGGAGCTGGCGCGGCGCGAGCTGCAACTGGCGCAGGATCGTTTTCAATCGGGAACGGCCAACAATGTCGAGGTAGTCACCGCGCAAGATGAGCTGGCGCGCGCCGAGGAAAACTTCATTCTTGCCGTAAGCAGCCATGTGGACGCAAAGTTTGCGTTGGCCCGCGCGATGGGCGACACGGAAAAGAACATACTGGAGTTCATGGGGAAACATTAGCGTCGAAGCAGAAAACGAGAACGGCGAAGAGGTTTGAAGCAATGAAGAGAATCATTCCAATTGTAATTATTCTGGCGGCGGCGGTTGCGGCGGGCATTTACTTTTACCCGCAATTGACTCATAAGTCCGCGCCGGCAAATCAGCTCACGCTTTCCGGTAACATTGAAGCGCACGAGAGCCTGGTGGGCTTCAAGGTTCCGGGGCGCATTGTCGAGCTGCCGGTAGAAGAGGGCCAGCAGGTGGCGCAAGATGCGCTGCTGGCGCGGCTGGACGATGCCGACTTCAAGCAACACGTCGTGATCGACGAGGCCACGGTGCGGGTGCGCGAATCGAATCTGGCGCTGGCGCTGGCGGGAACACGCGAGCAGGAAGTGAAGGCGGCGCAGCAGACGATGATCGACGCCGAGGCTGATTTGGAACAGAAAAAGCTCGACAACGAGCGCGCCAGGCAGCTCTTTGCCAAAGATGAAGTATCCGCACAGGAGCGCGACCAGGCGGCAACGGCGCTGAAGCGCTCAGAGGCGATTTTCAAGGCCGCGCAGCAGCGTTATAACGAGGCCGTCGAGGGCAGCCGCAAGGAAGACATCGCAATCGCGCGCGCCAATCTCAATGAAGCCAAGGCCGGACTCGGCCTGTCGCAGGTGAATCTGAGTTACACCGTTTTGCGAGCTCCCTCGGCTGGTGTAGTCACTGTGCGGCAGGCGGAGTTAGGCGAGGTGGTTGCGCCCGGCTCTCCGGTGGTAACACTGGCGGACCTAGACCACATCTGGCTGCGCGCTTATATCGCGGAGACCGACATGGGACGCATTCATTGGGGACAGGAGGCGACGATTACAACCGACACCTACCCGGGAAAGCAATATCACGGGCGCATCTCGTTCATCTCATCCGCCGCAGAGTTTACGCCCAAGAGCGTGCAGACTTATACGGAGCGCGTTACGCTCGTCTACCGGATCAAGATCGATATCGACAATCCAAGTCATGAATTAAAGCCGGGAATGCCCGCCGACGCGCGCATCCTTCTGGCTACGGGCAAATCATGACGGATGCGCTCCAAACCGCTATTGTGGTTGAGGGATTGACGAAGAGCTTCCCTGGCGTGCGTGCGGTCGATGCGTTGAGCTTTGACGTACGCGCCGGAGAAATCTTCGGACTGGTAGGTCCCGACGGGGCAGGGAAGACGACTACATTGCGGATGTTGGCCGGGATCATGCCGCCTGACGCAGGCAGGGCTACGGTTGCAGGCTTCGATGTGGCGCGCGACCCGGAGGGCGCCAAGCACGCCCTCAGCTATATGCCGCAGCGTTTCGGATTATACGAAGACCTGACTGTCGATGAAAATATTCGTTTTTATGCGGACCTTTTCGGCGTCAACAAGATGGAACGCGACGCTCGTTCCGCGCAGTTGCTAATAGCCGCGGGCATGAGCGAGTTCCGCAAACGGCTGGCCGGCAAGCTCTCCGGCGGCATGAAGCAGAAACTCGGTCTGGTCTGCGCGCTTATTCATCGGCCCAAGGTGATTCTGTTGGACGAGCCGACCACAGGAGTCGATCCAGTTTCGCGGCGCGATTTCTGGCGCATTCTCTACGAACTGATTGCGGAGGGCGTGGCGATTCTTACCTCGACGGCGTATCTGGATGAAGCGGAGCGCTGCCATCGCGTCGCCTTGATGCATCAGGGCAAACTGCTATTCTGCGACACGCCGTCGAATCTGAAAACAAAGTTTGGCAAAGGAGTCTTGTCGATTACAGCAGTGGAGCCGCGCTTATTACGCGACGAACTCGGAGACGCGGAGGGAATATCGAGTCTGTTATTGACCGGCGATGGGCTGCACCTGGTGGTGGACGATGCGGCGCGACGCATACCTGAGTACGAGGCCCGGCTCAGACGCGCCAACATTCCCTTCGAGGCGATTCAGCAGGTTGCGCCGTCCATTGAGGATCTGTTTGTGGATGCGGTCGGCGCGGGAGTTGCATCACATGACTGAGAACAACAACTCGGTCGTGGTCGAGAGCCTGCTCAAGCGGTTCGGGCAGTTTGTGGCTGTGGACCGGATCAATCTCGAAGTCCGCAAGGGCGAGGTTTTTGGTTTTCTAGGACCGAACGGCGCGGGCAAATCCACCACGATACGCATGCTCTGCGGGCTGCTTAAACCCACATCGGGACACGCGGAGGTCGCAGGGTTCGATGTGAGCCGCGATCCGGAATCGGTGCGCCAGAACATTGGCTATATGTCGCAGAAGTTTTCGCTTTATAACGATCTGACTGTCATCGAAAACATCCGCTTGTTTGCCGGGCTTTACAGCGTGCCCGCCGTCAATCTTAAGCAGCGGATTGAATGGGCGCTGAGGATGGCCAATCTCAAGGATAAGGAGAATCTGATCACCGGCACGCTGCCGGGCGGATGGAAACAGCGGCTGGCGCTGGGTTGCGCCGTGCTGCACAAGCCGCCCGTCATCTTTCTCGATGAGCCTACATCCGGCGTCGATCCCATCACGCGGCGACAATTCTGGGAGTTGATCCATCAGATGGCCGGGGAGGGAGTCACTGTTTTTGTAACGACTCATTACATGGAGGAGGCCGAGTACTGCAACCGTCTGGCGTTGATCTTTCGCGGAAAGATTGTCGCGCTGGGAACACCGTCGGAGTTGAAGCGAGATTCGATGAGGGGCGAACTACTGCTCGTCGAGTGCGAGCCGCTGGGTGATGCTGTAGAAGCTATGCAATCTGCTCCAGGCGTGATGGATGCCGCTGTCTTCGGCAACGCATTGCACCTGGTGGTCGCGGATGCGGCGAAATCCATTCCGCAGTTGGAAAGTTATCTTTCTGAACGCGGCATCAGGGCAACCCGGATGGAAAAGATTTCTCCCAGCTTGGAAGATGTTTTTGTTTCGCTGACCACGGGCCGTGAAGCGGCAGAGGAGCGCGCATCATGAGCCTGACCCGCCTGATGGCCATTGCCAGAAAAGAGGTTGTGCAGATCCTGCGCGATGCGCGCAGCTTGATTATTGTCATCGTGATGCCCGCGGTGCTGGTGATGCTCTTCGGCTACGGCGTGAATCTCGATCTAAAGGGGCTGCCGGTTTATGTGTTGGATCAAGACGGCAGCCAGCAGAGCCAGGACCTGCTGAAGCACTTTCAGTCGAACAAGTATTTTCAGATTGCACGCGTGGTCAGCGATTATCCGGCGATAACGCGCGCGCTGGACGACGGCCACACGAGGATGGGCATCGTGATCCCGTGGGATTTCTCTCAGCGGATGCGCGATGGGCGGCCCGTCGAGATTCAGGCGCTGATCGATGGCTCGGACGACAACACGGCCAATGTGCTGATCGGCTATTCCGAAGCCGTGGTGCAGGGCTATTCGGCGCAGATGCAGATCGACTGGCTGCGCACGCGCGGGCTTTCGATTCAGCCGGCCGCGATGAACGTAGAGACCCGCACCTGGTACAACGAAGACCTGGAGAGCAGCGCCTTCATTATTCCCGGCGTTCTGGCGCTGGTCATGTCGGTTATCGGCGCGTTTCTTACTTCGCTGACCATCGCGCGCGAGTGGGAGCGGGGCACGATGGAGCAACTGATCTCGACGCCGGTGACCGCAATGGAGATCATGCTGGGCAAGCTGGCGCCGTATTTCGTGTTGGGGATGCTGGATACGATCATCAGCGCGCTGGTCGCGATCTACTGGTTCCAGGTGCCGTTTCGCGGATCATGGGTCACGCTGATGGGCGCGTCGGCCTTATTCATGGTAGTGGTGCTTTCGCTGGGATTCTTCATCTCTGTGCTTGCCAAAACCCAGTTTGCGGCCAGCCAGATCGCGCTGCTGATCACATTTCTTCCCGCGTTTCTGCTCTCTGGATTTCTGTTTTCGATTGAGCAGATGCCGATGGTGTTGCAATGGATTACGCGCATTCTGCCGGCACGATACTACGTCTCGGTGCTCAAGAAGATATTTCTCAAAGGAACAAACGCGCAGATGCTTCTTACGGACTTGATTCCGCTGATTGTCTTCGCGTTGGTACTGGCGCTGGTGGCTACACACAGCTTCCATAAGAGATTGGACTAGGGGGAAAGAATGCTGGCGCGGCTAAAACAAATGCTGATTAAGGAGTTCATCCAGGTCATCCGCGACAAGCGGACGCGCTTCATTCTGATTGGCCCGCCCATCATCCAGATGATGGTCTTTGGCTATGCGGCCAACTACGAAATCCGCCATGTGCCGGCAGTGGTGCTCGATCTGGATCAATCGCAGGAGAGCCGCGAGCTTGTTTCGCGCTTTACTTCAAGCCCGTACTTCGATATACAACGGCAACTGACAAACTCGCGCCAGCTCGGAGATTTGATCGAGCGGGGAGATACGACAGTCGGCATTGAAATCGATGCAGGCTTTGCGCAACAGTTGCGCAAGGGCCAGACCGCGCCGCTGCAGGTGATTGTGGACGCGACCAACTCGAATACCGCGCTGATCGCTTCGGGCTACATCACGCAGATTGCGCTGGATTACGCGCGGGAGTACCAGAAGGACCGCATTTACCGCATCGCTCCGCAGTTGCTGGAGGTGATGCCGTCGGTGGAGCTGGCGCCGCGACCATGGTACAACCCCGACCTGAAGAGCCGCTGGTTCTTTGTGCCGGGAATCATCGGCAGCCTGACGGTTGTGCTGGTGGTCACCTTGACCGCATTTGCGGTGGTGCGCGAGCGCGAGATCGGCACGCTGGAACAGATCATGGTGACGCCCATTCGTCCGGCCGAATTTATCCTGGGCAAAACATTGCCGTTTTTTTTGATCGGCCTTTTTGACGTCACACTGATTGCCGTGGTCGGATCGCTGTGGTTTCAGGTTCCGTTTCGCGGAAATGTTGCGGTATTGGCACTGGGAGCTGTGCTGTTTCTGTTGTGCATGCTGGGCGTGGGTCTGCTGATCTCCACCATTTCCGCGACACAGCAGCAGGCGATGGTGACGGCGTTCTTCTTTATCATGCCCACCGTCACATTTTCAGGCTTCGGATTTCCCATCAGCACCATGCCGCACTGGATGCAGATTTTCAGTTATGTGATCCCGTTGCGCTATTTTTTAATCGTGATTCGCGGCACGTATCTGAAGGGCGTGGGGATGGATATTCTGTGGCCGCAGATGGCGGCCATGGCTGGGCTTGGAGTCGCTCTGCTGACGGCGGCGATCCTGCGCTTCCATAAAGCGCTGGATTGAGGCATAAAGGAACAGACTCATTGAGTTCAGCGCCACAGGCTACTTTGATATACCCTTATCAATTGGGAGTTCTCTACTCGTGATGGAGTTCCACATATCCCGGAAGGCGCGTGAGCGCTACCAGTTTGCGGAGTCATTGTTTTCCACTACCGGGAATGTGGTCTTTGCCAATGTAGCCGCCTGCCGGGAGTTTGCGCACCGAATGAACACGGTTCGCAACATTGATAGGCATCCAGATCTGGCGGTTCATGCCGGCCAGCTCTACGCCATGGGCATCATCGACGAGGCCAGTCACGTGCTGATGGCGCGCTATCGCGAGCAGTTCGACCCGGCGGTGATGACTGGCGCCCTGGAGTACTTTTCCGCCAGGGTGGGCGCAGAGGCGCTGGACAAGATGCTGCTCACCTTTGTCGAGCACTTTCCCGGAATTACTGTCATTCGCGGTCTGGAGACGCCCCGGCAATGGCTTGCGGGGCAAAGCGAGGGCATGGCTCACCGGGCCGCGGCGCTGGAGGAGCTGCTGCTGTTGTGGACCTCCAACCGTAACGAGGCTTTTCAGCCCTTCGAGGAGCTTTTCGAGGAAAAGCCCCTGGCCAAAAAGACCGTTTACCGTCAGGTGACCGGGCAGTTTTCCGAGTACTTTGCCACCCGTCCGCTGATTCCGATTCCGGACGCCAAACCGATGAACCTGCTCGACTTGCTGCGTGCGCCGGCGGTTCGAGCCCCGCGCTCGCTGGCCGACCAGCTGGCCCTCATCCGCAAGCTCTGGAAGCCTCTACTGGGCGACAGCCTGGAGCAATACCTGCTGATTGCCGGCGAGATTCTGCACGAGGAAGAGCTGGCTATCTGGATGCTGTTTCATCCTTCCGGCGATGTGGCTCATCAAGGCAAGCAGGAGCCATCGGTCGTCGCCACCGCCGAGGTGCCCGTCTTCGGCGATCCGGCCCACGAATACGAAAAGTTCTCGACAGACACGGCCTGGATGCCCACAGTCGTGCTGATCGCCAAAAGCACCTATGTGTGGCTGGCACAGATGAGCAGGCAATACGGCCGCAGGATCGCACGGCTGGACGAAATTCCTGACGAAGAACTGGCAACACTCAAGCACCGCGGGATGAATTCGCTGTGGCTGATAGGCATCTGGGAACGCAGCCGTGCCTCGAAGACTATCAAACAACTGTGCGGCAATACGGACGCGGTGGCTTCGGCTTATTCGCTCTACGACTACGCGATTGCCCAGGATTTGGGCGGCGAGGCGGCTTATGTGAACCTGCGCGACCGGGCCTATCGGCATGGGATTCGGCTGGCCAGCGACATGGTGCCCAACCACATGGGCATTGACTCGCCCTGGGTCGTCGAGCATCCGGAATGGTTTATCTCGCGGCCGGAGACGCCCTATCCCGCATACAACTTCAACGGTCCCGATCTCTCCCACGACGGGCGCGTGGAGATCAAGATAGAAGACCACTACTACGAGCAATCGGACGCCGCCGTGGTCTTCCGCCGCCGCGACCGCCAGAGTGGCGAGACCCGCTACATCTATCACGGCAACGACGGCACCAGCTTTCCGTGGAACGACACGGCGCAGCTCGATTATTTGAACCCGACAGTCCGCGAGCAGGTGATCCAGACCATCCTGCATGTTGCGCGGCTGTTTCCGGTTATCCGCTTCGATGCCGCCATGACCCTGGCCAAGCGGCACTTTCACCGGCTGTGGTTTCCCGGCCCGGGAACCAGCGGCGCCATTCCCTCCCGCGCCGAATACGGCATGAGCCAAGCTGAATTCAACCGGGCCATGCCGCATGAGTTCTGGCGCGAGGTGGTGGATCGCGTGGCCGCCGAGGTCCCCGGCACGCTGCTGCTGGCCGAGGCTTTCTGGCTGATGGAGGGCTACTTCGTGCGCACGCTGGGAATGCACCGCGTGTACAACAGCGCTTTTATGGTGATGTTGCGCGACGAGGAGAACGCCAAGTACCGCTCGGTTATCAAGAACACGCTGGAGTTCGATCCGGACATCATGAAGCGCTACGTCAACTTCATGAGCAATCCCGACGAGCGCACCGCGATCGATCAATTCGGCAAAGGGGACAAGTGCTTCGGCGTGGCAGCGATGATGGCCACCTTGCCCGGCCTACCCATGTTCGGCCACGGTCAGATCGAGGGATTCACAGAGAAATACGGCATGGAGTACCAGCGGCCTCGCTACGAAGAGAATCCGGATCCATGGATGGTCGAGCGGCATCAACGAGAGATCGCGCCCTTGTTGCAGCGCCGCTGGCTCTTTGCCGAGAGTGGAAACTTCCGGCTTTACGACTTCTATCTCGATTCGGGCAGCGTAGACGAGAATGTCTTTGCCTACTCGAACCGCAACGGAGGCGAACGCGCCCTGGTGGTTTATAACAACCGCTACGGCGAGACGCGCGGGACGATTGATTGGTCTGCGGCCTACGCCGACAAGGGCGCCAGTCAGCTGCGCCAGCAACGGCTCCGCGAAGGGCTGGGTCTCAGCGACAACACTTCGGCTATCGTGGCTTGGCGCGACTCGCTCACGGGCCTTGAATACCTGCGCCGGGCAAGAGATTTCGTAGAGCGCGGACTCTCTCTCAATCTTCATGCCTACCAGTGCCACGTCTTCCTGGACTGGCGAGAACTTTATTCGACTCAAGAAAGGCCCTGGGACCGGCTTTGTGATCACCTAAACGGCCGAGGCGTTAAGAATCTGGAAGACGCTCTGGTGAATCTGGAGTTACAGCCGGTGCACGACGCATTGCGCGCGCTGCTGAACCTTGGGATCGTACGTCTCTTTGCCGATCTGGCCGAGCACCCGCGAAACATGGCTGTCGGCGTCAACAAAAAAATCGAAACCGAGCGCAGCGAGTATTTCGAAGATGCCTGGGCGCGCTACGAGAGCTTCCTGCGCGGGTCACAGCAGGCTTATCGGGCGCGCGCAGGAAATGAGGCACGGGGCATCCAACCCGCCAATCCCAGCCTGCTGCGCGCCGCCTATCGCGCGCGTCTACGCGCCGCCATGCGCATCCCTGCAGTCGAATCGTTCTTCCCGTCTCCGTGGCCCGCGGTTGCACGTTGTGTGCTACCCAGTCCCAGCCCGCAGCTCACCGCTACCGCCATGTGGGGGCCGGTGCTTGGCTGGTGCGCGCTGGAGTTGCTGGCCGAATCCATTGACCCTGTAAATCCTGAGCGCGTGGCGCTGGACCTTTTTGACCGCCTCCGCCTGCGCGAGCCCTTTGCGCAGGCTTTCACTGCGCTCGGATTCGAGGGCGAGGAGGGCTGGCGTGTTGCCGCGCGCGTCAAAGTTGGGTTGCTTGCCTGGGCTGGCATCGGCAAGCCGGAAATGACCGTCGCGGCGACGGAACCAGAAGCAGTCCCGGTAGAACAAGTTGCGCTTTCGCCGGTTTTATGGCTCAACCCGGATGTACGCTGGCTGACCGGCGTGCATGAGGCGGAGGGCCGCGAATATCTGGTGCGCGAGCGCTACGAGGAGCTGCTTTGGTGGCTGCAGTTGCCGTCACTACTGCTCCTGGCGGGCGAAGCTGCACCCAACCGGGTGGCGGCAGACCGGGTTACGGTTCGGGCGGTGCGCAGAACCATCGAGGAGGCCATGGCAGCCGCAGAGGTCGCAGGCTATCGCGTGGATCTGCTGCTGGCTCCTACTGCGACGGAAACTGCCGGCAATGAACCTGCTTTACAAGTAAATTCTATTGCTGAATCTGCCATCGCATCCGATGCGACGGCTGCCGCGTCGCCTTTGCTCCATCATCAACCGGAATACGCAGGGCCGGAGATCGAATTGCCGGATGAATCCGTGGACGATCCCGTCTGAAGACTGCGCGGATGAGCCACGGTCACAATCCGATGTGATCCAAGGCACATCCCAAAGTGATCTGGTGGTGTCAAATTCTTGCGGGTATTCTTCGGGGTACAAGTCGCTGCGGAAATGCCGATCTGAATGGTGCGGTGTCCCTTAGCAGGGCTTCATAAGTGAGCGTTTTCTTATCTTCTTATACTCCCCGGATATGATCCAGAAGTGAGCAGGGTAAGGCTATGTCGCCCTCTCCATCCCGTCACCTCATCCTGTGCGCGCGGAAGCCGTGTGCCGTTATTCAGGCAAAGCTTGCCCAATCGCAATCCGCGGCAATCATCTTCAAAACATTGAAGAACAATGCAAGCTGTCAGGCTGCCAGAGAAGTCTGCTGAGAAGCGGAGGAATCATGCAGAGTGTTGCCCATGAAGTGCTGAATGCCCACGAAAAGCTGCTCATCGACCAGGCGATTGCCGAGCACGCAAGCAAGCCCGGAGCGCTGCTGGGGATCCTGGAAACGATCCAGGCCGCCAACGCGCACAAGTATCTGTCGATGGAGGCCCTACGCTACATCGCGCAGGAGACCGGCATTCCCCCGGCCACAATTTACGGGGCTGCGACATTTTATGCGCTCTTCAATCTCGACCCGCAGGGCGACAACTTGATCTGCGTATGCCGGGGGACGGCCTGCCACACACGCGGTTCACGTGATCTTCTGGAGAAGGTCTGTCTCGATCTGGGGCTGAGCGGGCAGGAAGCGAGCGACACCAATGAAGCCGACAAGCTGGCGCTCACCACGCCCGACCGCCGCTTCACGGTGCGCACGGTTGCCTGTTTCGGCCAGTGCGCGCTGGCCCCGGTGGTCGAGGTGAACCACCACATCCTCAGCCATGTGAATGAGCGCACCTTGCAGAGGGAAGTGAAAGCGTTGACCAAGGGAGGGAAATAATGCCTCGAATTCAGGATATAGGCGCGTTCAACGCGGCTCGTGAAGCCGGACTAGACAAGCTGATGCCGGCTGTTCCGCGCCTGACGGTGGGAATGGGAACCTGCGGCCGCGGCAATGGAGCCGAAGAGGTCTTTCACGCACTGAAGGAGGCCATCCATCGCAGCGGCGTCGATGTCATGCTGGCCGGCGTGGGCTGCTTTGGCTCCTGTTTTCAGGAGCCGCTGGTGAGCGTCCGGATGCCGGGAAACCCACTGGTGGTGCTGCATCGCGTACAAGCCAATGACGCCACGCGCATCCTGGAAGGAGTCTCCACCGGGATCATGCCGGCTGACCTCGTATACTGCAAGATCGAGGAATGGGACCATATCACGGCACACCTGAAATACGGCCAGGGCTACCAGGATATTCCATCGTGGAATACGATTCCCTTTTTCAAGGGGCAAAAGAAGATTGTTCTGCGCAATTGCGGCTTCATCAATCCCTCAGACATTGAGGAGTACATTGCGGTGGGCGGCTACCAGGCGCTCTACAAGGTGCTGATCGACGGGCGCACGGATCCTGTCATCGAGCAGATCAAGGCATCACGTCTGCGCGGGCGCGGCGGTGCGGGCTTCCTCACCGGAAACAAGTGGGATTTTCTGGCCAAAGCCAAGGCTGACACCAAATACATTATCTGTAACGCTGATGAAGGTGATCCCGGTGCTTACATGAACCGCAACGAGATCGAGGGCGATCCTCATTCGCTGCTGGAAGGTATGATTATCGGCGCTTACGTGATGGGCGCAACCGAGGGCATCATTTATGTGCGCGCCGAGTATCCGCTGGCGGTGAGCCGGCTCAACCGGGCCATCGAACAGGCGCGCGAGTATGGGCTGCTGGGAATGAATATTCTGGACCGCGGCTTCAACTTCAACATACAGCTGGTGCAGGGCGCAGGAGCCTTTGTTTGTGGCGAGGAAACAGCTCTGATTGCCTCCCTTGAAGGCCGCGCCGGACGTTCGCGTCCCCGCCCGCCGTATCCCGCGCAGAAGGGCTTGTATGGCATGCCGACCAACATCAACAACGTCGAGACATGGTACAACATTGCTCCCATCATCACCCGCGGCCCCGCATGGTTTGCCGAAACCGGCAGCCAGAAGAGTCCTGGAACCAAGGTCTTTTCGCTGGTGGGCAAGATTCAGAACACCGGCCTGGTGGAAATGCCGCTGGGCACTCCGCTGAAGAGCTTTATCTACGACATCGGCGAAGGCGCTGTGGCCGGCCGCCGCGTAAAGGCCGTGCAGACCGGCGGACCCTCCGGCGGATGCATTCCCGTGGAGATGCTCGATACTCCCGTCGATTACGAGAGTTTGGCGCAGATCGGCTCCATCATGGGCTCCGGCGGCATGGTGGTCATGGATGAAGACAACTGCATGGTCGATGTGGCCCGCTACTTCATCGAATTTACCCACTCGGAGTCATGCGGCAAGTGCGTTCCGTGCAGAGTAGGACTCAACAAGGCGCTGCGCATTCTCAATTCGATCACCAATGGCAGCGGAACCCGCGAGCAGATGAGCCTGCTGGATGAGCTAGGACGCATGATTCGCGAGTCTTCGCTCTGCGCGCTGGGCCAATCGGCGCCCAATCCCGTGCTCACTACCATCCGCCACTTCCGCGATGAGTACGAGGACCACATCGTTGCCCATCGCTGCCGTGCAGGCGTCTGCCAGGAGCTTGCGCTTTCACCGTGCGAGAACAGTTGCCCGCTGCGCATGAACATCCCGCGTTTTTTGGAGCTTTACCAGGAGGGCCGGCTGGAAGACGCATTCGAGTCAGTGATTCTCGATAATCCGCTGCCCGCCTCCACGGGAAGAGTCTGCCAGCATCCTTGTGATAATCGCTGCCGCCGCCAGTCCTTCGACGAGGTGGTGAATATGCGCGAGGTACACCGCTTCCTGGCCGACGCGATCTATCAGTCTGACCTCTTTGAGCCGATGCTGGAGCGTATTCGCGCGCACAAACTGGCTTCCACGGGCCACAAGGTGGCCGTGGCCGGCTCCGGCCCCACTGGCCTGACGGCCGCGTTCTATCTGGCCATGCTCGGCCACGATGTGACGATCTTTGAGGAACGCAGCGAGGCGGGCGGCATGTTGCGCTTCGCCATTCCTGAGTACCGGCTGCCCAAAGCGGTGCTGCGCCGCGAACTGGACCTCATCGAGGGCGTCGGCGTGAAGCTGGTCTTCAACACCCGCATCGGTTTCGACGTTCCGCTGAATGAGCTGGCCAGCCAGTTCGATGCGGTCTTTCTCTCCATTGGGACATGGAAGGAATCCTGGCTCTACCTGCCCGGCACGGAGTTGAAAAATGTGCATCCCGCGCTGCCCTTCCTTGAATCCGTGGCACGCAAGGAGAAGGTCACCACCGGGGCGTTAGGGACGAGGGTCGCGATTATCGGCGGCGGCAATGCGGCCATCGATTCAGCGCGCACCGTGATGCGCATGGGCGCGCAGGCCACCATCCTTTATCGCCGCGAGCGCCAGGATATGCCCGCCATCGACGAGGAGATTCAGGCCGCCGAGGACGAAGGCGTGCGTTTTGTCTTTCTGGCCGCGCCGCATCGCATTATGGGCGGCGCCGACGGCAGTGTAAAGGCCATCGAAATCGTCAAAACGCGCCTGGGCGAGTATGACAAGAGCGGCCGCAGAAGGCCGATGCCCACCGATGAGGTGCAGCGCTTCGAATGCGACAGCGTGATTCTGGCCGTGGGCGAGACCTTCGACAAGGATTTCTGCAGCGCATCGGGCCTGGCGCTCAAGGAAGAGGGAACGATCATCGTGGATCGCTTCACGTACGAGACAAGCCGGCCCAATTTTTATGCCGGCGGCGACGTGATTACCGGCGCTTCCAATGTTTCCAACGCTATGAGCTGCGGCAAGCAGGCGGCGCAGAAGATGGACGAGCGCCTGATGGGCGAAGCTCGCTGGGGGCGTCTTTTCCCCGACTTTGAATACAGCCGAACGGCGCCGGGAGAGCCAAGCCTCAGCCGCCGTCACGTTGGTCACGATGTGCCAGCGGCCGTCAGGGTTCGTTCTCAGCAAGAAGTGGTTGCCGGACTCGATCCCAAGGAGGCGCTGGAAGAATGCCGCCGTTGCCTGCGCTGCGATTTGCGAGTTCCCGTCAGCGCCAATTGATAAGTGAAGAATAAGGAGCGATCCAGTGCCGACTAAAGCGATTTCAGTACGAATTGATGGCGAACTGGTGAATGCCAGGGAAGGACAAACCATTCTGGAAGCGGCCCGCGACCACGGGAAGAAGATTCCCACGCTTTGCTACCTGAAGGGACTTAGCGCGGTGGGAGCATGCCGTGTGTGCATGGTTGAGCTTGCCGGCACCGACCGTCTGCTGCCGGCCTGCACTACGCCCATTCAGGACGGCATGTCGATCAGGACCGCCTCGGCCAAGCTGACACAATATCGAAAAATGGCTGTCGAGCTGCTCTTGGTCGAACGCAACCACATCTGCTCGGCCTGCGTCTCTAACGGTCACTGCGAACTTCAGGCCATGGCGCGCGAACTGGGCATCACCCACGTGCGCTACGCCTACAACAACCCGCGTCTTGCCGTTGATATGACGCACCCACGCTTCGTCCTCGATCAGAATCGCTGCATTTTGTGCACCCGCTGCGTGCGGGTCTGCGCGGAGGTGGAAGGAGCGCATGTCTGGGAGGTAGCCTCGCGCGGCATTTACTCGCGCCTGGTCAGCGACCTCAAGGACGATTGGGGCAAGGCGGCGAACTGCACCGGCTGCGGCAAGTGCGTGCAGGCCTGCCCCACCGGAGCGCTCGCGGAAAAGGGCCTCGCGGTGATGGAGATGGTCAAGCAGAGCGAAGCCGTCAGCCGCCTTGCCACGCAAAGGGCCGCTTCCGCGAACGGCGCGCGGTAAAGATCCGCCTCTAAACGATTACTTCAAACTGTGTGCCCCACCCTCGCCGCGTTCTTGTATATGCGGTTAGGGTTGGTGTTGCCATCCCCCATTTGTGCCAATGCCTTCTGCCCCGTAGAATCAACATGAGTGGATGGTTGCGCCAACATTGAAACATCCCCGGTCTAAAGCGACAAGGAACCGATGAGCGAACAGGAAGCAGGGAACTCCCTTCAGGCGCAGACGGCGTCGCCGGCGTGGATCAGGATTGAGCGGGCGCGGCATCCCCAGCGGCCCTACCCCATGGATTTCATCGAGAAGATATTTACCAATTTCAGCGAGATCCACGGCGATCGCGCCTATGGCGACGACGAAGCCGTAGCCTGCGGCATGGCGCGGCTGGGCGCGGAAGAGGTGCTGGTTATCGGCAACCGCAAGGGCGGGTCCACAAAAAACAGGGTAAGGCGCAACTTCGGCATGCCTCATCCCGAGGGCTACCGCAAGGCATTACGCGCGATGAAGATCGCGGAAAAATTTGGGCGGCCTGTGATCAGTTTCATCGATCTGCCCGGCGCATTTCCCGGCCTGGGCGCAGAGGAGCGGGGCCAGGCCGAGGCCATAGCACGCAATCTTTTGGAGATGTCGCGGCTGCGCGTGCCCACCATCTCGGTCATCAGCGGCGAGGGCGGATCGGGCGGCGCGCTGGCCCTGGCCGTCGCGGATCGCGTTCTGATCCTGGAAAATGCTCTCTATTTTGTGATTACCCCCGAGTCTTGCGCGGCCATCATGTGGCGCGACGCGGCTCACAAGGTATTGGCCGCCGAGGCCATGCGCGTCTCTGCCCCGGAGGTAGCCGCGCTGGGCTGCGTAGACGAGATTGTTGCCGAGCCGCCCGAGGGCATTCACACCGACCGCGAGGCCGGAACGGGGCTGTTGGGCATGGTGCTCAAAAAGCACCTGGTCGAGCTCAAGGCGCTGCCGGTGGACGCACTGGTGGCCGCGCGCCAGGCCAAATTTCGCAACATCGCGCAGTTCTATTCGGAAGGTTAAGTCCCCATGAGCTTAGTCAAACCAGCCCCCAGCCGCTTCCGCGCTTACATGCGTTTTTTTATCGCCGTGTTGTGGTTCTTCATGGCGCGGGCGCTGGCTCATCACGAGGCGCTGGGGCTGGCTGGTGAGCGGTGGCAGCCACTGGTTGAGCAGGCATTCCTTCTCTTTCTGCTGCTTGTGGGCTATGCGGGCATGGGAGTCGTGCTCGACGGCCAGCAGCATCCAATCCGTGAGCAGGGGTTGCCAAGGCGGGAAGGCTGGCATGCCGAGGCGGGTTTGGGCCTGGCTGTAGGCTGGGCACTGGCTGTGGCGTGCGTCATCCCCATGGTCATAGTCGGCGGGATCGCCATTGTGCTCGTCCTGGGGCACTCAGCCTGGGGCTGGTTGCTGGCTGACGTTGTATTCTTCGCTCTGGCTGCGCTGGCCGAGGAGGTTGCCTTTCGCGGCTACGGATTTCAGTGCTTCGAACAATCGGTAGGCCAGCTGGGAGCGGCGCTTGGGTTTGCAGCCTTCTATGCAATTGTGCAGGCGCTTCTGCCCGGATCAAACAACGCCAGCATCGCCGTCTCTATCGTTCTAAGCCTAGTTCTTTCAACAGCATACCTGCGCACCCGCGCCCTCTGGTTGAGCTGGGGAATCAACTTCGGCTGGAAGGCCAGCCGCGCGCTGCTCTTCGGGTTGGCCATCAGCGGAGTCAGCAGCCACTCGCCCGTAGTGCAGGGCAATCCGATGGGCCCGTTCTGGCTCACCGGCGGAGGCTTTGGTCTGGACGGCAGTTGGGTGGCCTTCGCCGTCCTGCTCGCCGCCCTGCCGGTGGTTTATCGCCTCACGCGCGAATTGGACTATCGCTGGAATACGCCGGTGATCGTGCCTGCGGGCATTCCGGTGGATCTGAGCGCCGCGGCAAAGGGACAGCATGAGGCTGCGATGGGCACGGCTGCGCCTGCCTCGCCCGGCCTGGTGCAGATTTTGCCGGCTGCCACGCCGGCTACCTCAGAGCCGCCTGCGGCAGACAAGACTCCAACTGCGGATTAGAAGTCCTTTACTTTCGTTTCATGCAGTGCTGACGCAGAGCCGGATTACTCCGGGTCTACATTCCTCTTGCCGCTAATCTCGTCGATCTGAATCTCCACCACGGCGCAATCGGCGGCGTGGCAATCCTCCACAGGCTGAAACGGCTTGCCGGCCGCATATCGCTCCGCCAGCGAATTCAGCAAAGCGGTCTTTTCCGCGCCGTCAGGAATTACCCGCGCCACGCCAAAAGCCAGCACCGAAGTGTAACGTGTGGAACAGTCGCAGGGACGATCATTGGAGACCGTCAGCTTCTCCACCTTGCTGACCTCAAAGCAGACCCGGCTGTTTTCGGCGATATTGTCCAGCTTCCGCCCAGTCAGCCTGCTGTGAAAGTAGATCTTGCCTTCGCGGTAGAGATGATTGATTGGCGTGATGTATGGTTGCCCGGCAGCGTCGCAGGTTGCAAGGCGGCCCTCGGCCTGCATGGCAAGAAACTTACGGGCATCGTCTTCACTCATCCAGCGAATGGGCATTCCAGTCAGGCCTCCACAGCTTCAGTTTACCTGCCGCTACGCAAGCGGCCCGGGGCGAGCCTTGATATAAACTGGTAGAAGCGAGTCAGGTTGCCTTTCTGAGTGGCTAGCAGCCGGCCGCGCCGTTGAAGCCGCGTTTACATAAGCGTGTGTGCAGAGACACCCCAAAGAAGGAGAAACACCCGAACCATGGCCAAGATTGCAAAAATCGCTCACCGCGACAAGGTAATGGACACGACGAAGTCGACCGACTGTCCCAAGTGCAAAAAGCCGACGCGCATCGTCAAGCGCGTGAAGGACCGCGAACGCGGCATCCCCGGCGGCGTCTATATCTCGTGCTCTGCCTGTGACTTCTACGAGAAGCTTTAAGTTCCGGTTGAAGTTTTCAATGAGAAGCCCGGCATATGCCGGGCTTTTTAGCGTTCAGAATATACAGTGAAATTTTTCGTGCGGAATAAGTCTACAACTCAACAGAACACCATCGCCAGATGGTTGACCGCGTAAGCCGCGATCCAGGCCAGCGCCAGCATGTAGAGAAACTGGAATGCGGGCCATCTCCAGCTATTCGTCTCGCGGCGTACAACGGCCATCGTCGAGGTGCACTGCATGGCGAAGGCGAAGAAGATCATCAGCGCCAGCGCGCCGCCCAGCGTCATGTCGTGGTGCAACGCGGTTTGCAGGCTGAGCGCGTGGGTGTCGGCTTCGGCGCCGTACAAAGTTCCCATGGTGCTGACCATCACCTCGCGCGCCAGCACACTGGAGAGCAATCCGATGCCAATCTTCCAGTTGAAGCCTAGCGGCTGAATAGCCGGCTCGATGAAGTGGCCTAAGCGGCCGATCACACTGTCAGCCAGCTCAGGCGCGGAGATTTGGCCGCTCGGAGACTGAATTACCGGCAAATGAGCCAGGACCCAAAGCGCCAGCGTGACGCAGAGGATGATGGTTCCTGCCTGGCGCAGGAAGACTTTCGCGCGGTCCAGCAGTCTTAGTGCCAGCGAGCGCAGCGTGGGCATGCGATACTGCGGCAGCTCGAGAATGAAGGGCGTCTCGCTGGACTTGAGAATGGAGCTCTTCAGCAGCCATGCGGTGGTCATGGCGCCCACAAAACCGGCTAGATAAAGGCCCAGCATGGTCAGCGTGCGCAGGCCGAGAAAGCCGTGCAGGTAGGTAATGTTGGGAATAAATGCGGCAATCAGCAGCATGTAAACCGGCAGACGGGCCGAGCAGGTCATGAAGGGCGCAACCAGAATCGTCGCCATGCGGTCGCGCTTGTTTTCGATGGTGCGCGTGGCCATGATGGCCGGAACGGCGCAGGCGTAAGCCGAGAGCAAAGGAATGAAGGCTTTGCCGTTCAAGCCAGTTGTCCGCATCACGCGGTCGGCGATCAGAGCGGCGCGGGAGAGGTAGCCGGAGTCTTCCAGGATGCCAATAAAGAGAAAAAGCAGAAGGATTTGCGGCAAAAAAACGAGTACCGAAGAGATGCCCTTCCATGCGCCGTCAAGAATCAGGGATTGCAGCCATCCGGCGGGTAACAAGGGCCGGATGAGGTTGCCGACATCGGCCAGGATTACACCGAAACCATCGGAGAGCGGCTGGCCGATGGAAAAGACCACCTCAAAGACGCCGATGACGACGAGAAGAAACAGGAGCGGTCCCCAGATGCGATGCAACAGAACGCTGTCGATCTTACGCGTGCCTTCGACCGAGAGCGGAGCGCGGTAACCGGTGCGGTGGCTCACCTGAGCGGCCCAGGAGTGCGCGCTGGCGGCATTTCCTACGACGGGCAGCGTGAGCGGCTTGGCTGCGGCACGATCGGTTTGCTGGTTCAGGAAGAGCGGAACGGCATCCAGGCCGGTTCCGTTGACTGCGCTGATCTGGGCTACCGGCGCGCCTAATTCGCGGGCCAGCTCGAGGGCGTCGATGTGGCCGCCGCGGGCATCCATCAGGTCGCTCATGTTGAGCAGCACAAGGGTGGGCAGCCCCAGCGCCAGCACGGGCGCGGCCAGCATTAGCTGGCGAGTCAAGTGCAGGGAATCGAGCACCATCAGCACAGCATCCGGCTTGGGTGTGCCGACCATCTTGCCGCGCAGCACGTCGATGGACACCCGGGCATCCTCGCTGTAAGGATCGAGCGAATAGATGCCCGGCAGATCAATCAACGTCAGGTCGGCGCGACCCACCCCAGCCATCAGGCCCATGCGCTGTTCGACGGTAACACCGGGGAAGTTGGCCACTTTCTGACGGAGGCCAGTTAATCGATTGAAAAGAGTGGACTTGCCGGAGTTTGGCGGGCCGATCAGCACGACGGTCCTGAGCTGCCCAGCATGCGGCGGGTTTTTAGGCGGCACGAAGGCTGGAGTCTCGCAGCAGGCGCTCATTGGGCGGCCTCGAGTTGCGGAACATCGGCTGTGGCTGGGCGCATGCGGATGGCGGCGGCGGTCTCGCGGCGGAGGGCAATTTCCATGCCATCAACACTGTAGACAGTGGGATCGCCAGCCGGAGCGCGCAGCAGGACCGTGACCAGCGCATCGGGAACAAAACCCATGTGCATCAGGTGGTTCTGCACGGATTCAGGCAGATCGAGGCCAATCAAAACACCGCTCTCGCCAACCTTCAACTCGCTCAGCACTCTCAATCGTTGGACTCCGATGTACGCCAAAAGGCAAAACAATGAAAATACGACTAGAATTGTCGTATTTAAGTATACGACCTACTCGCGCAGGCCGCAAACGGTGGTTTACACTTCTTTGGCATAGCTTGATCGTAAAATTCGTTTTGGGAAACAGAGAAAGCGGGGTTCTGAATGCAATATCGCAGTTTTGGAAGGCTGGACTGGAATGCATCGGCACTGGGTTTTGGCTGCATGCGTTTTCCCACCAGGGAAGACAATCGTTTAAGTGGAGAAATTGACGAGGCCGAGTCGATACGCATGGTTCGCCATGCCATCGACAACGGAGTCAATTATATCGACACAGCGTATGTATACCATGACGGCCAGAGCGAGAGATTGCTGGCGACGGCGCTCATGGACGGCTACCGGGAAAAAGTCAAGCTGGCCACCAAACTGCCGGTCTGGATGGTGGAAAGCGCGGCGGATTTCGACCGCATACTCAACGAGCAACTGCAAAAGCTGCAAACGGAACAAATTGACTTCTACCTGCTGCACGCGCTGAGCAGGAGCCGCTGGCGGGAGATTGTTTTGAAGCATGATCTACTTACGCGCGCCGAAGCCGCGCTGGCCGACGGACGCATCGGGCATCTGGGCTTCTCTTTTCACGACGAGTACGCGGCCTTCGAGGAGATCGTGAACGGCAGTGACCTGTGGAGCTTTTGTCAGATTCAATACAACTACATGGATACAGAGAACCAGGCCGGCACGCGCGGATTGAAGCTGGCGGCAGGCAAAGGACTGGCCGTAGTGGTTATGGAACCGTTGATGGGCGGAAGGCTGGCCGAACCGCCTCAGGAAGTACGCGATGCGATGGAAAGCTTTACGCTGCACCGCTCTCCGGTTGATTGGGCATTGCAATGGCTCTGGGATCAGCCGGAGGTCTCGGTGGTTCTGAGCGGTATGAGCACGATGAAGCAGGTGGAAGAAAATCTGGGTTCTGCAGATCGCTCGGGCGTCAAGAGTTTAAGCCCGGCGGAGTTGATGCTGATTGCCGAGGTGAAGGAAAAGTACAGCGCGCGCATCGTAATTCCATGCAGCAAGTGCAACTACTGCATGCCCTGTCCGAATGGCTTGCACATTCCTGCCAACTTCGAGTTCTATAACTACGCGCACCTGTATGACAACGTGGCGGACGCGCAATTCCGGTACAAGCTGTTTCTGAAAGAGGAGCAGCGAGCGAGCGCCTGCCTCTCCTGCGGCATTTGCGAGGAGATGTGTCCGCAGGGAATCGCGATCAGCGAACAGATGGCCAAGGTTGCCGCGCTGCTGGGATGAACGGCAGTGGTCAGTGAACAGTGAACAGAGAACAGAAAACAGAAAACAGAAAACAGGCAGCTTGCTAATCATCTGTGTACTAACGCTGCGTAATTATCTGCAAGGCGTTTTCCACAGCAAAATCGCAAATCTCACATGCTGATACGTGTTCAAGATCGAAGGCTAATTCTGGCCGTTGATAGAAATCCATGTATCTTGTTGAAAACAAACTATATACCTGCATAACGTATGTGAAGAGAAGAAGTGATGAATCATAGATTGCTGAATTAATCTGCAAGGTTTAGGGGGTCAAAAAAAATATTGGGGGGAGGGGGGTACCCCTACGGGGGGGGTATAAACCGGGCGGATGTCCGACATATTAGACCGGGGTCATCTCCGACACTGCGACGAAACCTGTTGCTCCACCCCAACGAGCAAAGATCACTCGTTGGGGACCCCGAGTCGCTGGGGATCCCAGTCAGGAAAGACAGGCGCGTCTTGAGATTGTTCATGGGATGATTGTGCGCCAACTGAGGGTAATTATCTGCAAGCATCCGAACTAAATTGAGGAAAATATATTCTTTCCTGAAAGGGGGAAGAAACGGTGAATCTGCGCAATTCTCATTGCGATTTTTGATCGAAGCCCATCACGAAAGCGCGTCCTACTTTACAAGGGTTGTGTAGAGCTTGATATGGTCCTCAGCCATTCGCCTGGAATCGAAATACTTCGCCCGCTCCAATGCGAGTGTCCACAGCGTGTCAGCAAGGTTCTGGTCGCTGAGCAGCCTCTCGATGGCATTTGCAATCTGCCTCAGGAGCGGTACAAATTCCTGGAACCGGTGCGGAAACAGGAGATTCCGGGATAGGAGGCCTGGATTCATAACCCTAATCAGAGGTTAACTTTCGGATAAGCCGGGCCGGGTTGCCGCAGTAAACTCCATTAGACTCACAATTTTTAGTGACCACAGATCCAGCCCCGATGATAGAACCAGATCCGACTACAACTCCGGGAAGGATCAAGGCGCGTGCGCCAATCCAGCACCCGTTACCAATGATGATTGATTCCCCAGCGACTGCACCGGCTCGACGCGACTGCGGCCCGACTTCATGCGTGGGAGTGCAGAACATCACCTGTGTGGAGATAAAGCAGCCGTCCCCAATAGAAATCGAACCCTCTGTATTGTCAAAGATGCAGCCGTAGTTCACGAAGCAATGATCACCGATAGTGAAGTGACTATTACAGAAAAAGCAGCGTGGCCAGATGAAAGTACTTCTACCCAAAGTCATGCCATAGCTGCGGTAGATGAACCTGCGAAACCGACCGGGAATAAGCGGCGAAGCCGCAAGGCAATTGATCACGAGATCACGCCACATTTTGAGCAGCAGGATTTGATACTTGGACATAGCGCAAATTATACAAGATCTTTGTTTAAACTTGCCTGCTTTCCCTCGGTTGCAAGAATAAGCGCCTAAAAACACATCCACATATGATCTCTCACAGATTTGGAACGCTTGTTGCGGCATTTTGCATCAAATATGGGAGTGAGCGGCTCTCCTGTTGTGCCGCAAGAAAACCTTTTAGACTCAGGTCTGAATACAATCGCCACGTCGATGAATCATAGAGCGCGAGTAACCTTTCCGCCAATAGTTCTGGAGAATTCGTGCCCAAACAGCCACCCAGGCCAAATGCTTCCATATAAGCTGATGTAGCGGATTCGGGGTGAACCGTCCCTATGATAGGCAGGCCCGTAGCCATGTAATCAATGACACGCGACGGTATGGAAAATCTGCTCCGTGTATCAATGGCCGGTGAAGCAAGGGGCCCCGGCATGAAACCCACATGGCACTGCGCAAGCAACCGGTCGCGCTCGTCATCCGATGCTGTAAATCCGGTAACATTGACTTTATCATCCATGCGTATGCCCCATCCCTTCACGCGCTTCTTGTTGCCAATGTAGATGAGACTGACCTTGTGGTTTCGCTCCTTCACGATCCTTAGTGCCTCATTCAAAACCAGCAATCCATCAACATAGGGAAGACAAAATCCAATCAAGGCGATGCGCAGGGGGCCATGTCCCAAAGGCGATGCCACATGCAACGACGGTCTTCTAGTAAAACGAAGAATATGCGCATTCTGCCGCAATGGGGCGATGTAATCGACCATCGCCTCGCACAGGCAGCAGACGTGCGCGGCATTCTCGATCAACCAGCGAAACGATTCTGAGTTTGCCTGGTTACGGTCAATCAAATCCCATAAATGCACAACGAAAGGCTTTTCGAGCGCCGTCAGGATCGCCTTCATGCGTTCACTGTCTCTGATTGACACGGGCGCAACATAAACAACCGAGACATCATCCTTATAGGTCGTGCGCAACCACCTTCTTGTGGTTGGCTTCATTTCATTGCCTTTCCACCACGAAAGACCGGCAGCGGCCAGTATCCGTGACGGAAGAGATTTAGGCTCGCGCTTTAAAATACCAAATCGGCAGAACAAGGCCGACTCTATTCTTGCCGAGCGTGCATCGAGGCTTTTGAACTCCGCCCCGTCCCAGAAAAGATGCTTCCACATCGGAAAATCTTCCAACAAGAACCTCGTCTGGATGCCGATCGCGGTCTTGAATGAGAGTGAATGAGGTGTAATGAAAAGCGGAACAGGCATATTCAACTCCATGGAAGCATTTGGCCTGGGTGGATGTTTGGGCATGAATTCTCCGGAACTATTGGCGGAAAGGTTACTTGCGCTCTATGATTCATCGTCGTGGGGAATGCATTCAGACCTGAGTCTAAAAGGATTTCTTGATGTGCACCACGAATAGTCATCTATTACCTGGAATTTTCATTTTGCATTTTCGGCGATAACAGTATACCAACGGTTGCCGCTGCTGCGATCCTTTTCGGCAATCGTTCCAGAGCAAGGAACCGGACACGCCCGGCAGGACCTTTGCCAGAACCATAAGGCCTTGATTTGCCCCATTTTAAAGCGATTTTTCAAACCGCTGGGAAACTGGCTGGGTGCTGGCCTGTTCAAGACGCCTGCGGTTTTCCCTGGTTCGATATGGGGACCAAGGGTACTTCGCAACGCCAGATTCGGGCAAAAAATGGCTTTGCGAAGTGGGAATCCCGGTCCGCTTTGTGTCTTGCATCACAGCAACTTACGCCCTCAGCGAAGAGACTAAAAGTCGCGGTCTTTTTTCCGCCCAACCCGTTATGAGGCTATGTAAATGAGTGAAAAGGAAATGGTAATTCTGGATGGGAACGAGGCGGCCGCCTCGGTTGCCTACCGACTCACCGAAGTGGTGGCCATCTACCCCATTACGCCGTCGTCGCCGATGGCCGAGTGGGCCGATCAGTGGCGCTCGGAGGGGAAGAAAAACATCTGGGGCGCATTGCCCATTGTGGAAGAGTTGCAGAGCGAGGGCGGGGCGGCAGGCGCACTGCACGGCGCGTTGCAGGCAGGAGCCTTCGGGACCACGTTTACGGCCTCGCAGGGGCTGCTGCTGATGATTCCCAACATGTACAAGATTGCCGGCGAGCTGACCCCGGCGACGATGCACGTGACGGCGAGGACGCTGGCGACACACGCGCTGTCGATCTTTGGCGACCACTCTGACGTGATGGCCTGCCGGTCGACGGGCTGGGCGATGCTAGCCTCCAATTCCGTGCAGGAAGTGGCCGATATGGCGCTGGTGGCGCAGATTTCGACGCTGGAATCGCGGATTCCGTTCATGCACTTCTTTGACGGCTTCCGCACCTCGCACGAGGTGGGCAAGATTGTTCCCATCAGCGACGAGACGATCCGCGCGATGGTGGACGACAAGTACATCATCCAGTTCAGGCAAAACGCACTCTGCCCGGACCGGCCGTTCATTCGCGGCACGGCGCAGAATCCCGATGTGTTTTTCCAGGCGCGCGAGGCTTGCACGCCCTTCCACGCGGCGGTACCGGGGATTGTGCAACAAGTGATGGATCGCTTTGCCAAGGAGACGGGCCGCGCCTATCACTTGTTCGATTATTACGGCGCGAAGGACGCCGAGCGGGTGATCGTGATGATGGGCTCCGGGGCCGAGGCTGCCGAGGAGGCCGTGGAGGCGCTGAACCAGAAGGGCGAGAAGCTGGGAGTGCTGAAGGTTCGCCTGTACAAGCCCTTTGACGCCAGCGCTTTTGTGGCCGCGCTGCCCAAGACGGTGAAGTCGATTGCCGTTCTGGACCGCTGCAAGGATCCGGGCGCCAGCGGAGAGCCGCTTTACATGGATGTGATGACGGTGCTGGGGGAAAACGCCGTCAAGCTGCCGTTTACCAAGATGCCCACAGTGGTGGGCGGGCGCTATGGTTTGTCGTCGAAGGAATTTACGCCGGCTATGGTCAAGGGCATCTTCGACGAGCTGGCAAAGGCAGCGCCGAAGAATCACTTCACCATCGGCATCAACGACGACGTGAGCATGAGCAGCCTGACGTACGATCCGGCCTTCTCGACGGAAGATGCGAAGACGGTGCGGGCGCTGTTTTACGGGCTGGGTTCGGACGGCACGGTGGGCGCGAACAAGAACTCGATCAAGATTATCGGTGAGCAGACGCCGAATTTTGCGCAGGGTTACTTTGTATACGACTCAAAGAAGTCGGGATCGATGACGACCTCGCACCTGCGATTTGGGCCCAAGCAGATCCGGTCAACATATCTGATTACCCAAGCCAGTTTTGTGGCCTGCCACAACTTCAGCTTCCTGGAGAAAATGGATGTGCTGGAAGCGGCGATTCCAGGCGCGGTCTTCCTGCTGAACTCGCCGTTTTCAGCGGCCGAGGTTTGGGACAAGCTGCCCAAGACGACGCAGGAAGAGATGCTGCGCAAGAAGATCGAGTTTTATGTGATCGACGGATACAAGGTGGCGCGCGAGGCGGGCATGGGTACACGCATCAATACCATCATGCAGACCTGCTTCTTCGCCATTAGCGGCGTATTGCCGCGTGACGAGGCCATCGAGCAGATCAAGAAGGCCATTTACAAGACCTATGGCAAGCGCGGCGAGGCGGTGGTAGCCAAGAACTATGCCGCGGTGGATCACGCTCTGGCGCACCTGGAAAAAGTGAAGCTGCCGGCGGCGGTTTCTTCCCGTTTCGATCTGATTCCGCCGATTTCGCCCAAAGCGCCGAAGTTTGTGCGCGAGGTGCTGGGAGAGATTGCCGGGGGGCACGGCGACCAGCTTCCGGTGAGCGCGATTCCGGCCGGCGGCGCATTTCCCAGCGCAACGGCGCAGTGGGAGAAGCGGAATATCGCGCAGTTCATTCCCGTGTGGGAGAAGGATTTGTGCATTCAGTGCGGTAAGTGCGTGATGGTTTGTCCGCACGCGGTGATTCGCGCCAAGGTCTACAGTTCGGAGCTTGGAGACAAGGCGCCGGTAACCTTGCAGTGGGCCAAGCCGAAGTGGAAGGGAATGGAGCAGGATCGCTACACGCTGCAAGTGGCTCCGGAGGATTGCACCGGCTGCGCGGTGTGCGTGGATGTTTGCCCGGTGAAGAACAAGAGCGACGCCAGCAAGAAGGCTATTAACATGGCTCCGCAGCAGCCATTGCGCGAGGTTGAACGGGCGAACTGGGAGTTCTTCCTCAATATTCCGGAAATTGACCGCTCCAAACTGTCGCATGGGCAGGTGAAGGACCTGCAACTGTTGCAGCCGCTGTTTGAGTTTTCCGGCGCCTGCGCGGGCTGCGGAGAGACACCATACATCAAGCTGCTGACGCAGTTGTTCGGTGACCGGTTGTATATTGCCAACGCTACCGGCTGCTCGTCGATTTACGGCGGCAATCTGCCCACCACGCCTTACGCCAGCAATGCGCAAGGCCGGGGACCGGCATGGTCCAACTCGCTGTTTGAAGACAACGCCGAGTTTGGCTTTGGAATGAGAATCGCGCTCGATCAACAGAAGGAGTTTGCCGAGATGCTGGTGACGCGGCTTTCAGGGGTCATCGGAGATGAGCTGGCTAAGGGTTTGCTGGAGGCCCCACAGAATACCGAAACCGAGGTGAACCAGCAGCGCGGGCGGGTAAAGGCCCTGAAAGAGAAGCTGGCCGGCAACAAGAGCTCCGATGCGCGCAACCTGCTGGCGATTGCCGACACACTGGTTCGCAAGAGCGTGTGGATACTGGGCGGCGATGGATGGGCGTTTGACATCGGCTTCGGCGGACTGGACCATGTGCTGGGCTCGGGCAAGAACGTGAACGTGCTGGTGCTGGATACCGAAGTGTACTCGAACACCGGCGGGCAGATGTCCAAGGCGACGCCACGCGGCGCGGTGGCCAAGTTTGCCGCCAGCGGCAAGACGAACAGCAGGAAGGACCTGGCCATGGAGGCCGTAAGCTACGGCTCGGTTTACGTGGCGCAGGTGGCGCTGGGCGGCAACGACAGCCACGTGGTGAAGGCTTTCCAGGAGGCCGAAGCGCACAATGGGCCTTCGATCATCATTGCCTACTCCAGCTGCATCGCTCACGGATACGACCTGGTGCATGGGCTGGAGCAGCAGAAGCTGGCAGTGCAGTCGGGTTACTGGCCGCTGATGCGCTACAATCCGGCGCTGCGCGAAGAGGGCAAGAATCCCTTCCAACTGGACTCCAAGGCGCCGGCGATCCGGCTCAAGGAGTACGCTTATCGCGAGGCTCGATACACGATGCTGGCGCGGGGCAATCCGGAGCTGGCGGCGCACCTGCTCAAAGAAGCGCAGGATGACGTGGAGCGGCAGTGGCGGGTATACTCGGCGAGGGCGGCGATGCCGGGGCGCGGTGAGACGCCGAACATCGCTCCCGCGGAGAAGCCTGAGGACAAGTCGGAAGAAAAGCTGGCGGCGGAAGCTGCCGGAGGTGCGGAATGATCGATTTTTCCACGAAATATCTTGGTATGGATCTGAAAGGTCCCGTCGTGGTCTCCTCCACGCCGCTTTCCGAGTCGATTGAAAATGTTCGCCGCATGGAAGATTGCGGCGCGGCGGCAATCGTGCTTCACTCGCTCTTCGAGGAACAGCTGGCCCTGGAATCGCGGGCGCTGGACGATGATCTTTCGAGGGGCACTGAGTCCTTTGCCGAGTCGCTCGGCTACCTGCCGGATTTGAAGGATTACCGCATGACGCACGAAGCCTATCTCGAGCACGTGCAACAGTGCAAGAAGGCGGTGAAGATTCCCATCCTGGGCAGCCTGAATGGCGCCACACCGGGCGGCTGGGTGCGCTATGCGAAGGATATGGAGCAGGCCGGCGTCGACGCCATCGAGTTGAACACTTACGCGCTGGCCACGGATAAGAGCCACACCTCCGCAGAGATGGAGGGTCAACTGCTCAAACTGGTGGCTGAAGTAACCAGCGCAGTAAAGGTACCGGTATCGGTGAAGCTGTCGCAGTGGTTTACCAGCCTGCCGCACCTGGTGGGGCAACTGGAGGCGGCGGGAGCGCGCGGCGTGGCGCTGTTCAACCGCTTCTATCAGCCGGACTTCGACATCGAGACCCTGGAAGTGCGGCCCACGCTACACTTCTCCAAGCCCTCGGAGTTACTGCCGCGGCTGCACTGGGCGGCGATTCTCTACGGCCACGTAAAACTCGACATCGCCATCACCGGCGGAGTGCACTCCGCCGAGGATGTGCTGAAAAGCATCATGGCAGGTGGCAGCACGGTGCTGATAGCGTCGGCCTTGCACATTCACGGCATCGAGCATATCAAGCGAGTGCTGGACGATATGCGCTACTGGCTGGAAAAGCGCGAATACAAATCGCTCAATGAGACGCGTGGCTGCCTCAGCCGCCGCTCCGTTCCCGACACCTCGGCGTTTGACCGCGGAAACTACATCAAGACACTCAGTTCCTATAGTTTGCGGCAGACGATGGGAGCGTTCTAGTACTGCGCATTCGGCAGGACTTCACGTCCGACAAGCTGCCCAGGTCTCAAAGCGAGACCTAGGCATCCGACGTTGTGGCGAGCCATGCGGGAACATATCCCCCTGCAAGTCCGTAACTTGTTCCTGCAGGGAGGAATTCCATGAAACGAACCATTGCATTTGTACTCCTGATTTGCGCGCCGGCATTGGCAGCAATCGCTTCCGCTCCGGCACGCTCTGTTCCAACTCAAGTCTCACAGCAGGAGATGAACAAAGCCGTCGCCAGGCGGGTCTTTGATGAGATTCTCAACCAGGGGAAGTTCCAGGTTGCGAACGAGATTTACGCCCCGGATTTCGTCAATCATGGATTGCACAGAGATGCCAGTTTGCAGGAAGATCAGTCATGGGCTCGCTGGGAGAAACAGGCATGCCCTGATCTAACAGTGACTGCTGATCTTATAGCAGCCGACGGCGATCTGGTGACCGTGGTGTGGAGGGCGCACGGAACCAACACGGCAGCGGCAAGCCCATTACCGGCAACCGGCATAAAGGTGGAGTTGAAGGGCATCACGGTGTGGCGCATCGTCGATGGCAGGATTCACGATGAATGGTCCTCCTTCGATCAGTTGCGGATTATCCGCGAAGCTATCGACCAGTTAAAATGGCAGCTCCTTGGGCTTCTGTGCGCCGTAGCGCTCTTTCTTTGGTTTATTGGTAGAACATCACGAAAGCTATGGCACAGGTATGTGACTGCCAAAGGATAAAATCGTATTGATGAAATAGGAGCTGAAATCGTGAAAAAACAAGTAATTTTAAGGTTGCTTGCAGGGGCGCTCGTTGGAATTTGTGGCCTGTGCGTGGCACAGGCGCCGGTCAAGTATGAGCCGACGATTGCATCGCTCGACCAGCACCAGGCGCCCTTCTGGTATACGCACGCAAAGCTGGGCATCTTCATCCACTGGGGGCTGTATTCAGTGCCGGGGTGGGCGCCGCTGACGCATCCCGAACACGATTTCTCGTCGATTGACTACATCCGGAACAATCCGTACGCGGAGTGGTATTACAACACCATGCGCATCGACGGCTCGCCTACGCAGGCCTATCATCGGGAGCACTACGGGGCAAACTTCAACTACTACGACTTTGCGCCGGTCTTCAATCGCGAGATTCAGAAATGGAAGCCCGACGAGTGGGCAAAAATCTTTCGCCAGTCCGGTGCAAAGTACGTGGTGCTGACCAGCAAGCACCATGAGGGATTCACGCTGTGGCCCAGTTCGGTTCCCAATCCCACGCTACCGGCAGACCGGCAGCACGCCTCGCGCGACATTGTGGGCGAGTTGACAGCCGCGGTCACGACGCAGGGAATGCACATGGGGCTGTATTACTCCGGCGGATACGACTGGACCTTTGTGCCGGGTCCTATACAGAAAGCCGAGGATTACGAAACGGTCAAGCCGCAGAGCGAAGAATATGGCAAGTATGCCAACGCGCAGATTCATGAGCTGATCGAACGCTATCATCCCTCAGTGCTGTGGAATGATATCGACTGGCCGAAGACGGGCAAGGCCTTGGAAGTGGAGGCGGATTATTACAACACGGTTCCCGACGGCGCGATCGACGACCGCTTTGGGATTGCGCACGCAGACTTCACTTCGCCCGAGTACCAGAAGATGGACCAGATCAGCAAGAAGAAATGGGAGGAGTGCAGGGGGCTGGGCCGGTCCTTTGGCTATAACCGCGCAGAGGGCGAGGCGGAGACGATTGCGCCGGGTGAGCTGATAGAACTGCTGGTGGACATTGTGAGCAAGAACGGGAACCTGCTGCTGGATGTGGGACCGGAGGCCGATGGAACGATTCCGCCGGTGCAGATGGAGCGTCTACGGGAGCTGGGTGCGTGGCTCAAGCAAAATGGAGCGGCGATCTACGATACCGAGCCATGGGATCACGCAGAGGGAAAGACGGCGGAGGGCGACAACCTGCGCTATACGTACCAAGGCCACATCAATGCGATTTTGCTGGGAGCTCCCAAGGCGCGGACGGTGACCTTCGCGGATTTCCAATGGACTCCCAACATCAAGGTTTATCTCATCAGTGCGAGAGGACGGCTGAAACAACTGAAAACCAAAGCGGCAAGCGAAAACAAGCTACAGGTCCAGTTGCCCGAGCAACTTCCAGGCAAGTACGCGTATGTGCTGGAGATACACAATTACATGCACTAAGACTATTGCGGGAGTCCACTGCCAGAGAGGAAGCGCAGGACGGTTTCTTCGATCAGGCGGCAGGCAGCGGGAAGCGCGGCAGTCACGGCGGGGCTGAAGTGTTCTCCTAACTCGGTTGAGCCGGCGCCTATGGTGAGTTGCAGAGCCTCGTGGGGCAGGGAACTGTAGAGTTCGCGGCCCAGGGCGAGGAGTTCGGCTGCGCCCAGGTGGTGGGTGTTGTGTTCCGGGCCGCCGGAGGCTGGCTTGACGGACGTCAGATGGATGGAGCCGGGTTCGGAGCCGAGGGAGCAGTCGATAAACAGGACCGATTGAGCGCGGGCGACGTCTTCAGCCAGCTCCGGAGTCCATTGATGGTCGGCGATGACGCGGACGCCAGGTTGGTTTGAGAAGCGCTGCTCGGTCCACTCGGCAAGCCAAAGCCCGACGCCGTCATCGCCGCGCAGCGAGTTGCCGCAAGCGAGGATGAGGCAGCGTGGTGGAGTATGAGCCATGAGTAAATCGTACTGCCAAAACCATTGAAATGTAATGCCAGGTTCGATGCTGACAGAGACGGGTGTGGGCCGGGAGGCCCACACTACAGCCGGCCAGGAGGCCGGCGCTACGGACGAGATTAGCGGACGATCTGGTCTACGACTTCGCCGTCGGAGTTGACGAGCGTGAGAGCCAGGGGCATCTGGCCGAAGGCGTGGGTGGAGCAACTAAGGCAGGGATCGAAGGTGCGAATCACGGCCTCGATGCGATTGAGAGCGCCCGGGGTGAACTTGCCGTCCTTGACGTAGGCTTTGGCCGACTGAAGGACGCCCTTATTCATGGCGTTGTTGTTGTGGCCGGTGGCGACGACCAGGCTGGCCCAGGTCATCTTGCCGTTCTCGTCCACCTTGTAGTGATGATTCAGCGTGCCGCGCGGAGCTTCGATCTGGCCTGCGCCCTCGAGACGATTGACGCCGGCCGTGGAGCGCACGTGTTTGTCGAGAATGAGCGGGTCAGCGAGAATCTGCTCGATCTTCTCGAGGCCGTAGAGGGCTTCGACGAGCCGCGCATGGTGATAGAAGAAGGAACTCTCGACGGGCCCGGCAGCCAATTGCTTGAACTCGGCCAGCTCCTTGTCGGCCTGTGGCGTGCCCATGGACTTGACGATGTTAAGACGCGCCAGTGGACCTACGCGATAGCTGCCCTTGGGATATCCGAGCGGCTTGTAGTAGACGAACTTGGTGTAGCTGTAGTTTTCCACGGCCTCACCGAACTGCTCGGTGAAGCGGCTGGCAGTGATGCCGTCCTCTATGACAGCGCCCTTGGGATCGATGAGCCGCAGCGCGCCGTCGGTGAACTCGATGGACTCGTCCTCGTTGATCAGGCCGAGGTAATTCGAGGGGAAGTTGGCGAAGACCTTGATTTCGGGCTTGAAGGAACCGGCAATCTGCTTGTAAGCGGTGATAGCCAGCTTGAGGTCGGTATAGGCCTGGGGAATCATGGCCAGCATCTCGTCGCGGTGAGCCGAGGAGAGCGGCTCAGTGACGCCGCCGGGAACCACCCACCCGGTATGGACGCGCTTGGTGCCGAGCAGTTCAATGATGTGCTGGCCGAAGCGGCGCAATCCGATGCCCGCCAGGCCCAGGTCAGGCCGGGCAGCGGCGACGCCGAAGATGTTGCGCGCCGCGGGGTCGGACTCCATGCCCAACAAGAGATCAGGCGAGGAGAGATGGAAGAAGCTCAGGGCGTGCGACTGGACCAACTGGGCCATATTCAAGAGGCGGCGGAGTTGCGCGGCGGTATGCGGAATGCGGACCGCCATGATGGCCTCGCAGGCCTTGGCGGAGGCCAGCAGGTGGGAGACCGGGCATATGCCGCAGATGCGCGCTGTGAGGCTGGGCATCTCGTAAAACGGGCGGCCTTCAGAGAACTTTTCAAAGCCGCGCACCTGGGTGACGTGAAAGTGCGCGTCCTCGACCTCGCCCTGGGGATTGAGTTTGATGGTGATCTTGCCGTGGCCTTCGAGGCGTGTTACGGGATCGATGGTGATGGTCTGGCTCATGACTCATGCTCCAAAGCGGGTGAGGGCTGAAATATCCAGCGGCGCACCGGTTACGAGCGCGGTGAGCGCTGCGTGAAAGGTCTCGGCCGAGGGCGGGCAGCCGGGTAAAAAGACGTCGACGGTCACAACCTCGTGAATAGGCCGCACAATCTTGAGCAGTTTGGGCACCACGACGCAGGGAATCTGCTGCTGTATGCTGGCGTTTTCGATGTATGCCCGGTTCAGAATTGCTTCCGGGCCGATGGGATTGCGCATGGAGGGCACGTTGCCGGCAACGGCGCAGTCACCCATGGCGATCAGCATTTTGGAGTGGGCGCGAACCTTCTTGATTTTCGCTTCGTCGTCCACCGAGCCCACGGCTCCCTCGACCAGGGCGATGTCCACCTCGTCGGGGAAATCTTTGGCATCCACGAGAGGGCTGTAGACCACATCGATCAGCCTGGCCAGTTCGAGGATCTTTTCATCCATGTCGAGGAACGACATATGACAGCCGGAACATCCGTCCAGCCACACGGTCGCCACTTTCAGTTTGCTCATACGGCTTCCCTCATTTGATTCAGAAAGGTAAGAAAATCGGGGTACTTGGGGTGATCGGAGCCGATCTTGCTCTTGTCAAAGAGAGCTCCGGTGGGGCAGCACTGCACGCACTTGCCGCAGCGAGTGCAAGCGGAGCTTCCCCACTCATCATGCAGGTCGGTGATCACGATGGAGTCGATGCCGCGGCCCATTACGTCCCAGATGTGCGCGCCTTCAATTTCGGCGCAGACCCGCACGCAGCGGGAGCACAGGATGCAGCGGTTGTGGTCGACGGTATAGCGCTCGTGCGAGGCATCCACGGCGAGCGCGGGATTGCGATAGGGCAGGCTGATGTGGGTCAAGCCCTGGCTCTGGGCCAGCGCCTGCAGTTCGCAGTGGCCGTTGGAGACGCACACCGAGCAGACGTGATTGCGCTCGGCGAACAACAACTCGAGGATGACACGGCGGTGCTTGCGCAGCCGCTCCGAGTCGGTGGAGACATCCATTCCTTCGTGGATGTGGGCCACGCAGGCGGGAAAGAGCTTGTTGCTGCCCTTGATCTCCACCAGGCAGAGACGGCATGCGCCGACCGCGCCCAGGCCCTCCAGATGGCAGAGGGTGGGAATGTTGATGTCGTTTTCCCGCGCCACTTCCAGGATGGTTTGGCCGGAACGCGCGCTGACTTCCTGGCCGTCGATAGTAAGAGTTTTGACGCCCATGCTCTCGCTCATGCCAACACCTCCTTCGCAACGGCGACGGGAGCTGGCGCATCCATGTTGCAGACGCCGGCCGGACATCGCTTATTGACGATGTGCTCGATGTACTCATTTTTGAAGTACTTGAGCGTGCTGAGCACGGGATTGGGAGCCGTCTGCCCCAGCCCGCAGAGGCTGGTTTCCTTGATGGTCTCGCACAGGCTCACCAGCAGGTCCAGGTCTTCCATGGTTCCAGCATGGGAGCAGATGCGGCTGAGCAGGGTGTACATCTGCGCGGTTCCGGCGCGGCAGGGAATGCACTTGCCGCAGGACTCGGTCATGCAGAACTCGACGAAGAAGCGCGCTACATTGACCATGCAGGAGGTGTCGTCCATGACGATCATGCCGCCGGAGCCCATGATGGAGCCGACCGCCATGAGGGCATCGTAGCTGACACCGAGGTCGAGCATTTCAGCAGGGATGCAGCCGCCGGAAGGTCCGCCGGTCTGCACAGCCTTAAATTGATGCCCGCCCGGCACGCCTCCGCCGATAACCTCGATGATCTCGCGCAGCTTGATTCCCATGGGCACTTCGACCAGGCCAGTGTTGGTAATCTTGCCGGTCAGGGCGAAGACCTTGGTTCCCTTGCTTCTCTCCGAGCCCATGTTGGCGAACCACTTGCCGCCGTTGCGGACGATGGGCGCGATGTTGGCGAAGGTCTCGACGTTGTTGATGAGCGTGGGCTTGCCCCACAGACCGCTGACCGCCGGATAGGGAGGGCGTGGTCTGGGCGTGCCGCGCTTGCCCTCGATGGAGGCCAGCAACGCCGTCTCCTCGCCGCATACAAAAGCTCCGGCGCCAAGGCGGATTTCCACATCGAAGTTGAAGGCAGTATTGCAGATGCCGTTGCCCAGCAGGCCGCGGCGGCGGGCCTCGCGGATAGCCGTGGTCAGCCGGGAGACGGCTACCGGGTACTCGGCACGGACATAGATGAAGCCTTTGCTGGCTCCAACGGCGTAGGCGGCGATGGCCATGCCTTCGATGACGCGATGCGGATCGCCTTCCATCACACTGCGATCCATGAATGCGCCGGGATCGCCCTCGTCGCCGTTGCAGACCACGTACTTCAGGTCACCGCTGGCCTTGGCTACCGTTCCCCACTTCAGCCCGGTGGGATATCCGCCGCCGCCGCGCCCCCGGAGGCCGCTTTCCGTGATGCGGTGAATCACGCCGTTGGGGGTCATTTCGGTGAGCGTGGTCAGCAGCGCCTTGTAACCGTCGCGAACAATGTAATCGTCGATCTTCTCAGGATCGATGTAGCCGGCATTCTCCAGCACCACGCGCACCTGTTTGTCAAAGTGCTCGTTCAGGTCGCACTGCAATTCAGGGACGGGCGCGCCGCCCAGGCTGGACACAATCGCGTCGGCATGGCCGGCATTCACATGGTGGTAAAGGGTTTCTTCGGGGTCAACGCGAACCAGCGGCCCGCTGGAGCACGGCCCCATGCACCCGGTGCGGCGGACGAGCACGTTCTTACCCGATGCCGCAGAGGCCTTTTCCAGCGCCTCCCGCAAACGGTCAGCTCCCTGGCTCATGCAGGCCAGGTCCATGCAGACGTTCACTTCAAAATCGTATTTGTCGTTCTCCTGGGAGACGCTTTTGGCTACCTGCTCGAGCTCTTCGATTGTCATTCGACGGCCCACCTTTCCAGTTGCTCGAGCATCTGTTCAGAGGTCATCTCGCCCACCACTTCGCCATCGCACAATACCACAGGCGCGCGGCTGCAGGCACCCACGCAACGGGCGGTCATCAGGCTGATCTGGCCATCCCCGGTAGTTTGTCCACGAGAGATGCCCAGGCGCTTTTCGGCGGCGTCCACCAGCTTGTCTGCGCCCTTGATGTAGCAGGCCGTGCCTTCGCAGACGGTGGCGGTGTGCTTGCCGGGCGGCTTTAAGCTGAAGTAGTGGTAAAAGGTCACCACGCCGTAGGCCTGGCTGAGCGGCACGCGAAGGGATTGAGCTACAAAGCGGATTGAGTCATCGTCCAGGTAGCCGAATGCGGACTGGACGGTGTGGAGCGTTTCAATGAGCGCGTGACGGGCAAAGCCATTCTTGCGCATGGTTCCGTTGACAATCTTCCAACGGTTGTCGCTGCTGGGCAGCGGCGGGGGGGTAAATACAGGCACGAGTCCTCCGAACACGGAAGGCAACGCTCAGCGATTACATTGCCGCGCCGGGTTCCATGTCTATCTATTTATAGGCCCTCGCGCAAGGTTTTCTTCGTGACCACGGTCACTTGGAGTTGTAACCTATATCAGCTCGAGAGGCGAGGGGAAAGAGTTCAGGATCGGAAAAAATTGATCGACGATGGTCATAAGCATTTTGTAATAAGCAAGGCTGAAGAAGACGTGAGGAGATGGTCTTCCGCGACGGAAAGAGAGCGCATTTGCAGAGAAGGAGGCTGAATCGCTATCCGAGCGATGGAAGCTTGTCAGAGATTCCAAAGAGGAAGATGAAGCCGATGATGAAGCTGTAAACGGCGCCGGTCCAGGCGATGGCGTGGTAGAGGCGGGGATGGTGATGGCCGCTGGCGTTGAAGGCTCCGCCCATGGTGGCGGTCATCAGGGCATTCATGGCCACCAGGCCCACGGCGAAGGCCGCCAGGCCCATCATGCCGCGCGAGGTTCCGCCCAGGTTGGCGGTGAGGAAGAAGAGAGCCAGCTGGCTGGGGGTTTCAGCGCCCACGCCGTGCAAAATACCGATGACGAAAACCGACTTGCCGGTGTACATCCACTGAAAACGCTCGGGTTGAAGCGCCTGGGGGTTCCAGGTGCGGCGCAGTTTCCAGCCCATCCACAGCGCCCCGTTGATGGCGATGGCCAGGCGGCTCTCGACGCGGCTGTGGGAGTGGCCGTGCGCGTCCTTGCGGAGAATCCCCGCCACTACCCCGATGCCGAGAACGATAAGGGTGAGGCCGATCAGCCGCTCTGCCCAGTGGTCCAGGCCCTCAGGCAGGCCCAGGTGCAACTCCAGTACGGCGATGCCCAGCACAGCCACCGTGAAGGCGTGGCCCAGAGCATAGGTCATTCCCAGGCGCAGGCCGCTTCGCCAGTTGCGCTGCACGGCAGTGATGTCGCTGATGGCCGCCAGATGGTCATAGTCGAAGCCGTGGCGCAGTCCCAGCAGCAGGCAGGAGCCGAGCGCAGCATCGAGTTTCCAATCGCCGAAAAGTGGTATCACGAAAATCAGTATAGCGCATACGCGAGGAATCGCGCGGATCATGCGGCCGGTTTTGTCACTTCACCGCGTCACTTCACAGGACGCAACTGAATCTGGTAATCCCGATAGTCGATGGTCACGATTGTCCGGCCAAGAAGAAAGCTATCCGAAACAGCTCGAGCCTGGGTAGCCATGGCATATCCGCTCACGTTGACGTAATGCCGCATAACCTGAGCAGCTCCGGTGAAGATGGAGGGACTTTGGGATGCTGTTCCATCGAGCTGGACAATGGAACCGTTTTTGGCGTCGACCCAGAGGGATCCTACGATCATATTGGGAGCCTTGTGTTTGGGGCGGATAGCCAGGACCAGGCACTCCCGTCCATCGAGAAGCTGAACGCCTCCGGGCTTCAGTTGCATCTCATAATTGGCAGATGTGAACCATGAATGTTCAACGATGCCGGGCAAATTAATGTTCTTCTCATTGTCGAGCAGCGTTTGCAGCACATGATTTCGGATGAACTCGGAGCCGGATTCCGAAAGGATGGTGTAACTTTTGCCGGAACCCTGGCGATAGACGGTCTGAACGGTCATTTCAGCAGCTGAATGGGTCTCGTCTTTGCCTCGGTAGACAGTGTAGTGTTCAGTGACGGTATAGCTTTCTACGTGGTCGATTCTGGCTTTTACCGCGGCATCGACCATCCCAATGACCGATGCGGGGTCCGGCTGCTGGGCCGCGACCGAGGCGAATCCGAGCCAGACCAGGAAAGAAACTGCCGCAACTGCCTGTGCGTTGCCAGGTTGTCTGCAATTTAACATGCTGAAGCTTCCCGCACCCTTTCTACTCTAGATTATGCATAATATGCCCAAATCCTGAGCAGTATGAGACAGGGGCCTGGCGTGGCTCATAAATATCGAGGCAATCGATTACGATGCGCTATGCTGGTTTCCTGAGTGAGGGTTTCTCTTGATGGCAATAACCCATCCAAAACGAGAACGGCACAAAGCGTTGATACGGCGGGCAGTGATGGTGCGCGGTGTGGTGCAGGGGGTTGGATTCCGTCCGTTTGTCTACCGGTTGGCCCTGGAAGAGGGACTGGCGGGGTTTGCCGGCAACGATACCGACGGGGTGACGATAGAGATCGAGGGGACAGAGGGGCAGGTGAAGGAGTTTCTATCCCGTCTGCAAACCGAGGCGCCGCCTTTAGCGCGCATAGACGCGATTACGGTGCGGGAACTGGGCCTGGTTGGTAATTCTTGCTTCCGGATTGTAGCCAGCGAGGTGCTGGGAAAAGTGAGCACCGGAATTCCGGCCGATGCGGCTACCTGCCCGGATTGTCTGCGCGAGCTGCTGGACCCCAGGGACCGGCGCTACCGCTATCCGTTTTTGAATTGCACCAACTGCGGGCCGCGCTTCACCATCACGCGACAAATTCCCTATGACCGGCCTCAGACCTCTATGGCAAAGTTTCCCATGTGCCCGGAGTGCCAACGGGAGTACGACGATCCGCTGAACCGGCGCTTCCATGCGCAGCCCAATGCGTGCTGGGCGTGCGGGCCGCGGGTTTGGGAGACGGGGACTGATGGAGTGGAAATGGCCGCCGCGGACGATGCCGTAGCCGCTTGCATTGATCGACTGGTCGTGGGCAAGATCATGGCCATTAAAGGCATCGGCGGCTTTCACTTGAGCGTGGATGCAACCAACGCGTCGGCGGTGATGCGACTGCGCGAGCGCAAGCACCGCTATGGGAAGCCGCTGGCGGTGATGGTGCGCGACCTGGAGGCGGCGCGGCGAGTGTGTGTGCTGACGGCGGAAGAAGAAGCGCTGCTTATGACACCGTCGCGACCGATTGTGCTTGCGCGCCGGCGCGCGGGCTGCGGCATTGCAGAGGGCGTTGCGCCGGGAATTCCATGGTTGGGCATCTACCTGCCTTACGCGCCGCTGCAGCATCTGCTGTTTACTGACGCTCGCGTGCAGGCGCTGGTGATGACCTCGGCTAACCTGAGTGAGGAGCCGATTGCTATTGACAACGAGGAGGCGCGGAAGCGCCTGGGCGGAATTGCTGATGCTTTTTTAATGCACGACCGCGAGATTTTGCAGCGTTGCGACGACTCAGTGGCCGCCGTGGTGGATGGCGCGCCGCAACTGGTGCGCCGGGCGAGGGGATTTGTGCCGATGGGTGTGGCGTTGCCGCTTGATGCTCCGCCGCTGCTGGCCGTCGGCGGACACTTGAAGAATGTTTTTACCCTGGCGCGGGGCAGGTTTGCTTACCAGAGCCAGCACCTTGGCGATCTGGAAAATCTGACCGGCCTGGAATTTTTCCGCGAGTCGCTGGGCCACTTGATGCGCACCTTCGAGATTGAGCCGCGGACCGTGGTGCATGACCTGCATCCGGGATATCTTTCGACAACGTGGGCGCGGGAGTGGGCGCAGGAACGAGGGCTGAGGCTGATTGCCGTCCAGCATCATCATGCGCACATCGCCGGCTGCATGGCCGAGCACGGGCTTACGGGCAAGGTGATTGGCCTGGCGCTCGATGGCACAGGATACGGGAGTGACGGAAAGATCTGGGGCGGGGAAGTGCTGATCGCGCGGATGGAGAGCTTCGAGCGGTTCGCGCATCTGGAATATGCGCCCATGCCGGGCGGCGAAGCGGCGATCAAAGAGCCTTGGCGCATGGCGCTGGGGCACTTGCGGGCGGCAGGCTTCGATATGGGTTCAAGCGAGACGCTGGCGTTGGTGAGTGCAACAGAACATGAGGTTCGCGTGCTGGCGCGAATGATGGAGCGGGGCGTGAATGTTCCGCAGACTTCAAGTCTGGGGAGGCTCTTTGACGCGGTGGCCACTCTTGTGCTGGGCCGGCGCATAGTGGATTACGAAGCGCAGGCGGCGATCGAGCTGGAAGGCATTGCCGTGGATGAACCGGATGACGTGCCTGGTTATGCGATGGAGTTAGTAGGAGGGGATTGGGCTGCGCGCGAGCCGATGCGAATCAGCGCAACACCGCTGTGGCGAGAGCTGGTTGACGACTTGAGGATTGGTACGAGCAAGTCGCGGATTGCGGCGCGCTTTCATGCCGGAGTAGCAGATGGATTTGTTGGTGCGGTGGTGTTGGCGCGGGCAGCAACCGGAGTGAATCAAGTTGCACTGAGCGGCGGCTGCATGCATAACCGGAGGCTGGCGCGGCTGTTGCGGATAAAGCTAGAGGCTGAGGGATTCGAGGTTTATCAGCATCGCAACGTGAGCCCTGGGGATGGCGGGCTGAGTTACGGCCAGACTGCGGTTGCTGCGGCGATGCTGACAAACCAGAGTTAATAAATAAATAGAATAATTGTAGTTATAAATATCCCACTTTAGCCGCAAGAACAAGTACGCGGCGAAGGTGGGGCACCCATCCAAAGTCAATAGCAGCTATCCGGAGATGCGCACTAGCTGCTCAGCTTCTTCGCGTGGGCCTAGGATGGAGACGCGGGGGATGCGGCCGCGCACCATAGCCACCTCATCGCAGCGATTTAGGCGCGGGCAACTCTGGCAGTCCTTGAAGATCTTGTCGGGCAATTCGGTTTTGTCCTCGATGGTACGGAAGCCGAACTTAAAGAAAAAATCGGGGATTCGGGTGAATAGGCAGACGGATTGGATTCCGTGCTCCTCGGCCTCGGCGATGAGCGCGGCGAGTATGCGACTGCCCACGCTCTGGCTTTTGGCCGCTGGCATAACCGCGATGGAGCGCACCTCGCACAGGTGCGGCCCATAAAAGTGCAGCGCGCCGCAGCCAAGAAAAACACCACCATCGGATAAGGCAATCGTGAAGTCGCGGATGTTTTCACAGACCTCGGCGAAAGAGCGGTGGATCAGAGTGCCGTCGGGCGCGAGCGAGTTGATCAGGTCGCAGACATGGGAGGCGTCCGTGAGCAGGGCCTTACGAACCAGCATGGCCGGCCTCCTGCACAAGGGCGTCGATCCGTTTCGATGCGGCGGCCAGAGCTTCTTTGACGCGCTCGCGGGCGGTTCCTCCCGTCACGTTGTGGCAGTCGAGCGTGGCCGTGAGCGTGACGGCGGCGAAGAAGTCTTCATCGAACTCATTGCCAAACTGGCGGAGTTCGGCGAGAGAGAGGGCGTCAAGTTCAACGCCTTTCTCGATGGCGAAGCGCACCGCATGGCCGATCTTTTCGTGGGCGGTGCGGAAGGGAACGCCTTTGTGGACGAGATAAGTGGCCGCGGCCATGGCATTCAGGCAACCCGACTGCGCAGCCTCATTCATACGCTCACGATTGAATTGAAGAGCGGCGGTAAAGCGAGCAACGAGCATGAGCATCCGCGGCACAAAGCTGTCGGAAAAAACAGGTTCCTGCGTCTCCTGAAGGTCTTTGTTGTAGGCCAAAGGAAGGCCTTTGAGTTGCAGCGTAACAGCCTCCGCTGCTCCGTGGATGCGACCGACTTTGGCGCGGATCAACTCGGTGAGGTCGGGATTTTTCTTCTGCGGCATGGCGCTGGAGCCGGTCGAAAATGCCTCGGGAAGCGTGATAAATCCGAATTCAGCGGTTGTGAAAAGCGTAATTTCCTCGGCAAAGCGGCTCAGATGAAGGCCGACAAAGGTGAGCGCTTGAAGATATTCCAAAATGAAATCGCGATCGCTGGTGGCATCGATAGAGTTGGCGGTGGGCGCGGTGAAACCCAACTCGCGCGCGGCGAGGTTGCGGTCGAGCGCAAGCGTTGCTCCGGCTACCGCGCCTGAGCCCAGCGGACAGACATTCAGACGCGCGGAGCAATCCTGCAGGCGCGACGCATCGCGCAGAATCATCTCCACGTAGGCCAGCAGCCAATGGGCAATCAACACAGGCTCGGCGCGTTGCAGGTGAGTGTAACTGGGCATAACCGAGTCGCCGGCGGCACGGGCCTGCTTGACCAACGCATTAGCCCAGGCGGCCAGAGCATTCTGCACGAGGCTGATCTGCTCGCGCACATAGAGGCGGAGGTCGGTGGCAATCTGTTCGTTGCGGCTGCGTCCGGTGTGCAGCTTGAGGCCCAGAGGGCCGATGTGCTCGACCAGTTTCAATTCGACAAAGTGATGGATGTCTTCGGCTGTCGCGTGATCGCGCACCAGCGCCTTGCCGGCTTCCGATGCGTGTTCAGTGGCAATCGCATCGAGCGCGGCTCTGAGATCCGCTCCTTCACTCTTTGTAAGAATGTTTGCGGCAATAAGTACGGACGCGTGCGCCTTGCTGGCGGCAATCTCCTGATCGAGAAGCTGCCAATCAAAACCAATCGACCGCTGCCAGTTTTCGAACTCAGCATCCAGCGGCTCGCGAAAACGGCCGGACCACATCTTCCCGGATTGTTGTTCGTTCGACATTACTTTAAGCGTACCTCATGCTATTCATTCTTTTTGCCGCTGTTGAGCTGGGGCATTTCGCTGCCTTTGCTAAGAGTGAGGAGACCGGCTTTGGCGTAGGTAAGGAGTTTCTCCCGGGTGTCGGTGATGTCGAGATTGCGCATGGTGAGTTGTCCGATGCGGTCGCGCGGGGAGAAGGCGGAATCAGTCTTCTCCATACTGAGACGCTCGGGATGGTAGGTGAGGTTGGGCGACTCGGTGTTAAGGATCGAGTAGTCGTTGCCGCGGCGCAACTCGAGTGTAACCTCGCCGGTGATGGGTTTGGCGACCCAGCGCTGAGCGGATTCGCGGAGCATGATGGCCTGGGAGTCGAACCAGCGACCCTGATAGAGCAAGCGGCCGAGTTTGCGGCCATTATCACGGAACTGTTCGATGGTGTCCTCGTTGTGGATGCCGGTGATGAGACGCTCGTAGGCGATGAAGAGCAGGGCGAGGCCCGGAGCCTCGTAGATGCCACGGCTCTTGGCCTCGATAATTCTATTCTCAATCTGATCGGACATGCCGAGGCCGTGGCGTCCGCCGATGCGGTTGGCTTCAAGAAGAAGTTCGACGGCGTCGCTGAACTCGCGGCCGTTGAGGGCTACGGGCGAGCCCTCTTCGAAGCGAATGGCGACCTGCTCGCGCTTGATCTCGACATCCTCGCGCCAAAATGCCGTGCCCATGATGGGTGCGACGATCTTGATCGACGAAGATAGATGCTCCAGGTCTTTGGCTTCATGCGTTGCGCCAAGCATGTTGGAGTCGGTGGAGTAGGCTTTCTCGGCGGACATTTTGTAGGCGAAGCCATGGCGCTGCATGTAGGCGGACATCTCGGCGCGGCCGCCTAGCTCATCGATGAAAGCGGCATCGAGCCAGGGCTTGTAGACCTGGAGGCTGGGATTGACGAGCAGGCCGTAGCGGTAGAAGCGCTCGATGTCGTTGCCTTTGAATGTGGAGCCGTCGCCCCAGATGTTTACATCGTCCTCCTTCATGGCGGCCACCAGCATGGTGCCCGTGACCGCGCGACCGATGGGGGTGGTGTTAAAGTAGGGGATGCCGGCGGTGCTGATGTGGAAGGCCCCGGCCTGTAGCGCGGCGATGCCTTCGCGAACAAGTGGACCGCGGCAGTCGATGAGGCGAGCCTTTTCGGCGCCGTATTCGAGGGCCTTGCGCGGGATGGCGTCGTAGTCGGTTTCGTCGGGCTGGCCGAGGTTGGCTGTATAGGCGTAAGGGATGGCGCCCTTCTGCTTCATCCAGTGCAGGGCGGCGGAGGTGTCAAGCCCGCCGGAGAAGGCTATGCCGACTTTCTGGCCGATGGGCAGGAACTCGAGAATTACGGACATGTGTGAAAACCTCTGGTCAAATCTTTGCTTTGAAAGGGCATGACTTCAGTCGTGCCGAAAACGCCACAAAAAGAAGCGGGCTTTAGCCCCTGAGGGAATTTGAATCATCGAACGCAGAAAATCAAATCTGCCGCTTAAGCTCATCAATCATTCTGGTATGACGCTTGATTTCATCCTGCTCGTGTTTGATTTGTTGATCGTAATTCCTTACCCTCTCGCTCTTTTCGCGCTCAAGGCTCGAAATTCTTGTCTGGTGATTTTGGATTGTGCGGTTAATTTCTTGGATTTTTCTTGCAGCTTCTGCGGATTTCTTTGGATCAACCATGATTTTCTCCACTTTCATTGTGATTGAAATTCTTAACCTCTGTAACTACTCCTCCGCGTTGGAATTCTCAGGATCAATCGGATCGATTTTGAGGAGATGCCATGCATCGATATACTGGTTGAACCAATCTGCCCCATAAGGAAAGTCTGCTGCATGGAGCGACTTTGCAAAATCTGGAAGCAGACGGCGCATCGGGTTATCCATGTGCTTCTGACCTTTCTTCCCTGGAGTATCCAGCCATTTTTGATGGGCAGCAGCAATCGATGTGGCGACTTCGGCGCTTGGCATTACGGCGACAAGGGGGCGCTTTTCGTTGGACTCCTGAAGATCAACAAAGCAATAAAAAAGCAGTTCACCAATTATCTTTTCGTGTTTTATATTCAAGTGCCAGCCACCATCAGCCCCAACTCCACGTCGGGTTTTAACTTGTATAAAGTATTGTCGTGTCCATTTGCAGTCTGTCACCACAATGTCAGCATATGAAACTCCTGCTGGCGCAAAAGCAGCTATATAGTTCCGCCGTAATAGTTCGCAAAGAACGTAGTGTTCTCCTGCAGCGCCAATGAGACTGGTTTGAGAAGCCATAATTTTCCTCCTTAAAGTGGGTGTTCTTGAATCTCGCGGCTAAAGAATCATACATTCCCCAGTCCGCCCAGCAGCAGCAGCAGCAATGCCTTCTCCGCGTGGAGGCGATTTTCGGCCTGGTCGAAGACGATGGACTGCGGGCCGTCGATCACCTGGTCGGTCACTTCTTCGTTGCGGCGCGCGGGCAGGCAGTGCATGAAGACGGCGTTCGGCTTGGCTTTTTGCATCAGCGCCTCGTTAACCTGAAATGGCCGGAAGATGGGCGCGCGCTTGGCAGACTCATGCTCGAAGCCCATGCTGACGCATACGTCCGTGTAGATAGCGTCGGCTCCTTCGGCGGCGGCCTGCGGGTCTTGCAGCAGGCGCAGTTCGCAGCCGTTGGCCTGTGCAATCTCCCGCGCAATGGTTACGATCTCGATGTCGGGCGAGTAGCCGCGCGGCGTGGCCACGGTTACGTTGGCGCCCAGATGCGCGCCGGTGAGCATCAGCGAGTGGCAGACGTTGTTGCCATCGCCCACATAGGTAAAGTTGAGTCCGGCCGCGGAGCCGAAGTGTTCATCGAGAGTCATGAAGTCGGCCAGAGCCTGACAGGGATGCTCGAAGTCGGAGAGTGCGTTGATGACCGGGACGCGGGAGTTGGCGGCCATTTCTGTGATGGTGTCGTGCGCGTAGGTGCGAAGCACGATGACATCGACCCAGCGCTCGACATTGCGGGCTACGTCGGCAATGGACTCGCGCTCGCCTAACGGCGAGCTGGTTTGATCGAGAAAGATGGCGTTTCCGCCCAAGGTGTTGATTCCAGCCTCGAAGCTGAGGCGCGTGCGCAGACTGGCCTTCTCAAACATCAGCACCATCTGTTTGGCGTCGAGAGCACGGCGATACTTTTCGGGGTAACGCTTGACATCGTGGCCGAGCTTGAGAATGGCGCGCACCTCGGCGCTGGAGAGATCGGCAATGGAGCATAAATCCTCGCCAGCAAGCCGCGCCTTGGCGGCAAGAATGTCGGGGTCTTTCTCTACGGAAATGGCGAGGGTCCGGGGTTCGATAACTGCGTTGCTAGCCACGTGCTTGTCCTCCTGTGGAGTGAGCTGCGGATGGATCTGACGTTTGAACGGCTTGTTCGGCGAGGATTTCGTCCAGTGCGCGGATGGCGATGTCCACGTGGTTTCGATGCAGAATATAGGGCGGCAAAAAACGCAGCACGGTGTCGCTGGTGCAGTTGATGACGATGCGCCGCTTGAGCATTTCGGCGACGACCAGCTTGGCCAGGTCGGCGGAGTTTAGCTCGGCGGCAATCATCAGGCCGCGGCCACGGACGTCCGTGATAGCGCTGTGACGCGATGCCAGGGTGCGGAGTTGTGCGAGGAAGTAGCTGCCGACCTCGGTTGCGTGAGCCAGCAGGTTTTCCTTTTCGATGGCGTCGATGACGGCGATAGCCACGGCGCAGGCCAGCGGGCCTCCGCCGAAGGTGGTTCCATGCATGCCGGCGTGAATGGCGCGCGCTGCCTCTTGCGAGCAGACGATTGCTCCCAGGGGGATTCCACCGGCCAGAGGCTTGGCAAGCGTAGTAATGTCGGGCAGAATGCCGTAGTGCTGATAGGCGCACCACTTGCCGGTGCGGCCCATGCCGGATTGAATTTCGTCGGCGATCAGCAAGGCGCCGGTAGAGTTGGCCAGAGCGCGCGCCTCGGCGAAAAACTCTTGCGTAACCGGGCGAATGCCTCCCTCGCCCTGGATGGGTTCGACAAGAATAGCGCAAACTTCAGCGGAAAACTTGGCGCGCAGGTCGGCGATGTCGTTGAATTTGACAAACTCCACGCCGGGAACTACGGGGCCAAAGGGCTCGCGGTACTTGGCCTTGTGCGTGGTGGAGACGGAACCGAAGGTGCGGCCGTGAAAGCTCTGCTCGAGGGCGAGGAATTTCGTGCCGATCTGCTTGCCTTCGCCGCGCAGGAGGCTGGCGTGGGCGCGGGCCAGCTTGAGCGCGCCTTCCCAGGCCTCGGTACCGGTGTTGGCAAAGAAGACGCGATCCAGGCCGGTACGCTCGGTGAGCCGCTGCGCCAACTCCGCCTGACCCTCGTGGTAAAACAGGTTCGAAACGTGGATGAGCGCGCGGCTCTGTTTCGCAATGGCCTCCACGATGGCGGGGTGCGCATAGCCGAGCGCATTGACTCCAATGCCGCTCAGCAGGTCGAGATAGCGCATGCCCCGCTCGTCAATGAGGTAAACACCCTCGCCGCGGACGAAGAGTATGGGGTTGCGGTCATAGGTGGAAAGCAGCAGCCGCGCTTCGGCGGCCTGAATCTGCTCGAGTCTGGTCAATGTGTTTGGTTTGTCCACTTTTATCTCCACTCAGGCCACCATCACTTCAGTGCCATGGGCTACGCGGGAGCTGCACAGGTCGGGCAGGGAACTGGCAGCTTCAGCAGGCAGAATTCTTACGCGCTTGACGCCGTTCAAGAGAGCCTCGCGGCAGGCGCTGAGCTTGGGCAACATGCCGCCAAAGATGACTTCGCTTTTGGCCATCTCGGCAATCTGGTCAATGGAGAGCCATCGCAACACGGCACCGTTCGCGCCCTTGACGCCGGGCACGTCGGTGAGGAAGACCAACGCATCGGCGTGGCAGGCGATGGCGCAGGCTGCGGCCATCTCGTCAGCGTTGACGTTGTAGTATTCGCCGTCAAAACCGAGCGCCATGGACGAGAGCACGGGAATGCCGTTCAACTGCCAGATGGCGTCGAGCCAGCGCGGATCGCTGGAGGCGATCTCGCCTACGAAGCCAAGGTCGGGCGTGGTGAGCTTCTTGCGGGCGCGGAAGATCAGGCCGTCGCCGCCGGACATGCCCATGGCCGGGACGCCCAGCGCGCCCAGACCGGCAACGAGCTGTTTGTTAACTTTTCCGGCCAGGACCATCAGCGCTACATCGCGGGTTTCAGCGTCGGTGACACGTAATCCGTTGACGAATTCGCTCTGCTTGCCGAGCGCTTTCAACATACGCGTCAATTGCTGTCCGCCGCCGTGGACCACGGCAACCTGATGGCCGTCGCGCGCCAACTCGGCGATAGCGCGCGTGCACCCTTCCAGCAGCGACGGAACTTCCAGGCCAGCTCCACCCAATTTGACGACGTACTTCATGCAAAACCCTCCGCGGCTGGTTTCATTCGAGACCTTCCGATTCGGGCCAGCCAAGCATCACGTTCAGATTTTGCACAGCCTGACCGGATGCGCCCTTCAGCAAGTTATCCAGGCAACTGACAATGACCGCGCGGCGGCCGTCGGAGGCAAGCTGGAAGCCAATGTCCGCATAGCAGGTGCGGACCGAGTATTGAATTTGCGGCAGTGTCTTGTCGTAGAGCCGGATCATGGGGCTTTCGGCGAAAAACTTGTGGTAGAGCTTTGCGATGTTGTCCCTGGTTTGCGACTCGCAGAAATGCACGTAAATTGTGGCGAGAATTCCGCGCGGAATGGGCAGCAGGTGCGGCGTAAAAATGATTTCGCTGGCGCCAATGCCAATCTGCTCCAGCAACTCCCCGGTGTGGCGATGCGTAAAAACGCCATAGGCAGAGAGATTGTCGGCCGCGTACATGAAGTGCGTCCTGGCGGAGGGCGCCTTGCCCGCGCCGCTTACGCCGCTCTTGGCATCGGCGACGATGCCCCGCGTCAGGTCAACCAGCCCGGCTGTCACCAGCGGCCGCAGAGGAAGAATGATGGAGGATGCATAGCAGCCGGGGTTGGCAACCAGACGCGCGCCAGCAATCTGCGCGCGATGCAACTCGGGCATACCATAAACGGCCTGTGCCTGGGTGGCCGCGGCCAGCTTGGGATCGTGGTCTTCGAAGGCATAGGCGGCGCGGTTGGCATCTTCATTCAGCCGCCATGCTCCGCTCAAGTCAATGACACGCAAACCGCGCTTGAGCGCCTCGGGAACCCATTCCCGCGATTGCTCATGGGGCGTAGCGAGAAAAAGTACCTCAACGCCCCGGCCAGCCAGCAGTTCCCATGAAAATGGTTCCAGCCGGAGATTGCCGCTGCCGCTCGAATCGGCCAGTTGGGGGTGAATTTCGCTCAGTGGAATGCCGCCCCGTGCCGTGTCCCTTTCGTCCACGCGCCCGGCAAACACAGGCGGCGCGCCCTGGAGCCGGGGATGCCTCAGTAGCAGCCTGGCCAGTTCAGCACCCGCGTACCCGGTAACCCCTACAACCGCTGTTTGGATGGTATTGGTCATGATTCCAGCATCGCCTTCAATCGGGATTCCACATCGCCAGCGCGGCGATGGTCAGTACAGATGATCAGCACCGTATCGTCGCCGGCCACAGTGCCAACAATGTCGCTCCAGCCGGCATGGTCCAGGGCCATGGCCAGCGGCTGTGCGCCTCCCGCCGTCGTGGCAAGGACCACCTGGTTCATCGCCCTCCGCGCACGCAGCCCGAAGCCTTCCATCATCCCTTCCAGCGAAGGCGTGCTATTCTCTTCGTCCTCTGGGCCAGAGCCATTAGCGAATGCATAGCCAGCCGGCCCTTTTGAGAGGCGCAACTCATGAATATCGCGCGAAAGCGTGGCCTGGGTCACTGCGAAACCGCGGCGGCGCAGCTTGCGACGCAACTCGTCCTGACTGCCCACTTGCCCGTGGGCCACCAGATCGCGTATCGCATTGTGACGCAGAGACTTCATCAAACACTCCCGGAAAAACGATGGCGCAGCAAAGAGTTGGCAACCGTACCCGTATAAATATACATCATTATTGCATAAGTATGCAAGATCAGGCATCGCCGGTGGAAAACCGGTGCGAAAATATGATTTTGAAGACTGTGCCCTGTCCGCGCTGTTACACTTTTGTAATTCGTGGCAGAGGCATTCCGAGTGACACAAATGACCAAAATGAACCAAAAACCGGCGATTTCCACTATCAATGACCTGTTTAACCGCGTTGCCTCGGCCGCCAACTCCCGCGCCATCCTGTGGCAGGACGAGTTTGGCCTGTGGCAACCCATTTCTTCTGACCAGATTTACCAGCGAGTGCGCGCTCTGGCCCAGGCATTCCTCAGCTGGGGCGCGCAAAAGGGCGATCGTATTGCCCTGATCGCAGAGAACCGCTGGGAATGGGCGATTACCGACTTCGCCGCACTGGCCATCGGCGCTGTGGATGTGCCCATATACCCCACGCTTACCGGCGAACAGATCGCCGTTCTGGTGGCTGACGCTGGCTGCCGGATTGCCGTGGTCTCCACCCGCCAGCAGTTCGACAAACTAAATGCCGTGCGCGGTAAGACTTCACTAGAGCGCATTCTGCTGATGGATCCAGGAGTAGCGCCCGAGGGAGCGGTATCCTTCAGCGAGGTTATGGAGGGGGCCGATGACCGCGGCGCGGAGCGCGACCCTGTCTTCGATGCGTTGGTGCGCACCGTCGAGCCAAAGGACATGGCCACGCTGATTTACACCTCCGGAACCACCGGCGAGCCTAAAGGCGTGGTGCTTACACACGGCAACATTGCCGCCAACCAGAACTGTGCCCCCGAAGAATTCAGCTTTGATTCCACGGATGCTTTAATCTCCTTCCTGCCTTTGTCACACGTCACGGCGCGCGCCCTGGACTACATCATGTACGGATTTGGGGTACAGGTGGCCTATTGCTCAAAGTTTGACAAACTTCCTCAGGCGATGCGCGAAATCCGGCCTACGGTCTTTGTCGGCGTGCCGCGGGTTTTTGAGAAGATACGCCAGGAGATCGAGCGGCGCGCGGGACTTTCGCCCATCAAGAGGCATCTGCTTGCCTGGGCGATAGGCGTGGGCGCCGGTCATATGGAAACGGTCTACGACGGCCGCCGGCCCTCTTCACCGCTGTGGAAGCTGGCCAATAAGCTGGTTTACTCCAAGGTGAGCGAGGCCTTTGGCGGGCGAGTGAGGATCTTCGTTCCCGGGGGGGCGCCCCTGGGCATCGATACAGCGAAATGGTTTGCCTCGGTGGGAATTCCTCTCTGGGAGGGCTATGGGCTGACCGAGACCTCGCCGGTGATTGCTCTCGACACGCCTCTCACTCACCGCATGGGCTCCGTAGGTAAGCGTGTGTCCAATGTTGAAATCAAGCTGGGCTCGGACGGGGAGCTGCTGGTGCGCGGACCTTCGGTTTTTGGCGGCTACTGGCAAAAGCCGGAGATGACCGCTGAATGTATTGACCCCGAGGGCTGGTTCCACACTGGCGACATTGCCCACATCGACAACGATGGCTTTGTCTTCATCACCGACCGCAAAAAGGAGCTGCTGAAGACCTCGGGCGGCAAGATGGTAGCGCCCCAGCCGATTGAAAACAAGCTCAAGAACAGCCTTTTCGTGGCTCAGGCCTCACTGGTGGGCGACAAACACAAGTTTATCTCCGTGCTCATTTCGCCCAACTTTGTGGCGCTGGAGGAGTGGGCGCGCCATCACGGCATCGAGGCAAAGGATCGCGCCGAATTGGTGGCCGACAGCCGCGTGATTGCGCTCTATGCCGAGATCGTGCGCGAGGTGAACGGCAGCCTGGCCAACTTTGAGAGCTTGAAGCGCTTTCGCGTAGTGGCCGATGAATGGGCGCAGGAGACAGGCGAATTGACGCCCTCGATGAAGCTCAAGCGGCGTGTGATTACGGAGCGATACGCGGCCCAGATCGACGCACTTTATGAGGACGAAGCAACCGCGCGCGGCGAATAGGGAAGGTCAGGCCCCGTTCCAACTCCTTGCCAAAGTGAGCTCGCTTGTCCCACAAGATGTGCAGCCCGCGAAAGAACGGCGCGCCCCATGCGCCCACCGCCAGCAGGCTGCCAAAGAGAATGACGGCGTCTATGGATAGCCTCCCGGAGCGCGACCAGTACGCATCCGGCTCCAGGTCCAGCCAAAGCGCAAACTCGTCCAGGGTCAGCGCCGCGCCAACTCCGTAGCTGACCGACATCAAGCGGCTGAAGAAGATGGAGAGCGGGGAGTGCGACCGGCCCAAGTCCATCAGCCAGCCGTAACCGACCAGCAGCAGGATCAGGATTCCCCAGACCAGGTGATGAATGTGCCTTCCATGCACGAATACCCACTGAAATGGCCCCGCATTGTGGACGATCAGCCAAACCAGAATCCGGACCCCTACGAATGTCAGCAGGAAGGAGACCGAGGCGATGAACATGCGCCGCCGCGGACGGTCGGGGATGGTGGCGCGCACCAGGTATCCAAGCCGCGTCAGTTGCAGCAGGACCAGCAGGACAAAGACCACCACGCTGGCAAAGGCCAGCAGAAACAGCGTTCCGGTTCTGGGCATACCTTATTAGATCATTCTGAGTTTTTCGTTACAAGGGAATCCGGCTTGGGAAAGAAACCGGAAAGCGTGAGCGCGGTCACGATTTTTCTTTACAGCGGAGAGTAAACTAAATCAGGCGTCAAGACCGGCAATAACTGTACAGGCGGCAGGAATTTGCCGTAGGGAACATGGTTATACCGTTCTGGGCGTACCTTTCAGGAAGATATTTCCGGCCCGGCTTTTTTGAGCCGCGTCTTCAATCAGGAGTTTTATACCATGCGAGTTGCTTTATTGACCGGCGGCGGCGACTGCCCCGGATTGAATGCGGTGATCTATGCGGTTGTGCGCAAGGGCATCAACCACTATGGCGATGAGTTCATTGGCTTTCTCAACGGCTGGAAGGGCGTGCTGGAGAATAACTTCATTCCGCTGACCTTGGAAAACACGGATGGCATCCAACTGAAGGGCGGCACCATCCTGCACTCATCGCGCACCAACGTGAAGAAGATTCCCGGCGGCATCGAGAAGGTGCAGGCGGTTCTGAAGGCCAACAAAATCGATGCGCTGATCGCCCTGGGTGGCGATGACACGCAATCAGTGAACCTCTTTTTGAACGAGCACGGAGTGCCCAGCGTGGGCGTGCCCAAGACCATCGACAACGACATCAGCGGCACTGACCAGACATTCGGCTTCGACACCGCCGTCATGATTGCCACCGAAGCCGTTGATCGCATCCACACCACCGCCGACTCGCACAACCGCGTGGTGGTGGTCGAGGTAATGGGCCGCGATGCCGGCTGGATCGCCTACGCCTCCGGCGTGGCCGGCGGGGCCCACGTGATACTGGTTCCCGAAAAAGAGATCGACATCGATCGCGTCTGCGCTCTGCTCAAGTACAACTACGACCACGGCAAGCACTATGGCGTGGTGGTGGTGGCCGAGGGCGCTCATCTGCCCGAGGTAGGCCAGGTGATTAACGAAAACGCCAAGCTGGATTCCTTTGGCCATGCGCGCCTCTCCGGCATTGGCGAGGCGCTGGCGGAACTGATTGAGAAGAAGACCGGCTACGAGACCCGCTCGGTAAACCTGGGCCACACCCAGCGCGGCGGCGTTCCTACGGCCTACGACCGCATCCTGGGGCAGCGCTATGGCCTTCATGCCATCGACATGGTTCACGACAAGAAGTGGGGCCGCATCGCCGTTCTCAAGGGCCTGGACATCACCGATATCCCAATCAAGGACGCCATTGCCACCAATCGCCGGCTCGACCAGCGCTTCTTTGACGTGATCAAGGACCTGGAGGCAAAGGTATAACTTCCAGTTATTCTGGGACTTGCAGAAAGCCATTCTCATTGCGGGGATGGCTTTTTTCAATTCGCATGTCGTAAAGTTGGTTTGTGCTGTATCGTCCTTTCGCGCCCGAAGACTTCGACCTGCTCTACGCCCTCGAAGAAGCCTGCTTTGAGCCGCCCAATCGCTTCAGCCGGCGGATGATGAGGCAGCTTGTCAACCGCGTGAATGCCGCCACCTGGATCGCGGAAGAGGCTGGGCAAATGGCTGGTTTTGCCATCGTGGAGTGGAATCAGGAGCCGGACGAGGTTATTGCCTATATACAGACCATTGAAGTTGCACAAGAATATCGCGGATGCGGCGTTGGACGTGAGCTGCTCAGGCACATTGAGGGTTCAGCGCGCGATGCGGGCGCTTGCAGGATCTGGCTGCATGTCGAGGCGGCCAATGCGGGCGCGATCCGGCTCTATGAAGTGCACGGCTACCTCTGCGAGGGCAGGAAAGAAAACTATTATCCACTAGGCCAGGCGGCGCTCATCTATGGAAAACGGCTGAATGTGAAAGCCAAGAGTTAGCGGCACTTACATTTCTGCACGTCCGGCTCGATTAATATCGCCAACTCGTGAGATCCACACCCGTGGGCGCGGTCTTCTCGATGCGGTCCAGGATTTTGGGCAAGTACATGGTGTTGTAATGCAGCCGAGAATAGGCGTTGGGCAGCGTAGGGTCGCCGTTCCAGCAGTGCTCGGCGCGCGGACCGTAGGCCACTTCGCCGCTGTAGGGAGGATTCTTCGTCGAATTGAGGAAATCTTCCATCAGGTAGACGGCATCGTTCAAGAAGTACGTGTCGTCGGAGCCGACATAGATGTGGATCTTGCCGGTCAACTCCGGACCCAGCTTCGCCCAATCCCGCTCCAGAATCGCTTCCAGGTCGTAGTGCTCGCGCCAATATTCGGCGACCTTGTGGTCGATCTCACCGGTTACCTTGTCGTAGATGGGGGCAGGGTAGCCGTCCGCGCCCACTGGTCCAAAGACTGCCTGCCAGATATCGTACTGCTCGCCCGAGCGGCCATGATCGCCCAGCGCCAACTCGTAGGCATTAGCTTCTTCGGTGGTGATAAGGGTGTGGCCAAGGTAGTCGCGCGTCGACGGCTGTGCTACGCGCTTATGCGCACCTTCAAGATAATAGAAGTTGTTGTCCTTGTAGATGTCGATGTTGGTGTAGGCGTGGAAGTCGATGGGGTCAGGGCAGGCGGCAAAGGCTCCGTTGTAGTGACCCGGATAGAAGACCTGCACCGCCAGAGCCTCCCAGCCGCCCGTCGAGCCGCCGTAAACAAACCGTGCCCAGCCCTGGCCGATGGCGCGAAATTGCTTTTCAATGGCAGGAATCAACTCTGTTTCAATCGCGTCGCCGTAGGGGCCGACGTTGGCCGAGTTTACGGCGTAGGAGTCGTCATAAAAGGGATTGGCGTGCTGAATCTTGACGATCAGTACCCGTGGAAAGCCCGGCGCAATCCATTGCTGGTAGAACTTGTAGGCCTCCTGCTGCTCGATGCGGTTGTAACCGGCCAGGTGAAATCGCTCGCTGTAGTCGGGCTTCAGGTCAGGATCGGGCGGAGTGGTGCGGAAGTCGCTGAAATCATTGACGAAATGGTCGTGAAAGATGATCAGCGGGAAGCGCGCCTCGGGGTGCTGGTCGAATCCCTCTGGCACCAGCACTATGGCGCTCAGATACATTGGCCGCCCCCAGAATCTGGTCAGCAAGGCGCTTTGGATGCGGATGTGGCGGATGTACTTGGTGTCGGCCGGCGTGGGGATGGGCGGAATCGTCTCAGTCAGCATAATGGAGATCGTAGCGCCGGGCTTGACGGTGACCTTTATTGGCTTGGAGTAGAGGTTGCCGGGCGAGATGTTCCAGTGCTGCCCCTCGCCCTGGTCCATGTGCATCTTGACCGTCTTTCCATCGCCGCGATGAAAGGTCTCGTACCTGTTCAGCACGGCCTGAACAAAATATTCTCCGGGCGGAAGGTCCTTGAGGCTGCGAATGGGATAGCCCCAGGCGGCTGAGTTTACGATTGTGGGCTGGCCGGGCTGCCAGCTGTCCACGGTCAACCCGAAGACGAGCTGCGTGCGCGGGGAGTCGTCAATCTGGTTACGCGGCTCGTCGCTGGGGTCAGTGGAAAGGCACAGCAGCAGCCGCCCGTCGAGGCGCTCCGCGCTAACTTCCTTGGGGAAAGAGACTGAGAATGATTGAGATGCGGCGAGGGCGGCGGGAATGAGCAGGAGGAGGGGCAGGGCAATGCACTTCATATAAAGAACTATACTGTGCTGCGCGAAGGCTGGTCGAGGCTCCTGGCCTCCCAGGTCTCAGATGCAAGACCTGGGAGACCATGATTCAGATTACTTGTTGTCCGCCTGCGTCTTCTTAATGAATGCCGCTACTCGGTCGTGGAGCTGTTTAAGGCTCTCATCGAGCACGTAGACCATGTGGCCGGATTCGTACCAGTCGTACTCGATGTTCTTGGCCAGCGATTGCGGAATAGGCAGGTGCTTATCCTCGTACTGGGCGGCGAAGAAGGGAGTGGCCAGGTCGTAGTAGCCGCCGTTGACCATGATCTTCAGGCGGGGATTTGTCTTGAGCGCCTCGGCCAGATCGTTGGAAACGTTGAGGCTGATGGGGTTGTGACCGTGCACCAGGTTCCAATGTGTGCTGCCAAAAAGAGCTTCGGGCAGGTAGGTCTGACCCTCGCCGTATTTCAGATCACGGCGTACGTAATCGTTGAAGAGTGAGACGTAAGCCGAGGAGATGGCCGAGCTTTGCGGGTCGTACTCCGCGCCCTGGCTCAAGGGGTCGAGGTTGGGCCCGGAGAAGCGCGTGTCGAGACGGCCCGTAGTCAGGTCCTGATCGTCCTGCAGCGTCTTCTCAAACTCACCGCCGTTGATGCGCAAATTGCCCTTGAGCAGGTAGGCAACGGGCAGGCCGGTATACTCGTGCAACTTCCCGGCCACCTGCTGCTTTTCTTCAGCGCCCAGATCTGTGCCTAAAGCGAGCGCGTGGGAGTAGGGGCCCATAGCGAAGGCTTCCACCTCTTTGAGGAACGGTTCCAGAGCGGCCGGCTGCTGGGGTAGTTTATTGTGATACCAGGCTGTGGCCGCATAGGTGGGCAGCGCCAGCACGTAGGGCAGATCCACGCCGGGATTGCCGGTGGGAAAGTCGATGTCGGTGGTGAAGTTGAAGATCTGCGAGAGCAGGATTACGCCGTTGAGGTCGATATTGGTGCGATTTTCCAGAATATTGGCCAGCACCGCCGAGCGCGTAGTTCCGTAACTCTCTCCAAATATGTACTTTGGCGAGTTCCAACGGTTGTACTTGGTGACGAAGCGGGCGATGAAGCGGGCGAAGGCGTTGGCGTCCTCATCCACTCCCCAGAAGGCCTTCTCCGCGTCTTTGCCGGTCAGGCGACCAAAGCCGGTGCCGGGCATGTCGATGAAGACCAGGTCGCTGGTGTCGAGCAGCGAGTAGGCATTGTCGACCAGTTTGTAAGGCGCGGCAGGCAAGTGCTGGTCACCGCTGGTGACCACGTGCTTGGGACCCAGCGAGCCCATGTGCAGCCAGACGGTCGAACTGCCCGGTCCGCCGTTATAGAAGAACATGATGGGCCGGTCTTCAGCCTTCGCGTTGTTCTTGAAGTATGCGACGTAAAACATACGTGCAACTGGAATTGCGTCCTTCGGGTCCTTGGGTTCAGAGAGGGCAAGCTGGCTGCCGGACTGCGGCTTGCCGTCCGGACCCAACTGCGCGTCCTGGATGTCGGTTGAGCCCACGGTGAGCGTGCCGGCAATGGCTGTATAGGCGATCTTCTCACCTGCCACAGTAACCGTGCCGTGAGTCGTAACTTCAGCTGGTGGAGTCTTTTCCGGGGTCTTGTCGGCTGATTTGTCGGTGGCTGGTTTGGCAGCCGTCTCGTCTTCGGCCCTGATCAGAGCCGGCGCAAAGAACAGAGAAACCGCAAGCATGGCAGCTGGGAAGCGATGGAAATGGGACATTCGAGAATCTCCAAAAAAGGGGATGATGTGAAAAGCCAGTATAGACTGCGTTGGTGCTTCATTCAGGATATTTTCCGCCAATCGAGGATTACCTTTCCCGAGTTTCCTGAGTGCATTGCGGCAAATCCCTCTTCAAACTGATTCCAGGCCAGACGGTGCGTGATGATTTTGCTGATATCCAGACCCGACTGCAGCAAGACTGTCATTTTGTACCAGGTTTCGTACATCTCGCGGCCATAGATGCCGCGAATTGTGTACTGATTAAAGATCACATTGGCCCAGTCTATGGACATCTCGGAGGGAGAAGGGATACCCAGCATGGCGACCTTTGCGCCATGGCTCAGGTTGGCCAGCAGATCGCGAAAGGCTTGGGCGTTGCCGGACATCTCCATGCCCACATCGAATCCTTCCAGCATACCGAGTCTTTTCTGCACCTCTTGCAGTGTTGTATCGCGTGGGTTGACGGCCTCTGTTACATGGGCGGCATGTTTCGCCAGTTCCAGCCGATAGGGATTCAGATCTGTAATCACAACTTTCCGCGCTCCGGCATGCCTGGCAACCGCGGCCGCCATGATGCCGATTGGACCAGCGCCGGTGATCAACACATCCTCGCCCAGCACGGGAAATGCCAATGCCGTATGCACTGCGTTGCCAAATGGATCAAAGATGGCCGCGATTTCCAGCGGAATATCGTCTGCATGGCGCCAGATGTTGGTCATAGGCAGGACGATATACTCCGCGAATGCGCCGGTGCGATTGACTCCGACTCCGCGCGTGTGCGCACAAAGATGCCGCCTGCCGGCCATACAGTTGCGGCAGCGTCCGCATACGACGTGACCCTCCCCACTGACCCGGTCGCCAATCTGGAAGTCGGTGACGTTCGAGCCGACCTCCACTATTTCGCCTACAAACTCATGGCCGATCACTAACGGAACGGGAATCGTCTGCTGTGCCCAACTGTCCCATTCATAGATGTGCAGGTCAGTGCCGCAGATTGACGTCAACAGTACGCGGATCTTGACATCGTTAATGCCTGTTTGGGGCTCCTCAACATCTTCAATCCACAAACCACGCTCGGCGCGGGACTTAACAAGAGCTTTCATCATATTCTCGATTTTCCTACTTTTGCACCTTGTCGTAGGGCTGTTTCTCGGTGATTCTAGGGCGGTTTTCGGCTTGCAGCTCTTTGGCCACCTGCTGGACCTCGCGGAAGACGCGCAGCAGGTTGCCGCCCAGAATCTTGCGGCAGTCCTCGGCTGTGTAGCCACGCGCCATCAGTGCCTCGGTAATCTTGGGCAAATCAGCGGCTGAGTCGATCCCCTCGGGAAGCTGGCCGCTGATACCGTCAAAATCCGAGCCCAGGCCCACGTGGTCCACGCCGGCCACCTTGGCGATGTGGTCGATGTGGTCAATGAGCACGGAGAATGGCGGGCGCGGGATACGGTCACCGTACTGGCGCTGGAGCTTTTCGATCTCGTCGTAAGGAACCGGTTTACCTTCCGCGATGGCCTGGTCCTTGAGCGCCTGGACAGCCTTTTTCATCTCCGGTTCCAGAGATTTGGTTGAATCGCGATAAGCCTGCGACAGGAAACCGGAGTAGAAGTTGACCTGGACGACACCGCCTTTGGAGTTGGGGCCGCCTGAGCGGGCTACGGCGCGCAGCATGTCGTCCGTCATGTTGCGAGGAGCGTCGCACAGCGCCCTGGCCGACGAATGAGAGGCGATGACCGGCGCACGGCTGATGACCAGGGTACGAAAGAAGGTGCGGTCTGAGACGTGCGATATGTCCACCATCATGCCCAGCCGGTTCATCTCGTAGACCACGTCTTTGCCGAACTCCGTCAGGCCTTCTTTGGTGTGCGGAACGGAGGCGTCATCGATGTCGCCGGAGCTGTCGGCCCAGCCATTGGAGTTGGTCCATGTGAGGGTCATGTAGCGCACGCCGAGGGCATAGTACTGGCGCAGAAGCGGGATGGAGTTCTCTATGGAATGGCCGCCCTCAATGCCCATCAGCACGGCTATCTTGTGTTCGCGGCGGGCCAGCTCGATGCCGGCCGGAGTGGCGACAAACTCCAGCTTGTCGTGATGCCGGGCGACCTGCTGCTTGACGGAGTCGATCAACTCAAGAGTCCTATGGGCGTCTTGCCCCTTGTATCGCGCGGGATCGACCCAAATGGAGAAGAATTCGGCGCCCAGATTGCCTTTCCGCGCGGATTCCAGATTGAGCTGGCCGCCCTGCAGGGGATCGGCAAGGTCAAAGTGTTCATCCACAAAGCGTTGCGGGGTGTCGGCGTGAGTATCGATGACCAGGGCGGAGCGATGGACCACTGCGGGGTTTAGTGTTTTGGCAGGCATATTGTGGGCCGGATGAGTTGAGGTTTGGGCATAAATCATAGCCGGAACAGCGGCGAATAGCAGAGTGAGTGAGAGATGAGCAGAAGACATAGGCTTGGGATGAGTTTATACCCGAAAGGCAGGGAACAGGGAATACCAACCCCAGCGAGTAAAAATCGCATCCCATACCCCAACGAGTACAAATCACACGTTGGGGACCCCATGACGCCGGGGACCCCGGCAGCCACACCAGCGAGCAAAAATCGCTCGCCGGGGACCCCGGCAGGGTAAAGGAAACAAACAAATTGCAAGGCACCAGCCAACAATCGTCAAGTAAAGCGATGTGCTACCATGGCCAACGGAGGAAATTGAATGAGAAAGGCTGTTCGATTTTTTGTGGTTTGCGCCTTGGTTTTATTGCCGGCAGTTTCTTTTGCCGGGGAACGCTTCGATGGCAGATGGCTCACAACATACACCTGTCCCGCAAAGGGCAATACCGAGGGCTTTACGTGGAAGTTTACAAGCGTTGTCACTGCCGGCGCCTTTTACGGGGAGCGCGGCACGGCAAAAGAAGGAGAACCCGGCTATTTTCGGGTTGAAGGTCAAATTAAGGATGACGGCTCCGCCAAGCTCTCAGCCCATGGCGTCGTCGCCTCCAGAAAATATGCTCGCGGTGCCTTCGCCCATGAGGGAGCGGATTATAGCTTCGACATCAAGGCCCAGTTCAATGGGACACAGGGTACAGGCACCCGCAATGAAGGCCTTGGTGTTTATGGCCGCCCTTGCACCTTTGAGTTTGTAAAGCAGTAAGAACGGATTCGAGTACGCCAGCCAGGCACCCGCCCTTGCCTGATTCCTCGGGCCAGAGTGGAAAGCCTAGCCTCTTAGATGTTCTGCAATCAGACGGTCGACCAGCGCGATCAGAGGTTCGCCGGTGCGCGGCAGTGTGAATGCCGAGGCTCCTGCATCCCAATCCAGCTTGAAGCTTGTCGACAGAGCCGAAATCCAGATCTGACGCACTGGCGCGTTGGGCGTAATCACGAACTTGCCCGTCGGCTCCTCGAACAAGATGTTCAGCGCGCCGCCCTGTTCATCGACCTCAAAACGAGACTCTGCCTCTTCCTCGCGCGCAATCAAATGCCGCAAAAGTGAGGTAAGAGCAATATCGGCCAGACTGCGGAACTCCAGTTCATCCAACATAGGGCCAGTGTAACAAGTCCGGTAGGGTAACCAAATGCGCGTACATTGGGTGATGGCGGGGATTTTGGCGGTGGCGCAAGGAGCCTGTTGTGCCCATGCACAGCCGCCGATGCCGGTCGACCAACTGGTTCGCGAGGTCGTTTACAACGAGCTCAACGACCATGTTAGCCACGGTTACTGGCGCTATTGGGTCGCGAGCCACACGCCAAAGGAATCGCTTCTCGAAGAATTTCTGGAAACCGCCGAGGGACCCATCTCGCGGATCGAGCTAAGCAACGGCCATCCGCTCGATGACATTGGGCGACAGTTGGAGCAGGCACGCCTTCATCATCTGCTCAACTCGCCCGCCGAGCAGGCTCGCCACCTCCAAGAGTATAACGACAATGAAAAACGCATCGGCCGCATCGTCGCGTTGTTGCCGGATGCTTTCCTTTTTGAATATGCCGGGGAGGAAAACGGCTATTATCGTTTGCGCTACCGCCCTAATCCGGATTATTCAGCACATTCCATTGAGGCCCGCATCTTCCATGCCATGAACGGGGAACTGTGGATTAACGCCACATACAAAAGGCTGTTTCGCCTCGACGGCCACCTCAATCAAGATGTGAGCTTCGGCTTCGGCATCCTTGGCCGGCTCTATCAGGGCGGTTGGTTCAGCCTGCAACGGACACAGGTCAGCTCAACAGACTGGAAGACGGAGCGATTTGAGCTGCATATGAACGGTCGCGCCATTCTCTTCAAAATCATTACTCAGGAGATCAGCGAGCTCCGAAGCGGCTTTGCTCCGGTGGCTCCCAGGCTGGACCTGGTTAAAGGAGCGGCCCTGCTCTATCAGATCGAACCTGAAAGCGCCAGGGTTTCAGCAGCCAGCTTATCCATGGTACGCGCGCCCTCGCATCCGTGAAGAATGCCGCAACAGCGCGTCCAGAGCGGCTTCAGCCATGCGGCGGAACTCAAATTCATCCAACATGCAGCCAGTGTACCAAGTTTGACAATGACAGCTCGCCGATTCGTCTTTCTATAAGGTTTGTTCCCGGTTTTGTTGGTATTTTCACCTAAATCTTATCTATTCTTCGCTTTCCTACAGCCATACTGCGCCTGGAACTGATCCTTCTCCTAGGAGGCGACAGGATGCGTGTATTTTGGGGACTCATGATGGTTCTCACGATAGCGCAAGGTGATGTAAGCGTTCATGCTCTACAGATTCAACCGCCGATGCCGCCCAGTCAGTTAGTGCGCGAGGTGGTCTACAACGAACTCCACGACCACGAACGCCACGGATACTGGCGCTACTGGATCGAGCGCCACTCGCAAAAGGAGACGCGCCTCGAAGAACAAGTGGAGACCTCCGATGGCCCCATCACGCGTCTTGACCTGAGAAACGGCCGTCCTCTTGACACTGTAGACCGGCTTGCAGAGGAAAACCGCATTAACTACTTACTCAGGTCTCCGTCCGAGCAGGCCCGCCATCGCCAGGAATATGCCGACGATGAAAAACGCATCGGCCGCATTGTTGCACTTTTGCCGGACGCCTTCCTCTATGAATACGCCGGGGAAGAGAACGGCTGCTATCGCCTGCGCTTCCGCCCGAACCCGAATTATCCGGCCCGTTCTATTGAGGCCCGCATCTTCCACTCCATGAACGGGGAACTATGGGTTAGCGCAAGTAACAAGCGCCTGGCCAGGCTTGACGGCAACCTGGTGGAAAATGTCGATTTCGGCTACGGAATACTGGGCCGTCTGCATAAGGGCGGCTGGTTCCGGTTGCAACGAACTCAGGTCAGTACTACTGACTGGAAGACCGAACGCCTTGAAGTGCATATGAGCGGTCGCGCAATGCTATTCAAAACAATTGCCCGCGAAACCAGCCAAGTGCGCGGAGGCTTTATTTCAGTTCCCCCGGGCCTCACTTTGGCTCAGGGTATCTCGCTGCTCAATCAGGTCACAGCCGATAGCGCCCTGGTATCGCCGGTCAACTTTGCCGAGAAGCGTTCAAGTGAACATCCCTGAGGGTGGATGCCGGAGCATTCGCAAACTGTATCAAAATCGGGCATCAATCATGCTTAAAGTTACCTTAGTAAAAGGCTGTACTGGATGTATCTTATAGCAAAAGAAGCACTTATGCCTTGAGGATAAAGGGTGTCCTGAATTTGTACACGTTCTTCCTGTGTGATTCATGTTTTTGATCAATCTGCCGATGGACACCGTCAGGAAGAGTTCCCGGACGGGAGCAGATGAAGATGGAGATCGGCCCGGTAGCCAGCGTTCGCATCACACCGACTATCAAGCCCAGGGAGGCTGACCTGGGGATGACGGACGTCTACGAGACCGAGCACACGACGCGAACCCGAGACGAGATCTACATTCCCAGCGGCACAAGAGCCGCCAGCGGCTTTGAAGAGGATGAAGACAAGTACGAGGAGTTGGAAGAAAGCCTCGATGAAGAATCAAAAGTACGGCCTGCCGGGATAATAAAAATTAATCGTTTAGCATGAACGCAATTAATATATGACTGATAATAATACGTTTACGAGCAGATAATGCGTATACAGTTTTTATTTAAAGCGGGAGATCAGATCAATTTTCATGCAATTTAAACACTAACGAGGCAGGAAAATAACCGTTTGTGTGTTAATTTACTAACTAGTTAGTAAATGAATACAAACACCCCATCCCGCACCCAAGCCGAGCGAGCCGACCAGACCCGCGCTCGCATTCTCGACGCTGCTGTACGGCAGTTCAGCGCCAGCGGGCTGGCCGGTGCGCGCACGGAGCAGATTGCCGAGGAGGCCGGCGTCAACAAGGCGCTGCTCTACTACTACTTCAAGAGCAAAGAAGACCTTTACGCCGCCGCGCTGGAGTTTGTCTTCGATGGGGTGCGAACGTCCAGCCTGGCCTTGCTGGAAGCGGGCGCCTCGGCTGGTGAGCGATTTCTGCAGATCGTATTGAACCACTTTGATCGCTCTTATTCCTACCCCGCATTGCAGTCTCTGATGCACCAGGAAATGGTTCGCCTGCACCGCGGCGAGGAGCACAGGATGGAGCAGATGGCAGAGAAGTTCTTTCGGCCGATGTGGGTGAAGCTGGAGGAGGTTCTGGAGGAGGGCATTGCATCGGGAGAGTTGATCCGTGTTGATCCCGCGCAGATGCGTTATGCAGCGCTGGGCGCGAATCTCTTTTACTTTCTCTCCGCGCCGCTGACACGATTGGCTTATGGCACCGAGCCGTTGGAGAGAGGCGAGTTGGAGCATCGCCGCAGGGCAGCTATCGAATATCTCGGCCAGGCGATTTTCATCGACCGAGAGCAGGGCACGCGTATTGCCGCGCGGGTGATGGCAGAGACACCCATGCCGGAAACCAGCGGATTCAGGCAGATGCCGCAGGAGTTTCGCGCAATCAACACAGATAAAGTGAGGCACAAGTGAACGCACGCAATCGAGTTTTTCTGATCCTGGGTTTGCTGACCGTGGGATCGCTTATCTGGTATTACGTTACAGTGCGGCCTTCCGCAGATCTGCAACTGATCGGCACGGTGGACGCCAACGAGGTAGTGGTGAGCAGCAAGATTCCCGGACGCATCCAGACGCTGCTGGTGGATGAGGGGCAGGACGTGAAGGCCGGCCAGTTGATCGCCGTCATCGAGAGCGACGATCTTGCTGCGGCGCGCAAGGCTGCCGAAGCCACGGTTTCCAGCAACCGGTGGAAACTCGGCGAGACCGTGGAAACCGAGCACCAGACCCGCGGAGAAACCAGCAACGCCACGGTCAATGCCGAGGCCCAGCTACGCGCGACGCGAGCGGCGCTAGCCCAGGCGCAGGCCAACTACGACCATCAGCAGGCTGACACCAGCCGCATCGTCGCTCTCGCCAAGCAGGGCATCATGAGCGAGCAGGCCAGCGACGACGCGGCCACCAGCCTGCAGGCAACCAAGGCTGCCGTTGATGCAGCCCGCGAGAATGTCGCTGCAGCCGAGGCTTCGTTACGCCAGGCCCGCGCTCACGAGCTGCTTACCAATGTGGCGGCCCGCACCGTGGACTCCACACGCGATGAGGTAGAAAACGCCCGCGCTCTTGCCCAACAAGCTAAGGTTCAACTAGGTTATGCCCAGGTTTATGCCCCGGTCACGGGCAAGGTTAACGTTCGCGCCGCACGCCAGGGCGAGGTGGTCACTGTTGGCGCAGCCATCGTTACCATCATGGATTTGACACAGACATGGATTTACGCGCCGCTGCCCGAGACCCAGGCCGACGCAGTCCAGATTGGCGACTCGCTACGCGTCGTCATGCCTTCCGGCGCAACGCTCCAGGCTAAGGTCATCAACAAAGCTGCCGAGGCGGACTTCGCCACCCAGCGCGACGTAAGCTCGCGCAAACGCGACATCAAGACCATCCAGCTGAAGCTGCTCATTGACAACTTCGAAAAGCGCTTTGTCCCCGGAATGACGGCCGAAGTCTACATTCCCAAGAGCAAGCTGGTGAAGCCATGATGAAACCGGTCATAACCTCTGCTCAGGCGCAAGGCGCCAAGCAGCCGGCGATCGAAGTGGCCCACATCGTCAAACGCTACGGTGACTTTGAGGCGGTGAAGGACGTGAGCTTTTCGGTAGCCGATGGGGAAATCTTCGGTCTTCTGGGTCCCAACGGCGCGGGCAAGAGCACGCTGATCCGCATGATGACCACGCTGGTGCCCATCACTGCCGGCAAAGCATTCGTGGCTGGCTTTGACGTGGAGCATGACCCAGACGCGGTGCGGCGCAAGATAGGCGTGATTCCCCAGGCGCTGACCAGCGACCCCGACCTTACCCTGGAAGAGAACCTGAGCATCTACGCCAAGCTCTACAGCGTGCCCAAGGCCGAGCGCGAGAAGAACATCGACCAGGTTCTGGAAGCGGTGGACCTGACCAAGTGGCGCGGCGCGCAGACCAAGACCCTTTCCGGGGGAATGCGCCGCCGCCTGGAGATTGCCCGCGGACTGGTCCACAACCCGCACATCTTCTTCCTGGACGAGCCCACCACCGGCCTGGATCCGGTCTCCCGCATCGCTGTCTGGGAGATGCTGGACAACCTGCGCAAGACGCGCAAGCTCACCATGCTCATCACCACTCATTACATGGAAGAGGCGGACAAGCTCTGCGACCGCATCGCCATCGTCGATCACGGCAAGCTGGTGGCTTTGGGCACGCCCATCGAACTCAAGCACAACGTGCCCGGCGCCAACGTGGTCGAGGTTCACTTCGACCGCGAGACCGAGCAGTGGCAGACGCGCCTGGAAGCCCTGGATGGCGTCACCAGCGTGCAGGCCCAGAGCGCGGGATACTATCGTGTCCTGACTACTTCCGGCTCCCGCACAACCATGCAGCTGGTGGAACTGGCCGCGTCGCTGGGCGAAACACTCACCTCGCTCAGCGTGCAGAACACCACGCTGGACGATGTCTTTGTCCACTACACTGGACACCAGCTTCGCGATGAGCAGGTCAAGCCCGCCGTTTTTGCGATGCCACCCCGCCCCGGAGACAGGCTATGAACAGAATGTTCGCCATCGTCGAGCGCGAGATGCGCAAATTCTTCCGCTCGCCCACCCTGATGATCATGTCTCTGATGATGCCCGTCATGCAGTTGCTCATCATGGGCAACGCCTTCGGCGGCAAAATCGTGGGGGCGCACGTGGCTGTGGTGGACCTGGACCACGGCCCCCAGGCCGTAAAAATACGCGAGGGTTTTGACTCTATCGCCGTCAACATCAAGACTTTTACTACCGTTGAATACAACAACGAGGTGCTGGCGCGCGAGGATGTGCGCACTGGCAAGGTCGACGCTGCCGTTATTATCCCTCCACAGTACTCGCGCCGCGTTTATGCGCAGGATGCTCCGCGCATCGGCTTTGTCGTCGACAACTCTGACCTGTTCACCTCGGGCAGCCTGGAAGCCGAGATGCAGTTGCTGGTCACGGCTCTCACTACGCCTGTCATCCAGCCGCGCCTGGCCAACCAGATCAGCCTTGAAATCGTCGAGCTCTATCCATACGTCAATTATTTGAAGTTTCTGCTCCCCGCCTGTATCGCCCTGGCCATGTACATCTCGGTCATGATCGGCGGCGGCATGTTATACATCGACGACAAAGCGCGCGGCGTCCATGAGGGCTACCTGGTTACGCCCATCACCAAGCTCGAACTCGTCTTCGGCCTTAACATGGCCGGCGCCATCAAGGCCACGCTCTCCGGCATCTGCCTCACGGTCATCGGCTCGCTGATGGCCGGGTTGGGCATCATCTTCCATCCGTGGGTGCTGCTCCAGCTCCTGATCCTGATTCTCGGCACCTCCATCGCCTTCAACGGCATGATGTTTCTGCTCATGGTCCGCGTCGAGGACCCGCTCACCCCGCGCGCCATGTTCGGCGTGCTCAACCTGCTGCTGTTTTACCCTTCCGGCGCCATGTATCCCATAGCGTCTTTTCCTTGGTGGTTGCGGGCCATCGCAGTGATAGACCCCTTCACCTACTGCATCCACGGCTTCAAATCCATCATTCTCAAAGATGGCGGCTTTGTAGCCATCAAATTCGACCTGCTCTTCCTCTTTGTCTTTGGCATCAGCACACTGCTCGTTGCCACGCCGCTGTTCAAGCGCACGTTGTAAAAACATGGCAGAGAATAGTTGTACACTGAGGCTGTGATGCGCCGATTCTTTGCTTCCTCATTGCTCGTTTTACTCGTGCTGGCTGGCTGCCACTCCGGCCAAAAGCAGCCCTCACAGCCAACCTCCAGTCAGAATCATCCGATCGGGGAGTTTGAACGAAAGATCTACAAACTGCGCGGCAAGGTAGTGTCCACGGATGCCTCCAAGGGCGAGGTGACGGTGAATCATGAGGCCATTCCCGGCTTCATGGAAGCCATGACCATGCCCTACAAGCTGATGGATGCGAGCATTCTGGGCGAGTTGCATCCTGGCGACGTAATTACCGCCGATATGGTGGTTATGTTGAATCCCGATGGAGAGGTTCTGCTGGACCACATTGTCGTGGTGGCGCAGTCCAAGCCGGATTACAAACCTGCGGTCACCTATCATGTCCCAACTCCGGGCGACACTGTGCCGGATTTCAAGTTGAGCAACCAGGATGGCAGGCCCATTCATCTCGGCCAGTTCAAGGGCAAAGCGCTGGTGGTCACCTTCATCTACACGCGCTGCCCTTCGCCCGAGTTTTGCCCCAGGGTGACGCGCAACTTTGCCGAGCTGGAGAGGCTGTTGGCGGCCAATCCCGGGCTTTATGCCAAGTCGCATCTGCTTTCGATCAGCTTCGATCCGGAGCACGACACGCCGGAGCGGCTGCGAGCTTATGGAGTCACATACATGGGCAGCGACGCCAAGAACGCCTTTGCGCATTGGGAGTTTGCCGTGCCGAAAAAACCGGCGCTTACCGAGATGGCCAGGTTCTTCGACCTGGGCTTGAGTGAAAATGCAGATACGACGATTACCCACACGCTCTCGACGACGTTGATTGGTCCTGACGGCAAGGTGGTCCGCTTTTACCCCGGCAATGAGTGGACAGTGGAGCAGGTAATGTCCGATGTAAAGAAAATAATTGCAAATATCGATTGATATTGTGGTAATTTAAATATGGTTACTCTCCAATACCCACTGCTCTATCCCAATGAAGGGAGGTAGTGCGGAAGATGCTGACGCCCAAGTATGTGATTAGGATCACATTAGGGATATTGTGTCTATCCCTATCCGCACGCGCCCATGCTGACTCAATAACCCTCACGCTGGATCCCCACTTCTCCTCACCTGATTATGCCTTCTATAACTATACGGACATCTATGGGGCGGCGCATAGTAATGTACCCGTTGGTCCTTATATTGCAGTTCTGAATGGTGATGGCTATATCAATCAGACTATTCTTGTGTTCTGTTATGACATGAACGCTGAAACTTATGTCGGACAGCCTTATTCAGGTTCTATCGAGCCTATCACATCACTGAGCCCGCCTACCTCCTCGGAGATCCTGGAATCTACCTATCTGGTGAACGAGTTGTTTGAAGATGGCGACCTCAAAGCGCCTCTGGCCACCAGAGGAGCCATCTCACTGGCGATCTGGGAGATTATGAACCCGACTTCCACCACCAAAATCACACCTTTTCCGACTGACCCGGCGGCGCTACCCTATGAAGCAGCAGCCGCCGCCGCTGTGGCCAACGGCTCGTGGACTACAGCGGATGCCGATCAATTCCCAACGTGGATGCCGGATGATATCGCGTCGATCCAGCGGTTTGGCATAGAATCTCGGACGCCGGAGCCTGCCACGTTTGTTTTGACCGGTTTTGGGCTTCTGGGACTTGGCTTCTTAGGCTTGAAGTCAAGAGTTAGAGCAATGAAATTAAGTTAAAAAATAGAACAGAGTTTCGCGAACGAATCCAATTCAATCAACTGCTGACCCTCAGGAGCTGCGTCAAGCGTGGCGTGCTCCAGCACCCAGGTGTCTTTGTGGAAGAGGAAGACGGCGTTCAAGCCGGCTGCGAGGGCAGGGTTGATGTCGCTTTTGGGGCTGTTGCCTATCATCCAGCTTGAGTGTGGCGAGAACCCATGGCGATGAAGGACTTCGCGGTAAGTCGCGGGATCTTTTTCGGCGGGGATCTCAACGGCTGAGAAGTAACTCACGAGGCCTGAACGGACTATCTTGTCTGTCTGCTCGGCATGGTTGCCCTTGGTCATGAGAATGAGCCGGTGGCGCGTGGCCAGTTCGGCCAGGGTCTCGGCAACGCCGGGAAGCAACTCAATCTCCTGCTCGGCGATGGAACGGGCGAAGCCTTCGATGCGCTGACGCTTATCGTCAGTGAGAGGTATGGGACTGAGACGCTCAAAGCAGGAGAGCAGTGCGCGAGTGAAGCTCGGCAAGCCATAGCCATGAGTAAGAATGGTCTCGCGCTCGACAATGTTCAGCGCTTGGCGCACCTCAGCCGACGTGTACTCATGATGATTCAGATAGCTGATGAAGGCGGCAATGGCGCGCTCGAAGTAGACGTTGTTCTCCCACAGAGTATCGTCGGCGTCGATGAGCAGCGTTTGGCCTGGAGGGAATTGCGGCATGGTTTTATGGTAACGAACCATGGCGGTTTGCTAGTGGACGTGAATAACGGGATTGCGGTCGGGATGGGCGGGGTCTTTGATGACGCGGCCGCCCTGCATGACGAAGGCAACGTGCTCCATGACCGTGATGTCGGCCAGGGGGTCGCCTTCAACAGCAATGATGTCAGCGTAATGGCCTGGTTCAAGAGAACCTATATCCTTGTCTTTGCCGAGCATGGCGGCGGCGTTGATGGTGGCGGCCTGCAATGCGCCCAGTGGCGAGAGGCCGCCGCGGACCATGGCGCCGAATTCCCTGGAAACAGCCGCATCCACATCATCATCATCAGTTCCATAGACGATGGGGATGTGATGGGCCAGCGCCAGTTTAAAGGCCGGGCCCTGCGCGGCCATAATCTCGACGCCCTTGGCGTAGGAGCCCGGATCGCGGCCCTTGCTCAGGCCGGTCTCCATGTCGTGCTGGAAGCAATAGAGTGTGGGAACGAGCCAGGTGTGATGCTCCTCCATGAGGCGTGCGCCCTCCTCGTCGAGCATGGTGCCATGTTCGATCGAGTCTACCCCGGCGCGGACAGCGGCTTTGATGCCTGCGGAGCCCTCGGCATGGGCCATGACTTTCTTGCCGGCGCGATGGGCAACCGCAACAGCCTCGGTCATCTGTGCTTCACTCAGCTCCTGCACGTGAAAATCGGAGATGGGGTCCATTACCCCGCCAGTGGCCATCAGCTTGATCCAGTCTGCGCCGTACTTAATGTCACGGCGGACCACGTGGTCGATGTCATCCACGGTATCGGCGATGTTCTGGCCGCGGGGCAAAGCCATGTCGGGAGAAAAGGGCGCGCCGTCACCGTGGCCGCCGGTAAGCGAGATGCAGCTGCCTGCCGCGGTGATGCGAGGCCCAAGGATGATGCCCTTTTTTACGGATTCGCGCAGGGCAAATTGCGGGTAGTCGGCGGGTCCTTCGCAGGCGTCGCGCAGCGAGGTAAAGCCGTGATCGAGCCAGATACGCAGGTTATATACGCCCCACACCGTGGCCTGAGGAATCGAGGAGCGCACGTGCGAGGCGAAGTTCTGAGTAGTGGGGTCGGAGAGAACGTGGGCGTGCGCGTCGATCAGACCGGGAAGCACCATGTAGGACGACAGATCGGTCACCGGGATGCCTGCCGGCGCGGCTTCGGCGATGGATTGGATGCGGTCGCCGGCGATGAGGATGTAGGCGTGGGTGCGGATTTGCCCGGTGCGCACGTCAAGAAGCTTGCCAGCCAGCACGGCCTGAGTGACGACAGGCTCGGCAGGCTTTTGGGCATGGGTGGTTGAGGCGGCAAGAACGGCGGCAAAGAGGGCCAGAAGGCTAAAGGCGTGGCGGGTCATCTTGAGATTGAAGTTAACACACAATCTGAGCGGAATAAAAGTTTAACGAATTCATCCCCCATTTTATTGCGGAATTTAGCAGCCCGGGAAATACGGCTTGGGCTGTGCTGCCAGCCATTGCTTCAGATTCGGCTCCTGGAGCGCACGGTTCGATCAGGATGACATATTTGTGGGACCGCTGGTTCGTTTCGGCAGCAGTGTGTCCAGAAGCAGCAGGCAGGCGCCGGTAACGACGGACGAATCGGCGATGTTGAAATCCGGCCAGTGGTAGCTGAAGATGTGCACCTCGATGAAGTCCACCACCGAGCCGTAGGCGATGCGGTCGTGAACATTGCCCAGCGCACCGGCAAAGACCAGCGCCAGCGCGACAGTGGTCAAGGTAAAGCGGTCGCCGAGGCGCACCAAAAGAAAGAGGATGATCAGCGCCATCAGCGACGAGAAGCAGATCAATCCCCAGCGGACCACGTCGGGCGAGGCGGTGTTGGCGAAGAGCGAAAAGGCCGCGCCCTCGTTAGTCCAGTGAGTGATGCGCAGAACGTGTGGTATCACCGGGATTGCGCCGCCCATGGGAATGCGCAGCGCGACCCAGGTTTTGGTGAGCCGGTCCAGAAATATGATGACCGCGGAAAGGGTAAGCAGCCAATGCAGGCGGCGGGGCGCGTTTAATTTCACGATTTAGCCTCCGTGGGCGGGGCAATCTTCATTTCCCTCAGCGCTTCCTGGCAGCGAGTGCAGACGTTCTGCCAGATGCCGTAATTCGAGACTTCAGGCATGAAGTTCCAGCAGCGGGCGCACTTGTGGCCTGTGGCAGGGAGAGCTTTTACATTCAGCACGGGGCTGGCAATCACGGTAACACGGGAGACGTTGACGATCTCTTTTAGGCCGGCGGCATGGCGCTGCAAAAGGGTGAGTTGCTCGCCCGATGCGGCGATTTCCAGTTCCGCTTCCAGGCCCTTGCCGATGCGTTTGGCTTTGCGATCCTCTTCGAGGACGCGTAGGGCTTCATCGCGGATGGCGAATAACTGCATCCACTCTTCCAGTAATGGCGCGGGATCTCCCGAAAAAATCTCTGCCGGGGCAGGGAATTGCGCCAGATGTACGCTGGCCTCGCGGCCTTCGATGGCGGGCAGGTAATCCCAGACCTCGTCGGCCGTAAAACTCAAAATCGGCGCGACCAGGCGGACGAGGGCTTCGGTAATCTGCCACAACACGGTCTGCGCGGAGCGGCGTTCCTTGCTCGTGGGCGCAAAGGTGTACATCCGATCCTTGAGCACGTCGAGATAGAACGAACTCAGGTCCACGATGGCGAACTCGTTGACCGCATGGTAGACGCGATGGAACTCGAAGCGCTCGTACCAGCCGAGGATATTCTCGGTCAGTTCGCGTGTGCGGGCCAGCATATAGCGGTCCAGCGGCAGAAGCTCGGCCTCCGGAATACGGTCGCGCCTGGGATCAAAGCCGTTCAGATTGCCCAGCAGGAAGCGGAAGGTGTTGCGCAGCTTCTTGTAGATCTCCGCGCAGCGCTGCATCAGGTTATCGCTGGCCGCCATATCCTCGCGGAAGTCGATGGAGGCTACCCAAAGGCGGACGATCTCGCCGCCCATGTGGCTGGCAATATCCAACGGGTCCACAACATTACCCAGCGATTTGCTCATTGCCCGGCCCTGCTCGTCAAGTGTGAATCCGGCGGTAACAACGTGCGAGTAGGGAGCTCGTCCGCGCAGAGCCACTGAGGTCAGCAGCGCTGAATGGAACCAGCCGCGATGCTGATCGCCACCTTCAAGGTACAGAACCTCTGGTCCGTTTCCTTTTTGGAAGGCTGAATACGCCGATTTGAGCTCCGGATCAGACTCGCAGACGGCATACCAACTGATGCCGGAGTCGAACCAGACGTCGAGAATGTCGGTCTCCTTGCGGAAGGCCTTCCCGCCGCAGTGCGCACAGGCGGCATTGGCCGGCAGCAGCGCGGCTGTCTCGGTGGTGTGCCATGCATCAACGCCATGCTCTTCGAACAACTTGACGATTTTGCGGTCGAGCGCCGGATCCATAATGGGCTTCTGGCAGCCTTCGCACAGGAAAACGGCGATGGGCACGCCCCAGATGCGCTGGCGGCTGATGCACCAGTCGGGGCGCGTGGCAATCATGTTAGTGATGCGCTCCTTGCCCCATGCCGGGTCCCAGATGACCTTGTCGATCTCCTCGATGGCTAACTGGCGGAATGTCGTTTCCGTGCCGACAGTTCGCTTGACAGGAGTTTCAAGGCTGATGAACCACTGCTCTGTGGCGCGGAAGATGACTGGATGATGGCAGCGCCAGCAGTGCGGATAGGAGTGTTCCAGATCGCTCACGGCCAGCAGTGCGCCACGCTCTTCCATCATGGCCACAATGACCGGGTTGGCGGCCCACACCTTCATGCCATCGAAGGCAGGAGGTGAGGCAAGCGTCCAGGCTTCCGGATCAACCTGGATGCGGCCGGAGGCGTCAACGCGGCAGCTTTGGTCTAATCCGTAGCTCAGGCCGGTGTAAAAGTCCTCCGCGCCATGCGAGGGCGCCGTGTGTACCGCGCCGGTGCCGGTGTCGGCGGTGACATAGGTGGCCAGCACGCCCAGAACGCTGCGCTCCAGGAAGGGATGCTGGAAGGTGGCGCGCTCCATCACGTTGCCCTTGAAGCAGGCAAGCTCCGTGCATTTCTCCAATTTGCAAGCTGCGGCAACGGAAGCAGCAAGTTCGGCGGCCACGATATAAACCTGGTCGCCCGCAGCCAGAGCCACATAGTTAAAATCAGGATGGAAGGCCACGGCCATCGATGCAGGCAGGGTCCAGGGAGTTGTGGTCCAGATAATGGTGGAGACTTGCTTGCCTTTGAGAGCCGGATGTATTGCCCCAGGATCCGAGGTGAGCCGGTAGCGCACGTAGACCGAAGGGCTGGTGTGCATCTCATACTCGACCTCGGCCTCGGCCAGAGCCGTGCGGTCGTGAATGCACCAGTAGACCGGCTTGAGGCCGCGATAGACAAATCCATTTTCCAGAAAGCCGTAAAAGGCTTCCAGGGTGTGCGCCTCGTAGTCGCGAGACATGGTCTTGTAGGGCGTGTCCCAGCGGCCCAGGCAGCCAATGCGCTCAAACTGGGAGGTTTGCAGGTCGATATACTTCTGCGCGTAGGCGCGACAGGCCTCCAGAACGGCCGGCGCGGGCATCTCCAGTTTCTTGCGGCCCAACTGCTCATCCACCTTGATCTCGATGGGCAGTCCATGGCAGTCGTAGCCGGGAACGTAGGGCGCGTCAAAGCCGGCCATGGTCTTGGACTTGACCACAAAATCCTTTAAACCCTTGTTCAGCGCATGGCCCAGGTGAATGGGGCCGTTGGCGTAGGGAGGGCCGTCGTGCAGCAGGTAGGTGGGGCGGCCCTGGGCGGCCTTGCGCAGTCTCTCATAAAGCCCGAGCGAGGCCCAGCGGGCCAGCCGAAGCGGTTCATTCTGCGGCAGGTTAGCCTTCATCGGGAAGGCGGTTTGCGGCAAGGTCAGGGTCGCCTTCAATTCAGGTGCAGGGGACATCGTAACTCCCGAAGATACTCCGATTTAGTACATATCCCAGTGTAAAGGACGAGGCGAGATTTCATGAGTAACAATCGCTGGTGTTGACCGTCTATAGATTATGGGATACCTCACCATGCCGGAATATGAGAGACTGGAGGACGAGGCCCTCCCGGCCGAGACACAAGCCGGCGGCGTCAAGCATAATGGAAGTACGGACCTGGAAACGAGAACACCCCCGTTCAGTCGGCAGACCAGGCACACAGAGGCGATAGAACCAGACGCAACGATGGCCAACGACCTGCTCGACCCTAATAAAGAACCCCAAACTGCCGCAGACCCATCGGACGGCTGCGAACTCGACGTCACTTTTGGCGCTCCAGTTCAGGAAATACCCCTCTGGATCGATCTCTATGAGAGCATCCGCGACCTGTTTTTCCCTCCCAAGCTGCCCCCGCTGGAGTTGACTTCTACGCCGATTCCGGTGCCTGACCGGATGGCCGTCAAGCAAAATCCCTGGGCTTTTGGTATCTCTGCCAGCTTCAATATAGGAGTTGCAGCGCTCGCTGTCTTTCTCGGAGTGAATACCTACATCAACACGGCCAAGCCGAAGATGCAGGTTACGCCGATCGATGTGGCGGAATGGAAGGCTCCCAAGGCCGTCGTTACAGCGGGCGGCGGCGGCGGAAGCCCAGACAAGATGGAAGCCATCAAGGGCAAGATACCCCCGCGGGCGGATCCGATTGTAGCTCCCAAGATAGACGAGCCGCCACTTCCTGCCATTGACGTGCAAAATGACATTATTATTCCCGACAATCTGAAGCTGCCGAACTTCGGCCAGACGAACTCGCCCAATATTAAGCTGGCTTCACTGGGAAATGGTTCGGGTACAGGCATCGGAAATGGTCATGGAAGCGGATATCTGGATGGTTACGATGCGAATATCGACGGCGGGCTATATCGCATTGGCGGAGCCGTCTCAGCTCCGCTGCTTCTTAATCGTGTGGATGCGGAGTTTACTGATGAGGCACGCAAGGCGAGGTATCAAGGCCTTGCCCTCGTAGAGATCATCGTGGATACGCATGGCAATCCGCATAATCCACGGATTATGCGCCATCTTGGCATGGGACTAGATGAGAATGCCATTAAGGCGATAATGCAGTACAAATTCAAGCCGGCCATGAAGGATGGTAAAACGCCGGTTCCAGTGAAGATCAGCGTAGAAGTCAACTTCCGCATTTTTTAACGTCGACGCAACCTTAGCAGGGAAAGGGAAGAGCGAAGCGCCTGTACGCTTCGCTCTTTTCATATGGAGGAGTTAGATTATGGTGCGCCCGGAGAGATTCGAACTCCCGACCTACTGGTTCGTAGCCAGTCGCTCTATCCAGCTGAGCTACGGGCGCATACGGAAAGTTTAAGCGAAACCATTGATAGAATAACAGGGTTTTTTCTGCGACGCAATTCTGTCCCAGCGACCAAGACCTGATCCTCACACCAGCAAGCAAGAATCGCTCGCAGGCGACCCCGAAGCGCTGGGGACCCCGGAAAAACTAGCTAACGGGCGTCTGTACCTGAAGCGATTACGCTGGAATCAAGAGCAGTTCGCCGTCGATCTCCAGGCCTGCCTGGCGCACGAGCTTTGCCACGGCGGCGGCGTTGAGCCGGGTAGCGTCATACTCCACGCGCAGCGAACGGGCGGCTTGGTCGAATGTGAGCCGACGTATTCCGTAGACCTCTCGGACGCTAGCCAGCGCACGGGCCACGGTTTCAGTGGGCGATGCGGCAGTGCGAAAGAGAATCTCTACCGAGGTCATAAGGGAATGATAGCAAAGCTGGGAACCTCACTGCGCCTCGCAGGCCGCAGTGTGCGGAAATGGATGTACCTTGAAGGTCTGAGGCCGCTGCTGCTCCAGCCAGAGGTCATGGTTCATCTGCATCTTCAGCCAGAAATCCGGCGAAGTGCCCAATGCCGCTGACAGCCTTAAGGACGTGTTGGCGGTGATGCCCGCGTGTCCATTCAGGATACGCGACAGATGGGCGCGGGTCAGGCCCAGCCGGGAGGCCGCATCGGAAACGCTCATCTCTCCCAGGTAGTCGCGCAGCACTTCGCCGGGATGTGCGGGATTGAAGATCATTTCTTTCCTCCTTAGTGGTAGTCCAGGTAATCAACGAGTATCACATCCGTATGCTCGAAGGTGAAGGTAATCCTCCAGTTGCCGCTCACCCAGACGGACCAGTGGTTTTTCAGGCTACCGCGAAGTGGATGCAGGTTGTACCCTGGAGAGTTCATATCACTTGCCACTACGGCTGCATCCAAAGCCGTCAGCAGGATGCGCAGTCTGGCCGCATGTCCTGGTCTGATTCCTGCCTTCGACCCCGTCTCAGCGAACTTCTGCAAGCCTTTGTGACGGTAACTCTTGATCACCCGTATAGTGTATACACACACTACATGGCGAGTCAAGGTGCAATTTGCATGGAGGAAATCCGGGCGCTACAGGCTTTTCAGATAAGCGCGGATTTCAGGATTATTCCAGTCTTGAGGGCCGACGACCTTGCGGCGGATGAAGCCCTGGCGGTCGATGATGTAAGTCTCCGGCCAGCCATCGGTGTGGTAAAGCTTCGCCGCGGTCTGGGCAGGATCGCGGACCGTAATCAGGTCTACATGATGGCGGACGATAAAGCGGCTATAATCGTCAGGGTTTTCGTCGATGCTGACAGCGAGGATAACGATGTCGGGACGGTCGTGGTGCAGTTGGAGCAGTGAAGGCATCTCCTGCACACAGGGCGCGCACCAGGTAGCCCAGAAGTTGAGCAGCACCACGCGGCCCCGGTAGCCGGCCAGGTGAACGATGGTCGAGCCGTCGGAGAGGTTGAAATCCGGAGCTGGCTGGCCGGTCAAAGCAGGATGCGCGCCACGGTCGCAACCGGACACCAAAGCCAACGGTAAAAGCAATGTGAGAAAGAGGAACCGAGAAAGCCGCACATCTCTATAATACTGAGCGTAAGCCTCCAATGAAAAGGTACACGAATGAAGAAGAAACATGAGAGCGCAACGGTTGCGGAGGGCGGTTTCAAGCCCGTTCCAGGTCTTTCCGAGACTCCAGCAGCGCCGCAGGTACAGTGGAGAACGGTCTTTGACCAGCCAGAGCCGAAGAAGTTGCTGGAGTTGACCGTCATCATCCCGGCGCGCAACGAGGAAGAGTGCCTTGCCTCATGCCTTCAGTCGCTGGTGAGCCAGTCCGAGGAGATTTTCAAGCTGGGTCGCGACTGGGAATTGATCGTGGTGGACGATCACTCGACCGACCGGACATTTGAGATTGCGGGGTCGATTGCGCACAGCTTTGCGGGGGTCACCGTGCTGGAAGCTGGAACACTGGAGGCGGGTTGGACCGGCAAGAACAATGCCATCTGGACCGCGGCGAAACGGGCTCGCGGGCGCTGGCTGCTCTTTACCGACGCGGATACCATTCATGAGCCGGGGAATCTGCGCCGCGCGCTACACGAGGCTGACCGGCATGAGGCCGGATTGCTGAGCTATTCACCGCGGCAGATAGTCAGCGGGCTTTGGCAACGATCGCTGATGCCTCTGGTTTTCTGCGAGCTGGCGCTGGCATATCCTCCCGCCAAAGTCTCCGATCCCGCCGAACGCATTGCAGCCGCCAATGGACAGTTTTTACTGGTCGAGCGGGAGGCCTACAGGCGGCTCGGCGGCCACGCGGCTGTCTCCGAAAAGATTCTGGAAGACGTGGATCTGGCCTTCCTGGCCAAGCGGCGCAAGGTTGGTCTGCGCTTCCGCTATGCCGAGGACGCGGTCTCCACGCGCATGTACCGCTCCACGGCGGCGATGATCGAAGGCTGGACCAAGAACCTGACGCTGCTCTTTGATAACTGCCTTACAATGGCCATCTGGCGGGTGATCGATATTCTGCTGCTGGCAGCGCTGCCATTGCTGGCGGTGGCGTTGTGGAACGCGCGCCTCTTTGCCCACTCGGCGCAGTGGCTGATTGCGGGCTGGGTGCTGGCGCTGGTTTGGGTGCGCAACCTCTTTCGCTTTTATGGACGCGTAGCCAAGAGCAACTTTTCCTTCCTCGATTGCGCCATTTCGCCGCTGGGGCTGCCTCTGTTTGTCTGGCTGCTCTACCGCAGTTGGTTTCAGCACCGCATCCTGAAGCGCATAAGCTGGAAGGGCAGGAGTTATAAAACGTGAGGACAGCTGTTAGCCATTAGCATTTAGCTTCTAGCTGTTCTTTATGACTTCGGCTTTGCGTCGTGGCTAAGCCGCGAAAGAGAGCTAGAAGCCAGCATCTAGATAATCAAACGCTGAAGCCTTAATCAGGGCTCCAGCATCTTCTCTTATGAGGGGTCAGAATGATCTACCTGACGCGACGAGCCACATTTTCCGCTTCGCACTATTACTGGAATGAGGCGTGGACTGCGGAGAAGAACACGCAAGTCTTTGGCCGATGCGCCAATCGCAACGGGCACGGACACAACTACACCCTGGAGGTTACGGTCGAGGGCGAGCCGGACCCGGTCACCGGCTTCGTCGTCGATCTGAAGTGGCTCAAGGAGATCATGGAGCGCGAGGTGCTCGCGGCCTGGGATCATCGCCATCTGAATCTGGAAGCACCCGAATTTGCGGCCCTGATGCCAACCACGGAGAACCTGGCCATCGCCGCCTGGAAGCGGCTGGATCCGGCTGTGAAGGCCGCCGGCGGAGCGCGATTGAGCCGGATACGCATCTACGAGACGCCGGAGATCTTCGCGGAGTACAGAGGTGAGGCATGAAGGCATATTTTGGCCGCCGCTACATGATCTCAGCCAGCCATCGGCTGCACACGGAAGCACTATCGGCCGAGGAGAACCGGGCCACATACGGTAAGTGCAACAATCCATATGGTCACGGGCACAATTATGTCATCGAAGTGATGGTTGGCGGAGCCGTTGACGCGGAGACGGGAATGGTGGTGAATATGGCCGCTCTGGACGAGGTGGTGCGCAGCCGCGTGGTGGATCGATTCGATCACGCCAATCTGAATCTGGACCCGATGTTTGTGAATCGCGTACCGACCACAGAGAATCTTAGTAGAGCGGTCTTTGGCTTGTTGAAGGACGCTCTGCCGGCAGGAAAACTGGAGCGAGTGCGCGTGGAAGAGACGGAGAACAATTTCTTTGAGTGTGCAGGCGAGTGAAGAGGACACCCTATTCCCCAGGGAGGATAAGAAGCATGGCACAACCGATAGCAGTGAGCAAGAGGATTCAGCGGCCCGTTGAGGCGGATGAAGGCTTGAGTGCGTTTAGCACGCCTGAGATGTACCGCGAGATTCTGAGCCGCCTGGGCGAGGACCCCAGCCGACAGGGTTTGCTGGCCACGCCGGGCCGGGTGGAGAAGTCGTTGGCATTCCTGACCAAGGGCTACGGCGAGGATCCGAGCGAAATCCTGCGCGGGGCGCTCTTTGACGAGGATTATGACGAGATGGTCATCGTCAAGGACATCGAGATCTTTTCGCTCTGCGAGCATCACATGCTACCTTTCTTCGGCAAAGTACACGTGGCCTATATCCCCAAGGGCAAAGTAATTGGATTGAGCAAGATACCGCGATTAGTTGAAGTGTTTGCCAGGCGTTTGCAAGTGCAGGAGCGGCTCACCCGGCAGATTGCAGACGCTATTCAAAATGCCATCCAGCCGCTGGGCGTAGGCGTGGTCGTCGAGGCGCGGCACCTGTGCATGATGATGCGCGGCATTGAGAAACAGCACTCGTCGACGGTGACCAGCGCGATGGTAGGCTGCTTCCGCCAAAAGGAGACGCGCCTTGAGTTCCTCTCACTGGTGCGGCAGCCCGACTCGGGCGGAGTGTGAACGGGCGGGCTGGTCGGCTAAAGTTAAGAAGTGAACGGGCTTCTGGTGATCGACAAACCGGCCGGCATGACCAGCCACGACGTGGTGGGAATTCTGCGTAGAATTACCGGCGAACGCTCCATTGGCCACCTGGGCACGCTGGACCCCATGGCCACCGGCGTTCTACCCCTGCTAATAGGCAAGTTTACCCGCCTGGCGCAGTACTTCTCCTCGACGGATAAGAGCTACACAGGGACGATCCGCTTTGGATTCGCAACGGACACCTATGACGCCGAGGGCCAGCCTGCCGGGCCGGAGTGCTGGCCGCATGGGCCCTTGACTTTGGAAGAGATTTGCGCAGCCGCCGCACGCTTTCACGGCGAGATAGAGCAGATGCCGCCGCCGTTCTCCGCTAAAAAGATTGCCGGAACGCCCGCCTACAAATTGGCCCGCGAGGGCAAACCTGTGGAACTAAAGGCAGTCAAAATTCTTATATCCTCCTTTGAAATCACCGCGTTGGACGGCGCAGAGGCCAACTTCACTATGACCATCAGCGCCGGTGGTTACGTGCGGGCTGTGGCTCACCAGTTGGGCCAGGATTTGGGCTGCGGGGCGCACCTGAGCAGCCTGCGCCGCACCCAGGCCGGAATTTTTACGCTGTCCGACGCGCACAAGCTGGACGAGTTACAGCCACTTACGGGGAACTCAGAGGCATTGGAGGCGTTATGCCTCCATCCGCGCAATCTGCTGCCGGAGATGCCCTCGGTCACCGGCGATGAGCTGGCTCTGGGACGCCTGCGCAATGGAGCACAGGCCAACTTGCCGGAGTTTACACGCGCGCCGCTGGTGAAGGTCTTCGATGGCCAGCGGGTGCTTGTGGGAATTGCAAAGAGGATAGTCGGAACGCTCTTTCAACCGGTTGTAGTGATGGGGTGAATGACAGTGGTCAGTGAACAGTGGTCAGTGGTCAGTTTGTTCTGTGAAGATTCGAGCTTCTGAATCAAAGGAAGAGTGATAAACGTGGATGTTATTACTGTTCACTGTTCACTGATCACTATTCACTAGCCTTTGCGCAGCAAAGGCGCCAGCGCGGGCAGCAGCGTCCGCGCAATGATCTCCGAGCCTTTGGCGGTGGGATGGATGCCGTCGGGCTGGATTGTGCCGGGAACCTGGATCATGTCTTTGTAGAGCATGGGGACGAATGCAGCGTGGTGTTTATGGGCCAGGTCGCGGAAGATCTGCTGGAATTGCAGGATGTACTCCTGGCCATAGTTGGGCGGCAGCGTGATTCCGGCGAGCAGGGTTTTGATGTGGGCGTTTTCCAGGGCCGTCAGCACGGCATCGATGTTGCGGCGGGTCTCGGCGAGGGGCAGGCCGCGCAAGCCGTCATTGCCGCCGAATTCGACGATGACGACCGCCGGATGCAGCAGCAGAATGGAATGCAGACCAGCTACAGCATCCTTGGTGGTGGCGCCGCTGGTACCCTGGTTGATTACCTTGTAGTGGTAGCCGCGGCGGTCGAGGTCGCGCTGCAAAGCATCGGGAAAGGATTGGCCGAATTCAAGGCCGTATCCGGCGGTGATGCTGTCGCCATAGCAAACCAGCAGGGGCCGTTCAACCGCTAGAAGCGGGCGGGCGAGAAGAATCAGCCAAAACGAAACGATAATCAGACGGCGAACGTCCACAGGAACAGTGTAACGAAGAGAAGCGTATAGGGAATAGACAACAGAGTTCTGGAGGCAGCGTGATTGAGGTTCGGGACGCGAAGAAATGGATTCAGAACGGCGCGCGGCGCGTGGAGATTCTCAAAGGGATTACCCTGACCATTCCAGCCGGTCAGTTTGTGGCCATTCTGGGCGCGAGCGGCAGCGGCAAGAGCACGCTGCTGGGGCTGCTGGCGGGCCTCGACACGCCCAGTTCCGGCGAGATCTGGCTGGACAGCGTTCCGATTCACAACCTGGCCGAGGCGGAACTGGCCGCCGTGCGCGGAGAGAAGATCGGCTTCGTCTTTCAGTCGTATCAGTTGATCGAGACGCTGACGGCTTTGGAAAACGTCTTGCTGCCTTATGAGCTGAACGTGAATGGGAGCGGCATTGCGCAGGCGCGGCGGCTGCTGGAAGAAGTGGGCCTCACGGAGCGGGTGGACCACTATCCGGTGCAGCTATCGGGCGGAGAGCAGCAGCGCGTGGCGCTGGCGCGGGCCTTTGTCGTCGAGCCGCCCATTGTGATGGCCGATGAGCCAACCGGGAATCTGGACTCCACCAACGGGCGGATGGTGCTGGACCTTTTGCTGGAACGCAAGCGCAAGGCGGGAACGACGCTGGTGCTGGTGACGCACGATCCGGAGGTGGCCAGCCGCGCCGACCGCAAGATTATGTTGCGGGATGGAATGATTGTGGAAGATACGTTGCCCTATAACGGGCCGAGCGCGATTACGGTTCAAGATCAGGAGAACAATGGCTAAGCGCGCGTTGAGTTGGAAACGGGCCGGAGCCATCGGCTGGCGGGATCTGCGCTCCGCTCCGGGCAAGTTCGGCTTTGTCGTGCTGTCGGTTGCGGTGGGTGTGGCGGCGTTGGTTGGCGTGCGCGGCTTCAGCGAGAGCTTCCGGCGGACGCTGAGCACGGAAGCGCGCTCGCTGATGGCCGGCGATCTGACCGCGCGATTCTTTCATCAACTGACTGCCGAGGAGAAGGACAGGATTGCGGCCATTACGAAGCAGGGCAATATTCGCACGACTCGGGTAACGGAGACGGTTTCCATGGCTTCTGTACCTCCTGATCCAGTGCCGTTGCTGGTTTCGCTCAAGGCCGTGGACCCTGCCGAGTATCCGTACTACGGCACGGCTGAACTGGAGCCGGCGATGAGTCTGCAGCAGGCTCTCGATGGAGAGTCGGCGGTGGTGGCCGAGGAGTTTCTCATTCGATTGAATGCACGGGTCGGCCAGACGCTGCGTCTGGGTGGAAGGAACTTCCGCATTGCCGCCGTGCTGAAGCAGGAGCCGGACCGGCTCAGCGCCGGAGCGGGACTGGGACCGCGGGTGATGATCTCGCAGGCGGCGCTTGAGCGGACAGGCCTGATAGCTCCGGGCAGCCGTGCCAGCCAAAAGCTGCTGATGAAGCTGCCGCTGAAAGCCGATCCTGCTGAATTGCGCAAGCAGGTGGAAACAGCGCTGCCCGACGCGCAGGTGATGGACTTCAAAGAGGGCAATCCGGGTTTGAATCGGGGCCTGGAAAATGCGACCGCGATATTAAGCCTGATCTGCCTGGTCGCCATGGTGCTGGGAGCGATTGGAGTGGCGATGGCCATGCACGCGCATTTGGAGCAGCGCATGGATATGCTGGCTATTCTGAAGGCCGTAGGCGCTAGCTCCGGCGATCTTCTGCGGATATTCCTGTTGCAGACGCTGGGTCTCGGGTTGGCCGGAGGCCTCTTGGGCGTGGCTGCGGGCGTGGGCGTGATGGCCGCTTTGCCGGCGGTCTTCGGCAAGCTGCTGCCGGTTCACGCGACGCTGGAATTTCCCTGGCGCTCGGTTGCAGCCGGATTGGGAACGGGATTATTGACGACCTTGCTCTTCTGTTTACCGCCGCTTTTGGACGTGCGGAATGTAAGACCGGTGCTGGTGTTGCGCCGGCTGGTAGAAGCAGGACCGGAAGGCATCGGCGGCTGGTTTGCTCGCTGGTGGGCGAGACGGCTGCAACTGGGAATTTCTGTGGTGGTCATTGCCGCTCTGGGCGGAATCGCGTGGGCGCTGTCGGACTCGGTCAAAGTGGGCGGCTGGTTTGCGCTGATTTTCACGATAGCGTTGGTAGTGTTGCTTGTGCTGGCGGCTGTCGCGTTGCGTACGCTGCGCTTTCTTCTCAATCGCGTGCGTTTGCGGCTGCCTTCCTTTCTGCGGCATGGGTTGGCGAATCTTTACCGGCCCGGGAATCAATCGGCGGCGGTGCTGGCGGCTCTGGGCACGGGCGTGATGCTGATTCTGGCGGTCTACCTGATGCAGGCGATGCTCCTGCGTGACATTCGCGAGACAGCCTCTCCCAAGCTGCCCAATGTCTTCTTGATCGATGTGACGACCGATGAGGTTGCGGGAGTGAAGGATTTCTTCGCGCATCAGGCGGGCGTGAGCCAGGTGTTGGACTTGATGCCGGTGGTGACCGGGCGCTTTGTTTCGCTCAACGGCAAGCCGTTGGAGCAAATGAAAGATCAGCATTTCCCGCGGCGGATGCTGGAAAATGCTGAACTAAGCTGGGCCGATGCGCCTCCTGCGGGCGACAAGGTGACGCAAGGCAAGTGGTGGACGGCCGCAGACGCGGAGGAGTTAGCTGTAAGCGAAGGCGCGGCAGAGAGGTTGCATGTGAGCCTGGGCTCGACGGTCGAGTTGCAAACGGGCGGCGTGGTGAGAACGCTGAAGATTGCCGCGATTTATCGCGCCGATGGGCAGCATCTGGGAGCGCGCGTGGCATTCATGCTGCCTTCAGGAGTGCTCAAGGACCAACCAGCAACGTGGTACGGTGGCGCGCACATCGATCCCAAACAGGTGGCGGTGATGGAGCGGGCACTTTTTGCGGCCTATCCCACGGTGACGGTGATCAACCTGGCCGATGTGCTGGCACGGATCGAGAGCGTAGTCGATCAGATTACATTTGTAGTGCGTTTTCTGGCCGGCTTCTCCATCTTTGCCGGGTTGATGATTCTGGCATCGAGCATCGCCAGCACGCGCTTTCGGCGGATGCGCGAAGCGGTTGTGCTTAAGACGCTGGGCGCGACACGGATGCGGATTGTGCGCACCTTCAGCGTGGAATTCAGCGTCTTAGGCCTGCTGGCCGGATCGGTAGGCGTGATCTTTGCCAACGTGCTCACACGCGTGCTGCTGCGCAAGCTGGAAGTGGGCTTCCAGATCGATTGGAGCGCGACACTGGTTGCGCTTGCAGGAACGGCGGTGTTGGCTACTGCGACTGGATGGATTGCGAGCTACAGGATTCTCGGGCTGCGGCCGCTGGAAGTGCTGCGCGAGGAATAATGCAGCAAGCCGAAGGCGTTCAAGCAGAAAAGGCAGCCTCGAAATTATCTGCAAGGCGTTTTCCACAGCCAAATCGCAAATCTCACATCCTGAGACGCGGGGACGAACTGCGGCTAATTCCGCAGGCTGATCAAATTCCTTGTATCTTGTTGAGGACAAATCTAATTATCTGCATCATTCGGACAACAAGATAAAGCGTTGAATCATAGATTGCTGAATTAATCTGCAAGGAATTAGGGCTCAAAATAAATATTGGGGGGGGGAGGGGGGTAACCCATTTTCAGCGGTCAGCTATCAGCTATCAGCAACAACCCGCTTCTGTAATCCTTGTTCATGCTTTGATTGTGCGCCAAAAGAAGGAAATAATCTGCAAAAAAGGCACGGTTCCGCGTGATTTTTTCCGCGCTTGCCTCCAAGATCCCACAAATACTCTAAAACTCATCGGTAGATTCAACCGCGGGCAACACATCGTCTTCGCGGGCCGTCCAGACGTAAAGCGTTGGGAGCAGGAAGATGCCGATGGCCAGGTTTGCGAGCAGGCCGCCGACGATGACGATGGCGAATGGGCGTTGCGAGTCAGAGCCGATGGCGTGGGCGAGCGCGGCGGGCAACAGGCCCAGAGTGGCCACCAGCATGGTCATCATGATGGGCCGCAGGCGCAACACCGCGCCCTCGACGGCGGCTTCGATGATGTGCTCCTGGGTGGAGACTTCCATGCCCTTGCGGCGGGCGCGCAACTGGTTGATGAACTCGATCATGATGACGCCGGTTTGCACCGAGACCCCGAATAATGCCAGGAAGCCGACCGCAGACGAGACGGAGAAGTTGGTGTGGGTGATGAAGAGCGCCAGCGGCCCTCCGATGGAGGCCATCATGACCGAGACCAGGATGAGCATTGCCCACTTGAAGGAGCGGAACATGGTGTAGAGGATGAGGAAGATGACCATTCCGGTGATGGGAACGATAATGTCCATGCGCTTATCGGCGCGCTTCTGGCTCTCGTACTCGCCGGCCCACTCGAGATGGTAGCCGGATGGCAGCGTAACGTTCTTGTTCACTTTGTGAAGTGCTTCCTCGACGGTGGAGCCCAGGTCGCGTCCGCGGACGGAGTATTTGATGGCGATATAGCGCTGGCCGCCTTCGCGGTAGATTTCCTCGGCGCCATCGTCGGCGGAGACTTTGGTCAACTGGGCCAGCGAGACGCGCTCGCCGGAGGGTGAAAGCAGCCGGACATTCTGGATAGCCTCGCGCGTGTCTCGATACTGCTGCTGATAGCGCAGCGTCACGTCGAAGCGAGCCTCGCCCTGCTGCACCTGGGTGAGAACGTTGGCGCCCACGGCGGTCTGCACGGCGTCCTGAATGTCGGCCACGTTGATGCCCCAGCGGGCGGCGGCGGCGCGATCCACGGAGTAGTTGAGGTTGGGCTGGCCAATGACGCGGAAGATGCCCAGATCCTCGATGCCCCTGACCGTGGCCATCTGGGCCTGAACCTCTTCAGCCTTCTTTTCCAGCGTGCGCAGGTCGTCTCCGTAAAGCTTGACGGCCAGTTCGCCCTTGACTCCGGAGACAGCCTCTTCCATGTTGTCGGAGATGGGCTGCGAATAATTCCAGATGACGCCGGGGAATTTACTCAACTCCTTGTTGAGAGCGGCGATGAGCTGCTCCTTGTCCTGGTGGAAGACAGGCCGCCACTGATTCTTGGGCTTAAGATCGACGAAGTATTCGGTGTTGAAGAAGCCGGTGGTATCGGTGCCGTCGTCGGGGCGTCCGGTCTGGCTGACGACCTGGGTGACTTCTGGGAAGGAGGCCATCACGATGCGCGCCTTGTTGGTGAAGTCGATGCTGGCGGTGGGGCCTTCGCTGGGCGGCAATGTACCGCGAACCCAGATCGATCCCTCGTCGAGGTGCGGGAGAAACTCCGAGCCGATGGGTCCGCCGAAGGTGAGATAGACGGCTATAAGGAAGAGGATGGCGGCGATTCCGAAGGTTCTGCGGCGATGCTCGATGGCTGAGCGGACGGCAACGCGATAGTGATCCGTGAGCCAGATCATGATGGGGTTGTGCCACTCTTTGGCGCCTTTGCTGAAGACCATGCTGGCCATCACCGGCGCGGCGAACATGGCGAAGCCCAAAGCGCCCAGCAGCGCAAAGGTGACGGTCCAGGCCATGGGCTTGAAGAGGCGGCCCTCGACGGCTTGCAGGGTGAAGATGGGCAGGTAGGCGGTGATGATGATGCCGCGGGCATAGAAGACGGGCCGCTGCACCTCATGCGCGGCTTCGCGAATCCGCCGCGCCGGAGTGCGGGGGTCGTCGCGGCGCGCGAGATGGCGGATGATGTTTTCGATCATCACCACCGAGCCATCGACCAACATTCCGAAGTCCAGCGCGCCCAGCGAAAGCAGATTGGCGGGAATGTGGCTGATATCCAGGCAGATGGAAGCGAACATCAGCGCGAAGGGGATGGTGAGGGAGACAATGATTGCGCCGCGAATGTTGCCCAGAAAGAGAAATAGAATGAAGGAGACCAGGATCATTCCCGCGGTGAGGTTATATTCAACCGTGTCGACGGTGAAGCGGACCAAATCGGAGCGGTCGAGGAAGGGAACTACCTTTACGCCCTTGGGCAGAATGCCGGGGTGATCCTTGTCGCCGTTGAGCTTGCTGACTTCAGCGTGAATGCCGTCAAGGACGGGATCAGAGTCGTCGCCCTTCTGTAGCGCCACGATGCCTTCGACGGTATCGGGATTATCGATGACCGTGCTGTCTTCATAGATCTTCTTACCGTCCACGATCGCGTAGGGCTTGGCGGTTTTGCCGATCTGGCCGAGTCGAATCTTGGGGCCTTGCGCGACGGTGGCGATGTCCTTGATCCTGATGGCCGCGCCGTTCTGGGTCTTGACGACGGTGTTCTCGATGTCCTGCACACTGGTGAAGAGGCCGACGGACTGGACGTTAATCTGTTGCGCGCCCTGCTCGATGAAGCTGCCGCCGCCGTTGGTGTTGTTGGCGGCGATCTGCTGCTCGACCTGCGCGATGCTCAACCCGTGAGAGACCAGCTTCTCCGGGTCAAGCTTGACCTGGTACTCCTTGGTGGGCCCGCCGAAGCTGGATACATCGACCACACCGGTGACGCCCTTGAAGGATTTTTCGAGCGTCCAGTCCTCGAGCGATTTTTTCTCCATCACGTCGTAGGATGGGTTGGTGCTTTCCAGGGTGTACCAGTAGATCTGACCGACAGGGCTCCAGTCAGTGCCCATTTGCGGTACAAGATTGGCGGGCAAATTGACCATGCTCAGCCGTTCCAGCACATGCTCACGATTCAGGTCGCTGGTGGAGTCGTCGTCGAAGATGAGCATCAGGCTGGATAAGCCGGCCAGCGTAGTGGAGCGCAGATGGGTGAGGTGGGGAATGCCGGCCATCTGAATCTCGACCGGAACGGTAACCTGGCGCTCGATCTCCTCGGCGGAGCGGCCCGGCCACTGGGTAATGATCTGCACGTAGTTGTTGGCCACGTCGGGGTAAGCTTCGACGGGCAGATTGCGGAAGCTGACAATGCCCCACGCGGAGAGCAGCACCATGGCGCCGAGGATCAGCCAGCGGTTCTTGAGCGCGAAATCGACGAGTGCGCGAATCATCTAGTGGTTTCCCGCGGTTTCGAGTAGGAGTGCATGGGTGACAACCTGCTGACCGGGCGCGAGGCCGGAGAGAATTTCCTGGCGGCTGCCGTCGAGCATTTTGCCGGCGTGAACCTCGGTGCGCTTGAACTGGTTGCCGCCAGCCGGCAGAAAGACCCAGTCGCGGTCGTGCAGGTGCAAGACGGCATCGGCCGGAACCACGGCGTGCGTTTCCTTTTGACGGCTGGTGAAGGTGGCCGTGCCAAACATTCCCAGCCGGAGGAAGCCGGGGTTGGCGACCTCGATGCGGACCTTGGCAGTGCGCAGCGAAGGATCGAGAATGGGTCCGATGTCGCTTATGCGGCCAGTGAGCGGGCGGTCAGGCCAGGCATTGAGCTTGATCTTCGCTTCCTGGCGCAGTTGCAGCCTGGGAATATCGTTCTCGTAGACATCGCAGATGATCCAGACTGTGGAGAGGTCAGCGATGGTGAAAGCGGTGGCCGAGCCGGAGAGGCTGACGCCGGCAGCGGCGGCCTGAGTGACATTCTGCGCCACAATGACGCCGCTGATGGGCGCGTAGACGTTGACAATGCTGCTGGGATGATTTTTGTCCACGCCCAGCGTTTTCAGTTGTTCTTCAGCGGCGGTCAGGTCGGCCCTGGCGTCCTTTTCCGTGTCCTCAGCCTGCTCCAGCATGGCCTGGGAGATGGCGCCGTGCTCGAAGAGATCTTTGGCACGCTCATAAGCCATATTGGCCAAGTGCTCATCGTTGTCCGCCTTGAGATAGGTGTTGAAGGCTGCCGTAATGTCCGGGCTCTGCACCTTCAGGAGCAATTGGCCTTTCTTCACGTTGTCGTCGAGCCGGGCCTTGATGTCCACCACGCGGCCATTGGCCAGCGAGATGACCGGAACCTCGCGGGCGATGTCAGGAAAGACCGAGCCGGTGGCGGTTAACTCGGAGGCGGATTCGATCTGACCAGCCGTGGCAAGCGGAAACTTGGCTACATCGCCGGCGTCGATGGTGATCAGGTTCATGTCGGCTACCTGGATGACCCTGGCCGGGGGCGGCGCGCTGTCGCCTTCATCCTTGCCTTTGCAGCCGGAAAGAACAAGGCTGCACGATGCAGCCAGAGCAAGAATGAGCGAAACTTTTTGGGCAAGACTTAAGGAAGAAGAAATAATCATTGGATCACCTCGCGTCCCACGGCAAGATTCAGTTGGCCGGCAGCGGTCAGATAAGAGCCGACCAGTTGCAGGTAGGCCAGTTGGACGGCCCGGTACTCGCTCTGCGCGTTGAGAAAGTCCATCAGCGAGGCGCCGCCGTGCTGATAGGAATAGGTCACTGTCTCGCGCACTCTAAGCGCCTGCGCCTTGTATTGCACCTTGTAGGGCTTAAGCAGCGCGATATTGCTGACGACCAGCGTGTAGGCCGAGTCCACGTCGCTGAAGACCTGGGCGCGCGTGGCTTCGGTTAATTGCTCGTTGCGGCCAATGTCGATCTGGGTGCGCTTCTTCTCGCCCTGGTTGCGATCGAAGATGCGCAGGGGAATGTTGACGCCGACGCCGACGTAGGGATCGAGCGGGGGATTTGCGCCCGAATCGACGCTGAATGTGGGGTCGGCGGAGCCGTTGGCCTTGGCCAGCTTGTGGTTGGTCTGGGCCTGCATAATGGACTCCAGCGCGGCGCGCAGGTCGGGGCGGGCATCGAGGGCGATCTGGCGAAAATCCTCCAGAGGCTTCAAATCTTCAGTGAAGTCAAACTCGCCGGTCACATCGAACTGCTCGACCGGGGTGCGTTCATTGAGCAGTTGCAGGAGTTGAATCTTGGCTGTGCGCAGGTTGACGATGGCCGTCTGGATCTCAACTTCATATTGAACGCGAAACAGCTCGATGCGGTCCAGGTCGATCTGGGCAATGTCGCCGGCGCGGAGGCGGTTGCGGCTGATCTTGATGATGTTGTCGTAGTAAGCCAGGTCGGCTTTGGCCAACTCCAGGACAGCCTTGGCTTGGAGCGTATCAACGAAGGCCGCGCGCAGGTTGAAAAGAAGATTGCGCTCCAGGTTGAGATGCTCGGACTGGGCGATTTGCGTGCCCTCTTTGGCGCTTTCCTGGCGCAGATTGCGCTTGTGTTCGCGCTCGTACAAATAGCTCACCGAGCCAGTGGTCAGCGCATTTGTCAGCGGACGGTTGCGCGTTTTGGATATATTGGGGTCATAGTGCGGGCCAAAGGGGTAAAGCTGGTCAGCCGTGAAAGAAACCGTCGGATTGGGGCGCAGAAAAGCCGTAATCTCGGCAGCCTTCATCTCCTCCACGCCCAGGGCGTCGGCACGGAGCGCGGGGTTGGCGGCTTCAAACCTGGCCTTTACCTGGTCCCAGGTCAAGGCGGGGCCCGGTTGCGGTGGAGCAGCCTGTTGCGCAGGACCTGAAACCGGCGCGAGGAATATCAAAGCGGCCGCAAGCGAGGCTGTCAAAATAGGAATGATTTGCTTCATACGCAGCCTTTGCGCCGTGGTTTGTACGGCGGCGTTTGCTAGGACAGAGGCCTAAATGTAGGAAGAACGCGGCGAAAGTTCATGCGGCGGGCGGCGGACGATTCTGAACTAAAGCCAGCGCGGGAATCTCAGCCAGCGGCGCGGGACGATTGTCCGGCGCGGCAAAGTGCAAGAATCCCAAGGAATGGTCGACAAAAACCGGCGGAGGAAGCATTACGGCGGCGGGAAAGATGGAATGCGGGCTTACTACCACGTGATCGCGGCGCGTACACAGGTAGTAAGAGTCGGCCTCAGCGGGGTTTTGAGCCATTTGCAGATCGTCTGTGACCGAGATGACCGGAAGCAAGATGAGGATAACCACCGCCAGGGCGACCAACTGCGTTTGCCTTGTGCACTCGCACAGGGCATGGCGCACCCACAGCCAGAACATCAGCGCGGCCAGCACAACCCAAGCGATATTGAGGACTAACTCCATTCTTGTCTTGCTATGATTTTACATCAGAAGCGCATCAAGTTTGGCGCAGTCGCAGAGGGTTTGACCGGAGCAGGGAATCCCCTTATGATGAACCAAATGGCATCTGTCGCCGGCGCCCAGCCGTGACGCTTGTCATCACGGCTGCAAGAAAGGCCTGTGCGTTCTTGTTGCCCCCTCGTTCAACGGCAGGACAGCTGACTCTGGATCAGCATATCGGGGTTCGAATCCCTGGGGGGCAGCCATAGAGACCAACGGCTTGCGCTGCATCATCTTTTTTATCTTATATTTACGATCACAGCAGGAATGAGTCACCGGTGGATGCTTTTTCCAGTTGCTCGTTCACTCGAGCCATCTCTCTCCATCATTTACAACAGGTTGTTGGCTGTTCATGGACCTGCGGAACAAAAACAAATGCATCCCGGGCTATTTCAACGCACATCAGATGAAAGAATGAGAATGGAGGGTTCACATGGTAAAAACAACACTGGTTTTTGCGATACTTTTGATTGCCCTCGGCCTGGCAGGCTATCTGGGCACCGGCAGCCACTATCCCACCGCACTGATTCCCGCCTGGATTGGCGTAGCCCTGGGTTTTGGCGGCCTTCTGGCCATCAGTCCGAGCGAGAAACGGCGCAAGCTGTTCATGCATATCAACGTGAGCATCGGCCTTCTTGGCTTTCTGGGCGGCGCCGTTGAAGTGGTGCGCAGTTATTTGCTCGCTACGTTTACCTATTCGACAGAGATGGCCGCCCTGGCATCGAAGCTCACTCTGACTGCGCTCATGCTGATCTATGTGCTTCTTTGTGTGCGTTCCTTTGCTGCCGCGCGGCGCTCGGGAAAGGTTTAGCGGATGGGCGGTCTGCGTGGGCCTGGAGGCGGAATGAGCATGGGAGGGCGCGCCGAGCGCTCTCCACGCGGGGGCAATGCGCGCGCGGAGCAGGCTGATCTGCCCAAGCGCAAGCCAAACCTGAAGAAATTGTGGCCGCAGATTCGCTTGCTGGTTGCCCCGCGCAAAGGGTTGCTGGTTGCAGGGTTGTGCCTGATGGTCGTAAACCGCATCGCCGGCCTGGTGCTGCCAATCACTTCAAGGCCATTGATGGATACGGTGTTTTCTGCATCGCATCCACGACCGGACCTGCTGCCTATTTTCATCGTCCTGGTTTTTGGGGCCATGGTGGTGCAGGCCATTACCTCTTTTTCGCTTACGCAACTGCTCTCCAAGGCCGGCCAGAGGCTGATTGCCGAGATGCGCTGCCGGGTCCAGAGGCATGTGGGCCTGCTTTCCGTTTCCTACTACGACGAAAACCGCAGCGGCACGCTGGTGGCGCGCATTATGACCGACGTGGAGGGCGTGCGCAACCTGGTGGGCACGGGACTGGTTGAGTTTACGGGCGGAATGTTGACCGCCGTGCTGGCCTTTATCTTCCTCCTGCATCTGAGCGTTCCTGTGACGCTCACGGTCTTCTCGGTGCTGGGCGTCTTCGTCTTTGTGCTGCAATACGGCTTCAGGGTCATTCGTCCCATCTTTCGCGAGCGAGCCAAGATCAATGCCGAGGTGACCGGCCGATTGACCGAGTCGCTGGGCGGCGTGCGGGTCATCAAGGGCTATCATGCCGAGGAGCGCGAGGCGAAAGTCTTTGCTGCAGGCGCAGATCGCCTGCTGGCCAACGTGATGAAATCGCTGACGATGACCAGCGCGCTGGGCGCTGCGTCCACCACGGTGTTGGGTCTGGTTTACGTGATTGTGATGGGCCTGGGAGGCCATCTGGTTTTCGGCAAGAGCTGGACCACCGGCATGTACTTTCAATACATCATGTTCCTGGCCTTTATGATCGCTCCGGTCTTCCAGATCGTGAACATCGGCACGCAGTTGACCGAGGCCTTTGCCGGGCTGGACCGCACTAACGAGATCATGGCCGAGCCGGAGGAGAACCAGAGCCCCGGCCGCACGGTGAAGATTCCGCCCATCCGGGGAAATGTGCGCTTTGAAGATGTGGAGTTCGCCTACGACCCAGAGAAGCCCGTGCTACACGGCGTCAGCTTCACGGCCGAGCCGGGAACGGTGACCGCGCTGGTGGGCTCATCGGGATCGGGCAAGTCCACCATGATCAGCCTGTTATGCGCCTTCCACACGCCGACTACAGGCCGCGTTCTGGTGGATGACGTGGATCTGGCGCAGGTTAACCTGGACACTTATCGCACGCAACTGGGAGTGGTGTTGCAGGAGTCATTTCTTTTTGACGGCACCATTCGCGAGAACATTCTGTTTTCGCGGCCCGATGCCACCGAGGAGGAGTTTCTTTCTGCCTGCCGCACGGCGCGCGTGGACGAGTTTGCCGAGCGCTTCCCGGAGGCCTATGACACCCTGGTAGGCGAACGCGGCGTGAAACTTTCGGGAGGGCAGAGGCAGAGATTATCGATTGCGCGGGCGCTTCTGGCTGAGCCGAGGATTTTGATTCTGGATGAAGCGACCAGTTCGCTCGATTCCGAGTCAGAAGCGATGATCCAGGCCGGACTTGGCCAGCTGATGCAAGGTCGGACGACGTTCGTGATTGCCCACCGCCTGTCGACGATTCGCCGCGCCGACCAGATACTGGTTGTGGAGAGCGGGCTTATTGTGGAGCACGGTAACCACGCGGAGCTCTTCGCCCTGGGTGGGCGCTACTACGACCTCTACACGCGCCAGCATGGGCTGGAGGCTAACCTTTTCCTTGCGCCTGGCGAGGGGGATGACGTAGAGGAAATCAGCGAGTAAGCGGCCGAATTATTATCGCGTAATCAGATTTCATGGAATCGCGGCTAGGATTCCGCTTCATCCGCGCCAACAAAAGCTGACTGACTAATGGATGTCACGAATCCCGTTTCCCATGTGCGCGAGGGAAGCTCCGGCATGGGCTTGGCCCGAAACAGCTTTTTGCAATGCCGCGCCGTCCACTTGGCCCAGGCCTTCGACTTCTTGCGCCGCGCGCTGTCGGTGGAGATGCCCGTACCCGCGTACATCTGCCGGTAGAGCTTGGAAAGAAACATGAAGGCGACCCTGGACGTGATCGTCGGGCAGCAGGCAGATCTCTTCCAGATGTCCCCCCAGTTATAGAACGTGTCCCATACCTTTTGCGTGCGCTCGCGAATCTCATCTGAACTCATGGTAGGATGCGGGGTGAACATCTTGGGCCGAATCGCAGAGGGAATCAGCCAATAGCGAGTAATCGGCACATCGCCAACCATAGTTGGGTTCTCTGCCTGCTCCTTCTCCCAGCGCCCAAAATCGACCGTACCGGGAAAGGGCGTCATCATCACGAATTGGGCGAAGGTAATGCCCGCTTTTTGCGCCATGGCCACCGTCGCATCGAAGGTAGACGGCCTGTCCGTCGGCAACCCAAAGATGAACGAGCCCAGCACATGAACGCCGTGCTTCTTGAAAGTCTGCAACTGCCTGGCCATGGCGTCGCCAGCCAGATTCCAATCCTTGTAGATCGCCTTGAGCCCCTCGGGCGTCACTGCCTCAATCCCCACCAGCGCGCCTTTGATGTTGGCCTTCTTCATGGCATCCAGAAACTCAACGTCTTCGCCGGCTTCCATGGTCATCTGGGTGTAGAAGACCATGTCTTTCGGCAACTTGGCCAGCTCTTCCATCAGATGAAAACGCTCGGCACGAATAGCCGTCAACTCCTCCAGCCTGGCCGTATTGCCCTGCTCGCGCGCCAGCCGCAAATCTGTGAAGGTCACCGGATAGAAGTTATCGTCGGCCAAGGCTATGAATCGAAATCCAATCCGGCGCAGTTCCACAATCTCGTCGATGACTCTCTGGTGGTTGCGCTGCCGGGGCTTTTGCCCATCCGTTCGCCACACGCTGCAAAAGGAACAGTGCTTGGGGCATCCGCGAATGGTTTGCACCGACGCCCACATATATTTATCCGGGTTCATCAAATCCCAGCGGGCGCTCAGGAACTCGTCTCCGCCAATCCGCCCGCCCGCATAGACCTTTTCCGGTTTGCCCGCCAGACAATCCACCACCGCCTTGCCCCACACGACATCGCCGTCTCCAGTCACCACGGCGTGTGCTTGACCGCGATCAAGCGCTTCTTCAGGAAAGAGCGTGGCGTGAATGCCGCCGTAGATCACCCAGGCGCCCCGGCTGCGCGCCATCCTGCCCACTTCGTAGCCGCGCAGGGCATTGCCCGTGTGCACGCTGATGCCCACAATGTCTCCGGGCTGAATCGTCTCCGGCGCAATTTGCTCCAGAGATTCATCGACAAGAATGGGATCTCCTGCTACCTGGGGTGTCGCTGCCGCAAGTACAAATAACCAGCGCGGTGTAATTACCGCAGTGCCGAATGCATTGTCGCTCGGATTTACTAAATGAACGCTCATCCTGCCCAACCTTTCTCGTGCTAGTAGAGTTGCGTGCGAGTGTAGTAGCTCTGGAGAGCGTTGTCACAATCGGCGATTCGATTGCAAAGTTGCAGGTCCATAAAAGATTAAGATGGCGTTTTTTGCCGCCAAGTTTCCTTAGATTACAAGCGCTCTACGGTATGCAGTGGTCAATATTGAACACTTTTGCCAGTGCAGGCAAACGATTTGATTAAATTTTAAAAATGGAATGCCGGCCGCGCCTTATTTCATTCGGGCACGCTCTTCCAACGGAATCGCTACCTGCTCGACGATCTCCAGGCCGAATCCCTCCAGGGCCGGAATGTGCATGGGGGTATTGGAGAGCAGGCGGATGCGGCGGATGCCCAGGTCCGACAGGATCTGGCCGCCCAGGCCAATGGCGCGCAGGATGCGCCCGGTACGGTCCTGCTGTCCTTCGCGGGCGCGCAGTTGCTGATGCAGAACAAGCTGGCCGGTGTTCAATGCAGGGTCGTCACTGCAAGTTGCAACACCTTCCGGCTCGAAAACACAGACCGGCGGCGCTACGCGGTCAATCTCAAAGCCACGCGAGGTATTGTGCAGGTAGAGCAGCACCCCGCAACCCTCCGTGGCGATCATGCGCATGGACTGATCCAGAATCTCGCGGCAGTTACAGTCGGCGGCAAAGACGTCTCCCGCGGTACAGCGGGTGTGAACGCGCACCAGGACGGGGCGCTCGCAGGCGGGGCGCAACTCTGCCTGGGCGGGCGCGCCATTTTCCGGCAGGCCGACAGCGGGCCCGAAATGGAAGGCCGGACAATCAGGGCAAAGGTCGCCGCGCACCAGCGCGATGTGACTCTCGCCGCCGTTCACCTGGCTCTCGTAGGCGATCATGCGGAATTCGCCATAGCGGGTCTGGATACGGCTTTCGCCGGCGCGCACAATGTAACGCTCGTGACGCAGCCGGTAGCGAATCAGCTCGGCCACGGTCAAAATCCGCAGCCCGTGCTCCTGGCAGAAGGCGATCAGATCAGGAACGCGGGCCATCGTTCCGTCGTCCTTCATAATCTCGCAGATCACTCCGGAGGGATTCAGGCCGGCCATGCGAGCCAGATCAACCGATGCCTCGGTTTGCCCGGCGCGCACCAGCACTCCCCCGCGGCGAGCGCGCAGAGGAAAGACATGGCCGGGACGAACCAGGTCGGCGGCCGTGGAGCGCGGCCCAATCGCCGTGCGGATGGTATGCGCCCGGTCAGCGGCGGAGATGCCGGTGGTGACGCCCTCACGCGCCTCGATGGACTCGGTAAAAGCCGTTCCGAAGCGGGATGAGTTTTGCTGCGTCATGGGGAAGAGGCGCAGATAATCGGCGCGCTCCTCGGTCAGCGAGAGGCAGATCAGGCCGCGACCGAATTTAGCCATGAAATTGATGGCTTCCGGGGTGACAAACTCGGCGGCCAGGGTCAGGTCGCCCTCGTTTTCCCGATCCTCATCGTCGACTACAACGAGCATGCGACCAGCGCGAACCTCGGCCAATGCGCCGGGGACATCGGTAAAGGGAGGCTCGAAGGTGCGTGGGGTTTCAGGCATCGACTCTTCCATTCTCGCCGATGGCATGCGCAAACAGCAAAAGCGCCACCCGAGGGCGGCGCTTTCACTGGAAACAAGCAGATTGGAAATGGCTTATAACGCTGATTCGATCTCAAAACCCCAGGCTTCGAGAAGCGCTTCGGGGATGTACTTGGAATTCTTGTTGCGGCGCGCCCACTCGCGCAAACGGGTGGACCGGATGTACATGTCCGGGCTGAGCTTGAACTCCTTCACGATCTGCTCGAAGGAGGTCACCGTGGGCACAACCGGGCCTATGGGCTCGGGCTTGCCCCAATTGGGATTTCCACGACGCTTTGCCATTGATTTGCTGTCCTTAGAGAAGTTGTGTTGCCTTTAAATCCTGAACTGAGGGCCGGGCTAATGGTGGGCCCTGAGAATTAACTACACTCTTATTTTACGGATTTTTCATTCAGAAATCAATAGTAAAATTGTAGATTTTTGAGAACTCTCGTACCCATCATTTTTAACCCAAGAACTACACTATGTGACTCTTTCTGAAGGGATTAGGCCATCATTCATGGTTTCTGAAAGGAGGATTCCATCCTGGGCGAAACCGAATTTTGCACCAAAATGGGGAGCAAGCGGAGCCTATGCGCACCAAGCGTTGAATGCTCCAGCCCTGACGGCTGCCGCCATGGCCTCCATGTCGTTCGCCAGAACGCGGTCAACGTCGAGCCGGGACACAATCGCCCGCACCACAGCGTAAGCGCGCTCCACCTCGCGGCTGGCCCGCAGCGGTCTGCGGAACTCCAGTCCCTGCGCGGCGCACATCAGCTCAATGCCCACAATCCGCTCGGCATTCTCCACGATCTGGCGCAGTTTGAGCGCCCCGGTCATACCCATGGAGACATGGTCCTCCTTGCCGCCATCGGTGGGAATACTGCCTGTAGATGAGGGATGGGAGAGCACCTGACACTCGTTGATGAGTGCCGCCGCCACAATCTGAGCCATCATGAAGCCCGACGAGAGGCCTGGATCAGCCGACAGAAAGGCCGGCAGGCCCTCATTGATGTCCACATTCAGCAGCCGGTCAATGCGCCGCTCGGTGATGCCGGCCAGATCGGTGAGCACAATAGCAGCATAATCAAAGGCATAGGCCAGCGGCGCCCCATGGAAGTTCCCCCCGGAAAGCACCGTTCCGCGGATTTGCGCATTGGAGGAGATTTCCGGAAATATGAGGGGATTATCCGTTGCCGAACCGGATTCGGCCTCCAGGATTGCGCGCACGTGCTCCAGCGCATCCCGCACTGCACCATGCACCTGCGGCATGCAGCGCAGGCAATAGGCGTCCTGCACACGCGAATCGGCGGTTCGGTGCGACTCGCGAATCTGCGAGTCAGCGAGCAGCTGGACCAGGTGCTCCGCCGCCCGAATTTGTCCTTGGTGTGGGCGAGCCTGGTGAATGCGCGGATCGAAGGCGTCGGGCGTGCCCATCAGGGCTTCGAGGCTCATGGCGCCGGCCAGATCGGCCAACTGGGCCACGCGCAGGGCTCGCGCCACGGACAAGGCTCCTACGGCGGTCATGGCCTGGGTCCCATTCAGCAGCGCGAGGCCCTCCTTGGCCGCCAGAACGGTAGGCTGTAATCCGGCCTTCTTGAGTGCCTCGCCGCCGGCCATTCGGCTGCCTTTGTAAAAGACCTCGCCCTCGCCAATGACGACCAGCGCCAGATGAGCCAAGGGCGCCAAATCGCCGCTGGCGCCCACAGATCCCTTTTCAGGGATTACAGGATGCACGCCGGCGTTCAGGAGCGCCACCAGCAGCTCCACAAGAGCAGGACGGCAGCCGCTGTAGCCTTTGGCCAGAACATTTGCACGGAGCAGCATCATGGCCCGCGATTCGGATTCAGAGAGGGGTTGGCCCAATCCGCCAGCGTGGCTGCGCACCAGGTTGGTCTGCAACTGCGCCAAGTTTCCTGCGGGAATACGCACATCCGACAGCTTGCCGAAGCCGGTGTTAACCCCGTAAACCATCTCTCCGGCAGCCAGAATCTCCTCGATCAGCGCCCGGCTCCGGGCTACGCGGGCAAGGGCGGCAGGGGCTAGGGCCACAGGGCGGTTGGCGAGTGAAACAGCCTCGATCTCGGCCAGCGACAGCGGCTGGCCGTCAAGTATCAGAGCGTCCATGAGTCGATGGTAAGCGGCTGGAAGGCCGCGGTCCAGACCGACTCCATAGAAGGACATGTGGAACGCCGGTTATTTTGCCAGCTTGTCGAGAGCGAGGTTGAGCTCGAGGACGTTAACGCGGGGCTCGCCGAGCAGGCCCAACTGGCGGCCGGTGATGTGCTGCTCGACGAGCTTGAAGAGGCTCTCTTCGCTCAGGTTGCGCGCCTTGGCGACATGGGGCACCTGAAACCGGGCGGCGTCGGGGGTAATGTCGGGATCGAGTCCGGAGGCGGAGGTCGTTACCAGATCAATGGGCACCGGCTTGCCGGGGTTCTGCGCGGCCAGCTTGTCGATGTCGCCCTGGATGCGCGTGACCAAAGCCCTATTGGACTGGGCCAGGTTGGAGCCGCCAGAAGAGGTGGCGTCGTAACCGTTGCCCGCGGCAGATGGACGGGGATGAAAGTAGCGATCGGAGGTGAAGCTCTGCGCCAGCAGCTCGGAGCCGATGACGGTGCCGTCGTTGAGCTTGATAAGGCTTCCGGCGGCCTTGTGGGGGAAGAGAAGACCGGCGATGCCGGTGACCAGCAAGGGATAGCCCAGGCCCAGCAGGAGCATAGTCACGAGGGTGAAGCGAATCGATGTTTTCCAGACCGGATGCACGGAATTTCTCCTTACGGGGCAGAGTCCACTGATTTATGCCAGATGCAGGGCTACCAAACACATGTCGATTGCCTTGATGCCGATAAAGGGGATTAGGATGCCGCCGACGCCATAGATAAGCAGGTTGTTGCGCAGCAGGACATCGGCCGGCTTGGGCTCGTATTTGACGCCTTTGAGGGCCAGCGGAATGAGGGCCACGATGATGACGGCGTTGAAGACGACCGCCGACAAGATGGCCGAGTTTGCGGTAGCCAGATGCATGATGTTGAGAGCGTTTAAAACCGGAAAGACGCCGGCGAACATGGCGGGGATGATGGCGAAGTACTTGGCCACGTCGTTGGCGATGGAGAAGGTGGTGAGAGCGCCGCGGGTCATCAACAGTTGTTTGCCGATCTCGACGATTTCGATGAGTTTGGTGGGGTTGGAGTCCAGATCGACCATGTTGCCGGCTTCCTTGGCGGCCTGCGTGCCGGAGTTCATGGCCACGCCTACATCGGCCTGGGCGAGCGCGGGCGCGTCGTTGGTGCCGTCGCCGGTCATTGCCACCAGCTTGCCCTTGCCCTGTTCGCGCTTGATCAGGTCCATCTTGTCCTTGGGCTTGGCCTCGGCCAGGAAGTCGTCCACGCCGGCCTCGCGGGCGATCACGGCAGCGGTCAGAGGGTTGTCGCCGGTAATCATAATAGTGCGAATGCCCATGGCGCGAAGGCGGGCAAGGCGATCCTTGAGGCCACCCTTGACGATGTCCTTGAGATGAATGACGCCGAGAGCCGTGGTGTTTTCAGCGACCACCAGCGGAGTACCGCCCAGGCGGGCGATCTCTTCAACGCTGTCGCGGACTTTTTTGGGCAACGATGAGCCTTGCTCCTCGAGGAATCGGGCGATGGCGTCCGCCGAGCCCTTGCGAATGCGCACGCCGGGCAGGTTAACGCCGCTCATGCGGGTTTGAGCGGTAAAAGGCACAAACTCAGCGTGAATGCTGCTCAGGTCTCGCCCGCGCAGGTTGTACTTTTCCTTGGCCAACACGACGATGGACCGGCCCTCGGGGGTCTCATCGGAGAGCGAGGAGAGCTGGGCTGCGTCGGCCAGCCGTTCGTGGCTGACATCCGGAGCAGGAATAAATTCCGTGGCCTGGCGATTGCCGAGTGTGATGGTGCCGGTTTTGTCCAGCAGCAGAGTGTTCACGTCGCCTGCGGCCTCAACGGCGCGTCCGCTCATGGCCAGCACGTTGTACTGGACGAGGCGATCCATGCCGGCAATGCCGATGGCCGAGAGCAGGCCGCCGATGGTGGTGGGGATAAGGCAGACAAGCAGCGAGACCAGCACGAAGATGGTCTGCGGAGCCTTGGAGTACATGGCGAAGGGCTGCAAGGTAACGACGGCCAGGAGGAAGACAATCGTCAGGCCGCTGAGCAGAATGCTCAAAGCGATCTCGTTGGGTGTTTTCTGGCGAGAAGCGCCTTCGACCAGCGCGATCATACGGTCGAGGAAGGTTTCGCCGGGGTTGGAGGTGATGCGGACCTTAATCCAGTCGGAAAGAACCTTGGTGCCGCCGGTGACGGCTGAACGGTCGCCTCCGGCTTCGCGGATGACGGGCGCAGACTCGCCAGTGATGGCCGATTCGTCCACCGAAGCCACGCCCTCGATGACCTCGCCGTCTCCGGCAATGTAGTGGTTGGCCTCGACGTAAATGATGTCGTTTACACGAAGCAGGCCGCTGGCGACATCTTCCAACTTATTGGATTCGATGTAGCGCCTGGCAATAGTCTCGCCCTTGGCCTTGCGCAACGTGTCGGCCTGGGCCTTGCCGCGTCCCTCGGCCATGGCCTCTGCAAAGTTGGCAAAGATCACCGTAAACCACAGCCAGAGAGTGATCTGAAGGTTGAAGCCGAATCCGGCGCGATGGTGGATGGTGTTGTCGATGAGCAGCACAGTGGTCAGAACACTGCCAACCTCGACAACAAACATCACCGGGTTTTTGGCCATGCCTCGCGGATCGAGCTTGCGGAATGCGTCCACAAGCGCCTGGGTCATGATTTCCGTATTCCAAAGACTCTTTTTTTCCAGCATGACAGTCTGTTTTGCCTTCTCCTGATGCGGTCACGGTATCGGTTAGAAAAGCGTTCCGGGATTTCCGTGGAGTTGCAAGTGTTCCAATATCGGTCCCAGGCTTAACGCCGGGAAGAAGGTGAGCGCGCTCAGAATTACGATGACGCCAACCAGAAGTACGGTAAACAGGGCCGTGTTCACCGGGAAAGTACCGGGCGAGGGAGGCACGCTCTTTTTCTGGGCCAGGTTGCCGGCCAAAGCAAATACCGGAATCATCATGAGAAAGCGTCCGCCCAGCATCGTCCATCCCAATACAACGTTGTACCACCAGGTATTAGCGTTCAAGCCGGCAAAGGCTGAGCCGTTGTTGGCCGCCGCCGAGGAGAAGGCATAGAGGATTTCGGAGAAGCCGTGCGGTCCCTGATTGCCCAGGCTGCTGAGGCCGATGTTGGGCGAGAGCACGAAGATGGCCGTGCCCGTAAGGATAATGAGCGGGAAGATGAGCACATATAGCATGGACATCTTCACGTCGTAGGCTTCGATCTTCTTACCCAGATATTCCGGCGTTCGGCCCACCATGAGGCCGGCGACGAAAACCGAGAGCACCACCATGATCAACATGCCGTACAAGCCGGAACCCACGCCGCCAAAGACCACCTCGCCCATCATGAGGTTGATCATCACCACCATGCCGCCCAGCGGGGTAAGCGAGTCATGCATGGTATTGACCGCGCCACAACTGGCGTCAGTGGTGATGGTGGAGAAGAGCGAGGATTGGCTGACGCCGAAGCGCACCTCCTTGCCCTCCATGTTGCCGGCCGGAGCGGTGGCTGTGCCGGATTGCGCAGCGCCATGCAGCATTGGATGGGGCTGTGACTCGGCCCAGTAGGCGGTGGTGAATCCGGCGGCGAAGAGCACGAACATGGCGGCAAACACGGCCCAGCCGTGGCCCGGCGAGCCGGTCATGCGGCCCAGCGTGTAGGTGAGCCCCGCTGGAATGATGAAGATGGAGAGCATCTGTAAAAGGTTGGTCCAGGGCGTGGGGTTCTCGAAGGGGTGAGAGCTGTTGGCGTTGGTGAAGCCGCCGCCGTTAGTGCCCAGCATCTTGATGGCTTCCTGTGATGCGATTGGCCCCTGCGCGATGGTTTGCGTTTGATTGGGCTGCTCGAGGGGGTGGGCCGTCGTGTATGCGTTCAGGTTGGCTGGAACGCCCTGGGCGACCAGCAGCAGCGCATAGAGAATGGAGGCGGGCAATAGCACGTAGAGCAGGGTGCGGGTCATGTCCACCCAGAAGTTGCCAATCGTGCCTGAACTCGTCCGCTTAATACCGCGAATCAAGGCAATGGCTACCACAATGCCGCCCGCCGCGGACCAGAAGTTATGCGTTGCGAGACCGGCCATCTGGGTGAGATAACTCATGGTGGTCTCTGGCGTGTAGGACTGCCAGTTGGTGTTGGTGGTGAAGCTGGCGGCAGTGCTCCAGGCTAGATCCGGCCCAACGGCTGCCAGATGCTGCGGGTTCCATGGAAAGAAGTTCTGCAGCCGCTCAATCGCGTAAGTGGCCACGAGACTCACAGCCGAAAAGCCCAGCACCGCATAGGCATATTCAAGCCAATTCATCTCTTCCTTGGCGTTCACGCTACAGAGCCGGTAAATGAGCCGCTCGATGGGACGAAGCACGGGAGTAAGCCAGGTTCGTTCCCCCTCCAGCACGCGGGCCAGGTAAATGCCCACCGGGCGAACGCTGGCCAGCAGAATCAGCGAAAAAACGGCAAACTGCAACCAACCGTTGGCGGACATCGTTAAAATTTCTCCGGGAAGAGCAGAGTGATGGTCAGGTAGCCAAACAGCAGGATGGAGAGAACCAAGGCAACGGCGGTGATGATGTCGGTTTGCATGGGTTACCTCAACTTCTGGCAGGCCTTGACGTAGAGAAAAGCCAGGGCGAAGAAAACGACGGTGAACAGCAACATCACAGCATCTTGCATCAGATTTTGCATTTCAGGTCTCTCGATTCCATGAGCGGGAGATTGGGGAAGCCGCCTGCTCAAGAATGATTCTGGCTCACGCCCAGTTAGAGTATCGAAAAAAATTCCTAAATAAAGTGTAAGGGACGAATTTGCAGGAGTCGTGTCATTTTGGAATCGCGCCGCATCAATGGGCTGCATTTCTATAGCCTTTTACGCAGGTAATGGAAAACGCCATGCCCAATCAGGGCGGCAAGGATGGCAATCGAAAAATTGGTGAGCGTAAAAATATCGCGTAAGGCGAAGGCCAGTGTCTTCCCATGCCCATTGGCCAAAGTGAATTCTCCCATCAAGAGGTTGGAATAAAAAAGAAAGACGATGAACGCAACCTCAATCAGGGCGCGCCTGATCCGGGCGAGAAGCCGGCGATCTTTTTGGTCCAGAGAATTCACAAGTGAATGATACCAACAGACATATAAGGATTTCATGGTTGGGCAGCATTTACTCTTCGTTGCCGGTCCAGCCCTCGGGAACAAAGCGGTAGCCCACCCAAGGCTCGGTCTGGATGTACTGCTTGCCGGTCACCGTTTCTAGTTTTTTGCGCACCTGACCGACAAAAACACGCAGATATTCCGGCTGCAGAACCGATTGCGCGCCCCACACGGCGGTCAGCAGTGCGCGATGAGTCATCACCTTGCCGGCATTACGGGCCAAATGCAGCAGCAGATCGAATTCTTTTGGCGTCAGGTGAATGGGCTTGCCCAGAACGGTGATAGAGTGACCTTCCGCATCCACCACGAAGTCGCCGGCCTCCAATGCTGTGGCTGTCCGCTCCGGGGCGCGGCGCAGATGGGCGCGAACGCGGGCTAAAAGCTCCTGAATGCTAAATGGTTTTGTTACATAATCGTCGGCGCCGGCGTCCAGGGCCTCGACTTTGGAGCGTTCATGGTCGCGGACGGACAGCACCACGATTGGAATTGCAGAATGAGCGCGGATGGCGCGGCAGACCTCGACACCGCTCATGCCGGGCATCATCAGGTCGGTGACCACCAGGTCCGGAGACCAATCGTTAAAAAGCAGCAGGCCCTCTTCCGGATCGTTGGCGGTGCGCACGTCGAATCGCTGCGCGGTGAGAGCCGCACGCAGCACGCGGGTAATCTGCGGTTCATCGTCGATAACCAGGATCCTTTCCGGCATCGCAAATACTCCAAATAAATATTACAACATCCTCGCAGGCAGTTATGATTTGTCTGGGGGAATTATGCGACTGCCCTCCTACACGCGCGATATTACACGCTGGCTTGCGGCCACGATGATTGCGGCAGCAATTACGAGCCTGATGGCCTGGCTGGGCGTCAACTCGACGACCGCGGGAATGGTATTCCTGGTGCTGGTGGTGTGGTTTGCCGCGCAGACGGGAATTTGGCTCTCGCTGTATGTCGCTCTGATCTGCGCACTTTTCTTCGATTATTATTTTTTGCCGCCGGTTGGCACATTGAGGCTCACGGGCGTTCAGGCATGGGTGGCCATGATCTCCTTCCTGCTAAGTTGCGCCGTGGTAGGCCGGGTAGCTGAGCGGGCGCGCAACCAGGCACGCCAAGCCGAGCAGCGACGCGCAGACGTGGAGCGGCTGTATGAACTATCGCAGGAGATGATGCTGCAGGAGGACGCCGCCGGGTTGATCCGCGACCTGCCCCGGCTGATCGGACGAATCTTCGCGTTGGAGGGGGTGGTGCTTTACGTCCGCGACCAGGACCAGTTTTATTCCTCAACCTCCGAACTGCCGATGAGCATCCAGGCCAGCCTGCGGGCCATGACCCAGGAGCACAATCCTACGTCGACCATTCCGGGCGGCTACATGTCGATGACGCTGATGATGGGATTGCAGCCGGTGGGCGCATTGGGCTTGCGGCCGGCCGTTCTCTCCCACGAGGTGGCTACGGCGGTCAGCGCGCAGGTGGCCATCGCGCTCACTCGAGCAACGGCCATCGAGGCTTCTGCCCGCTTGGAGGCGGCACGCGAGGCGGATCGGCTGCGCGCGGCGCTGATCGACTCGTTGACTCACGAGTTGCGCACGCCATTAACAGCTATTCGCGCCGCCGCCACTACGCTGGTGGCGGGTGAGGGATTGGACGAAGACGGGCGGTTGGAACTGGCCGCCATCGTCGATGAGGAGAGCTCACGGCTGGATGGGCTGATTGGAGAGGCCGTCGAAATGGCCGAGATCGATGCCAATGTAGTCCAGGTTCGCCTTGTGCCACAACATCCGCGCGCCCTGATTGACCAGGCAGTGGAGGAATCGCGAAATGCACTGGCTGCTCATCGGGTAATGATAGAAGTCGAAGAGTCTCAGAATCCGGAGAAGTCCGCCTGGTTTGATCCGCACCTGTTGGGCCGCGTGTTGCGCCACCTGCTGGAGAACGCGGCCCGACATACACCGGCGGGCGGGCAAATCCAGCTGGGCAGCCGGCGCTTGGGCGACAGGATGGAGTTTTGCGTAGCGGATGACGGCGAGGGCATCGATGCTGCCGATCTGCCCTTCATCTTCGATAAGTTTTACCGAGGCAAGAAGGGCTCCGGCAAAGGGAAGGGAACGGGGATGGGGCTGGCCATCTGCCGCGCCATCCTGGCGGCGCATGACGGCGGAATCGAAGTCGAAAGTGCTCCCGGACACGGGGCTTACTTCCGATTCTGGGTGCCGCTAGTTGAAAAAGAGCCGGGAAGAGCAGAAGCTGCGAAGATACAGTTGAGGTAGTTCGCTTCGGCGCACAATCCTCGCCTGGCCTCTACTTCGGCTCATGGCTCCAGTCGCAGACAATTTCGCGGTGCTTCTCCGAGCTTTCCAGGGCCCACTCCATAAGGCGCGCCACCCGCCAGGCATCCAGAGCCGAAACCGGAGCTGGCGCCTTGCCCAGCAGGGCGTCGCGGACGCCCGCGTAGTATCGCCGGTAATCGCCGGGGATGGGCTCGATGGAGCGGGTGACTGTGCTGCCGTCCACGTCCAAGATCAAGGTCCCCCATTCTGCGGCGGGCTCTTTACCCCAGTCCGGATCGTCGATGCGCGTGATTTTGTTCAGCGCGGCCTCCTGAGGGTCCAGTCCGGACTTCCAGTAATTGCCCTTTGTGCCGCGCAGGTGGAAGCGGGGACGGGAATGCGTTGTCAGGCAGTTGGCGCCGAGGACGACCCAGAGGCCCTTATAGCGCAGGCGGAGGGTGAACGAGTCGCAGGCGCGCGCCCAGTCGCGCTCACAAAGAATCTCGGCGGAGACTGCTTCCGGATTGCCGAAGAGCACCAGAGCCTGATCGACCAGATGCGTTCCCAGGTCGAGGAGAATACCTCCGGATACAGGGTCTTCCTTCCATAGGCGCTCGGTCGGGAGATCAGGCCGCCAACGGTCAAAACGGGATTCAAAGTAAACCAGACGGCCCAGCAAACCCTCATGCAACAGTTTCTGAATTGTCTGGAAGTCACTGTCCCAGCGACGGTTATGAAATGGAAGTAGGAGAGCGTTGTGGGCTGCTGCAAGCTCCATCAGCTGGGCCATTTCGGCGGACGTGGTGCACACAGGCTTGTCCACTATGACATTTTTGCCGGCTTTGAGAATTTGGCTGGCGACCTCAAAGTGGCTTTGGTTGGGCGTGGCGACCACAAAGATGTCGAGCGAGGAGTCAGCCAGCATGGCTTTCAGGGAGCGGTAGGTGAGGATGCCCGGATAGCGCTGGGCGGCCTTGTCTGAGCTGCGCTCCATGACCGCAGCCAGCTCCAGCCCTTCAACCGAGGAGATCAACGGCCCGTGAAAGACCCGCGCCACCATACCAAACCCAACCAAACCGACACGAATCATGCAGCCTTCCGGAGAGCTAGCAGGGCTAACGCCGCTAACAACGCTAACACGCGCGAAGCGCGGCTAACTCCGCTCTAACCAACTAGCCTTCAAGTTTATACCGCGTCTCCGCGAGGCGGTAGAGTCGGCGCCAGACCAGGCGGTTCATGGTGACGACGATGGTGGCCATCAGGACGGTGGCCAGCAAGAGGGAAGAGAAATTTCCGCTATCGCTGGCTGCGCTGATCTGCGCTCCCAGGCCAATTGTCTGGAGGGTTTTATCGCCGATGTGGAAGTATTCGGAGACAATTGATGCGTTCCACGCTCCGCCCGAGGCGGTAATCATACCGGTGACGAGATAGGGAAAGATGCCGGGCAGGATGAGCCGGGTCCAACGCTGCCAGCGAGTGAAGCGGAAGATGGCGGCGACCTCTTTGAGGTCGGAGGGGAGGGCGATGGCGCCGGCGATGACGTTGAAGAGGATGTACCACTGCGTTCCCAACAACATTAAAGCAATCGACCCGACGCCGAGTCCTCCGCCTATGCGGATCAACGCCAGCATCAGGACGGGAAAGAGCGCCGTGGCCGGCACCGAGGCGACAACCTGAGTGATGGGTTGGAGATACCGGGCCAGCTTTGGATTGGAACCGATGGTGACGCCGACCGGTATGGTCCACAGGGCGGCGATGGCGATGGAAGTGTTGACGCGGAGGTAGGTGGCTCCGGCACCCAGCAAAAGCAGATGAATCTCTGCCCATGTAGTGTCAACAAGCAAGGGATAAGCCTGGAAAAATCCCCACAGGACGGCCAGGGACGCAAAGAGAGCCAACAGCCGCGGAAACAGCTTTCCGCCTTTGCCGGCCGTGTCGTCCATGGGCTGCACGATGCGACATTCGCGCGTTTTTGAGAGCCGATGGTAGATGCGCTCTTCCACGCCGCCCCAGACGCGAGCGGGCAGGCGGGTGAGCGCGCTGGTCTGCCGCAACAGGGAGAGAATGGGCGAGGTGACGCGGGTAGCGGATTCGACCTGCTCGAATTTGAATTTGTCGCTCCAGGCAATGAGCGGCCTCCAGATCAACTGGTCGGTGGCTACGATGATGAGCACCAGCACAACCAGTCCCCAGAGCAGTGCGTGGGTATCAACGGGGTTGGCCGAGGCAGCGGTTTGCAGGTAGCTGCCCAGGCCGGGCAAACGGAAGTTGGTTCCCCGGAAGGCGAACATCTCGCAGACGATGAGGAAAAACCATCCTCCGGCGACTGAAACGATAGAGTTCCAGATGAGGCCGATGGCGGCAAAGGGCATCTCCAGTTGCCAAAAGCGCTGCCAGGCGGAGTATCGGTAGATGCGGGATGCTTCGATCATCTCGCGCGGGATGCTCTTCAGCGAGGAGTAGAAGCTGAATGCCATGTTCCAGACCTGGCCGGTGAAGATAAGCAGGATGGAGCCCATTTCGATACCGAGTTGATGGCCGGGAATCAGGGCCATCATGGCCAGCATGACTCCGGGCAGAAAGCTGAGCACGGGAATGGATTGGAGAATGTCGAGGACAGCGATCATCCAGGCTTCGATGCGGGGATTGTAGGCGGCAATGTATCCGTAGGCGACGGCAAAGATGAGGCTGAAGATGTAAGCGATGGCGATGCGCGCGACAGAGTAGAAGGCATAGAGCGGCAGCGCGCGAACGGAGTGGGAGATGACGACTGCAGGCATGGGCCGCGCCATCCAGTAGGTTCCCAGCTTGATCATGCCCAGGAAAAAGGCGAGGCCGCAGAGGACCACGGCCAGGTCGATGAGAATCGGCCAGGTTTGAGCGGGGACCAGCGTGCGCGCCAGTGGATGCGGGGGCTTCACTCGGCGTCCTCGCTGGCAGAAACTTCTTCGTCCGGCGCATCGGGCAGCACGAAGCGGCGGTGTCCGGCATCATAGTCGAACAATTCCGCGTAGCGGCCCCAGGTGACGGCAGTTTCCATCTGGCGCTGGCACTCCTCCTCGCTGAACTGCTGATCGAGCATGTCGAGGAAGAAATCCTCCGGGATGGTGTGATCGCTCCTGGTCTCCAAAGTCCGGCGAATCTGACGCAGCAGCAGGACGTGAGCCACAACCGCGTCGCGGAAGAGTTCCTTCTGGCGGAGAATCTCGGAGTTGGCGAATTCCGTGCCGCTATCGGTAATGGCCGCATCGCCCTCCTCGACATTCAGGAAACCGAGTAACTGGGCGGCATCGACGATGGGCAGCAGATCGTCGATCTCGAAGCTCAGGTCGTCGGCCAGGCGGTAGATGTCGTCGCGTCCTCCCTTGTCGAGCAGCAACTCCAGTAGGCCGGCCATGCCGCCCGGCCGGGCGTGGGGCAGCATCTGATAGCGCATCGGACGCTGGTCGCGCGGCTTGGGCGCGGCTTGCTGGTCGGGCGCTTCCGCGGGAACTACATCCGGCTTGGTGAGCACCTTGTAGATGTAGTCAACCAGTTCGGTAAAGGGAGCGGACGCGCGGTCGCGAGGCTGAGCCAATTGGACGCGAAAATCCGTGCGGATGTGGCCGGGATTCTTCCCCAGCACGATGATTCGGTCGGCCAGCAGCACCGCCTCTTCGATGTTGTGGGTAACCAGGAAGACAGCCTTGGTGGGCATGGTCTTGTTGGCCCAAAGTTCAAGCAATTCACTGCGCAGGTTTTCAGCGGTAAGCACGTCAAGTGCGCTGAAAGGCTCGTCCATGAAGAGAACTTCAGGCTCAACCACAAGTGCGCGGGCAAAGCCTACCCGCTGCTTCATGCCACCCGACAATTCCTTCGGATAGGCAGCTTCAAAGCCGTCCAGGCCGACCGTGTCCAGCATCTTCATGCTGCGGTCGCGTCGTACATCGGCCGAAACGCCGCGCGCCTGGAGTGGGGCCTCAACGTTTTCCAGCACCGTGAGCCAGGGGAAAAGAGCAAAGCTTTGAAAAACGATGGAGACGTTGATCTCCGCGCCGGCGATGGGCTTCTCGTGCCAGTAGACCTGACCTGCGGTGGGCGTGGAGAGACCGGTCAACATGCGCAGCATGGTCGATTTGCCGGAACCGGAAGGGCCGAGCAGGGCTACGATCTCTCCGGGGACGATGGAAAGGTCGGTGGCGGAGATGACCTGGATGCTGTTCTGGTTGGGCTGCGCGTAGTACTTCTCGATCTTCTCGGCGCGAATGATGGCTTCGACGGCCGGAGCCGTTGTCAGTATCGGGGCCGTGGTCTGGCCTACGCTGGGGATGCCCGCTTCCTGCATGGCTGTTTCTCCTCAGAGTCATATTCGTGAGGACGATCTACGGCTGCTTGGACTGGAAGCGACGGTCGAAGACTATCTCTCCATCATTCTCACGTACAAGCCATGGCCGCAATTCGTCCGTCTTCTGTATACAGCAAAAAAACTTGTTCCCTTGGCGACGAAAAAAGGGCACATGATTCAGAATGCCCTGCAAGCCGCGCAGGATACGGATAAAATTTCTTGCGCCAATCAGCCCGGTGATCAGGCCGATTCGTGTTTGTTTGCGATAGGCAAGTTCTTTTTCGTCCGCATTAAACTCCCAATAGGGGTCGGCATACACGTGAAACGCATATTCCGCCAGGTACGAACAAACCAGCTTGTACACCTCGCGTTCGTTCCAGCGGTAAATGAAATTGGGAATCTGTGTGTTTCTTACTCCACCGCGAATATAGTCGTTATCCACGACAGCCGCTAATTCAAATGGAAACGAAAGCCTCATTCTGCACAGCAGTCTCATAAAAGCGGAGTCATTCGGTTCCATCATAAATACCTGACGCTTTGCCACGCGCAACAATTCACACAAAGCGCGATGCGGACTGCGGCAGTGATGAATCACTTCATGAATAAACACTATATCGTACGAATTGTCGGGGAGGAGGATGTTCTCTGCGTCTACAGCAATAATCGGCAAGCTGTTGGGCTCATCCGGATCGCCTGATACTCCGCTGATGTTTGACAATGTAATGCGATGAAAGCCGCAGCGGCGCAGCATTTCCGCGTCCTCTTGCATTCCACCCACAACCAGGACGCTGCTGTCCACATTGATTCGGGCTTCTCCAACGCATTTGCTCAACACGCGAACAAACTGGGAGCGATCCTTGGATGCCCGATTTCCTGGTGCGCGTTCCTGCCCCTCAGGTTCGGCTTGACCCGCGCACAAAGTTTCAACCTCGTCTGTCATCTTGTTTCTCCTTGTGTTTGGACACGAAATTCGCCGAGGGACGGCATCGAAATAACATTGATTCATACCTCCCGCCGTCCTTCGAGCGCACGCGTCATGGTCACCTCGTCGGCGTATTCGATGTCGCTGCCGGCGGGAACGCCCGTGGCGATACGCGTGATCTTGACTGAAGGACTGCGCAACTCAGTCGCCAGCCAATGAGCGGTGGCTTCGCCCTCGAGAGTGGGGCTGGTGGCCAGGATGATCTCGTCCACCTCGCCCTTTTCGACGCGGGCAATCAGGGTGCTGGTGCGCAACTGATCCGGGCCAACGCCGTGCAGGGGCGAGAGCGTGCCATGCAGCACGTGATAGACGCCTTGAAAGCCGCCATGCGAACTGCGGGTGCGTTCGACGGCGGCGATTGTGGTGGGCTCCTCAACGACGCAGACCAGGCGGTGGTTTCTCGCTGGGCTCGAGCAATAGGCGCAGGGATCGATATCGGTAACGTTGTTGCAGACCGAGCACAGGCGCAGGCTAACCTTAAGGCCGCGCACCGCCTCGGCCAGCGCCGCCGCATCCTCGTCCGAGGAGCGCAGGATGTGGAAGGCGAGGCGCTGAGCGCTCTTGGTTCCCACCCCAGGCAGCTTCTTCAACTCTTCAATCAGCCGGGCCATCGGCTCGGCATAGCGGGTCACGTGTTGCGCCTCCTACAGGGTCCGATAGACAATGCCGGTAAAGGTATCGGCGTTCATAAAACCTTTGGCCATTGTGGCCTCAAACTCCGCCGTGGGTTTTTTGGCGATGGTCTCTTGTTCGCTGGCGCCGGCGGCCTTTAAAGCAGCCACCTTGTCGCGAACCTTCGAAAGCATATCGTGGAAGCTCTGATATTCGGCCTTCGTGCCCAGCGGTCCATGACCGGGAATAATCTTAGTGTCTTTGTCCGCTACGGCCAGCGCCTTTTCTACTGCGCGGATCATGCCGCCGATGGAGCCGCCGGTGCCTTCGTCAATGAACGGGTATGTACCGTTGAACCAAATGTCGCCCACGTGAAGCACATTGGCCTTGTGAAAGTAGATGTAAATGTCCGTGTCGGTGTGCGCGGGCGCGAGATGGACGAGATCGAGCGTGTCTCCGTTGCGCCAGATATGGATAGCGTCCTCGAAGGTGACCGTTGGCCAGGCGCCGACTGGAGAGGCGGGCGTGGTCGAGTGAAAGATCTTCATGCTCTGCGGAGAGGAGAGTCGCTCCCGAGTATTCTGGTGGGCGACGATCGTGTACCCTGCCGCGCGCATCCCTTCATTTCCGCCGGTGTGGTCGCCATGCCAGTGAGTGTTGATCAGCGCAAAGGGAGCGGCATTGCCAATGGCAGCAATGGCCTCGAGAATCCGCGGAACCGCCGGGGCAAAACTCGCATCGATGAGAACATTACCTTCCGGGCCGGTCTGCAAGGCCATGTTGCCGCCCTGGCCCTGGAGTAGATAAACGTTGTCATAGAGCTTGGTGGTCTTAATGGGCGTGGTTGCGGCGCTGGCGCGAGGTTGGGCCGCGCTGGCTGAAGCTGGCGCAGCCTGAGCGCGCATTGTGCGTGGTAGCATGGCCGCCGCACCTGCTGTGAGACCAAGTTGCAGAAAGTTTCTGCGATTCATTCCTTCGAGCATCGGTTCACCCTCCTATGGATTTTCAACAAGACATCTCGATCAAGACTCAACCTAACTCCGGCAGCTTGAGACCGCCCAACATTCCCTGCACACTAGATTTTATTGCCTCATCGGCCTTGTATCCTGCGTCGTTGACCGCAGCCACCACCAGGTCTTCGAGCATCTCCACATCCGGTTTGTCGCCGCCCAGGCCAATCACCGCAGCAGGCTCGATGTGGATTTTGAGGAGCTGTTTCTTGCCATTCATGGTTGCAGTCACGGCTCCACCGCCGCTCGATCCCTCGACAACTATCTGGGCCAACTTATGCTGAACCTCCTCCTGCATCTGGTTGGCCTGAGAGAGCATCTCGGAGATTTTGAGCGGGTTGAGCATGGTCTTTTCTCCTCATCTGCAGCGTGTATTCACTTCTGCCTCAGATCAACAACGCTGCGCACATCGGCCTTGAAGATCTCCCGCGCCCTCTGCACCAATGGATTGGCCAGCGCAGCCTCCCCAATGCTGCCGACTGGCGGCGCGACCATCGATGCGACGGATTGGGCCGTCCCCTCGCCGGGAACGATATGCAAGCGAGTAGGCGCGCCCAGCCGTTCGAGCTCTTGGCGGATGATCTTCTCCGCCGCAGTGTTGACCGTAAGGGCGAGCATCTTCTTACCCATGCCTGCCACCTCGATGCGCAGGCTGGCGCTATCGACACTCCATTTGCCCGCGCCCAGCAGCTGCGCCGCCGAGACGTGACCACCCTCGACCAGAGCGCTGCCGACGGCGTGGCGAATTTGCTCGATGCTGGGAGGAAGACTTTCCGCAGCGACAGCAGCCTGTGGAGCCACGGCCAGCGCGCCATCAGTAAGAGTTGTGTTGTAGATTGTTGCCGTCGCAGTTGAGGCAGGGAAGGGCGCAGCGGCTGAAGCAGGATTCGGACCCGACTCCATCTTCGGCCCAGAGCTAAAATTTCCGCTCGCCGTACCGAAGGGCGAAAGAGGCGGCGCGGCAGCCGGAGCAGTAGATGCAGCCTGACGCGCCGGGCCTGTAGTTGGCCGCTGTGTTGATGGCGCGCCAGAGGCTTGATTCGCTGGACGCGCAGCCCCAATGCCGCTCAGAAGTTCCTCAATCGACAATAGACGCTGGGCGTGAATCAGCTTGAGGAGGCCCAGTTCCAGGTGAAAACGCTGCTCCTGGCGATAGTTCAGGTCGTCGAAGGTGCGCAGTACGATCTGCAAGTTGCGGGTCAGCTCTTCCTCGGTAAACAACTGCGCGGTGCGCGCGGCGCGGGCGCGTTCATCGGCGGAGATTTGCAGCAGCTCAGTCTGCTCGCCGCCCAGCTTGGCCATCAGGGCGTTGCGCAGATAGCGAACCATCTGGCGAGCCAAAGATGATGGGTTGTGCCCTGCATTAACCAGCAGGTTTAACTGCTCCATCAACTCGGCGCTTTGTCCGGCGGCAACGGCTTCCAGCAGTCGCTCGAAAACAGCGTAGGGAACTGCGCCCATCAGATCGCGAATCTGCGCCGCCGAAAGCACTGGACGGCCATTCTCCACTGGCGCTGAAGCAATGGCCTGGTCCATGATGGAGAGTGCGTCGCGCATGGATCCGTCGCCGGCTTCGGCTAGCAGAGCCAATGCGGCCTCCTCGGCTTCAACCTTCTCCTCACCGGCAATCATCTTCAACTGCGACAGAATGTCGTCGAATTTGACAGCGTGAAAGCTGAAGTGCTGGCAGCGCGAGCGGATGGTCTGGGGAATGTCCTCCGGCTGCGTAGTGGCCATCATAAAAATGACGTGCGCCGGCGGCTCTTCGAGGGTTTTGAGCAGGGCGTTGAAGGCCGCGTCGGTAATCTGATGAGCCTCGTCGAGGATGTAAATCTTGTAGCGGTCACGGGAGGGCGCGTAGCGGGCGGCGTCGCGCAACTCGCGAATTTCGTCGATGCCGCGGTTGGTGGCGGCGTCAATCTCGATCACGTCCACGGCGTTGCCCTGGCGAATTTCTGTGCAGGAGTCGCACGTGCCGCAAGGTTCGGGCGTGGGGCGTGCCGCGCTACCCACTTCGGTGCGGCAGTTCAGGGCCATGGCCACAATGCGAGCGATGGTAGTTTTGCCGATGCCGCGGTGGCCGCTGAAGATGTAGCCGTGGGCAACGCGGTTCTGGCTGAGGGCGTTGAGCAGGGTCCGGGTGACGTGATCCTGGCCGGCCACGTCGGCAAAGCGCTGCGGACGGTATTTTCTGGCTAGAACCTGGTAACCCATGGCTGCACTCTCTTCCAGAGGCCTGTCCAGATTGGAGGCCGTCTAAAGGGGATTGTATCGTTCCGGGGCGCCAAGCCCGAAGCTCAATATATTCACAGGCAATGCGGGAAAAATACCCCAGTGGGTCGCAAGCACAAGGGCCGCAGAGGTGCTGCACAACATGCCTGTAATATTTTAGAACTGCCTGCGTACTCTCCATAAAACAAAGCGGGGACCGAAAATTCGGTCCCCGTTTTGCTGTTTGGAGCCACGTTTGTGTTATGGGCAGACGCCAGCGTTGCCCGCGTTGTAGATGCCCTGGATCTGTGCGGGTGTAAGCACAGTGTTGTAGATCTGGACCTCGTCGATCAGGCCGTTGAACGCGTAATTTGCCGGTAGGTATTGCCCAATGGCAAACGCAGCCCCGGTGTACGGCACCGTGCCGTTCCACACCGTCTCGCCCGATGGGGTCATTGCGGGTTGGAGCACGCCGTTGTAGTAAATCTGCGCCGGATTGTTCGCCGTCGCAGTCGCGGTTACCAGCGTCCACTGATTGAGCGGAATCTGGGTCGTGGTTATCACCGAGTAGGTGGTACTTCCTTTTCCGATGTCGAGATCGATGCCACCTGGAGGCACACCGGGATAGCTGCCGCTGACAGGCCCAGCGAGGAAGAGACCAAGGCCGGTATTGGGGCCCTCACTACCGAAAATGTACTGCCAGGGGCCTGATCCGACATTGGCTGGATAGCTCGTGATATAGATCCAAGCCGAGAGTGTGAAGTTGTTCTGGATCTGCAGGTCGGCCGGGACAGGCTCGCCGATCAGCACGTACTGGTTGCTGCCGTTGAAGCTGAAGGCGTCGTTGACCGCGCCGAGGGCAAAGCCCGCGCCGTTCTCCAGCGTTCCGTTGTTGTGGCCCATGTGATCGGTAGCGTCATCGTCGCCCTTCCACCAGGAGACCAGGCCCGCAGGTTGCGCATAGCAGGCGCTGGCCGGAGTGATGGTGGCTGAGCACGAGGCGGCGGTGCCTCCATACTGGCCGCTGCAACTCCAGTTGAAGACGCCGCCTGAATTCGTCTGCCCGGTGGCCGTGCCCGTCGAGCAGAGGTTTGCGGTTGGCGGTGTAGAGAACATGCCGCCGTTCGCTATTCCGCAGGCGCCGTTGACCGCGGCTGTTGTGCCAGTGGTGAAGGTGGAATACACATAGCCGTTGTTGTAGGTGACATAGCTGCCCGTGGTAAAGCTGTTACCGGCGATGTCGTAGGGCCAGAAGTTGTTGCCGTAGATGACTAAGTCGTAGATGGTGGACTCCGCTAGCGGCACGGTCGGCGTGAGGATCACCGTTTTGAAATCCGCCGAGAAGCTGAGCGTGACCGGAACGATGCTGTGTGTGTTGTGGGTTTGCAGGTAGACGTTGGAGGTGTTGATGAGTATCGGATCCATCGCCTCGTTGAAGGTGATCGACGTCGTCGTCGGAACGCCGGTAGTGGTGACACCGTTCGCCGGGACAGTGGATGCGACTGTCGGATTGGTGAAGTCGAAGCCCGCCCCGGTGGTGAAGGTGCTGGTCGTGCCTGCAGCGATGGCATTGCCGCTGTAGTCGGTCACGCCCGAAATGTTGTAGGAGTATTGCGTGTTGGGCGATAAGGCCCAAGGCAGTTGCACCCAGACGATGGTGTTCCCGTATTCCGTGTAGGCACCGATGGGTATGGGGCTGCCGCCGTTTGGAGTGAGCGTGATGTTGCCCAGCGAGTCTCCCGCCACCGGCTCGTTGAAGAGCAGGCCGAGGCTGCTGCCATACCACGGGCCGTTGTTGGTATTCACCGGCACATTGGTCATGCCGTTAGGCGGGTTGGCGTAGAGCAGCGTCGGACCCTGGCTGAGCGGTCCGTTGCCGGTGTAGAAACCGGCCGAGTTGTTGCTCTGGCCGTTGCCGGTCAGGTCGATGGCGTTATTGCAGTAGTAGACGTATTGCGCGTTGGCGAAGAGCGGCGTTACCGGCGTCATGGTGACCGATGTCAGGTCGCTGGACCAGGTGTAGGTCCAGGGGTCGGTTGCCCAATTGTTGGCGCCGGCCACGTAGCTATAGATGTACGTGTTGCCCGGATTGACGCTGCTTGGATCCATCACCTCAGAGTAGTGGCAGGTGAAGGATGCGTTGGTGGCGACCCCCTGCTGCCAGTAGCTGAAGTCGAGCGAGACGCTTGGGGTGGAATAGTCAGGCGTCGCCGCGGTGGTGAAGTTCGAACTCGCGGAAGTGAAGGTGTTGCCCGCGTAATCCAGCAGACCGCTGGTGCTGACCGAAATCGGGCTCGAAGGCGGCAGCGGATTGATCGGCGAGAAGTTGGCGCCGATCACATCGTTTCCGCTGTAGTTGTACGACCAGGAGCCGGGGATTGGATTGCCGCTAGTGGTGATGGCCACGGTGGTCGAGTTGATGGTGGTTATATCCACTGGCTTGGAGAATTGCAGGCGGATGTAAGCGTTAGTGCCCACATTGACCACGCCATTGGGCGGACCGATCTTGACCGTGCCGGGGGTTGTGTCTGGACCGCTTGTAGTGCCGAAGTAGGTAGTCCAGCAACTGCTCTGAGCCGCTACTCCATTCGTCCCCTTGACGGAGGAGTTGGTGCAGACTACGTAATACCACACGGATGGAGACCACCCCGTAGTGGGCGTGATGCGAACCACATTGTTTGTGCCCGGAGCAAGGCCGACCGTGTATGGAACTGATGGACCGCTGCTGACGGACACATTGCTGGTGTTCAACGTGGTTGGATCGATGGGCAGGCTGTATTCGATGTCGATCTCAGCGTTGGTTGCTATATACGATCCGCCGTAACGCGGGCTGACCGCGACAATCGCCGGCGCGGTGGTGGAAGGATTGCCCGGAGCAGCCACGGTGTAGAAGTAGCCGCTGGTGCTGTTGAATGTATCGCCGTAGACATCCATCGCACCCGAGAAGAACCACTGTACCGCCGCCGAGTTCGGGAACGGAGTGGTGGGCGTGAACTGGATCTCATAGCCGCCGGCCGTGGCGACAGTATTTCCGGGGTAGACCTGGCCGTTTACGGTGACCGTGAGACTGCCCGCCACCGTGGAAGGATTGACCTGGCGATTCATGTACAAAGTCAGCAGGTTATTGGTTGGAACCCCGGAGGTATTGCCGGGATTCGTGGATTGCACGCTGCCGTTGCCGGTGGCTGGATCAGCCATGGTGGTGAAGGTGCTGGTGAACGGGCTGGAGAGTGAATTGCCCCACTCGTCGGTGACTCCGCCGGCGGGAATGGCAATGGTGTAGGTGGTGCCGTTGTACAGCGCGCCGATGTTGAAGGTTATGGTGCGGCCATCCGCCGACATGTTGACATTGCCGTAGGTTTGCAGATCCTGGCCGGCAAAGAGCTGGGTGTTGTAGCCGCCCATGCTGCTGTTATTGACCGGGTTGCTGAAGGTGACCGAGACAGACTGGTCGCGGCCCACATTAGTGGCGCCGTTAGCCGGGCTGACGGATAGAACAGACAACGACGTTGGGGCGCCCGACGCGCCTGGTGTATAGGAAGGCACGTTGAAGTACACCAGTTGCTGCGACCAGCAATTGCCGTTCTGGAAGACATCGCCCAGAATGTCGGTTGGCCCACCGCACTCGCCCACGTATATCTGCGCCCCGGATGGATATGGAACGTTGGGCGTGAAGGTGACCTGATTGCCGTTAACCGAATACGTCCCGGCGATGCCGCGGTTGCTGTTCCAGCCAACCACCACCTCCAGCGTGTTGCTGTTCACCGTTGCCGGATCGAGATTCTGGCTGAAGGTGAGGATGATCGACTGCGAGGTATTCGTGACCGTCGCGCCCCAGTTGATGTTGGAGCCGGTGAAGCTGAGCCCGCCGGTGGATACTGCTGACCCGGTGGTGAAGGTATTACCGTTGGATGGAACCACCGCGTTGCCGTTGGCGTCCGTGAAGCCGGAGACGTTCACCGTGTAAACGGTGCTCGCCGCCAGCGCGCTGGTGGGCGTGAAGATCAACTCCTGGTTGTTTGGCTCGCTCACGGTGCCCGCCACAGGTGTAGCGCCGTTCAGAAGTTGGATCGAGTTCTGGCTCCAACTGGTTGGATCGATGGGCGCGCTGATGTGTGCAATGACCGCCGCATTGAGCGGAACGCCGACGGCGCCGTTCAGCGGACTGACGGTGACCGTCGGACCCGAAGTGACCGCGCCGCTGCCGGTATAGAAGTAGTACCACCCCGCGGAGAGATTGTTGCCGTCCTGATCCTGAACGTAGCTGTTGTACCCAACATAGTAGCGGTACTCGGTGTTAGGCAGTAGCGGAACTTGCGGCGTCAACGTCACCTCTGTGCCGTTTGGCGAGAGCGTGACGGTGAGCGGAATCCACTGCCCGGTGTCGTTCAGATCCATGGCGATGCTGCTGTTGTTGACGGTGATGGGATTGAGCGGCTTGTTGAAGATAATCTTCGCAACCACATTGGTTCCGACCGTAGCGTAGTTGGGCGGATCGATGGTTACCACCGACGGCGGCGTGATGTCGTAGGTGGGGCCTGTTGTGAAGGTAGTAACGACTGTGCCTACCGTGTTGCCGGCCGGATCCTTAACGCCCGCAATCGTCATCGTATAGATCGTGTTGGCCGCCAGCGGAGCGCTCGGCACAAGCTGCAGGACAGTGTTGCCCGCGCTCATGACCGGCGTGGTCTGCACCGTGCCGCCACCCTGCGAAAGCATGACGCCAGACAGGAAATTGGGATCGATGGGCGCGGAGAACTGCGCTTCAATGATCGCATTAGTGCCCAGGCCAGTGGCTCCGTTGATCGGGTTGACATTGATGACAGTGGGAGCGGTCGAGGCGCTGACAAATTCGGCGTAGAAGGTCGCCGAGTAGCTGTTCATCTGGTTGCCCGCAATGTCCGTGCCTGTATTGACGTAGAAGTAGTACGTGCGTCCGGCGGCCAGCGGAGAGCTGGGCTGAAGATAGGCAACCGTCTGCGTCGCGTTCCAGGAAAGCGTTGCAGGAACGCGCACGTTCAGCAGGGAGTCGGTGATGTAGAAGTCCCCACTAGAGCCCGTGCTGAAGGTGGTCGCATCCATCGATTCGCTGAACTGAACCGTGATGACCGAGTTGGTCGGGATGCTTCCGCTGTTAATGACGCTGCTCCAAACCACGCTCGGCGCGGTGAAGTCCGGCGTCGCACCGGTCGTGAAGGTCGAGCTGAATGTAACCGGATTGCCAACCTGATCGGTCACGCCGTTCAGGCTCATCGTCAGGAGGGTGTTGGCCGGCAGCGGCGCGTTGGGCACAAACTCCACGCGGGTGTTGGTGGAGTTGAACCAGTAACTGCCCGCCAGCGGCGTAGCGCCGTTGAGCACCTGGAAGGTGTTGCTGTTCACGCTCACCGGATCGATGGGCTTGTTGAAGATAAAGCCCGGCGCCACATTGACGCCAACGCCGGTTTGGCCATTCATGGGCACCGCGCTGGTAACCATGGGCAGTGTGCTGTCGGAAGTTGTGCCGGTGTACTCCCACCACTGCGTTTGAGAGGCGGGCACGCTGGTGGTGCTTTGCAGGCCGGTGCCGATGTAAACGTAGAGGTAGTGGTTGGCTGGCAAAGCGCTGTTCGGCACCATCAGAATCTCGTTCGGCTGCGGCTGCGAGTAGGTCACCGGTATGTGAACGTTGCCGTTGGAATTGTCGAAGATGTATACGTTGGTTGCGTTGATCGTCGCTGCATTCAGCGGCGTGTTGAACTGAATATCGAAGATGCTGTTGAGCGGAACGTTACTGGTGTAGGTCGCCGGAACTGCCACTTGTACGGTCGGCGTTGCCGATGCAGTGCTGCCGGCAACATAGAAGTAGCCGGAGGTTGTATTGATGGTCGCGTTGTAGTACGTGTCGGTCAGGCTGCCGGTGGTCCACCACTGAATCAGCGCGCCCGGCGTCCATGGAGCACTGGGCGTGAATACCAGCGTGTAACCGCCATCCAGCACTTGCACGGTGCCCGCGACAGCCACGTTGTTCTGGGCGACCTGGATGCCGTTATTCGCGCCGGAAACGTTGAGCGGCAGGTTGAAGTAAAGAACAATGGGCAGGTTGATGTTCACGCCGCTGGCGCCATTGGCAGGCCGCTCAGAGGTCACCGAACCATGGGTGTTGTAGTCGTAGTAAGTGGTGGTGAACTGGCTAGTGTAAGGCGTCAGGCCATCGCCATTCCAATCCTTGAGGCCGCTGCCGAGCATCGCGGTCAGTATGGAGCCGGAAGGCAATACGCCGCAACTAAACGAAATGGACGTTCCATCCTGGGAGTGGCTGTAGCTGCCGCCACTGCACCACGGGCTCTGCCCATCGCCGTTGAAGAGCGCGAAGTCGTTACTGTTGATCGAGCCGAAATTCAGCGAGCGGTTGAAGGTGGCTGTCACTGGGGCGCGCAGACCGACGTTGGCCGCTCCGTTAGCAGGCGTGAAAGCCATCACCTGGAAGGGCACGGAGACTGGAGTGGCTGTGCTGGACGTGTTGAAATAGGTGATTTGCGTGTAGCAATTGGCGCCGCAAGTGGCGGCGCTATCGCCTGCCATGTCATACGGCCCGTTGTAGGCGCCGACCCAGATCTGCGTGCTGGCCGGGAAGGGAGTGTCGGGCGTGAAGACAACCTGATTGCCGGTCACCACGTAGTTGCCCGCGATCTCCGCGTTGCTGTTCCATCCGATCATCACCGGCAGCGTGGTCGAGTTGACCGTCGCCGGATCGAGCGGGTTGTTGAAGGTGAGCGTGATGGTCGAGTTGGTGGGCACGCTGCCAGCGTCGTAGGAGGGCGATGCGCTGGTCACCACCAGGCTGGCGGTATTGCCATTCACCGATGTGCCGCCGGTGAGGACCGAGCCGCAGGTTTGAACGGTGCCCTGCAAGCGAAGACCTTCGAGGTAATTGTCGGTCGAGCCGAAGGCGAAGATCAGGTAGTTGATGCCGGTGTTTACATAGCTGGTGATCTCGATGTTGATCGGCGACAGCGAGCTACCGGTGTACGCCTGATCGCCCATGATGGCCTGACCATTAACGGCCAGAAGGCCGTTATCATCGTGGCTCATGTACCCAGTAAGGCAAAGGTGAGCAGGCAGCGGGCCGGAGAGATTGAACGAGGTCGAGTAGAACCCGTAGGAGTTGCCATTCGTGCTGTTCGGGTCGATAGCGATCCAGGAGGAGTTTGGTCCATTGGCAACCCAACTGCCATACCAGTCGGCTGCGCCGGAAGCGACGACCTTGAGCGCGCCGGTATAGGCATCGCTGGCAGCGTCTCCAGGATATTTGAAGTTGCTCTCGCCGGAGGCGCCGGTGGTAGCGACGTAGCTCCAATGCGCATCAGCGGTATTGCTTGTGGTGATGAGATTCCCCGATGCATCCAGGCCTGTCGAAACATTGAGCGGCGTGATGGATGTCATGGTCGTGAAGGTGCTGCTGAAGGCAGAGCCCACATTTCCGACCACATCCTGATAACCAGTGACCTGCACCGTGTAAACCGTTGCGGGAGCAAGCACATTGGTTGGCACAAAGAACAGCGTGACCAGATCGCTGGCCAGCGTGGCCGTTCCGGCGATTGGCGAACCGCCCGCAGGCGTGACCGTAAGGATGTTGCTCACGGCATCCGGATCGATGGGCGAAGAGAAGTGAACGATGACCTGGGCGTTCAGCGGCACGGCAGTGGCACCGTTGGTCGGCGAGATCGAAGCCACTCCCGGCGCGGTCAAATCGGCGCCGTTGCCGGTAGTGAAGTACGTGTTCATGCCGTTCAGATACGCGCCGGTATTGTTGATTGTGTATCCATCGGCGTCGTAGTAACCCCACGCCATGTACAGACGGTAGTAGGTGTCGGGCAGCAGCGGAACAGCCGGAGTGAAGGTGGCGCTCAAGCCGTTGGGCGCAACTGTCACCGTGCCATTGATGTACTTGCCACTGTCGCTGTTGTACATCTGTAGTGTGCTGGTATTGATGTTGATCGGATTGATCGGCTTGGAGAACCAGACCTGCGGCGCAACATTGGTGCCGACGTTGGTCAGGCCGTTCGCGATGTCGCTGCTGGCATAGTTTTGCGTAGTATCCGAGCCGCTGCCGGTGGTGAAGGTGAACGAGCCCGACGTGACAGCGTTACCAGCCGTATCGGCCAGCGGCGCGCCCCAGGCCACGGTATAGGTTGTGTTCGCCGCCAGAGGCGATGTGGGCGTGAAGTACAGGAGCGTGCCCGGTCCCCATCCCGGCGGGTTATTCCCATAGGGATTGCTGTTCCACATGAAGGTTCCGGCAACTGCTCCGCCAGGACCGGTGACGGTCACGCCAGTGTCCGTTCCCTGGTTCATATCCGTGCTGAACTCAAGTTGAATCGGCACGTTGGTGCCAATATTGGTTGAGCTGTTCGGCGGATTGAATGCAATCACCGTGGGCGACGTGGCGTTGGCGCTGAAGACGGTGTTGAAATATTGTCCGTAGTTGTTGATTGGATTGTGCGCGGCAGTGGCGTCCGTGATGCCGCTGGACAGATAGAGGTAGTACTGAGAATTGACAGCCAGCAGGGAACTCGGCGTGATGGTCAACACCCGGCCTGTGGCGTCCACGCTGATGCCTATGGGGATGGTAATCCAGCCCTGGCCCTGATTGCTGGTCAGCCGCAAAGTTATGTTGCTGTTGGTGAATGTGGCGATGTTCATCGGCTGGCTGAAGACCACGTAGAAGCTGCTGTTGATCGGGACTCCGCCGGCGTTCATGCCAGGGCTGATCGAGAGTATCGAAGGTGCAGGAATGACCACCGGTTGCACAGTGAAGCCTCCGGCAACCGATTGCGTTGAACCTCCGGTGGTAACAGAGACTCCCGCTGGGCCAACAGGTGCACCGGAAGCGATGCTGACATTCACGGTGATGCTGGTAGCCGTGGCAGTGACTACCGGCCCGGGCAAGCCAGGACCAGCGGCGCCGACCACGGTGATTCCGTCAGCAGCTGTGCCGATGGTGACCGTCGATCCTATGGTCCAGTTGGTGTACTGACCGGTGATAGTAACGGTAAGGCCTGTTTGGCCGGGGTTGCCGATGTTGGGGCTGATCTGCGTAATCACCGGCGTGCCGGGAGTGACGGTGAAGCTGTTGGGCAGCGTTAACGGCACGCCGTTGGTGGTCACAGTAATGCCGCTGGTTCCCACCGCCGCATTCGCTGGAATCGTAAGGTTGGCGGTCACCTGTGTGATGCTGTTGACGGTCACGAAGTTCGGAGTTGGCAACCCGCCACCAAAGCTCACCGAGGTGAAGCCCTGCTGGAAGGTAGTGAATTGGCCGGTAATCACCACGTTGACCGTGGTGCCTGCCTGTCCGGAGGATGGCAGGTCGGTCAGCAGCGCCGGCAAGCCTGCCAGCACGCTGAAGCCGCCGGTGATGGAAGCCGTCTCGGCTCCCGTCGTCACCGACACGTTGCGCGAGCCAATCGTTGCACCCTGCGCGATAGTCACGTTGTGAGCAATGGCGTGGGTTGCATCGGTCGCCGTCGTCGAACCAACCGTGATGCCGGCTCCGAAGCTGGCCTGGCTGCAGTTGGGTGCGCAGCCAGCGGCGGTGTTGAAGTGCGTGAACAAGCCGGTGAGGTTGATGTCGAATGGCGCATCGCCCTGATGGCCGGTCGGCGGGTTCACAACGGTAAGGACCGGAGAGCCGGTTGTCACCGAGAATCCGCCCAGGATCGTCGCGACTTCCCCACCCGTGGTCAGGGTTACATTGTAGCCCGTTGTTATGGTCACCGGCGTAGTGGCTGGAATTGTGATGTTGACATTAGCGTGGAGCAGGTCGAGCACCGTGACACTATTAACCTGAATGCCGCCGCCGAATGAGGCTACCGTCGTTCCTTGGCAGCCTGCGTTGGGCTGCGTGCAGAAGTGAGTCTGGCTGCCGGTTACGAGCACGGTGAGCGACGAGTTCTGCGCGCCGGACACCGGGCTCAACGGGCCTTGAATCGCCGCCGGACCCAAGGTGACATCGAAACCGTTGGTCAAGGTGACGACTTCGCTGCCCGTGGAGATGGAGACGTTGCGATAGCCCAGCGTTGCCGTCGGCTGCACGGTGATGTTGGCGGTGACGTGGGATGAATCGGCCGCCGTCACCGTGATGACGGAAACGCCCGTGCCGAAGCTGACCGTGGTGCAGTTGGGAGAGCATCCGGAGGCAGTGTTAAAGTGCGTGAACTCGCCGGTCAGGGCAACGTTTCCATTCCAGCCCTGAACCTCGCTGGAGGAGACAACCGATAGCAGCTCCGGCTGAGTCTGAATGACCGTAAAGACATTGACCCCGGTGGCTACCTCGCCGCCAGTGGTCGCCGTCACCGACTCCTCGCCCGCGGGCGCGGAGTCGTTGACCGTGATGTTGGCGGTGATCTGCGTCGGAGAGACCACGGTGGGTGTGCCGTTGATCACGACGTTGGGGAAGGTGAGCACCGTGACGCCCTGCTGCCAGTTGGTATTGGTGCCGTTGATGGTCACCGTAAGGGTTGCGCCCTGGCCGGCGTTGTTGGCCACAACGCTATTGATCACCGCCGGTCCGGGACTGACGTAGAGAACATTGCCCAGGCTCAGAACCTGCGTGCCGGAGGTGACCGTCACGTTGCGCCAGCCGACATACGTGGTGGGTTGAATGAATCCATCAACCGTCAACGAAGTGGGGCTGGTGACGTTGACATTGGTGACTACGACTCCATCGCCGAAGGAAACCGTGGGCGGATTCGCGCTCGTCCACGTCGTTGCCTGGCTCAGAATCGTGAAGACGGCGCTGCCTTGCTGCGGCCTCGAATTCGGCGAGGAGGAGATCAGCAGCGGCGTTCCGGCCTGCACAACAAAGCCGTTGTTGAGGTTGGCAACTTCGCCCAGTGTCGTGGCGGTAACCCAGGTCGGGCCCTCAGAAGCCAGCGGCGGGATAGAGAGCCACACGAAGGCGTCCGTGAAGCCGTTCACCTGGGTCTTGGTCACCTGGATGCCAGCGCCGAAGGTGAAGATCGTGGAACCGTCCCAATGCGTATTCTGGCCGGTAACTTCCACCTCCAACGTGTCGCCCTGTTTGGCGACGTTGGGCGTGACAGCCTGAATCAGCGCCAGACTGGGAGAGACGTAGAAGTATCCGCCGCCAACCACCTGTGAGGGGCCGGTTGCATCTGGCGTGGTCGCAACCACGCCGCGGCCGCCCAGCGTGGCCAGTTGATCGATGTTGATGCTCTGGGTCGCGATGGTGGGACCGAGAATCGTCGGCGGACCGTTGGCTGTGATGCCGGAACCGAAGCTGAAGGTCGTGGTGCTGTCGAAGGTCGTGTACTTGCCGAGGATGTTGACGACAAGATTCTGCGAGCCCTGCATCCCCGATCCGGGATCGACAACCGTCAGAATCGGCGTATTATTGGCGACAATCACGCTGAACTGGGCGTTCTCCACCTCCGCGCCGGTTGTCAGCGTCAAATCGCTCACTGAGGCAGTAGCCGTCGGGCTGATGGTAATGTTGGCCGTAGCCGTTGTCGGACTGAGAACCTGGAAGCAACTCACCGTGATGCTGGCGTTAAAGCCCGTCAGCGTCGTGCCCGTCTGCCCGCAAGCCGGACCCGTGCCCGGATCCCAATGCGTGTACAAACCGTAGAACGTCATGGTGAGGGTCTGGCCCGGAATTGCCGAACCCGGCGACAGGTACCAAATATATGGGGTGGGCGGAGGCGCGGGTGCGCCCACATAGAAGTTTCCGGTAAGAACCTGCGTGCCGGCCGGCAAACCGGTGGTCGTGGCCTGAACTGTGCGCCAGCCGAGCTGCGCCGTTGGGTCAATGTTGAGCACGGCTTCGATGTGCGTTGCGTTATCCACCTGGAACGAGGAAACCGTGATGCCGGGTCCAAAGTAAATCGAGGTGCTTCCCGCGGCCCAATTGGTATATATGCCGTAGACGTCTACGCCAAAGCCCAGGGTCCCGGTTGTGGGATTGTTTTGCACGCTGTTGGGGCTGACATAGGTAATCGCCGGAACGCCGCCGGTGACCACAAATGCGCCGCTATCCGTCAGTGCTTCGCCATCCGTAACCATGTAGATCGAACGCGTTCCGGGATTAGCGGTCGGTGAGATGCTTAAGTCAACCGTGGCGCTGGTGGGGCTGTTGATGACCACGGAATTGACGGTAATATCGTAGCCGCCGCCGGCGATATAGAACTGGGTAAAGTTTTGCGCCCAGTGCGTATACAAGCCAGTGATGTTGAAGACTATCTCCTGGCCCTCGTTGCCGGTGGCGGGCGCAACTGTGCTGATGATCGCCGGCCCGGGAATGATGGTGAAGATGTTGTTCGTGACAATCTCGCTGCCCGTGCCTGCCGAACTGCCCGGCGTGCAGCCTAGATACGTAACATTGGCGTCGGCGATTAAGGGCTGATCGCTGCAAGGCACTCCGGGGCTGGTCACCGTAACCAGGCGGCTGCCCGTGTAGGAGAGCGGATCGATGGTGATGTACGCATCCACCTCCGTGGGGCTCACGTAAGAGACCGACTGCACCGTAATCCCCGCGCCGAAGGTCGCCGTGCTCAGGCTGCTGAAGTGCGAGTACTGGCCAAGCAGCCGGATCATGCAGCTCGGGAGGGTCGAGCAGGTTGGGCTGGTGATGATCGGCGCGCCCTGCTCGGCCTGGTTGGGGATGGCCTCATTCAACGTTGCCACGTTGGGAGATACCGTGAAGCCGTACACCTGACTGGCCACTTCGCCCAGTGTGGTCACCGTGACCGTGTGGTAACCCACGGTTGCAGAGGTCGAAACTGCAATCGGAACCGACAGGCTGGTGGTTGAGCTCACCGCGACTGTTCCAGTCGTGATGCCGGAGTCGTTGAAGCTGACCAGGGTAACGCCCGGCTGGAAGTCAGTGGCCGAACCCGTAATGTTTACCGTGCCGCTCGTGCCCTGCGCGAACGTGCTCGGTGAAACTTTGGTGATCTCTTCCGCCCCCTGCGAGACGCAGAAGTAGGACGGTGACACGCCTGAGGGCGGCGTATTGCCCGCAACCTGTGTGGTGCCCGTAGTGACGGTCAGAATATGACCACAGGGGGAACTGTAGTCCACATAGGCCAGGGGACTGATGGTGATGTTCAGAATCAAATTGTTGGAGTCGATCACGTTGACGGAGTTCACCGTGATGTCCTGGTTGAAGGCGGCTGAAGTAACTCCCTGCTGCCAGTTGGTGAAGCGTCCCAGAACCTGCAAGCTCAGCGTGTCGCCCTGTACTTGTCCGCCGGGAGAGATAGCCAGCAGCGCCGGGAACCCCTCTTCGATGTCGATAGCTTGTTGCAATGTCACGACTTCGCCATCGGTGGTCGTGGTCAATGCTGCAAAGCCGACCGGTGACGTGGAGAGTACGGTGATCTGAACCTGAGCCGTCGTCGGGCTACTGACTAAAAGGCTGTCGATTGCCACGCCTGGACCAAAGCTGAATGTGGTTTCGCCCTGTAACCAGTGTGTGCCGACGCCAACGACATTCAGAACATACGTATGCAGTTGCGAAACTACATACGGTATCCCGGCGCCGTTCGATACGCCGCAGAAATTGGCAAAGGTAACGGCGTTGGCGTCGCAAGTGGCATTGGGCCCGACGCTGTAGATCAACGCCCCTCCCGGAGTGACGCTGAAGCCGGTGCCGCTGACGATCTCCGAGCCGGTAAACATGATGACGCTGTTGCCGCCCACCGGTGCCGTGGGGCTGACGGCGATGGTTGCCGTAGCTACTGTCGGGCTAAGGATTTGTATGTTCGATACTGTGACGCCGGAGCCGAGAATCACTTCGGTCGTGCCCTGGACCCAGTGCGTCAAGGATCCTGTAATCGTCACGTCGACTGTCGCGCCTTGTTGGGCGCTCGACACGCATGGATTCGAGCCGGTCACGCATACGCTGATCAGCCTCGGCTGGGCAGGAGAATCGATCAGGAAGCCGCTCATCACCTGCTCGGAGCCGGCAGCCAGCGTTGCAATGGCCGTTCCGCTAACTGCTGTCACCTGGCAAGCACTGCCTGTGCTTCCAGCCTGGGTCGGATAGACATAATCGCCAACCTGGTAGCCGCTTCCCGGTGACGTTGCGGTGCACGACGTCAGATTGCCGTTCGAGGCGGTAATCGAAACCACCGCTCCAGTTCCCGCTCCACCTGTAGTGGTGGGTAGACCTGCGGCCGTTGTATAACCGGTTCCGGTTGCGCTGTTGACGTAGATGTTCTGCCATCCGTACGGAGTCGGTATCGTATTGCCGTTGTCGACAAAGCTGGTCGTGACACTCACCGTCAGATGGGTGGCGTCAATCACATTAAGGGAGGCGTTGTTGACGGTGATCTGCGGCCCAAACAGAACCTGAGTTGTGTTTTGGTTAAAGTGCGTGTTCAGGCCAACAATCTCCACGCTCGTAGTGGTGCTGGGCGGCGCGTGATAGGGCGAAACGCTGATAATCCCGACAGGGGTCTGGGTAACGTTGAAGTTGGTGGTGACGATCTCGCCGCCGGTCGTCAGCGTAACCAGACGCGGGCCGGTCGCCGTGGGAGTTCCATTGGTGCCTGCGATGATCTGCACCGTGGCAGTGGCGCTGTTCAGGCCAGTAACGGTGAAGTTCTGCAGGGTAACGCCCTCGCCGCTGATGACCGACGATGTCGTCGGCCCGAAGTGCGTGAACTGGCCGGTAAAGCTGACGCTGATGTTGTTGACGGCAGCGCCGGTGGGAAGCAGGCCGTTGGACGGGCTCATCGTCAAAGTCGGCGTCGCCGCGCACACCTTGACTGTGGAACTGACGACCTGGCCGCCGGTGGCCATATAGAAGCCATAGGTTCCGGGCGCTGTGTCTGTGGAAACGGCGACGTTGAGCAGCGCGTCTGTCGCGTCGGTAATGGTAACTTCAGGGATGCTTATGTTTTCATACGGAACCGGGTAGAAGGCTGCCGTTGTTGTGCCTTGCACCCAGAGGGTGTTGATGCCTGTTACAGAAAGCGTCACCTGGCCGCCCTGCGGAATGCAGGCGGGCGAGACACTGGTGATGGCTTCATTCGCGGCCGTAACCGCGAAGCCGAACTGGAAGATGGTCGCGCCGCCGGTGCCATTGCTGACGCTAAGGCTTGCCGTGATGCCACCTACATTGGCATTCGGGCTGACTGTGATGTTGACGGTTGCGCTGCTTGCCGAAGTCACGGTGATCGAATTCACCGTGATCTCTCCGGTAAAGTCCGCCACGATGGGATCTGTGGCGGGATGCGTATAAGGGCCGCCAACCGGGAAGGTCGTATAGGCGTTGCCGGTGATGACCACGTTCAGCGTCTGGCCCTGCGTGCCGGAGCTTGGCGCCACTCCCAGAAGAGCCGGTGTCGCTCCAGTCACTGTGAGGGCGTTATTCAGCGTCGCAATCTCGCCGCCCGTCCAGACTGTCGCGTTCTGCAAGCCGATGGTAGCGCCTGACGTAACGGCAATATTCACGATGGCCGTCGTCGGGCTGGTCACCGTCACCTCGGGCGAGAGGGTTCCGCCGGTGAATGAAACCTGGGTTGCATTCTGCAAAAAGTGAGTGCCGGTTGCCGTCAGGCAGACTGCGCCGCTGAAACCTTGCGGCACCACGACCGGCGTGGAGGTGCAAGTGTACGACGAAGTCGCGGGCACGTAGGTGGCGAGTGTTAACCCCGTAAATGTCGCGTTATTGGGGCCGATCTGGAAGGCCGTCGAGCTGGAGACGGCAAACTCGCCGCCGGTCACCAGCGTAATCGTGCGATAGCCGATCGGCGTTGTATTGCTGATCGTGATGTTGGCCTGCGCCTGGTTCGGGTTTGGATCTGCCGGATCGGTGACGGTCAGCGAATTCACCGTAATGCCGTCGCCGAAGTTGGCATACGTGACGCCATTCACAAAATTAGTTCCCGTGGCCGTCAGGTTCACATTCAGCGTCTGTCCCTGGGTGCCGAAGTTCGGACTAACACTGTCGATGGTGTGCGCGTTGTTGGGATCGGCGATGATAAATGCCATCTCCAGCAGCGCGGTCTCCGTCCCTCCGCCTGGAAGCGGAGTAACGACACTGATATTGCGCGCGCCATAGACCACGCCTGGGTTCGCGGCGATCACCAGCGTAGCGTTAATCGTGTTAGCTGTGGGTGCCGTGAAACTCTGGACAGTGATGTCCGAGGGGTTATTGATTGGATCGTCGGTATCAACGAAAGTGATGACCGAAGAAGCGCTGAAGTGCGTCCAACCGTTGCCGGTAATAACCGCGTTGATGGTCGTGCCGGCAGAACCGGCTCCGGGCGAAACCACGGAAACGGCAGCGGGGGGATTGGTGGCGATTGCCGAGCCGGTGAGCGACGCGGTCGGCACTGGTCCGCCGGGCGCCGTGTTCGCTACGGTCAGCGTGCCGTTGCGCGTAGTAGAAGGAAGCACCGAGCTGGGCTTAAAGACAACATAAACCAGGCAGGAAGAGTTGGCGGCGATCACACCCGTGGCGCAGTTGCTGCTGGCGGAGAAGTCGCCGGTGGTGTTGAGAGTGAAGGTCTCCGGCTGGATCTCATGATTGGTCAGCGTAAAGGTCTTGGGTGCGCTGGAGGTGCCCACCGTCTGCGCGCTGAACGACAGTGGCAGCGTCTGGCCTGAAAGGGTCAGCGGCGAGGTTCCCGTGCCGGTAAGGTTGATCACCTGCGGGCTGGTCGTCACATCGTTCTCATAGACCTGGAGCTGGCCGTCGCGAACCCCGCCAATGCTGGGATTGAAGCTAATGGTGAGAGTGCAGGATGCGCTCGCAGCCAGACTTACGGGATTCATGGGGCAGGTCGATGATGTCTGGGTAAAGTCGCCGCTTAATGCGAGGTTAGTGATGTGGATCGCATTGGTGGTGCTGGCGTTGGTGATGGTCACCGTCTGGTAGGCGCTGGTGGTGCCCACGGGCGCCGTATAGGAGAGCAGCCCTGGCAAGACCGTCACCGGCGCGGCGCCCGCACCGGTCAGCGGAATCATCAGCGGGTCGCCAATGTTCAGTGTGGCCGTCCTGGTTCCCGGTCCGCCGGGTGTAAAGGTCACCATCACCGGGCAATTGGCTCCCGCCGGCAGGGTTGCGGGCGAGAGGGGGCACGCCGTCGTGACCGCAAAGTCGCTTGCATTGGCGCCCGTGATTGTGGCTCCGGTGATTGCCTCAGCAACGCTCTGCGGATTCGTCAGGGTGATAGTCTGGGGCGAGCTGGTCGTTCCAATCACCTGAGATGTAAAGCTCAACGAAAGGGGTGAAGGCACCAGCTTTGCAGTCCCCGTAGCACTGACGGTAAAGCTCTGCGGTGTAGTGCTCGCGTCATCGTTGACGGTGATCGTTCCACCTATCGGTCCCGCTACGGTCGGCGTCACACTGACCGCGATGATGCAACTGCCACCTGCCGCAACAGGGGTTCCGGCCAGGCAAGTGGTGGCGCTATTCAGCGCGTATCCGGCTGGGAAGCCTGTTATGGAAGCTATATCCAACTGGACACTCTGATTGTTGGTCAGCGTCACATTCTTGACTACCGTATTGGTGATTTCAACATTTCCAAAGGCCAGGCTCGTGGGTAAAAGCGTGACGGGCGTAACTGGCGAAGTGCCGGTGCCGCTCAGCGTCACCGTTTGCGGGCTGTTGTTGGCGCTGTCGTATATGGACAGTGATGCGGCCGGCGCCGCGCCCGTCGTAGTGGGATTGAAGGTCAGTATGACTGTGCAACTGCCGCCCGCGGACACAGTGGGGTTCAGGCACGTCGATGACGCACCGATGGAATAGGGAGATCCCGCCGTCACCGCTAGAGAGGAGATGGACAAAGAAGTCGATTGGTTGTTCGTTAACGTGATGGTCTTCGGGGTGCTGCTTGAGCTCACAGCCACGTTGCCAAAATTCCAGCTCGTGGGCGAAACCGTGACGGGCGCAATTCCCGTTCCACTCAGCGTCACCGTTTGCGGGCTGTTGTTGGCGCTGTCGTATATGGACAGTGATGCGGCTGGCGCCGCGCCCGTCGTAGTGGGATTGAAGGTCAGTATGACTGTGCAACTGCCACCCGCGGACACAGTGGGGTTAAGGCATGTCGACGACGCACCGATGGAATAGGGAGATCCCGCCGTCACCGATAGAGAGGAGACGGACAGAGAAGTCGATTGGTTGTTCGTCAACGTGATGGTCTTCGGGGTGCTGCTTGTGCCCACAGCCACGTTGCCAAAATTCCAACTCGTGGGCGAAACCGTGGCGTCTGCGATGCCAGTACCGCTCAATGCTACCGTCTGCGGGCTGCCGCTGGCGAAGTTGATGGCCAGATTGCCCGTCTGCAAGCCCGTAGAGGTGGGCTCAAAGACAACAGATAGGATGCAATAGGAGCCTCCCGCAAGTGTGCCGGAGGAGGGACACGTCGTCGAGGGATCAAGCGCATAGCCGCTCGGCGGGACCAACGAAGTGATCGTTATCGCGGACGACTGGTTGTTCGTCAGCCTGACGTATTGAATGGCGCTGGTCGTGTTGACCGCCACATTGCCGAAGCTCAACGACGTCGTTGAGAGCGTGGTGTTTGCTATGCCCGTGCCGCTCAATGCCACCGTCTGCGGGCTGCCGCTGGCGAAGTTGATGGCCAGATTGCCCGTCTGCAAGACCGTAGAGGTGGGCTCAAAGACAACAGAGAGGACGCAATAGTGGCCTCCCGCA